>Ga0208758_100021_pt1 | contig 232458 bp, 201 predicted proteins | sample LakWasM116_HOW13_2_FD_183930 | JGI IMG/M metagenome (GOLD analysis project Ga0208758, IMG submission 183930) | Freshwater sediment methanotrophic microbial communities from Lake Washington under simulated oxygen tension - Sediment Metagenome... | ecosystem: Environmental > Aquatic > Freshwater...
GTAGATGTGCGACATGTATGACGTTTGATGCCGCACATTATAAAATTTATTGTTTCGTATAATGTATATTATGTAAAATTAAGTAATATCCTAAGTGTTAAGCCTCACTAAAATTTAAGCGCATGGTAGTCTGCCGAACTGATTTATAGGTAAAAACTAGCCTCAAGTGAATGAATCCAGCATGCCGTAGGAATTCTAAATACTTAGTTCGCAAGCCTATAACCGCACCACTCTTGAGATTCAGGTTGCTTTAAGAAATAAAATATAATTTATAGAGATAGTTTAGAAAAAATATATTGAAATTAGATAATGAAATGTAAAGAAGTTATTCGTAGGTTTTCGAATATTTTAGTTCGTGAAGCTGGCAGCTGGCAGCTGGCAGACATAATTCAGGCGGTTATATAGCCAAAATTTGGCCAGAATTAAGATAGTCATGTTTTTTGTAGGAATACTAGCTAATTTAAGGCAATATTTTTTATTAAGAGCTTTTGCAGGAATACTAGCTCTTTTAAGTCATTTATACGGATGGTTTTTTAAGGCGTTTATTTATAACTCTGAACTCTCGTTGGCTTTCCTTCAATTGCCCCTTAGCAACGCCAACTTTCTCCCTTAAACTATCTATTACCTTTTGTTGTTTAATTAATTGAGCAGCATGGCTCGAACGCTCCTTAACCAAAAGCTTATTAATATCGACCAATTCTTTAGTCAGCTTAACAACTTGCTGGCGCTCCCTATCTACATCTAATAATGCTTTAGCTTCCAGCGATCTATATCGCAGATCAGACAACACCAAGGATTCATGAAGATTATTCGATTGCTCTGAAAAATTAGAATGAACCTTCATCAGCTCAGCTTCTAATATAGACTTCTCATGTTGAAGCGTTATAAGCGATTTTTCTTGCATGGTTAATACCTGAGTATCGACTAGTGTTTTATTTTCAGCCTCAGCGAGAAGTTTATTTGCGTTTTCGAGACGGATTTCCAATTTTTCTTGGTTAGCAGCTACTATACGCATCACTTCATTGGATTTCTCAAGCTCTAGCTTATTAGCAGTCATTGCGTCGTTCAACTCAATATATTTACTGCTGAAGCTTGTCTCCGATGCGCTCAATGCATCCCTCCAAAGAGTACTCAACAATTCAGCTGCAACTGATCTTAAGTTTTCAGGTAAACCTGGGTGATCAATATGTATGCGACTTTTTTCTCGCAAGTCTTTCCAGAATTGATTAAGCACATTTGCTGGTGTAGACATTGTTCCTTTACGAACTAATTGGTACAGCATATTGGCTGTAGGCTGCATTCCATATCTGAAAAATAACAGAATGCAAACTTCTCGATACAAATCTGTTGTTTTTGGAAATTGGATGCGCAGTTGTTCTACATCCTGGGCAATTTTGTCAATTTGATTCATAAATTTACCTATGAAAGTTAATTGTGGAACTCAATATAAAAATAATACAACGTATTACGTTGGATTTTTTAATAATTATGAGTAAAATTAGACATAATTATTCTAATGTCTAATAAAATGTGTGATGATAGCTTTTGGAATGGAGGCGTTAATTTGAATGAATTATCTATAGTTGATTCAGCTGCAGATATTGATAATCAGCGTGTCACCCATGCATTATCAGGCGCTGCAGGAATTAATCGCTCTGCAAACAAACCACTAATCGAAGCCAGGGATGATATTTCCGCCATCAAAGCTTGGTTGATACAGTTTGCTGATAAGAAGACAACCTTCGACAGCTACCGTAAGGAGGCTGAGAGGCTTTTGATGTGGGCAACCTCACAGCACGGCAAGCCTGTATCTTCACTCATGCATGAAGACTTGCAGTTATACCAACGTTTCCTGCTAGATCCGCAGCCTGCTGATAAGTGGATTATGACCGGGAAAAAGGTTTCCAGAGATCATCAAAATTGGCGCCCGTTTGCAGGTCCCCTCTCCCCTATTAGCCAACGACAAGCCATCACTATTCTTAACAATATGTTTTCCTGGCTGGTAAATGCTGGATATTTGGCAGGCAATCCTTTTACTCTAATCAAGCAAAGAAAAATCAAAGAAAAACCAAGGGTAATCCGTTTTCTGGATGAGGACCTATGGGCTGAAGTCAAAATCACTATTGAATCTATGCCAAAAGACTCAATCAGGGAGCGCGAACATTACACAAGGTCAAGATGGATTTTTACGCTGGTTTATCTGACCGGCATGCGCATCTCAGAAATAATTCAGAACGATATGGGAAAATTTTTTACCAGAAAGGATAAATCCGGGGAGTCGTTATGGTGGTTAGAAATTACTGGCAAAGGTGATAAAACAAGATTAATTCCTGCCACTAATGAGTTAATCACTGAACTGTCGCGTTATCGTCGTGAAATGGGACTCGCGTTATTGCCGGTTGAAGGCGAAACCGTACCTATCGTACTACCAATCGGTGGTAAACAAAGAAGTTTAACTCGTGGTGCCCTACACCTCATCATCAAGAACATATTCAATTCTGCCGCAGATAGATTGGAGCTACGCGGTCCTGAAGGGGTTTCAGCGGCTGCAAGATTGAGAGCTGCATCTACACATTGGTTGCGCCATACAGCAGGCTCCGACATGGCTGACAATATGGATTTGAGACATGTGCGGGACAATCTGGGCCACAGTTCGCTGACTACCACCAATAAGTACCTACATACTGAGGATGATAAACGTCATAAGGATACTGAAAATTTCCATAAAATGAATTGGTGATTAATTTATTTGATAAAAGTATCTATACATAAACTAATCACTGGTGACGGTTGGATTATATTTTTTCAAAATGAATCTATACATAGGTCTGTATAGCACATAACCTAGTAGATATTTTGACGCCTCAATCTTGAATACCTGCTCAAAACTGTATTTCTGCTGAATCCGCAAAGTTGACTATCAATGGTGAACTCAGGAACGAGGTGCTTTTGAATGTCCCTGCTTGAGTGATTTGTTATGAAATTATGCTTCATATCCTAAATCACTCAAGAACTGTTGTATATCTGAAGGCGTATGCGCAAGGCCAAACTCGTAAACACGGTGGATTTGCTCGTTATATTTATTTCCAGAGTCATCAATGTCTGTTATTTTAAACAGCTCTATACTAGACTCGTAATTCCCATAAAGCATACCCGCAACATATTGCTGTGATCCATTTGATAAAATAGGAGTGCCACTAAATCCGGCAAGAGAAGGGAATGATACCTCGCAAACACTTTTTGCGTGTTCTACAGGAGAGTTTTCTCCAATACGCACAATATGACCTTTCATCAATCTAGGGGCTAAATTGAGCTGCTGTCCTTTAAGTCCATTTGAGTTCACACCGTATGCAATAACGTCAATGCCAGCCACATAACCATTAGTTGGCATAAATGCCAATACTATCTCGACAGGTCTTTTAACCTTAGCTATAGCAAAGTCATATTTCTCATGGCATTTAATTTCTTCAACAGGGAAGATTTGATAGTCATTCATTTGGATTGCTATGACGGTTTTATTTGCATCTAGTACTGAAAATAAATGTGCGCATGTTGCTATTGCGCCAGATTTATTAATATTAAATGCCATCCCAAGAAATCTAGGTGTTTCCTTAAATTCACCGCCTTCCATTAAAACTTCAAACAAGGGAAGTACGTATTGATTTAAATCAGCCAAGCCATCCCCTCCCATATAACATTCAAGGTCCGGTTGATCGCAGAGTTGGGCGTCACCTGTTATTTCCTTTAGCGAAACCCAGCCAGCCATTCGGAATACTGCTCATTGGGCGGTATCAGACCAGCAGTCTTTTCTGACGACAGCTCAATAGCGTTGATTTGCTCAATGACTCCTTTGAACTGCGACTTGAATTTGTCCAAGACCTTGTTGCCATGCGCCATCAAGTCTTCGCATAACAGACGACTGAAGAAGATTACGTCGTCGGTTAGGTCTTGTAGTCCGGTCATGGTGTCGAGGTACTCGGTACTGACGTGGCCCTCGCCATACGGTCTACCAAAGTAGAGGGCTGGTAACGCCGCGTCGCGGACCTGTAGGGGTAGCTGCTTGAAACTCGCGATTAGTCCATTTCTGTTTTCAATCGTTTCGGCGAGTGACGAAAGAACACCGGCGAGAGTAGCTACAAGCGCAAGTGGCCGCCCTGAAACAGACAGGTTTTCGTAGACGAGCGAACGCAACGCCTCTATTGGAGCAGCGGGAAAGGGAACGCTTCTAAGGTCTGCCTGGAACTCGAATGGAACGTCATGGGAGATATCTCCGGCCGTGCGCTTTTGTAAGAAGCTCTCCAACTCTGCTTTCTTCTTGAAATAGCTCTCGCATAACCCTTTGGTCTGCTGTTTCTTCAACGAGATCGCCGCGTTGCAAACCATGAACGAAAGAGTAATTGCGGCATTCGTATTCCGAACTTGCGCTTGAAACTCCGCCCGCTCTTTGCTGCGCTCGGCAATCTTCTGCGCTGTATAGGCACCAGCGTAGGCTCCGGCAAGCGCCCCAACGAGCGATGTCGTAAACGACGAGTTGAAGATTGCCGCTAAGTTCTCCCAAGTCATGAATTCAGGCAAGCAGGTCATCGCAATATCCGTATGCTGATCAGAGTCGCCGGTGTGACGCTCAACGTTTGACATAAGGGGCTTGCGGTAGCAAGTCCCGTTTGATGGATTGGTTAGGGGAGAATTTACTTGCCATACTTGACTGTGTACCAAGCAATGATTGCGGCTGTGATAACGCTGAATATTATTGCACTGATTGCGATAATATTTGCGCGAGTGGAGCTGCTTAAAGCTTTACGCGCAATAGAAAGTGTTATTTCTTCTCGTGCGTCACGGGCGGCGGACTCTCTCGCTGCCACAACGCCAGAAGAGAAAATATAGTTTGGACTATCTGGAGCTTGCCCAAACTCGCCACGAGCGACAGCAAGACGAGCTTCGGTTAGCGGCATAGCCTCAAGTCTTTCAAAGAGGTCTTTTTCGTGAGCGTTCATGGGGATACCCTAACGTTTGAATTAAGGGGCTGGCTTTAGCCAGTCCCGCTTGAATGATGGGTTAGAAAGCAAACTAAGCATGCCTAGCCCACAACAATATTTTCTTTAAACCTTTGCCACCTAAAAACAACCAAAGTCCAAATAGCAACTGGAAAATATTGAAATACAACATTAACAACCAGTCTGGGTTTTGCACATAACTTTCAGGGTAGAGTTTTTGACCAATGTAGTTGCTGGTGATGTAACTTACCAATGCTGGTAGTGCTTTTGCTAGAACCCACACACCAATAAGACTACAACCAACAGAAAACCAACCGCCAAAAAGGTTTGGTTGGTTGTTCTCGATGCTTGTATTGGGGAGAATTTTTTTAGCTAAAGCTACAGGGAAGAACCACAATAAAGCACAAACAAATAAGGTGCTACCAAACCCAATAAATAATGGGAGCAGAGTGTCATCTGGGCTGTGCTTTCGCAGTTGTAAATATGTGCCTACCGTTGTTGAAATATAATAAAGAAATAGCCAGATAGCAAACAACCGAACGGTTGTAGCAAGTGTTTGGTGTGGTGTCATTTATTGCTTTCTAACCGTTAATATAGAGACCCATGGGTCCGTATATTAATAATTGAATTTTCTTGACACATAGCTGGAATCCCTTGTCTTTTCTTGGTTTTATTGTTTCTCGGTCTCTATATTAGAATATTAATATAGAGACACAGCAGTCGATTGTAAACTATTAGCTTTTTTATCACCACTTCAGGAGTTTGCCTTATGAGGGCAACCACTTTCAAGTAATCAACCGCCTCGCGTATTAGAGCGTGTTTCAACTGTTAGCAGTCGCAGGCACTTTAGTTTTCGAACTGAAGAAGCTTATATCCATTCGATTAACGCTAGACGTCCTTATTGTTAATTTTTAGTAAATTCACATAGTCCTGATTTGTTATTTGCAGATATCTTATTAATTCATTACTATGGTTTGTGAGACCAACATCACTTCTAAAGCACTTATAAAAACTCACATGTCATTAAATTATCTTACGTCGCGTGCTTCCTCATAAGTATTATCTTTATAAATGCGTAAGATTTTTTATCTGCTAGAGTCCATTATATTTTTGATGATGAAAATGATATTCGGATTCATAACGCTTTTTGTTGTAATAATTTGGGCGGTTATTTCCGGTACTACGAAAAAATGAAATATGTATCCATGATATTGTTTTTGCTCTGGATTGTTGGAGAAATTGAACTCTGGGGATTAATTTTAGCGTGGATTATTAGCTACGGAGCCTCAACTCTAGTTGCTATAGGAATTGTCAGTAAGATAGGTAAGGACTGATTCAAAGGGAGGTAATTTCTTGGAATTCAATATTCACCCCTCAGACTCGCTTCAAAAACTCTTCAGAGAAAAGCCTTATCAAGGTCAGTCCCCAGAAAAGGCCAGCATTATTTTTCTTAGCTCAGATGCCAACTACAGCACTGAAATCAGCAATCACACCTTTTTTGAATACATAACTGAATATCAGGAAGATGGAGTAAAGTTTTGGGGGAAATATGGCTGTCATCATCCATTCCTGCTAGACAACTTCCCTTTTAACAAAAACAGCGGTGGCAGACCGTTCCACAAGACTTTCAGCAGAATTGGGTTAACAAAAGAATATGCAAAACACATTTCATTTGTAGAGCTTTTGGATATAGCAACTGTTGGTAATAAATCCGAAAACAAAGAATTATTTTATTCTTTAATGAATACTAAACATCTAAAATTTTTGGATAATCTTATTACTAATACCAGTAATAAACTTATATTCATATCAAGTGGCGTACTGAAAGACATGAATATTATCAAAACTCAATTTGATGTATTTAGCTGGCTTGACCCAAAAGCAATACAAGAACCAAGTTATTCAAAAAAATTTAACAGCAACCAGATACAAAAAATTTATCACTTCTCATCATCTAAAGTTAATAATCAACTTAAAGAAATTAAATTAAACATAGATCAATGGTTAAGTATTGATCAACATGAACAAGATGAATTGGGGGTGCATACCAATAATAGGCAAAGAGTTCTTAAACACCATCATGAAACAGTAAGTGGTAAAACTTGCTCTATTTGTAATAGTTGGTTTGAAAACTCTGAGTTTACATACGGTAATAGAGAAAATAATTCTTATTGTAAAAGCTGCAACAGGCAAGACCAGGCAGCACGAAAATTAGGTGGCTCAGAAGCCGCTAAGAAATTCCGTGAAGAAAAAAAGCTAACTTGGCTTCACAATAAGGGGTAGTCCACTAATTGATGTTTTACATACTTCTACAAAGAGATAAAATCGGGAATGTTGATTCAGCACAACCAGATTCTTTCTTAAGGTAATGCTGACTTCCGATCTCAAACCTCTGTTTGTTGAGCTAGCCTAGAAATCAACAACAGATTTTCAGCTCAAATTCAATCTTGACGTCTTTTATAGAAGTCCGCTTTGCTGGACAAAGCTGCCTTTCAGATTGGGTATTCTGATTTCAGAAATCGGGCCAAAGCCGCCATCCAGTTTAGGTTTTTTGATTTAAACTATCGGGAATAGCAGACATTCAACTTACAGAGAACTACCAAGTGTTTCTATTGGGTTGCATCCGTAGATGCTGTTAATTATTATACGGACAGAGTTATACCTAACTTCAAGATTTAATAAGAAAAGTAACATGTCAAAATCAACTTCCACAATATTATTATATTGACGTGCGTGTCCGCTTAATAACTGTTGGACATGCAAGTTGAGGAATTATAAATGAAAGAGTACGCCGACCTAATTAGTGCAATCGCAACACTTTTATGGCCAATCTTCGCGTTTGCAGTGCTGTTCTCATTCAAAGAGCAAATTGCCACCTTATTGGAGCGCCTCAAGAAGGGAAAGGTATTTGGACAAGAAATTGAGCTAAGCGAATCATTGACTAAATTGGATGAGTCTGCTGCAACAGTTGCAAAGGAGGTTGCAGCAATACCACTCACTGCGACTTTATCTCTGATAGATAAGCCTGAGGCAACAGATGATGTTAGAGAAATTCTCCGTGAGGCCGTTCATTCTCCTAAGGCCGCCCTTCTGTTACTTGCTTCCGACTTAGAGCGCGAAGCAAGGCAGTTATTGGCGAGTTTAGGCCATTTAAAGGGACGTCGCTATGCCCCTCTAACTCAGGCAATTGAGGTTTTAGATAAGCAGTTTGGAGGTCTCCCCGGACATATACCAAGCTCACTGCAGTTTTTCTGGGAGGCGCGAAATAAGTTAATTCATGGTGGAGAAGCTTCTGACGAGGATATTATTAGAGCGATTGACTCTGGTATAACGATACTTAAGGCGCTAAAAGCATTCCCGAGAGAGGTTAATGTCGTGTATCACCCAGGCGTTGATGTCTTTTATGACCCTTTATGTCAAAACAAAATTGAAGGTGTTAAGGGAGTGATACTTGAAGCTGAATCACCCGGTGGAACAACTAAAACATTTCGAATCTTCCCAACAACACTGCATCACTTCATCAAAGATAAGCGGGTGGCTTGGGAGTGGAGCTTTGATAATGCATGGGGTGAGGCTTGGTACATGGATCCAGATAGTAATCAAATCAAGACCGCATGGTTATCTGCGGCCGAGTTTACTGGACGCCATCTGGACGACATATGATGTCCAACCTATCTATCAAATGGGACGCGCTAAAGCGCGCCTTTTATGTCAAGCATTAGGTTTTTTTACCCAAAACTATGGAGACTAGTATGGCCCTCTACAAAAATGGAAAGTTGTTAACGCAGTCTAATGATGCAGCATTTGATGCAAAACATAATCCAGGAACTGCGGCACCACACCCTGGAATTTATCGCTGCACCTCTTGCGGCGATGAAATTGCAATTGCTGGAGGACATACTCTTCCCCCACAGAACCACAAGCAACACAGTTCCACTAATGGGCCTATCCAATGGCAACTATTGGTATACCCAGTTCAGAAGTAACTCTAACCAATCATTCAAGCGGAACTGGCTAAAACCAGCTCCTTAATTCAAACGCTATAAGCGGAAGCTTCGGGCCGAAATGCACTATTACAGGTTAAAGTTAACCGTTTCCTATGCAGATTTTTTGTTGTCCGCTCTAAAGAGGCGATCCCTGCTTCATAGTGTCTACTGCATCTTGGTCGATTCAATAGCAATCTAACCCTCAACCATTCGTTTAATGAGACCTTTTAGAAGTGCCCATCATTTATATTCAAACAATAAACTGTGCAACACCATCACCAAATGACCAATCTATGTCGTGATTTTCAGTGATAGTAATCAACACATTTGCGGCTGGAATGCCAGGACTTGCTGCTAAATTTTCAGTTACTTTTTTATAGAAAGCCTGCTTAGATTTATTTGAGCGGCCCGCTCTCATAACCAAATGCATCATCAAACGGTCACCTTCTCTATTCTGCAACTGCAGACATTCTGGATCAAGTTGATGAATAATTTGATAACGGTCATCGTCAGGAAAATTCATGGTTTCTATCACTGCTGCATTTATTCCATCGGCAACTGCTTTGATGTATTCGGGCGACTTACCTTTCAGTATCGAAATGTTTACAAGTGGCATAATTTTCTTTCCTCGGTTTATTTAGGCAGATGGATGATTGTAAATGATGTATTTTGTTCTTGTAAACTTTGGATGTTAAGTTACAAAGCCATATTACAGAGAAGAAAACCCCGGTCAACGATGGCCGGGTTTATCATTTACCAGAATGAGACACTCGTCTTAGAGGAGTTTAATTGCCTGCGTTCCAAATGTGCGTGCGAGCTACCCACTGACCGTTGACATCCCTCTTATAAACACTGGTCGTGATGCCACCGTAAGTTGCTGTGACTCCATCTTTTACAGCACCACTGGCGCTCCATTTCGCGACCTGATATAGCGTTTTATCGTCACCATCGACTGTGACTATCTCTAACTGATGATTATTCAAGCCTGCCGCAAAAAAGCTTTTGAACAGGCTCTCAATCTCTGCGCGTCCACTCAGTACCTTGCCGTTGCCTGGTGAAAGTACAGCATTCTCAGCATACAAACTAGCAAGTAACCCCGCATCTGAATTATTGAAGGCTTTATTCCAGCTATTGTTCAATGCTTCTACCGTTGTTTTGGCAACTGCGTCTCCAGCAAATGCACTACCAGTTGTTACCAAGCTAAAAGCGATTATCGCGAGCGTGGTTTTAATAAGTGTTTTCATATGGTGCCATCCTTTATTGAAGTGTTAAAAAAACAAAAAACTATGAAGCGAGTTATATTCCATGGCATTTGAAGCTGCATTGCCCAAGCATAATACCTAACAGGATTTGACAGCCAAAGTCAGGAATATAAAACTGCCCAAACTCTAATTAGGCACATTATAGTTAGGCAGCTAACTAAATGCAAGCATTAATTTATCCGGATATACATCGATGCTAAATCTAAATACTGAATGTATGAATTGAGTTAAATTAAATGCGTAGGCAAAAGTGACTGCTCCATTTTATTTAGCTAATTTCTTGATACTAAACGGGGCGGAAGCAATGAATAAAGGTTAGGCATGACGGCCGTGCTTAAGTTGTTGGGTGTAAAAGGTGCCGCGAAGCGACAGCTTGAATTAACTGTTATGCCGTACTTGAATCCGATATTGCATCCATTACCCTGGATGAGTACACAAGCGCGGCACCTGCATTCACAGCTATAGCTACGCCAAGTGCCTCTGCTATCTCTTCGCGAGTAGCTCCATTCTTTAGTGCAGCTTCGGTATGGACCGCAATGCAACCATCGCACTGCCGCGTGACAGCTACGGCAAGAGCAATTAGCTCACGCGTTTTTGCCCCCAGGACATTAGACTTTTCACCGGCCTGGCTCAATTCCCGATAGCTGCGGGCTATTTCCGGACTCAATTTGCTGATCTCTCCGACACGTTGAGCCAAGTGTTTCCGATACGAATTCCAATCGAGCATCATTGCCTAGTCTCCTGTGTGCGTAGTTGTAATTATAAAGAGCCATGGCGTTTTATATTAATACCAGATGCATGGCTTGAACTCTCATCTATTCTTACTTATGCTGCTAATTGATATCTACATTAAATTACTAACATAGTAACAAAATATCATCATAGAAAAATTCTAGTTGCAGTTTATTTAAAAATGAAACAAGGATGTTTGAATAGCTTCTTCTGCAGTATCTAGCCCCACCAATAACAAACAAATATAATTTATATATCAATGCAAGTCCAAGCAATTGCAAAGAGTTTTTTTTAAGTGTACAGTCAGTTTGTGAAGTCCAAAATAATTAAATTCATTACACTATTCACTATGCTGGCATGCTTACCTTTAGAAGGCATGGCAGCAGTGACTATGTCTAATTGCCAGATGCATGACCCTAACCCAATTACGGTTACTGCTAGCATGATCAGTATGGATGATATGGCGCACTGCAATCAACATGCCACTGCAAAGCCTGCTAAAAATGTAACATGTGACAAGTGCATACCATGCCATTTAAGCGTAGCACAGGCAATTATTCCATTTAACACCCCTCTGGAATTAAGTGGTGCATTACCTATGTACCCCACTGAAATCACTGAAGTTCCGGATGCAATTCCACCCTCACTTTACCATCCCCCCAGACAAACCTTCGCATAGTGCCGAAGGTTGTCTTGTTTTAAACGACTCCTGAACTCAGATGCATCTCTGAGCGCTCGGTCGCACCAACACACTTCTAATTCTTCGGTACGCATTCCCGCGCGGTGGTTTTATACCGGCTCGAGGTCTAGCGTATGCCTTTTGACGCCTATATACATACCCGCACGACGGCTGAACCGCTTCTATGCAATTGCAGTGACCATAAACTCACTAGGAGTATGTGCCATGAGGAATCAAACCATTTACAAAATGATTCCAACACTTGCTGTCTGCAGCATCAGTCTTCTATCTAAACGAGCTGATCATTGAGATGAATACGGATAAGAAAATGAAAACAAATAATACAAAAACAATGTTCGTCCTGACTTTAACAGCACTGATGTTGCCAGTCCTTTCCTGGGCGGAAGATACTTATTCCAGTACCCCTATCGGTACCAATGTACAGGAATTACTGAACTGGGCGGATACGCATAATCCCGAGCTTGCGGCAATGCGATATGAAACGGATGCCGCAAGTGAACGAATAGCACCTGCAGGCGCGCTACCCGACCCTTTGCTGCGTGTCGAGTTTCAGGACTTTGCTGGCCGAGATGCACCGGATGGGTTCAATCCACTTCCGGGTAAAGGAAACGGTACCAAGTACACTTTAATGCAGAACTTTCCTCTTTGGGGGAAGCGTGACTTACGCAGGGAAGTGGCTACGGCACAGCTTGAGCAATTTAAAGGACGCAGGCTCATCGGTATTACCGAAACCCACGCCCGTATCAAAAATGCTTATGCCCAGTATTTTCAGACTGTTGGCCTGAAGAAGCTTAACGAAGAAATATTAACCTTACTAGGCAACCTTGAATCAGTTACTCGCGTTCGCTATGCCAGTGGATTAGTGCCGCAGCAAGATGCGATTCGTGCCCAGGTTGAGAAGACAACCTTGCAGTCCGAGATTATTAATCTGGAGACCGAACAGCAACAGGCCATGGTACGCCTTAATGCGATACTTGGGAGAGCACAGAGCGCACCTCTTTCCACATCACCAGTGTTACGTCAATTGCCTTCAGTAAAGCTCGATACAGCGCTCTTGCAGGAAAAGGTGGTACGAAATAATCCACTGCTTGCTACACAATCAGCACAAATATCAGCCGCAGATGCTAACAAGCGATTGATAGAAAAGAATCGCTACCCGGATCTAACCCTTGGCATTGCGCCTACCCAGCGTGGTAGCAATATCAGCAGCTGGGAGGCGATGGTAGAGGTCAATATTCCTATCCGCTTTGACACTCGCCGGTCTCAGGAGAGTGAAGCTACCGCCATGCTGGATGCCGCTAAAGAGAGGCGTAACGGAGTAGAAAACCAGGTAATAGGCGAATTGCATGAAAACCTGGCAGCTTACGAGGCAGCAGAAAAACAAAGGCACCTCATTACTTACACATTACTCCCGCAAGCAGAGCTTACCTTCCGCTCGGCATTGGCAGGTTACGAAAATGGCAAGGTAGACTTCGCGACGCTGCTGGATGCTCAAAAGGCTATTAGGCTTGCACGACAAGGACAGATAAAGATGCGGGTCGAACAGGAAATCCGCCTTACTGAGATTGAAAGAATGATTGGGGAAAATTTATGAAGCGCTCTGGGATATGGATCGCACTTTTACTAGCCGCTATTGCTGCGGCTGCAGGTGGCGGCTACTGGTGGGGACTGCAGCAAGTTAAACACCCGTCAGTAGAAATGCCCGCAACTATTACGGCGCCTGCTGAACGGAAGGTGCTCTATTACCGGAATCCTATGGGCTTGCCGGATACCTCACCAGTGCCGAAGCAAGACTCTATGGGTATGGATTACACCCCGGTATATGCAGATGAGGAAGTTTCTAATAATCAGGTCAAGATTAGTACCGACAAGGTACAGAAGCTTGGCGTAAAGACTGAGCCAGTGCTATCGCGAAAAATGGTCAATACCGTGCGCGCGGTGGGGCAGTTCCAGTTCAATGAGCAGCGTCTTACAACAATCACTACCAAATTTGAGGGTTATATAGAAAAACTCTACGTCAATGTAACTGGCCAGCCGGTAAAGCGTGGACAGCCACTGATGGAGGTTTACAGTCCGGAGCTGGTGTCTGCGCAGGAAGAATATCTGATCGCCTGGAATGGTCGGCAATCATTGAGTAACGGCACCTCGGAGTCATTGGCTGGCGTTGGCCAGCTGGCAGACAGTGCACTTAAACGTTTACGTAACTGGGATATTTCTGATGCCCAATTACAGCGTCTGAAAAAGGACGGCAAGGCTACACGTACACTTACGATGTACTCACCAGCAAATGGCATAGTACTGGAAAAAGCTGCTGTACAAGGCATGCGCTTTATGCCAGGTGAGCCCCTGTTCAAGATTGCAGATTTGTCGACGGTATGGTTGCTGGCAGATGTATTCGAGCAGGACATCGCTCTGGTGCATATTGGTCAGATGGTAAACATTACTGTGAATGCCTATCCAGGTAAGGAGCTCAAAGGCAAGATTGATTATATCTATCCAGCAGTTGCAGCTGAAACACGTACGGCTAAGGTACGGGTAGTGCTGGCTAACCCAGACGGAATTCTAAAACCTGATATGTATGCCAGCATTCAACTGATGTCAGGTCCTTTATCAGGTCATGGTGCCAGTGTATTGGCCGTTCCGGATTCGGCCGTGATCGACAGCGGCACACGTCAGGTTGTATTGGTTCAACTCTCAGAAGGGCTGTATGAACCACGTGAGGTTAAACTTGGGATGCGCAGCGATGGCTATGTTGAGGTCGCTGAAGGATTGAGTGAGGGTGAGAACGTGGTTGTTCGCGCCAATTTCCTGATTGATGCTGAAAGCAATCTTAAAGCTGCATTAGGGAGCTTTGGCGAGCACAGTTCACATGCAAGCAGCTTGCCAGAATCTGCGAAAACCACTTCTGCGCCTGTAACCGGGCACGAAGGACACTGACATGCTGGAAAAAATTATTAACTGGTCAGTCCGCAACGTATTTCTTGTCCTGTTAGCCACGTTATTAATCGTGGGTGCCGGTGTTTATTCGTTGCTGAAAACACCTCTGGATGCCATCCCGGATTTGTCCGATGCTCAAGTGATTGTCTATACCGAGTATCCTGGGCAGGCACCGCAGGTTGTAGAGGATCAGGTGACCTATCCGCTCACCACATCGATGTTATCTGTACCCAAATCGAAAGTCGTGCGTGGCTTTTCGTTCTTTGGTGCCAGCTTTGTTTATGTGATTTTTGAAGATGGTACTGACATTTACTGGGCGCGCTCCCGAGTTCTGGAATACCTGAATAGTGTGACTGGCCGATTGCCACGCGGTGTTACGCCAACGCTGGGGCCTGATGCGACTGGTGTAGGCTGGGTTTATCAATATGTGGTACTGGCTAAAAATCGCTCGCTTGAGGAACTGAGGGCGATTCAGGACTGGTATTTACGTTACCAGCTAACCAAGGCGCACGGCGTAGCAGAGGTTGCCAGTGTTGGCGGCTTTGTAAAACAGTATCAAGTCGTTCTAGACCCACGCAAGCTGCAAGCCTATGGTGTTTCTCCAGCCCGAATCACACAAGTGATTCGCGAGAGCAATCGCGATGTCGGCGGTCGCGTAGTCGAGATGACGGAAACCGAATATATGGTGCGTGGTAAAGGCTATCTGCGCGGTATCGGTGACTTGGAAACTCTGGTAGTCAAGGCCGATAAGGGTACGCCGGTATTGCTGCGTGACCTGGCACGGGTTGAATTAGCACCTGATGAGCGTCGCGGTATTACGGAACTTAATGGTGAAGGCGAAGTAGTTGCCGGCATTGCCATGTCCCGTTACGGCCAGAATGCACTTGAAGTCATTCACAACATCAAGCAGAAATTAGTTGAACTTGCGCCCGGGTTACCCCAAGGGGTTACAGTGGAGACAGTATATGACCGCTCTGATTTGATTCATCGGGCGATTGATAACCTCAAATCTACGCTGCTGGAAGAAAGCATTGTAGTCGCATTGGTTTGCATGTTATTCCTGATGCATGTGCGCAGCGCCCTGGTAGCGATCGTGATGTTGCCGGTTGGGGTTCTGATTGCATTTTCGTTGATGCATGCGCTAGGACTCAATTCCAACATCATGAGCCTGGGAGGCATCGCGATTGCTATCGGCGCTATGGTGGATGCTGCCATTGTGATGATAGAGAATGCCCACAAGCACATAGAACGGGCACCGCCAGATGCGCCACGATTGCAGCTCATTATTGATGCCTGTAAAGAGGTAGGCCCTGCCCTATTTTTTAGCCTGCTGATCATTACCGTTTCCTTCTTGCCGGTATTTACACTGGAGTCGCAGGAAGGCCGCATGTTTCAACCACTGGCGTTCACCAAGACCTTCTCGATGGCCGGGGCTGCACTGCTCTCAGTCACGCTGGTGCCGGTGCTGATGCTGCTGTTTGTCCGAGGCAGAATCATGCCGGAAGGTAAAAATCCGGTAAACCGCTTCCTGATCTGGATTTATCGACCTGTGATTGCATCAGTCATGCGCTGGAAGAAATTCACCATCCTTCTTGCATTATTAGCCCTTGCTATCACAGCCTATCCTTTGACTAAGCTTGGCAGCGAGTTCATGCCAACCTTGAACGAAGGCACTTTGCTCTACATGCCAGCCACTTTGCCCGGTCTGTCTGTGACGAAGGCGGCAGAGATTATGCAGACCCAGAACAAAATCATTAAGAGCTTCCCTGAAGTCGCTTCGGTTTTTGGCAAAGCAGGTCGAGCGAACACGGCTACAGACCCTGCGCCTATGGAAATGTTTGAAACGGTCATTAATCTTAAACCAGAGAGCGAATGGCGTCCTGGCATGACTATCGACAAGATTATCTCGGAGCTGGATAAAGCAGTGCAACTGCCTGGTGTCAGCAATGCATGGACGATGCCGATTAAGGCGCGAATCGACATGCTATCAACAGGTATCCGCACGCCTATCGGTATCAAGGTATTCGGCAGAGATTTGCTTGAAATGGAAAAGCTCGCAAAATCTATCGAGTCTGTGGTTAAGAACGTGCCAGGAACCACGAGTGCTTATGCAGAGCGTATTACTGGAGGATATTACCTGAATATCGAGCCGGATCGGATGGCACTAGCTCGTTATGGCTTAGCCGTGGGAGACTTGCAGGATGTGATCAGCAGTGCGCTTGGCGGCGAAGTGGTCACCACGACTGTAGAAGGGCGAGAACGCTTTGGAGTGATTACGCGTTATCCACGCGAACTGCGTTCAGACCCGGATGCGATTACGCGTCAGGTACTGGTGCCTGCGATGAACGGGGCGCTGATCCCGCTAGGCCAATTGGCGCAGATATCCTTAGAAAAAGGGCCTCCGAGCATCCGTACTGAGAATGCATTGCTATCCGCTTATATTTTTGTGGATATTCGAGATAGAGACATCGGCAGTTATGTGGCCGATGCGCAGAAAGCGGTTCGTGAGCAGGTTAAGTTTCAGCCTGGGTATTACGCAACATGGAGCGGCCAGTTTGAATATATGGAACGCGCTAAAGCCAAGATGAAGATAGTGATACCGCTGACATTGCTTATCATTTTCGTGTTGCTGTATCTAAACTTCAAGCGCTTAACAGAAACCCTTATCGTCATGTTGTCAGTTCCGTTTTCTCTGGTTGGTGGCATCTGGCTGATGTATTGGCTAGGCTACAACATGAGTGTTGCGGTTGCTGTCGGGTTCATTGCCTTAGCTGGCGTAGCGGCGGAGACTGGTGTGATTATGCTGATCTATCTGGATCATGCTTACAAAAATCTCAAGGCAAAACGTGAGTCTGAAGGCCAAGACTTCACTGTCGCTGATATTTACGTAGCGGTGATGGAAGGTGCGGTAGAGCGTGTACGGCCAAAGATGATGACAGTGGTTGCAATCATGGCAGGGTTGCTGCCTATCATGTGGGGAAGCGGCACCGGCTCTGAAGTGATGCGGCGTATTGCTGCGCCTATGGTAGGCGGTATGGTTTCATCCACGGTATTAACGCTCATCGTGATCCCGGCGATTTACGCACTTGTAAAACAAATATCACTCCAAAGAAAAGGGGCTCCAAATGCCTGAAATAATTCCTAACCTGCATCCGTTGATGGTGCACTTTCCAATTGCATTTGTAACGGTGTCAGCACTTTTCCATGTTGTGGCAGCTGCAACACGAGGGAAGCCACTTTCCAGAAATTTTAGCATTCTTGCTCATTCCCTATTATGGTTAGGTGCCCTGTCACTATTACCTGCCGTATTTCTCGGCTGGCAGGCTTATAACAGCGTAACCCATGATGATGCCAGTCACGCTGCCATGTTAATTCACCGCAACTGGGCGCTAGGCACATCGATAGTGTTAATCATTCTGGCTAGTTGGGATATCTGGCGCAATAAGGTCGACTCGCCCTCTGCCTGGTGGTTTGTAATTACGGTGATTGGTGCGTGGAGTATGGTCGCCGTCATGGCATGGCATGGTGGAGAGCTGGTCTATCGACATGGGTTGGGTGTCATGTCACTGCCAGTACCAGAAGGTGATGTTGGACATAGTCACCACAGTGACACTACGACAGACATGGATGAACATTCCCATGCGTATAGTCCCTCGTAAATATTTAGTATCTATTGCTATAGATAACCAGTAATCTCTAGGTAGAACGTCACCCGTACTGAAGTTTATTTGCAAAAACTAAACGACGGCTTCACTCTGTAATTTACCTAACGTTTGAATTAAGGGCTGGCCTTAACCAGTCCTGTTTGAATGATGAGTTAGGGATTGCCATTTTTGTTTGTCTCTAACTGCTGTTGCCTGATCAGCATTACTGCACCACAACCAAGTAAAAATGCCTCCAAAGCCATTACCAGACCTGTGGTTGACATGGCCTGAGCAAGCGAAACACTAAGGTTTGTTTTTAGAAGACTCATCCCAAAGAAAAGGATACCTGCACCAAAGATTGTGTTTAGCTTCCATCTTGCAGGATTGCCGAAAAAACCAAGAACGATACCTATTCCAATTGGAATAAGTAAATAAGTGATGATCAGACCTGTAACCATAAATTTCCTAACAGTAATTATAGGTACGCAGCACAACTGAATTGATTGTAGTTGAAATTAAACTACTATTGAATAAGTCATAGTCTGTTTGATCTTTATTGCCGCTGAATCATCAAAGCGGGAGGTCATATCTCCGCCAAACTACAAAATTCACTTCACAAAACTACAGGTCAATGCCGTAAGTATAAATCGCCCACTGGGTGAAATCGACTGCATCGGCATGACAAGTGTCTTATCACTGTATATCAATATACTATTGACTCATTTAATGAGAATGATTATCATTTACTTTCCTGCTGATGATGATTCATCTAGCATGTTAATAGCCTAATACGTCTGCAACATTTGTAGCGTAAGGCTTAAGTTAGTTTATATCTCCTATAGCTAGCGCTTGGGCCGCATGGTGAAACCACCTGTTAGTCGGCCATTTTTTTATTAATTAGATGACCTACATGTATCAAAGTGGAAATAGCAATACAGCCAAATTTATTGAAGGGATAAATCTGAATGTCACCAAAAAAGCACCCACAAATTCTACTATCAGAAAATCAATCGGGGTCAGTAGGTTATTGCGAATCTTGCCATGTTGTAGAACTTGAGATTGGCGCGATTAGTTTACGTGTAGATGAACAATCCTTAGAAATGCTTAGTGCATTGCTTAAAGATGCAGCTTATCGATTAAACGTCTATAAAAAAGAAAAGCACCGCTTTACGCAGGACTTGCCAAAAGAACTAATGCTTCACTAAACATGACAGCCAATAAATTATCAGGAACAACCATGATGCAACTTCAAATACAAGATGAGACTAAAAGTTTATACGACCCTGACTTGCCAGATGCTAACGCAGTGCTATCAGCGATTAGCTGTGTAAGTGTGCAATATGTAATTAGCCCATCATTCGAGCTTGCCAAGCTGGCGTTTAGTCTAGCCAACAAACTTTCGGCACCACAGTATGAGGAATCGAAACTGATTCCACAAATTGCACGGCAATTGCAAAGCCAGTGGGATGTAATTTTGAATGACCAGATATGCGCCTTGGCAATGACAATGCCTGGTAATGACACTTCACATTAGAACTCAACAATTAGATAAGGATAGAAAATGTCGAGATTTACCGCTCCAAGATTAAAAGTAATGCGTTCACTAGGTGTCGATTTGCCTGGCCTTTCACGCAAAACGACTGAGAACAGACCTAATCCTCCAGGTCAGCATGGTGCAAAAGCTGCCAGGAGCAGACTTTCTGATTTTGGTGTGAAGCTAAAAGAGAAGCAGAAACTGCGCTTTAACTATGGCTTGACTGAAAGCCAAATGCGCAAATTGATGATGCATGCACGTAAAGGTCACAACCCTACCGGTGATCAGTTATTGCAATTGCTAGAACGCAGGCTGGACAATGTAATATTTCGTTCTGGTTTTGCACCTACTGGAATTGCCGCCCGGCAATTAGTGTCGCATGGACATGTGTTGCAGAATGGTAAGCCTGTGAATATTCCATCTATCCGTGTCAACGTAGGTGATGAAATTACGCTGAAAGCGACCTCTTTCAAGATACCACTAGTGATTGAGACGTTGGCCAAAATAGCTCTAGAAAGGCCAGATTGGCTGCAATGGGATGAAATATCCAGAACGGTTAAAGTCGCGCGCTTACCAGACGCAGACCATGTGCCATTTCCTGTAGATGTTCAGCAGGTAGTTGAATACTACTCTAACCGGATTTAAATCTTAATTATGTAGAAGATAAGTAAATTTTAATCTGGAGATGGAGATTTCCAGTTACAAACTTATTTTATGTAATTGCCTGAAACTCACATGTTAAATGAGATTTTTGAGAATTTAAACAGTAAGCTTGCTTTATTTATTGAGAATAATTATCATTTAAGTTTTATGCGGCCTATGCCGTAAATTCAAGTAGCCAGCCAGTCTCGTGCAAGCCAGCCAATAAAACATAACTATTTTGGAGTTTGCATGAGTCATAAAACCGATTTGCGGCCACTCGTTTCCGCTTTATTTCTTGCTTTGTCATCGTGGTCTGTCCATTCCGCAGAAGCTCAGTCTACAGTGGATGTAGCTGCCGAATCCATGCTGCCAGAAGTGTCAGTGAGTGGGACAAAAGAACTCACTACAGATTACCAACCTTTAATTACAACGACAGCCGCTAAGATTGACGCACCATTACGTGATATCCCGCAAACTGTTGATGTTGTTCCCGGTCAACTAATTGAAGACCAGGCAGCGCATTCATTACAGGATGTACTCAAGAATGTTCCCGGCGTTTCTTTCAATTTAGGTGATGGGCAGCGTGACCAGTTTGTCATTCGCGGCTTTGATGCCATGGGTGATCTTTTTGTGGATGGTATCCGTGATGACGCGCTTTACTACCGTGATCTCTCTAACATTGAACGCGTAGAGGTGGTTAAAGGGCCAGCCGCTGTGTTATATGGACGTGGCTCATCAGGCGGTATCATTAACCGTATCACCAAAAAGCCTGGCGCTAGCGTGCATGAACTGACCTTGACCGCTGGCACCTATGACCAGAAACGCATGGCGGTTGATATCGGTGACAAGCTAGGCGATGCCGCAGCTTTCCGTATTACTGGTGCAGTAGAAGATTCAGGTAGTTTTCGCGACCAAGGATTTTTGGAGCGCGAAAATATCGCGCCTTCGCTGGCTTTGAAGTTTAGCGAGAATACAAAGCTGCTGTTGCAAGTTGAGAAACTGCACGACCGACGAGTAACCGATTTCGGCATTCCAGCGTACAAAGGTAAACCAGTCAAAGTAGATATTGATACATACTACGGTTCACGTAACGCTAAAAACGACGACTATACGGATTCAGATGTTCTATCTGGACGGGCAACCTTAGAACACAAAATCAACAACAATTTAACTCTGCGCAATACTTTTGGCACGTATAACTATGATATGGATCGTAATAACACATTGGTACAGAGTGTGAACGAAACCAACAAAACTGCGACATTAACGCATAATCAGGTTGCACGCCAAGATGATGGCTGGTTTAATCAGCTGGAACTATTTCAAAAGCTGGAGCTGGCTGGTATGCAGCACCAGTTGCTTTACGGCATGGAAGTTGGACGTCAATACAAGGATATGAAGCGTTGGGGGTGGAGTGTACCAACCCAAACAGTTTCTTTATTCAATCCCATTTTACCTGCGCTTTCGCAGTTTGGCACCCGATCAGTAAATCCAAATCTGAACAATCTCACCACACTGGAAGTAACAAGTGCCTACATACAAGACATGGTGACTCTGTCCAGCCATTGGAAAGCGTTGATTGGCACTCGTCATGATAGGTTCGAGCAAAAAGTTGAGGATCGCTTATCAGGTATCGATCCGAAACGTACCGATAGTGTATGGAGCCCGCGCGCAGGATTGGTATTTCAGCCAAATGATTGGCAATCCTATTATGTCTCCTACAGTCGCTCGTTTCAGCCATCTGGCGAGACACTAAGCTTTACGCAGGCGCAAAGCGAAATGGCGCCGGAAGAAACAGCTAATATTGAAATTGGGACTAAAATGGATTTCTTTGATGGCATGCTTACCACAACTGCCTCAGTCTTCCACCTGGAACGTGAAAATATCAAGGGTGTTAATCCAGTCACAAATACACTAGTTGCTGTTGGCACTCAGCGTACTCAGGGTGTCGAGTTAACAGTGGCAGGTGAAGTGGCGCCAAATTGGCAAATTTCTGCAGGTTATGCACATTTGGATGCGCGCATTACAGAATCAGTTGCGCGTCAGAATGGTGTTGCACTTGAAGACAACCGGGCGGCACTCACGCCGCAGAATAGTGCCAATATCTGGTTGATGCATAATCTGGGTAATGGATTTAGTGTAGGTGGTGGCATGAACTATGTAGGCAGCCGCTATACTTCTGCCGATAACCTGGTGATGCTAGACAGTTATTTGACTGCTGACGCGGTGGCCAAATACCAAAGCAAGCGCTACGACGTAGCATTTAATGTGAAAAACATTACCGATAAAGAGTATTTCATTTCAGGTCACGGTACCAGTAACAACCTGAACGCGCCAGGCGCACCGCGTAGCGCAGAAGTAACGTTAACACTGAGATTTTAAATACAGACATGAAGCAAGTAAATGTATCACCGCATGTGAGTCGTGCGCGTTTCCTGCGCTGGTTACGCAATATGCATGGATGGATTGGGCTGTGGGGCGCAACACTTGGGCTACTGTTCGGTTTAACAGGATTTTTGCTCAATCATCGCGCAGTGATGAAAATCCCAGCACTGCAGATGGAGCAGCACCAATTCGAGTTTGCACTCGCGGCGGATAAACCCCAAACTGCAGCGCAGTTTGTCGCCCTTATGCAGCGCGAGTTCGGCATCCGGCAACCAGCCAGTAAAATACATAATGAGCCAGCTAAACCGATTGCCTGGGGAAGTCGCCAACTGGTTCAGCCCCAGTTCTGGAAAGCTGAATTTCATTTGCCGCAGTCCTCGCTTATAGCGGAATACTGGGTTGGCAATCAGTACGTCAGCATTAAGCAACAAGATGTGAATGTCTGGGGCTTTTTGATGCGCTTACATAAAGGATTAGGGCTGAATTCAGGATGGGTTCTGCTGGTGGACTCGCTTGCGGGAGCGATGATCTTTCTGTCCCTTACGGGAGTGCTGCTTTGGACTAAGATGCGTGGCTCACGCTTGATTATGCTCGGGCTTGTAGGCACATCAACAGTGCTTGCCATGCTGATCACCGTTGCATCTATATGACGATAAAAATGAACAAGCAAGCAATCGCAAAGAATCCTTAAAGCATTACTTGAATCACTCTTTACCACCCCTCCCCTGCCAAAATTAATCGTTGAACATCTTACTCTTTAAGTACTTTTGAAAGAAAATAATTAATTCATTTATAACAGTAGTTGTTGTTCCAATTCTACTCAGCCTATTTGCGTTAGGCTTAATAGAGCGGCGGCGTGCCCCAGAAGATAGTCATAGTATATTGGTGAGACTTACTCCAGCTGAATTAGCTTTGATTGATAAGATTATGCCAATTTACGTGTCGAACGAGCAGTTAACCACACATTCATGTGTCTTCTCGTCAGCAATCGTTTTTCAGTTCCAGGCTTCAAGATAAATAGACCATTGATGCTTTTGCGTCCAGCGCCTTGACGTTTACCGCCGGGGACATTTTGATGACTTGATTATTGTGCAAATATTAAGACTATGAAAAATGAAATGACTTGGTATATGTTTGCAGTTAATTATGCGTTCGACAGCACAAAAACCTAACAAGACTATGAAAAAATATCCCTACAACTGTTGTTTTTTAAATATCTATAAAACATAGAGGCTGCCTCTCTGCAAAACAGGCATTCAAGAAAATTCTGTTACTTGCACACTTCATACTGACTTTATTCATATAATACGTGCCAATAAAATATTAAGAGGCCGCAATGGCGGCCTCTTAATATTGTTTGCAGGTTAACGAATTGATATAGGAACTAATGTGCCAGCCTTCATATCAGGCATCAGTATCGTTTTGCCATCGGCTGATAAATTAATATCCGCTGATGATTGATGACCTTCGCTAATCAATTGCGGAGTCCCCTTGGGTTCGCTTAACTGCCAAACTTTACCGCCCGCCCAATCACTGACATAGAGCACACCGTTTGGGTCACGGATCAAACCATCAGCACCACCAAAGCCTTGATTAAGCAGCGTCAAATAAGACTTAACGTTGCTTCTTTGTTCAGAAAAATCCAGGCGGAACAGTTTGCCTGTACCAAAGTCTGCAACCAACAATGCATTAGGGCCATCCATCAATAAACCATTAGGGCGTTTGATGCCGGATCTTTGATTGATGAGCTGCACCACTTTTCCTTGAGGCGAGATCTTGTAAATAGCAGCATGCTTACCATTATCGTCACCGCTATCGGATACATACACGTTACCCACCCCATCGATTTCAATGTCATTCAGAAATATCGGTTTATTCTGGAAATCTGTAGGTTTTGCAATTACCGTTTTATTACCTTGCAGATCAATACGTACTACCTGATCCAAATCTGCAACATACAGCTGATTATCGAACATATCGATTCCTTTCGGATCATTCAAACCATCAGCTAATGTAGATTTAGATCCATCGGTATTGATTATGGTAACTTTGCCATCTCCACCCTTTCCGAACTCACCGATTTCAGTAACAAATATACGTCCATCCGGATGAGCAATTGAAGATTCAGGCATCTTCAAATCCGTTATAGTGCCGAGTCTTGCAGCAGCAACTGGTGCTTTAACGACAGCATTGCCTTCACCATAACTAACCCGGTAAATCACACCGTTATAGTCATCAGATACTAATACTGAGCCATCAGGCAATTGCAGCACATCCGTTGGTCTCCCCCAGATTTCGCCATTATTCAACCAGCCATCAATAAATACCTCGGTTCCAGTCACTCGATGCTGGCTGTCGAATTTCACCCTCACCAGCTGATAACCAACTGGTTTGCTGCGATTCCATGATCCATGCTGGGCGATAATTGCGCTGCCTTTGTATTCAGCGGGAAACTGTTTACCTGAATAGAATTTAAAACCCAGGTTGGCACTGTGGGCCTGAAATTCAGCCGCTGGCAGAACTACATCATTTGGCGGTGTTTTATTTATCCAATCTGGTGAGCGCGCGTCACCGCCAGCATAATAAGGAAAACCGAAGTGCTGCCCTGCTTTGGTCACTGCGTTTAATTCATCATGCGGGACATCGTCGCCCATCATGTCGCCGCCGTTATCGGTAAAATGAACCACATTGGTATCTGGCTGAAAATCGAGACCTACCGAGTTACGAACACCTTTTGCAAAGGTTTCCACATTGCTGCCATCGGGATCCATTCTGACGATAGAACCTTCAATCCCTTTTGTTTCACAAATATTGCAAGGAGCACCCACCGTTACATATAGCTTATTATCCGGACCGAAAGCGATATATCGCCAGCCATGGTGAGATTTATTCGGCAACTTGTCATAGATGACCTCGCGCATTTGCTTAAATGGCAGTGTCAAATCAAAATCTGGCGCAGCATAACGTGTAATACGATTCTGTTCTGCCACGTACAGGTTACCTTTGTACATCGCCACACCATTCCCAATGTTCAAATCATCTAATATGGTGATTACTTGATCTGCTTTGTGATCTTTGTTCTTATCAACGACTGTATATACTTTGTTGCCACGCGTACCGACATATATGTTTCCATTGGTACCTAATGCCATTTGGCGTGCACCTGGTACATCCGCATAGACTTCGATTTTGAAACCTGCAGGAACGTTTAACTTACTTAAGTTCGCCTGAGCATCTGCTGCTTCGGCATAAGTATTTAGCGATACCGCGCTAAATACTGTTCCCAGTATTAATGCGATTAGGTTTAATTGCACTTTCATATTTACTCCTTATTATCGAAACTAGATCAAGACTAGTTTACTGAGGCAACGAGGTTTTTTGAATACATAAAACTCCTTATTTATTGCCTAAAACTATTTATAAATATGAATTTACAATTGATATAATATATTTTTATTACCTAAACATATATTAATCATGACTAAAATGAGCTGCTGGCAGGAGTCCGATCAAAGCAACATGTGCGACCTCCTTAAGCGTTTGGCGCCGACCGAAGGCTTTACTCTCACGCCTTTAGATAGTGTGAAGCTCATGCGCTGGAATCGCTCTTTGCCACGCAGTCCGGTTTTATATGAGCCAAGCATCGTGGTGATTTGCTCAGGTCGTAAAATTGGTTATTTAGGTCAAGAGGTTTTTCATTACAATCCACAGCATTTTTTGGTGCTGTCGGTTCCACTGCCATTTGAAAGCGAAACCATCGCCAATGAAGAAGAGCCTTTAATGGGTATTTCAATTCGCATTAATATACCCATCCTCTCCGAGCTGATCTTGATGCTTGACCAAGGGTCTTCCCATTCTGAACTTGGAACTCATGGGATGGTATCCACGCCATTGGATGCCAAGCTTTCCAATACAGTTCTAAGGCTGTTGCAAGCATTAACTTCGGCTAAAGATACGGATATTCTTGGCCATTCAATCTTGCGAGAAATTCATTATCGGGTTTTAACCAGCAATCAAGGTGAAGCTATTCGCGCATTACTAAGCCAGCAAAATCACTTAGGTAAAATCAGCAAGGCCTTGAGAAGGATACACTCCGATTTTGCGGATGATCTTAACGTCGCGAAACTGGCTGATGAAACCGGGATGAGTTTGGCTGCCTTTCATGCCAGTTTTAAAGCCGTTACTGCAACATCCCCAATACAGTATCTGAAAACAACGCGGTTACACAAAGCCAGGTTACTCATGTTTCAAGACGGCGCTTCAGCAGCACTTGCTTCCGCTAAAGTTGGCTATGAGAGTCCTTCACAATTTAGCCGTGAATTTAAACGACTATTTGGTAAAACTCCTATGGAGGATATGGCTGCTATGCGAGAATCTCTTATCACGTTACCCTTCGACCCTGCTTCTAAATATGTAACCGTTCAGCCGTAAAAAGGAGCTTTGTCCTGCATTCTGCTTAGAACCGCAAAGCGGACGCTCAACTTTAACTTGTAATAGTCTAATTTAGGCCCATAGTAGCCATAAAAGCCATTTGTACATAACCAGTGCATCAACGTAACCTTTTAATGGATGGTTACCAATAGTGGGATGTCATGTAATTTGTAGTTCTTCGCATGGCCAATATAATATCGCCCCCATACTATTACTCTACTTAGTTGTCGATTGATAAAAAATAGCGACTGAATGAGGGAAGTCTGTACAATTGATTAAAATAATTTGATACCAATGTGCAGATTAACAATACTAAAAGCTTAGTTAAGCGAAAATTAAATGCAAAGCTGCAATTTACTTCATAGGCCGATTTCTCTTAAGTTGCTAATTCAATTAGCAGCTTTTTTCTTCCTATTGCCTTGTTCTCAGTTATCTCAAGTTTCAGCTGAAATCATTCACCCAGATAAAACTACCAGCTCTCTGAAAACCCAAAATAATCAAGAATTCACTGCTAGGCTTACGCCTAATGAAAAAGCATGGCTTGAAAAAAACCCGAATATCAAAGTAGCCGTCAAAAATGGATGGATGCCCATTGAGTTTAAGCTTGAGAGTGATGAGCATCAAGGGTTATCCATAGATTACTTGAATCGGTTAGCTAACCTACTACAGGTCAACTTTGTTATTACTAATTACACAGATAATATTGAACCGAAGGATGCTGATATTATTTCGGCGGTTAGTAATAAAAGTCTGGGAAATCATAAATATCAGCTATTGAATCAACCATATTTAGTTTTCCCGCTAGCAATTTACTCTAATAAGCTCATCAAAAAAAAATCAACCATAAGATCCCTGGAGGACCTTGATGGTGAGCGCGTTGCTATTTTTAAAAGCAGTCCTTTAGGGCAGAAAATACGTGAAAACTACCCAAAATTGAATGTCGTGTTCGTTGATATAGCGAATGAAGCTTTCGAGGAGTTAAGAACTGGAAGAGTCGATGCATATGTTGGCAATGAAATGGTTGTTGATTATCACATCGCTTTTAACCGCCTGAGATTTGCAGAAAAATCAGGTCTAACACCATTTACATCTTCTGTTTCAATGGCTGTCAGGAGTGATCGTCCGGAGTTAATTTCAATCATAGAAAAGGGTCTATCCGCAATAGCGCCAGAAAACAAGGAGTTGATAAATAAGTGGCGGATTGCTGAAGATAATACCAGTCGTATCATCACTAGTTTACTCATTGCGTCATCAATAATTTTGTTATTAGGCTTCATAAGGTTCTATCGATTAAAGCAAGCAATCAAGAAAAAAGATGCCGAATCGCAACAACAGATTTGGTATAAAGCAAATTTTGATTACGTGACAAAACTACCTAATCGTCACTTGTTACATAACCGATTAGAGCAAGCGCTTGATAGAGCGAACCGATCAAATCTGCCATTAGGCCTGCTATACATCGATTTAGATAACTTCAAGCATGTTAATGACCAGGCAGGCCATACTGTAGGTGATAAGTTACTGGCAGAAGCTGCTGGTCGAATAAGTTCATGTATCAGATCATCTGATACAGCTGCGCGTATTGGCGGAGATGAATTTATGGTAATTATGGCTGAGCTGAAAGATATTTACAGCTTGGAAAAAACCTGTCAAAAAATATTGAATGAACTCGAAAAGCCTTTTTCTCTTGATAACAATACTTTTTATATTTCAGCAAGCATAGGCGTCACTTTATATCCGGAGGATAGCCAGAGCTCTGAGGAATTACTTATCTTTGCAGACAAGGCAATGTATGAAGCAAAAAAACTTGGTCGCAATTGCTATCAATTTTTTACGCAAAAAATGCAAGCCATTTCATCCAACAGGCTATCAATTGCTAATGATTTAAGGAGCCCCCTGATTAACGAGCAGTTGATTGTATATTATCAGCCAATCATAAACCTAAAGGATTCCAGCATCACTAAAGCCGAGGCGCTGGTCAGATGGAATCATCCTACTAAAGGATTGATCAGCCCGGCTGAATTTATTCCTATAGCAGAAGAAACGGGAATAATAGATGCATTGGGCCAATTGATTTTTCATCAAGCATTAAAAGATTTATCTATCATCCGCAAGCACCTGAATTCTGACTTTCAGCTGAGTATTAATGTGTCACCTTATCAGTTTCATCATCCGGAGGTTCTACTTGATTGGCTCAAAAGCATTAAAGAGCTCGGAATTCCAGGTAAATGTATTTCTCTTGAAATTACAGAGGGACTTTTGTTAGAGGGATCCAATACTGTGTTGAGCACACTGTCTGCTTTACAGGACGCAGGTATTGAGTTATCAATTGATGATTTTGGAACAGGATATTCGGCGCTTGCGTACCTTAAAAAATTTGATATTAACTACGTAAAAATAGATAAATCATTTATTCAGAATCTTGAATCTGACAATTATGATGCAGTGCTTTGCGAGGCAATCATTCATATGGCACAGAAACTTGACATCGAAGTAATTGCCGAAGGAATTGAAAGTCCAACTCAGCAAAGTTTACTAACGCAATATAAATGTAATTATGGTCAAGGATACATATTTGCTAAACCGGGAACATTGAATCTACTTTTAGATATTATTGATAAGTCTATAAAATAGAATGATTGATTTGCGTGTTGAATCTACTGTAATTTGATCGTGACTGTAATTTATCATATACATGACTGTCCTTTTGTCCCGCATAGCGAACGGTCAGCATCAATATGCCATAGACAGAAGTCGGCCCAAAGCGAACATTCATCCTTTGGTCAGTATTAAAAAAGCAATTCAAATCACTTAAGATTTAGTTAGCAGGTCATAGTCTAAACTTTAATTCTAAAAAAAATATTTCCAAGGATTTACACAATGTTGGACCACATCTTTCTTACAGTTAGCGACCTTGATCGCTCAATAGCATTTTACTCGTCTGCTCTTGCTCCACTTGGTATCGTTAATCGCCTCGATTACGATGGTAAAGATGGCCCTCCTGGCCACCCAGACCTCAAAGGATTCGGTGCCAATGGACGAATGTTTTTCTGGTTACAACTCGGTTCGGTTGACTCCTCATCTGCGCATGTAGGTTTTGTTGCGAATAGTCGTGAAATGGTCGATGCAACTTATGCAGCGGCAATGGCTGCAGGTGCAACAGATAACGGCGCCCCTAGCGCACGCTTACACTATGACCCACGTTACTATGCTGCTAATGTTTTTGATCCAGATGGATATAGCTTGGAATTTGTATATAAAAGTTGGCAGCATAATGAATAGTTGATCGATAATCGGCCCTACCGTAAGAAACTAGGATAACCAATGAATAATTCACTTGAAGAAAAAAGATTAAATGCAATACGTGATCTTGAAATTCTAGATACTGCAACAGAAACAGACTTTGATGATTTAGTTAAGCTTGCCGCCACTATTTTTGAAGTACCCATTTCTACGGTTACTATTCTGGATGCTGATCGCCAATGGTTTAAAGCCTCTATTGGGCTGTCAGTTAAAGAGACTCCGCGCGCAATTTCTTTTTGCACACATGCAATCGAGCAAATAGAACCGTTAGTAGTAGCAAACACCCTACAAGACGTGCGTTTTGCGCAAAATCCCTTAGTTCAAAATGAGCCTCATTTGGGGTTTTACGCTGGCGTGCCACTTCGGTCGTCTGACGACCTTGCGGTAGGTACATTTTGTATCATGGACACCAAGCCCAGACAGCTCACGCCTAGGCAATTGGATATACTTAAAATTTTAGCCAATCAAGCAAACAAGCTGCTTGAACTAAGACTGGAGCGTAATAAATACAGAAATCTTCTTATTGATAAGGAGTTAGTCAACCAAGCGCTGCAAGAGACCGAGCAACGCTGGAAAATTGCACTGGAAAGTGTAGGCGATGGTGTATGGGACTGGAATATCAATAACGGAAATGTCATATTTTCTTCAACCTGGAAAGGAATGCTTGGTTATGCAGATGATGAACTTACTGGCGACATAGACGATTGGTTGTCACTCATACATGATAATGATGTAGAGATATCCACAAAGAGTCTCAATGACTATATCAGCAAGAAAAATTCTGAATATCGGCTAGAGCATCGGCTGTTATGCAAAGATGGAAACTACAAGTGGATATTATCTAGAGGTATGGTGGTGGAATGGAATCGAGATGGTTCACCAAAACGGATGATAGGCACTCATACCGACATCAGCAAACGTAAAGAAGCCGATGACATTAATTGGCGCCAGGCAAACTTCGACTCACTCACCGGTCTGCCAAATCGGCACATGTTTTTTGATAAACTTAATGCAGAAATCAAGAAGTCTGAACGCAAAAAAAATATGTTCGCTTTAATGTTTATAGATTTGGACGGTTTTAAAGAAGTCAACGACAAATATGGACATAATGTTGGTGATGATTTATTGAGAGCGGTTACTCATAGAATATCAGAACGCATGCGTGCCTCTGATACCTTTGCCAGACTAGGCGGCGATGAATTTACAATTATCTTAAACGATATTGAAGATATAAAAGCAGCCGGCGCAGTTGCAGAGAAAATCCTCAAAGCTATTGCCATACCGTTTCAATTATCGGTTGGAGAAATATGCATATCGGCCAGTATTGGCGTTTCCATCTATCCGCATAACGGCATTACGCATGATAGACTCGTGATCAGTGCAGATCGTGCAATGTACGCAGCCAAAAATCAAGGTAAAAACTCTTGGGTCTATGCGTCCCACTACTCGGAAACTGAAACAGGAATACCATAACGATTTTTCAGTAAAGATTCAAATGTGACGCATCAGGGATTTGATTACGATACCAGCCGCTTAGCCAACCTGCCCCATCCATTCAACAAAGTTGTTCACAGAAACTGTGGAATCAGGCATAAATTCGATCTTTAATGGATTCATATTCAGGCAAACACGCTCAGCAAGGCTTCGCGTATTGAGTTTGCATGAAACTTAGCAACGCAGCAGGTGCCATTATTGGAAAGATGGAGCTGCAGCAGGTTTTCCACTGCATCGAGCGATAAGGTTAAATCTGTTGGCGCCAAGGCAAGAGCAGGTCGATTACTAATACGATAGGTAGCCCCAGTAGAGTCTATCAGTTTATCTTGTGCCTGCAGTTGCATTTGATGCAGTGCTGCGTCGTTGGCCAACTCCGCTGCATCTAAGACGAATATCAGTTCATCGTCAGCATGCAGCTTTATGATGGCCGGCCACTGAATTAATTTATATGTTTCTGACATAATTTATCTGAAGTGCCTAAATGAGCCTGTGACCACGCCCCATATCTCGAACTGAATTTTTTCGGTAATCTCAATCGGCTTAAAATCCTTGTTGGCTCGAGGCAGTCCGGGGGCATCAGATTCGAGTCTGCCCAATGTTTTTATGGTGAATTCGCCATTGATATTACTTAGAACATGGTACAAGCACGGGATAGCGAATATTCAAGAGAGCTTCAAACTCTTCAATAGGTAAAGGTTTACTGAAATAATAACCCTGATAATGGTCACAATCATTATCTTTAAGATATTGAAGCTGCTCAGCCGTTTCCACACCCTCAGCAATCACTTTCAATCCTAAGCTATGGGCTAGGATAATAATTGTGGCTACCAAGGCTCTATCATTTACATCTTCAGTAATGTCACGCACAAAAGACTGATCAATTTTTAGTTGATATAAAGGCAGCTTCTTCAAGTATTGTAGGGATGAGTACCCCGTACCAAAATCATCCAGCTCAAAATTAACACCGAGCTTTTTGAATTGGTTCATGCAGTTAATGGTGCCTTCTGTGTCACTCAGCAACATACTCTCTGTAAGTTCCAAATTGAGCAATGAGGGATTAATGCGGTGGTAGGCAATCATTGACTCTACTTGCTGTACAAAATTTGCCTGATGAAACTGCTTGGCACTGACATTAACCGAAAGTTTGAGCTGATTCTTTTTCGGGTCCTGCTCCCAAATTTTAAGTTGTGCGCAAGCAGTATCCAGTACCCATTGCCCGATTTCTAATATCAACCCGGTCTCTTCTGAAAGCGGAATGAACTCTACTGGTGAAATCATACCGCGCTGCGGATGTTGCCAGCGAATCAACACTTCGGCTCCCAAGACTTGGTTTTTCCTATCGACCTGCAACTGATAAAACAATTTAAATTGATGCTCTTTTACTGCTGTACGCAATTCACGTTCCAATTCGGTTCGAGCAGTGATAGCGAACTGCATTTTTGGATCAAAAAATCTTAAAGTATTGCGGCCAGAATTTTTAGCCTCATACATTGCTATATCCGCTTGCTTAAGAAGTTCATCAATGCTGGTATTACTTTTATCAAACAGCGTGGCACCAATGCTGACTGTACTATGATGCTGATGTGCACCTAAATGGTAGATTTCACTCAATGCGTTTAAAACTTTCAGCGCACATGCCTCTACCTCAGATGCTGCAGTTAAAGGCTCACTATCCAAATCTTCAAGCAGCACCACATATTCATCACCACCGAAGCGAGAAACTGTATCCCCGGCTCTCATACACTGCACTAGTCGTTGCGCCACCTCCTGCAGAAAAACATCACCTATGTCATGTCCTAATGTATCGTTTATATTTTTGAAATGATCAATATCCAGAAACAGTATGGCGCCCATCGTACCGCTACGTGCACAAACGGCTAATGCCTTAGTCAGGCGCTCTATCAGCATGCGCCGGTTCGGAAGATGCGTCAGCGAATCATAGAAAGCCAGCATTTTGATTTCATCTGAAGCCGCCTTGCTGAACGATATATCAATCATAGTAGCTACATAATTAGTAACTTGATCATTTGCATCTTTCACAACCGTAATATTAAGCTGACATGGAAACATTTCGCCATTCTTGCGACGGTTCCAGATTTCACCTATCCAAGAGCCACTATGATTTATGCTATCCCACATTGAAGTGTAGAAATGCGTATCCTGATGCCCTGATTTTAAAATATTCGGTGACTTTCCTATCACTTCCTCAGGACTATATCCTGTGATAAGGGTATAAGAATGATTGACTTTAAGAATAATATTATTTGCATCGGTGATGAACATGCCTTCCTGAGACTCGAATGCAATAGCAGCGATACTGAGTTGTTGACTGGTTGACTTCCTCTCGGTTATGTCACGCGAAATCATGATGAAATGTGGGCTATCCATAGGACTGCCCTCTCGCTTGGCTACTGATAATTCGAACCAGCGCAACTCATCTCCAATCGAAATTTCAATCTGCTGCCCAAAAGAAACTCCCTTTAAAGATGCTTCGTGCAGTGCAGCCATGCAAATTTCTGCGGCTTTCGTTGGTAGGACTTCGGTAACTTTTTTCCCTATTAACTCCTGGGCCGGCTTGACTAATAAAGACTCGACTTTAGTGTGATATCCTTGATAACGGCCTTCAATGTCCAGATCAAACAACACATCTGGAATCGCGTTTAATGTGCACTCTAAGTCCGATTTAGTTTTACGTAAATCCTGTGTCATTTGCATTGCCAGTGACATGGCGCGTTCACGGCCGCTACCTAATAACCATACCAGCCATCCAAACAACAGGCTAAGCAAAAATCCGCCTGTTACCAATACCATTAATTTATTTTTTGGGAAACGCTCATCAAATTCAGGAAGGGAGCGGACAGCAATATCCCAGCGCTTGCCGCCAATATAAATAGCGCGCTTGGCGTAAAGATCCGTGTAATTAGTAGCGTTGTTATAAAGAACATCATCGCCTTCTTTTAAAGTCACGGTCAAATCCTTATCGATCTGACTATGCATACTGGCCATAAAATCACCAATGCGGAATGCACCGCTTACCCAGCCAAGAATAGCGGTACGTCGTGCCTCTACAGTATCCAACGGCCTGCTGATATCGTAAATCGGCACATACATTACGACAGCTGGAATGTCTTTTCCTGCATCTTGTACCAACGTGAGTCTGGACGTCAGGGATGGGGTATCCCGGTCGCGTGCCTCATCAATTGCGGGCTTAATTTTTGGATTGGTAACCAAGTCATAGCCTATCGCGTTTAAATTTGTACCGTTGTGAGGTTCGATTAATGACAGCGGTGCATAACTCGTGCGTTCACCTGATGGTTTTACTTTGAAATCAGTATAGCCACGACGCTTCATATCAGTAATAAACTGCGACCATTTTTCGTGAGGCACATGAACTGCAATACCCACTGCCTGAGAGCCCGGTGAGGTTTCTGATGCTCTCAGTGCCTTGATGTAATCATGATATTCAGCTTTAGTGACAAAATCGGAACCTTCGTAAAAACCTTTGACCCCACGTAGCATTAGTTCATAACGTGACAGCCTGAGATAGAGTTTGTTCTGAATCTGATTGGCAGCCTCATTAAACACCTGAAGGCGTATATTGGTAGCCTGTTGCTGTTCTTTATACCAATACGCAGTCGTGAGACACATCATAAAAATGGTCACACTGGCTGCTATCAAAGTCATTTGTCTGTAACGATTGAGCATACTCGGTTCTTAATCACTAATCTAATTCTTATATGGTATGCCTAGTAATCAAACTGACGGCATCGCAAACATATCGAATGTTCGATGTCTAGCCATAATCTTTGTGCAGTGAAAATGGGTAATGTAAAACGAATAATTTATTTACAAACAGTATTTAGATATACAGATAGTTGATTGATATTACATCATTAAGATGTAAATTTGTAGGAATAAACTAGCTGTAAACATTGCAATCACGCTCCGTCCCCAAATAGACCCTAGGGACTTTTCAATTTAATCGTTACTCTATGTCTTAATTTACGAACAGGCTGGACTTCCTAAAGGTTTTACTTGCTTCGCCTATTAGGTTTTTGCTTTAGGGTCTATATTTCAGGTTTTTAATTTTAGAGTTGCTGTGATTTTACGGTCGCATCATTCTTGGACGACAGCCAGTCTTTTATGAACGTTTTTAGACGTGTATAAATTTCCGTCTGATTAAATTTCACGCATTCAATATTTCGCTGCCACACCAATCACTTGACCTTCATATCCTTATAAATTCAACAATGTTATCCACAGAAAATGTGGAATCAGATATAAAGTAGTTAAGGACTTAACACTCAAAAAAGGTGTAAAGTAATCCCTGACTTTCATATAAAAATAATTTATTAAATGAATTCATCAGCTAAAAAATCAAGGGAGTTGCAAATACTACTTTGCGCATCTATAGCGCAGGTACTCGCGTTGATTCCACTGACCGGCTATATATTTAATGTACAGGAGCTGGTTACACTTCTCATCAGCAAACAGCCGATGGTGCTATCTACCGCTGTAGCTATAACAATTGCGTCAGTTTCCTTAGCAGCTTACAGCTATTTTTCAACGCCATCTTGCAAGCGTCTGCTTAATATATCCGGCACCTTATTAATTATTATGGCTCTGATCATAATTCTGGAAACATTCTTGGGTCAGAATTGGTTCGACTTTCCCACGCTGCATCAGCAGATAGCCTCGGAATATCCAGGGAGAATGTCAGTCCATACTGCAATCTGTACTTTTTTGATTGGGGTATGTTTTATTGCTTTAGACAGGTCTGATAACAAAGCAATTAGATTTTTGATAGACCTAAGCATTAGCTTGGTCATGACGGTAGCGTTATTCGGGGTAATTGGTTATTTCGCCAATTTTGAATTTTTGGCTACATTCGGACAAACCAACAAAATGGCTGTGCCAACCTCAGTTGCTTATATCGCACTCGCGATTGGAACATTTCTTTTAACTCAAAAAACGTATATTCCAGAAGCTGATATTAGCTTACAAAAAATATATTTTACACTTGAATATTTACTGGTGTTGGTAGTGGTGATTGTTGCACTCACTTCATTTGCCAGCTCCCAACAGCGGGCAGAATCGATGATGTCCAAAGAACTCGCACAAACTGGCGAGCAATCCAGGTTGTATTTTGATGACATTATCAATCTCAAGCTCAATATGGCCATTATGAATTCCAAACGTCCGGAAATAATTGATACTTTAAATAATCCCGCAGCTACTAACCGCATTAATGCTTTATTTCTAGATTTAAAGCATTATGGCTACCTAGAGATTAATCTGTATCGTCCTGACAAAATCCGCATATATTCTACGGGACACACCACACGTCCCGCGCAGACGATTAAAATTTCTGATAGTGATGATATTTTTCTAGAATGGGCCAATGGCTATCAATTAAGGCTTATAACAAGAATCGCTGATCGCGGTCAACATATCGGATACATGGAGTCTGTAATTGCAGCACCCGAGCTTACCAACTTTCAGCAGACCATGATTAGGAAAGTAGGCACAGCTGACATGGTAATCTGTGGTCTTAGAAATAACTATCAATTATGTTATCCCTTCAGATGGAACACAAATCCAGCAAGCTATTATGGCTACCAAAATGGGAAAGCGCTACCGGTGACTAAGGGGGCACTTGGTATAGTCGAAACGTCTGTTATGACCGATTTCAGAAATGAACGTGTAATGGCTTCTGTCGGACCAATAGCCAACAACGGTCTGGGTATGGCACTGAAAATTGATATGCGTGAATTATATGAGCCCATCAGGAAGCAGTTTTATGCATCCTTCCCATTATTTATATTGTTTGTTATTGGGAGCATTGGATTGATGCGACTCAAACTCAAACCATTGCTAGAGGATCTGGAAAAATCAAGATTGATGATGCAGCATCTATCAATGCATGACACGTTAACTTTGCTTGCTAATAAAAGTTTGTTTAATGATCGACTGTTACAGGCAATTGCCAGACTATCAAGAACAAATAAGCGGCTTGCGCTACTTTATCTGGATATTGATTTTTTCAAAAGTATTAACGATACATATGGGCACCTGATTGGCGATCAGCTCCTGGTCTGGTTTGCCGCAACACTTAAATCATGCGTACGTGAAACGGATACAGTTGCAAGAATTGGCGGAGATGAGTTTGCCATCATTCTGGAAAATCCTGGTAGCCAAAAAAATATAGAACATATTGCAAAAAAAATTATTACAAGAGTTCAGCAAAAACTTGATTTCTTTCCTGACGGTTCAAATAGAGCAATTTCTACCAGCATAGGCATTGCTGTCACTGACATGTCTAGCGTTGCCCCAAATGAATTGATGCAGCGTGCTGATGAAGCACTTTATCGAGCCAAACATAGTGGTAGAAACACTTTTTCAATATTAAACATTGATGATATGGACTGATACTGCTGCAGAATATGTTAAGCGATGTGCCTGTTTGAATTAGCCAGACCTCCGACTTCACGCATCCGCTTGCTATAATCTTGATAGCAGGTAAACAGCTATCAAGAGACAAAGCTCACTTTAGCTGCATATCTACCGTAAAGTGGTGATAGCAGTTTTTCCCATTTTGTTTAGCAATATACATCGCCTGATCTGCATTTCTAAGTAATGCATCCACCTCAGTGCCATTCGACGGATAAACACATATACCGATACTGGCACTGATATATACGACTTCACAACCTAGATTAAAGGGTTCCGCTAGTTTATCTAAAATACTCTGAGTGATACGCTCAGTATTGATCTGATGATTGACATTATTCAAGATCACAGTAAATTCATCACCGCCCATGCGGGCAACAATGTCATCAGTTCTCACACATTTCATTAGTCGGTCAGCAACTTCCTTCAATAATAAATCCCCCATATCATGCCCAAGCGTATCATTAACTTCTTTAAAATGATCCAAATCAAGGTACATTAAAGTAACTGGCTGATTGTGACGATTTGCATTTGCAAGCACTTGTTGAAACTTATCCAGGAACAAGACCCGGTTTGGCAAGCTTGTTACTTGATCATAATGTGCTAGTTGCATTAGTTGCTTTTCTAAACTTTTTCTTTCACTAATGTCAGTGTGCGTGCCAATCATCCGCAAAGGCCTTCCATCAGGCGCTCGACTAATTACCATACCCCGACTTAGTGTCCACTTCCAGGTGCCATCTTTGCAAAGAAGACGGAATTCGGATACATACAAATCCTTTTTCCCATGCAGGTAATCTTGCGTATCTTCTATCTGGTGCTTCAGGTCATCAGGGTGAACAAGCTTACGTCCGGCACTCGCAGTGTCTTCTATTTCATTGTTGATGTACCCATAGATTTCCTTCCACCTGGCAGACCGAAAAACTTTATCAGAAACCATATCCCAGTCCCAAACCCCATCTCCAGCACCTTCAAGAGCAAATTTCCAGCGATCTTCACTTACATCTAAAGACGCTTTAACATCGTGTTGCTTTTGCATGCCATTAAGTATTAAGAAATAAAGCATAAGACCGGTAAGTGCAATAAATGCACCACCTTTGTATATGCTGTACTTGAGGTATTCTTCCTGTGAAGAAACTAGCAGTCTAAGAAGATTGTCACTAAAAAATATCCATAAAAAGCCAACGATGATATAGATAACAAAAATACGTAAAGCCATCAGACGTGGAGAGAGTGAGTATCCATTCCAAACACTCATCATCCCACCCTTTCTTAAACTACTAAAATAATTTAATAATTCTTTAACCATTTTCAAAAATGTGACCAGGCCTGTATAAGACTTTTATTTCCGCAACATGAAAAAATCTTAGACCTCTATAACATTACGGATTTTTTTGGCAAGTTCGGATCGCCTATATGGTTTTGAAAGGAGTTGAACACCCGGGTCTAGTCGACCATTGTGGATAATCGTGCTTTCGGTATACCCAGAAGTAAATAACACTTTAAGACCTGGCCTTACCTGCGACGCAAGATCAGCCAGCTCTTTGCCATTCATCCCTCCCGGCATCACCACGTCAGTAAAGAGCAAATCAATTTTTGCCTGTGACTTGATTATATCGAGCGCTTGATGACCGTTTTCTGCTTGAATGACGCTATACCCTAGCTCAGTCAACAATGCATTTGCATATGATCTTACTAGGATGTCATCTTCAACTAATAGTATTAGTTCTGAACCACTCACCACTGAGTTATCTTCAATATTAATTTGATTGAGTTGATGCTCTGATTTAACTCTTGGCAAGTACATTCTTACAGAAGTGCCATGACCAACCTCTGAATATAAATTCACATGGCCTCCTGACTGCTTGATAAAGCCATACACCATCGCCAAACCAAGTCCGGTACCCTTACCCTTTTCTTTGGTTGTATAGAATGGTTCAAATACTCGTTTTACACCTTCAGGCGATATACCCTCCCCTGTATCAGAAACTGCCACCATCACATACTCCCCTGGGATAGCTTCGTTTATGGATGCGTACTCCGCGTCTAACACTGCGTTAGTGGTTTCTATCGTGACACATCCACTACCTCCCATTGCATCACGGGCGTTTATCACAAGGTTGAGGAGTGCACTTTCAAGCTGAGCAGGGTCTACTGCAGCCTGCCATAAGTTTGTTCCTTGTAAAAATACCATCTCAAAATATTCCCCAAGTGCACTTTGAAGCAGCACTTTTATATTTGTAAGCAACTCATTCAAGTCCACCACTTTTGGATCCAATGGCTGCTTACGGGCAAATGCCAGCAATGCCTGAGTGAGTTCAGACCCACGCAAACCTGCTTTAGTAATCATTGCCGCTAAAGATTTAAGTTGTGGCGTGGACTCTAAATTTTCCTCAAGTGACTCGGCGTTCCCGATGATCACAGTCAATAAATTATTAAAGTCATGTGCAACTCCGCCTGTAAGTTGCCCCAGTGATTCAAGCTTTTGAGATTGTCTCAATTGGTCCTCAAGTGCAAGTCGTTTGGATATGTCGATAAAACTTACAACTGCGCCAGTTGGCTTCCCAGCATCGTTAAGTATTGGTGAAACAATATATGTAACAGGAAAAGAACTTCCGTCTTTTTTGAAAAATACTTCATTATCAATTTCTCTAACTTTGCCATCCTGCAAAGTTAGTTGAACTGGGCAGTCTACGAGTAGGTAATCACTGCCATCCAAATAATGATGATGAATTAACCCATGTGATTCCTTACCAATCATCTCACTTTCACCCCATGCCAATACTTTAGTTGCAGCATGGTTCACAAAAACAATCTTTCCACTCTTATCAAGGTAGAGGATCCCCTCACCAACTGACTTCAGAATCGCACTCGCCTGTCGTTGTGTTTCCGCAAGTGCAAGCTCTGCAGTCTTCTGCAACGTAATATCGGTTATGTAACCTTCAAGGTGGGTAACCTCACCACCAGCTCCGACCACAGCTTTTCCTTGTTCCCACAGCCACACAATTTCACCATTTGCCCTTCTGATCCTATATTCGAGCTGGAAATGACTATGTGATTTAATTGCATTCTGGATTTCATATTCGGTGTAAGAGCGATCACCCTGGTGTATTAAGTTGCCATATGTAACTTTATGATTATTGATTAAATCAGATGCTGCATAGCCTGTGAGTTCGATAACTGCCTCACTAATATAAATCATTGTCCGTAATTGGCTATTTACACAGCGATAAACCACTCCTGGAAGGTTTGACATTAGATTTGATAGCAACTGTTCTGACTGGGCTTGCTTGATCTCCGCATCTTTAAGACTGCTTACATCCTCAACAATTGCCATTAATGTGGATGCATTTCCATATAAATCCTGCTTTACAGAAACGCTCAACTTAACCCAAATTATTCTCCCAGTTTTTGAAATATACCGCTTTTCTAAAATTGCACTTTTGAGATGTCCACTGATAAGGTTCTTAATCTCGATTAAGTTTCTATTCCTGTCTTCCGGATGGGTAATGTATTCAAAATCAAGTTGAAGTAACTCTTCTTCAGAATATTCTACAATCTTCAAATAGGCTGGATTAACTTGCAGAAATCGTCCCTGCATATCGGTAATTGCAATTCCTGTCGCTGCGCCATCGAATGCTTCCTTAATCTGAAGCTCGCTGGTTCTTAATGCTTGTTCTTTTCGATCATTTTCAATTGCAAGACTAACAATCTGAGCCATCCTATCGATGATTATCAATTCACTAGGATGCGGTTTTTTGATTTCTCGATAATAAACAGCAAACGTAGCTGTCACCTGACCGTCTTTATCGAAAATTGGTGTTGACCAGCAAGCCTTCAGGTTGTCATGGTCTGCGATATGTTTATATTCTTTCCATAACGGATCTGTAGCAATATCTGAAACGATGACAGTTTTCTTTGTGAATGCGGCCGTACCGCATGAACCCGCACAAGGTCCAATTTCAGAACCATCGATTAACTCCAGATACTTCTTTGATAAACTGGGTGCGGCTCCATGACAAAGATGTTTACGGTCTTGATCGACCAACAGAATAGATGCCAGGCCACCTTCAACAATACGTTCAATACCGAGAGTAATTTCCTCCAAAAGCTTTGGTAATGGTTTGCCATGAATAATAGAGCGAAGAACTTCTGTTTCCCATACTAGAAAAAGATCATTATTATTTTGGTTAGATCTGTTCATTCTATGTCCTGAAAATATTTATAAAATATGAATCATCACCGAACCATTTACCCACTTTTTTTAGTCAAAAAATCTAATTTATATTCCAATTATCTAGCCAGCTAGATGCAAGCTCAGGTGTCATTGGCCTTGCGTAGTGATAGCCCTGCCCCAAATGACAATCAAGGTCCTGTAACATATTATGGATAGTTATATTTTCAACACCCTCAGCCACTGTAGTAAGTCCAAGACTGTGCCCAAGAGCAATAATTGAAGCCACTATTTTTTGCGCCTCATTAGATGTTTCCATAGACATGATGAAGGATCTGTCAATTTTAAGCTCAGAAAATGGCAGTCTTGCCAGCTGAACCATGGAAGAATATCCGGTTCCAAAATCATCAATACTTAATCGGAATCCCTTAATTCTTAACCGCGTAAGTAAATTGAGTGACTCAACAGGATCCATCATCGTGCTGGTCTCAGTCAATTCCAGGATGATTCTATTAGGGTCAATATTGAAATTATCGCATTCGCTGCCCAGAATATTAATCAGTTTATTATCTCGTAGGCTTTTTGCGGAGATGTTTAACGCCAATGTCATATCACTATCACGACTGCTCAACCATTCCAATCCAACACGGATTATTTGATGCGTCATCTGGTCAATCTGACCAGTCTCTTCGGCAACCGATATGAACGTATCAGGTAGGATTACCCCAAAATCTGGGTGGTTCCATCTCATCAGCCCTTCAAAACCAATTACCCTGCTCGTCTTTAAATCAATCTTAGGCTGATAATATAGATTGAAATGATTATTGGAAATCCCGTGCGCAATTGTTTGCTCAACCACAGTCAAACTGCTATTTTTTTTGTATAGATTTCTAATCTGTGGATGTTCACTATGATGATCAGACAACAATTCTTTAAGGATTAAATTTTTAAAAGGCTTGGGTAATATTCCACGCACATTCAAACCACGCTCTAACGCACCGATTTGCGCAGATTCAAGTACTTTAGTACCCATCCCACTGGTTACAATAATGGCAGATTGGCAATTCATATTTGACAAATTAGCCAGTACTTCGACACCATCCATTGCCGGCATGACCAGGTCTAGTGCAATATGAGTTGGCAACCATTCCCCAGCCATTTCCAAAAAAGGTATTGGATCATTAAAAATCCTGACCTCAAAACCTGCACTTTCCGCAACAAAAGAAATTGTTTGTGCAACGGCAAGATCATCATCAAGTATCAATAACTTCTTATTATTCATTTTAATCAATATCCTTAGGTGTAGATGCCTTGATAAGTGTAAGCCTGACTTTTTCAGCCAGATTCTGTTTTCTGTATGGCTTGTGTAATAAATCTATACCTATATCAACTTTCCCATGGTGGACGATAGCATTTTCTGTATATCCTGAAGTATAAAGAACTGGCAGGTTAGGAATAATCTTATGCGTTTCAGCCGCAAGTTGAGGGCCGTTCATTCCCCCTGGCATAATTACATCCGTAAACAGCAAATCAAACTGCTGATCCCTCCTAATCACATCAAGTGCCTCAACACCATTGGCAGCTTCTACAACATCGTAGCCAAGCTCGGTTAAAAGTCTGCGTGCATGCGGCCTCAACAATTCATCATCTTCAACAAGCAATATTCTTTCATTGCCCTTTACTATTATCTCCGGCACTTCAATTGGAGAAGTTTCCGTTTCTGAATCAGCTGCGCGGGGGATAAATAGTTTTACAACCGTGCCTATATCTAATTCGGAATATATTTTCACATGCCCACCAGACTGTTTTGTGAATCCATAAACCATACTAAGTCCAAGTCCAGTGCCCCTTCCTTTTGCCTTAGTTGTAAAAAATGGCTCAAAGACCTTGGACAGAGTTTCTTTTGACATCCCATGTCCAGTATCCGATATTGATATCACAATATACTCACCTGGCACTACCTCAGGATTATTAGTTGCGTAATCCGCGTCTAAGATAACATTTGAAGCTTCTATAGTGATTTTTCCACTGCCATCCATCGCGTCTCGTGCGTTAATGCATAAATTCATCAGAGCTGAATCAAAATGGGCTGGATCGATAAATGCATCCCACAAATTATCATCATTGAAAATCCTTATATCGACCGCTTCTCCAATTGCTCTTTTTAGCAAGGCTTTCATGCCATCAATTGATTTTGAAACTTTAATAAGTCGCGGTTCAAGCGCTTGCCTTCTTGCAAACGCAAGCAGTCTTTGTGTCAGCTCTGCTCCACGTTCGCCGGCCATCATCACCATTTCCGCTAAAGCAGATAGCTTGGGGGTTAACTCCAGTTCTTCATGAAGGATTTGAGAGTTACCTATAATGACAGTCAATAAATTATTAAAATCGTGAGCAATTCCGCCCGTAAGTTGCCCGATTGACTCCAGTTTCTGAGCATGTTGAAGCTTGTGTTCCAAATCCAGTTTTTCTGAAATATCGGTATTGATCGCAAAAATAGCATCCGGATCTCCGGCTTCATTAAGTACTAATGTCCAGTTAGCATCAACCGTTATATTTCGCCCATCTTTACATGTTTGTATGATCTGTCCGTTCCAGAAACCGTTTTTGATCGTTTCAGCAGTAGCTTCCAGGAACCTGGCAGAATCGTTCGGGTACAGAAGTGATTCAATTGAATTACCCAATACATCATTTGCCTGATAACCATAAAGCTTCTCAGCACCATTATTCCAATAGCGTATGTGATGATTTAAATCCCTGACCAGAATGGCGTCTCTCGCATTGTTGAGTAGGCCAGCCTGCTCCTTTAATTTTTTCTCATACTCTTTTCTGACGGTGATATCCGTCATGCCGCCAACCATGCGGACACCTTTACCTTCAGAATTTCTGACAACCAATCCACGATCTTCTACATAAGCATAAGTACCGTCTCGCTTAAGAAAGCGATACTCATCACCCCAAACATCCTGATCGCTATCGATGACTTTATGTATGCTAGTTTCAATTCTGGGTAGATCTTCTGGATGAATTCTATTAGTCCATGATTTGATTGAAGACTCTAATTCAGATATTGAAAAACCAAATAGTTTTTCTATGCCTATATTCCACCACAAAGAATTATCAGTTAAATTCCAATCCCAAATAGCATCATTGGTTACTCTCGCTACTAATTTGAACCTTTCTTCACTAGACCTGATTTTTTCAACAATTTTTTGAAACTCAATTCCCTTGATTATTGTGTCTGACGAGCTTTGAATGCCAGAATTATTTAGTATAGGCCTTCCGCTTGTGGCTGGCTCTTTAAGAACAAATTCGGTTACATCATCAACCCTATGAATAATTAAAGAGACCTCCCCATCGGAGTCAATAATTGGGATATTCACCGGACTCCAATACCGATGATGATATTTACCAGCTTCATCCTTGACCGGATATAACTGAATTGGCATTACATCTGACTCTTTGGTTTTTTTTATTTTAATCAATGAGGCGCTTAGATCCTCAACCACAGATGACGTTTCCAGTGACGGATCTGGAGGGAATGCATCGAATACCCTTTTACCAACTATATTCTCACGCTCTGACATGGTAGCTTTTAGGTATGCGTTACTGGCGGCTATGATACGAAAATCGTCTGTGGTTAGCGCAAGATATGATTCTGGGCTATTCTCGAATAATGTGCGGAAATACATCATATGATTTTCTGCACGGATTACAGCCCGCTGTTCGCTCTTGATGAGCGCATCTCGATTTAATTCCTCAAGCCTTCTCTCAGTTATATCCTGCACGGTACCGGCAAGCTTTTGCTTATTGGAAACAGGGTCCATTAAGAGTTCGGCGCATTCATGCAGATATCGAATGCTGCCATCTTTGCGAATAATTCTATGCTCAATATTCAAATTAGTATGATGTTGAATGGCTGCACTCTGGGCTTCCAATAAGGGTGACAAGTCTTCTGGATGCACAAGCTCCAGAAAGGCATCAAAATTAGCTCCGAATTCTGTTTTTTCTAGACCAAAAATTTCATAGATTTGATCGGACCAATTCAAAACATCATCATCAATATAAAGCTCCCAACTGCCTATTTTTGCAATTCTCTGAGCCTCAGCAAGGTGATCGGAAAAGGCTTTCAACTGATTGCTAATTTGCTCACTTTTATGAATTTGCAAGCGAAGCTTATATCTTTCTCTTCGGTACTCAAGTAACTGCAATGCTTGGTTAGCAAAAGTTTTTAGTACTTCAAGCTCACGCTGAGTAAAATCTCTAGGTTTTGTATCCATGATACAAAATGTACCTAAAGTAATGTTGTCTGCATTTCTTATCGGCACCCCAGCGTAGAATCCTAATTTTGGACCGCCCTGAACAAGTGGATTACATCTAAATAATTCACTTTTTGCAGTGTCAGTAACAATTAGAGGCTCGTTAAGTTCAATAGCATGAGTGCAGAAAGATATATCCCTGGGTGTTTCATTTACATTCAGACCAACCGAGGATTTAAACCACTGTCGATCTTTATCAACGATAGTTACTGTAGCTATCGGAGTATTAAAGACGTGTGATGCAAGTTTAGTTAACTGATCAAATTCGGACTCAGGTTCAGTATCCAGAATATTGTAAGACTCTAATACTTCAAGTCTTCTAGCTTCAAGAGTTGAGTTTGCATCAATCATTCAAATCCTTTTATATGCAAATTGCTTATTACTTATTAACAGAAATAATAATATGCAACACATTATCAAAAAACACCAATCTTTTAAAACCTTAATTAAATCATGGAATTAAAGATGCTAACCTTTAAAGCAAGGTAGTTATATAATCAAAGTTATTAAATTATTCGCAGGTAATTTTTATAATCACTCTTCATTGCGTATCAAGGAAAAACTATGTGCGAGGCATCATGATGAGCATTCAGACAAACAATCCGAGCATCGCAGATGCACTTTTAACGCATATCTCGCACCAACAAATTCTGATTCCTGCTGTTTCAATCGGATCGCAAGATTAATTCATGCTGAGAAATCCCAAATACAGAAGGCAAATCATTCTGCCACCTGTCATTGCTGCGATTATTTTAACAATTGCAATGTCATGGGTTTTCTTAAGTGCCAATCAGTTAATAAAATCCGCACAACATAAAATCAAGATTTCAGATACAAAGTATGAAGCTGTAAAATTACATAACTCTGTTGTTGCTTCTGAGAATAGCCTAAGAGGCTACCTTTTGACTGGAAATATTGAGTTCTTACAAAATTATAAAGAATCAACTATTGAGAACGCATCACTCATTCTGCAACTAAATAAGCATAAAGCAGACATCCCCCAAATTGCCACACCTCTTATCAGTCTTGATAAACACATCAAAAAGCTAAATGATACTGGCCAAGCTACTTTTCAAATACAACTCTCAGCTGGCTCCTACGCCCCACATCTGAAAGAAACTACCAACGACAGAAAATTCAACATGGATCAGATTCGCAACCAGATTATTGCAATTGAAGATATCCTGGCGTCGGAGAGCAACAAAATTGATTATCATCTGGCTACCACACTTAATAGGCTGAAAATATTATCATTCGCAATCGTACTTATTATGACAACGATACTTCTGCTTAATTATAGAAGAACGATCTGGCTATTCGAAAACTCCACCTCCATTAAGGAGCTCGCCGAAAAACTTGGGCACCTTGCGATGCATGATGCTTTAACTAAACTACCTAACCGAAGAAATTTTGAACAATATCTCAAACAAACTATTTCTCAAGCAAACAGGAGTAAACAAAGAGTCGGTTTGTTGTACATGGATCTTGATGGTTTTAAATTGATTAATGACCAATATGGGCATGATGCAGGAGATAGAGCATTAATTGCTGCTGTTGAACGCATTGGATTAACATTACGGGACTCAGACTTTTTCGCCAGAGTCGGCGGGGATGAATTCGTATTAGTTGTAAATCACTTTCATGATAACAATGAATTGCAGAATGTATCGAATCGTATAATTCAATCTTTGCACGAGTCTATCATTGACTATAAATCCGGGAACCAGTTTTCTATGGGAGTTAGCATAGGAGTAGCTGTATATCCAGACAACGTGAAATCATCTAAGGATTTAATTATTGCTGCGGATAAGTCCATGTACAGAGCGAAAAAATCAGGCAAAAATCAGGCGGTTTTTTATAATACAGAATTTACTACTTAATGATTGAGTTCTATCCAGGTAGTAATCAAATTGGCCAGCAACGTTCAGACCCACCTAAGGACTTTCTTATAATTCCGATAATTGAGATTGTTATTTTTACGAGATATTAAGTTATCCATCAAATGAGAAATTTTTGATGGCTAATCAAAACTTCAAGATTTAAAACACTAATTTTATAAATTAGCATTACAAAGGCTTGGTATAACGTAAACGAGTTTTTACATGACTAAATAAGTTAGGTGCTGATGAAACTTATAACTCAGCAGCCTCAATTCCATAAACAGTCTCTTCTGATTGAAGCGACTACCCTGCAAGATAACCTATAAAAACATATGCTGTTCCATCCAAACTATTGTAAACCACCAAATAAAAAACTTGCTAGATATGCCGAATCACTCTACGGACGGAAACATGAAGGTCTGTTTGTACCTCGACAGATGATTCATCTAGACAATTGGCAACCGCTGCAAAATCGCTGCCATGCCAATGCCCTGATTCTGGAAACTTTTGGTGAAGGATTCACAGCAGTTCATGGCTGGTTTTTTATAGATTACGACGGTGCACGAGATTTTGTAAGATTTATTGCACACTCTATGGTGATGACTGAGGATGGACATTTGTTGGATATAACCCCCAGTTATCTTGGACCATCGCCACATCCCTTTATTGCAGCGCATCTTAGCAATGATGATTATGAAGCGACATTAGACATCTTGCTTAAAAAATATGGCACAACTGAATGTTTGGACTATCTGATATAAAAGTTACTTAACTTCACCCACAATAGTATACGTTTACGAATCCGACAGTTCAGGTTGTCTATAAATGTCTTACAGACAATCCTTGACAGTTATTTTAAAGCAAGTAAACTAAAATGACTGTAAAAGGCATACCCGACTGAAAAGCGGGGACGCAAAGTTACCGGTCTAAGGAACAATTAATAAAGATTGTTCTATGACAGCGGGACCGCCAATCCAAACACCTATGTATATAGGGGTTAATACATCGGTGCGTTCCACTTTCGCTAAACTATACGTCTTTTAAATTTTAATCGGACTTTTTACAGTCAATCGGCTTGATGCAAGTTCAAAAGAGCTTAGCTTCTAGCTTAATGTAGCTTAAAATTTAGGAGTATAGAATCATGCATAAAACCCCCTCAGCTATTTCTAGTTTTACAATCACTAAAGTTTTATTGGCATCATTATTGGCGGCTTATGGTTTAAGTGTGAACGCAGGTACTGCTACTAGCAATCTTTCCGTTACAACCGATGTTGCAGCAAGCTGTACAATTTCTACAAGTGCAGTCGCATTTGGTTCTTATGACCCTGTTGTTGCGAACAGTTCATCAGCCCTGGATGGCACAGGCACTGTCACTGTTACTTGCACCAGCGGATCTACTGGAACCGTAACATTAGGGCAAGGAGCAAACGCTGATACCGGAAGCTCTGATACGGCACCACTGCGTCGTATGCTAGCAGGTGCAAGTAATTATCTCTCATATAGCCTTTACAGCGACTCTGGTCGCACAACCGCTTGGGGAAATACTTCTGGAACAGGTGTAGCTCGTACCGGCACCGGCTCATCAGATGTAGTCACCGTATACGGTAGCGTTACAGCAGGACAAAATGTTCCTGCTGGCAGTTACAGCGACACAGTTGTTGCTACAGTTACATTTTAATCAACTGATATGATAAAGCACAGAATTGCCCAAGCCCTAATTAGCTTGGTGCTTTTATCTTGCGTGATTGCTCCGGCATTTGCCGGAGCTTTTTCAGTAAACCCAGTAAGGCTAATTTTAACTGGTAATCAACCTGTAGTTGCAATGACAGTTCAAAACTCAGAACAAGAACCAACCGTAGTTCAGTTGGAATTAGTGGAGTGGTCACAAAAAGATGGCAAGGATATTTATTTACCAACTAGAGATTTACTGGCCACTCCTCCTATATTCACCCTACCTGCAAATGGTAAACAGATCATCCGAATTGGATTGCGTAAGCCAAAGAGCTCAGCCAATGAATCAGCATATCGCATCTTTTTGCATGAAGTTCCCGGCCCACCTAAATCAGGTTTTCAAGGATTGCATGTCTCTCTAAAAATAAGTGTACCAATATTTATTCCTGCCAACTCCAAGGTTTCCCCAAAATTGATTTGGACAGCTAAATTGAATAAGGATAATCAATTAAAGCTAAGTGCCATCAATGAAGGTAACACTCATTTACAGATTTCTAGCATCAAAATTTCCACTTCTAAAGATCAATTAATTTCAATGCAGCAAACTGCAACTTATATATTACCAATGCAGAAGCAAGAGTGGTTGTTAAAACCAGAACAGGAACTAGACAGTTCATTAAGAATATCTTTAAAAACTGACGCTGGCGACATGCTGACAGAGGTTAATTTAGATAGAGACTAATCCTGGATTCGAGTGGATAGTTAACTTCATTACCTACCATGAAGATAAAAAAATCATTTAAAATAATTCTATCAATGGTGGGATTAGCACTCTTTTCCTCAAAGTTGTACGCAGCAACTCAACTAGATACTACACGTGTATCTATCAATCCAGACCATACACGTGTAGTAATTGAATCAAGTACTCAAATCCGCTTTAGTCTTTTTTCACTGCGCAATCCAGAGCGTGCGATTTTAGACATAGAAGGTATTGACTCACAAGCCACTCTGGATGTATTGGTCAAAAAAATCGGGCATCACCACCGCTATATTCTGCCGCTTAAAATTACCAAATTGAGGAATCAACTGTTTCGTATTGAATTTCCTTTCAAAGTAGATGCAGATCCGCGTGTCTCTTTACTGAAACCTAGTGAAAACTTTGGCTATAGGCTGGTGATGGATATTTATCCTGACTTACCTGTAATCTCTACCGCAGTAGACGCCAAAGTAGAGCCTCAAAAAGAAGATGTACTAATCAAACAGGAAATTAATTCACAAAATTCAACACAAACACAAGTTAAAAACTCGTCGAATATTCCCCCTATAAATACTGCAGAATCATCTGGCGAATTAGAAGAAATGTGGCTTGCAGTCAAAATAAATAGTGATGACAATTTACGAAATGCACTTTTTTTAAAGCGTAAAGACGGTCGATTGTTAGTAGCTAAAACAGATCTGATCAGTATGCGCTTAAGGCTACCAGAAACAATCCCAACAAAACATGATAATAATGATTATTTCCCTTTAGATATGATTCGAGGCTTATCTTATGAGCTTGATTCAACCACGCAAACCTTATTAATAGAGGCCCCTCCTAACCTATACGATGCAACGACCTTGCAGGGTACCGCTAGAGGTTTTGTAAAGCCCAATATCTCATCGCTGGGTGCATTTCTTAACTATGATATATCCGTTGGTCAATCTCAAGAACAATTCAATAGTAACGGGTTACTAGAACTTGGTGTGTATGGACCAGCTGGCGTAGGGGTAAGTAGTTTTTTAGCTAAGAATCAAAATAATATTGCAAATTCATCTGACAATTCAATTATTAGACTTGATAGTACGTTCACCAAAGATATGCCAGAACAACTTAGTAGTCTAAGATTTGGTGACATTATAAATAAACCGGGCAACTGGGGAAGGTCCGTACGTTTGGGTGGAGTTCAATGGGGCACAAACTTTAACACCCAACCTACCTTTATTTCATTTCCATTACCAGGTTTATCAGGAGAAGCGGTACTTCCCTCAACTGTTGATCTTTTCGTCAATGACTCATTGCGATTAAGCAAACAGATACCAACAGGACCTTTTAGTATTCAGGATTTACCCGTTATTACTGGCAAGGGTGAAGCTAGATTGGTAACCAAAGATATACTGGGACGGGAACGCGTAATTTTGCAGCCTTATTATGTCAGCCCTCGTCTATTACAAAAAGGATTACACGACTACTCGTATGAAATAGGTTATGTCCGCGAAAATTATGGTTTGCAGAGTAATGATTATGGACATTTAGTTGCAGTTGCTACACATAGGTTAGGTATCAGTGATCGATTTACCGGTGAAATTCATACTGAATATAAAGCGGATCAACAAGCAATTGGGATAAATGGTACATTTTTAATGCCGAGCATTGGTGTTTTTAACTCATCGATTGCGGCCAGCACCAGTAAAAATCAGCTAGGCGGCCTACTATCACTTGGGTTTGAGAGGCAGTCAAGATTTTTAGGGTTTGGCGTAAAAACACAAATTACAACAAATGAATTTACACAAATGGGCTATCAACTCAATCAGTCAACACCAAAGCAGCTAAGTCAAATTTTTGGCTCATGGTCTGCTGGAAAAGGTTCTTTTGGACTTAGTTACACTTTACAAGATTATCGCGATAGAGCAAGGATGGAGCTTTTGAATGCCAGCTATAGTACGAACTTCTTTGGTCTAGGATTTTTAGGTGTATCTGCATCACAATTTTTAAGTGGAGATAAGGAATCTATAGTAGGTTTAACTTTTACTCATGCAATTGCTGAGCGTACTACAGCGAGTGCGAACATTACAGCTCAAGCCGGTAGTGAAATAGGTACGTTACAGATTCAGAAAAGCCTTCCAGTTGGTGCAGGGTTTGGTTATCAATTAAGCACAGGCTTTGGTGATTCCGACCGACGCGCAGCTAGTATTTTCGCTCAAAATGATATTGGCACATACTCTCTTGAAGCTGCTCAATCGAATGGTGTAAATGCTTTTAGAGCGAATGCCAGTGGTGGCGTAGCAATCATCAATGGTGGAGCATTCATGACTAGGCGTATAAGTGACAGCTTTGCATTCGTTGATGTGCCTAATTTTCCTGGGGTGCGCGTATATGCAGATAATCAGGTAGTAGCCACAACTGACTCAAATGGACATGCGTTGATTCCAAAGTTACGGCCATATCAAAAAAATGCGATTCGGATTGAGCAAGCTGATATACCAATGAATGCACAGATTGAATCTGTAGATTTAGATGTGATTCCTCATTTCCGAAGCGGGGTTATTGCTAAATTCCCAGTAAAGCAACAACAGCAAGGCACTATTAAGCTAGTGTCAGAAAATAATAAACCTATACCGGCAGGCGCAATAGCCTACTCAATATCTGATAATCAGGAGTTTCCAGTCGGTCATGGTGGCGAAGTTTTTATAACCGGATTAACCAGCAAAAATCCTATAAAAATTATTTGGGATAAATATACTTGTAATATTAATGTGCCTTTTACTAATTCTTCAGACCCAATTCCATTCCTGGGAACGTTCAAATGTATCGGAATTAATTTATGAGAACAAATTTTTACTCAAGTATTAAGTTTATATCAGCATTATATTTGCTATTCCATTGTTCTCTAGCTTTGGCCGTAATGTGTACAATCAGCACACAAAGTGTTAACTTTGGTAGCTATGATGTTTTTAGCAACTCAAACTTGGAAAGTACCGGGAATATAAATATTGATTGCGACAGTACTGCCAGCTACACGATTTCACTAAGTTCTGGGAGTGGTACATTTTCAGATCGAACATTAACTTTTAGCAATTATCAATTAAGTTATAATCTTTTCATTGATGCAGCAAGAACCATGATCTGGGGTGACGGCAGTGGTGGAGCTTCTGCAGTTTCTGGCATGGCCTCCACAACAGCAAACCATATTGTTTATGGCAGAATACCTGCTAGACAAAATGCTTTTGTAGGGCATTACAATGACAATATTAATATTACAGTCAGTTTCTGAATAACCCTATAGGAGAAAAAGTTATGCTTTTTAATCATGAAAATTACCCTCAAATCAAAACGGCCTGTGAAAGCAAAATCGAAATTGAATTCGAGGCTCCCCGAGAAGTCACTGCTTTTGCCACAAGCAGCGCTCCTCTCGAATGTACAGCCTATCCACCTTGCTCTCTTCCGCCGGAAGGCTACGCTCAAGTATTCGTTCATGCTGGCGCAGATGCAAAAGGTGCATTAACACGTCTTGAGCTACTGGTTCATCTTGATGGTGGTCGCATCTTGTATAAGGCGCAAGCAAATGATCGAGTGGCACTGAAAGTCACCTGGCCTCACGCTAGAAATGCATAACTCTGCGCTCAAGTTTGCTCCTTCCTGTCGCAGGGGCGCGCCGTTTAGCTCCACGATAGGCGTCATATGACATCACTCCCCGAGCAAACGATATCGAGTCCGCCGCTTCTGGAACTACTTCCTCGTGCAATAGCGGCGATTGCTTCTCTATCGGCTCTAGGATACTTTGTTGGTTGGAGGGAGACACACGCCTACTACACAGCTCTTGGCGCTACTTGGGCCGCTGCTGCGATTCCCCCCTTAACATTACTGCAGCTAAGTGCGGGCACGATAGTTACCATCGCAACGGCGGGCTTTTTATCTCTCGTTCTGCTCATTGATGACACAGTCAACACGCGAACGCTAAGTTGGGCTTGTGCAGTTACCTTAGGTATTGCCGGAATCGCACTAGGGCTATCACAGGGACTAATTGAAGGGCTTTCACCATCAAACTCGTACACCTTAACATTGGTCGGCTCTAACTTTTACGCAATCTCAGCAGGCATCACACTTACGGAGCTGGTTGGGCACCTAAGGAAGTCGAATCGAAAAATTTCGCTAGTTGGTCACGTGGAGCAATCGAATCGAAAAGTCTCTTCGGGGCATCTGTGGCTGTTGTATTGGTTTGTTCTTCCTGGCTTATTTTGGGCACCGGATCGACTAGGTCAAGCAAGAGCCTTACGTGACACCGATGCAGCTGGATCTTCACTGCCTGTCGTTACTCTTGAATCAAATCAATTGCCAGGTGAATGGCGACTAGTCCACTTGATCGACGCCAAAGGACTTCTCATGCTGGTTGGAGGCAGCGCTGACAAGAGACTCTTCAAGATTGTAGATGCAGATGATGTTAGGATAATCAATTCAACCATTAGGGCAAAGGCCAAAAAGTGACACCTAACCCCTCGTTCGATTCGTTTTATACGCCCACTTAGACTGGCCTCCTGCGGCGTCCAGCCCCTCAACTCAAACGTTGACAGTCCGCTTTGCGGATGTTGCAGTCATCCACAAATAAAAAAACAGTGGTTTTCTCAATGTAGTAGCAAGTGGTATATTTGAGCAGTGAATATGTGGGGCACATGCTGCAATATTAGGAGGTGCCTTTTGGCAAGTATGCTCACGTATGAAAATAGCTGCAGCAACTATTTTCTAAAATTTCCCGTTTACGGTTATTTATGTATATGCTTTTAGGACTTTATGTCAAAGATTACACTAGTACCTTCGAGCTTTACGTTCTTCCGCTATATTTATTACTTTAAATATAATGTATCTACTTACTAAGTAATTGAATAATGACGTGCCATTTATTGTATAAAGCTTAGGGTCTAATATTGATTTTTTAATTTTGGCTACACATCTAACTTGTGCTCGATGAATTAAAAATTTAGGATCAGTATAAACAATCAATTTGCTACCGAATAACTTTTTTCCGTCTCTAAATTCATCTTCATTTATAAATTCATGAAAAATACCAGTTTGAAGGTCACTCACTATTAAACCTAGTGACCATTGTTCAATTTCAAAGCTTCGTATGTCTGCAAGTCTTTCTATTCTATCCAGTATCATGAAAAATCTAGCCAGGCAACAATGAGCAAATGTAGCAATATCAACTTGATCAGAAGGGTCATCACTTCTGGAAAACATGTACATTTGTATATCTAAGCGATAATCAGAACTTTGATTATTTGTGAAGTACTCTAGCCAGCTAAACCTCTCCATATACATACGCCATGTAACATATGCGATAACTACGCTGCATATTGAAGAAGAAGTTAAATACTGTTCTTGATATTTTTCCAAATGCAAAACATCATTCAGGCAGCTTTTATGTTGTCGTATATACTGATTATAAATATACCTTCGTATTGATTTATAAACACGAGTGCATAAGCTGCCCTTAAAACCTGATCGTTCGGCATCCTCAGTAACATTTGGCATCCAATATGCACAATGAAATGGTGCAGGTTCAACTTTAAGCTCCCATGGACACGTCCCAGCAATCATATTTGCAATTGATAGATATTTTGCAAGCTTTAATACTGGTATATGTTTTGAAAATATTTGTTTTGCAAAAAATGCCAAATGATGATTACTTTTATTTATTTCATACCACCAGAGCAGAAATTGATTGCATCTAAATTCAATTTCATTTTTTTCTGCATCATTGACAACTTTCAGGTTATTTAGATATTTCTCTGAAAACACTATATGCCTACAACGTGATTCATAAGTTAGATTAATGCCGTTTTCATCAAACTCATCATTAAAGTTTTCACTGTTCATAATGTCATTACGTGACAACCCTTTGACAAAAACTGCTTCTGCACATGTCTTACATGGAAGTTGAAGTTCGCATCCATGCCAAGGACATGACTTAATTAAAGGTAAACAAAAAAGCGTACAGTGATAACCTTTAGCTAAACATTGTTTGCATATGCGAATATCTTTTACATATGCTATATCTTCTAGAGAGAAACCAAGTTGATCAAGAAAGCATGTTTTAAGTTGATTAACTTTTACATTCAGTGCTTGGGAAAAACGATCAAAGTCTACCCAGCTGCTATCAAGAGTTGAAAGCACTTTTCTTGATTCTTTGCTCTGGTCATTGCAAATAACATCAAAAATTACCTTGGGTTTGGTATGGTTTAATGCCAAAATCTTAGCAAATACTGACCATGCCGATTCGAATGGAGCCGGTGCATGTCTATGCCAAGTAAATCGGCGATTGAATTCACCCTCCACTAGACCCCAGAATTCCGCAATATTCTTTTAAATTGCTTGCTTCAATTGCTTCATCTATATCTTTTTCACTTATTTTATAATTTTCACTATCTTTTACTCTGCCAGCTAAAAGTAAATATTCAATTGTTCGAAAAAGATGTTGTACTGGTACAGATTGATCCTCTAGTGGTTTCGACGCCTTTTTAAGTGCAGTCCATATAGGAGCAGCATATTCATTCATTCGAAATCCATTGCTGTATGCTATGGGAAGAAAAAATCTTGTATAAGTGAATTCTGTGTCATCAGGATAAATTAATGAATAATCATATTCATTCAATATTTCTTTTAAGTCTATTTTATTGGCGCAACCATCGAATGGTATAGGTTCACTTAAAAATCTGGCGAGTAAGTTCAGCGCTTTTGTTGCATGTAATACACTTCTTAAATGTTGAATATCTGATTGAGCAAAACCAATCGTTGTCATTTTTATTTTATCTAGCTCCAATCTATTATGAAGAACCAATAAAACATTTAAATCTAATTCAGACAAGAGCTGCATTTCATCAATAAGCAAAATAAATTGTGCCCCACCTCGCCCAGAAATGTTCACTTTAATATGAGTTATTAAATGATTAAACAGCTCCTTGTAGGGTGTTCTTGAATGAACCGGCAACTTATCGGCCCTCAAGATATCAATCAACAAGCCAGAGTCCGATTGTTTTCGCTTTTCCGCTGAAAAAAGTATAGTAAAGATTTTAGGGAATTCGGCTTCCAGGATATCTTGCACAGCTTCGGCACAGGTACTTTTCCCCATTCGTGGCATTGCGAACAGGAATGTTCCTGTTCTTCGCATCCAAACTCGCTCTCTTATCAGAGAATAAACTCGTTTAATTGTAGGGGTGACCACCAAGTATTTTTTTGTGACAATGGGGTGATCATCAAGCAGCAATTCACGTTCTTCATAGTTCATACCACCTCCTTTAACCAGAGCTTTAGCGCTTATTTTTTAATATTTTGGCTATATCTGGCATAGGTTTATTCATTAAGGATGGCTTTGTGTCATCATATTCAGCCAAAGTGCTTGCTGATGGCAATTTACTAAAATCTGACTGCATGATCTTAGGTAATCCCGATTCTTTTGAAACTCGGGTCGCCTCTGTAGCATTACTTGGTAAAATTAGTTTTTGTTTTTTACTTTTTGATTTGTTTTGCATAGATAGATAATTCATATATATTTGAATGGGGTCGTCGAATTTGCTAAGTACAAGTATTTTTTTTGTAATCAAACTATTTATAATTTTTCTTGTTTTTCGGCTATGTTTTGTTAAGCCCCATCTTGAGCCGGCTTTTAAGAACCCTAGTTCTGCGCCATTATTTAAATAAGCATTAACGAAGCGCATATCTTCTTCGTTAATCTCCACTATTAGCTTCTGCCCCACTAAAGCAATGCATTGAGCTAGCACAGAGTTTGTATACCTAGCCCCATCAATCTCAACATAAGGGCGCCTGCCCGAACGTCTTCCTCCTCGAATAACACATTCCTTACGTAAAGGAATAATGATCGAATTAGAACCTAATTTCGCCGGCAAATGTCTGAGTAAAAAGTGATTTGATTTGTCATTAATATAATGATCTAGTACTTGTAAAGGAGAGTTGTATGAGGTGCCTTCATTAGGAGTGCCATTATACTGAGCTGTATAAACTGCTATAAGTTGCTCTGCCTCATCTGCTAAAAGTCTGTAAATAACGGCATTCTGTTCTGCATTCTTAGCGCGCCCATTACCGGGATTAGATCCTGTAGTAGATGGATATCGCATAAAAACATCATCTGATATTTTTTTAAAATATCGTTCTATATTAGGACGTCTTTCAAAATGCCCTACTGGCCCCCAATTAATGATAAAACCAAGTTCATTTCTAGCTCTTTCACGAACAGCATTTGATAAGTGAACTAAAGCACCATCTAGCAGCATGGCACTCCATAAGGCCCCTTTACATTGAGGAAAAACTTCATGTGGAAACCCCATATTTTCTGGATACTTAAGCCCATGTATTGTTAGCGGTATTAGCGATGGTGGATTTAATGCTTTTCTAATGACACTCAGTACGTCATCTGCACTGACTTCACTTCTGTAGACAATTGAGTATGAAAGAATTGCTGATGAGATTTGTTCAATGAGAGCAATTAACCAAAGTCGATCTAATTGAACATGCGCAGTAGTGCCTTCAACAGTTTCAAACTCTGCTGAAAAAAATGCATTTATTGAATATGCATCAAGTTGCACAGCATCATATGGCTCTTCGAACGTTAAGAATTTCTCATGCCCTGTCCCCACAGCCATATGAGCAGCTGCGTCACTCTCGTCCAAATTTTTTACGGATTTACTGTAATTCTCATTTAACAAATCAACCATATATTTTTCGATTGTTCGTAAACCAAGATGCTTAGTATTAAAAGGCCACTCATTTTCTTGAACACCAGCTTTCTTTAAACTAGCTAAAAAGAAAGCATGCAAGTCTCTAGGCCTTATCTTTTTTTCGTGTACATTATATTTAGCTGATTTTATTTTATTTACAAGCTGGTTCATGCCCTGCTTAATTTTGGGATACTTTTGTAGAGCATTACGGAACAGCCCTGATTGACCACCTTGAGCTTCCTGAAACTTTTCTTTAACTTCTGCTGTACGCTCATATTCTTTTTTACGAATGTACGGTATTAAAGCTCTATAGCCATAAACATTGCCATCGTTAGCTATATCCAAACACTTTTGTGCTAAAAGTTGAACTGATTTACATTTAACTCCAGTAGCTTTTTCAATATCCTTTAGTGAATATTGGTCTAAATACATTTCTACAGCTTTGCACTGATTCTGAAATGATTCACGAAAACATTCATTAATTTGCGTATCAAGAACTTTTGGCCATAAAGAAATTGGCGGTTTGCCATTTAGAACTTCTTTACGGCTCCAACGTTGCTTATCCATGATATTCCCATGGCGATAGTAATCCGAAAGTGCATTTATTCAAGTCAACGTTAATAATCCCTTCGATTGCTAAGCGTGAGATTAATCCAACAACAACATCAGAATCATATTCAGTCATCAAATCTAAAATTTGTCGAATATTTCCAGATTTAAGATTCTTTAGATGCATCACAAGAGCTATACGACATTGAAGATGTTCTTGTCCTTTTATGGCACTAGCAAATGATATTGGCTTTAGCCATCTCATAGAAACTTTTACTTTTGATTTTAAATCATCGTCATCAAATCTAAGATATGAAGCTTGATTCTTTGATGAAGCAGCTGCTTGAGCCAGGAATTGTGATCGATTAGTAACGTCATCCTTCCCCTTACCTGCTTTAACTTCGTGCCATTCTTGATGTTTATTTTTTAAATTAACAATAGCATCAAGTTCTGTAGAACGGACTTCGTTATCGTCATGAGAAAGAATCGGCTCTGGTGCAAGATCAAAATCAATTACATCTTGATTTGTTTCTAAATAATAGATCCAGTGAACAAGTTGACGGTCACTCGGAAGTATCCAATCCTGGTTAGTTTTTATGCTAGTTACCAGCCAAAGATTGCTCTTCCCTTTACCTCGGGCCCTATAAGCTCCGATGACAGTTTTCCGGAGGCTAGATTTTAATGATGCTTTAGGTTTGGTCATACCATACCTCAAAACATTTTAGATAAGACAGCTTTTACAGCAGAGTTCGTCTTTATTCGCAAATATTAGTTCGAAAAACAGAAAAGTCAATGAATTAGTTCGTAAAACACGAACTAATTCATTGACTTAACATCATCATTTACCTTAAATTTACTATTTAATTAGTTGATAATTTTTAACTAATTTCATTATATTAATACCTAAGATTCAATTCGTCGCACTATGGTTACTAATATCATTAAGCCCCCTCCATCAAACCTTAGAATCAGGCAATATCTGGCAAGCCACACCTGCAAATGAATGTGGCTGAAATATGCGATAAAAACTTTACACTCTGTAGAAAAATCAAAGCAGAACTTAACAAATCTGCACTACCTATCAAGTCATATAACAATGGTTACAAGAAATTGTCCATATCACGGCAATCTCAACGCAACAACTTTGATTAAAACCTGATTGCGGCAATCAGATATATAACATAAGAATGCCCAGGCTCCTTAAATCAGTAATGTCCATTATATTAATTTGAGTAATATATCGTATAAATTGTAGCCAATTTGGAAACAGTTATGTTCGACTGCTCTATCTTATTAAATGCGTATATAAACATTATGATTCAACCCTGCCCAGACTAAGTGCCTGGGCATTTATTTTATATGTAATGGGTATTAGCATGGAATTTGAGAAAATAATTATTTCTGATTTGGACTACTCACGATTATCCATACTGGCGAATGATGAGGTGCTTAGCGATGAGTTGAGCCTGGCAATTGTAGTCCCAGAGGATCAAATGCCGCCAGACGTGGTGAGAATCAATTCGCGCGTAATCTACACCGATGAAAGCATCGGTTTAAGCCGAGAGGTAAAACTGGTTTTTCCGGAAGGTGCCAATATGAAGTTTGGGAAAATATCCGTACTTTCTCCGGTAGGTTCTGCTTTGCTGGGGTTAAAAGAAGGTCAGGCGATTGATTGGCCATTTCCGCACCAGCAATTAAGGCGGTTGAAAGTTGTCAGAGTGATGAATACATGACGAATGACTAACGTATATCGTTAGCTGGCATACCTTAGAGATAGCAAGCGAAATAATCAATAACTACTTAATTTATATAAAATACTTATACAGGATTTTAATTTTGACCACACAAATTATTACTACTCATTTAACAGATAAATCCATTTTGACTGAAGTTGCCGTAGATGATGAAATATTTAATGTGTTTACTACATTTAGTGCTAATGAAAAAGGCAAATATACCACCTTCTGCAAGGTATACATGGCTGATGCGATGACTTGGTCAACCAGGCACATATGGCATGCGTCTTCTACCGATACAGTCAATGCGGCACTAGATCATGTCACCGTAACAAAAATGCTGTTGAACAAAAAACACACTGAATGGAACTCGGAGCTCTTTTATATAAACAGACCTTTCGAGAAAGCCGAGAAGCTGATATTTAAAGATTACGCAAGCGATAAAAACTCATTCAATTCAAGATTTACAGAGAAATTACTGGAAGAATCCATTGGTTATGAATCGTCAGATAAAGCTAAATCCAGTTTTATCAATAAAATCAAAAAATATATAGCTGCACCAATAGCAGTACTTATCATGTTCAGCTTGTATTCAATGATTGCAGTGGAGTAATGTTTTAATAGTTAACCGATACCCATGCAAGACCTCATAAAAAACACACAGGTGAGGTGTGCTGACGGTCAGCATGGCGTATTAAAAATTAGGCAATACTGTTTATCACAGAGCGAAAGCTGCAAGCTGTACAGATTGACGGTCAAGCCTCTAGCCCACTCATAGTTGTATGCACATTTTATATAGGAATTATTTTGAACTCGGATCCTAGAGTATTTTTCGCAGCGGAGCGTACTTTGCTGGCATGGGTAAGATCAGGCATCACAGTGATGGCACTTGGGTTTGTTGTCGCTAAATTTGGCTTGTTTATGACGTTGCTCGCAAATGCAGACACCACTGATAGCCATATTCACCAGGGTAATGACTTTTCCAACATGTTTGGCATTGCACTTGTAATGATTGGCGTTGCTATTACATTAGGTGCGCAATATAACCATCAGCTTTATGTGAAGACATTACCACCTGCGGATGTACCTGAATTAGCAATTACCTGGTTAGGTTCTTTATTAACATTATCAGTAGCGCTAGTTGGCGGACTGCTTGCCGTCTATCTTGCACTGTCATAACATTGTTGCATCTATGGCAACGATGATGCATGTGCAATGGGATAAGCAGTCCGGACTGTAGGCATAAACTAAACGCCCCTGCATTTTTTTGCACTAGCGGTTAATAAGTAATCGACGCTGAGATTCCCTGCGCCTTTGAATATCAGGGGCAGAAACATCACAATATAAAGCAATGGCAGCTTGTAGTTACCTAAACCATCGCCCTCTTCGTCTACAATCCTATAACCTGTTATCAGGTCGCTCACACTGGTTAATTGGGCAGGCCAATGAACCGAGGCAATAGCTACAACCGTTAAAACCACCAGTGATATTGAAAAAAAGCGGGTTGCGAAGCCTAATAACAGTGCAACCGCGCCCAGCATCTCAAAATAAGTGGCAATGTTCCAGCTGATGTCCGGCGGGAGCAGATTAAACGGGAATGGGAAAGATATTTCCTGAAACCAATTTACACCATGAAATTTCTGGATCCCTGATTCACCAAACTCTATTGCCAGGATCAAGCGCAAAAATAACGGTGGAATATAATCAGCAAAAGTATTTACCTGCGCTATGAGTTTACAATAAAACCCCACCCCGATATTCACTACAGAACATGCCTTCATCAGAATTTCCCCTTAATTTAAGATTAACGATATGCATTAGTCGTAATTAAAGGCCATTGCTTACAATATATTAAGCCTTGCGCTTTGATATTCTGTAGTAAATCCTGATCGCTAACAGCAAAGCCAATATCACTGCGTACAGCATCGGCTCACGCAGGTCTTTTTTAACCAACCATAAAAAATGCACCACGCCTAAAATGGCAATGACATATACCAGCCTGTGTAGTTGTTTCCAGCGCTCACGCAATAGTCTGATCATTGCATTGCTGGAGGTAATGGCTAATGGCACAGTTAACATGAACGCTGAGGCGCCAACCAGAACGTATGGATGTTTAGCAATATCCTTGATAATATCCGGCCAGTTAAATGCATAATCCAGCCACAGATAAGCTATCACATGCAGGCTGGCATAAAAGAACATAAACAGCCCCAGCATGCGCCTGTACTGTAGTTGCCATGATCGCCCGGTCAGTAGCCTGATCGGACTCAGACTTAAAGTGCTTAACAACATGAATAATGCCCAGTAACCCGTTGATCTTTCAACAAACTCTATCGGGTTAGCAGTCAAGTTATCATGAAAAGCCAACCAGAACAGACGGAGCAAGGGGATCAGGCACAATAAAAAAATCCCAACCCTGAACCTGGTTGCCAGTTTTTTGCCCGGCACTTTACTGACAAAGCCCAGCCATTGCACCCTAAAAGTTTTTTCGTAAATCCATGCCGGCATACATCTGCCCTACCTGTTCTGCGTAACCGTTGAACATCTGTGTTTTAATGCGCCCTGCAAATAGCCCGGCGCCAATACGTTTCTCTGAGGACTGCGTCCAGCGTGGATGCTCAACCTGAGGATTAACGTTGGCGTAAAAACCATATTCAGTCGGGCCTGCCTTCATCCATGTAGTCATTGGCATTTTGTCAGTGAAACGAATTTTAACGATGGCTTTTGCACCTTTAAAACCATATTTCCATGGCACTACGAGACGCATCGGAGCCCCATTCTGATTAGGCAATGCCTCTCCATATAAACCGACAGCCATGATAGTAAGCGGATTCATCGCTTCATCCATGCGCAGGCCTTCGGTATATGGCCAGTCAAGTATCGGCAGATTTACACCTGGCATCTGCTGTGTATCTGCCAATGATATAAATTCAACATACTTGGCATTTGCATTGGGCTCAGCCCACTTAATCAACTGTGCAAGCGGGAACCCGATCCAGGGAATCACCATGGACCACCCTTCAACACAGCGCATGCGATATATACGCTCCTCAAGTGGAGCGAGCTTTAGAATATCTTCAATGCTGATGGTTTTATTTTTCTTGACCTGCCCTTCAATACTCACAGTCCAGGGTACTGGCTTGAATAATTTCGAATGAACTGCTGGTTCATCCTTGCCGGTACCAAACTCGTAATAGTTATTGTAGGTAGTAATATCTTCAAAAGGGGTCAGCTTCTCGCCTGCCCCGTATTTTGACTTACTGAAATTCGGAAGCTTCAGCAATGGCCTGCCAGCTTTATACTGCGCGGGCAAATTACCGGAAGTTGCAAATGACGGGCTGGACAGCAGCCCTGTGGCACCGGCTAAAAGACCAAAACCAGCCTGCTGCAGAAATTTTCGCCTATCATCAAAAATCTCTTGAGGCGTAATTTCTGATGGAACAATATCGGACTTTGTCTGAATAATCATGGCGTAACCTTAAATTATGGGTCGCCATTAAGGCTTCACCCATCAACATCATTGATAACGTTAGTTAGTCAAACATCCAGCCAGTTCCTTACATAGTTGCAGATATAAATTATTTAATCAGATTCTGTGTTTCTTTTGTAATTTCCTCATCCAATGCTGAATCATTGGTATTTTTAGCAATCAGCCTGGCTTTCTCGATCAATGCTTTCGCAGACTGCATGTCTCCGCTGGCAGCCTTAACCTGTGCCAGCACATAGCTGCCCTGGGCTTCATAGTAGGCACCGCCCTGCTCATTGGCAAACTTGATGATTTTATTCAGGGTATTTTCTGCGCTGGTAAAGTTTTTAGCCGCCGCATAATAACGGCCCAGTTCAATGCTTGAATGCGCAAACTGATCCGGAGTGCCGGATTTCTGATGCATAAAATAAGCCTTGATCTGGTACTCAAGCGCAAGATCATGCTGGCTCATAAGGTGGTAAGTTTCAGCAATATTTTCGAAACTTTCACCGCGCTCATTATCATTGGCATCCAGCTTGGTTGCCGTTAAATAAGACTCCAGCGCTAAAGGATATTGCCTGGTTTCGAAATGCGCGTTGCCGATACCGATATATGACACCCGTTCGAACGCTTTGCTTTTTGCAAGTCCAGCCTGCTTCAGGCTTTCCTGATAGCTTGCAATGGCCTGATCATATTGACCGGCATTTTTATACGCATGACCAGTGACCAGCGCAACAATCGTTTTATCAAATGCATCGGCAGAAAGCTTTTCAGCCGACTTCAGTGCGGTTAAAGCAGACTTTAAATCACCTTGCGCGCTGTAGGTGCGCCCTTGACACATTAATGCATCGCGATCACGGCTATTGGCATTGAGCGCTTTGGTTGCCAATGTGGTCGCAGTTGAGAAATCGCCTTGTTCATACGCTTTATTACAGGCATAGGCATCATCTGTAATTGCATAAACATTATTTAAATACAATGCAGTAAATAAGGTAGTTAAAGTTAATTGTAGCTTCATATTTATTAAGTCTTTAGGTTAAATCCAGCAGATAGATGTGTATGTTTATAAAAACTCAGACCAGTTAAACGATTTTTGAACCGTAGCAAAAAAATGAGGGTTTAATAATGATTGTTTGGTGTTGTAACGCAGCTCCTGCCCGGCTTCATCCACAATATCGCCCCCTGCTTCTTTCAGTACGCAGTGTGCAGCAGCAGTATCCCACTCCGACGTTGGCCCTAGCCTTGGATAGACGTCTGCCGAGCCTTGTGCTACCAGACAGATTTTTAGAGAACTCCCCATGCTGATAAGTTCAGGAACTGCGCCGGTTTCAACATGAATATTATTCAGAAAGCGCTGAACTTGGTGGTCACTATGAGAGCGGCTACCTGCAACGATGAGTTTTTCAATATTAAAAGGCCGAGTATGAATTTGAAAAGCAGCGTAATTTTTTGCCTGTTTAAATGCCCCATGCCCCACAGATGCGTAATACAGCAACTCTGTCGCTGGTGCATACACCACTCCCATTATCGGTGAGTGCCTGTCAATCAAGGCAATATTGACTGTAAATTCCCCGTTACGTTTTACAAACTCGCGCGTACCATCAAGCGGGTCAATCAGCCAGTATAGCTGCCAGGAGTTGCGCACACCGGCATCTATCGCTTCAGATTCTTCAGACAGAATCGGTATTTCAGGTGTCAACCGCTTTAAGGAGTTCACTATCAGATTATGTGCCGCCAGATCTGCCTGTGTTAAAGGCGAGTTATCAGATTTATTTTCAACATCAAAATCTGTTTCGTACACCTTCATAATGGCTTCGCCTGCTTTTTTAGCAATTTCGATTACGGCGTCTAAATATTGATGATAGTGATTATTTTGCATTGCTTATCCCAATAATGCCAATAAACCGGCTTCGTCTAAAATAGTAACGCTAAGCTCCTGCGCCTTATCCAGTTTGCTTCCGGCCTCAGTGCCGGCAACTACATAATCCGTTTTTTTCGAAACGCTGCCGCTCACCTTGCCGCCCGCTGCTTCGATAAGCTCTTTTGCACTATCGCGCGACATCGTAGGCAATGTTCCGGTAAGCACAAAGGTTTTACCCAGCAATATGCCGCTTGAGGCTTGTTTACCCTCTGTCACAGGCCATGTGATACCGGCTGAGATAAGTTCGGCAATCACGCTTTGATTGTGCGCTTCAGAGAAAAAGTTGGTAATCGATTCTGCAACTACCGGCCCTACATCATTCACTTCCAGCAGTTTATCAGTGCCAGCCGCCATCAAGGCCGGCAAGTTTCCAAAATGCTTGGCCAGATCCTTGGCAGTTGCCTCGCCGACGTTGCGCATTCCCAGGGCGTAAATAAAGCGCGCCAGCGTTGTTTGCTTACTGGTTTCGAGTGCATTTAGAATGTTCTGCGCTGATTTATTCGCCATGCGCTCAAGGTTGCTGAGCGTGTCTAAATCCAGCTTGTAAATGTCTGCCAGCGTGTGCACGAGATTTGCCTCGACCAGCTGGTCGACCAATTTATCACCCAAACCTTCAATGTCCATTGCCCGGCGTGAGGCAAAATGCGTGATTGCCTGCTTACGCTGGGCGGGGCAGAATAAACCACCGGTGCAGCGTGCTACCGCTTCATCCGCCTGTTTCAGGATATGCGAACCGCATTCGGGGCAAACCACAGGCATTTCAAAACGCCGCGCATCGGCCGGGCGCCTCTCAGTCAGCGCAAACACTACCTCTGGGATGACATCTCCCGCCCTGCGTACACTGACTGTATCGCCGATATACACATCCTTGCGGCGCACCTCATCTTCGTTATGCAAAGTTGCATTTGTAACAGTTACTCCGCCCACAAACACAGGTTTCAGCCTTGCGACCGGCGTAATTGCACCGGTACGCCCAACCTGCACGGTAATATCCTCAACAACGGTGAGTGCCTCTTGTGCCGGAAATTTATGCGCTACAGCCCAGCGCGGTGCGCGTGACACAAACCCAAGCTCATTCTGCTGGCTGAATTCGTTAACCTTGTAAACAACACCATCAATATCAAAAGGCAGGCGATTGCGTATTTCACCGATTTTCTGATAATAAGACCTGAGCCCGGCTGCACCGATTACCACACCCCGCTCATGGCTCACAGGAAAATGCAAACTGGCAAAATAATCCATCGCCATCGCATGATTGGTCAAGGTCGGGATGCCTTCCGCAGCGCCAAGGCCATAAGCAAAAAATGTCAAGGGCCTTTGCGCAGTAATGCGTGCATCGAGCTGTCGTAAGCTGCCAGCAGCAGCGTTGCGTGGATTAGCAAACAGTTTTTCGTTCTTGGTCAGCTGCATCTGGTTCAGCTTGTCGAAATCGCGCTTCAGCATCAGCACCTCACCCCGCACCTCTAAAAGCCGCGGCGGTTCTGCACAATTCAATCGCATTGGAATCACGCGTAAAGTGCGTAAATTATGCGTTACATCTTCACCGGTGTAACCATCTCCGCGTGTTGCGCCTTGTGTAAAAAAACCATTTTCATAAGTCAGCGTGATGGCGAGACCGTCAAACTTGGGTTCGACCGCATAAGTCACCTCGGCAATGCCAAGCGCTTCACTGATACGCTTATCAAAAGCTGTTAACTCATTGTCTTCAAAAGCATTGTTCAATGACAGCATAGCCTGGCGGTGAGTAATGCTTTTGAAGGCATTGACCGCAGAGCCACCAACACGCTGCGTCGGTGAATCCGGTGTAATGAGCGATGGGTGATGCTGTTCCAGTTCTTGCAGCGCCCGATAGACGCTGTCGTACTCACTATCAGGCACGCTAGGCGCATCCAGCACATAATATTCGTAATCATAACGGGCGATTAAATCACGCAGTTCCTGTATACGTGATTGAGTATCTCGCTGATTAGCGCTAAATAACATTGATTTCACACCTGGAATTAAGAGAATAAGCGATGCGCTACATCTGAGCCGGGCGTAATGCCTCTTGTCAGCATCGTGGCCTGGATTATTTTTAGTTGATGCCGTATTTTGTCGATCTGCATATCACCCAGCGGCCTGTTATTGTCATCAACCAGCTGTGCATGCAGGCCGGTTTCCATCTGTTTTGCCACTTGCACCATATGGTTATACGCCTCTGTACAGTTGCTTACGTGCGGAATATCCAGCTGAAAGGTAATTCCCTTCACGACCGACTGCCTCAGCATGTCGGGGCTGAATGGATATTGGTCACGATTGAACATGACAAAAGAAGGTATCGCTGCCATCGAAGCTGACGACACCTGTTTCCTGGCAGTTTCATCATAATATTTAAAACTGCCGTCGGCAGCCAGTTCAAGTCCCTGGGCTTCAGCCAGCCCCCTGAGTTTAGTGCCGGTAAATGCGCCGTTTTCCCCGTGCAGCAGATGAAAGCCCATGGTTTTATCAACATCAATACAGAAGGCATCCAAAGCTGCGGCATCTGCAACCGGATCGCCTGTGCTTTGCCACTCCACATGCGCATTGACATCCAGACCCAGGCTTTCCACTGCTAACTGGAATCGGTTTACGACATTACGCGAAACTGCGCCAGCTCTGTCTGCCAGCTGCAGACTGCATGCGATTTTTGATATTTTCTGATTTGCGAAATCGGGTTGAGAAGCAATGTCGCTCAGCATCAGCCAGCGCAGGTCCGGCGTTTGCACATGTAAAAACAAAGGCTTGTCAAACCCATCAAAATCGCTTTTCAGAACGCTGCAAATCTGCCCCACAGTAGATGCATCTACCAGATGCAGCACTGCTATCAAATCGACTTGTGCGTGAAGTTTCGCCGGCAGGCTCAGCGCAGGCATCGCTTCCGGCGGCGCTTCATCAGCACTGCTTTGCACTTTACTGGGATACGCCTCGGGGGCATTGCCTGCATTCAGGTTTTTACTGAACGCATCCTGGAAAATGGCTTTAATGCCATCATGGTTGACTGGTTTCGCGTCTGCCAATTCATCATCTGTTATTGCAGCAGCATCATTGGCAAAAGGCGCTTCCACAGACTCAGTTTCGCTGATGTCATGTGTATGGAATGCTTCAGGTTCCTGGGATTTGGTTTCCAGCTCCGGTTGTAACTCATGCACATCAAGGTCATCCGGAATTTCAATCACAGGCTCCTCTTTGTCAACTGGAGCTTCATCTATCAGATCATGGCTGATCGAAAACTCATCGTGATCCCGGTCAATTTCAGTATCATATAATTGTGTGCTGTCCAACGACGGCTCATCAAGCAATGCATCGCTTTTAATATTGGAAAAATTATTTTCCACCTGCTGATGAAAGCGCCTTTCTTGCCACCAGTTAAATACCAGAACGGCAACAATAATCAGGCCACCGATGACAATTAAAACTATTTGCAAATCGCTCATTTACATTAAACTTTCAACTATATTCAACTACCGAGAATTTATGCCTCAGCCATTCTCACTGCGGCATCCATATCTACATCAACGATACGTGAAACCCCGGACTCCTGCATAGTAACACCTATCAATTGCTGCGCCATTTCCATCGTAATTTTATTATGACTTACATATAAAAACTGCGTTCTTTCTGACATTTTTTTTACCATGGTACAAAAGCGCTCAGTATTGCTATCATCCAGCGGCGCATCGACTTCATCCATCAGGCAGAATGGGGCTGGATTAAGCCTGAATAAAGCGAATACCAGAGCCAGCGCTGTCAACGCTTTCTCACCGCCTGATAGCAGGTGAATTGTGCTGTTTTTCTTGCCGGGCGGCTGCGCAAACACCTGCATGCCTGTATCCAAAATCTCATCACCAAGCAGTACCAGCCTGGCTTGGCCGCCGCCAAACAGTGTAGTAAACAACTCACTGAAGTGCAAATTGGCCTCATCGAAAGTCGCCTGCAAACGGCTTCTTGTTTCCCGGTCTATTTTACGGATGGCGTCTTCCAGTGTCTGGCTTGCATCCGTCAAATCAAGGCACTGGCTATCAAGGTATTGCTTACGGGTTTGCTCCGTCGCCAGCTCCTCGATAGCTGCCAGGTTCACCGCGCCCAAAGCCTCAATGTCAGCTTCCAATTTATTTTTCACGCTTTCCAGATAACTGGTTTTCAAGCTACCCGGGTGCGCCTGCAAGCTATTCGCAAGCATACCGGAAGCTGCCAATCCAGCCTGGCATTGCTCGAAGTGCAATCGCGCCTCCTGCTCATTGAGCCGGCTTGCTTCCAGCTTATCCCTGATTGGATGCAGCATCTGTTCATTCTGCAGGCGCGTACGCTCTTGCTGCATTAAAGCATCCTGACATGCGGCCATTGCATTGCGCGCAACGGTAAGCGCATCTTCACGCGTATGCTTCACATTTAATGCAGCTTCCAGGTTAGATTTCAGCGTCTCCATTCTGGTTGCATCCAGCGCGGCTTCCAGCTCACTACCGCGAATCTTCAAGCTGTTTTCCTCTTCATAAAGAAAATCACGTTTTGATTCTAACTCATTGATATTATTTTTAATTAGTTTGATATTAAATACTTTTTCCTGATAAGCGCGCTCCAATGTCTGCAACTGACTGCGTGCATCATTAAGCTGCTTTTCGGCATTTTGCTTACTGAGCTCTTTATCTGCTTTTTGAACCTGTATTTGCGATAAATCCGCACTGATTCCGGCAGCCTGCGCTTCTTTAAGTGCCTTTTCGGCTTGCAGATTTTCCAGCTTCTGCCCGGTGTGAAGGCAGTCAGTTTCCAGCATACTTTTACGTTGCAGAGCACTCAATTGCTGCTGCTTCAGCTGTTGCAGGCTTAAATTCAGCTGATGCGCCTGCTGTGTGATATTTTTCAGATATTGCTGTCCAGCATGCTGATTAGTACGCAGCTCCTGCAAGTCTGCCTCCAGTTGCCCCAAGCGCTGATTGGCGACTGTTAACCGCTCCTGAAAGTCCGGCAACTGCTGCTGCAGTAAATCAAGTCTGGCCTGGCGCTCAAGCACACCATGCAGCAATGACTGCGAACCAAAATAAGTAACGCTGTGCCGTGTGTAAATATCACCGTGCCGGTTAACCAGGCACTCGCCCTGGCCAAGCTTTTGGCAGGCGGCAGCCGGTTTCATATCATCCGTTAGCAGATAGACGCCTGCCAGCCAATCCTGGAGTACGGGCTGATAAGCCAGATCAACCCGCTCAAGGAAAGAAAACATAGGTAAAAAATCGGATGTTCCAATTGCAGCCTGATGACCACTGCCGCTAAAAGCAATGCTGAGCCCGGCTGGCGGCCTGTTTTCAGGTAAGGCTTTATGCACCAGGGCATTGAGGCGGCCGCTTAAAACCGCTTCCAGCGCTGTTTCCCAGCCGGACTGAATACCAAGCAACTGCCAGATGCGTGCATTGCCGTTCAATCCCGATTGTTTCAGCCACGAAGCTAAAGCAGCCTCATTATTCGCATCATGTATCGATTGCTGTATTTTTGATAAAGAATTAATTTCAGCTTCCATCACATGCTGACTGCGCTGCTGCTCATGCATGTACTCACGCGCGGTTTTTATAGCCTCCCGCATCGCGGTCTCATTTTCGAGCATGTCGGATATTTTAGCTTCAGCTACTTTCACTTCTGCTTCCAGCGCTTCCAGCTGCGTTTGCTTTTCATGCAGCGCCTCATCTGCGGGAATCTGCAACATCGACAAGCTTTGCTGCAATCGCTTCAACTGTTCGACTGTGTCACTAATTGTGCGGGTAACGTGGCCGATATTTGCCTGCTCCAGCCGCAAACGCTGCTCTGCACTTAGCCAGTTTGCCTGGCAAGCGTTAAAGTCTGCCAGGGCAGCCTGATACTGCTGCGTGCTCGCAGCCAGTGATTCACGCGCAGCCTGCGCATGTGCTTCAGCTGAAGCAAAGTCAACATTTGCAGCTTGCAGCAGATTGCCTGCCTCCAGCAAGCCACTTTCAACATTTGCATACTGTGTAGCATTTTTCTCCGACTGGGCAAGCAGTTGCTGCAATTGCAGCTGCATACGGTCACGCGCATCCGCAGTGTTTTTCACCTGATTTTCAAGTGTTGAAACGGCCGCATTCGCCTCATAATAGCTGGCTTGTGCAGCATTGACTGTTTCAGTGGCTGCAACATGCTGCTGCCTGATGATTTCCAACTCGCTCTCACTGCTGCGCAAGCTGGCCATTTGCGCTTCCATCTCATTCACCAGCTTTTCCACGACCCGCATTGCTTTTTCCCAACCAGCGCTAGCTTCCTGTTTCTTTAGCAGCCAGATCTGACCCTTAACAAGACTCAAGGCCGCATGCAGACGATGGTATTCCTCAGCAACAGCAGCCTGAGACTGCAAACGTAAAATCTGCTTATCAAGTTCTCGCAGCACATCCTCTACCCGCGTCAGATTATCCCGGGTATCGCGCAACCGCAGTTCCGTCTCGCGCCTGCGTTCTTTATATTTGGTAATGCCGGCGGCTTCTTCCAGAAAAACGCGCATTTCTTCAGGCCTGGCTTCAACAATACGGCTAATGGTATTTTGGCCAATAATGGCATAAGCCCGACCACCCAGGCCTGTGCCTAGAAACAGATCTGCGACATCCCGACGGCGCACGACAGCGTTATTAATATAGTAGGTTGAGCCCTTATCACGCTCGATGACGCGCTTGACTGAAATCTCGGCATATTGCGACCACTCTCCGCCAGCGCTGCCCAGGCTGTTATCAAACACGAGTTCAACGCTGGCACGGGATATGGGCTTTCGATTGCCGGAACCATTAAAAATGACGGCATCCATTGCATCGGCGCGCATTTCTTTAGCTGAAGACTCACCCAGCACCCAGCGCACCGATTCCATCACATTGGATTTGCCGCAGCCATTGGGTCCGACGATGCCAACGCGCTGCCCGTGAATATGCAGTGTTGTTGGTTCAACAAACGATTTGAATCCAGCTAATTTTAGGTGAGTTAAACGCAAAGTTAAGGTATAAATGCCAGTAGGAATTTTTGTTTGAATTGTTAAGCGTTATAATAACGTTTTTTAAGCAAAAAGCAGCACATCAATCATGAGCGATCAATCATTAGGCGCCAAGCCCACCGCGCAACCTAGCAAAACTCTGGAGACTTTCGAGAATCCAAACCCAAGCCGTGACTTCCATATTCACATGGAAATTCCGGAATTCACCTGCCTGTGCCCGAAAACGGGTCAGCCTGACTTTGCAGTGATTTACCTGGATTATATTCCAGACCAGGCCTGCGTAGAACTCAAGAGCTTAAAGCTGTATATGTGGTCGTTTCGCGATGAAGGATGCTTTCATGAAGCCGTCACCAACCGTATTCTTGACGACCTGGTGGCAGCTACCGAGCCTAAGTTCATGCGTGTAACTGCGAAATTTTTCGTACGTGGCGGGGTTTTCACTAATGTCATTGCCGAACATCGAAAAGCTGGGTGGCAGCCTCAGCCGCGCGTAGAACTGACCCACTTTGAAAGCCAATCCAACATTCGCGGTTAAGCACCGAATAAAAGCCGTAGCGGGCGGCCTGTCTTAAGTTTATTAATTTTGGGGAATTTAAACAAAATAGAATGAAAGTGATTGACAAGCCCAGCGCCCATCTTTAATATTGCGCCTCGCTGACACCGCAATAGTTTTAAAGCGGAAATGATGTAGGTTTTGGGGGTATAGCTCAGCTGGGAGAGCGCTTGCATGGCATGCAAGAGGTCAGCGGTTCGATCCCGCTTACCTCCACCAAAAATGTTAAAAATCGCTTCGATTTATTAGCGGTTTGTAGTAAAATGTTGCACTTCTAGTTAACTAGATTATGTAGTAAATTCTTAGGTCCCCATCGTCTAGAGGCCTAGGACACCTCCCTTTCACGGAGGCGACCGGGGTTCGAATCCCCGTGGGGACGCCAAAATTCGCTAAAAATGTTAATTAATAACAATTTTAGCAAGGCTTAAAATAAGGGTGCCACATTAAGTGACGCCCTATTTTTTTAGTAGTAAATTTTTCTTAGGTCCCCATCGTCTAGAGGCCTAGGACACCTCCCTTTCACGGAGGCGACCGGGGTTCGAATCCCCGTGGGGACGCCACCTTCACCAGCAATGACTATCAGCACTAAAGTCACTTTTGAAGGCAGCAGCAATCACAATAAAGTAAAAGCATAACCAGCACATCCCCGAATGATGTCCTGGTTTTTTTGTTTTTAACGCCCGCAGAAACATCTGGCTATGTTGCTAACACATCATTTGAAATCCAGTTGATGCTGAATGCAACACTTCTCGGCACTCATCATTCATTATGATCACCATCGCATGCGCAACCCTATCACGACAGAGCCAAACCCGTCGTAAATAGACGTACCCACAGGATTATGATTAAATGAGCCGCATGCGCTTACATCATATGCGCCATTACAATTAGCTCAACGGGGTGCCAATACATGCGATATGTAATCAAGCTTCTTAATATAAGGGGGCTGGTTTTTATTTCGATGTTCATGTTGCTGCTGACGCTGCTCCCGCTGACTGACTTCGATTATTTCTGGCATCTAAAGACCGGGGAATACATCGTCAAACTGGGCGCCCTGCCCCAGGGTGACATTTTTTCATTTACTTACCTTAATCAGCCATGGGTGCTGCACGAATGGTTATTTGAAGTCGCACTTTATGTCATGTTTGTGTGGCTGGGGCCATTCGGGATAAAGCTGCTTACCGCCACGCTCGCAATGGCTGCACTAGGCATCACCTACGCGACCCTCAAACGCTTCACCGCAACACCTTCAGTCGCATTCACCCTGTTACTTGCTGCCTGCATACCGTTTGGCCTCGGCATTTCACCTAGACCTCAGTTGATTACATATCTATTTTTTGCAAGCTTCCTTTACGTTCTGCTGAGTTATAAATACTTTCAGGTAACCCGTTATTTATTCACTTTGCCCTTACTCATGGTCATTTGGGTCAATGCACATGGCGGCTACCTGGCTGGCATAATGCTTTTCGGGCTGTTTGTCATATGCGAATGGGTAAATTATTTGATTTTTTCCGACCGTGACACAAAAAAGAAACAACAGTTACGTCAGCTCACTATCGCGGCGGTAGCAACCACCATAGCAAGCGCAATCAATCCTGAATTTATAGGGCACTGGCTATATCCTTTTCAGGTTGCGGGCATGGAGGTCACCAGACAGATATCAGAATGGAAAAGCCCGGGCTTTCAGGACTGGGGCACAAGGTCTTACCTGCTGCTTGTCCTGACGTTTTTTATCTCTTACACGTATATGGCACGCAAACCAGACCTGACCGAATTTATCATTCCCGCATTCTTCATGCTGCTCGGATTTATCGCAATCCGGCATGTGCCGCTCGCCACATTAACGCTCATGCCATTCATTGCCATCGCCCTGCCGCAACGCTGCCTAGCCACAAGCTATGCTTTCCTGCATGACACAAAGCTATGGCAATTCTATAAAAAATGGATAGGCAGCGGCAAACAGGTAGGTCATGGCGAGCATTGGCTGAACTGGCTGTTATTGTTAATCATCGCCATTAGCCTGGCAATGTACTCTCCGGTTTACAACGCCAGAACCGCGAAACAGATCAATGCAATATTGCCGGTAAAAGCTGCCGATTTCATCAAGAGTGCCGGCATTACCGGGCACATGTTCAACAGCTACAACTTCGGGGGTTACCTCATCTATCGCTTGTATCCGGATCAAAAAGTATTCATTGATGGTCGCGCCGACTTGTATGGAGATGCCTTTGTCAATGAATATATAAGAATTACCAAGCTGCAACCCGGCTGGGAGCAAGCGTTTGATAAGTACGATATTGATTACGTGGTTACCGGTATCAGCGAACCTTTGTCCCAGTTACTGCGCGTACGCGGCGATTTTCGGCTGGTTTATGCAGACGAGCATCACTCTGTGCTGGTGCGGAATGTGCCGCAGCATGCCGACATTATTGCAAAATATGCACGATAGGCACACAAATGCCCTTGCAAGCACCTGATTAATATTGAAAGTAAGCAAAAAAACGGTGACACAGAAGGGAGGAGTCGCGAAGCGTTGATTAAAACGCTCCGAATAGCGTGTCACCGTTATCAGGAATGTAATTAAGCATCCAGTCAAGGTCAATGCGTGCGAGCACTTAGACCGTTTGCAATGACCGGGCGCTTGCCATTAATCTCACAGACCGCTGGATTCAGCCTTTTTTGCGCAGCAAGGTAACAAAAACCCAAATCAGCGCCAGTGGAACCAATACCGGAAATAGAAAAGGAAACATAAAAGCTGTAAAAATCCCGATACTGACAATTAAACAGCCTAGAATAATAACGCCGGTTCCGGCAAAAGCCAGCGTTAAAAGAATAGCAAGACAGATCAAAGAGATCAGTGCGACCACCAGGCCGCCGGCTCCCAACACACCTTTTAATGGGCCGTCAATTTCCTGGCCATTAATCACAATGGTGGTAGCGCTGTTTTCAAAAAACAGACCCCATAAAACCAAGACTACCATCAAGGCAGCAAAAACAACGGCAAAGTTCTTTTTCATAAGTTGCATCCCATTGATTTAAAAGTTTCAGAATACATCCGATCATCCCTAATCATCACGCACAAACACAGCCTGTCAAGACACGATTAAGCAGCTAATCAAGCGCGTTTTATATGCATTGAATATCGCCCGCTTCCGGCAAGTAGTGATCGAGCAGTCAGCATACACTCAATGCACAATATTCTACGAATTACACTCATACAAAATCAGATTTTATCCCAACTTAAATTTAATTAGGTGTAAACTCCATTGCTAATAATAGCAATAATAAAACGGATACCAGATGAGCCTGTTATCGACACTTAAAAAACATGTTGCCCGATTGATCAGCATGAAGCTAATGCCCTGGCTTTTATCAGGACTAGTCATGTTCACCGGGTCCCTTCTCACCTACAACCTGTGGGTGAGTGCGCAGCAGGATGACAATAAAAAGCTACGCTCAAGCCTGGAATATTCTGCGGATGTTACCGCCAACAATATCTACAATCGCATAAACGCTTTTCAGGTCATGATGCGTGGCGTAAAAGGCTATATTGATGGCTCAAATGAGGTCACCAGCGATGAGTTCCATCATTATATTCAATCATTGCAGCTTGATACTTATACCGGCCTAAGAGGGGTTGCTTTAGTCAACCTGGTGAAGGACGCTGACAAAGCAAAGCACATTCAAGAAAAACGTCAACACGGGTTTCCGGATTATAAAATTTATCCGGAAGGAAAACGTGACTTTTACACCCCGATTACGACAATTGAACCATTCGATGAAGAAAATTCCAAAGCGATTGGCTTTGACACCTCAACCGCATCTGCGGCACGCATTGCCATGGCACGTTCACGGGACGACAATGACATCAGAATCACCTCACGATTCACATTGATACAAGATGTTAAAAAAGCGAATGTACATGCATTTGTCATGTACCTGCCAATCTACAAAAAAGGAGCCGAGCTCAATACAATAGCCGAAAGACGCAAGGCCATCACAGCCTGGGTCGACGTACCATTCCGCTTGAATGATCTGATGGCAGGACTCAGCGGCGAAATTGACCCGGATATTGATATTGAAATCTATGACAGCGACAAGCTGTCAGATACATCTCTTTTATATCATTCCGACAAAACCAGCCATGACCAAAGGCGCGCAGCAGGCGACCTGCAAACAATACGCATGCTGGATATTGCCGGCAGCCGCTGGATGATATTATCAAACACAACACCGGCTTTTAAAGATCGACTCATCACCAGCAACAAATCAACTCTGGTAGCACTGACAGGCCTCACACTGACAATGCTGCTGATGTTGTTAACCTGGTTTTTGATAAGAGGTCGCCAGAGCGCCGATGCCCGCTATCAACAGCTATTTGATCAGGCAGGTGATGGCGTTCTGGTCTTGAATTGTGAACATGAAATTCTGGAAGCCAATCATGCGGCATTACAGATGCTGGGTTATGATCGTGACACGCTTTTCACAATGCGCATACATGACATTCTGGCAAAACGTGAGCTGGCGCGGCTTGAGTCTGGCGTCAGAACAGTCATGTCAGGAAAAGTCGTCTATGAGGAATGCGCCTTCCTCCGCAGTAATGGTGAAGAGTTTATGGTGGAAGTCAGTTGCCAGAAACTTGGCACCGATACTTATTTTCTGAACGTGCGTGATTTATCTGAAAGAAGAAAAACCGAAGAGCGAATTAAACAGCTCACCCAGCTCTATCAGGCACTGAGCCAAGTCAACCAGGCCATTGTGCGCATGGAGAATGAAAGTGATTTATTTCCGCTGGTATGCAAATGTGCCGTTGATTTCGGCGGTATGAAAATGGCCTGGATTGGCCAGCTGAACGAAGCAACCTCGGAAATATTACCGGCAGCTGCCTATGGTAGCGGCGTTGAGTATGCTGAAAATTTAACACTCTCAATACTGGCAGACTCGCCTGAAGGCCAGGGGCCGACTGGCATCGCGCTGAGAGAAAATAGAATCATGATTATCAATGACTATTTATCCAACGAGATGACAGAACATTGGCATGAGCGGGCAAACCAGTTTGGCTGGCAATCCGCAGCGACCTTCCCCATCCAGCGCAATGGCAAACCGTTTGCCGTGCTCAACGTATACCAGACCGAGTCTTATGGCTTTGATGAAGAAGCGGTCAACTTGCTGAAGGAGCTGACCACTGACATCAGTTTTGCATTGAACAACTTTGATCACGAAGCACAGCGCCTGAAACTGATGCAAGACTTGCAAGGCGCCTATAAGCGCATCAACCATATCCTTAATGTAAGTCCGGCGATTATTTACTCGCTTAAAGCACGGCCTGGACATAAAGATTTCATCGTGGATTTTATTGGTGACAACATCCATAAACTCACAGGCTATGCGACCAAAGACTGGTATGCCCCGCAATTCTGGCTTAAACACATCCATCCCGAAGATAAAGCTGCCGCCCTGAAAGCACAACAGGCGCTGCTCGAAAATGGCTCGTTTAGCCACCAGTACCGATTTATACATGCCGATGGCAGGGTAATATGGATAGATGACCAGCTCATGCTTATCCGCGACAGCGCAGGAAACCCAGTAGAAGCGGTAGGCGCATGGATGGATATCACCAATAGTAAAATTGCCGAAGAACATTTACGTGTTAATGCACAAGTGTTTGAGTTCAGCCGCGAAGGTATTATCACGACAGATGCCTACAACAACATCCTCACAGTCAATAAAGCCTTTACTGAAATTACCGGTTATAAAGCTGAGGAAGTCATCGGCAAGAACCCGCGCATACTGGCTTCGGGCACCACGAATAAAGCCTTTTACAAAGCCATGTGGCAACATATTAACAGTAAAGGGTACTGGCAAGGCGAAGTGCTTAACCGTCGCAAAGATGGTGAGTTTTTCTCTGAGCGCCTGTCCATCAGTACTGTTCGCGATCAGGATGGCAAAGTCACCCAGCATATCGGCATCATCAGCGACTTATCCGAGCACAAGCTGGCAGAGCAGCGCATAGAGTTCCTGAGTAATTTTGACGCCCTTACACAACTGCCAAACCGCAGCCTGCTCAGTGACCGCGCAAAGCTGGCATTGGCTACCGCAAAACGCGGCAACGAGCCTCTGGCGCTGATTTACCTTGACCTGGACCGCTTCAAATTTGTCAATGAATCACTGGGGCCCAGCATCGGCGATGCCTTGTTAAAAGAACTTGCAAAGCGTCTGCTGAACGCCCTGCGCCCTGAAGACACATTAAGCCGGCAAGGCGGTGATGAGTTCATCATGCTGCTGCCTGGTACGGATGCAGAAGGTGCGGCTCACGTAGCCAAAAAGCTGCTGGAAATCGTATCCAAACCATTCACTTTTGATTCACAGCGCATCACGCTGACCTCAAGCATCGGTATTGCCGAATTTCCGCAGGATGGTGACAGTTTTGAACAGCTCGCACAATCGGCGGATGCAGCACTTTACCGTGCCAAACAAGCCGGCCGCAATAACTTTCAATTCTTCACCCAGCAGATGCATGAGCAGGCTTACGAAGTGCTGCAAATCGAAAATGAACTCCGGCAGGCACTGGAGCAGCATGAGTTTGAGTTATATTACCAACCCCAGGTTGACACCTTTACCTCAAGGATTATTGGTGCTGAAGCGCTCATACGCTGGCAGCACCCGAAAAAAGGCATGGTCTCGCCTGCGAGCTTTATACCGATTGCCGAAGAAAGCAGCCTGATTAATGAAATCGGTAACTGGGTATTGAATACAGCTTTACAGCAATTAGCCGAATGGCAGGCTGCAGGAATCGCGATTGTACCTGTTGCCGTAAACCTTTCCATCGTGCAATTCCGTCAGGACGCGCTGTACGAATCCATCTGCGATGTGCTGCGCGAAACAAAACTTGATCCAGTCATGCTTGAACTGGAGATGACCGAAAGTATCGCCATGGAAGATTCAGAACGCACTATCCGCGTATTGAACCAGCTAAAAGCGCTTGGTGTCAGCCTCTCAATCGATGATTTCGGCACCGGCTATTCTTCACTCAATTATCTGAAACAGTTCAAGATTGATAAGCTCAAGATAGATCAGTCATTTGTGCGCGACATGGGACGCTTCCCTGAAGATGCCGCAATTATCACAGCCATTATTGGCATGGCTAAAGGGCTTGGCTTTAAAGCAATTGCTGAAGGCGTGGAAACGAAACAGCAGCTGGAATTTTTACGGGTTCAGCAATGTGATCAAATTCAGGGTTACTTGTTCAGCAAGCCGTTACCGGCTAAAGATTTTGAGCAGTTATTGCGCAAAGGCGAAATATCGCTGGATTAGTCAGATCATATCCTGATTGCCCAACCGCTAACATTTGCCTTTGCTGTCTCAATTATTTTTTACACAGCGCCAATGTCTTCATTCCAAAGCTGCGGCTGCGCACTGATAAAGCCTTGCATCAGTGCGATGCAATTCGCATCCTGAATCACGATCACTTCCACACCTCTGGATTTCAGCAAAGCTTCCTCTCCCACAAACGTCTGGTTCTCGCCAATAATCACTTTAGGAATACCATAAAGCAGAATCGCCCCGGCACACATGGAACAAGGCGACAGTGTCGTATATAACACGGAGTCTTTATAAACACTGGCCGGCTGGCGACCTGCATTCTCAAAAGCCGCCATTTCTCCATGCAGAATGGCACTGCCGTGCTGAACTCGCTGATTATGGCCCCTGCCAATGATGCTCCCCTGATGAACGATGACCGAACCAATCGGGATACCTCCCTCAGCCAGGCCGGCTCGCGCTTCCTCAATTGCCGCCTGCATAAACTTGTCCATACTTCTCCTCGCCACATCAAAAGTTAATTAAATGAATAATAAAAAACCGATCACTCCATAGGTGCTCAACCAGCAAAAACATCCCCAATATCAATACTGCCCTGCATATTCCAACGTATTTCACACCATAATATATTGATAGGACACCACTTAATTGCAGTATAAAAGTATAATTGGGCTACATGGGTAAACATTTCAACATTATCATTATCGGCGCGGGTCCCAGTGGACTATCAGCTGCCACACGTGCCGCTGAGCAAAACGCGGATTATTTACTGCTTGAAGCGACATCAGCACCGGCAAATACAATCCGTCATTACCAGCGTCGCAAACTGGTAATGGCCGAACCGCGCGCCCTGCCACTTCGCAGCCCCCTGCCTTTCAGCGCATCGCTACGCGAAAATGTCCTGGAAATCTGGGAAAAAACCATCGCAGATCATCAAATCAACATACGCTATAACGCCAAGGTAGCCGGCATTGCACGTACGACAAAACATCTGGTGGTTCAGCTCGAAAACGGTGAAAAAATTACTGCCGATCATGTGATACTGGCAATCGGCGTGCAAGGCAACTTGCGTAAACTGGAGATTCCGGGTGGTGACTTACCTCAAGTTCAATACCATCTTGATGATCCTGATGCTTACCAGAATGAAACTATTGTCGTGGTCGGCGGCGGCGACACTGGTGTAGAAAACGCACTGGCACTTACCGGCCGCAATCAGGTTATTATCCTTAACCGGGCTGAAGATTTCAGCAATCTGAAAGACAGCAACCTCAGTCACTTGACAGAAGCCAGGCAGAAAGGGGCTGTAGACTGGTTGCTCCAAACCAAACCACAATCTATAGAGGCGAATCTCAGCGGTGATTTCCCGATTACGCTGTTTGCAAGTACGCCCAACGGTATCGAACGTATCCCTTGCCACAGAGTGATTGCACGTCTTGGTGCGCTGCCTTCGCGCCCGGTGCTGGAAAACTTCGGGGTAGCCTTTCCGACTGCCGATGCCGGCGCCCTGCCCTTGCTTTCCGCAAGCTATGAATCCAATGTGCCCGGCCTGTACATTATAGGCGCGCTGGCCGGCTACCCCCTGATCAAGCAAGGCATCAACCAGGGGTATGAAGTCATTGAGCATATCCTTGGCAACCCGGTGGAGTCAGCCGATACGGAAATGCTGCGCGAGAAATTCTCGACATTCTGCAATGACCGCGGTGTAGATGATGTCATTGTAAAAATCCAGAAAAACGTGCCCTTGCTGGCAATGCTCAGCACATTGCAATTACGTGAGCTTGTGCTGGAAAGCAATATATTGCTGCCTGAGCCAGGTGATTATATTTTCAAGCGCAACGATTACAGTACCACTTTCTTTTTTATCGTTGAAGGTGAGCTGGATGTACTGATCGACGATGATGAACATCCGGATGGCCATCTTAAAACCGGCGAGTTTTTCGGTGAAATGGCACTGGTATCAGGCCGCCGCAGACCTGGCACCGTGCGGGCGCGTACCAAATGCGTACTGATAGAAACGCCGCGGCGATTGATGCAGAAACTCATCAACTCGGTACAGTCAATGCGCCGCGTGCTGAATGAAGTTGCAATCAAGACCGTGGTGCAAATCTGCATTGGCCTTTCACTGGATGAAGATGAGCTCAATGATGTTGCCAGCCACGCGATATTAAAAAACTTCGAGGCCGGTGAAGAGCTTTTTCATGAAGGTGACGAAGCCGATGGCCTGTATCTGATTCAAAGCGGCTCGGTCACTGTTTCGCGTATGATCGCGGGTAGAGAAGTTGTACTGTTCTATGTAGCCGCAGGTAACTATGTAGGCGAAATGTCACTGGTATCCGGAGAGCCGCGCTACGCTACAGTACGCGCAGCGGTAGCAACAGATGCAGTGATGATCAAGGCTGACCGCATGCGCGAAATCATTGCGCGCAATCCGGAAATCCGCAGTTCTCTGGATGCGCGCTATCTCCAGCACTTACAGGACCAGGAAAAACGCGAACAGCTGGAAAGCGCCCCCAGCGGCGGCGGCTCTTTAACCAGCCAGTCTACACAATCGAATTTAATTTCATTCCTGATCCAGCAAGGCGTAGGTGAAGCAACGGATGTGCTGCTCATTGATGAATCCCTATGTGTGCGCTGCAACTATTGTGAAGAAGCCTGTGCCGCCACCCATGGCGGTGCTTCGCGCCTGGATCGAGAAACTGGGCCGATTTTCGCCAATATCCGTGTTCCGACCTCATGCCGCCATTGCGAACATCCGCATTGCATGAAAGATTGCCCGCCTGATGCGATCCACCGCGCTCCGCATGGCGAGGTTTATATTGATGACAGCTGCATCGGCTGCGGAAACTGCCAGCAGAACTGCCCTTACGACGTGATCCAGATGGCAGTGATTCACGAACAGCCGGAGCGCAGCCTGTGGCAAATGATGCTGGGAATTGCTCCCAAAGTGCATGATGATACAGAGGGCACCAAAGTTGCCGTTAAATGCGATATGTGCAAAGACATCAAGGAAGGCCCGGTATGTGTACGCGCCTGCCCGGTTGGTGCCGCACTGCGCGTAAACCCTGAAGGCCTGCTAGGCTATGCAAGCGGCACATCGGGCGAAGTTAATTTATTGGGTTCAGATGAAGAGTAGAAAGAACAGCTAATGCAGCGCGGCAATATTTTCGATTACAAAAACTATCGCTATTTCAAAATTGCAGTCCTTGTGATTTTGATTGCGTTTGCCGCTTATCTGATCTTTGAACCGGCGGTAGGCCATTATGGCGGCAGCGTGCTCGGCTATGGGTTAGGTACGGTTTCTGCACTGATGGTGCTATGGATGGCATGGTACGGCATTCGCAAAAGACGTTACCGCAGCAGTGGCTCAACACAAGGCTGGTTATCTGCGCACATTTACCTGGGCACAGCCATGACAGTACTGGTTACCCTGCATAGCGGCTTTCATTATGGCATCAACATTCATACACTGGCTTATGGCCTGCTTCTGGTTGTGGTCGCCAGTGGTTTTTTTGGCAACTATACCTACATGATTTACCCGCGCCAGATGAGCGAAAACATGGGCGAAGACAGCCTGGACAGCTTATTGCTGCGTATTGCAGAAGCTGACAAGCTTGCACGCCAGATTGCATTAGTCATGCCTGACGCTATCAACAATACTGTTTCTCGCGCTTGCCGGGAAACATCGATAGGCTTGGGGCTCATTGACCAGCTTCGCGGCTATCAATCCAACTGCCCTTCCGCACAGGCCGTAGATGATCTCACGGCAATGGCAAATGAACTCACTCCGGATCAGCGCAAGCTGTATCGTGAGCTTTACACCATCATGGTACGCCGCCTGTCACTGGTGAAGCGCGCCCGCCAGGATCTGATGTACCGCGCGCGGTTAGGCATTTGGCTATATCTGCATGTTCCTTTTACTATCGCACTGCTGGTGGCGATGACGGCACATATTGTTGCAGTATTTGTTTATTGGTAAAAGAATGAATTTACTGAAGTTATCTTATGTTTAATTGCCTTTTAATAAAAATCACTTACAACGCGCGCGGCTTACCCGTCAGAAGCTACCGCACCATCGCCGCCCATGAGCTGATGCTTGGTCGCGGCGCTGAGTGCAACGTGCATCTGCCAGACCCCCGTTTGTCGATGCACCATGCGGTAATCAAGCAAAACGTTGAAGGTCATTTTGTCGTACAGGCATTAAACGGTGAGCTCGAAATTGATGGCGCGCTGATACCGGGTATAGAGCTCGCTTATGGCACCAGATTAATGGTGGGCCCATATGAATTAAAAGTTGAACCGGCACCACCCGATGTCGACCTGGCTATTTCACTGGTATTGGCGCATCGCCTGCCGGATGATTTTCAGGATCTCAAGACTCGCACGCACCGGCCGCTTGCAGGTGCATCCTCATTTAAAAGACGCTTGTCGATCTTTCTTGCCGTCATGATTGCCATGATAGCGCTGGTAATGCCTCTAATACAGAACCTGATGCCTCCGGTACATAAAGCAATGGCCGAACTACCGTTCGGATTCGACCGTGTGTGGAGCCCAGGGCGCATATCCGCTTCCCACATGCATTTTGGATCGCAATGTTTCAATTGCCATCAGGTACCGCTGCAAAAAGTTTCTGACAAAGCCTGTATGACCTGCCATCAGGATATCGGCCCGCACATCGCTGATTCTGCATTGCATAAAAATGTATTCAATTCGGCGCATCGGTTTGTGGGCACCACGCGCTGCGCAGAATGCCATGAGGAGCATAAGGCACCGCATCCGATTGCCAAGCAGGATAACGGTATGTGCGTAAAATGCCACGGCAACATCAAGGCCATAGATACAAAAACAACGCTTTCCAATGTACATGACTTTGACAGTGACCATCCGGAGTTCAAGCTAACATTTAAAACCGGCGATGCAGCAACAGATGTGGAAAGGATTCCACAATCGGATAAAGCACGCCTGGTTGAAAAATCCGGGCTTAAATTCCCGCATTACCAGCATACCGGTAAGGTGCAGGGACCCAATGGCATCTGGGATGTGCGCGAGCTTTCCTGCACTAGTTGCCATGTGCCTGAAGGCAAAGAGATGCGCTTCAAACCGCTTACTTTTAAAAATAACTGCGTTTCCTGCCATGCCAAGGAGCTTGAGCTTGGGCCTAAAGAACTTAAAATAACAGTACCGCACGGTAGTGAACAGAACGTGTTTAACGCTCTGAAGCTATATGCCCCGAAACAGTTTTCAAGCTATTCCGATAATCTGAAGAAAAACGGCTGTGCCTATTGCCATGAAATATCAGAATCAAAAGAAGGCGATGCCCAGCCATGGCGCGTGGCTCCGCTGCGTATCAATCAGGACTGGTTCAGCAAGGCACAGTTTAATCATGGTGCCCACCGCACGCAGCAATGTATCAGCTGCCATAAAGTGGAAGAATCGGAAAGCAGTGCAGATGTGGCAATACCCGACCGCAAATCCTGCCTGCAATGCCATTCCGGCAACACGCCAAAACACAAACGAATCGCGAGCAATTGCATGTCATGTCACAATTTTCATCATTCACATTATGCAGATGGGCTTAATCCAACCACAAAACTGGATAACAAGGATGTTGATGTCCTTCTATCCATAGCAAACAAACCAAACCAGTAACCTTGCCTGGCAATCACAACATGAACGAAAAAAAAGTAGATGTACTATTAGTCGGCAGCGGGGTCATGAGCACGACCCTGGCTGCCCTGTTATCTGAACTGGATTCATCATTAAACATCATGATGCTGGAGCGCCTGCCCGCTGCCGCTGCCGAGAGCACCGATGCATGGAATAATGCAGGCACCGGCCATGCCGGCTACTGTGAACTGAACTATACTCCGATGGATGATGCCGGAAACATAGACATTAACCGTGCACTCGCCATTAATGCTTCATTTGAGGTTTCTTTGCAACTATGGTCTTCATTGGTTGAAAAAAATGTGTTACCGGCTCCGAAAGGCTTTATTAATTCGGTGCCGCACCTCAGCTTTGTCTGGGGTGAAGCCGACATTGATTTTTTACGCAAGCGCCATACAGCACTTTCAGCACATCATTTATTCCAGGATATGGAATTCAGCGATGATAAAGCAAGGCTGCAGGAATGGATGCCGCTGATTATGCAGCACAGGGATGACCAGCAGCCAGTTGCTGCGACACATGTTCCCTATGGCAGCGATGTGAACTTTGGCGCGCTGACCCGTAGCCTTCTTGCATCTCTGCAAGCCCGGGACAACTTCAAACTAAACCTGAATACTGAAGTAAGCGCATTAAAGCAAACCGACAACGGACGCTGGCAGGTTAAATTAACCAATATGGACGACGGCGCATCATCAATGGTTGACGCTGGGTTCATATTTCTTGGAGCAGGCGGCGGCGCATTGGAATTGCTGCAAAAATCCGGCATTCCGGAAAGCCAGGGTTACGGCGGATTTCCTGTCAGTGGGCAATGGCTGGTATGCAGCGATCCGGAAGTGATCAAGCAGCACAATAGTAAAGTCTATGGCAAGGCCGCCTTAGGTGCGCCACCGATGTCTGTCCCGCACCTGGATACGCGCATCATCAATGGCGAACCGGCCTTATTATTCGGCCCATACGCAGGATTCACAACCAAATTCCTGAAACAGGGCTCGTATCTGGATTTATTCAAATCCATTAAGACTAACAACCTGAAACCACTGCTGGGCGTGGCCTGGCATAATTTCGACCTGACGCGCTATTTAGTCGCTGAAGCGCTGCAGTCACATGCATCACGCATGGAGACTTTGCGCAAATTCTATCCACAGGCGGTTGATAGCAAGTGGCACCTGCAGGATGCCGGCAAACGTGTGCAGATCATCAAGAAATGTGAATATAAAAGCGGAAAACTGGAGTTTGGCACAGAGATTGTGAATTCAGCAGACGGCAGTATTGCTGCCCTGCTAGGCGCATCCCCAGGCGCATCTGTATCCGTACAGGCAATGATCAATGTGATAGAGCGCTGTTTTAAGGCACGGCTGGCAAACCCTGAATGGCAGCAGAAGTTAAAAGCATTGATACCCAGCTATGGCGAGTCATTGATTGATAATGCAGACCTGCTGAAACAGATTCGCGCAAGAACACTGAAAGTATTGCAGTTATAGCCATGCCATAAATTTATTGTTCAATATTGCCGTACCGGCAAAGTCGCAGCACAAAAAAAAGAGGCCTTCATTAATGAAGGCCTCTTTGCTTGAAGTGCGCTTTATGTGAGTTCGCGCTGACGGCGTATTTCATATAAACAGATGCCACTGGCAACGCTTACATTAAGGCTTTCAACAGAGCCATACATTGGAATCGTAATCAGCGCATCACAAGTCTCTTGCGTCAAGCGGCGCATACCATCGCCCTCTGCACCCAAAACCAATGCAATCGGGCCTTCCAGCTTGGTGTTCAGCAAAGTACCTGGGGCATCCATCGTCGTACCGACTACAAAAACGCCCGCCTCTTTCAATTCCCGTATGGTTCTGGCCAGATTAGTCACGGCAATAAAGGGAACGGTTTCTGCTGCACCGCACGCCACCTTACGCACGGTTGCATTCAGGCCGGCCGCCCTGTCTTTAGGCGCAATCACGGCATGCACGCCCATCGCATCCGCAACACGCAGGCATGCGCCCAGATTGTGCGGGTCTTCAACACCATCCAGAATCAGGAAAAATGCCGGCTCTTTAAGGTCGGATTCCAGAATGTCATGAATGTCCTTGTAAGGGATAGGTGTGTCTACAACGCGTGCAATCACACCTTGGTGACGGCCATTCATGCCGGCCATACCATCCAGGCGCGAACGCTCTACCTGCATGGTACGCACGCCGGAAGACTCCGCCATGTTAAGCAGGTCTTTCATTCGTGCATCCACACGATCACGGTCAATTAAAATCTCCTGTACACTCGCGCTATGTTGGCGTAAACGGCTTAATACAGCATGAAAGCCAAACAGGATACGTGCATCACTCATTTTTTCACCTTACGTTTCGTGGTTTTCTTGACCACTTTTTTAGATTTAACTGATTTATTTTCAGACCCCGGTTTATTTAAGGGCCTTGGTTTTTCTGAACCGGCAGTTGATTTAGCAGGGCCTTTAGCTGAACGGCTGGCCGGCTTTCTGCCAAATGCGGCATCAGATTTACTGTCTTCAAATTTAGGCGTGGATTTTACCGCAGTTTGGCTTTTAGTGCTTGTTTTAACTGTGGCTGAATTTTTACCAGATTCGACTTTAGATTGCGATTCCAATTCATTGTTTTTATTCACTAAAGTAAAGTCAATTTTTGTGGTTTCCAAATCAACACGTACCAGTTTAACTGTTAACCTGTCACCTAAGCGATAACGTACACCGGTACGTTCGCCCGCCATCTCATGGCGCGCTTTATCATAGTGGAAGTAATCATTACCGAGCTCGGTAACATGCAGCAGCCCCTCCACATAGACGCCATCTAATGCCACAAACAAGCCAAAGCTGGTAACACCGGCAACTGTGCCTTCGAATACTTCGCCGATTCTATCCTGCATATAGAAACATTTGAGCCAATTCGTTACGTCACGCGTAGCATCATCAGCACGGCGCTCAGTCATGGAACAATGTACGCCAAGCTCATTCCAGTCACCAGCTTTATATTGATCACCATTCAATACGGCTTTAATAGCCCGATGTATCAGCAAGTCGGGATAACGCCGTATCGGGGATGTAAAATGGGCATAGGCCTCATAAGCCAGGCCAAAGTGGCCGACATTATCAGGGCTATAAACCGCCTGCTGCATTGAACGCAGCAATACGGTCTGCAGCAATTGTGCATCAGGTCGGTCTTTAATGCGATCCAACAGCTTGCAATAGTCTTTGGCCTGGGGAGAATCACCGCCACCAACGCCAAAACCAAACTCGGCCATAAAGGTGCGCAAGAGCTCCAGCTTTTCAGGTGTCGGACCTTCATGAATCCGATACAGGGCCGGGTGTTCATGCTTCTTCAGAAACTCCGACGCACAGACGTTAGCAGCCAGCATGCACTCTTCAATCAGCCTGTGCGCTTCATTACGCAAGCTCGGCTCAATGCGCTCTATATTGCCCTGGTCATTGAACACCATGATGGTTTCTGATGATTCAAACTCAATTGCACCACGTTTTTCACGCTGTTTAAGCAGCAATTGATATACGCTGTATAGGTTCTGCAAATGCGGATTGAGCCAGGCATATTCCTGCGCCAGTTCACCTTGCGGGTTTTGCAGAATGTCATAGACCTTGGTATAAGTCATACGTGCTTTTGAGCGCATGACAGACGGATAAAACTTGTACTGCTTTACGATGCCATGACCATCAATCTGCATGTCGCAGATCATGCATAAGCGCTCAACATCAGGATTCAACGAACACAGACCGTTAGATAATGCCTCCGGTAACATCGGAATCACGCGGCGCGGGAAATATACCGAATTACCGCGGTCGAAAGCTTCCTTATCCAATGCATCTTTTGGTTTCACATAAAAACTGACATCGGCAATTGCTACAACCAGACGCCAGCCCTTGCCCTGCGGCTCAGCAAACACCGCATCATCAAAATCACGCGCAGTTTCGCCATCAATCGTAATCAAGGGCATTTCACGGCAATCAACACGCCCTTTAAAATCAGCCTCTTGCACCAGCTTTGGATATGACTCGGCAATCCTTATCGCCTCAGCGCTAAATTCATGCGGCAGGTTATGTTTGCGTAAAGCAATTTCAATCTCCATGCCGCTATCAGCATAATTGCCCAGAATTTCGGTAATCTTGCCCATCGGCTGTGCATGCGCCGACGGCTGCTCAGTTAACTCCACCATCACTACCTGGCCGGACTTGGCACCCATATCCAAATGATATGGAATCAAGATATCCTGGTTAACACGCTTGTCTTCTGCGGCAACAATAGTGACACCGCTGGATTGAATTACACGACCGACAAGTTTCTGTGTACGTCGATCAAGCACCTCTACAATCTTACCCTCCGGGCGCCCTCTTCTATCCAGGCCGCTCATACGCACCATGGCACGGTCGCCATGCATGACCTGAGACATTTCCTTAGGGCTCAGGAATAAATCCTCCCCGTTGGTTTTGGTTTTGTCATCTGGAATTAGAAAACCGAAGCCGTCAGGATGCCCCTGTACAACGCCGGCAATCAGATCCAGCTTATCGGTAATGCACAAAGCGCCTTTTCTGTTCTGCATGATCTGGCCTTCACGCTCCATGGCCTTCAGGCGTCGATTGAAAATTTCACGCTCCTGCTCACTGATGTCCAGCAAGATGTAAAGTTGCTCTACACTCAGCGGCACGCCTTGATCCGCCAGCGTGGTTAAGATTAATTCCCGGCTCGGCAACGGCGTTTCATAACGGCTTGCCTCACGTGCTGCATGTGGATCATTACTTCTATTACTTTTATTTTTATGTTTGGTCATTGACAAAGCCTGCCTTTAATATAAAATTGCGTCTCTCTTGTTGCAGTATAGTTATTTTGCAAACAAAAGCCCAGATGGCGGAATTGGTAGACGCGCTAGTTTCAGGTACTAGTATCGAAAGATGTGGAGGTTCGAGTCCTCTTTTGGGCACCATCAAACCCTTGTTCATAAGGGTTTCAGTTGGTTAATACGGTTTTTATTCGTACTGACTAAAACATACTCACCAAACTTAATTACAGGCACTATCTGCCTGGCCACGCAAGGCATTATAGCCACTGGCAGTAATTGCACAAGCATCTTTTAATCTTACCCGCTAATGATTGAGTAACGCCAGCACCATTCAGTGATAATAAAGCTGGAGTTTTCAGCAATAGCAAAATATTACGGGATATCAGAGCCTGTGCAATTCGGTTATGTATTAAGATTCAACCCGAAAAAATTCAACTGCATGATTTAATCTTAATGCAGTTGAAGTATTGTTTTAAAGCATATAAAGGTTTGAAATTAGATTGAGTAGATGACTTGCTTGGTACGATGAGACAGTTTAATGTTTTGCCAGCAGCGCTACGGCTTGGGCTCGTTTGCCAACATTCAACTTTTGATAGATTCTTTTAAGGTGGCTTTTTACGGTGTTTTGGGTGATATTCAGGATTGCCGCAATTTCCTGGTTGGTTTTACCTGCTTTAATCCACTCGATGACTTCAAGCTCCCTCTCGGTAAGTGATGACATATTAAACGGCAGGCTTATTTTGGAAAGGGTTTTTACCGGGCCTAAATGCTGGATTTTTCTTAGCACATAGTCAATGTGCGGCATCATGAAGTCCATCACGGTATTTTTGATCTGGAACTTGTTGTATTTGCTGAAGAATACATACAGGCAATCGTTTCCGCCACGAAGGTCGCTCACACCGAACACCAGCAATGAGTTAAGTTCGTGCGGTAGCTCAGGGAATACTTTACGGAATTTACAATCAAATTCACTGGTTGCAAAATTATTAAGTGCGTAGAAGTGACGGTTATTGTCCAGCCACAGTTCGTATAAATACGCCATGCACTGATTGACCTCTTTTGAGGCCCCGATGACAGCACGTGTATTGAATGCATCAAGATTAGAGGCTACATCATACTGAAGCTTTGCATGGTCAGCGCCATCACTGAAGTTGCCCCATGCGGCAAGCAACGCATCGTGTGGAATAAACTCTGCGACTGAGTTTTGCAGCCAGGTAAAAAAGTCGATATGTTTTTTTACTTTATTAGAACGCTGGATAGCAGAAAACAATCTATCCAAATAATAACCTTTAACTTCAATATCCATTTTCGTGCACCTGTTGAGCGCTAACATGCAATGTTTTAATACACGCAAAATAGATGCCAAAGCAAAAAATGTTTAATTAACAGTAATTTACAAAGATTACCGTCATTTACATTCTAAAAAATGTTATTTATTCGACCGTTCTGTCAGTAATATGACAGGTGTGAATACGGGATTATGATGCCTTTAAGGCATAAATAGCGGGCAGATTACGCCACCAGCCATAAACGTCCATACCGTAACCGAATACATATCGGTCAGGCACCTCAAGCCCTACAAAATCTGCGGAAATAGGTTTTTTCTGATCAAGCAGTTTCTCCACCAGAACAACGCTGAATACTTTTGCCGCGCCCAATTCGAAACATTTATCCCGAATGGCTTTCAGGGTGATGCCCTGATCCAGAATATCATCCACCAGCAATACGGTACGATTAGTCAGGTTGAGCTTGGGTAGCACTTCCCACTCCAGGGCACGACCTACCGTTGCATTCTGGTAACGACTGGCATGCACATAGTCCAGCTCCATCGGGAAATCAAACCGCATCAGCAACTGCCCGGTAAAAACAATTCCGCCGCTCACTACACACAAAACAACTGGATTTTCATTTCTCAGCATGCTGGATATTTCGTCCCCAAGCCTGCTGATGGTGTCGACAATCAATTCAGATGAATAGATTAGCTCAGCCTGTTCAAGTAATTGCTGTGGTTGTGGTGTAGTCAATTTATCACCTGCCGAGAAATGTTGTTAAAGATAGCATTGTAGATTACAGAGAAAAGCTTTTAATGCAGCGTCAGCTGCTCTGGCTGAACAGCTCTGGCATTGATGGCATCTATTTGAATTTGCGGATTATATTCCTCTACCCAAACTGCCAGTTCCGTTTTTAAAATATTTTCATCAGCATTGGCTGAACTTTCGATCCATTTCAAAAGTTTTTTAACCCAAACTGCGTCAGACTTTCTAGCCTTTGCAATCCGAAGTTTCTCATGCGGTGTCGGCATGGTGTGCTCATCATCGGCCAGTAATTCTTCGTAGAGCTTCTCACCCGGACGCAATCCAACGTATTCTATTTTAATCTCATCCGGCTGCAAACCTGACAGCCTGATCATGTCAGCGGCCAAAGCGGCGATTTTCACCGGCTCTCCCATATCAAGTACAAAAATCTCGCCGCCCCTGCCCATCAGCCCAGCTTGCATGACCAACTGCGCTGCTTCAGGAATCGACATGAAATAGCGCGTGATTTCAGGATGTGTAATCGTGACCGGACCACCTTTAGCGATCTGTTCACGAAATTTCGGGATCACACTACCGCTGCTGCCTAATACATTACCAAAACGCACGATAACAAAACGGGTGCCGTCAGCATCCTCAGCAATATTATCCTGCAGCCCCTGGCAAACCATTTCTGCAAGGCGTTTACTTGCCCCCATTACATTGGTAGGGTTGACTGCCTTGTCTGTAGAAATCAATACGAATTTTGATACACCAGCCTCTTTACAGGCCTGGGCCAGCGTATGCGTGCCAATCACGTTATTTGATAACGCCTCCCATACATTCGCTGTTTCCATCATCGGCACATGCTTATAGGCTGCGGCATGAAACACCACAGAAGGCTGGTATTGGGCAAGTAAATTGGCAACTCTTACCTTGTTCTTGACATCGGTCGTGACATATACGAGCCTGGTCGATAACTGCTGCGAAGCTAACTCCTGCTCAAGCTGATAAAGCGAAAACTCCGAAATATCCAGACAGATTAATATGCCGGGGTTGAACTTCACAATCTGCCGGCAAAGTTCAGAACCAATTGATCCGCCTGCCCCGCTCACCAGCACTGTCTGATGATCGATTAACTTCGTCAACCCTGAATTATCAAGACTGACCGCGTCTCTGCCTAGCAAATCTTCGACATCCACTTTGCGGATCTGAGATACACTGACCTTGCCGCTGATCAGGTCGTCGATCGCCGGCACGGTTAGCACCTCCAAGCCAAGCTGGTTAGCCAGCTCAATTGCCTGCCTGCGTTTCTGGTGGTGCGCTGAAGGCATCGCAATAATCACATGGTCAACATTTAAACGCTGGCTGACAGCGCCGAGATTATTGATTACGCCGTGAACTTTTACACCAAAAATTTCACGTCCCAGCATGCTGCTGTCATCGTCCAGCAGCCCGACAACCTGCCATTGCGGGCTGCGCGTCAAGTCTTTGACCAAAGCCACTGCAGCCTCACCAGCCCCCAGCACAATGACCGGGCGCCCCTGCTTGAGCGTAATGCCGTAGAGCTGATGCTCTTTCCATGCCCGATAAGCAAAACGACTGCCGCCCATCATCAGGATGAGCAGGAGCGGGTCCAGTATAATCACCGAACGCGGGATTACGATACCGGTTTGCAGCATGAATAGCGCTGCAATGATCAGGGCAGTTGCCGAGGCTATTGCCAAAAAGATGCGCTTGAGATCTGAAACGCTCGCAAAACGCCATACGCCACGATAAAGACCTAAACTAATGAATACCAGCGTTTGCAAAGATACTACCCAGCTTAATGAATGCAGCATGCTTGCAGTGAACTCTTCCGGAATAGAAAAGTTAAAGCGCAACAGATAAGCACTCACCCAGGCAATGGTTGCGGCGGCGATATCATGCAGCAATGCAAAAAAAGTACGGGGGTTTATCGGTGTTTTATTCATGTCATGTCTTTTATTGGATTCACTTTATCTGCCATCTATTTTAATGCTGTATACCTTCTCTTCTCAGTACTTTTACAAAGGTGAGAAAAATAATTTTAATATCCATAAAGAAAGACTGCTGCTGCATATACTCCACATCCAGCTTCACCTTGTCCGGTATCGGCAGCTCATCACGGCCGTTGATCTGAGCCCAGCCTGTCAAGCCGGGCACCAGCTTATGCACGCCAGTCTGCGTGCGCAGCTCCACAAGGTCATCCTGGTTGAACAATGCCGGACGCGGCCCGACAAAACTCATATCCCCATGCACGATGCTCCATAGCTGCGGCAGCTCATCCAGACTGGATTTGCGTAAGAATGACCCGACCGGCGTTAAAAAGCGGTCAGGGTTACCCAGCAAATGAGTTGCTACTGCAGGCGTATCAACCCGCATGGTGCGAAATTTTGGCATTTTAAAAATCCTATTGTCGCGCCCTACCCGATCAGACCAGTAAATAACAGGGCCTGCTGAAGTGATACGCACCATCAGTGCCACAATCAATATAGGCAAAAATAAGATGGCGAACGCAAACAGCGCTAGGCACAAATCAAAAAAACGCTTCATTATTTATCCATTTTAAACAAATCAATCACAGTTGCCTGTAATCCATCAGCAACCGAAACCGGAGGCGTCCAGCCAAGCACTGCGCGCGCTTTGCTGATATCCACCTGTAAGTTTCCGCATAGCCGCTGTGCCACAGCCTTTTTCCCCAGCATTGTGGCAAAAAACTCAATCACCCCTTGCGGAACAGGCAAAAGCCTGGCTTTTACACCCATTGCAGCAGCGCAGCAACGCAGCAGCGCTGTGGTCGATAGATCGTTTCCGTCAGAGACCAGAAATACCTGATTTGCAGCTGCGGGATGACCAATGCAGCATTCAATCAAACTCAATAGATTACCAAGATAAACAAAGCTGCGCTTATTATGAATAGCCCCCAGCGGCAGCAACATGCCACGCTTAACGTAATTAAGCATACTCGCAAAATTTGCTTTTACCCCGGCACCATATATCAGCGGCGGCCTGATTATGACAACCTCCATGCCGGTTTTCCTTGCAATCGCCATCAGACCTTGCTCTGCCTCGTATTTTGACTGGCCGTAAGCATCTTGTGGCTTTGCGGTATCTGCCTCTGTGAAAGGCAGGCCAGGCAATGTCTGCTCACCGTTTACTTTAATCGAGCTTATGAAAATAAAACGCTTCACTCCCGCTTCTGCTGCCTGCCGCGCCAGATTAAGCGTACCCTCGACATTAGTTTTTCTGAATTCAACCAACGGATCCGAAGCATGATCATTCATGACATGCACACGGGCAGCAAGATGAATCACCACCGCACACCCCGATAAAGCCTCAGCCCAGACAGTGCGCTCATCAATCGATGGCAAAATAATTTTGCGGTCGACTTCGTCATGCAGCATGCTATCTGAGCGCATAACACAACTCACCTGCCAGCCCTTGCTGAGCAGATGATGCGTGAGCGCACGCCCGACAAATCCATTTGCACCTGTAATTAATATCCTGGATAGACTCACACTATTTACGCTTCCCTAAAACACTTAACAATACACAGGAAAAAAAGAAAAACACCTGATCTCTAAAACGCCTGCGGCATTGATAAAAATGCAATCCAAGATACAGCAAACCCGCGCGGCTTCCGCCTGACCAACGGCATACAAACGGGTCATCAGCCAACCCGATTACATGCGATATTTTAGCAGCCTGAGTAAATCCCCAGCCATTGATAACTTTTGTAAACCGGTGCAAAAATGCCTTCAGCCCGGCATTCACGCCAACCTGGTTGTGTGCATGCTGGCGATACCGTATACCAGAAAAATCATCAATCAACCACCGATAGCCATTAGCCCTTGCATAGGCGTAAAACAGCCAGTCATGCAATCCTACCGACTGCACTTCGCCCCATTTGAGCGTGAGCTGCTTCTGTATTTCAACTGCTAATTTTCGGCTCAACACATAAGTGCAGCCGGGGCCCGCTGCTTCAAACAGAAAATCCCACTGCACCTGTGGCTGAGATTTTTTAATCAGCATCTGCCGGCCATCGGGCCAGAAAGCCGTTGCATTGCTGGAATACGCATCAGCGCCGGTCGACGCTAATACGTCACATGCTCTGCTGAGTTTATTGTTTAGCCAGATATCATCCTGATCAGCTAAAGCAATATAGTCAAATGCTGAAAAATCGACATCCTTAACCAGTCGATAAAAATTGGGAGCAGCTCCGCCAAATCGCTGACCATGCGGCAACACGACAATTCGGCTATCTTCCCCGGCCATGCGCTCAACCAATGCCTCAGTACCGTCACTGGAGGCATCAACGCTCACAAATAGCCTAACACCAACGTCCTCCTGGGCAAATATTGATTCAATCTGTTCTTGAATCCAGACGCTGCCATTATAGGCTGCCAGAATCACGGCAATGGATGGCATTGTTTATACTCCACCAGAAACAGAGCGCCAGCTTTTGTTAAGCTTACGCCACAGAAAATATGACAACGGAAATACAAACAAGGCTTGCACGCCCAGCATGACAATCACCACCCCACTCGCGGAGTAAAGTTTAGCAGCATAAATTGACCCCGGTAAAATCAGTAAGGCCCCGATCAGCGACACCCAGGCTAAAGGCTCTTTTTTGAATGAGCGCAACTGTGCAGAAAACGCGCCATTGATATGATAAAAAAGCACAAATACCAATAAACCTGCAAATGACCAGAAGGGTAGCACTCTCGTAAAGTATTCCGTTTTTGAAACCAGATAATCCATTGTCATAATAATGAATGCACCCGCAAAAAAAACAATCAGTGAATGCCTGAGATCTTTTTTAAACAAATGATCAAGAACTCCCCACTCCTTTTTCGCTACAGCCTGGGATAGTGCAGGCACTCGGCGCGCAATCCACGATTGCGCGACAATCCCAAGCATATGGGCAATCGTCAGCGACAAACCCATTTGCCCTGCAACCACCGGATTCTGATAATAAAATAAAATCGGCGTGGCTAATTGAGACATCAGAAACACGCTAATCCAATTCAAGCCTATGCGCCATTGCAGCGGGAGAATTTCATGATTCCAATCGAAACTGGCACCCGCACTGCTTTTAACCAGCCCTCGCATCAAGCCGATACGCTTTTTCAATATCCAGAAAGCGGTCACCAGAATCCCGCAAAGCGGCATCATCATCGCTGCCCACAGCCAGCCACCAAAATACAATACAAGCCAGCATGCAAGCGCACCCGTCACGCCCTGCACCAGCCTTATTTTATATACCTCAGCAATCTCGCCACTACCTTCGACCACTGCCAGAAATGGTAATGTCAGCATATTCAGCGCTGTAATCATCACCAGAAAAACCCATGGCAGCCTCCACATTTCCGCCGATACGGTCTGGGAAGTTTTGTGACTGAAAATATTAAACCCTACGGCCAGAGCTACCAGCAAAAAAACCAGCGCAAAAAATGCATAAACTTTTACCGAGCGTGAAAAAAATGACGCAAACATAGCGGCAGCCTCGCCGGCAACCCTTCCCTGCGGCAGCCAGTGCAGTTTAACAAACATGTGTGCCGTCACTTGAATCAGTGCTGCTGTCAGCCCCATTTCAAACACAGAATAAAGTGCCGCCAGACTTAAAAAAGTGTAATACCAGCCCTGCTGCTCCTGTGTCAAAGCAAAGCTGATCACAAGCACTGTTAAAAGGCCTGCAAAGCCCTGCCATACCCTTTGGGCAACAATCAGAGATAAACCACTTCGAAACATAGAGATCGCTTGGGTCAGCTTTTTAACGACCATTGCGAATAAACGCAATACTGCCGGACAACCTTACTCAGGTAGTCTGACTTCCAAAGCGGTGAGTGCAGCATGACATTCACATTGAAACCGAGTTTGGCTGCTAATGCATTTAATGAAATCTCGTTGTAAAAGATTTTATGGTCTGGATCGGCGGATTGCCCTTTTACGCCAGGAACGCCTATCAGCAGAACGGCATCCTTACGCATCACACGCTTGATTTCCGTAAGCAAGGGCGCCGGGTCGGCCAGATGCTCAAGCACATTATCAAGCAGCACTGAATCAAAACTGCCATCTTCAAATGGCAGCTTATCGAGAGGCATCTCATAGGCTTCGCAGCCGCGCTGCTTACAGAACTCCACGTCTAATTGATTAATGTCCACACCGATAGAATTAGGACGAAAAGCAAGCATGTCGCCAATGCCGCAACCAACATCAAGCATCCTCCCTTTCAGGTAGCGATTGAGCCTGGGATAAAGGAAATACTTGCGATAGACCCCTCCGATAAAGCTCCTGCTTTGAAGGTACTCGAAGTATTGCTGGTTTTTAGTCTTCATTATGGTGGTGAATTAAGTACAGATCGGAAAATGTGATGTGACTATAGATGTATATTGCATCCAATTCAATGTTACGGGAAAGAAAATTTTTTATGGCCGATATAACTGGTAAAAACCGGAACAATTAATCCTGCCGCATGTGCAATCTCATGCACAAACGTGTGCACGCCAACTGCCGGCAACACATAATAAGCCAAGGCGATACTGATTAGCCAGGTTTGCATTACCGCAACAAGATTCACCAGCACAAACAGCATGCCGGAGCGCGGCAGCGACTGCCGGCTATTTTTAAATACAAACAATCTGGCAAGTATAAAGGCCGTCATCATCCCTGCGAGGTAGGCGAGAATAATCGCCAGAGAAAAACTGACCCACCAGTTAAAAACAATGCGGCTGCCAAAATTCACCGCCGCGGCAATACCACCGGTAATCATAAAAAAAACAAACTGTCTTGATTTGAATTGATGAATCATGCCAGCGCTGCCCTCGCCATTTTACGGCCAAAACCTATACTTTCAGAAATGCCTCTGTCTTCAGGATAATAATAAGAGGTATCTGCCACCCAAAGCCCTTCTACTGGCAAAGCGACCGGAGGCAGTTTGCTCAGGTAGCCCGGCTCACAGACCGGTTGCGCATACCGATAACGGCTAACACGAATATCAATAAAGTCCTCATCGGTAAGTGCCGGGTTAACTTTCTGCAGATATTTCTTCACTTTATCGATAAATGCTTTATCAGGATCCGAGAACTTAGGATGCTCCCCGGGCATGTAAAAAGGCACGTAAACAATATGTTGCGGCATTGGTCTCAGGTTCGTATATTCAACCAGCCCGGGAATATCCATTTCCGGATCGTTAATGTTAAGCCAGAAGTTTTCTGTGACGGCCCTGGATAACCTGACGATCACGCATGCCACAGCTATATTTCTGACTGACAGGAATGCATCCAGCACATCATGCGGCAAATCTGGCATCAGCTTCGCCACATGCGGTAACGGTATCGTGCTGATCACCTTGTCAAAAGCCTCAAACTGCCCGCGCACTTCCAGCCCTAGCACCCTGTCATCTTGCATGACCACTTTGCCGACAGGTGCTCGCAGGCGAATTTCACCTCCCCTGGCCTCAATCACCCCTCTGATGGCATTCAGCAGCGTATCGGATCCACCTTCCAGATAACCTAATTTTTCACGGAACAAATTGAAGCGTGACCGCCCGATACGCCGTATGCGACTCCATATCCAGGCTGCCGAAAGCTCGTTCGCATAATCATAGAACTTGTAATCAAACAACCTGCGCCACAAAACCTCATAAGCCTCTGCACCGGCCCAGCGCCTGATCCAGGCTGTTGCCTCCATTTGATCCAGCGCTTGCCAGTTATTCCGTTTAGTAGATACATAAGCATGCAAGCCATAACGCAACTTGGCTGCAAATCCCAGGCCGCGAAACCTGAGTAGTGCCAGCGGATTTCCCCATGGTTGTAAACGACCCTGATACCAATAGCCCATTTTTGTTTCTACCCATCTCATTTTCTCGCTCAGGCCTAACTCTTCAAGCATTGACAAAAAATCATGGTCAGAAATGCAATGAAAATGGTAATAGCGCTCTATGTCGATGCCTCCAAAATCAAAGCTGGCAGTCATACCACCTATGCGATCATCTGCCTCGAACAAGACAGGACGGTACCCGTCGAGCACCAGCTGGTAAGCGACAGCCAGCCCCATCGGGCCGGCACCAAGTACCGCTATTGACTGCGAAGCCTTATTTTTGTCAGCTTGATTGTTCATACATTTTCATTTTCGACGCAATACATAAATGTTGCGGGGGCTAAAAGGCAAATACGCATCTATCGGGTACCTTGCCTCTACTTGATAATCTTTTACACGTACAAAATACCGCGATGAAAACGCGATCAGATATTCATTATCCACAACCCACCAGCCTTTGGGGCCTGGCTTCAAGTGGTCTTTTGAAAAAAGATGCATTCCGTTAAATTCAAACCCGCCGTCTATTCTCTCCGGCGCTACGCCCTGCCGACGAACCAGATGGTCAAGAGCCGTCCAGCGCACACGGTTCCAGGCCAAATAATCATGGGTGGCCAGGCTGGTAACAATTGCGGCAAACACCGTCATTAAAACGACAATAGCGGTTTTTAAGCGCGACAGTTTAGCTGTAGCGGTCACTTTTAGCTGCATCAATAAACTGGTAGTAAGCATAGGTAACAGTAAATAGCGATCATATAAAGTTGGCAGCAGAAAAATGGGGACACAATAGATAAGCGTACTGGCCCCAAATAAAATGTATAGCCGAATCTTCCGCATTTCTGCAGACTTGCCGCTAAACCACGTTGAGATGATTTCATATCTATTCAGCCACAAACCGCGTACTGCAATGTATGAAAAATGCAGCATGAGCCCTGCCGAAAAAACCACCAGCAAGCCCACAAATAACCACCAGTAGCCAACCGCTATCCGATATTGAGGAGAATAACCTACCGCGCCATACTGCAATGAAGGGCCAACCCCGAAAGCATTCAATATATTGCCACCGAAACCGAAAGCCCCCTTAATATCGCTTTGCAGCAGAAACAATTGCATGCCTGCCAGTCGTAAGCTGTAATACAGCAGAATCGTGCCTACCACCAATAAAATAGCAGTAAAGGCATCGATTTTTTTGTGCATATAGAAAAAAATAAGCAGTATCAGCGGCAGTAGAAACAGCGCTAATGACAATAGCGTTTTAAAGACATTCAGTTCAAACACCGTTGCAATGTCCAGCATAGGCAGCGAGAACGCATGTTTGATTTGTTCAATCTGATAACCATGCATTGCAGGTAATTGGTTATTTGCATCAAGCCATGCCCGGAACGATAATTGAACGAACAGACAAGCCAGCAAAGGGAGACTTGCGCGGACAGCAGTCTTTAACGATAACCTGCGCCCAGCCATGTAAGCCAGCGCGTATGCAATCGCAATGGCAAAACCGAGCTGCCTGATCAGTAGCGCAAAAACCAGAATGAATGTACCGGCAGCAATATCCTGTGACTTATCCTGATTCACCGCCCTTGTCAGGAACAATAGCGATATTGCTGAAAAAGAAAAGAATGGTACATCCGTCATAAAACTATGGCTGATTGTGAAGTAAACCGGATTCACAATTAAAAGTACTGCACCCAGCAATGCCAATGGCAATGGCACATCGGCCTCAAGGCTTAACTTAAATGCCGCGATGACGCCCAGTAAACCAAGCAGCAGTACCGATACCCTCAATACGGTAAATGATGGCTCTATTACTAATGAAAAAGCCCATCCCCAGACAATCTGAGTCAGCAGGTTCATGGCAGACCAGTCTGAAATCACAAGCCTGTGGTCATTCAATAAAGCCCTGACAGACTCAGCATACGCCCAGTCATCAATAAGCGGAAAGTCGCCAATAGGGTTGGCAATGGCAATCATCATGCCCCAGAGCGCAAAGATAAAAAGCATCGATACCGCTACTGTATTATCAGCCTTTATTTTCATTTGGATAGCAACTTCGTTTTTTATTAACTTAGCGTTGTGATGGACTTAATCTCATAATCAAAATGCCATATTTCTGGCAGGCAGCATTTTAATATTGCAGGTTATCCGTCATCAGAACTCCAAAATTACTTTACTGTATTCAGGGTGGTTAAAAGTCTCCTCTATAGCCTCGCTGAAGGGTGTAACAGCCACATCAAAAATACCAGGCCAGTCAATCACCTCAAACTCATCCCGTGCATTTAGCGCGGCGAGCTGCTGTGTGGTAAAGGGCGGATTTTTATCAAACAATTCCCAAACCCGGAGCAAGCTATAAAACAGCATAAACGGAATACGAACGATAGGTGTGCGTGAGCCGGTTACGCGTTTTATTGCGCGGATAATATCAATATAATCGATCTTTTCATGCCCGGATATATTGTAAATACCGCTATCAATATTGTTTCGAATGCAACTGATAATGATATTACAAAAGTCACCCACATAAAGCGGCTGACGCATATAACGGCCGTTTCCGGGTATTGGAAACAAGGGTATTTTCTTCATGAAACGTGAAAGCCAGCCAAGATGCTTGCGGTCAAACCAGCCAAACATCAAAGTCGGACGCAAAATCGGCGCAGTTACGCCGCTATACCGCACCAGCTGCTCCTGATCTTTTTTCGTGCGGGTGTAATAGTCATCCGCAGAAGACGCAACTACTGAAGAGCTTATATGCACCAGATACGGCACTTTGTTCGCTTTAATTGCATCAAGTACAAGCCGTGTTGAATCAACATTGTTGCGTACAAATTCCTGATAATCTGTACCGCCAATCTGAGCCTGCAGCATCACCACAACATCCGCACCCCTGAAATGCTTTTGCCAATCACCTGGCTCAGCAAGGTCTGCAAATTCAGCCGTGATTTCAGGCTGTGTAAGTTTTAATATTTCAAGATTCGCCCGATGCTTGTCAAGCACCACAATGTCGGTGAAGCCCTGCGCCTTCAAACGCACGGCAAGGTTCTGGCCAACCAGCCCGGCACCGCCGGTTAAGACTATTTTCGGATTCTTCAAAATACCCACCCAGGCATGTAAATGAAACGCTCGACTGCATTCATAATCATTTCCGTTTTTTTACCGGCTACTCGGCAATGCGCTTCCATATTGTTATCCTGCCGAAAGTTTGATCCAGACGATAGTGATCGCGTATATAAAGGTCGAGCAGATATACCCCGCTGCTTTCCGCACTTGCATTTGGTTCTGTCACATCATCCCAGGTGGGCTCCAGCCAAACATACTGCAGCTTGTTTTTTTCTAAATCACTCACAATCTCGGCCTGCACTTTTGCAGTACTCTGAAGTCCGGGATCAAAATGATGCCACTTTGTCACTGGCATTCTCTGCGCCTGAAAGTAACTGGCAACGTCATTTACAAAGACTTTATCATGCCGATTCAGGCCGATATAAATACGCTCATGCGGCAACGTGTTCTTTTTAATGAAGTCAATCGCGGCATTTCTATCCGGCTCTAGCGTGAATTCTGAAAACACCAGCCTGGACTCTGCCAGAAAAGCGCTGCATCTGCTGATAACCGGATCAGGTGCAACCCTGCCATACGCACGGTATAGTTCTTTCACCACGACATGATCATGCCATTTTACAAACATTTTTACCAAGCCATAAGTCAGGGCCGAGCCACTTGTATGCACGACGAGAATGATAGAAACCCAACCCAGCCAGCTTTGATTTCTGATTCCCAGCTCCAATATCACGGCCAGCGCTATTAATGCCGGAATCAATGCCAGCTGCATTTGTGCAGGGCCGATACGGACAATGCCTTTCGTATAAAAGAAAACAACGAGCACAGTAAAAAATATCAGGAAATTGACTCGTTCATACCGGTAGCCGTCATCAGACGATGATGTATGGCGATGCGCATTTTCACCGGCTTGAATCGTTTTTATCAAAAATGCAGTAATTACAGCCAGAACCAGAAAAACCGGGAAATACACTACTCCGGATTCCACAGAAAACAGATCGGGGAACGGCAGCCCCCTGAACTTTGCATAATGCTGAACAGGGAAAAAAATGATGTCATGTGCAAATGACGCGATTGCCCCGTTTAACCAGTAAAATCCAAGCAGCATTAAAACCGGGATAGCGCTTGCCAGAATATACAGGTATATATTCTTTTTCATCTTCCCGCCCCGCATTGCTGAGCTGTTGTTAGAAAATAGGCTGATTAATAATACCGAAACCAGATGGGAAACAAACAACAAGAAACCAATATCGTATCTGAAGCAAGCGGTTAAAGCCGTCAGCAGGCCCGCAGCCACGGGGTACCAGTGCGAAGTGTTCGTACTGGCGACTTTGATCATGATGGCAGTAGCCACAATAGCAAGGAGCAAGGCCGGATATATCGGGTAGCCATGCATGCTGATTGCAGCTAACCACAATGCAGAAATAACGCCTATGACTGCAACGATCAGTTTTCTGCAATACTGCATCAGCAGTGTATAAATTGCTGCGATGATGCCGGCCCGTACGGTTAAATCGAATAATCGCTCCACGATTACGTGCTGTCCAAACAAATCGAACAGCCATGACAATACATAAAACTCGGCGGGGCCGTAATTGATATAGAAATCCCGATGCGGAATATCACCCGCATGCACCCTCATCGCCGCGGTCAGCACAATCCCTTCATCATAAACATTGATGCGTTTATCCATGCATAAAAAAAACAGCATGAAAGCGATGAGAAAAACAATCGCCACCTTAAAAAAAGTATTATTTTTCAAAGATTGCATTGCGCTCCAATATTAAAAAATCTCACTTTTCAGGATCAAAAAACTACATATTAAAAATTCAGATATCCATTCTTTTAAAAATGCATTCCGGCAAGTGTCGAATGACCATCATGATCAAACTCCACTTTGGCGGCGCATAAACCAGCCGCCTGCCCCGATTGACTGCCTGCACAATCTTGCCTGCAACCGCATCGGCATCAGCCAGGTCTTTGTTTTGCTGTTTCAGGTGCGCGGTCATAGGCGTATCGGTTGGCCCTGGCTTAATCAGAACCACCTTCACTTCTGTGCCTGCAAAACGGTGCTGCAGCCCTTGCGCATAACGCGTAACAAGGCTCTTGGCCGCGCCGTACACATAATTTGACTTACGTCCACGGTCACCGGCAACGGAACTGATAATTGCCAGTGTGCCTGTATTGGCTTTTTCCATGTGTCCGGCAAATGCTTCGGCAAACAGTACCGGCGATATGGCATTAATATCTAAAGCCTGCTGGCACAAACTCAGGTCTTGCTGGCAGCGTTGCTGCTCCGGTAATGAGCCATGCGCTATCAATACAATATTAACGGCTGCATCACTTACTATGGCATCTACCAGTGCCTGGATTTTCAGGGGGTCATTAAAATCCGCTTCTATGCTTTTTATCGTTGACTCAGGGCTACGCACCTTGAGATCAGCGGCGATTGATTCAATTTTATAGATACTCCGACCCACAAGCACAATATCTGCGGGTGCCTGTTTCACCCAGAGCCGTACACATTTCTCGGCAATGGCCGAACTGGCCCCTATGACCACGATCTTTTGCATTACATTTGACACATCAACTCCCCATTAAGCGCCGCGACATGGCTGATGTAATGCCAGGGTCACGGTATGGCAAAAACTCACGAAGCCTGGAATAACTGGTTTCAAAAAAATCACGCGAGATGCGTGCATCTTTTGCCAGGTAAATTCTGCCGCCAGCCTCTTTTACCACTGCATCCAATCGCTCAAACAGCTTTAAAGACAGGCTGCCTTTATTTGAAAAATCCAGCGCCAGGCTTACCCCAGGCTGCGGAAACCCCAGCATGCCCAAAGAAGCCCTGTTGCCGAATGTTTTCAAGACTGCCAGGAACGACCCCTCGCCAGTATGCGAAATTTCATGCAGTATCGCTTGTATCGCCTGCTGGCCATCCGCTCTAGGCACCAGGCACTGATATTGGTAAAATCCTTTAGGGCCATACATACGGTTCCATCCGGCAATATTATCAAGCGGATAAAAGAAACGCTCATAATGAACAATATCCTGTCCGGCACAGCTTTTTTTGATATAAAAATACGCTGTATTAAAGGCTCTTAGCGTGAATTGGTTCACCAGTGAGAACGGTGGTACAAAAGGCACTCTCACGTTTGATGCTGCGGATATTTCCGGTTTTGAAAGTTCAGTGTAGTTCGCCCGCATGAACAGCCCCCTGCCACCGCCCGATGAAATGCAGTCCACCCAGGAAACGGTATGCTCCCACGCAGCCTCTGAAGCATCGGCTAGCGTAAAAAATTCATGCAGATTTTCATACGGTATTGTCTCGACCTGCATCCATGAACCAGGCACACGCCGCAACTGAATCTCGGCCGTCAGAATAAAGCCGGTAAGCCCTAGCCCGCCGACCGTGGCAGCAAACCACTCCGGGCGCTGCTGCGGCCCGCATTCAATCACATCGCCATCCGTGCGCAGCAGGGTCATTTGCCTCAGATGGTCACCGAATGACCCACAGACGTGATGATTTTTACCATGAACATCATTCGCAATCGCACCGCCTACCGTCACCAACTGCGTACCCGGCGTTACCGGCAAAATCCAGCCACGTGGTACGGCCAGCCTTTGGATATCACGCAAGAGAACTCCGGCTTCACATACCAGGCAACCGGTTTCTTCATTAAAACTGATAAAACGGTCCAGCCCCGTAGTTGTCCATAATGTGCCTTTAGGGTTCAGGCATTCGTCCCCATAACTGCGCCCCATGCCATACGCAAGGCCGGGGCGTGTCTGTGTAATAACCTCTGCGACTTTGCGCCTGTCGGTCAGCGCCTGCACATGATGCTCCGCCTGTTGCAGCCTTCCCCATGATGAAACCGCTACCATACCCAGCCAACCGTACCGATTAAAATGACTGTTGCAAAAGCAAGTCCGCACAACAAACTGGTTTTGTCTTTCACTGCAAATACCAGTGGGTCATCATGCATATTCCCACGATGAGCCTGCAGCCACATCCAGCTGATCCAAAACAGCATGATTGGTATCGCTCCCCAGATATATTCGGGAGCCCGATAAATCTTAACGACTGCATCACTGTTAATATAGAGCGCAAGAACCAATACCGCAGCATAACCGGAGGCAATGCCCAGTGCTTGAATCAAAGGCGCATCAGAAGTCAGGTAGCCTCTTCCATAAGTGCTCTCTTTGCCGGTGAGTCGCTGCAACCCCAGTTCGGCATAGCGTTTGACGAATGCCAATGACAAAAACAGAAATACTGAAAATGCCAATAACCAGAAAGACATCGCCAGCCCGGCGGCGGCGGCTCCGGCAATAATGCGTAATGTATAAAGCATGGCCAGCGCAACGCAATCCAGCAGCGCCAGACGCTTGATGCCCCAGGAATATGCGCATGTCACAAGAAAATAAAACAACAGCCAGGCTATGAAATTACCACCGACATACACGCCAAGAATCAGGCTGGCTACAAACAACAGTGGAGCCAGAACCACACCCATCCAGACCGGAACCTGGCCGGAAGCAAATGGTCGGGTTCTTTTATGGAGATGCAGGCGATCGCTCTCTAAATCAAACAGATCGTTAACAATATAGACAGAAGATGCACAGATGCTGAAAGAAAAAAATGCAAGGACGAGCGTTGCCAGATTGTCGGTAACCATCAGTTGATGGGCAGCAACGACTGGAACAAAAAGCAACAGATTTTTCAGCCATTGATGAACGCGCAACACGTTTAAAAAAGTCATGAGGCCAACCAGCTCTCTGGAAAAAATCTGCTGGACTTTACAGACAGCCGCCACCTTTTTAGTCAGATCGGCAGAAGCATTGACGACGACTGCGCGATCGGCACACTCCCAAACCGCAAGATCGGCGCTGGAATTGCCGACATAATCAAAACCGGAATGCCCAAAGCGCTGCTCAAGCAGTTTGGCCTTATATTTACCCGCCAGGTTGGTGAAACCATCACTGGCAATCACCTCATCGAAAATCCCTAAATGCGCTGCGACTGCATCAGCAATCGTACGATCCGAGGCCGTGCATAAAACCAATGTACGGCCATCGGCTTTCTGCTGCCTGAGCCAACTTAACAGCTCCTGATTATAGGGGAGTGACCCAGGGTCAAAAGTAACACGGGAGGCCAATATCCGCTTAAGTGCGGCCTTACCTTTGAATAACCATAGCGGGATGCGGAATATATCTAAAGGGTGATGCCGGAAAGCCCTTAATGCGGATTCGTGCAGCATATCCGTACTGATGATAGACCCGTCCAAATCCACTACTAATGGATGCAACATCAACCGGCCCCCTGTGTTTTTAATTAGGCATCAATTTGTGTAAACATGTTCTGTGCTTGGTTGTTCTATCGTTTCAGCCTACCAGCCATTAAAAATGGCTTGTCATCTTTAAATCAAAAAGGTTGTTGCTGAAAAGCCTGCGTCCATGCTGAATTCAGAAAAACAGAGATACAGGTTTGAATTCAGAAAACACATCCAAGCTAACCTACCCTTGATAATATGCGCTTTGGTTTTAACTAAATCAATAAAATTCTTGAATCCAATCCTGGGCGCGGACAGAAAAGCAACTGCTAAAGCCTTTAAAATACAATCCTCAAGATACAAAATCCTTGAATACACGATTAATTTATATCCGGCATGAGATCTCGTATTAAAAAACGTAAATTTATCGTTTAACCAGGTCTTGCAGAACGACTGGTTAATACGTCCTTCTTGTATCCTGGCAACAATATCGGAAGGTTTAATATAATAATTCGAGCACTTGTGATTCTGGAAAATCAAACTCATGCCTTTATCCTGAGCCCTCATCATGAAATCGGTATCCTGATGGCGCGAGTGGTTTTCATCAAACAACACACTTCTCGCAACTTCAAGTGGACACAGAAATGTACTAGTCTGCATTGATTGGCTGGCGGCAAATACATACTCTGATACAAGCTCGTTTCTATTAATGGCGCGCAATGGCAGCAATGCGCCATTAAAGCCTTTTTGTATTAATTCAAATTTTCCATAAATGACAAAATTCCTATCGGCCAAATTCTCGATAAGATTTTTAGCCGATGCCAGCCTGGATTCAACCCAACTGTCATCTGCATCGAGAAACGCGACAAAATCTCCTCGTGCCGCTTCAATTCCTCTATTGCGGGAGAACGCGCCATTCATGTTTGACGGATTTCTCAGTACGCTGATATCCAACCGGCTTCTGAATGACTCTATCACAGATAAAGTCTCATCAAAATCAGCGGATGCGTCATCGACCACAACTACTTCAAAATTAGTGTAGGTCTGATGTACCAATGAATCCAGTGCTCTGGCAATGGTATTTGAGGCTCGAAAGCAAGGAATGACAACAGAGAATTTCAATAAGGCTCCAGCAAATAAAAACAGATATCGCAAAAACTAATGCTTATAACATTGATTTCCTACAGCGATAAACAATGTAACAAAAATTAACAATTTGGCTGGGATCAGCTTTAAAGCTCATCCTGTGCTTCAATTTTTGAGATGCCTGATTTCAGAAGATGATCTAAAGCCAGAATTGCAATCCGCAGCCTTGCATATTCAAGCATTAAATAACATTTTTTGATGTTCACGTACAATCTTACAAAACTGAAAAAATAAGCCTAAACTAAGAACTGTAAAAAAATTCGGTAAAAATGTAGCTTCATTGCAGAGTCAAATTATAGAGGCATTGCATATCTCATCTTTTTTATCAGAAATTAAATAAATATATCCATTAATATAACAACGAGCCACCGAACAGATGTCAAAATTTTCGGCTATTCTTTTCCTCATAGCTTCACCTATCTTCTCTCGTATGTGTCTATTAGCAATCAAGGTATCTAAAGCGCTATACAAATCATCAGTATCTGCTGGCTCAAACAAAAAATCCTTCCCTTGTTTACCTACCTGCATTTCCGCACCGCCAACACGGGTAGCAACAATAGGCAACCCAGCCGACATTGCTTCTAAAATAGCATTTGAATTCCCTTCCACATAAGAAGGTAGAACAAATATATCCATATCTGCTAATTTCTCACGTACATTAGCGACATTTCCAGCAAAGTTAACAGAATCGTTTATTCCCAGGCTTTGACATAGTAATTCTAAATTCTCTCTGATTGGCCCATCACCCCATATTTCTAATGATACGTTTTTATGTGCTTTTGCTATCCTCTGCCAAGCGACAAACAGATCACTTACACCTTTTTGTGGCACTAATCTACCTACAAAAACTACGTTACATTGCTTTGCAACATGCTCATTTTTGTTTTTTGATGCGCCTTCTTTTAAAGAAATTCCATTAGAAACTCTCAGTATGCGATTCGATGGAAAGTTCACATCTTCGAGCTCAGACAAGCTGGCATCAGACATAGCCACAATTGAATCAGAAAGTTTAAGTATCAATAATCTCAACTTCCCAAAACCGCTATTCACAAGACCTGGAATCCCTTTAAAACCGACATTTGGCAATTTTGTTATCACCGGTTTTCTTAATATCTTACCAATCAGTATGGCAAATAACCCAAACCAGGAAAGTTGATGTACATGAACAATGTCAAATGTATTCCGCCTAGAGTACATAGCCCAGAAAAACCATATTGGCGTCTGTATAAACCGTAATAGTCTAATTTTCGACAAACTTATTCGACAAACCGGCACCCCATCAACCGTTTCATTATCAGGACTTAAAAAATCGAACTTACCAGACACAACCTGTACGTCGACATCAAGACTCATAAGTTTTTTTGACAACTCATGAGCTTGATGTTCGAGGCCGCCTATTATAGGGTAAGGATAAAAAGCTACTATCATCATGACTCTGATAGCCGTGGTTTCCGGAGTGTTTACAATCATATTCAAACTATGATTTCCTATTGATACAATTGATAAAAAGCACTACTACAGCAATACATCAGCAACATTATGCAAGCGTGTCTATTTATTTGAGCGCTCGGTAAGTTCGTAACTTTTGACGAATAGTCTGCTTTGGATATTGCAGGAAAATATAATTTAGAAAAAAGACAAACCTCTCCATTCTTGTAATGGCTAAAGGCCTCTGATGTATGACTTCATAGCCCAGATTTTCCAGCATACCTAAGGAATGATATTCAAAAATCTCAATATCACGTTTGCTTAAGTCACTTTTCCAATTATCTGCTTTACTGTTGTCTGGTAACTGGCCAACGGAAGAATGTTGTTTTTTTGTATATCCAGGGACAGAAAACCCTTTTCCCAGCAACATATCTTTGTTATAAGGCATACCTATAAAAGTACAAATTCTTTTCAGTTCAGTTTCTGGATTTTGCAAAATATCTTCGTACTTAACGGTGATCACTTTTTCAGGTGCTAACAATTGAGCCGCTAAACCAAAACTAATTTTAGTTAGCCACCATAATGCTGCATCATTCGCATTGGTTGGCCCCCATGCCAAGGGTATTACTGATGAGGCAACAGCACGCCCATCTCTGATAATATGTACAAACTTTGCATTCGGATAATACTGATTAAGTATTTTGTAATTCTGAAAATTCGTGGGTGTATGATCTATCCAATATCGCGGCGGATCATTTTTATAAATTCGAGCATATTCTAAAACCAACCTTGTCATTAGCTCTTTTCCATCAACCGAATACTTAAATATCTCCTCCAAACGCTTCTTAGAGACTCCCCACAACTTAAGTCGCCATATCAATGGCGAGTGGAAGTTTTTCTCATCGCAACTCAAGAAATCAACTTTAAATTGAGACTCAGGCGTGGTGATTGCACATTCAGCGTTGCCAATCATTGACGCTAAAAAGGTTGTTCCGCTCCGGTCACATCCCCCGATAAATACCGGCTGAATATCTTGCTGTAAAGAATTAGGCATCAGACTCTTGTCATAAAGCATAACTGTAAATCACAAAAATGGAGCGTCTTGCGAATAAGAAAATGCATCAAAGTCAACTTTATATAGCTTGTAAACGCGATTTTTTAAATCGTCCGTGTAATATTCAGATGCAATTTCACTCGACTTTCTTCGACTGTCTTCCCGGTTTTTTGCATCTTTATATACACCCTCTCCAAAAAGATGATTAACCAGTGCTGAGAGATCCTTATCAATATTCTCAACTTTCCCAATAAATGGAATCTCTGAAGGCGCCAAAGGCAAAAGATATGTTTGAGGTGCCCAATGTGGATCAAGAAACAAACCGCCATTTTCCAGATAAGTCACAAAAGCCTCAAAAGTAACAATGCCCGATTCAGAAAAGTGCCTGACCGAATTCCTGGGTTCAAAGAACGCTTTCTTAAAACCGTTTATTTTATCCAGATATGCCGAGAGAACTCTGGTATATGGGTTGCGCACGAATGTAAATAAGGAATATTTATTTCTTAGGCTAGCTTTACTCAACACATGTGTCGCAAAAATATTTACAAACTTACTTTTCGCAATCTTGCCATCGACATCATTATTGCCATCATAAATAATTGAGGGATCATAATGAGCTAATGTCTTGCTAATCGTTGAGTTTGCACACTTGGGAATACGAAAATAACAATATTTACCAGTCTTTTGGAATGAGCTGCGACTTGCCACCCAGATTTTGGGAACACGAGAATCAACAGCGCTATATACCGGATGATAATTACAATAAATCTGAAATATCTTTTTATATACCCGTAAAATACCCCCTTTAATATAAAAGGCTTTAAGTTTCTGTTTAAATTTAGTTATGGCCTTACATATACCACCATCTATACTTTTATTAATATGAGGAAAGTCTTTTTGAGGTACTTTTTTACCAAGAAAGGCACAAAGCTCTGTCCAGCCATCCCCCTTTGAAATGTCTATTACAAGTAAATCCTTATTGGTAGATTTAAAGTAATCCATTATCTTTTGATTGTGATCTCGGTACTTTTTTAACCATTGCTGCCTAGACTCTTCATTAGCGGAAGGATCAGCGTATTGACCAAACATCCACTCACGCATTGGCCTCACTCTTCTACCAGCGTAATATCGTACACAACTGTCTATCCATTTATTCTCATCTCTTATACTGAGAATATACTTAGCGTCCGGATACTGTTTAATCAATTCTTCCCATATAGAAAAATATGGGTTATCAGCAAAAGCATCATATAAATCGAGCGTTGGTAACTGATAATTACCGCTCTTGATGTATTTTTCCAGTAAAGCTACACCTTCTGTGCCACTATGAGGAGCAGATGTAGAGTCACCATGAATAACTTTATATCCCAAATACTCCAACGCCACAGAAAGTGAAGAAGTTCCGGTTTTATGAAAGCCAATAATGAAAACTTTAGGAGTGGCTTTGTTCATATGCAAGTATTATTTTAATGTGAAAAGTTTAGAAAGCAGTCTGTCTTTTAATTCTAATAATGACTGCAATTTAGTCTTATGGAATTTAGCCATATGCAGTATCTTAGGGCTAGCCTCGGCAGGGCCCCAAATTCTTATATATTTTTGATATCTAATATTGTACTCAGGGGGTAAAGTCGCTATCCGCAAATCACTTATCCATAGCAACTCACGAAGCGTTACCTGATCTTTTTTGATCTTGGCGGCATGAAAGCTGTCTCTCCAGCTACCTAGAAATGAACTAACCTGCGGAGACTTTTTATATAGTATCACCCCACTATTGAACTGAGGAAAACTTGATGGAATATTCTCTCTCCATTGCTCAGCAGTTAAATAAAAGTTTCTTTTATGTGCATGTGCAATAGCAATATCAAATCGATCTAAAATACCAAACATCTCTGAAACATCATCAACAATCATAGTATCTGAATCAAGATACAGCGTACTTTCAAAGGGCGTTTTAGACATATAGTCTACCTTTGACCGGTAATGAGGATTCTCTATCAACTCAAATGAGCTGAATGGGGAGTTTTGTATATCAGCAATGAAATCAAGCCCGCCCATATCGGTAAAAATATGTATTGGAATATCTGGGCAATGCTCAACAAAACTTTTTGCAGATTGTATTGCAGCGGTAATATAAGTGTTGGTCTGCTGCGATGTAACTACATAGATAACACCTTTTTTATTTTTTTTCATTTATATATTTTTGCGCTTTTCTATTGTTGCCAATCCAGAGTCCAGTCTGATCACCTGATCACATTTATCTAATGTACTCAGTCTATGCGCAATCATAATAATGGTTTTCTTTCCACTGATACTATCTATTGCCTTCATCACTTCACTTTCCGTTTCATTGTCTAACGCGCTGGTGGCTTCATCAAAAATCAAAAGTTCAGGGTTGTGATATAGCGCCCGGGCTATACCAATTCTCTGTCGCTGCCCACCAGACAAACGCACTCCCCTCTCGCCTATATGCGTTTCATATCCTTGGGGTAAAGATAATATAAATTCATCCAACATCGCCAATCTCGCCGCGAGCTCTAATGCTTTGAAATCTATGCTGCCCTTGGAAACTCCAAAAGCAATATTCGACAAAATACTATCATCGGCTAGAAAAATATGTTGTGGAACGTACCCAATAGAGTTTTGCCATGAACGCGTGTTTTTCTCTGTTAATGGTTCACCATCTATCAGAATCTTTCCTTTATCAGGCAAGTGAAGACCAAGTATTAAATCAACAAGAGTACTTTTCCCGGCCCCAGTAGCTCCAATAATACCTAAAGAGCTTTTTGCTCGAATGATAAGATTGATATCTTTTAAAGAATCGCTATGAGCACCAGAATACTTAAAGCAAATACCACTTAACTGAATCTCTTTTTTTAAAGATATTTTATGATTCTCAGGTTTAGATTGTTCAATCCTATCCTTGTTGAAACTTAAATCATTTAATATATGATCAAGCGCTGCAGCACCGAAACTCATTTTACTTAAAGACTCATATATGCGATCCATTGCAGGCTTTAATCTCATGCTTGCCATAGCGTACAAGCCAAGTACAGGCAAGAGTTGTCCAAGGTTTGTATCATCTTTATTCAAAGAAAGTAAGGCAATTCCAAGTATTGCGGCAAACACAAATACTTCAATAAAATACCTAGGCAATTGAGAAAGAATTATAGCTGTCGACTGGTGCTTGGCATACAAAAGCGAAGGTTTCCTGAAGGCTGACAAATAAGCATTTTCTCTACCCAATACTTTTAAATCTTTAATTCCTCCAAATATTTCAGCCGCAATTTGAAAACGCTTAGCATTCTCTTTCTTACGCTCATTACCAATTCTTTTCAAAAAACGTCTAAAAATCAAGTGCATAACGCCATAAAATCCACCAAAAACAAGCGAAAGAATAATGGCCAACTTTGGGTCAACTACTACAAGAAGAAAAAGAATAGCTAAAGAAACTAAAGAATAAGATATGAAACTCATCATTGGAGCAAAGGTCTGTTTAACTACCTCATCAACCTCTGAAAGTATCGTTTTAGACATATTGCTAGAATTATTTTCAAGAAAATAACTATAAGGTTGGTTCAAATAGCTTTCCAAAAGACGATTTGCAATACTATGAATTCTCATTGAAGAGAATCGAGCTAGCCCGTATTGAAAACCAACTCTTACGATCGCAGTTAAAATCATTAAACCTAATGCCGTTAACCCTAACGCCAACAAAAATGAATATTTATCAGAAAAACCTAACAACTTATACACTATTGCAAGGTATGTGTTTGTTTCAATAACTTGAGGGTTTCCCAACACAGCTAGAAAAGGTACCACTGAAGCCACGCCAACAACCTCCATAAAAGCTACGAATATCATAAGTAGAAGTAATATGGCTGCGCGTTTTCGCTCCTCTTGACTCAAAATTAATAATATTTTTTTAAAATTATTTTTCACGTTTTTTATTTAGAATTGGTGTTTAAAGACATGTATCCAAGTGAATGACTCTTGTGACCAACAAGTGTCGTTGATTACTACCGTAACTCTTACTCTAGTGCATTAATTAAAAATTGCCAGATTCGATAATACTAACCGTAGCTATTACCGGTAAATTTTTTAATATCTCTTAACTGACGCTTGGTAGGTCGCCCTGCACCGCGGTCACGCTGTGCAAATTCATGCTCACCCGTCAGTTTCGCATTTTCACGTTTGCTGATACTGGCCTGGGTTTCCTGGTACAGCAATGCCGCGTCAGGCGCGCCTTTGCGTATGTTGGATAAGGCATGTACATCGACTTCAATTTCAAAATCACGATTACGGATATGCACAACCTGCCCGATTTTCACTTCTTTAGCAGGTTTTACGCGGTCACCGTCAACATGCACCTTACCGGTTTCTATGGCTGTAGTCGCAAGACTGCGTGTTTTAAAAAAGCGTGCAGCCCATAACCATTTATCAAGCCTGCATTTAATATCGTCTTCATTCGCCATGATGAGTTAAATAGTTAAATAAATAAGATAAAGCGTTCTATTCTGCTGAAAATTAACGCTCTAGTTTAGGCAAGTTAGCTTCCAGCGTCTGCTTGAAACCGCGCAGCATCAACTCTGCCAGACCATTCAACTCTTGCAGGCTGCGCCCAGTGAGATGCAGTATGCCGTCGGCCACATTGTTCATAGTAGCAATATGGAATCGACCATCAATAACCGCTTGAATTACCTCATCGCTCAGCATCAGGTGCCGCATATTACGCTCGGGAATCAGCACGCCTTGTTTGCCATCCAGACCTATTTCCTTGCAGACCCTGAAATAACCCTCAATTTTTTCATTCAAGCCGCCAATCGGCAGCACTTCGCCGTGCTGGTTCAACGCGCCGGTGACGGCAATCCCCTGCTTGATTGGCAATTGCGCTAATGAAGACAGCAATGCAAAAAGCTCTGCACACGAAGCTGAATCGCCATCCACGCCACTATACTCCTGCTCGAACACAAGTGAAGCCGTAAGGTTTAACGGGTTTAACTGTGCAAAATTGCTATGCAGCCAGCTTTGTAGAATCATCACACCTTTATCATGCGTCGGGCCGCTCATTCTGACTTCACGATCAATGGTCAATACACCGCGGCTGCCTGCATAACAGTTGGCCGAAATCCGCACCGGTGAACCAAAACTCGCTTCTGAAAGGTCGATATGTGTCAGGCCGTTAATTTGTCCGACACTCTCGCCGTAAACGCTGATAATCAGCTCTTTATCGACAATTGAATCACGCATGTGCGATTCAATATAACTGTGACGCGCATATTTACGCTGTATCGCTGACTTTACATCCTCAATACCGACCAGAGGTGCGCCACGCTGCTCTGCTGCCACAGAGCTCTCAAGCAGCAGTTTTTCAAGTACGCCGAATTTGGTGCTCAGCCTGGTCTGGTCTTCAATCAGTCTGTGCATGGCTTGCAGCAGGCCAGCCAATGCCTCTGCCGTGAAATGACGGCAATGATGTTGCTGGCACTTGTACGCAACAAAAGATGCATACGCAGCATAGTGCTCTGCATTGGCTTTTACCTGGTCGGCAAACTCGATCTTGATCGGAAAATAATCAAAAAAATCCGGCGTGATGCCAAGCAGTTCATAATAATCTTCACGCGTTGCAATCAATACAATTTTCACACACACCGGTATTGCCGCCTGCGCATTGATCAAACTGCTGCCCTGACTACTGCTACTCGTTAAATCTTCAATCTGCAAGGTACCGTTACGCAAAAAGCGATGCAGTTTTTCAAGGATATGCGCACCATTCTGTTCATCTGCCAGAATATCGCGCAGATGCAGCAGCAATGTACCGGCATCTGCACGTAACAGATTGCCGGCACGCAAACGCATGAAATCGGGGATGTTACTGGCGTCGCTGGCACTTTCGATGCCGCCAAACAAAGATTGCAAGCTAGGGTCATTGTCATACAAAACAGGTGCATGCTGCCCGGAATGATGCTCCACGAGCAAATTGGTGCGGTAGCGTCCAAAAAAGCTCTCGTTCATGAGTGCTTCAATATTGGTTTCACCTTCTGCGCCCGGGCTGGGCTGCCATGCATCGAGAGTATCCAGAATATCCTGCTGTAAAGCCGTGAAATAATGAGCAGGTATCTTGTCTGCACCAATCAGAGTAAGGCTGGCTTTAACTGCTGCCAACTGACCTTCAATAAAAATCTGCAACGGAGCCATGGAGTTCTGCTGCGTTTTTGCCTCAAGCAAAGCTGGCAGGTCTTTAGCAAAAAGGCGTACAAAATTATCCATAGCCTGTTTTAACTGTGTACCGGCACCCGCAGGCAATTTCAGGAACATCGGTTTACCGTTGGCATCAAACTGGTATAACGCAACCAGATCACTTGCTACGGGTGATTTTGCGGCAGCCTCATGCATCATGTTAAGCATCAAAGTGGTACGGCCAGAGCCTGGCTCGCCTAATGCCAGCAGGTTAAACCCGGGATGCTGGATGCTTAATCCGAACTCAGCGGCTTTTTTTGCTTCTGCCTGTGTAACCCATGCCTGATATTGAGGGCTGTTGTGACCATCAACGATCAGCTCCGATGTGTCGGCAAAGTTAAATTGCTTGGCATCGATATTCAATGTCAGCTGTTGAGGTGTAAGTGTATTTTGCATATTTCCAATAGTTTCATCACGTAATCAATATGATGAATAAGTTAATTATTTTTCAGTAATTGCTGCTTATTCCGGTATGTTATCCCAGCGCGCCCTGGCATCATCATCAGAAGTTTTCGCCTCAACCCAGCGCTCACCTGACGGTGTCACTTCTTTTTTCCAGAACGGCGCTTCCGTTTTCAGGTAATCCATCACAAACGCACAGGCGGCAAAAGCTTCTTCGCGATGACCGCCACAAACGGCTACCAGCACGATCTGATCGCTGGGCTGTAATGTACCGACACGATGAATAATCAGTACATCAATAATATTCCAGCGTGACTTGGCCTGGGTAACAATTGCATCCAGCGACTTTTCAGTCATGCCAGGATAATGCTCCAGCGTGAGCTGCGAAACCTGATCCCCTTCATTAATATCACGTACCTGACCCACAAAGCTGACCACAGCCCCCACATCCCTGCGTGCCTTGCGCAGCCGGTTAATTTCAAAACCAGCATCAAAATCTTCTGTCTGTACTCGAACGGTCATATCAGCTTTTACAACGCATCAGCCGCCGGTAACCGGCGGAAAAAACGCCACTTCATCACCATCGGCAATCGCGGCATTGTCATGCACCAGCTCATGGTTGATGGCAGCACGCACCTTCAGTTTACCCATCAGCATCTGCCCCCACACATCACCGCGCCTGGATAACAAAGACTTTAGCTTCAAGATTGTCCATGGGCCATCAGTTTCTGAAAGCTCAAGATCCTCAGTAGAATACTTGAGTGACTCTTTTAGCCTTGCAAAATAAAATAATTTAATTTTCATATAGTTAAAGCCAATAGTTAAACTTCTTTATCATCTATAATATCCAGCACATCGGCCGGCTGGCTAGCCAATTCCACACGCTCGATCTGTGCGAAACGCTGTGTGATTTTCTGGCTTGAAATATGCACGTCCTGCGCGTTTTCATGTGCCTGGCGAATATTATCAGCCAGTTTTTTCATCCGCACATCAAAGCGGCCGAAATCTTTACTGAGCTTGCCGAGCGCCTCTTTAATGACATGAACCTGCTTGCGTGTTTCAACATCTTTCAGCACTGCGCGTGCAGTGTTCAGCACTGCCATCAAAGTTGTAGGTGACACGACCCACACGCGCTTATTCATCGCATACTCAATCACATCGGCATGGTGCGCATGCAGCTCGGCAAATACTGCTTCTGCCGGAATAAACATCACCGCACCATCTGACGTTACATTAGAAATAATATACTTGCCCGCAATATCATCTACGTGTTTTTTAACGTCTTGCTTGAATTGCTTTTCAGCCAGCAACTTCTCGGCCTCAGTCAGCTTTTTATCAAACATGCGGTGGTAGTTTTCAAGCGGGAACTTGCTGTCTACCGCAACCGTGCCGGTGGGATCAGGCAGAAATAAAGCACAGTCAGCGCGCGTGCCGTTTTCAAAGGTATGCTGCATTGCAAAAGAATTAGCCGGCAATACGTTGCGCACCAACCCTTCCAGCTGAACCTCACCGAACGCACCACGTGAACGTTTATCACCCAGCAGCTCCTGTAAACTGACAACGTTTGTAGTCAGACCATCAATTTTCTTTTGTGCTTCATCAATAGTTGCCAGCCGCGCCATTACATCCATGAAAGTCTGGTTGGTTTTTTTGAAGCCTTCGTCCAATCGCTCGGACACTTTGCCGCCGATCTGCTCCAGGCGGCCGTCCACGGACTTAGTCAAAGCCTCGATGCTTGCCGTCAACTGCATGGTAGCATTGCGCATGGTTGTCTGAATCAACGCCTGCTCGGCCTTGCCCTGCTCCGCCAGCGTTGTGTGCAATTTCTCCAGCACGGTTTCCCGAGTCAATGACAGACTATTGCTCTGCGCCAGCTGTAATGCCTGCATCGCATCGCGCGTGGCCTGTAATTCCATTGCCACGCTTTGGCGCAGGCGCTCGCTCATTTCGCCGGATGCTGCACTTAAACGATCGCCGAGCTTGTTAAGGCCATCGTTGAAATCCAGCAGCATGGCACGATGTTTTTCTTCCAGCTGCTGAAGGATGGCGGCATTACTGTCGACCTGGCTATCGCGCCAGATTTTCCATAGTAGCACTACAAGAATCGCGATTGCGACAATAAAAATAAGTGTTTGTATCATAGCTGCAGATTATACCTGATGCTTAGTGATTGGCGCGCGCTGCGTAGCATCGTCACGTCACCTTTAATTTGCGGAAATTTATCCCTTTGTTATCAGACTATTTTTAAAACGCTGCATTTTATGCCAAACTTGCACTTAACAACCCAAACCATAGGCACACCGTGAACAAACTAGTCCTATTCATCAATCAATGGCTTACCAGCATCACGCGCAAGCTGCACAACAACTTTTATCTCTACTTAAGCGCATTGCTGACGGTGTTCGTGCTGGTTGATGCCAGCCTGCTGCATATCGGTGAAAACATGCGCGACAAGGCATTTGACCTGATGGTGAAAAACCGCATCATGGTACCAAAGCCTGACCCTGACATTGTCATTGTCGACATCAATGAAGCCTCGTTAAGCGCAATGGCTGGCGAATACGGTCGCTGGCCATGGCCAAGGCAGGTGCTGGGCGAGTTTCTGGAAAACATAGAGGCTCAGCAGCCAAAAGCGGTGGTGTTTGACATATTATTCAGCGATGCCGATGTTTACAACCCGGACAGTGATGCTTATTTCAATGAGGTTATTGCCGGCACAGATAACACGTTCTTTCCCATGCTGCGACTGGCGCAGGAAAGCGACCATTTAAGCAGCATCACCCCCGACATGATTCCTGGCATTCAGCACGTGCAGACGGAAGGCAGCGCCACAGCCAGTCAAAAACAGCCGATTGCAATTGTCCTGCCGCATTTTGAAGCGGCATTAAACACAAAACACCTGGGCACTCACAACATTTACCCGGATAAAGACGGTATCGTGCGCGAGTATCGACTCTGGCATGATGAAAACGGCTGGATATTGCCATCATTGCCATTGGTTGTCGGCAATTTTGCACCAGTCATTCCGTCATCACCTGCACAGAACATTCTGATCAACTGGCGCGGCAAACCTTTCACCTATCAGTACGTCACTTTTAGCGACGTATATGCCGACATGGCAAGTAAAGTTAAAAAACGCCCGGCAGATGAATTCAAAAACAAGATCGTGATTATCGGTTCTACCGCCCCCTCCCTATTCGACCTAAAAGCGACAGCCATGGCAAAAGCCCATCCCGGCGTGGAAATCCTGGCAACGGCGATTGATAATGTCCGGCACAATGATGACCTGAAGGTATGGCGCGGCAAGATTCCGTATGTGCTGATGAGCCTGATACTGATCTGGCTGACTGCCCTGGCATTTTTCCGCAATATGGATCGCGACAAACTCACGACCGTGTTCAGCAGCAGCCAGATCACCCTGCTTGCACTTTCCTATACTGCGATTAATCTCACCAACACTTATCTGGACTTTACCGGCCCCATCACCTGGGCGGTCATGTATTTCAGCGTGGCCAAGATATATGCACTGGCGAACGATCGCGCCATGCAGCGCCTGCTGGCCAGCGATGTTGAATCCGGCAAAAAAGGTGCCTGCATACTGCTGATGCCGATTATCATCGAAAGCCGGTTTCCGTTTACAGATAGCATGCTCAAAAAACTAAGGCATGCGATCGAACAGCAACTGCATCGACCTGCGACTGTCGAATTCCTTAAAGGAACCCAAAGCGGCATCTGGGGATTGTTCAGCGACATGATTGTAGTAAGCTGGGCTTACGAACATGATAGCAGCAACGAGGCTGCCGAAGTCCAGCAAGATGCCTCCCGGCTTGGCTCGCAATTACAGCAATTATTACGGAACTCCGGTATGCCGGATGATGTTGTGGTGCGTTATGCAGAACACATAGGTGCATTGAACACAGAAAAGCCAATGGCAAGCCAGTGGCGTGGCCTGTTTGCCCAGGCGATTATTAAATTAGATATTCTGGAGAGAGAGCAATAATGAAAACAAAATTCAAATCCATATTGATTGCCGCATGCATGCTGCCTGCATTTTACGGTTCAGCCGCACTGGCTGCCGAAACCGGCACTGCATTAAAAAATGACACCATTCGCAAAGAACCTTATGCCGATGCAAAATCAGCCGGCAGTTTCACACGTGGCGAAAACCTGGAAATATTAAAGAAACAAGGCGCATGGCTGCAGGTTAAAACCAAAAAAAGCACAGGCTGGGTACGTTTATTATCAGTAAAACGCGGCACCGCAACTACAAGTAGCCAGTCCGCTGGGATCCTTGCTGCAGCCAGCGGCCGTGCGGGCACCGGCCAAGTCGTATCCACCACCGGAGTACGCGGCCTGAGTGAACAGGAACTTAAAGCCGCAAAATTTAATGAGACCGAAATAAAAACCATGGAAAGCTACACACTAAGCGCAGACGATGGACGCAGCTTTGCCAACGCAGGCAAACTCAAACTCATTGCATTTGCCAACTTAAAAGCTGCGAAAGGTGATTCTAAATGAAAGCAATACAAAACACTCAGCCGGCTCACGGCGTAATCAAGACACATAACGGCCTGTTAATTTCAGCACTACTGGCAAGCCTTTTGGGTCTATCAAGCATGCAAGGGTTCGCATTTGACCTTAAAGGCGTACTGAAAGAAGCTGCACAGAAAGAGTTAGGCCAGAGCCCGGAAGCACCAGCCACTGATGCTGCCCAAGCCCAGCCTGCCACAACCAGTGGTGAAAACACCACTGCAGCCAAAGCCAGCGAACCTGAATTTAACTGGAAAAACCCCAGCAAAGAAGAAGAAATCGCGCTGGGTCGGGAAATTGCCGGCAATCTGCTGGGGGCTGCCCCTCTGGTGAAAGATGCCGCACTGCAAAAATATGTTAACTCTGTCGGCCGCTGGGTAGCGTCGCAGTCTGAACGCCCCGACCTGCCATGGCGTTTTGGCGTGATAGAAAGTGAAGACCTCAACGCTTTTGCGGCACCAGGAGGTTACATCATGCTAACCAAAGGTCTATACCGCAAACTTAACAATGAAGCGCAGCTGGCTGGCGTGTTAGGCCATGAAATTGGCCATGTAGTTAAAAAACACCAGCTCAAGGTTTTACAGAAGCAGCAGCTGTTAAATATTGGTGCCGGCTTTTTAAGTGACAAATACGCAAAAGATAACAAACTGGCAAGCAAGGCAATTGGCACCGGTGCTGAGATTAGCGCGCGCAGTCTCGACAAATCAGCCGAGTACGAAGCAGACAGGCTAGGCTTAAGCTATGCCACACGTGCCGGCTACGAACCGTATGGTTTAACTGAAGTGCTACAGGCGATCGGTCAAACCAGTAAAGATGACGGAAGCGTTGCCCTGTTATTCAAAACCCACCCCCATCCGGATGAAAGATTGGTGGCATTGGGTGACGCAATCGGCAATAAACTGGATAACGTCAAGAACGGTAAAACGCTGGAAAACAGGTTTTACCAACTTAAAAACTAAACTCTTGTAATTAAGTGAAGTTTACTTGACCAAGGTATTTGACATCTCAATTTTTAAGGCGAAGAATTAACCTGTAAAGTCTATCTTAAAGGTTGATCATGTCAGAAAAACAGAGATCGTCAAATACCGGAAAAACCGGCTACAAATCACCGGCGGCATCGGCATACCGTGCAGCAAAAACACGCCAGGCTGCATCAGGTGACGTAGCTCCGGAATCAAACCCGCATGGATTTGAAGCATTTGCAGTTGGCGAAAATATCGCAGCGGCTCACGAATCAAAATCTACGGCGGTGCAAGACATTATGAGCCGCATATCCGGCGCAAACGACCAGACCAGCCTGCCGGATGCCCTTAAAACAATCATGGCAGGCACGGCGCCAGATGATATCTTGGCACTTGGTAAAGCGTTAAGCAATCCAAAAAGCACCAGATCCCAGAAATCACGTGAACAGGCTGACAATGCGCTGGCAAAAGACTGGCGAGAAGGTGCTTATCCATACAAAAACCTGCTTTCCAGAAAGTCTTATGAACAGCAGAAATACCACCTGCAGGTTGAGTTGCTAAAATTGCAGGCATGGGTAAAAGAAACCGGACAGCGTGTTGTGATTATATTTGAAGGCCGCGATGCAGCCGGCAAAGGGGGTACCATCAAAAGGTTTATGGAACATCTGAATCCGCGCGGTGCGCGTGTCGTTGCGCTTGAAAAACCCAGCGAGGTAGAGCGTGGGCAATGGTACTTTCAACGCTATGTATCCCAGTTGCCGACGGCGGGTGAAATCGTCCTGTTTGACCGCTCATGGTACAACCGTGCCGGCGTTGAACGCGTCATGGGCTTCTGCAATAACGAAGAATATATCGAATTCATGCGCCAGGCACCCGAATTTGAACGCAACCTGAGCCGCAGCGGTATCCACCTGATTAAATTCTGGTTCTCGGTCAGCAAACTGGAGCAGCGTAGAAGGTTTAAAGAACGACAACTGCACCCGCTCAAGCAATGGAAACTAAGCCCTATTGATCTGGCCTCTCTGGATAAATGGGACGACTATACCAAGGCAAAAGAAGCCATGTTCTTTCACACAGATACCGCAGACTCGCCATGGACAGTGATCAAGTCAGACTGCAAAAAACGTGCGCGCCTGAATGCCATGCGTTATGTATTGCATAAACTGCCCTACTCCAACAAAGACATTACAGCAATCGGAGCTTTAGACCCTTTACTGGTCGGTCGCGCACATATTGTCTATGAGCAGGGAGAGCACAACCAGGCGTTATTGTAAGCGACACCCATGTTTGGACTGCCACGGCTCAATACTGCCCCTGAGTTCACATAAAGCAGTGGAAAAACTACCGATATTTCCATTGCTTCTCCATCTCAACAAACATAAAAGATGCTGTCCAGGTAATCAGCACCAAGCCGGTTAATGCTTCTAGCGCAGTTAAGAATCTTATATCACCGGTTGCGACAATGTCACCGAATCCAAGCGTCGTGAAATTGACAAACGAAAAATACACGCAATCCATCATGCTATTGTCAAACCGGCCAATCAGCGTGCCGAATCCAGCATGATTCACCATAAAATAATATCCGAAAGCAAATAGGAATATTTCAATCACGTGCGCTATCAATGCACCAAAAACACCGATTAATACACGCAAGCGGTGTCTGATAGGAATTCTTGGGGTTAGAATCGAAAGCATGTTCAATGCTTCAAAATGAACCAATACCGCAACGGCAACAATGGCAGCATTCAGTGCAAAAGCAGCAATCATTTCAGGCTTTCAAAGAATCGTCTAAATTAAATCACGTGCACGCAGCTCAGCTTTAATATATGCATAATAGATAGGTGCAGCCACCACGCCCACAAGGCCAAATGCAGCTTCCATGCACAGCATCGCTATCAGCAGCTCCCACGCGTTAGCGCGTATCTGAGTGCCAACGATACGTGCATTCAGAAAGTATTCAAATTTATGAATAACCACAAGATAAAGCAAAGAGCCGATAGCAACACCAAGTGACTGGCTTAAGCTCACAACGACAATAATGGTATTGGAAATCAAATTGCCGATTACCGGAATCAAACCGACAATAAAAGTAATGGCAATCATGGTCTTAATGAGCGGCAAATGAATACCTGCCATTGGCAGCACTGCCGCGAGATAAATCGCAGTAAAAAAAGTATTCACGGCGGAAATGCGTATTTGCGCAAACACAACGCGCCTGAACGAATCGCTGAATAAATTCGCCCGGCCTGCAAGCGCACGCGCAAATGGCTTGTAGTGATCAATAGTGACCGCTTCACGCAACGCGATGATACCGCCGATGATCATGCCGATAATAATGTGTACCGTTACGCGGCCAGCTTCTTTACCCACCACCTGCAACTGGTCTGCATGCATGCGTAACCAGGTAGTCACCAGCTCTTTGAATGCAATCGCATCCGCCGGCAAATGCTCTAACACCCAGCCAGGGAGGATTTTGCGTGAGTCTTCCAGTATTTGTGCCATTTTTGCCAGCAACGTCGTGATGCTTCCGGCATCCGACCGTAAAAATGCGACGAGACTGGCACCGGCCAAAGCAAGCAGGCTCACAATAATAAAAACCAGGATACCTACCGCCCATATTTTTGAATAATTGCTTGGTCGCTTGCTTGGAAAACGGCGGGCAATATAAGGCGTAATGATATGCACTAGCTGAAATACCAACAGGCCGGCAATAAGTGCCGGCAGCAGGCTGAATTTGACAACAAAAAACAAGGTAAAGGCAGCTAAAATCCAAGCTGATTGTTCATGGATAGTGACGGATCCATGTGCGCTCTTAATCATAAATTATCATTGCCTTCTATCAAACGGGAGCTTTGATCCCTTTGTTTAATTTCAATTAGGTTTAATTTTAATTGGGTTTAATTAATTAAATCTGTTTAAAAAATTTACAACCTCATGTTTTGGTAAAGAAAGTTCTAAATCCACCTGCTCATTAAACGCCTTGTTGAGAATACTGCCATTACATTTGCTCAATGCCCTGGTTAACGCATCCATCTGATTATATTGAATTGTCAGCGTAACCGTTTGCATTTCAACAAAATCACCGATTCGTGCTGCATCAAGCGCTGATTTAGCTGTTCCACCGTAAGCGCGCGCTAGTCCGCCCGTCCCCAGATTAATGCCGCCGTAATAGCGGATTACGGCAACACAGGTATTGATCAGGTCGCGTCCCTCGATCAGCTTCAGCACCGGCATGCCCGCAGTGCCCGAAGGCTCACCTGCGTCAGAAAACCGCTGCACGATACCCTGCTCCGTTTTAATCCGGAATGCATAAGCCAGGTGGTGTGCATTTTGATGCTGTGTTGCAAACGCACGTAAGGCAGCACCTATCTCGCGCTCCGTAGTGCATTGCACGGCCATGGCAATAAAGCGTGATTTATTAATGGTCTGCTCGGCAAACCCGCTCTGTAATATGACTTGCAACTACTTACGTCCGCCTAATATGCTGCCTAACACACCACGCACGATCTGGCGTCCCAGCTCTGACCCTACAGTACGCGCCACACTTTTAGCAGCAGCTTCCAATACGCCATCAGAGCGTCTGCCGGCAGATTTTTTCTTATCACTACCGCCGCCGAATAAACCGCCCCAGTCAAAACCGCCTTCAGGATCCTCTTCCGCAGGGGATGCTGCCGCGCGGCCTTTCAAGATTTCATAAGCAGACTCACGGTCTTCGGATTTTTCATAAAAACTGAATACACTCGAAGATCTGATCACCTGGCTGCGTTCGGCATCAGTTGCAGGGCCGACACGACCACCCGGCGGGCAGATGAACGTGCGTTCAACCGGAGTGGGAATCCCCTTCTCATCGAGAAATGAAACAAGAGCCTCACCGACACCAAGCTCGGTAATGACCGTTGCAACATCGACACCGGCGTTCGCCCTGAAGGTAGTGGCGGCAGATTTAACCGCTTTCTGGTCGCGCGGCGTAAAAGCGCGCAAGGCATGCTGAACCCGGTTACCCAGCTGCCCTAACACGACATCTGGAATATCCAACGGGTTCTGGCTTACAAAGTACACGCCTACACCTTTGGATCGAATCAAACGCACCACTTGCTCGATTTTTTCCAGCAAAGCCGCCGGCGCATCGTTAAACAGCAAGTGCGCCTCATCAAAAAAGAATACCAGCTTGGGTTTATCCAGATCGCCGGCCTCCGGCAGTTTTTCAAATAGCTCTGATAACAGCCATAACAGCAAAGTTGCATAAATACGCGGCGAATTAAAGAGTTTATCGCTGGCCAGGATATTGATCACGCCATGGCCATTAGCATCGGTCTGCATCAAATCATCAAGATTCAGAGCAGGCTCACCAAACAGGCGGTCTGCACCTTCAGTCTCCAATTGCAGCAGCGCGCGCTGAATTGCACCAGCACTGGCCGCTGAAATATTGCCATACTGCACCTGATACTGCGCCGCATTTTCTGTAGCGTGCTGCATCATGGCACGCAAGTCTTTGAGATCCAACAACAGCCAGCCGTTATCATCGGCGATTTTAAAGATCGCATTCAACACTCCTGCCTGCACATCATTCAGATTCAGCAGCCGGCCCAATAACAAGGGGCCCATTTCGGCAATGGTAGTGCGAACCGCATGGCCTTTCTCGCCAAACACATCCCAAAATGTAACCGGAGATTTTGCATAGCTGAAGCCATTGAGCTCTAATTGCTTAACGCGTGCTTCAATCTTGGGATTGCCACCGCCTGCCTGCGACATGCCGGATAAATCACCTTTCACGTCAGCCATGAAAACGGGTACCCCAAGCTTTGAGAAGCCTTCAGCCAGCGTCTGCAGCGTTACCGTTTTTCCGGTGCCGGTAGCTCCGGCTATCAAGCCATGGCGATTAGCCATTTTAGGCAGGATATAACTTGATATTTTGTTGTTTTTGGCGATCAGTATTGGTTCAGACATACAAGCTCTCTAAAGTAGTGATATGTTGGTTAATTATTTTGCTGTTAAATTTAAACATCAGAAGTCGCCTTTACGCGCCCTGTCCATGATTTCTAGCAAGGCGGTTTCCAGTTCCTGCGCTGACTTTCTGGCACGCGCAGTCGGATTTTTAATACTTTTCAGATCATAGGTCGGGCGATCCATCGCGATAAAAAGTTTTCGCTTATTATCCGCATCAGTTTTTTCGTAGATTGCAATGCGGCATGGCGCAAACACCAGAAACTCGGGATGATCCAGAATGATCTCGGTACCCATGCTTAAATTGCAGAACGAGCGCACTTCTTTCATGCCTTGCGGGTCGACGCCGCGCAGCTTCATATGTTCACCGATAGGAAAGTTTGCCGGATTCACAAAATTAAGCCCTTCAGACAGGCTTTTCAGGCTATCAACAACATCCTGATAGCTGACACCATCATTCACCGCCAACTCATAGATTGCCGTATCTGGATCAATCGCCGGCATGCCGGGTCTGATTTTACCGATTGATTCGCTATGAATGATTGCTACTGGCTTATTCACTGCACATGCAGTAACTGACAATACCAGAATTGCCATCAGTACTTTGAAGCAAAACCCAGAAGATTTCAGATAAAACTGCGGGTAAAAGTCAGCTCGGTGCATTTTTAGTATCCTGGCATAGATGATGTCTGTTTACAGTGCAGTCTACTCGCTTATCTTCATTGCCGCATTGACCGCAGCACGATTAAAATGCGGCGCAATCAGTTCAATAAAACTATACATATATCCGCGCAAGAATGCATCTTTACGCACCCCCAGATAAGTAGTGCTGTCCGGGAACAGATGGCTGACGTCTATTCTGGCTAAATTTGTATCGCGCTCAGGGTCGTAAGCCATATTGGCCAGCAAGCCGACGCCCAGTCCGAGGCTGACATAAGTTTTAATCACGTCTGCATCAATTGCAGTCAAAACAACGTTCGGCGTTAAACCGGCATCGCTGAATGTCTTGGACACCAGCGTACCACCGGTAAAAGCAAAGTCATAGGTAATCAGCGGATATGCGGCCAGCTTTTCTAAAGTCAACAACCCGCCTGATACCAGCGGATGGTCATGCGGCACAACAACGCAACGGTTCCAGTGGTAGCAAGGCAAGCACAGCAACTCACTGTAGCTGCTGATAGACTCGGTGGCGATACCGATATCCGCTTCGCCGGAAACGACCTGCTCAGCAACCTGGCTAGGATTACCCTGATGAATGTTAAGCTTAACCCCGGGGTGTCTGGTCATGAATGCTTTTACCGCAGCCGGCAATTTATAGCGCGCCTGAGTATGGGTGGTGGCAATCGTAAACGTGCCTGACTCTATATCACTGAACTCATCGCCAACGCGTTTGATATTTTCAATATCGCGCATCACTTGCGAGGCAAGATGCAATATCTGCTGGCCGGGTTCAGTTAAGCCGGTCAGGCGTTTGCCGTTGCGTTTGAATATCTGCAGTCCCAGCTCTTCTTCTATCAGCTGAATCTGCTTACTGACACCCGGCTGAGAAGTGTATAATGCATCCGCAGCATTGGTAATATTCAAGCCATGTTTCACAACTTCATGCAAATATCGCAACTGATGCAGCTTCATCGTTCTATCCTCAGCACCACTGATCGCCAGGCAGTGCTTATATAATTAAATAATATATATATAGAATAACATATTCTTAAAAAAAACATTTAATCATTGCTATAGTGCGCTCCTGAATTTAAAATCAATAACGGATACTCCATATGGAATTTGGTTATATAATCTCCGGTTTTGCCGTAGGCATGCTCGTTGGCATCACTGGCGTTGGCGGCGGTTCGCTAATGACACCTTTACTGGTGTTTCTGTTTGGCTTCAAGCCGGCAATTGCAGTAGGCACTGATTTGCTCTATGCCGCCATTACCAAGACCGGCGGTGTGTTTGTACATCATAACTCACATAAATCTGTTGACTGGCGCGTTGTTACCTTGATGTCAATGGGCAGCCTGCCAGCCGCAATCGCAACCATATTCCTGATTAAGCATCTCATCAAAATTGAAAAAGATATTACCGGGATTATCACCACAACATTAGGGGTTGCATTAATACTTACAGCAATTGCTGTGCTGATTCGCAGCTACCTGACACGCAAAAAAATACGTGAAATTGAAGATAGCATCATCAGCAGCGGCCGTTTTAAGAAAATTCAAATACCGGCAACCATCTTTACTGGCATAATATTGGGTGTGCTGGTCACGATTTCTTCTGTAGGTGCAGGGGCATTAGGCACTTTGGCGATTTTGTTCCTATACCCTAAAATGAGCACGCTCAAAGTGGTAGGTACAGACTTGGCTCATGCGATCCCATTAACAGCCATTGCAGGCTTTGGTCACTGGTCATTAGGCCACGTGAACTTTATGTTACTAGGCACATTGCTTATCGGCTCACTGCCGGGCATTTGGATTGGCAGTCACATAAGCGTAAAAATTCCGGAAAAAGTGTTACGCCCTTTGCTGGCAACGCTATTACTGATTATTGGTTTGAAGTTTGTTTTTGCTTAACGAAATTTAGTTTAAAGAAGTCTTGATAAAATGTATAAATATGATGAAATAGATCAACAGATTGTTGATGAGCGCGTCACCCAATACCGCGACCAGGTACGTCGCTACCTTGCTGGAGAACTGTCTGAAGATGAATTCCGCCCGTTGCGCCTGCAAAACGGTCTGTATATACAGCGCCACGCACCAATGCTGCGTATCGCAGTGCCTTACGGCATGCTATCAAGCAAGCAACTGCGTAAATTAGGCGATATTGCAAAAAAATACGACCGGGGCTATGGTCACTTCAGCACGCGTCAGAACTTGCAGCTTAACTGGCCTAAACTGGAAGATACGCCGGACATTCTGGCTGAACTGGCTACGGTTGAAATGCACGCCATTCAAACTTCCGGCAATTGCATCCGCAACATCACAACGGATCAATTTGTCGGCATTGCACCTGATGAGGTGATCGACCCGCGCGCCATCGCTGAAATCATGCGCCAATGGAGCACATTCCATCCTGAGTTCGCATTACTGCCGCGCAAATTCAAAATTGCGGTTTCCGGCACCAAGCAAGACCGCGCTATTGTGCAGGCGCATGACATTGGCCTGGAGTTTTACCGCGATGCAAACGATAAAGTCGCAATCAAAGTTTGGGTTGGCGGCGGTTTAGGCCGCACACCAATCATGGGCTCCGTCATCCGCGAACATCTGGACTGGCAGCACGCCCTGACCTATTGTGAAGCGATTATCCGTGTGTACAACTTGCATGGCCGCCGTGACAACATGTACAAAGCGCGTATCAAGATTTTATCAAAAGCAATAGGCATCAATGAGTTCCGCAATCAGGTAGAAGCTGAATGGACACATCTCAAAGATGGCGCAAACACGATTACCGAAGAAGAATTGGCACGTGTTTCCAAGCACTTTGAAGTTATGCCTTATGAAAACCTGCCAGATCAGGATGCAGGTTTCGATGCGGCACTAGCAAACAATCCGGCTTTTGCCGCATGGGCTAAACGCAGCATACATGCACACAGGCAGCCAGGCTACCGCGCAGTAACGCTTTCATTGAAACCGCATGGCAGCGCTCCTGGCGACATCACATCTGAGCAGATGTGGGCCGTGGCAGACCTGGCTGATGAGTACAGCTTCGGCGAACTGCGCTCTTCACACGAACAGAACCTGATTCTGGCTGATGTTAAGCTAAGTGATTTATTTGCCGTATGGCAAAAAGCGAAAGCACATGGCCTTGCAACACCGAATATCGGTTTGCTGACCGATATCATCTGCTGCCCAGGCGGCGACTTCTGCTCACTTGCCAATGCCAAGAGCATTCCGATTGCCAAGGCAATCCAGATGCAATTTGATGACCTCGACTACCTGCACGACATCGGTGACATTGAGCTTAACATCTCAGGCTGCATGAACGCATGCGGTCACCATCACGTTGGGCATATTGGCATTCTCGGTGTAGATAAAGACGGTTCTGAATGGTATCAAGTGACTATCGGCGGCAAACAAGGCAATGATGCCAGCATCGGCAGCGTTATCGGGCCATCTTTCTCGGCTGAAGAAATGCCGGGCGTGATACAGAAACTGATCGAGGTTTACATTAAAGAACGTACGCCTGAAGAACGCTTTATCGATACAGTGCGTCGTTTGGGCGCGGTGCCATTCAAAAAACATGTTTATGCAAAAGACGAGGTGTCAGCATGAGCAATTTAGTTAAAATCGAAAACGGCGTCGCTGCTGTAGCAACTGATCAGTGGACTCTGGTTCAGCTTCCCGCAACACAGGTAGAAGAACGCAAACAGGCTGGCAAGGTCGTGCTATTCAAACTGACCGGTGAAAGCACGGTAACAGAAGAACAGATTGCAAACACTGTTATTCCAGCCACAGGTAAAATCATTGTCCCGCTGAGCGTGTTTGTTGAACGCAACAATGAACTGGCAAGCCGCATCGCACAAGGTGAGGTTGGCGTTTGGCTAGCCACGCACGAATTACTGGAATACCTCATACAACAACAGGCTGATTTGAACACGTTGCCGATTATCGCCGTGTTCGTTGAACGCTTTGCCGATGGACGCATTTTCTCACTAGGTACGTTATTGCGTACGCGGTATGGTTACAAAAACGAATTGCGCGCATTCGGCGATGTATTGCGTGACCAGCTTTTCTTCCTTAAGCGCAGCGGCTACAGCAGCTTTGCGATTCGTAAAGATCGCTCAGCCGAGGAAGCAATTGCAAGCCTGAATGACTTCAGCCAACCGTACCAAGGGGCTGTAGACGAGCCTAAACCTGTTTTCAGACGTTACAACAGAGGTGCCTAATGGCTACTGATATCGATTTAGGCCAGGTTGTCATGCTGAAACCCGGCGCAAATAACCCGGCAACCAAACCCGCTTTAACTGATGAATTAATCGCCAGCGTCAATCGTAAGGCCAACGAAGTCTACGAGTTACTCAATGCAGCCGTCAGTGAATTCGGTGCCGGCAATATTACTTTTGCCAATAGCTTCGGTGCAGAAGATATGGTGTTAACGGATATTATCCTGAATCATGCGGCTAAAAAGAGCGCATTAGATGTAGAGATTTTTTCATTGGATACCGGTCGCCTGCCTGCAGAAACCTACGACCTGATGGCTGCGACAGAAAAACATTATCATACAAAGCTTAAAGTGTTTTTTCCAAATGCAGAAAAAGTCGAGGCTTACGTTAATGCCAATGGCATCAATGCATTTTACGAGTCGATTGACTTCCGCAAAGCCTGTTGCCATATGCGTAAAGTGGAGCCATTGCAGCGTGCACTGAAAGGTAAAAAAGCATGGGTAACCGGCATGCGCGCAGAGCAATCAGCCACACGCGTGAATTTACCGCTACGTGAATTTGACGGCGGTAATCAACTGGAAAAGTTCAACCCCTTAAGCGACTGGACAGAGAAAGAAGTCTGGGCCTACATTCGCCTGCACGAGGTGCCGTACAATAGGCTGCATGACCAGTTCTACCCGAGCATAGGCTGCGCCCCCTGCACACGTGCAGTAGCAATGGGTGAAGATGTCCGTGCCGGCCGCTGGTGGTGGGAAGACCCTAATAACAAAGAATGCGGCCTGCACGTGAAAAAATAATTTCATGTTTAAGTGCATATGAACGAAGCGCATTCGACATTGCCGCCTGTGCGGAAATGAAAGATTTTGAAATAGCAGCCTGATTTTTAGAAAGATTTGATAACTAACCTAAGAAAACAAAAATAAACACAATATTTAGAACTTATCTGTGTTTATCTGCGTTCTTCTGTGGCTAATTTTTGGTTTTAACAAATGACAACATCAACTAAACAACCTTTATCCCACTTGGACTGGCTTGAATCCGAAGCCATTTACATCCTGCGTGAAGTCGCAGGCCAATGCTCGAACCCGGTGCTATTATTTTCAGGCGGCAAAGACTCACTCTGCATTTTACGTCTGGCAGAAAAAGCATTCCGCCCAGGTAAATTTCCGTTTCCATTGATGCACATCGATACCGGTCACAACTACAAAGAAGTGATTGATTTCCGTGACCGGCGCGCAGCAGAGCTCGGTGAACGCCTGATTGTGCGTTCTGTAGAAGACTCAATGAAGCGCGGCACTGTCGTGCTGAAAACACCTGATGAGCCGCGCAACAAACACCAATCCGTGACCTTGCTAGAAGCCATTGAAGAATTCGGTTTCGACTGCTGCATCGGTGGCGCACGCCGTGATGAAGAAAAAGCTCGCGCCAAAGAACGTATCATGAGTTTCCGTGATGAGTTCGGTCAGTGGGATCCCAAGAACCAGCGTCCAGAATTGTGGGATCTGTACAATGCGCGCTCACACAAAGGTGAAAACATCCGCGCTTTCCCGATCTCAAACTGGACAGAAATGGACGTGTGGCAGTATATCGAGCGCGAACAGCTTGAATTACCAAGCATCTACTTCGCACACCAGCGTGATATCGTGATGCGTGGCGGTGCCATCGTGCCAATTAACGTCCCGCTGACAAATGGTGAAGTCATTAACCCGCCTAAAGCCGGTGAAGAAGTGATTAATATGCAAGTGCGCTTCAGAACTGTCGGCGATATTACATGTACAGCGCCAGTGATTAGCGACGCTGATAACGTATCTAAAATCGTACTGGAAACTGCAACTACAACCATTACCGAGCGTGGTGCGACTCGCTTGGATGATCAAACGTCTGATGCTTCAATGGAACAGCGCAAAAAGGAAGGTTATTTCTAAAACATTTTTAGCCACAGATGAGCACAGATAAATACGGATAAAGTCGAAAACACAATCTAATTACTTGAACCACATTCTGGTGGAACTCAAGGTTTTTTATCTGTGTGCATCTGCGTTCATCTGTGGCTAATTTTAAGTTTTTGATTTTTGAAAAAACATATGACAAACACACAAACACACAACGACTCCCTGCTCCGCTTCATGACCTGCGGCAGCGTAGATGATGGTAAAAGCACGTTGATCGGTCGCCTGCTTTACGATACCAAAACAATTCTTGCAGATACACTCTCGCAAATCGAGCGTACTTCACAAAAACGCGGCATGGAAGCCGTTGATCTGTCATTACTGACAGACGGACTGCAAGCGGAGCGTGAACAAGGCATCACCATTGATGTAGCCTACCGCTATTTCAGCACCGGCACACGCAAGTACATCATTGCCGATGCACCTGGTCATGAGCAATACACACGCAACATGGTGACGGCGGCCTCGACAGCAAACCTTGCGATTATCCTGATTGATGCGCGTAAAGGCGTATTGACGCAGACACGCCGCCATACTTATCTGGCGCATCTGGTTGGCATTCCGCACATTGTAGTAGCTGTAAACAAGATGGACCTGGTGAATTATGATCAGGCAACCTACGATAAAATCTGTGCTGATTACCTGGCTTTCGCAAACGAAATCGGTTTGGCACAAAGTAAAATCGCAACCGGTAACGACATCAGCTTTATCCCGATGTCTGCATTGAACGGCGACATGCTGGTAGACCGCTTGGACAATATGCCCTGGTATACAGGCCAGACCATGCTGGAGAAACTTGAAGCAGCACCTACTGCACATTCCGAGCACGCAGAGCCGTTCCGCTTCCCGGTACAGTTTGTGTGCCGTCCGCATGCTTCAGATGATCATGACCTGCATGATTTCCGCGGCTTTATGGGTCGTATCGAGTCAGGCGAAATCGCCGTAGGCGATGCCGTGACAGTTTTACCGAATGGCTATACTTCTAAAGTTAAAGCCATACAATTGGGTGAAGAAAAACTGCAATCGGCGACAACTGAACAAAGTATCACTTTACTGCTGGAAGACGAAATCGATACTTCACGTGGTGACATGATTGTGAAATCAAGCGATGTCAAAGAACCGGTAAAACAAATCGAGGCTTTTGTCTGCTGGCTGTCAGAAACCCCGATGTCAACTGCACGCACTTACATCGTACGTCACACTACGCGCGAATCCAAAGCCAAGATCGGCACTATCAGCTACAAAGTAGATGTAAACACGCTGGAACAGCAAACAACTGCTGATCTTAAAATGAACGACATCGCTCGTATCAGTTTCAAACTGGCGCAACCGCTCATGGTTGATCGTTATGCGGACAATCGTAGCACCGGTGCTTTTATTATCATCGACGAATCCACAAATAACACGGTTGGTGCCGGCATGATCATCTAATATATGTTGCTGACACTTTTAAAAAAGCATAATGGCAAGGCAAGCAAGCGCAGAGAGTACCTTTGTAGTACGGTAAACAAATGCAGCAAAAGTCAGTGTGCTTTCTTTTGAAATTTCTTATAAAATAACGTTTTGGCTATTAAAGCTGTAAAGGATTAAAAATGACTTATGTCGTCACCGAAAATTGCATTCAATGTAAATTTACTGATTGCGTTGATGTATGCCCAGTTGATTGCTTTGTAGAAGGCCCTAACTTCCTGGCGATTAACCCGGACGAATGTATCGACTGCACTTTATGCGTTGCAGAATGCCCGGCAGAAGCCATCTTTGCAGAAGATGACGTGCCGGAAGACCAGCAGGACTTTATTGCACTGAATGCGCGTCTGGCAAAAATATGGCCGGTGATTACCTCGCGTAAAGATGCGCTGGAAGATGCCGAGGCAATGAATGGTGTTCCGGAAAAACGCGATTTACTGATTGAGTAAGCGATAAGTGAGGCCAATTGATAAAGGGAGGCTTTTGCCTCCTTTTGTCTTTTTGATCTTATGCTCCAGCTTTAAAGCAAACACATGACCACACCGCTTAAATACCTGCAACACTACCCGATTGCACTGCAGGATAAAATCAGGCAACTGCATCAGCAGAACCAGCTTGGTGATTACATCGCGCAACGCTACCAGCAATCACACAGTGTTCAGACGGATAAAGCCTTATATGAATACAGCAGCGAAATAAAACAAGCCTACTTGCGCAATGCACCATTGCTGGACAAAGTACATTACGACAGCAGGTTAAGCATTGAGCATCATGCTTTGGGTCTTAACACTGCAGTCTCACGGGTACAGGGCGGCAAGTTAAAAGCAAAAAAAGAAATCCGTATTTCTTCGTTTTTCAAAGAAACCCCGGCCGAATTCCTGCGCATGATAGTCGTGCATGAACTGGCTCACTTGAAAGAGCGTAACCACGACAAGGCATTTTATCAGCTGTGCCAGCACATGGAACCCAACTACCATCAGTATGAGTTCGACTGTCGTGTTTACCTGTTCTGGAAAAGTGACCATAACACCATCACAACGGGCTAGACCAGAGTTTAGTCTGACGTATCGTCAGCCAGCCCAATAGCAGATAACAAGCCATTCCGATTGCGAGCCCTGACGGCGCATACCATACCAGCGGCACTATCAGGCCAGCCGACACCGTAGACAGCAGCATCTGAATAAAAGCCTGCCCGGAGGCAGCAGTACCGCGGATTTTAGGGTGACGATCCAACGCTGCCAGCGATAATATCGGCATTGCCAACGCCATGCCCACATTAAACAATGCAATAGGTGCAATGTTATAAATAGAGTTTGTTGGCAGCATGAGACAAACCGATATGTTGAGTATTGCCATCACAAACATCCACCCATAAGCCACCTTAATAACCTTGCTTTGTGGATACTTACCGGCCGCACGCTTGGCCATATAAGAGCCCAGCACCATGCCACAAACCGTCGGGATAAACATCCAGCCGAACTGATGTTCACCCAGACCCAGATGCTTCACCAGAAAAACAGGGCTTGCCAATACATACAGAAAAAACCCGGCAAAGTTTGCACCCGATGCAAACACTACATAATTGAATTCTTTGTCGCCAAAAATAGCACGATAATCTTTAACCACCTGCCTGACAGACAATGGCACACGCTTCCCTGCCGGCATAGTCTCGGGCAAATAACGCATTGCTGCCAGCAGGCTGACCCCTGCATACAATGCCAGAAATATGAAAATCGCCTGCCAGTGGATGCCCAGCAGCAGCCCGCCGATGATAGGCGCGATGGCAGGTGCAATTCCGAATAACATCTGCACTGTCGCCATGACACGCTGCGCCTGCGGGCCAGAGAACAGGTCGCGCACCATCGCCCGTGCGACTACGTTGCCGGCACCAGCGGACAAACCCTGCAAGGCACGAAAGAACCATAAGGTTTCAATGTTGGTAGCAAAAGCACAGCCAATAGACGCAATCACAAAAACACCCAAGCCCCATTTAATCGCGGCGATGCGCCCTATTGAATCAGAGATGGCGCCATGCCATAGCGTCATGAGTGCATAAGGCAATAGGTAAAAAGTGAGGCTCTGCTGCAGTTGCAGGGATGTTGCCTGAAAATCATTCTCTAAAACCGGGAATGCCGGCAGGTAAGTATCTATCGCAAACGGAGCCAATGCTGCCAGGCTTGCAAGTACAACAGATAAAAACAAGGGGGATAGCTGTGATTTCAATATATATTCTCAAATAAAAACGCGCTACAGATTGATATCGGCAGCGCGTTCAATTTAACCATAACTTTCAAGTCTATGGTTAATGCTGTACAACTAATTATGGTAGCGCATGAAACTCATCAGTAAGCGCTTTAAGCTCGCCTGAAATAATCTTCTTGGAGTTCTTGTCATTACGGAACAATATTGGCTGCGCGGCAATGACCGGGTTCTGTGCATCTTCAATCGCTTTTTCAATCAAATGATGATGCGGTGATTTACTACATACCGGGTCGGCAGCTTCAGCATCTCCAGTCAGCAGGAATGACTGGCAGCGGCAGCCACCCAGGTCTTTTTCTTTTTCATCACAACTGCGGCAAGGCTCTTTCATCCAGCTATCGCCACGATATTTATTAAAGGCTGGGGAGTCTTTCCAGCTCCAGCCGAGATCCGTGTCTTTTACATTCGGGAACTTCATATTGGGCAAAACACGGGCTGAGTGACATGGCAGTACATCGCCGTTCGCTGTCACGATCATGAACACCTCACCCCAGCCATTCATACATTTTTTCGGGCGATCTGAGAAGTAATCCGGCACCACAAAGAAAATCTTCATCTTGCTACCGGATTTCTCCCTGAACTCGTTCGTGATGCGTTCAGCTTCTTCAACCTGCTCCCGGGTTGGCATCAACTGGCTGCGATTCACCAGTGACCAGCCGTAATACTGCGTATTTGCAAGCTCGATATATTCAGCCCCAAGCGCATCCGCCATCTCCAGAATTTCTTTCATATGGCCGATGTTATAGCGGTGTATCACGACATTGAGCACCATTGGGTAACCGTGGCCTTTAATCATGGCCGCGACTTTTTTCTTCAGCTCGAAGGTTTTGGTATTGGTGATGAAATTGTTGATTTCTTCAGTAATATCGTGCATTGAAAGCTGGATATGATCCAAACCGCCCTCTTTAAATGCCTGGATGCGTTTCTCGGTCAAACCGACACCGGAAGTAATCAGGTTACTGTAATAACCCAGTTTTTTCGCTTCAATCACGAGGTCTTCAATGTCATCGCGCAACAGCGGTTCACCACCGGAAATACCTAACTGAATTGCGCCCAGTTTGCGTGCATCACGCAATGCCTGTATCCATTGCTCAGTAGTGAGCTCATTCTGCGTATGTTTGTCGTAATCAGTAGGGTTGTAACAAAATGCACAATGCAGCGGGCAACGATATGTCACCTCCGCCAGCAGCCACAAAGGCTGTGTTTGTGTAGTGCTGGCAGCAACACCGTTATTGGTAGCGGCATGCACAGTCTTTTGTACTACTGATTCACCTAAAGAGGCTTGTGTCATTTTGTTACTCCTAAACTCTCAGGATTTTATCCCTATTTATTACTCTAAACTTTACGCAGCCAGCCTTTGCTGGCTGCAAGCTCAAACATCCCGATAATGTCGCTTTCGATGTCTTCAGCGTCAGGGAATGCAGCTTTCAACTCTGCCACAATATCCCCTACTGTTGCTTTACCATCTACGCGCTTCAGTACTTCACCGGCGCCTCCATGCAGTTTGACCATGCCTTCAGGAAAAAGTATCACGTAACTACTCTGTGCTTCTTCCCACTGAAAACGATGGTGGTGTGCAAGTGCGTAAATATCAGCGTGTTGTATTTGAATATCCATCATTGTTTTTCTTAACTTACGTTCATGACTGGCTGGCGCAGGTAATCACGGCCTTCCACTTTAATGTCAGCACTTTGCAGCATAATCGCATCGGCCATTACCCACAGTACATCTAGCTTGAACTGCAGGATTTCCAATGCACGTTCCTGCAATGCGCGGCTTTGCCCGAAATAATCCAGTGTCACCTGCAAACCTTGCTCTACGTCCCGGCGCGCTTGTGTCAGGCGGTTCTTGAAGTACTGCATGCCTTCCGGGTTGATCCATGGATACATATCTGGCCATGAATCGATACGCTGCTGGTGGATGTGTGGCGCAAACAGCTCCGTTAGGCTTGAACACACAGACTCTTGCCATGGGCGTTGTTTTGCAAAATTGATATAAGCATCCACTGCGAATCTGGTACCCGGTGCAACCAGCTTCTGTGACATTACCTCTTCGCGCGTCAAACCTACTGCATGACCTAAATGAATCCATGCCTCGATACCGCCTTCGCCGCCTTCGGCGATCTGGCCGCTGCCATCATGGTCAAAAATACGTTGAATCCAGCCGCGACGCAATTCACGATCAGGACAGTTTGATAGAATCGCTGCATCCTTCATCGGAATAGCAATCTGGTAGTAATAGCGATTCGCTACCCAAGCCTGCATCTGCTGTTGTGATAACTTGCCCTCATACATCAGTACATGAATCGGATGGTAAATGTGATAGCCCTTACCTTTTTCACGCAATTTTGCTTCAAACTCTTCTTTGCTCCATGGTGCTAATTTATCAGTCATTTTATTCTTTCCTTTTTTAAAAATTCAAAGCTCTAAATGAGACAAGGCGTAAGAAATTTTTGAGCGCTACATACATGAGTATGTAAGCGATAAAAAATTTAGAAGCAACGCAGTATCATGACGAGGTTTGAGTTTTTCATAAGATGATATCCATACCGTCATAAGCGACTTCAATTTTGTGTTGATTCAAAATCGCACGCTCGGCAGAATCTTCACGCAAAATAGGGTTGGTATTGTTGATGTGTATCAAAACTTTGCGCACATCCCCAAATTTATCCAGATTTTCAATCATGCCGTCTGGCCCTGACTGCGGGTTATGGCCAATGCTGCGTGCAGTTTTTTTCATCAAGCCCAAATCCAGCATTTCCGTGTCAGTCCAGAACGTACCGTCTACCATGATGCAATCTGCCTGGTTCATGAGTTCTGGCAGGTGTGGCTCGATTTCAGCCAGACCCGGTGAATACCAGCATTTTTTACCGGTACTGATTTCTTCGATCAGCACACCGATCGTATCACCAGGCTGCGGGTTATTGCGATGCGGTGAGTATGGCGGCGCAGCACTCTTCAATGCAACCGTTGTAAATTTGAGGTTAGGCACATTCGGGATAGTGAACGTGGTTTTACCATCAATCGGCACACTATGATGATTAATACCGCAATAGTGCCCCAATATATTCAGAATCTGATTACCGCTGGTTAAATCACCATACACGGCATCGGTGCAATAGATTTCACGCTTGACTGTCCCTTCGCGCAGCATGTACAAACCTGTGGTGTGGTCGATCTGTGCATCAATCAGCACAATTGCCTGAATACCGGTATCGCGTACTGCACGACCCGGTTGTAATGGAGCAAAGTCCTGTATTTGTTGCAGCACATCCGGCGATGCATTGAACAATACCCAGTTAATACCATCACCGCTTACGCAGATTGATGATTGTGTACGTTTTGTCGCTTTAATTGTGCCTTTACGCAAACCATCACAGTTAAAACAATTACAGTTCCACTGCGGAAATCCGCCACCGGCACCTGCGCCTAATACATGTATGTGCATATATATCTACAATTCTTTAAAAACAGTTGTTGAACATTTTATTTTTATAAAAAACTAACTAGGTCATTCAGCTCAATTGGCTTTTTATAAAAAAGGCTTTACTCTCAGTTATGGAGGGGAGCCTCTAGAAAAAAAGGCTGTCTTGCGGCAGCCTTTTTTCAATTAACGTATACGCTAATTATTTGTTCATGACGTACATTGTTACTTCAAAGCCAAAACGCATTTCTGTAGCAGCTGGTTTAGTCCACATAATAAAACTCCTTAAAGTTGATTGTTAGTTTGTTTTTCGCGGCAACTAAATCGTTACAACGTGAGAAGCATTGTGCGCCTTGTCAGCTAACTGCAACACTGAGAAGTTACGGAATAAGTACTAAGTAAATTCATGATGCCTAGGCCATAAAATCATTACCTGCAGGCAAACTGACCTATAAGCTGTTACATGGCGTTAGGCCTTGATTTTAGCTTCTTTCACGATTTCTTCCAATGCAGTCAGGAACTTGGCATTCTCGGAAAACAGCCCTACACTTACTCTTAGGTACTCGGGCATTTCATAATTGGCAACAGGCCGTACAATGATGCCTTTTTGCAATAATTTATGGTTATAGCCTGCTGCATCACCTACTTTAACGCTGATGAAATTCGCAAAAGATGGAATATATTCCAACCCCAGTTTTTCAAACCCCTGCTTCAATTGCGCCATACCGGCCTGATTTAACGCATAAGTACGTTCTACAAAATCATCATCTGCCAGCGAAGCCACGGCTGCTGCCTGTGCAATGCTATTAACGTTGAATGGCTGACGTACGCGGTTCATCATGTCGGCAACATCAGCGTGACACAAACCGAAGCCGATACGCAGCCCGGCCAGACCATACGCCTTGGATAAGGTGCGTGAAATCACTAAATGATGAAATTCAGGCAGCCATTTAATCGCTTCAGACTTCAGCTCGACCGGCAGATACTCATCGTAAGCCTCATCCAGTACTACCAGTATATTTTCAGGTACCTGTTTCAGGAAAGCATAAAGCGCATCCTTACCTAATAATGTACCTGTAGGATTATTGGGATTCGCAATAAAAATCATGCGTGTATTGGCTGTAATGGCCTTCAGCATCGCATCCAGGTCATGGCCGTAATTCTTTGCCGGCACAACCACGCCCGTAGCGCCCATTGCCTTTGTAACGAGCGGATAAACCGCAAAAGCATGCTGCGAATGGATGGTTTCGCTATCGTTGGTCAAATAAGCGCGTGCAGCCAGCTCCAGAATATCGTTAGAACCGTTGCCAAACACAATCTGGTTATGTGCAACATTGAATTTTTTACTGACTGCCTCACGCAATGCGAAGCTGTTGCCGTCGGGATAGCGCGCAATATCAAGAATCGCATCCTGTATCGCATACTCGGCTTTAGGGCTGATGCCTAAAGGATTCTCGTTCGATGCCAGCTTAACAATATCTTCAACTTGCAGCCCCATCTCTCTGGCAAGTTCAGTGATAGGCTTGCCGCCCTGATATGGCGAAATTTCACGGATATAGGCTGGGGCTTGAATAGTCATTTTAAGATCAGTATGTAATAAATGGTTAAATTTGAACCGCTATTATGGGGTTATACGACGGCTACAGGATAAGAACCTAAATGTTTCAGGTACGATGCGCGGCTTTCAATTTCCTTAATTGCAGCTGCTACATGCGCACTCTGCTCATGGCCTTCAATATCCACATAGAACACATACTCCCACATGCCAACTTTTGACGGACGGGACTCAAGCTTGGTCATGCTCACGCCATGTTCGGCCAACGGAGTAAGTAGCCCAAGAATCGCTCCGGGCTGGTTTTTGGTAGCCATTACCAGTGAAGTCTTGTCTTGACCTGATGGCGCAACGCCATGGCTTGAAATTACCAGAAAACGTGTGGTATTTTTAGGGTCGTCTTCGATGTTCTCTGCAAGCACATTCAAGTTAAACAGTTCCGCTGCACGTTTACTGGCAATTGCAGCTACCGGTGTATTCTGCGAAGTCACCAGATCATGCGCCATCTGTGCGGCGAGTGCATTACTCACTACCGCTTCACGCGTCACATTCGGCATAACCCGGTTAAGCCATTCATGGCACTGTGAAAGCGACTGCGCATGAGAGAAAATGTGCCTGATTTTACTGATATCTGACTGTGCTGAAAGCAGGCAATGATGAATCGGAATCGTCACTTCACCGCAAATCTTTAACGGACTGCTCAGCAGCAAATCGAGTGTCAAACCCACTGCACCTTCATTGGAATTCTCTACAGGAACAATACCGTAATCCGCCTGACCTGACTCTACAGATCGGAACACCTCATCGATGGAGCCACAAACGACCGCCCCCCGCCCTTGCCCGAATTGCTTTAGCGCGGCCTCCTCACTATAAGTGCCTAAGGGGCCGAGGAATGCTACCGTGAGTTCTTTTTCCAGCGCCCGGCAGTTAGACATGATACTGCGAAATATATTGGTAACCGCTTCAGCCGGCAACGGGCCGTCATTGTGCTCAATTAAGCGCCTGAGTACCTGAGCTTCACGCTCAGGACGATAGATGACACCGTCATCCTTAAGCTCACCGATGTGGCGGGCATGGCTTGCCCGGTCATTAACAAGCTTGAGTATCTGCTCATCTATGGCATCAATATGATCGCGGTGCTGCTTTAATTTATTTGATGGCTGCATGTCTGACATTTCTAATGTGCGCTTTCAAAGGCTTTCATATAGCTGACCAAGGCTTGCACGCCTTCAATCGGCATTGCATTATAAATAGACGCGCGCATGCCGCCCACCATACGGTGGCCTTTCAGTTGGAGCAGGCCATTCGCTTCTGCACCTTTAAGGAACGCATCGTTTAACGATTCATCTTTGAGGAAAAACGGAATATTCATACGTGAACGGTTGCTGATTGCAACATTATTCAGGTAAAAATCGGTACTATCGATATAATCGTACAGCAGATTCGCTTTAGCAATATTGACTTTCTCAATCGCAGCCACGCCGCCCTGCTCCAGCAGCCATTCGAACACCAGCCCTGCAATGTAAATACCGTAAGTTGGTGGCGTATTAATCATAGACTGATTTTCAGCCTGAGTTTTCCAGTTGAATACTGCCGGTGTCAAAGGAGATGCCTTGCCTAATAGGTCTTCACGCACAATCACGATACACAAACCTGCCGGGCCGATATTTTTCTGGGCACCACCGTAAATAACGCCATACTGACTGACATCAATCGGCCGGGAAAGGATGTGTGAGGACATGTCAGCAACGATAGGCACATTGCCGGCGTCAGGCAGGCCATCAAACTCAACACCGTTAATGGTTTCATTGGTGCAGATATGCAGATAGCGCGCATTCTTATTTAACTTCCAGCTATCAAATGCAGGTACATGCGTAAAATTTTCAGCTTCACTGCTTGCTACTACATTAATCTTGCCATAAGCATTCGCATCTTCCACGCTGCGTTTAGACCATGAACCGGTGACGACATAATCTGCCTCGCCGCCATTGAGCAGGTTCATCGGAATTACTGCATTCTCGGCAATTGCCCCACCTTGCAGAAACAACACTTTGTAGTTTTGCGGAATACCCAGCAAAGTACGCAAATCGGCTTCGGTCTTGGCCAGAATACTGGTGAATTCCTTACCGCGATGTGACATTTCCATCACACTCATACCGGAACCGTGCCAGTCCAGCATTTCTGCCTGTGCACGTTGCAACACAGCTTTCGGTAATACCGCAGGGCCCGCAGAAAAATTATAAATTTGTGCCATTTATTACTTAAACCTTATTTTTAATCACAGATAACTTAAATAGATAAATTCAGAGAATAAAATCATTTATTCATCTTGCTGCTCTACACCATCCACAGCAGCATCTGCGCCGCCATCAATGACATCATCAGCATTCTCGTCATCATCTGTTTCAACAATTTTTTCAATGCCTGAAAGTTTCTCACCTTCACCCAGATTAATCAGCGTTACACCTTGCGTAGCGCGACCCAGCTCACGAATTTCTTTCACACGTGTGCGAATCAGCACCCCGCCCGTAGTAATCAGCATGATTTCATCTTCATCATTGACGAGTTTAGCTGCAACCACCAAGCCATTGCGCTCACTTACCGCAATCGCTTTAACACCTTGTGTGCCACGGCCGGAGTGACGGAAGTCCGCCAGCACAGTTCGCTTGCCATAACCGTTTTCTGTAGCAACCAGCACGGTCTGCTGATCATTTTCAGCAATCAGCAATGATAGAACCTGTTGTTCAGGAGCCAGCTTCATACCGCGCACACCGCGTGTGGCACGCCCCATTTCACGCACTTCTTCTTCGTCAAACCAAACCGCTTTACCGCCGTTAGAAACCAGAATGATGTCATCATTACCGTTAGTGATTTCCGCACCGATCAAGTAGTCGCCTTCGTCCAGATTAATCGCGATAATGCCGGATTTGCGCGGATTGGCAAATTCGGTGAGCGCGGTTTTCTTAACGGTGCCTAATGATGTCGCCATAAAGATAAAGCGATTCTCATCAAACTCTTTCACAGAAAGAATAGCGTTGATTTTCTCGCCCTCTTCCAGCGGGAACAGGTTAATGATAGGCTTGCCACGGCTGGTACGGCTACCCTGCGGCACTTCGTACACTTTAAGCCAGTACACGCGACCACGGCTAGAGAAGCATAGGATATAGTCATGGGTGTTCGCCACGAACATTTTGTCGATAAAGTCATCTTCTTTGGTGGCTGCGGCCTGCTTGCCACGACCACCGCGTTTTTGTGAACGATACTCGTCCAGCGGCTGCGATTTAATATAGCCGGTATGAGACAGCGTCACCACCACATCTTGCGGTGTGATCAGGTCTTCCAGTGATAGATCCTGTGCGTTCGCCACGATTTCACTGCGGCGTTTGTCGCCAAACTGCCTTCTGATTTCAGTCAGTTCATCGCTGATAATTGTAGTGACACGTGACGCATTGGCTAAAATGTCCAGCAAATCAGCAATCACATCCATGACTTCTTTGTATTCATTAACTATTTTATCCTGCTCAAGGCCAGTCAGGCGTTGCAAACGCATTTGCAGGATTTCCTGCGCCTGCACATCGCTTAGCCTGTATCCGTTTGGCGTTAAACCAAAGTCGACACTCAAGCCATCCGGACGCGCGGCTTCCATTGCAGCACGTCGCAGCATTTCTTCAACCACCGGCGAATGCCAAGCCTTTGCCATCAGGTCTTTCTTAGCTTCTGGCGGCGTTGGAGCAGCTTTGATAATTGCAATCATCTCATCGACGTTTGCGAGTGCAACAGCCAGGCCTTCCAGCACATGACCACGCTCACGCGCTTTACGCAGTTCAAATACGGTACGGCGTGTCACCACCTCACGGCGATGACGCAGGAATGCTTCCAGCATCTGCTTCAAATTCAGCAGTCGCGGCTGACCGTCAAGCAAGGCTACCATGTTCATACCGAACGTGTCTTGCAGCTGGGTTTGTTTATACAGGTTATTCAGCACCACTTCCGGCACTTCACCGCGCTTGAGCTCAATGACTACGCGCATACCTGATTTGTCAGATTCATCGCGCAGGTCAGAAATACCTTCGATTTTCTTTTCGTTAACAAGCTCGGCGATTTTCTCAATCAGCGTTTTCTTGTTCACCTGGTAAGGCAGTTCGTCAATAATAATGGACTGACGACCGCCCTTATCCATATCTTCAAAATGAGTGCGGCCACGCATCACCACACGTCCGCGTCCGGTACGATAGCCTTCTTTGACACCTACAGTACCGTAAATAATACCTGCGGTTGGAAAGTCCGGCGCCGGCACCAGCTCAATCAGCTCATCAACCGTTGTTTCAGGGTTTTTAAGCAACGCAAAACACGCATCCAGAACTTCATTCAGGTTATGTGGCGGGATATTGGTCGCCATCCCTACCGCAATACCGGAACTGCCGTTAATCAGCAGGTTAGGGATACGTGCCGGCATGATAAGCGGCTCATGTTCCGAGCCATCATAGTTCGGGCCAAAATCAACAGTCTCTTTATCGATATCCGCTAGTAATTCGTGTGCGATTTTCGCCATGCGGATTTCGGTATAACGCATCGCCGCAGCGTTGTCGCCATCGACAGAACCGAAGTTACCCTGACCATCCACCAGCATATAGCGTAACGAGAAGTCCTGCGCCATACGCACAATCGTATCGTAAACAGCAGTATCGCCATGCGGGTGGTATTTACCGATAACGTCGCCGACAATACGTGCGGATTTTTTATAAGGCTTGTTGTAATCATTAGACAACTCATGCATCGCATACAAAACGCGGCGATGCACCGGTTTCAAACCGTCACGCACATCTGGCAATGCACGACCTACAATTACGCTCATGGCATAATCAAGGTAAGATCGGCGCATTTCATCTTCTAAACTGATCGGCAGGGTTTCTTTAGCGAATTGATCCATATTTCGACTGACTTTTAATGGTTTTTATATTGCCCAAATTTTAGCATGATTAGCGCGTAAATTAACGGTTTCAACCATACTTTTAGCATTGTTTATGGCGTAAAAAAATCAGGGTAAAGTTACCCTGATTTTTTAATGCAATACATCACAAACAACTAACAAATAAAGACATGGGCTACAAACTTAACCACCCGTTAAATGCGCTATTTAGCAAGCAATGCCAAGTCCGCTTTCAGATCTTCGATATGCTCTAGCCCTACCGCAATTCGCAGCAGCCCGTCAGTAATACCCGTAGCTGCGCGCGCTTCAGCTGTAACACGGCTATGTGTTGTAGAAGCCGGGTGGGTAATGGTGCTTTTGGCATCGCCAAGGTTAGCTGTAATCGAAATCAATTGCGTAGCATCAACCAGCGCCCAGGCAGCTTCTTGCGGCGTTTGCCCCGCTTCAGGCTTCACTTCGAATGTAACGATGCCGCCACCGCTGCTTTGCTGGCGCATGGCCAGCGCATGTTGCGGATGCGATGCCAGACCCGGATAATGCACGCGTGCCACACGCGGCTGCGCTTCCAGCCAGGTTGCCAATGCCAGCGCATTTTTAGCGTGCGCTTCCATACGCACGTGCAGGGTTTCCAACCCTTTTAGAAACACCCAGGCATTAAATGCACTCATCGTCACACCTGCTGTACGCAGGAAACCGTATACAGGCTCCATCAAAGCTTTCGAGCCCAATACAGCGCCGCCGAGGCATCGCCCCTGACCATCGATATACTTGGTGGCAGAATGAATGACGATATCAGCCCCCAATTCCAAAGGCTGCTGGATTGCCGGGGTGCAGAAACAATTATCCACCACCAGATAAGCACCTGCGAGATGAGCAATACCAGCCAGCACCTGAATGTCACAAACTTCTGTCATCGGGTTGGAAGGTGTTTCCACAAAAAACAATTTTGTTTTTTGTGTAATGGCTGCCTGCCAAGCATCGGGATCAGTCAATGATACAAACGTGACATCCAGTCCCCAGCGCTTAAGTATATTGCCAAACAGCTGTACGCTGGTACCGAAGATGCTGCGTGATGCCACCACATGGTCACCGGCAGAGCACAAGCCCATTACGCAAGCCAGAATGGCCGACATGCCACTAGACGTAGCAACGCATTGCTCGGCTCCTTCGAGCGCAGCCAGTTTATTCTGAAACATGGTGACAGTCGGATTAGTAAAGCGGGAATAGATATTACCCGGCTCAGTGCCGCCAAAGCGCGCAGCCGCCTGCGCAGCACTTTTGAACTTGAAACTGGAGTTCAGAAAAAGTGCTTCGGAGTTTTCTCCATACTCTGTCGACTCGGTGCCGGCACGCACGCTTAATGTTTCAGGGTGATATTGTATTTTGTTCATATTGTTCTCGATCTGTCTGAATAATAAAAAACCCGTTAAAGCGCTAAGCTAAAACGGGTCTTTTTTTTACTCGCTTTAGCTGTATTTATAATGCGCCCGCAAGCTGAGTGTGGCCTTGATTAATGTTGGCAAACTCAAATCAGCGCAACTTCATGGTAGTACTCCGCCAGAGCACAGTCAAGTGTTACTGGTGTAAATGACCGATATAAATGATTGATAAAAGTTTAAGCACTTTCTTCCACTTGCAGCTCATTGGAATTAATCAGGTTCAAATCCAGCTGCGTAATCGAATTGGCCGGTTTTTGGCCTTTCTTGCCATCAGCACGTGCAGATTCGATTCTCGCCAGGTAAGCCTCTGTGATGTCACCAGTCACATACTTGCCATCGAAGCATGAGCAGTCGAAATCCTTGATGTTCGGGTTTCTGAATTTAACATCAGCAATCAAAGCATCCAAGTCCTGGTAAATCAACGCATCCGCACCGATTTCCTTACATATTTCATCGTCGCTACGGCCTGTTGCCAGCAATTCATCACGACTAGGCATATCAATGCCATATACATTAGGAAAGCGTACCGGAGGTGCCGCAGATGCAAAGTAAACTTTATTGGCCCCGGCGTCACGCGCCATCTGCACAATTTGCTGCGAGGTTGTACCACGCACGATTGAATCATCTACCAGCAACACATTCTTACCCTTGAACTCAATGCCGATTGGGTTTAATTTCTGGCGTACGGATTTTTTTCTTAATGCCTGCCCTGGCATGATAAAAGTGCGGCCGATGTAACGATTTTTAATAAATCCTTCACGGTAATCCAGGCCTAGCGCCAGCCCCACCTGCAATGCGCTCGGGCGGCTTGTATCCGGAATTGGTATTACAACGTCAATTTTCTTATCAGCCCACTCACGCTTGATCTTGTCAGCGAGGCTTTTACCCATATCCAGGCGGGTCTGGTACACAGATACACCGTCAATCACAGAGTCCGGACGCGCCAGATAAACGTATTCAAATATACAAGGATTCAGTTTTGCGTTTTCAGCACATTGACGAGAAAAGAAGTTGCCATCCATATCGATAAACACGGCTTCACCCGGCTCTACGTCACGCACAATCTTAAAGCCCAGCACATCCAGCGCAACACTCTCTGAGGCGACGATATATTCAGTGCCTTTATCAGTCTCGCTTTTACCGATGACCAATGGACGTATGCCATTAGGGTCACGGAATGCAAGCAAACCAAAGTTTGCAATCATTGCCACTACACCGTAAGCCCCCTTACAACGCTTATGCACGCCGGCAACCGCATCAAAAACCATGTCCGTATTGAGTACGGCATTTCGTGATGTTTTCTCGATTTCATGCGCCAGCACATTGAGCAAGACTTCAGAATCAGAACTGGTATTGATGTGGCGTAAATCCTGACGGAACATTTCAGACTTCAACTGCTCTGAATTAGTCAGATTGCCATTGTGTCCCAGCACGATACCGAATGGTGAGTTAACATAAAACGGCTGCGCCTCGGCTGCATTTGATGACCCTGCAGTTGGATAACGTACATGCGCAATACCGGCATTGCCGATCAAGTTACGCATGTGACGGGTCTGGAATACATCTTTGACCAGGCCATTATTTTTATGCATAAAAAACGTATTGCCGTCACAGGTGACGATGCCCGCGGCATCCTGCCCCCTGTGCTGCAGCACCAGCAAACCATCATACAACAACTGATTGACTGGATTTTTACCTACGATGCCTATAATTCCACACATGTATTGAACCTTAACTGATAAATTGCATATTTAAAATAGTAAATTTCTTTAGGGCACTTTAGTCATATTTAACATGCCCGGCTATGCCTTCAGGCAGCCAAGGCAACATACCAATAACCAGCGCCTCGATTGGCGAACTGAACATCGCATTTTTCCATCTTGCATCTTTCGGCAACTCAGTCAGTCCGGCAAGAAACACTAGTATGCACACAATCAATAAGCCCCTGAGCACTCCGAAAAAAGCACCTAATAAACGGTTAAGCCATCCCAGGCCGATTTTTTTAAAGACTGCAGAAATTGCAATTGCAAGTAAAGTTGAAAGCAAAAGTGTTGCTAAAAAAAGCACCAGGAATGCAGCGAGTATACGCAGCGATTCCGTGGGGATATCCGGCGGCATCATCGGCAGCAGCTGGCCGGTATAAGTTCTGCCTACATAAAACGCGGCCACCCAGCCAAGAATCGACAGCACTTCTTTGACCAAACCGCGCATTACGCTAAATATGACTGACAACCCTACAATTGTCAGTACTGCATAATCAAAAAACGTCATCGTTTTTTATCTCAATTGCAATGAACCGGTCCGGCGCTGGAAAAAGAGTCAGGGCAGCACTCATCAACACTTTAATCATTACCGATGACAATACCGGATAATCCTAACTCTTTAATTTTAGCTAACGCAACTACAGCATCCTCGCGTGAGTTAAAGCTACCGGCTTTAAGGCGTAAACTTTCGCCTTTAGGCGTTTTGATTTTCTCAGTATGCGTGCTGAAACCAGCCTGTTTTAACTGATCCTGCAAGCGCTTGACATTAGCTACGTCAGAATAGACACCCACCTGTACCGTGAATGATGCAGCAGGCGTAACGGTAGTTTTTATTTCGGTTTTGCTGACGTCCGGAGTCTTAACTGCTACTGTCTTTTCTGGCTGAGGCGCTAAAGACTCTCTAGGCGGTGCGCTTTCAGGTTTTGTAGCTACAACGGGCTCTTTAACCTCCAAAACTGGCGCTGCCACCACTACATCCTGCGGCGCGGGCTGCTGGTTAGCGGCAGGTTCAACCACTGCATTATTGACAACCGGTTCAGGATTCGCATTTGCAGTTTCCGGCATTGTAATCCGGATAGGTTCCTGCTGAGCCAGGAGCGCGCGATCCTGCAACACCTGCGGCAATATAATGATCATCAGCAGCACTAACGCTATAGCGCCCACTAGACGGCGACGCGCCCTTTTCTTTAGCGTCAGCTCCTGCTCATTGGGTAAATCAGGCGGCATTAGTGCTTCCTTCAAAAATGGATATCTGCATGATCGTTCAGGTACTGCATAACATTTGAAACAGTGAAGAACGAACCAAACACGATTATTTTATCATTTTCGTTTCTATCAATACAGACTTCCGTATCAATACAAGCTTGCTTACAGGCATTGGCTGCAGAATCAAATACCTTGATTCCGGCTTTCGGCACTACTTCCAGAATTACTTTAACCAGTTCATTGACCGGTGTGCTGCGTATATGATCAATATCGGCCACATACCATAAATCAATCTCATCTTTTACCGCATTCACTACGCCTTTAATATCTTTATCTGCCAGCATTGCGAATACGGCAATTGTCTTACCTGCCTTTGCGCCATCTTGATGACAGGATTGCACACGATGCGCTTTCAGGTTTTTTGCCAGCACTTCAGCAGCGTGCGGGTTATGTGCCACATCCAAAATCAGCCTGGGTGATCTTGAAACGGTTTGAAAACGCCCGGCAAGTTTCACGTCTGTCATAGCTGCTGCAATTGCCTGACTGCTTACAGGCAAAACAGGCTGCAGCGACTCGACAGCAGTAACGGCACACGCGGCATTCATCAACTGATAGTCGCCTTCCAGCGCAGGCAACGGCAGGGTATACACCAATTTACCGTCCAGCAGATAATGCCAGCCTGATGCAACCGATTCACAATTAAAATCATGCGTGATGCATTTAAAATCCGAACCAATTTTATGCGCATAGGAAACCAGGCTTTGGGGAGGGTTTGAATCACCGCAGATTGCCGGAATCGAAGCCCTATATACGCCCGCCTTTTCAGCCCCGATACTTTCCCGCGTATTACCTAAAAACTCCTGATGATCGATATCGACACTGGTCACAACAGCGCAATCGGGTTCAAATGCGTTAACGGCATCCAAACGTCCGCCAAGACCAATCTCAAGTATCGCGATATCGATTCGCGCCTGGACAAAATACCAGACAGCTGCGAGCGTACCCACCTCAAAATAAGTCAGGGCTATTTCTTCATCACCGCTCTTTAACCCTAATCTGGCTTGCTCTACCGCCGCAAATGCCGCACAAAGACCCGCATCACTGACCTCATCGCCATTGACGCGCACCCTTTCGTTGTATCGCAGCAAATGGGGAGATGTATAACAGCCGACCTGATAGCCGGCCTGCTTGTATATCTGTGCGAGCATGGCACAGGTCGAGCCTTTGCCATTAGTGCCGGCAACCGTAATGATTTTAAAGTTCGGCACTAAAGCCAGACGTTCAATCACCAGCCTGACTCGCTCCAGCCCCATTGCAATGGCTTTGGGATGGAGTTGCTCAATATGAAACAACCAAGCGGCCAAGTCTCTTTGTACCACGTTTGGTGCCAGGTCTTTAGACATGCAAGTCAATCCCGGTCTGTACAGACCCTTTCAAAATAAGCGCGCGGAAAGAGAATTCAACTGGCAGCATGCGTAATCTTTATTAAGCCGCTGCCGGCAGGCGCATTAAACTGGATAATAATGCAGCAAGCCTGTTACGCATTTCACGACGGTCAATAATCAAATCGATTGCACCATGTTCCAGCAGGAATTCAGCGCGCTGAAAACCATCCGGCAATGTTTCACGTACGGTCTGTTCGATTACGCGCGGCCCCGCAAAGCCAATCAGTGCCTGTGGTTCGGCCACGATCACATCGCCCAGCATGGCGAAACTTGCTGAAACACCGCCCATAGTCGGGTCGGTCAGTACGGAGATAAAAGGCAAGCCCGCATTACTTAACTGCGTCAGTGCCGCGCTTGTTTTTGCCATCTGCATCAAAGATAACAAACCTTCCTGCATACGTGCGCCGCCGCTGGCTGATATGCATACAAACGCCATCTTGTTATCAATTGCCGTCTGCACGCCGCGTACAAAACGCTCACCGACCACCGAACCCATTGAACCGCCCATATATTTGAATTCAAATGCGGCAACCACGACTGGCACGGATTTAATAGCACCCTGCATGACAATCAATGCGTCTTTTTCATTGACTGCTTTTTGTGATTCTTTGATACGATCCGCATAACTTTTACTGTCTTTAAATTTCAGCGGGTCAATCGGCTGCACATTGGCACCTACCTCAAACTGGCCTTCGGCATCCAGCAACTGCATCAGGCGTGCACGGGCACCAATACGGTTGTGGTAGCTGCATTTTGGACATACTTCTGCATTATCTTCAAGGTCTTTACGATAAAGCACTGATTGACATGCAGGACACTTGATCCACAAGCCTTCAGGAACAGTTTTTTTATCAGCACCAACAACACGCTGAATCTTTTGCGGTAATTTATTTAACCAGCCCATGGTGTATTCCTTTTATTTTTTAGCAGCATCAACTGCTGTTTTTAATTCTGTCATAAGGGTAGCGACGTTATCCAGCAGATTATCGTCATTTGATGATTCAATCGCCTGCACCATGCGACTGCCTACCACAACTGCATCTGCAATCGCAGCAGTCGCTTCCGCCGTAGCCGCATCACGAATGCCAAAACCCACACCTACCGGCAAATCTGTCTGCTTGCGAATTGAGGCAACACGCTCTGAAACTTCTTCAATATTCAAATTGGCAGCGCCAGTAACACCCTTCAGTGAAACATAGTAAACAAAACCACTGGCCTGGTTCACAATCAGCTCAACGCGGTTAGGCTCAGTTGTCGGCGACAGCAAAAATACCGGATCAATATCGCGCGCGCGCAATTCTTTAACAAAACCACCGCACTCTTCAGGTGGGTAATCAACGGTAATCACTCCATCAACATCCGCAGCTTTGGCACGATCAGCAAATACGGTCGCGCCTATCGCTTCAATCGGGTTGGCATAACCCATCAGGATAATCGGCGTTTTCTGGTCAGTTTGGCGAAAAGTTTTTACCATATCAAGCACAGCAGTCAAGCCCACCTTATGCACCAAAGCGCGCTCGCTGGCACGCTGAATCACAGGGCCATCGGCCATAGGATCAGAAAAAGGCACACCCAGCTCAATCATATCGGCACCGTGTTTAACCAGTGTGTGCATTAAATTAACAGTGTGTTTCGGATGCGGGTCACCTGCTGTAATGTAAGGAATTAAAGCGGTTTTACCTTGCTGTTTCAAGGATGCAAAAGTTGATTGAATACGTGACATAAGTGTTTTATTGGTACTTTAAAAAAATTAAAAAATGCAAAGTTCTTATCCAGGCAAAGCGCCCTGTAACACCACATGGGGCACCTGACTTCGCAAGCAGTTTAGCGTTTGGGTAACCGGAGTGCCTGTAGTGCGGAACTTGCATTTTACAGAGTGATGTTAGCGAGCTTGGCAACTGTATTGATGTCTTTATCACCACGGCCAGATAAATTGACTAACACGATTTGGTCTTTGCTCATCGTCTTAGCCAGCTTCTCGGCGTAGGCCAGTGCATGGCTGGATTCCAGCGCGGGAATAATACCTTCTGTACGGCATAAATTATGGAAAGCGGTCATCGCTTCATCATCGGTAATTGCCACATATTCGGCGCGCTTGATATCTTTAAGCCATGCATGCTCAGGGCCAACACCCGGATAATCCAGACCGGCCGAAACAGAGTGTGTTTCAATAATCTGGCCATCAGCATCCTGCATCAGATAAGTACGGTTACCATGTAAAACACCTACCGGGCTGTTCGCAGTCAGCGGTGCGGCATGCATACCGGACTCAATGCCATGGCCGGCAGCTTCAACACCAATCAAGCGCACATTTGGCACGTCGATATAAGGGTAAAAAATCCCCATCGCATTAGAGCCGCCGCCTACACAAGCCACTACGGCATCCGGCTGGCGACCTGCCATTTCCATCATCTGCACTTTGGCTTCATCACCAATAACCGCCTGAAAATCACGCACCATCATCGGGTACGGGTGAGGACCAGCTACGGTACCGATGATATAAAAAGTATTGTGCACATTGGTAACCCAGTCGCGCATCGCTTCATTCAAAGCGTCTTTAAGCGTTTTAGAGCCACTTTCAACCGGAACCACGGTTGCACCCAGCAATTTCATCCTGAACACGTTCGGCGCCTGACGCTTTACGTCTTCACTACCCATATAGACTACGCATTCCAGACCCAAACGCGCTGCGATTGTTGCGGTTGCCACGCCATGCTGGCCAGCACCGGTTTCTGCAATCACGCGCGGTTTACCCATGCGCTTGGCCAGTAACGCCTGCCCAATTGTATTGTTGATTTTATGTGCGCCGGTGTGATTCAGATCTTCACGCTTGAGATATATCTGCGCACCGCCTACCTTATCGGATAAACGCCTGGCATGATAAATCGGACTTGGGCGACCAACAAAGTGTTTCAAATCATAATGATATTCGGCCAGAAACTCTGGGTCATGACGATATTTCTCGTACATCACACGCAGTTCTTCCAGCGCTTCAACCAAAGTTTCTGCGACAAACGTACCACCATATTGCCCAAAATGCCCACGTGCATCCGGCATGTCATATAACTGCATTATTCACTCTCCAAAAAACCAGTGCGTTTAGACCTAAGTTAAATAAACCTGTTGCATAAATGCAGCAATTTTTGCTGCATCTTTGATTCCTTTTGATATTTCTACGCCGCCGCTCACGTCTACCGCGTATGGCTTAACCTGGCTGATTGCCTGTGCTACATTCTGCACATTCAGGCCGCCTGCCAATATAACAGGCTTGCCTAATGATGCAGGGATCAGGTTCCAGTCGAACACATGACCGGTGCCTCCTGCAACACCATCGGTAAATGTATCGAGCAGCAATGCTTTCGATGCGGAAAAATCTTTCGCACATTGTACCAAATTTGTGTCCGACTTAACGCGTATCGCCTTGATAAATGGCAAACCATAGCTTGCACACTCCTGCGGCGTTTCATCTCCATGAAATTGGAGCAAATCGAGTTTCACGCGTGAAATAACCTCCCGCACAAACTCTGGCTCAGCATTTACAAACAATCCGACCACCGTCACAAAAGCCGGTATCTTATTTGCTATTTCAGCGGCTTGCGCCATCTCAACGTTACGCGGGCTGGGGGTATAGAACACCAGGCCGATCGCATCAGCTCCATTCCTTACTGCATCGAGGGCATCTTCAACGCGTGTAATACCGCAAATCTTAACTCTTACTCTCAATCGATTATCCCTGTCACTGATACAAAACCAGAAAACGCCATTGTAACGCTAAATCAGCACATGCAAGCCATCTGACGGACTGCCTGCGGGCAAGCCCCATCGATCATCGTAGCCTACCCCGGTCAGATAAAGGCCATAAGGTGAAAATGTCGGGGGCGACAATGTCCGGTTGCGTTTCTGCAGTAGCTGTTTGATATAAATTGGAGGATGAGCGCCCTTACCCACATAAATAAGCGCACCAATCATATTTCTTACCTGGTGTTGCAGAAAAGCGTTGGCCGAGAAAGAAAAGACAAAATAACGTCCCGAGACCTGCACTTCGGCCTGCGTGATGGTTCTGACCGGCGACTTTGCCTGACACTCGGAAGCACGAAAAGCACTAAAATCATGCTCGCCGAGCAAATAAGAGGCAGCTTCCTGCATTGCAGTAAAATCAAGCGGCAAGTGAAACCAGCCGGCTTTTTCCGCCATCAAGGCAGAGGCAACCGGCGCGTTGTAAAGTAAATATTGATAGCTGCGGCTAAATGCTGAAAACCGCGCATGGAATTCATCAGGAACAAGATGCGCCCACTCTACTCTTACGGTATGTGGCAAATGCGCATTCACACCGCGCACCCATGCAGATAACGGCCGATCAGCCTGCGTTTCAAAATGCACCACCTGGCAGAGCGCATGCACGCCGGTATCCGTGCGGCCGGCGGCATGTACCCTCACAGGGTGCTGGGCAATCGCCGAGATTGCGGCTTCCAGGGCATCCTGCACACCACAGGCCGATGGCTGGCTCTGCCAGCCGCAGAACTGCGAGCCATCATAAGAAACACTCAATGCAATCCTCATGCGAAACCCCGGTAAATCATCAAAATAAATATCGCCGGCAGCAAAAGCATCATGACTTTATCAATTAAACCAAATGGCAGCTTCTGGAAGGAAATCATACTTACCTGTGCCAGGTTCTCTACCGATGCATCAATTTCATCCAACTGACTGAAACTGAAATTAGTTTTATCTTTTGCGGCAAGCTCTTCAACGTAATTCAACGTGAGCATCAGTCTTGCCGCAAAGCGCTCGATATTCAAACCTGCAAATCTGAACGGCATCAGCAGCATATACAAACCCAGCATCATTTGCTCTCTTGGGCTGCTGGTCAATAGTAGGCTTAATGCAGCCAATGCGATCAGCAATTTTTCAATCTGTACAAATCCCGACTGCAAGCCTTCGTAAGTAGGTGCGGCATTGACAGGAAAACCGGTAACCAGCTCTCCCGGAGTGCCAAACGCATAAATAATCAATATAGATAACAGCAGCCAGCGCATACGTCTGACGGCATGCAGAAAAGCAGACTCCCTCAGGCTCCACACCATCACAAAAGAAAGCATCATGAGAGAAAACAGCATCAGATTATCAAGCATGCTGATGAGTAATAAAACCAATATAAAACACAGAATTTTTATTAATGGGTGCATGTAAATCTGTTAATCATTTTGAATAGATTCATGATGACTGAATCATACTATCGTTAGCCTTGGCAGTTGCAGGTTATTGAATAAAAAAGCCGAGCTTGACGCTCGGCTTTTTTATTACCCAATATAACTTAAGCCAGGCTTGCCAACAGCTTTTCGGCTGTTAAACGTTGCTGAGGGCCACCTTCTTTCAGCACTTCATCAAGCAGGTCACGGGCACCTTCCACATCTTCCATATCGATATACACTTTAACGAGATCCAGCTTGATATCGATATCTGGATTTTCTTCTGCGATTGCCGGCGGTACATCTGCGATCAGCTCAGGCGCATCAGCAGCAGGCTGTGGCGCTTCAATGACTACAGGCTCAGCACTACTCAAATCAAGGCTGATAGCTGAAAAATCAAAGTTATTCGCTTCATTGTTATTTAAACCGGCGGATTCCAGATCAACAGCAGATACCTCCTGCTCATCAACCAGCGGAAAATCAAATGAAATTTCCTCAGACTTGTCATCAGCAACCGACACGCCGGGAGCAGCATCAGTTTCAAAGTTAAGATTGATGCCTTCTAATGCGCTGACTTCTGCCTTATTCTCGCTCACTTCCGCTGCAGACTCGCCAAACCCTTCAAAATTAAAATCAATAGAATCAAGCGCACTGGATTCTACCTTCTCTTCTTCGACCGGTGTTACAGCGTCCGTGAATCCCTCAAAATTAAAATCAGATGCCGCAGCTACAGCTTCAGGAGCTTCAACCGCCTGCGACTGGGTAAAATTAAAATCCAGCCCGGCAACAGTACTTGAATCTTCCGCTACAGGTGCTGCCATTAATTCAGCCTCCTGCTGGCCGGCAGCCTCCAATGAAGGCTCTTGACTGGGGGTTGCAGCCTCTCCTGCTTCGGCAGCGAATGTTCCAAAATCAGGAAAATCAAAATCCATGGAATTGTCTGCTGTCGCGGTAGTATTTACAGCAACAGCCGGACTTTCAATAGCTTCAGTTGCAATCACGTTGCTATCCAGCCCACCCAAATCAAAAGATTCAGCTTGAGCTGAGGTTGCGCTCAATGCGTCTAATGAAGGTTTGGCTTCGTTATCCGCCTGGGGTTGATCGAACGAAAAATCCAGGTCATTACCAAGCTCCATGTCGGCTACAGCAGAAGCTGCATTGCTTTCCACAGATTTACCTGCTGGTGCTGAAGGTGCAAGCTGGCTGATATCATAAAGCGGATTATCAGGCTCAACAGTCACGCCCAATTCGGCAACTTTAGCCCAGGTAGGATCATCCGAGCCTAATGTAGTATAAAGTTCACCGGCAATTGCCTCAAATGCAGAAGCATCTTTTCTGGCTGCATACATTTCAAGCAACTTCAAATGCAACTCGTAGCGCTTGGGTTCTTTTGAAATTGCATCTTTAAGGATTTCTTCAGCCTGTGCATCACGGCCATAAGCCATATACACTTCAGCTTCTGCAATCGGGTCGACATCATTGGTGTCAATCATGCCGCCGTCAGCACTTTGCGCGAAGTCGGTCAGGAACGATGTATCCGCGGAACTGGTCGCATTGCCAGTCGTGTTACCGAATACCGTATTTGCACGAAGACCGCCTGAAGTCAAAATACCGCGCTCAAAACTATCAAGATCTTTTCTGCGCTTATTCCGCAAATAAACCCAGCCAGCGCCCAGCAAAACAAGGCCACCTGCGCCACCCAGCATGAACAAGTTGACACTTTCCAATAGGCTGGAAAGGAATGATGGCTCTTCTTCCGGTGGCGACTGCACAGGAACTTTTGCAGCAGGCGCTTTAGCATCGGCAGCAGGCGCCGCTTGTTTAACAGGTTCAGCTGCAGGACTTGCAGCAGGCTGTGCGGCACTGGCCGCTTCAGGGGCGGCTGGCGTTACTTCAGGAACAGGTGCTGCAGGTGCAGGTGACGCAGATGGTTGTTGATCAGCAGGTTTGACAACAGCATCTGCATTTTTTTGCATATCGGCCATTGTCTGGCTTTTTAAAGCCAGCAGCTTTTGCATATCAGCAATCTGGCTTTCCAGTGCCGTGGTTCGCTCATGCGCTTCTTTCAGTGATTTCTCACGCGCTGTCGCTTCCTCCTGCAAGGCTAGTACTTTTGCATCAGCTTCCGCACTGGATTTATCGCTTTGCGCTGCTGCCTTGCCACCAGCTGACAGTTTTACTACATCCTGCGGGCCGGATTTAACTGGGGCTGCCTTGTCTTCAGCCGAGGCAATCTTGCCGGATGCTGACTGTTTGCGCTCGGTTTCTTCAGCCACAGGAGCAGCCATCACATTACCGGCAAGGCTATTACGATAAGCATTCCAGTTTGCGGAATGTACCTTGACTTCTTTTGTCGCCTGTTTAGAGTTAATCGCAGACAGAGTATCTTTTGACGGGATTTTCACAATCTGGCCTACCTTCAGCCGATTCATGTTTCCATCTACAAAGGCACTTTTGTTGGCTTCAAACAATCCGATCAGCATCTGGTCAAGGCTAATGCCATCGACCTGCACTTCTTTTGCAATCGCATTTAACGTGTCGCCACGTTGCGTAGTCAGCTCATAGGCTGTAGCCACTTCGGCAGAAGGTTCACTGCTTTGGGTGTTCTTTACGCTGGATTTTTTTGATGATTTGGTTTTACCTGAGATTGGCTGCGATGCTGTTGCAGCATACGCGCCAGATTGGGTACTTGTGCTGCCTGATACTGCAGAACCAGGTTTATTGATCACTGATGTTACAGGTTCTTCACTCAGAGATTGCTTATACCCTGGTGGGTCAAGCAATATCGTGTATTCGCGCAACAGACGTCCGGATGCCCAATCAACCTGTATCAGCATATCAAGGTATGGGTCATCGATAGGCTGCTGTGAGCGCAGCCTTAGAACCGGAGATCCATCCGGATTCCTGGCAAGCTCCACCTTGATATTGCTATGCACACCAAGGCGCTGAATGCCTTGCAGGGCATAAGCTTCTTCTGATGCAATCGCTGCCGATAGCGACGAAAGCTCGTCCGGTGTGACCGACAATAGATCAATTTCAGCTTTAAGCGGCTCTCCCAAGCCAGAATTAACGCTGAGCTTCCCCAAGCCCGCGGCTAATCCGTAAAGCGGCATAAATGCCAGGCAGACCGCTAATGATATTTTATTTATTTTAGACTTATGCACATTGCTACCTTTAATCAAACTGATTTCTGCAATATGAAAATAACATCAAATAGTTAGCTATGCAAGCTCATAATGCACATTATATTCATGAGCTATCTACTTGCAGACCATCAAAGTTGTAACGTCACAACGGGCTCAAGTTAACAATTATTTACTTTTCTATTAAAATCCGCAACATACGACGCAGAGGCTCTGCCGCACCCCACAGTAATTGATCACCTACCGTAAAGGCAGATAAATAATCATTCCCCATATTAAGTTTGCGTAAACGACCTACCGGGGTAGTCAGCGTACCGGTAACCGCAGCTGGCGTAAGCTCCCTCATACTAGGTTCACGCTCGTTTGGCACAACTTTTGCCCACTGATTCGCCTCCGCCAGCATTTGATTAATCTCATCGAGCGGCACATCTTTTCTGAGCTTGATGGTTAAAGCCTGACTATGGCAGCGCATTGCGCCGATACGCACGCACAAACCATCGATTAAAATCGGGTTAGCTTCACGTCCAAGAATCTTATTGGTTTCAACGCCGCCCTTCCATTCTTCTTTACTCTGGCCATTGCCCAGGTCTTTATCAATCCATGGAATCAGACTTCCTGCCAGCGGCACGCCAAAATGCGATGTAGGGAACTCTTTATCACGAAGCGTTCCAGCAACTTCACGATCAATGTCGAGAATTGCTGATGCCGGATCTTTAAGGAAATCACTCGCTACGCGATGGGCTTCGCCCATTTGCTTGAGTAATTCGCGCATATTCTGCGCACCAGCGCCAGATGCTGCCTGGTAAGTCATTGAAGTTGCCCACTCGACCAGATCTGCCTTGAACAAGCCGTTCAGTGCCATCAGCATCAATGATACGGTACAGTTACCGCCCACCCAGTTTTTATTACCCTGCTGCATCGCATCTTTGATGACATGCATATTGACCGGATCAAGAATAATGACTGCATCTTTTTCCATACGCAGGGTTGATGCCGCATCAATCCAGTGGCCGTTCCAACCATCATTCCTTAATTTTGGAAATATTTCAGTGGTGTAGTCGCCGCCCTGGCAGGAAACAATCGCATCCATCGCCTTAAGTGCATTGATATCTTTTGCATCCAGCAAGGCCGGTGTTTCTTTACCCACATTAGGGCCTTTGCCGCCGACTTGTGATGTAGTGAAAAACTGTGGTTCAATTAACGCAAAATCATTCTCTTCCATCATGCGTTGCATGAGTACAGAACCAACCATACCGCGCCAACCAACAAAACCGACCTTTAACATTTTAATTATCCAAATTTAAAATTACCGAAATGCTGAGTTTCACTCAGCAAACCACACACTTGACCAGATCAAGCCTCTGGCAATATTGCGACATTACAGCGCCGCGACCACCGCATCACCCATTGCAGCACAGCCAACCTTATTAGTACCGTCAGTCCAGATGTCTGCGGTTCTGTAGCCTTGCGCCAATGCTTTTTTCACTGCATTTTCAATGCGCTGCGCATTGGCTTCATCGTTAAATGTATAGCGCAGCATCATGGCGGCAGATAAAATCGTGGCCAGCGGATTGGCAATGTCCTTGCCAGCGATATCTGGTGCAGAGCCGTGGCTAGGCTCATACATACCCTTGTTATTAGCATCCAACGATGCTGAAGGCAGCATGCCGATTGAACCCGTGAGCATGGAAGCCTCGTCAGATAAAATATCACCGAAAATATTGCCGGTCACCATCACATCAAATTGTTTGGGCGCACGGATCAGCTGCATCGCTGCATTATCTACATACATATGGCTTAATTCAACTTCCGGGTATTCTTTCGAAAGCTCAATCATGACTTGGCGCCACAGCTCAGTACATTCCAGCACATTGGCTTTATCAACCGAGCATACTTTTTTATTGCGCTTCATGGCAATATCAAATGCTACGCGGCCAATGCGGCGGATCTCGGACTCTGAGTAACGCATTGTATTCACACCTTCACGCTCACCGTTTTCCAGTGTGCTGATGCCGCGCGGCTGACCGAAGTAAATATCACCGGTCAATTCACGCACAATCATGATATCCAAACCGGAAACAACTTCAGGCTTCAGGGTAGATGCAGACGCAAGCTCAGGGTAAAGCAATGCGGGACGCAGGTTCGCGAACAGGTTAAGCTCTTTGCGGATACGCAGCAATCCACGTTCCGGGCGCAGGTGACGCTCCAGCTTATCGTATTTCCAGTCACCGACAGCGCCCAGCAATACCGCATCAGAATCTTTCGCAAGCTTCAGGGTTGCGTCCGGCAATGGATCGCCTGCAGCCTCGTAGCCAGCGCCGCCAATCGGCGCTTCGGTCATTTCAATATTCAAATTCAGCGCATTTAACACTTTAACGGCTTGAGCAACAATTTCCGGACCGATGCCATCACCTGGCAATACTGCGATTTTCATGAACTAACTTTCTTAAACTTAAATGTAATCAGATACAAACTTAATAAAGGGTTATGCAAATAACCAGGGTTGCGATTGGCGATGCTTCGCTTCAAATGCCTTGATTTTATCCTGCTGCTGCATTGTCAGGCCAATGTCGTCCAGGCCATTCAAAAGACAATGTTTACGGAAGGCATCAACCTCAAACGGATACACCTCGCCATTTGGCGTCGTCACTGTCTGCGCCGCCAAATCAATGTTTAACGCGTAGCCCTCATTTGCCTCTACCTGCTTAAACAATGCATCCACGATGTCAGCGCTTAGCACAATAGGCAACATGCCGTTCTTAAAACAGTTGTTAAAGAAAATATCGGCAAAACTTGACGCAATAATGACTTTAAAACCATAGTCTTCGAGTGCCCATGGCGCATGCTCTCGACTTGAACCACAGCCAAAATTTTCACGTGTAAGCAAAACACGCGCACCCTGATAACGCGCCTGATTCAGCACGAAGTCTTTATTTAACGGGCGCTTGGAATTATCCACCCCCGGTTCGCCGCGATCCAGGTAGCGCCACTCATCAAAAGCATTCGGGCCAAAGCCGCTACGCTTGATAGATTTTAAAAACTGCTTGGGAATAATAGCGTCCGTATCCACATTGGCGCGATCCAGCGGTGCTACCAATCCTGTTAGTTGCGTAAAAGCTTGCATGTTATTTTCTTAATGATGTATTTTTAAAGAAGATGATTTACTTGGTCGAATTCTGAATGGCTTCGCCACCTTTTTCGATGTCTTTACCGAGACCTTGCACGGTATTGCAAGCTGAAAGAGATACAGTCACCATCACAAAAAAGAATATTTTTTTCATAAACTCGAGTTTCCTTATAATAAACATTAATTCAAAGTTCTTACATCAACAAAATGACCGGCTACTGCAGCGGCAGCAGCCATTTCCGGACTAACCAGATGCGTACGGCCACCCTGACCCTGGCGGCCTTCAAAATTACGGTTTGAAGTAGAAGCACAGCGTTCGCCGGGTTCCAGCTTATCGGCATTCATCGCCAGGCACATCGAACAGCCTGGCTCACGCCACTCAAAACCCGCTTCCTTGAAAATCTTGTCAAGGCCTTCTTGCTCTGCCTGGGCTTTTACCAAGCCAGAACCTGGCACAACCATTGCCAGTTTGACATTGGGCGCTACATGTTTGCCTTTTGCAACAGAAGCAGCCGCGCGCAAATCCTCAATGCGCGAGTTAGTGCATGACCCGATAAACACCTTGTCAATCGCAATCTCGGTAATCGGCGTATTTGCAGTCAGCCCCATGTAAGCGTAAGCACGCTCCCAGTCACCGCGCTGCACATCATTCTTAGCCAGATCGAGGCTAGGCACCTTGCCGTCAACTCCCACTACCATTTCCGGTGACGTACCCCAAGTGACCTGTGGCTCGATTTCTTCAGCTTTGAACGCAACTGTCGCGTCAAATTTCGCGCCCTCATCGCTATGCAAAGTATTCCAGTAAGCAACTGCGGCATCCCATTGTTCCGCACTCGGTGAAAATGGGCGGCCTTTGACATAATCAATCGTAGTCTGGTCAACAGCAATCATACCGGCACGGGCCCCGGCTTCAATTGCCATATTGCATAATGTCATGCGGCCTTCCATGCTCAGTCCACGAATTGCTGAGCCAGCAAACTCAATCGCATACCCGGTACCACCAGCAGTGCCGATTCTGCCAATAATCGCCAGTGCGACATCTTTAGCCGTTACACCGTTTTGCAGGACACCCTCAACCGTTACCAGCATTGCCTTTGATTTTTTCTGTACCAGACATTGCGTCGCCATGACATGCTCGACCTCAGAGGTGCCGATACCATGAGCAAGCGCGCCGAACGCACCATGCGTACTGGTATGGGAGTCACCGCAAACCACGGTCATACCCGGCAAGGTTGCCCCCTGCTCTGGCCCCATCACATGCACGATACCCTGACGCGCATCCATGAAAGGGAAATAGGCTTTCGCGCCGAATTCACGAATATTGTCAGTTAAGGTTTCTATCTGTATGCGTGCAACAGGGTCGGCAATCCCGGCCAGACCTTTATCCCAGCCCGTAGTTGGCGTATTGTGGTCGGCAGTTGCAACAATAGAGGATACGCGCCACGGCTTACGCCCGGCCAGGCGGAGGCCTTCAAAAGCCTGCGGACTAGTCACCTCGTGAACCAAGTGACGGTCAATATAGATTAACGCCGTGCCATTCTCTTCGGACACAACGTGTGAATCAAACAATTTGTCATATAACGTTTTTGCCATAATTCTCTGCTTCAAGCAGCCTTAAATCAAACTTGCTTAGTCTCTGAAATTACCAAATTGCAACGGAAAGTCCGTTACGCTCTTTTTTACAAACGCAATTGCATCCTGCAGCACATCACGCTTAGCACCATTCACGCGCACTGTATCTCCCTGTATGCTTGCCTGCACTTTCATGCCGGAATCTTTAATCAGCTTGGTGATGCGCTTGGCCAAATCACTATCGATTCCCGCGCGGATTTTCAGGTCCTGCTTCACCTTGTTACCCGATATTTTTTGGACATCTTTATGATCAAGACGTTTTGCCGAGTCAGGCTCTTTCTTTTCCATTGCCGGCAATAAAATATCCTTGACCTGATCAAGCTGGAAGTCGTTGTCACCGAAAATTGTGATCACGCTATCTTTTTCATTCAAGTCAATTTTGGCTGAAGTGCCCTTAAAATCATAACGATTCGTAATCTGCTTACCAGCAGTATCAATCGCGTTTTTCAACGCAACCATATCAACTTCTGAAGAAATATCAAAACTAGGCATAATTTCCCTATTCTAAAAACTCTAAAGCACTGGTGTTACAGGCGTGAACATAAACAGTACGGATGGTACTGCAAGTGTGAGCATCAACGTAACACCAAGCACCCATCACTATTCGAAGTGACAAACGTAATCTAATGTTTCTACCGTCTCGATATCAAATGAAGAATTTCCCGGAACAGTAAACTTCTCACCCGCTGAATAGGTTTTCCAGTCATTTTCACCGCTGAGGCGTACCTTGCATATACCGGCATTGATTTCCATCAGCTCAGGGGCTGCGGTATTAAATGTAAGCGAACTTGGAAAAATAACGCCAATAGTGCTGCGGGTACCGTTAGGAAACATAACGGTATGACTTACACATTTGCCATCGAAATAGATGTTGGCTTTCTTTTTTACACTGACATTATCAAATTGCGCCATTTGCTTTAGCTTTCATTAAAAAATCAAAATGCTATTATCGCAGAAAAGCGCTATCACACCAATTAAATGGCTAAAACTAGATGCTTTAAAACACAAAATCCGTTAAACCAATTCACCATCCGATAGTGAACTCGCTGAAACACGTACCTGATTGCGTTCACGCTTGGCTTCATAGAGCGCTTCATCTGCAAAACTCAGCAATGTATCGATATTCAGATCTCTTCCGCTCAATGCCGCAACGCCGATTGAAACGGTAATATGTAACGGCAGCCCGCCACTCAGCGAAATCGCCTGAAGGCTGATTTTTTCACGCAGGCGCTCTGCCACCCTGGCTGCATTTTCCAGTGTCGTTTCAGGCAGTAGAATCGCAAATTCCTCGCCACCCATACGCCCGATAACATCGACCTCACGCAAGGTTTTCTGCATAATTTCACCTAGGCGCCTGAGCACCGCATCACCCGCGTTATGACCATGCGTGTCGTTAATTTTTTTGAAATGATCAACATCGAGCATAAAAACAGAAAGCGGCCTCTCGTATCGCTCCGAGCGTATCAGCTCAGCTTCGGCAAGCTCCATAAAATATCGCCGGTTAAGCATACCAGTCAAGAAATCCTTGCGCACCTGCGCTTCCAGTGCCTCATGACTCAACTTAACCTCATTCTGCAACTTGTTGAATGACTGGAACAAATCACCGATTTCATCACTTCTTTCAACTTTAAGCGCATGCATGGGCACACCTTCAAAAACCATGCGCCTTAGCTGTCGGGTGGCTGTAACCAAAGGGTTTAAATGACGGTGCATCAGCCACCACATCAAAACTGTAATCACCAGCAGGCTAACAATGGAAACCGCATACAATTCATATTTCAGCGCTGATATGGGCTGAAACACCTCATCTACTGGAATCATGCCTAACACCAACCAACGCCGGTCCAGGATATATTTTGATGAAGTCAGGTATTTTTTATCACGGTCAATAGAAGACATCACCCTGGTATCGTCCACGCCTGCAATAAGTGCATGAGCCAGCTCTTCAGGAAACACCTCATTTAACAGCTTCATTTGATGAATATTGGCCGGATCTATAAAAACAAGCGCATCCCTGACCGAAACAAATAAATACTGGCCTGTTTTCCCGATATGCGCTTTTGCATGATCAAAAACCGTTGAATCTCCCAGACTGACCACACCAGCCAGCACCGCAACAATATCTCGATTCGCATTCCTGACTGGAACGGCGATTGCCACTCCCGATTGATTCGAAAACGGGTCAACGCGCGGCTTGCCGATTGCAGGCTTGCCCGTTCTGACGACATCCTTGAAGTACTCATACGCACCAAAGTACGAATTACCCCGCCCTTTCAGTTTTGGGTAATCGGCAATGCCGTTACCATTAAGGTCTATCACAAAAATACCGCCGGAATAAAACCGATGTATGGCAATGCGCCTTGATAAATACTCAGAAATTACTGCAGAATCATTCACCTGCTCGACAGGAAGATCATTGGCTACATCCTGCAGAGACTGCATGCGCAAAAGAATTTTCTGCTGAATATCACTGGCGACAAATGCAGTAGAAGCGGATTGCTGATAACTTAAAAGCTGGGTAAGATTTTCTTCCATCCGTGCATTAATCAGGATCAGTAAAGGCAAAAATCCTATACAGAAAAGCACTAAAGCAGTTAAAGCCACTTTTTTTGAAAGATTAAACGAGAATCTCATAATCATTGATTATACTGATCTGCTCCTTACCTGCCATAGTAATGCAAAAGTGAGCCCACGACTCAAAACATTATTGGTGCCAGCGCAACTTTAAGTTTAAAAAAACCTATTGACAAAAAGACAGGTCTGTCTACAATCAATTATTGCTAGCGTATGCATCATGAACGCCAACATTATAAATATGTTTTAAAGTGATGGTAGCCCCGGATTCAGTAAGATAAAAATATGCCGGGAGCCATCCTGAAAGAAGCATTTATTTTCTACTGCATTGCCCGATTGAAACCACAGAAAAACCAGGGAGAGTTCTATGGATGATTTGTCTAAAAATGTAAAAACCTTTCACGGCGGCTGTCCACATGACTGCCCTGATACCTGCAGCATGGTTTACACGGTTGAAGATAACAAACTTATTTCTGTGACCGGTAATAAAAATCACCCCATGACGCGCGGTGGCTTATGCGTAAAATTAAAAGATTATGAAAAACGCCATTACCACCCGGATCGCCTGCTTTATCCGCTTAAACGCACCGGCCCCAAAGGCAGCAAACAATTCAAACGCATTTCCTGGAACGAAGCTTTAGACGAAATTTCAAATAAGTGGAAAACGCTTATTGCGACAGATGGGCCGCATGCCATTATGCCTAACAGCTATCTGGGCAATCAGGGCCTGGTGCATGGCCTGAACGGCGGTGATGCATTTTTTAACCGTATGGGCGCGACAGTCTGTGAACGCACATTCTGCGGCGAGGGCTCTTGCACTGCATGGCTGCTTACGGTTGGCCCAACCGCAGGCGTAGATCCGGAAAGTTTTAGCCACTCCAAATACATTGTAATCTGGGCATGTAATTCGGTAAGCACCAACCTGCATCACTGGCATATTATTCATGAAGCGCAAAAACAAGGCGCCAAAGTAGTAGTGGTTGATTCATACGCCTCAAAAACCGCAAAAGAAGCTGACTGGCACATTGCGCCCAAACCTGGCACCGATGGCGCCCTCGCCATGGCGATGATGAACGTGATTATTGCCGAGGGTTTGGTAGACCATGATTATGTGGATCATTACACGGTAGGCTATGCAGAGCTGGCAGAACGTGCCAAAACCAGAACACCGGAATGGGCCGAAGAAATCACGGGCATTGCTGCAGAGGATATCCGCAGGTTTGCCCGAGAATACGCAACCACGCCGCCAGCCGCAATTCGCCTTGGCGTAGCACTGGAAAGAAGCTATGGCGGCAGCCAGGCCATTCGCGCCGTGACCAGCTTACCCGCGCTGATCGGTGCATGGCGCCATGTAGGCGGCGGAGCACTACAGTTTCCGGTATGGGAGCACCCATATAAATTTGATGTGATCTGCCGCCCGGATTTAATTCCCGAAGGCACGCCTGTGGTGAACAACCTGCAGCTTGGCCGCGTACTCACAGGTGAATTTAAGCTCGAAACACCAATCAAATCGATGATGGTATGGAACACCAACCCCATCACGCAGGCACCGGAAACTGACAAAATCATCAAAGGCCTTGAGCGCGAAGATTTATTTCTTGTAGTGGCAGAGCACTTCATGTCCGACACCGCAGCCTATGCAGATATTGTGCTGCCCGCAGCCATGGGTGCTGAGATGGAAGACATGGTGCTGTCATGGGGTCACCTCTACCTCACTTACAATGCCAAATGTATCGACCCGCCAGGCGAAGCGATTCCTAATAATGAAATTTTCAGACAGCTGGCAAAACGCATGGGCTACGAAGATGATAACTTTAAATGGAATGACAGCGAATGCCTGGAACATTACGTGGATTGGAACTCACCCACATGTGAAGGGATAGATCTTGCTTATATGCGCGAGCATGGTTTTGCCAGACTAAAAGCCTTTGGTGACAAGGATGTACGCGCACGCCACGCAAAAGGCGAGTTTCCGACGCCTACAGGTAAATGTCACTTTTTGGTAGAAGATGCCAGAAATTTTGTAGCGGGGCCTTTCCGTCAAATGTATGATGGTTTTCAGCCAGGTGAGGCATTGGACAGCCTGCCGGATTACGTGGCCTCACGGGAAACACCGGCCTCTAATCCTTCGCTGGCAGCCAAATACCCGCTCAACATCATTTCACCCAAGAGCCATGGTTTCTTGAATTCCTGCTATGCCAATGTAGCAGAAAAAATCAAAGGGCAAGGCGAGCAGTTTGTGCTGATTAACCAATTGGATGCAAAAGCACGCAACATTCAGGAAGGTAATACGGTACGGGTATTTAATGACCGTGGCGCGTTTGACTGCATAGCAAAGATCTCTGAGGATGTGAATGCGGGCATCGTAGTTGCAACGCTAGGTTACTGGCGACAGCTCAATAACGGTACAGTCAACTGCATCAGCTCGGCTGAGTTCGGCGATATGGGTCACTCCACGACATTCAGTGATAATCTGGTAGATGTGAGGCTGGCATAAATCTCGCCTATTCATTACTGTTGCAGTAATGAATAGGCGATTAACCTTGTCAGGCGTTGCGTGGTGAAAACATAATAATAGCCATGCCTGTTAAAGCCACGCTTGCGCCTAGCAGATCCCAATATGTAGGCTTGATCCCATCCACCAGCCATAGCCAGAAAATGGCAACAAATATATAAACGCCGCCATACGCAGCATATACCCTGCCGGCAGCTGCCGGATGCAGTGAAAGCAGCCAGGCAAACAGTGCCAGCGACAAGGCTGCCGGAACCAACAGCCAAGCGCTCTTATTTTGTGTCAGCCATAAATATGGCAAATAGCAGCCTACAATCTCCGCAATTGCGGTGACCATGAATAATGCAATTGTTTTCAGCGCAAACAAGTGAATCCCCAAGCCTGTTAATGAATCCTCATTATAGAGAATGATCTGATTTCAGTCTTTTATTGATTGATTTCCAGAATTTAAAATGTCGACTCTGGCTGACTATTGCAAACAATGACAAGACTTGCAACGGCTGCGGCCATCACGTTCGCAAGATTGTAAATTATAAAAACACGCACTTGCAATTAAGTATGGTTCCGTACTATACTGTTCCATACTATGTTGCTATTAAAAGAATTACCAAACTCTAAAAGCCTGGAGCAATTTCTGGCACGTTATCCTGAGGCCGATATACAGGCAATTCTGGATTTTGCAATCATGCTGCGCGCAGCATCTGACATTTCAGACGCGCTGGATAAACTACTGGCGAAACACGCTTTGCTGCAAGGTAGATGGTGGGTGCTGGTGCTGCTGTTAAGGCAGCACGACCTGACATCATCGCCTTCCGCCCTTGCCGAAAAAACCGGCGTGACCAAAGCCACCATGACCGGATTTATCGATAGCCTGGAACGCGAAGGCTTGGTATCAAGATTAATGAATACTGAAGATCGCAGAAAATTCACGATACGCCTCACTGCTGCCGGGCAGCAGAAACTAGACCAGGTTATGCCAGACTACTACAGCAAAGTGAGTTCATTAATGTCTATGCTAAATACTGATGAGCGCGCAGTCATGATTCAAAGCCTGCAAAAACTGTCATTGCACTTGGAAGTGATGAAATAACCGTAAAAAAATTTACCGATTTAGTAAGGTTCCATACCAATTAAGCATGAATTGACACAATGCCTGAAAAAACACATCCAATCAAAAATAAACTATTACAGTTAAAACTGTCTGCGGTATGCAGTTGTGCAATATTGCTTAGCGGATGTATCAGCATGTCAGGAATATTACCGCAGGCAAAGACGGTAGAACCGAACCAGTTAAAAGCAGACCGCGTAATCACTGAAGCTGCTGCCATTGACTGGCCGGACGAACAATGGTGGCATGCATACCATGATCCCCAGCTTGATCATTTAATCACACAGTCCATTCAAGACAGCCCTACTCTACACGCAGCCCAAGCCAGAATAACGCTGTCAAAAGCATATGCCGAATCCATGCAGGCCGAAACAAAACCTAACGTAGGCGCCGATGTGTCTGCAGTGCGAGAACGCTTTACCGAGCTGCAATTCATACCACCGCCGTGGGGTGGTCAATACGACTGGAACAACAAAGCCACTATATCATTAGCGTATGACCTGGATTTATGGGGACGCAAGGAAAGTATCTGGCGGGCAGCAGTAGGTGAAAGCCGTGCGACTGCGGCAGAAGTACAGCAGGTAAAACTTGGTTTGGAAACAGCAATAGTGCGCACCTATGTACAACTGGCGATGGAGTTTATGCTACGTGATATTGCAGAAGAACAACTGCATGAGCTGCAAGAGCTCATATCCATCACGAAACGCAGTTATAAAGCAGGCCTAAGTACAAAAATGGAACTGCTAGAAGTAGAAACTCCGCTACCGCTGACAGAGGCAAAAATAGAGTCCATTGATTCACGGATTAAGCTGCTGCGTAACCAGCTTGCAGCACTATCCGGCCAAGGGCCTGGCGCAGGCGAATCAATCACACGCCCTGCACTCACATTAAATGCTGCAGTTGGGTTGCCAGACAAACTCCCGGCTAACCTGGTAGGACGCAGACCCGATGTGCTGGCTTACCGCTGGCGTGTGGAGGCTGCACAACAGAATATCGACGGTGCAAAAGCAGCATTTTATCCAAATATTAACCTGGTGGCTTTCATCGGATTTCAGGCACTGGGCTTCGGGCAATTGATCAGCAATGCTGCGGCCATTGCAGGTGCGGGTCCTGCCATTAGCCTGCCGATTTTTGATGGTGGCCGCCGCCGCGGCAACCTTGCTGCAAAAACTGCCAGCTACGATATTGCGGTGGAAAACTACAATGAAGTGCTCATCAAGGCGCTGCAGGATGTTTCAGACCAGCTGGCAGTACTGCAATCGAATGCAAAGCAGCGTAAGGAAACTGAAAAAGCACAGGCAACCGCACTAAACGCACATGCGCTGGCTGAATCCAGTTACAAAGCCGGGTTAAGCAACTACCTGCATGTGCTGGCCACCCATGAAACCATATTGCGGCAAAAAGAAATCATCGCACACCTGCAGGCAACAAGGCTCGAGACTTATGCCAGCCTGATGCGTGCATTGGGCGGAGGCACAATGGATGCTAAAACAGATGCCAGCTCAAAACTTCAGCTGAAGCAGCATGAGGCGCCTCTCCTGCCATGACTTCAATACAGTACTTCAGGACTTTTTACAGACTTACGTTACCGTCGCTGCATTCAGCATGGCGTGAATGGATAAGCGAAGATGCGCCTGTCATTGGCTACATGCTTAAAGTGCTGCTGGCCTGCTTGCTAGCAATGTGGCTGTCATTACGCTTTGAGCTTGACCAGCCACGCACAGCAATGCTGACCGTTGCAATTGTGATGCAATCGAGATCCGGCATGGTGTTTGCCAAAAGCTATTACCGCCTGATAGGTACGCTGGTCGGTATTGTCGTATCTTTTATACTGGTTGCGTTATTTGCCCAGGAAAGAGTGCCTTTTCTCCTTTACATGGCTTTATGGATCGGTTTATGCACGGCGGGCTCAATGATCTACCGCAACCACCAGTCTTACGCGTTCGTACTTGCCGGTTATACACTATGCATTGTTGGATTGCCGGCGACGCTTGCACCGGGGCAAACATTTAATATAGGCATCACACGCATATCTGAAATATTGATTGGCTTGTTCAGTGCGACATTAATCAGTGACCTCATCCTGCCGCAACGCATGTGGAACATGATGCTGACTTCTGTACGAAGCCGCTTCAGAGATTTCTCAGACCTGCTGCGAACCACTGCTGTTAACTCTGTGATTACACCGGCATCAGAACCTGCATTGCTGCGTTTTATCGGCGACATTTTCAGGTTAGAAACATTCCGCGCATCTGCCGTGATGGAAAATGACGCCTCGAGGCAAAACCGGTTGCGCCTGAGCCAGATGAATAATGAGTTCATGCAGGTCTCGACCAGTTTTCATGCCTTTGAACAACTGTTAAAACGTCAATCAAAACATGGGCGCTCCGATATCAGTGAAGCATTGCTTAGCATTTGCCGGCAGCTTGCTGATAGCGTGACCATAGATGGGCGCAGTGCACGTAATGAGCAGGAGGCGTTGCTGGTCAGCAAACAGCTATCAATCTACAGGAGCAGGTTCACGCAGACCGCTGCAAGCGTACGCCGTGAACTCATCGGCACACTGAGCGACCAGAATAGAATTGCATTTGACACAGGAGTTGAGCTGTTAGAACGGTTAACTGATGAGCTGCATATTTACGCAAAAACCTACAGCTCTTTCGCTACGCCAGAAAACCAGAAAATGGCAGCAAGCCTGAGTAAACAGGCACCACGGCAGGCCATGCATTTTGACACACTGGCCGTGGCACTTGCCGGGCTCAGGGGCGCACTGGCTTTAGCCATCCTGTCTGCCGTATGGATATTCACCGACTGGCGCTCTGGCATCGAGGCCATTACTCTTGGGGTGATCACCAGCACTTTATTCGCAACTTCACCATCCCCCGGCCATACAGTCAAACAGTTCTTCATCGGCGCGATGATAGGCACAATCCTTGCGTATTTCTGTAACTTTCACTGGCTGACACACGCACAGGGATTCCTGATGCTGACAATCGCGGTTTCGCCAGGCATTATGCTGGCGGCCTGGCTAACGACAAGACCCTCGACCGCAATCATCGGGTCAGGCATGTTTATGGTCTATCTGATGCACATCGGGTTTAACAGCACCTACAACGCCAATCCGGTTATATTCATCAACGATGCGATTGCAGACTTGCTGGCTGTCCTTTTATCTGGCGCTCTGTTCAGCCTGATCGATCTCAGCAACAGCCAATGGTCTAAGCTAAGAACCGCACAATCCCTGCGCCAGCTTGTAGTAGCCGCATGCAGGGAGGCATTGCCGCTCAGGCGCGCCCGCTTGGAAAGTGCAGCACGTGAACTGGTGCAGCGTGCCGGCAGCGCCCAGCGTATTGCCGAAGAACAGGATCAGTTGATTGCTGACTGGCTGCTGTCTACACTGGAAATCGGGCATGCCGTCATCGCGCTGCGCGAATATCTCCAGGAGCTGGCTGCTGTACCGGCGCCTATGACCAGATGCCTGGATGCGATTGCAAACCTGTACGACAACCCGACTGCAGCGCATCGCCATGATGCGATCAACAGCATAGATTCAGCAATGCAGCATCTATCTACCGACGCCATGAGGCTGGTATTGATGCAAGCCACCCGACATAAACTGATGACCATGCTGCACTTTATACACAGCGCACTGCTTGACGACGAATCAGTGCTATCGGCAAATGCCATTAAAAAAATGGAGAACCGTTAAAGATGCCACGCGAAATTGCAATTTTTGATGCCCTTGTACCAACGCTGCTGTTTGCATTCATCGCAGCAGGATTGGGCTCGCTGCTGCTGGACTGGGCGTTTACCCGTTACGACATTTATCGTCACATCTGGTATCCGGCGCTTTTCAGGCTTAGTTTATTTGCCTGCTTATTTGCGGCATCTGGCCTGTGGATTTATTAAAAGGAACATTTGATGAAAACCCTTACCAAAAAACTGCTTAGATTATCAATCACTTTTCTGCTGCTGATAACCGCCATTATTCTCGGCCATACACTCTGGGTGCGCTACATGGATTCGCCATGGACACGTGATGGCCGTGTTCGGGCGGATGTAGTGAACATTGCGCCTGATGTCGCAGGGCTGGTAACCGAGGTAACGGTAAAAGATAATCAATACGTGCATCGCGGAGATGTGCTGTTCCTGATTGATGCTGAGCACTATAAACATGCATTGGCACAGGCGCAGTCGCTAGTGGAACAGCGGAAGGCCTTGCTGGAAATGAAACGTGGTCAGGCAAAACGCCGAGCCGCACTTGATGACCAGGTCGTATCTCGTGAAAACCGAGAAGACACAGACTTAACCGCAGCAAGTGCCAAAGCTGAATATCAGGCAGCATTGGCACAGCTAGACCAGGCTAAATTAAACCTGGAGCGCACGTCTGTACGATCACCTGTGGACGGCTGGGTTTCAAATCTGCTGATACGCCCTGGCGACTTCGCCCAGATCGGCACATCGAAACTGGCTGTCATCGACCAGCACTCGTTCTGGGTTTACGGTTATTTTGAAGAAAACAAACTGGCGTTAATGAACATCGGTGACCCCGCAGAAATACGCCTCTTAGGATCTGACCGGATATTGCAAGGCCATGTAGAAAGTATCGCGCGCGGCATTACCGACCGCGACAACCCTACTGACGTACGCCTGCTGGCAAACGTAAACCCAAGCTTCAACTGGGTAAGGCTGGCACAGCGCGTGCCGGTACACATCGCTCTGGATGAAATACCTAAAGATTTAATACTGGTCGCAGGCATGACCTGCTCAGTGATAGTAAAGACACCGGAAAAAAAACACGTCTGATCGGATGATTTCAGATCAACACCAGTTTCTGATCTGTTTGACTGATAACAACGCCGATTGACCTGTACAGACATGAATATGCAAAAAGCCTCCAAGCTATTCGCTTAGAGGCTTTCAGGCACATCTTGATACATTGTGATACTTAAAAATGGTGCAGGCGTCAACCGAACAAAGGCCTTAAATCCATTATTTAAAACATTCTAGCTAATTAAATAATCTTAGTTACCCCCAATGTTACCCCAATTTATTTAATGTAACCCCTTTTTTATATACTCCGCAAAACGTGACAGCTCGTGACATATTGTGACGAAGTATACAGGTAAACTCTTTTTTAGGGACTCCGAAAAACTCATTTTGATTTAACGATTAACTATACGCGCGTAATGGTCACTAAATATTTTTTAAGTTTTTAGGGTTTGATTAAATTGATTGTTTCTCAATATATCTCGGTCTATCTTTTCTACTTTAGATAATTTATCTTTTTTTGGATGTTTATAACAAATGATGATTGCTACCGCTGTCCAGTTTTTAGCCTTTAGAGTGTTAAATAGCCCCCTGCCCACTATATGTGGTTAACTTAATGGGTAACTGATTGTATTTAATGGGGAATATTTAGTTAACTCATTGTATTTAATGAGCTTTTAATAACTGACCTGTTAATCAGATAAAGAGCAGGGATTGTGAGTATTTATCTCTATTTTAGTGATGATGAAAACGAAAACCCTGTACACAGAATAGGGAATTGTTTTTTTAGCCTCACTTCACTATTATGGTTATATTAGGGTTATGTCTGAAAAGTGCTTTTATAATCTTGCCGTAATCTTGATGTTGTTTATCAATCCCTAGCATTTGTGAATATTCCAGTTAAAAGAACCTCCTGGAATTATTTCAAAAGAGCCACTAATAATTATTTTTAAGAAACCAGTGAAAAGATAGTGACAAACGTCCTATATGCGGACAAAGCTGCCAGTCATATATTTAATAAGATTTAACTGTTATTAAATTTCAATTACAATCAATTCAATCATGTTGCGTCTCTATATTGAATTATTAATATACGGACCCATGGCTCTCTATATTAATTGTTAGGTGTTTTTATGAGTTTTCATATAGTTGAAACAGAGTCATTTCACGACAACTATATCCACGCCATGTCGTTTACAGATGAAAACTTCTTATCTGACTTTGAACTAGATATAGACCATATAAAAGAATGGTTGTGTACCGAAACACCTTGTAACTTTGTTATTGCACCTGCAACGTTAAGTTTTAAAAATATCAGCTCTTTGGTTGTTTCAATAAATCGTGTAGGTTTTAGCATGAATTCTTACCTCGGCTGCATTCTTGAAATAAAACTTACACCCGTACAAAACTCACGTGTAATGTATGAAATACTTATGGTTAATGATGAGTTTATTAAATTTGAGGCTGAAAGTTCAACTCTTACTTACACGGGTAAAGAGGTTAAAACTACAGTTCAGTATCTTTCTAAAACAGAAAGAGCAACACCTAACCCATCATTCAAGCGGGACGCCTAACGGCGCCCCTTAATTCAAACGTTAGGAACACTTAGCTTAATGAGTGAAAAACTTCCTTTTCTATCAAAAACTGGCTACTTTTTCATTGTTTTTTTATTGCTTTGTTTTGCTTTTGTTTTTTACGATAGGCCTACTGGAAGATTTGAGGTTGTAAAGGGCGTTATAACTCAACATTCATTTGGTACTTCAAAAAATGGTACGGAAAATCATCGCTGTGTTATTAAATTGGGTAATGGCATCTCGTTCATAGACTATTGCAAAAATGAAGCTAAAGTTGGAGATTTGGTGAATGTGTGTATTCAAGAAAGAGAAATACGTGGTGTCTCATACTATACAAATGGTTGCCTTTCCTAACTACTCATTCAAGCGGGACTGGCTAAAGCCAGCCCCTTGCTCAGACGTTGAATGACCGCTTGGGGGATACAGCAGAAATGCGGACAAAGCTGCTAGTCATTTATTGAATAAATTACAATTGTTATAAAAGTTTCATTACAATCGATTCAATTATGCTGCGTCTCCATATTAATATTTCAATATAGAGACCGAGAAACAATAAAACCAAGAAAGGACAAAGGATTCCAGCCATGCGTCATACAATTGCAATTATTAATATAGAGACCCATGGGTCTCTATAATTACTGTTAGGCATGAAAATTAAATGAGTTATCAAGACATACATTTAATTCTGTTAGCATTGCTAGCTTCATTTCTCTCGTTAATAGGAATATTTGGTAAATCTAAATATTCTTTAGGTAATGTCCTATGGTACTTATTCACAATCGGTATGTTACTCACAGCCTTGGGATTGTTCATGTCATTTCATTTGTCTAGGGAATCAATCTACAACTTAGCAGTTTTCAAACAACATTATTTCACTGCTGGCTTTAATAGAGTTTACCTTGTTGGTTTATCTATGCTTTGCGCTATACCAATAATCGCAATTGGCAAAATCAGGTTTACACATAAACCTGAGAATGACAGCTTAAAATGAGCGTTATAGTAAAGCCTAACACATCATTCAAGCGGGACACGCTAAAGCGTACTCCTTATTAAAACGTTAGAGCTCATCGTGAAAAAACACATCAAATTCGCCTTAGCAATTGTTTTAAGCATAATCGCCACATTCCTAGTTACGGCATATTTCGCAACGAAAAATACAAGAGCTGCTTTTGTCTCCGTATCGCTAAACGTGGAAGCTTTTAACGAGCTTCACAGAGTGAGGTCTTGGGATAGTTTGGAGCAACTTCTAATCAAAGGATGCAATAAAGAAGCTTTGGAGTACGTGCGAATGGAGCAATCATTAGGACTTCTGCACCTTCAAGACAATTTAAAAAACGGGGCTAAGTTAGAGAAGTCGCTTGAAGCCGAATACTTTGCAATTCTAGAAAAAGCAAAAACAATCACCAATAAAGGTAAATACATTATTCCATCATGCAGTTAAACTCTAACCCATCCATCAAGCGGGACAAGCTAAAGCGTGTCTCTTATCTCAAACGTTAGAAGGATTGACCTTGACCCCACATCAATTAACAACAATCATCATTCGGCTTTTCGTTCTTTGGTATGCGATCTTTCTGATTCGGGAGTTACCACCAAGCTTTACCGCTAAGCTTGAACACACCGGAACCATTGCACCCGTAATGATTGGTGTAACCATAGTTCTTGTTTTACTTGCCATCATATTTTGGCTTGGAGCCAGTTTCGTGGCTCGCTTCATCATCCCTCGCTCCGAGACACCAATATCCACCCCATGGAACCAAAGCCAAGTTCTCACAGTTGGCTCGTCGCTTATTGGCGTTTGGGTAATTTCTTATTCTTTGCATCCAATTATTTACTATGGAACGCTTTGGTTTATGTCTCGCGATATCAGCGGGTGGGAAGTTAGGCACACCGTCTCGTTGGTCAGTGCACTTTGTGTTTTAGTAATTGGGGTTTGGCTATTTCTCGGCGCCCACGGTCTCTGGCAAGTCTGGGCGAAACTTCGCAGGAGATCAGGAAATTAATCCTTCTAACCTCTCGGTCAAGTTCGTTCCGGCCTTCGGCCTCTACAGGACGTGCCGCAAGCGGCGCGCCCCTTACCTCAAACGTTGATAGTCTGCTTTGGGGATTTAGCTGCCGGATCTAAACCATTTTTTTGTAATCATATTTGTTTGTCAGAGAATTTTGATATGGCTGATTTGAATAATAATAGATGGTATATATGCTGAATAGTTGGTGGCGCTTTTAGGCAAGAATACGCAATTTGAGCGTTCAAAAGAATTAACAGTGTGTAATGGTATAAATACATTGTTCTCGGTAGTCGTACCAGTTGACTGCTCTAAAAGTGTAGTTTTCGGTACGGTAGTCGTACCAGTAAATTGCCTAGCTGGTACGGTGGTCGGCACTGAACTGGTACGGCTATCGATAAGCGCATTTTATTTTTTTACAGGTGGTTTACGTCTAGGTGTAGGTGCTAGATTGCAAAGCAGATATTTGCCCCTTGAATAACCTTTAGCTGTTATATCCAAGCCCACATAGTTTGTAATGTCGTACCAAGTGAGCGCAAATAAATCAGCCCCTATATTCAAGCCACCCCTTTTAGTTTGCTCAATCAAGCCACGCTCAATTAACTCTTTACGCGCTTTGCTGTTATTTTCGTGACAAGTCCAGCCTTGCTTATATAGCCACTGTTTAGCAAGGTGCAAATGCCCATTGTTATTACCGTTATGCTGGCGCATGAGTGCAAACAATAAAGCCTTTGCCTTATCACTTGCACCCTTAAAGCTAACGCTATCCAATACAGTCCAGGGGATTGCAGCATAGCCACCTGATATAGACTCAAGCCTTGCCTGTTTATTTTTGCGCGCCATATCTTTACTCACTCGCGCAAATTAAATCAGCCATGCCCACTTGCTGATAGGTTTTTGCCCTATATTTACCCCATTCGGCTGCATAAGGTAATTTGTAACCTTTACCCCTTTATTTTTGGTGTTCTCATTATTCGCCATGATGATTACACCGCCTTTGCTGCTAATGCAGCGCGCACCTGTCCAACATTCCACGCGGTACAACGTTCGCTTAACTTGCTTGGTTTAGGAATTGCGCCAGTCTTTACACCGCGCCAGATTGTGGCACTTGATACACCGTATAAAGCCTTTAACACGGGCAATCGGATATATGCGCTATCAGGCATTAAATCAAAATTGATTAATGCGGGTGGTATGTTTTGGGTAGGTTCATTTTTGAATTGTTGCATGATGTTTTTTTCCATATAATCCCGCGTTTTGCGGTATGGTTTGCATCATGCAATTTTTAGAATAGACAGATAACCCGCGTACTAGCTGACAAGGTAATATGCCAGCTCAATACCCATTTTGCTAGCTAGCAGGGTATTTTTTCATTTTGTTAAGTTTAGCCACTAATCTTTCTATTGTTTTCTGGCTTTCAATAATTGGATATATTTCAGCCATTTCTTTAACAAATTTGGCTGTATATCCACGTCTTCTAAATTGATGTTTCGCTGCCTCATAATGCGATTTAATTTCGTCTAGTGCTTTTTGTTTTGGGTCGTTAGCTAATCTTAATTTAGCATATTTGCGCATTGAATTTGATTTTTCATATTCGTTAATTCTGCGATTATTAATACTCTCTAATTCAGAAATTAAAAGGCTATACAACTTAAATGTTTCTATGAGATTTTTATTTTTAATTTGTCCTTTTAAACACAAATACAAATGACAGCAGTTACCTAATTCAAATCTTTCATTACCTTGAATTGACCTGACAGCGTCGTGAAAATTATCTTTATTTAAGGTTTTTAAAATCTCATTAGTCAACTTTGCCTTTTCCATATGAAATTTAATTAGCTCATTACGAGTTGCATTTATACTTAAACAATAAGCATCAATTCTTTTATTTAAAATTTCTAATTTTGAATCTACAAAATCAAAATAATCATCAATTTCTTTTTCAGTCATGAACGCCCCTCACGCCCCTAAGTGAGAAACCACACCAACTAGACTAGGGTTGTCTAGGGTTCGCCCCGTCGGGCTAGGTGTGGTTAAACTGTTATGCTTGTTTGAATGGTACTATTTTTGCACCCGCTTTGAGTTCGTTTAAATAATCTGCCCATTGTTGCATCATGGCTTTGCGTTGCTCTAAAAACTTGGTGCGGTTGTAAGCCTTTCCTAGCGCATCAGGTACTTTGTGGGCTAACTGGTGTTCAATAATTGCAGGGTCAATGTTTAACCGTTCATGCAATATCGTACGCGCCATCGCTCTAAATCCATGTCCAGTGATTTGAGTTTTAGTGTCATACCCCATGCGCTTAAGTGCAGCATTGATAGCAGCTTCACTCATTGGTTTTCGTGGGTCATGCCCACCTTGAAAGACAAACTCACCATGTCCGCTAACAGGTTGAAGTTGTTTTAATATCTCTATGGCCTGGGTGGATAATGGCACTATGTGATCGGTTTTAGTTTTGGTAACTAGATAACGCCACTCACCAGCATCTAGGTCTATATCTGCCCATTTTGCCCTGCGTAGCTCGCTAGGGCGCGTAAACACCAAAGGGGCTAATCGCAATGCACACTCAACCGTAAAAGTGCCCTGAAAGCCATCAATGGCACGTAATAGCTCTGAAACTTGCTTAGGCTCGGTAAATGAAGCCATGTGTTTAACTTCGGGACTAGGTAATGCACCGCGCAAATCGGCTGTTACATCGCGTATAGACTTGCCATTTTGCACCGCATATCTAAACACCTGCCCTACTGCTTGCAATGCTCTATGTGCAGTTTCTAACTTACTTTGATTTTGTGGGCGTTTTACCACTTGCAAAACATCGGGAGCGGTTATATCGGCAATAGGCTTGTTACCCAGCCACGGGAATATATAAACCTCTAAGCGTCTTAATGTACGCTCTTTGTGCGAGGTGGATTTATTTGTAAAGTAGCTTTTTGCCCATTCACGCGCCACAACCTCAAAAGTATTTTCATGCTTGCCGTACAAGGATTGTTTTTGGGCTTTTTTAATGTCACTGGGGTCAACAGGTGGGTTTTGCGCAAGCAGCTTTCTAGCATCATCGCGCCTTGTTCTAGCTTCAGCCAAGCTAACGTCTGGGTACGTGCCTAATGATAAGAGTTTTTCTTTACCAGCATAGCGGTATTTAAAACGCCACCATCTGCCACCACTAGCAGTTACTTGCACATACAAGCCCAGCTCGTCATAAAGTTTATAGGGTGCAGTACGCACATTGCCCGCTTCGTCTTTGTGCGTTTTAGCCTTTAGGGTAACGTCTGAAAGTGCCATTTGGGGTAACTCACTTTGGGGTAAGTAGTGTTACCCCACAAGTTACCCCTGTTTAATGGGGTATGTCAAGCAACACCATGCGACAACAATAGACGTAAAAAAAGCCTAGAAACGTTGAATTTACTAGGCTTTAGATACGTTTTGAAACATTGTGATACTTAAAAATGGTGGAGCAGGCGGGAATCGAACCCGCGTCCGCAAGCCCTCCACAGACAGTTCTACATACTTAGCTGTGTTGTTTAATTTAACCACACACTCACCAACGAGCAAGCAACTGTGGAGCGAGTTACCTTAGATTTAGCGATGTATTAAGTAACCCAATACAACGCGAGTCTCTCTTTATGACGCTGCTGCTAGTTACCTAGCCCGACCGAGAGACCCTTCGGTGCAGCGCCTAGCCGGGATTAAGCGGCTTGGAGGTAAGTTTCGTCGTTTGCGACTATACTTTTTTCTAGTTTATTTACGAGGTGACTAGGCCTCGGTATGCCCTGCACTGCTTTGCAACCCACGTCGAAACCTGGTCAGCCCCTTGGTGTTTTTTCAACAGTACGCGTGTGACACTTTACATTTACATAAAGTTCAGTGCGTGTTGCAATTATACGCACTAACAAGGCAAGCCGCTAAACTATTTATTGTGGGCACGCATGATTCTGCCTTTTTCGCGTTCCCAGTCGCGGGCTTTTTCAGTATCGCGCTTGTCGTGTTGTTTCTTGCCTTTAGCAAGGCCAATCTGAACTTTAACGCGCCCTTTGGAAAAATGCATATCCAAAGGCACCAGCGTGTAACCGGCACGCTCGACTTTTCCGATCAGCTTCGCGATCTCTTCATTATGCAACAGTAGCTTGCGGGTTCTGATTGCATCCGGACGGATATGGGTAGAGGCCGCACCTAAAGGCGTGACGTGGCAGCCAATCAGGTAGATCTCTCCGCGCTGAATAATGACATAAGCTTCTTTGATATTGACACGATTCTCCCGAATTGCTTTCACTTCCCAGCCTTCAAGAACAATCCCCGCCTCATACTTTTCTTCGATAAAGTAATCAAAAAATGCTTTTTTATTTTGTGCAATGCTCATAAAACTGAATATTTCTTGGCGAATAGCTTAAAATCAGCATTTTACTCTACTTCTAGCCTGTTCGTTTTAAGGTTAAAAAGTTTTGAATTTCAAAACCTGCATGACTATAAATTGACAGGTTTGATTTATGAGCTGTTTCAGGGAAAAGCATGGCGCAAGTTAAAAAAACTGTAATCATCAACCATTCAGCCGGCGAAATGTTTCTATTGGTGGATGATGTACTTAAATATCCGGAGTTCCTGCCCTGGTGCGGCGGTGTTGACTTAATCGAGCAGAATGACCACTCGACTACAGCAACACTGCATATTGCCTATCATGGCCTGCATCAGAAGTTCACCACCGAAAATTCGAAAACCTTTCCCAGCGCCATGACAATTCAGTTGAAAGATGGCCCCTTTAAACATCTGGATGGCAACTGGCAGTTCATAGCATTGAATGACGAAGCCTGTAAAATTGAATTTTCACTCAATTACGAATTTGCAAATCAGTTTTTAGAGAAGATTATCGCGCCAGTCTTCAGCCACATTGCAAATACTTTTGTTGACGGTTTTGTTGTGCGCGCAGATAAAATATATAAATAAATGTAAGGATTCTTTATGAATAGTCAATCTGAAATTACTGTTGAAGTTGCTTATGCCCTGCCGCATGAGCAATTAATCGTGCCGATCAAGGTGGAAGCCGGCACTACAGCTGAAAATGCAATTCATGCATCAGGTATTATTAAAAAATTCCCGGAGATTGACCTGACTGCCAATAAAATAGGTATTTTTGGCAAAGCAACCAGGCTTGATACGATACTGAGACATTTAGACCGGGTTGAAATTTATCGGCCGCTGATTGCCGACCCCAAAGAGGTACGCAAGCAAAGAGCGGCCGATGGAAAAATCATGCGAAAAGGTGGCGGTGATCTTCCTGAAGAATAACCTTTACAGACTGATACCTGCCGGTATGCCCGGGATATAAGCCCCTCGGCACCGGCAAGTTGCAACAGACTTAATCACAAAATTTTTCTACATCACGCTGCGCATCAGCCTTGCCTTTGTTGATCTCATCATCACCAAGATAGTGGCGTTCACCCTTATCATCTGTAGTCATCACCCTGCCGCCATTACCGAACATCGCTTTGTTTTTTCTAGCTGCGGCACAGCTTTCCTGCCTGAATTTCAATTCTGCCTGCTTGGCTGCATCAGCCTTTTTCTGCGCTTCTGCCTCCTGGGCACGTTTGGCAGCTGCTTCTTCCTTAGTCAATGGAGCACCGCTTTTTGCTGGCGCATCGCCACTTTTGCCTATAGCTGGCGCAGCAGCATTTTCAACCGGCGCAGCAATTACCGCGGGCGTTGCCTTAGGTATTCTTTTACCGATAGACTCGTTCTTGATATTGGATGGCGGCGGCACATCGCTATAACGGGTAGTGCCGTCTTTATCTTTCCACTTGTAAATCTCTGCATGCGCCAATGCCGGCAACATCGCTGGCAACAGTACCGCCCACACTAATAACGAACCTGCTTTCATCACATTACCTCTTTTGAGTTAATTTTAAGTCTATGCACATGTTATTGGTTATCAAGGCTACAATCAAGACTGGTATAAACATAGCAGCATTTCGTTAAAAAAACATTTTAATTATTGAAAATATGCCCGGCATACTCGCTAAGCCGCACATAACTCTGTATAATTTCGTTTTGGGTAAAAGGATTTACGAATGCGTTTACTGCAACAAGCACTTACATTTGACGATGTTTTATTGGTTCCGGCACACTCTAATGTGCTGCCACGCGAAGTGGCTCTTAAAACACAATTATCTCGCAACATCCATCTTAACATTCCACTTCTGTCAGCGGCCATGGATACCGTGACCGAAGCGCCGCTCGCTATTGCCCTGGCGCAGGAAGGCGGCTTAGGCTTTATTCACAAAAACATGACTGCCATGAAGCAAGCGGCACATGTAGCACGTGTTAAGCGCTTTGAATCCGGCATGGTAAAAGATCCTGTCACCATTCAAAGTCACATGACTGTACGTGATGTGCTCACGCTTACTCGTACGCACAAAATTTCCGGCATTCCGGTAGTTGATCATGGCAAAATCGTTGGTATCGTGACCAACCGTGATTTGCGATTTGAAACCAACCTTGATCAGCCCATCAGCAACATCATGACACCGCGCAGCAAATTGGTGACCGTGCGTGAAGGTGCTACTAAAGAAGACGTCATTCGGCTGCTACACCAATACCGCCTTGAACGTGTGCTGGTGATCGATAACGACGATACGCTAAAAGGCCTGATCACAGTAAAAGACATACAGAAATCCACTGACCACCCTAACGCATGTAAAGACGCACAAGGCAGATTGCGCGTTGGTGCTGCTGTCGGTGTAGGTGACGGTACTGAAGAACGTGTAGCTGCGCTGGCTGAAGCCGGTGTGGACGTCATCGTGGTTGACACCGCGCATGGCCATTCACAGGGCGTTCTGGATCGTGTCACATGGGTTAAAAAGAACTATCCGCATATTGATGTAATCGGCGGTAACATTGCTACCGCGAGTGCCGCCCTGGCATTGGTAGATGCCGGTGCTGACGGTGTAAAAATCGGTATCGGGCCAGGTTCAATCTGCACGACACGTATCGTAGCCGGTGTTGGTGTACCGCAAATCAGCGCGATCTCGAATGTTGAAGAAGCATTAAGAGGTACAGGCGTTCCATTTATTGCTGATGGCGGCATTCGCTTCTCAGGCGACATTTCCAAAGCAATCGCGGCTGGCGCATACAGCGTCATGCTAGGTGGCATGTTTGCCGGTACTGAAGAGGCGCCAGGTGAAATTGAGCTGTTCCAGGGACGTTCATATAAATCATACCGTGGCATGGGTTCTATTGGCGCAATGGAAAAAGGCTCCAGTGACCGTTACTTCCAGGACAACAATGGCAATGCGGATAAATTGGTGCCTGAAGGCATTGAAGGCCGCGTGCCTTACAAAGGCAGCGTACTGGCAGTGATCCATCAACTGATGGGCGGCCTGCGCGCTTCTATGGGTTATGTAGGCTGCTCAACCATTGAAGAAATGCGCAACAAGGCAGAATTCGTACAAATTACGACTGCCGGCATGCGCGAGTCTCATGTACACGATGTGCAAATTACCAAAGAAGCACCGAACTACCGCGTTGACTAATAGCAATACTACCAAGTGGGCGGTTAATATAACCGCCCACTTTTCATTTTAATCTTCTCACTCACACTATTCTATGCACTCAAAAATCCTCATTTTAGATTTTGGCTCACAAGTCACTCAGCTTATCGCTCGTCGCGTGCGTGAAGCGCATGTTTACTGTGAGATTCATTCATGTGAAGTATCTAACGACTTTGTAAAGAATTTTGGCGCTGACGGCATCATTCTTTCAGGCAGTCATGCCAGCGTGTATGAAGAGGAAACTGACAAAGCACCACAGGCTGTATTTGAGTTAGGTGTGCCGGTATTGGGTATCTGCTACGGCATGCAAACCATGGCACAGCAATTGGGTGGCAAGGTTGAAGCTGGCCACAAGCGTGAGTTCGGCTATGCTGCAGTACGCGCAAGAGGCCACTCCGCCCTGTTCCGTGATATTCAGGACAGCACCAATGCAGAAGGCCATGGCCTGCTGGATGTATGGATGAGCCATGGCGATAAAGTCACAGAATTACCTGCCGGCTTTAAAGTAATCGCCAGCAATGAGACCACGCCGATAGCAGCAATGGCAGATGAAACACGCAAATTCTATGCGGTGCAATTCCACCCGGAAGTCACGCATACAAAACAAGGCCAAGCCATGCTTAACCGTTTTGTGCTCGAAATCTGTGCTGCAAAACCAGACTGGATCATGAAAGACCATATTGCGGAGGCTGTAGAAAAAATCCGCGCACAAGTAGGTGATGAAGAAGTGATTCTGGGCTTATCCGGCGGCGTGGATTCCAGCGTTGCGGCTGCATTGATTCACCGCGCAATTGGCGACCAGCTTACCTGTGTGTTCGTTGACCACGGTCTGTTGCGTCTGGATGAAGGTAAAATGGTCATGGAAATGTTTGCCGGCCGCCTGCATGCAAGAGTGATTCATGTAGATGCGACAGCACAGTTCATGGGCAAGCTTGCCGGCGTCAGTGACCCTGAAGCTAAAAGAAAAATTATTGGTAATGAATTTGTAGAGGTGTTTAAGGCTGAAGCTGCAAAACTTAAAGCCGGTGATGGCGGCCATAAAGGTGCAACCTTCCTGGCTCAAGGCACAATCTATCCGGACGTGATCGAATCAGGTGGCGCAAAATCAAAGAAAGCGGTTACGATTAAAAGTCATCACAACGTTGGCGGCTTGCCGGAACAGCTGGGTTTGAAACTGCTGGAGCCTTTACGTGATTTATTCAAAGATGAAGTGCGCGAACTCGGTGTTGCCTTAGGCTTGCCGGCTGAGATGGTTTATCGCCATCCGTTCCCGGGCCCCGGCTTAGGTGTGCGTATTCTGGGTGAAGTGAGAAAAGACTTTGCAGATTTATTACGCCGTGCCGATGCTATTTTCATTGAAGAATTACGCAATACCGTTGACGAAAAAACCGGCAAAACCTGGTACGACCTCACCAGCCAGGCATTTACCGTATTCTTGCCGGTAAAATCAGTGGGCGTGATGGGTGATGGGCGTACATATGACTATGTAGTGGCATTACGCGCGGTAGTCACCAGCGACTTCATGACAGCACACTGGGCGGAACTGCCATACGCACTGTTGGGTCGCGTTTCCAATCGCATTATCAACGAAGTGCGTGGCATTAACCGTGTAGTTTACGACGTTTCAGGCAAACCGCCGGCAACGATAGAATGGGAATAATGGAAGGACAAGTTTATGAGTCGTGCATTTGTAAATGAAGAAAGGTTTGAGCAGGCGGGCGGTGAAGAGCTTGTAGAACGCCCAGTCAGCGAGCACCCCAATTATGTAACGCCAACCGGCGCACTTGAACTGCAAACACAGGAAGAAGCGCTGGTCGCACAGCTGAATAGCCTGAAAGACGCACACGACGATACTTTTGCAAAAGACAAAGTATCGGAGATTGAACGAGACTTGCGTTATGTACGCGCACGCCTGGATTCCATTATTCTGGTAGACCCCAAGGCACAGAACCACGACACAGTGTTGTTCGGCGCGACTGTTGAGGTTGAAGATGAAGAAGGCAACCGCCATACCTTCCATATTGTAGGCGAAGACGAGGCCAACGCATCCATCAATAAGGTGAGCTGGGTTTCTCCGCTGGCAAAATCACTCATCGGCCATAAAGCTGGCGAGACCGTTAACTGGCAGCGCCCTGCCGGTAATATCAATTTAGAGATTCTGGATATTCATTACACATCATGAACGTAAGCCAAGCTATTTTAGAACGCCGCTCCATCAAGGCGTATGACCCGCAACACAAAATGAGTGAAGATGAAATCGCCAGACTGATGTCATTGGCGATGCTCTCCCCTACCGCATTCAACATCCAGAACTGGCGCTTCGTCGTTGTGACAGACCCGGCATTGCGCAAAGAAATCCGTGCAGCGAGCTGGGATCAGGCACAGGTTGAAGAAGCCTCACTATTAGTAGTACTCACTGCGGATTTAAAAGCATGGGATAAACAGCCTCAGCGTTACTGGGAGAATGCATCAAAACCGATACAGGACTATCTGGTATCGGCGATTGGTCAATATTATTCCGGCAATGAACTGGTGCAGCGCGACGAAGCGATGCGGTCATGCGGCATGGCTGCCATGACCATCATGCTGGCGGCTAAGGAAATGGGCTATGACACCTGCCCGATGGATGGTTTTGATTTTGATGCAGTCGCTAAACTGCTCAACCTGCCTGACGACCATACCCCTGTGATGTTTGTTGTAGTAGGTAAAGCACTGAAAGAAGCACAGCCTCGCGGCGGCCAGTTAAAAATGGATGAGGTCGTGGTTTACAACAGGTTTTGATTTTTAGCCACCGATTCACACAGATGAACACAGCTATACTTGGCCGTGCTTTTGTTTTTTAATCTATGTTTATCCGCGTTCATCAGTGGCTAATTTGTTTTTTATGAAAGTAATACATGTTAATCAGTAACAATATCACCATGCAGTTTGGCGCCAAGCCACTGTTTGAAAACATTTCAGTCAAATTCGGCGATAACAACCGTTATGGCCTGATCGGCGCTAACGGCTGTGGTAAATCTACCTACATGAAGATTCTTGCAGGGGTATTAGAGCCCACTGCCGGCAATATTTCATTTGATAACCACGAACGCATGGCTTTCTTGAAACAAGACCAGTTCGCATATGAAGATCAGCGCGTACTGGATGTGGTCATGATGGGCCACGAACAGATGTGGAATGCGAACGTTGAAAAAAACGCGATCTACGCAAACATGGAGGCCACTGAAGATGACTACATGCGCGCAGCAGAACTGGAGGCTGTGTTTGCAGAATATGATGGTTATACCGCAGAAGCACGTGCAGGCGAACTGTTATTAGGTGTCGGTATACCGATTGAACAGCACAATGGCCCGATGAGTGCAGTCGCCCCTGGCTGGAAACTGCGTGTATTGCTGGTTCAGGCACTATTCGCCAACCCGGATATTCTGCTGCTGGATGAACCGACCAACAACCTGGACATCAATACCATTCGCTGGCTCGAAGATGTACTTAATAACCGCAACTGCACCATGATCATTATTTCGCATGACCGCCACTTCCTGAATCAGGTTTGTACGCACACCTGTGACATGGACTACGGCAAACTTGCGGTATATCCGGGTAATTATGACGATTACATGGAGGCTAGCACCGCAGCCCGTGCACAACAGGCTAAAGATAATGCTAAAGCCAAGCAGCAAATTGCAGACCTGCAAGACTTCGTGCGCCGCTTCTCGGCCAACGCATCCAAAGCGAAACAGGCGACCAGCCGTGCTAAACAGATTGATAAAATCAAGATTGAAGAATTTAAGCCTTCTTCACGTCAGTATCCGTTTATTCGCTTTGAATATGATGACCGTGAAAAACTGCATCGCAATGCTGTTGAACTGAAAAAACTCAGCCACGGCTTTGACCGCCAGCTGTTCAATGACATCGACATGATGTTTGAAGCCGGTGAAAAAGTAGCGATTATCGGTGAAAACGGTATCGGTAAAACCACCTTCCTGCGTTGCCTTGCCGGTGATTTGCAACCTAAACACGGCGAAGTGAAGTGGGCAGAAAAAGCGAAAATCGGTTATTTTGCGCAAGACCACGAGTACGAATTCGAGCAAGGTGAAGATCTGTTTGAATGGATGTCCAAATTCACACAGCAAGGCGATGATGACCAGACTGTACGCAGTATGCTGGGGCGTTTACTGTTCTCTGGCGAAGATACTAAAAAATCAGTCAAAGTACTGTCAGGCGGTGAAAAAGGCCGCATGCTATATGGCAAACTGATGCTGGCGCGCACCAATGTATTGCTGATGGATGAACCGACCAACCACATGGACATGGAGTCTATCGAGGCACTGAATACAGCGCTGGATAAATACAAAGGTACTTTATTCTTTGTCAGCCATGACCGTGAGTTTGTAAGTTCGATTGCTACACGTATTCTGGAAATCAAAGCTGACGGCATTGTAGACTTCACTGGCAACTATGAAGATTATCTGCTGAGCCAGGGTGTTGAATAATCCACTTTAGTTAAAAACCGGCAGCACGCATGTCCTACTCATCCGCACAGCACTGCCTGCAAGAAGTTTTTGGCTACGCCTCTTTCCGCGGCGAACAGCAAGCAATTATCGACCATATTATCAGCGGCGGTGATGCGCTGGTGCTGATGCCTACCGGGGGCGGAAAATCGCTTTGTTATCAGCTACCTGCACTACTGCGCGACGGCGTTGCAATTATAGTTTCACCGCTGATTGCACTCATGCAGGATCAGGTAGACACCTTGCAGCAGCTGGGTGTATCTGCCGCATTCCTGAATTCCAGTCTGGATGCTCAGCAAGCTGATGCAATCAGCGATCAATTGATGCAAGGCAACCTGAAAATCCTCTATGTCGCACCGGAGAGATTGCTGACAGGTAACTTTCAGTATCTGCTCGAACAACTTGATAGCCGTGCCGGTATCGCATTATTTGCCATAGACGAGGCTCACTGCGTGTCACAATGGGGCCATGATTTCCGTCCTGAATACCGCAAGCTCACCGTGCTGCACGAACGTTTTCCGCATGTCCCACGCGTTGCGCTGACCGCAACCGCAGACACGCCTACCCGTGCTGAAATAGTCGAACGCCTCAATCTGGAAAATGCGCATCAATTTGTTTCCAGCTTCGACCGCCCCAACATCCGCTACCGCATCACACAGAAGAACAAAGCACGTCAGCAACTGGAAGCCTTTCTGGAAGCGGAACACCCGAATGACGCCGGCATTGTTTACTGCCTGTCACGCCGCAAGGTAGAAGAAACGGCTGAATGGCTGAAATCGCGTGGCTGGAATGCCTTACCCTACCATGCAGGGCTTGATGCTGCGATCCGCAACACAAACCAGCGCAGGTTCCTGCGTGAAGAAGGCGTCATTATGGTGGCGACCATTGCGTTTGGCATGGGCATCGATAAACCCAATGTGCGTTTTGTAGCGCATCTCGATCTACCCAAAAGCATGGAAAGCTACTATCAGGAAACCGGTCGTGCCGGGCGGGATGGATTGCCTGCCAACGCATGGATGGCCTATGGTTTGGGTGATGTCGTCAGCATGCGCCAGATGCTTGATTCCGGCGATGCACCCGAAGAACGCAAACAGCTTGAAAGAAGAAAACTCGACGCCCTGCTCGGCTTCTGCGAATCCACCGGCTGCCGCCACCAGACCATACTGCGCTATTTTGGCGAGCAGCACGATGGTAACTGTAAACAATGTGACAACTGCCTGGAACCGGTCGACACCTGGAACGCAACGCAAGCCGCACAAATGGCACTCTCCTGCGTTTATCGCAGCGGACAAAGGTTCGGTGTCGTGCACTTGATTGACGTCTTGCTGGGCAAGAACAACAGCAGAATCGAGCAGTTTCAACATTACCAGCTCAGTACTTTCGGCATTGGTAAAGCACTGTCACAGCAGCAATGGAGCAGCGTTTTTCGCCAGCTCGTCAGCGGCGGGTTTCTGGAAACCGATATCCAGGCATACGGCGGCATCAAACTTACCGAAACGGCACGCCCGGTGTTACGCGGTGAAGTTGAAGTCTGGCTGCGCCGTGACGAAGATACTGAAAAACGTAAATCAAGCAAAGCGGAACGTGGTGCAAGGGTTAAAGAAGGCTATGCCGAAGCCAATGAAGATCCGCTCTGGCATGCGCTCAAAGCCAAACGCACTGAGCTTGCGCGCGAACAGGGCGTACCCCCCTATGTCATTTTTCATGACAGCACCCTATTGGAAATCCTCAATCAAAAACCCGGCAGCCTGACAGAAATGGGCAATATCAGCGGTATAGGTCAGGCAAAACTCACACGCTACGGCGATGCTTTCTTGCAAGCGCTGGAAGATGCAGCGAATGGCGCTTAAGCCGCAGTCTGGCAATATATCAAAATATATGACTTTAGATTATCGTGAATATGACAAAGTGTTGTAGAATTACGTCCGGCGGGCCCCCCCGCATTGTGAAGTAGCCAATCTGGTCAGGTGCGGAAGCAAGCAGCCACAACTATTGAGCAAGTGCCGGGGTAAAGGCTCGCCACTTCTTTTGCTGATTACCTTTTACAAAGCATAAATCACAAAAAAATACACTAAACTTACAGACGAAAACATGTTTTTCAGCTAAAGTTCAGGCTATGTCATATCAAGTCCTGGCGCGTAAATGGCGCCCAAAATCCTTTGAAACACTGGTCGGACAAGACCATGTAGTGCGCGCGCTCACAAACGCCCTCGAGCAGAATCGCCTGCATCATGCCTATCTGTTCACAGGTACACGCGGCGTTGGTAAAACCACCCTTGCGCGCATTCTGGCAAAGTCTCTTAATTGCGAAACGGGTGTGAGCGCCAAACCTTGCGGCGTCTGTAACACCTGTACGGAAATCGACAAGGGACGCTTTGTTGACATGATCGAGGTCGATGCTGCGAGTAATACGCAGGTAGATGCCATGCGTGATCTGCTTGATAATGCGCAATATGCCCCGACTGCCGGCCGCTTCAAGGTATACATCATCGACGAAGTGCACATGTTATCCAAAAGTGCTTTTAATGCGATGTTAAAGACACTGGAAGAACCGCCAGCACACGTTAAATTCATCCTGGCGACCACTGACCCGCAAAAAGTGCCGGTTACAGTGCTATCGCGCTGCCTGCAGTTCAATCTGCGCCAGATGGCCGGTACGTCAATTATCAGTCATTTGCAACACATCCTCGGCGAGGAAAACATTCAGTTCGAACCCACTGCGCTACACCTGATTTCACGTGCTGCTGCCGGCAGCATGCGCGATGCACTTTCACTGACAGACCAGGCCATTGCCTATGGCGGGCAGACAGTCAATGAATCGGAAGTGCGCGCCATGCTGGGAGCAATCGATCAAAGCTATCTGTACCAGTTATTAAATGCGCTTTTGGCCGGCGATGGCAGCGACATCATCAATCAAGCAAAACTAATGGAGGAACGCAGCATTTCATTTGAAGCTGCGCTCAATGATTTAGCGCAGTTGCTGCATCAGATTGCAATTGCACAGACTGTGCCTGAAAGTGTCGCGGACGACCTGCCGGAACGCGAGGCTTTATTGTCTCTGGCACAAAAAATACCCGCTGAAACTTTACAGCTTTACTATCAGATTGCACTGTTGGGTCGCCGCGACATTGGCCTCGCGCCTGACGAGTACGCCGGTTTCACCATGAGCCTGCTGCGCATGCTGGCATTCACGCCTAATGAGGCAAACAGTATTGCCGCCGGCAAACCGGAACAGGCCGCTCCTGCCTCACCCCGCCCTGCTTCAGTCAATAAACCAGCCTCCCGGATGGAAACTCCGTTGGCAACGCCGGCAATAGCCGCTACAACAGCTGAGACAGCTGAAAAATCAACCACTCCGTCCGAAACCGTTAATCAGCAACTGCCTGCAGATTTCCAAACGCAAGCCGAGGTTAAAGCACCGCCTGAATTCCGCAACGAACAAGGCAGCAGTCACTTCAACGGTAACTGGCGCGGCCTGGTGGATGAGTTAAAACTCGGTCTCGCACGCGAGCTGGCAAAACACTGTGAACTGGTTGCTTATGATGAGAACAGTATTTCACTGAGTGTGCCTGAGACGCAAAAACACTTGCTATCCCCGAATTATCAGGAGAAACTGGGTACTGCCATTACCCAGTATTTCGGCAAAAAAATTAAACTGCAGTTCAGCATCGGCGGCACAGGCAATACGCCAGCCAAGCAGATTTCTCAAGAAAAAGCACAGGCGCAGGCCAATGCCGAAACTGCCATTGAAGAAGATGGTTTTGTACAGGCACTCATCAATGACTTTGGCGCGACCATTATCCCCAACTCAATCAAACCCATCTAAAAATCTACGGATTTTTGAAATTTACAAATATTTAAGCATTCACTAAAAGGAGAAACCAAATGATGAAAGGCGGCATGGGCAATTTAATGAAGCAAGCCCAGCAAATGCAGGCAAATATGCAAAAAGCTCAGGAAGAACTGGCAAATATTGAGGTTGAAGGCATTGCAGCCAACGGTCTGGTAAAAGTGCAGATGACCTGTAAAAACGAAGTTAAACGCGTGACTCTGGATGACAGTGTGATGGACGATAAAGAAACACTCGAAGATCTATTAGTCATTGCGTTAAAAGATGCCACTGCAAAAGCAGAGGCAACCTCTACAGCGCGCCTGTCCAGTTACATGCCAGCGGGTATGAAACTGCCATTCTAATTTCGCATTGATTAATCACAATGAAAAATCCGCCAGCGCTTGAACAGTTAATCGAAAGCCTGCGCTGCCTGCCAGGCGTGGGGCCAAAATCTGCCCAACGCATGGCATACCACCTGCTGCAGCGAGACAGAAAAGGCGCAAGCAGCCTGGCTATGGCTCTGGATAGCGCACTACAAGTGGTTGACCACTGTAAGCTCTGTAATACATTCAGCGAGCAGCCAGTATGCCCATTGTGCGAATCGGCTCAACGCGACAGCACCGTGCTTTGTGTCGTAGAAATGCCGACAGACCTTATGATGCTTGAAAGTACGCGAGCCTACTCCGGCATGTATTTTGTACTGATGGGCCGTCTGTCGCCGCTTGATGGTGTCGGCCCCAGGGAAATCCATTTAGACAAGCTATTAAAGCGAGCGCAGGATGGCATTGTGCAGGAAGTGATACTGGCCACCAACTACACCGTAGAAGGTGATGCTACTGCGCATTACATCAGCGAATTGCTGCGCGCGCGCGGTATCAAAGTAAGCCGGATTGCCCGCGGCATGCCGATGGGCGGTGAAATCGAGTACGTGGATACCGGAACGCTGGCTCAGGCAATGCTTGAACGCCGTAGCGTATAGAATAGTTTTCCGCTAAATCACCAGCAGCACATAATGTCGCGCCAAACCCAGCAAAGTGCATAAACCTACCAGTTTAATAATGCTGAGGTTTTTCTTTACCAGCAGCCACAAGGATAAAATAGCCAGCACTACCGCCGCGATATCCGGTTTATCGTACGCCGCAGCAGGAAAAAAAACATGCTGGGAGAAAAACAGCGCCAGACTCAAAATCACGCCTACCACCGCCGCAGTGATACCTGTCAGCGGTGCGGATAACTTCAAGTTGTTCTGTGTAGACTCTATGAGCGGCGCACCGATAAATATAAACAGAAACGACGGTAAAAATGTAAAAAAAGTAACCACACTAGCTGCCACGGCACCTGATAGCAACAGATTGTCGCCACCTAATACTGCCTTTGACCAGCCGCCGACAAACCCGACAAAAGCCACCACCATAATCAACGGGCCAGGCGTGGTTTCCCCAAGCGCTAGCCCATCAATCATCTGGTGGGGTGTCAGCCATTGATAGTGCTCAACGGCTCCCTGATATAAATATGGCAGTACAGCGTAAGCTCCGCCGAAAGTGAGTAAAGCGGCTTTAGTGAAAAACCAGCCCATCTGCGTTAAAACTGCCTGCCAGCCAAAAAACCATGTAAGACACCCGATTGCTGCTACCCATATCACAATGCCTGCAATCAGCCATTGCAGCATTCTCTTTAACCTGAATTTTGCATGTAATGGCGTCGGCGTTTCATCATCTATAATCGCTTTACTATGCTTCTTATGGCTGGATGCATGCGCCTTTATGACATTCAATTGTCGGGGGAAATAATGATGTGCAATTGAACCAATCAGCGCAGCATCGATAATCACGAGCGGAAAAGGCAGATGCATAAGCGTGATTGCAACAAAAGCCAGCAAGGCAATGCACCACAGCAGCCTGTTTTTAAGTACCCGCGAACCAATTCTATAAGCTGCAAAAAGCACAATCGCCACGACTGCAGGTTTAATCCCTGCAAGCATTGCGGCTACATACGGCAAATTGCCAAAGCGCATATAGACCCAGCTCAGTATCACCAGAACCAGCAGCGATGGCAATACAAACAGGCCGCCCGCAATCAGGCCACCCCATGTACGGTGCATCAGCCAGCCAATGTAAGTTGCCAATTGCTGCGCTTCCGGGCCTGGTAATATCATGCAATAATTGAGTGCATGTAAAAAACGCTTATCCGATATCCAGCGCTTTTTATCTACCAGATCATGGTGCATCATAGCGATTTGCCCTGCCGGCCCGCCAAAGCTTAACAGCCCCAACTTGAACCAATAGCCGCTTGCCTCGCGCAAGGTTGGCGGCGTCAATTCATCATCGGCCTGATCATCATGAGTGCTATTTACCATGAATGATTCCCAGCAATTCCAGAGGCGCATTAACAGAAACATCCGCGCCCCACTCTTCCGGGCGGTCTTCAGCACCCAGATAGCCATAAAGTGCAACTACGGTTTGCATACCTGCGGCTTTGCCTGCCTGGATATCACGCTCGGCATCACCGACATACCAGCAACGCTGCGGATTGATACCGGCTTGTTTGCAGGCAAGAAACAATGTGTCAGGGTGCGGTTTGGGGCGCGATGCATCATCACCGCTCACGACACAGGCGGCACGCTCCAGTAAACCGATATTCTGCAATAAAGGCTGTGTAAAACGTCGCGGTTTATTGGTCACAACCCCCCATGGCACACGCTTCTCATCCAGTGCTGCCAGTAATTCCGCCACGCCTTCAAACAGCACTGGTTTGCGCGTCAGTACCTGGTCATACAGCGCCAGATACTCTTCGCGCATCGCTTCGAAAGGCTCATCTTCGGGAGTCAGGCCAAAGCCTACCGACAGCAAGCCTTTAGAGCCATGTGAGGCGTAAGGACGAATGACATCCAGAGGCAGGTCAGTCATTCCATGCCGCTCTCGCTGCAAATTCAGCGCATAGGCCAGATCATGTGCGGTATCAACCAGGGTGCCATCTAAATCAAATAGAATCATTTAAAAAACCACTATTATTCGCTAAATTGTGTGTGCATCAGGTAATTTACAGAAACGTCGTCACTCAGGGAATAATGCTGTGTAATCGGGTTGTAGCCCATACCGCGTAAGCCGGAGATATCTAAACCGGCGTTTCTGGCCCAGTTTGATAACTCTGATGGTTTGATGAACTTGGCATAATCATGTGTACCCTTTGGCAGCATATTCAGTATGTATTCCGCGCCTATCACTGCAAACAGATATGCCTTGGGTGACCTGTTGATGGTAGAAAAAAATACGGAACCGCCTGGTTTCACAAGTCTGGCACAAGCCTTCACAATCGCCTCCGGATCTGGCACATGCTCCAGCATTTCCATACAGGTAACGACATCAAAGCTGGCTGGCTGCTCGCTGGCTAATTGCTCGACTGACACTAGGCGATAATCTACCTTCGAACCACTTTCATACTGATGCAGTTTGGCAACATTGAGCGCCTTTTCACCCAGATCAATACCGGTAACATCAGCTTCTTTGAAATACATGGATTCAGACAGAATGCCGCCACCGCAGCCAACGTCAAGCACTCGCTTATTTTTCAAGCCTACCAGATTATCAATATAAGCCAGCCGCAATGGATTAATCTCGTGCAGGGGTTTGAACTCACTGTTCTTATCCCACCACTTGTGTGCCAGTTCACCGAATTTCTTCAGTTCAACTTCATCGGCGTTTACTGCTTGTGCTGTTTTAGTTTCGGTTGCCATTTTTTAATAATTTCCTTTAACTCCAATGGTTCTATATTGGCATACAGACCATTACTGTAGCGCAGTTCTCCAGCAACCCAGGTGTTGGTTACATGTTCACGGCCACATGTATAAACCAGATGCGAAACAGGATCGTAACACGGCGATATAGTGATATCGTTTAATTTCACCGCAACCAGATCAGCTTTTTTTCCGACCTCAATCGTGCCGATCTTATCGTCCAACCCTAATGCTTTAGCGGCGTTGACTGTTACCATTTCAAGCGCTTGATGCGCCGGCAATGCGGCAGGATCTTCATTGGCACCTTTAGCCAATAGCGCGGCCAACCGCATTTCAGCAAACATATCGAGCCTGTTATTGCTGGCAGCGCCATCGGTACCGATACCCACATTCACATTACTTCTCAACATCAGCGCTACAGGGGCAATACCACTGCCTAATTTCAGATTAGAGCTTGGACAATGTGCAATATGACAGCCATATTCGCTTAACATATCAATCTCGGCCGGCAGCAAATGCACCCCATGTGCAGCCGTAAAGTTTGGCCCCAGCAGGCCAAGTGCTGCCAGCCTCTGTATTGGCCTTACGCCGTATTGCGCTTCACTCTGGCTGATTTCATCACGTGTCTCGTGCAGGTGGGTGTGAATACCGATACTTAATTGTTCTGCATAAGTAATTACCTTTTCAAAGGTGCGATTCGATACCGTATACGGGGCATGCGGTGCCATTGATGACGAAATCATGGCATTTCCGCGCCAGCTATCATGCGATTCGAAACCTTTTTGCAGATAATCATCAGCGTCAGACGCGTAGCTATTTGCAAACTCTGAGACAATCAAACCCAGGTTTGCACGCATCCCGGACTGGCTCACGGCCGCTGCCGTGGCCTGCGGGAAGAAATACATATCGTTAAAGCAAGTGGTGCCGCCGCTTAACATCTCGGCACATGCATGCAGCGAAGCATCTCTGACATAATCATATGAAACGACAGCGCGCTCAGCCGGCCAGATATGCTCGTTCAGCCATTGCATCAAGGACAAGTCATCTGCAATGCCGCGCATGAGGTTCATTGCCGCATGCGTATGCAGATTGATTAAACCGGGGATCAGGATATGTTCATCCAGACTCAGCACATTTGTGCTGGTATATTGCGCCCTTGCGAGCTCTGTAGGTAACAGATCGACAATCGTCTCATTCTGAACAATGACTGAATAGTATTCCAGAAGTGGTGAATCTTTAACAACGGTTGCCAGCCAGCGGGACTCAATAATAAGATTCGCCTCAACTGGTGCTCGATTTAAGTGTTTTAAATTCATGATGCCCATTCTACCAATAAAAAAGCCCCGCAATTGCGAGGCTTTTTACTAAAAACTTAAATTATTAAATTTAAGTATTAGATTGTATTACTTGCACTCATTGAGTGGGTGCTGTCTTTCACCGGTAATCACTACGCGGCGATTTGGTGACAAGCACTCAACCAATGCTTTTCTGCCTTTAACACCGTCACACGCAACTACAGGTTGTAACTCACCTTTACCTACAGCACGAATACGGCCAGCGTCAATGCCATGTGAAACGATGTGTTGTTTAACCGCTTCAGCACGTTTTTCTGAAAGTTTCTGGTTGTATTGTTCTGAACCAAGACGGTCTGTATGGCCAGTCACTACTACTACATCAAACTCTGGGTGTGCTTTCAATGTTGAAATAACATCATCAACTTCAACCAAAGCATCACCATTCAGTTTGAACTTGTCAAAACCAAACAGTTTTTCAGCTTGTAGCGTAATAGTTTCAAATTTTGGCTGGCATGGTGGCTCTACTGGTGCAGCTACAGGAGCTGGTTCCGGTGCTGGCTCTGGTGCAGCTACAGGAGCTGGTGCCGGTACTGGCTCAGCAACCGCAACTACTGGAGCAGGTGTGCCGAAACGGAAGATACCGCCGAGACTCAGCAATGTGTTGCCAATCAACTCGTTTGAATTCTTGTCAAAAGCACCATTGTTAGTTGTCAGATCAGCACGTGACCATTGATGACGCAAATCAGCTTGCAAACCAAAGTTATCGCTGAACAGGTATTGCGCACCTAAACCTACGCTTGCCAACCATGAAGTTCTTGAATCGCTTACATCAGCAGAAGGATGGCTGTAATCAACGTTATTACGTGCAACACCCAAACCAGCTAACAGGAATGGACGGAATTTGTCGCGGCTGAACATATATAGCGCATCTGCACTTAATGTCGTTTGTTTATAACGACCGCCTACATTTGCAATACCAGTATCTTCACTAGCGCGGTTGTAACCGACACCAGCCTGGATATCCCAGTGCTCAGACAGCTCTTTACCTAATTTCAGAAAACCGCCACCACCGTTGTTTGCCTCTAAATCGCTATCTGTGTCCATATAGCTAACACCTGGCAATGCATACCAAGCACCACGATACATATCTTCAGCACTTGCTGCAAAGGCAGCTAAGCCTAATGAGGCAGCTACTGCGATACCAATAATATTTTTTTTCATTATTTACTCCTGATTAAAGATAACTCCACACACGGATAATACGCATTCATATAAGCTAACGCAATGCGAGAATCCATATAAACACTAGACAAAATCAACTGCCGTTGCATTTTTACAACATATTTTATATGACTTTGCGTATCGCTTTAATTCTTTCCGGATCCAGCGCCGATTTACGCTGATCATTCATGCAAGCACCACCTCTGAAGCCAATGTAATCCGGCGCTATTTCTCTGGTGATCGCAACATGCTGCAAATTAAGCGAACCGGCTAAACCAAACAACAACCCCTCGGCCTGCACACTCATGGCAACCTCTTTCATTTCATCAGCAGAAAAATAATCTAAAAAAGTTGCACCGTTTTTATTGGTTGTATCCAGCATTACGCCATAAAAACCGGCATTTTTAATTGCAGAAATAAGACTGCCCGGATATTCATGTTCGACAAACAATACTGCAACAAGCATGGTGCCGCCCCGAGCAATGGGGCTCAGCGCATCAAGACAAGGCTGGTAATCGATGAATTCATCATTTTGGCCCCTGAAAAAACCAATTTTAACAATATCCACTTTTGTTTGCGATAAAGCCAGAACCTGCTCCCGCAGCAACTGCGGATGCATCGGCAAATCGCCTACCGTAGCACTGATTACCCTTCGTTCAGACTGATCTTTTGCCTGAATAAAAGTCACGACTTCTGTGATCACTTGCAGGGGCAGCGCTCCCAATGCTCCCTGAGCCGGGTCTTTTAAATCAATAATATCAGCACCGCACTGCAATGCTATCTGTGCTTCTTTTACCGAGGTAACACTGATTAAAAGCTGCGGCATATTCGCTTAAGCCAGATTGTCATTGTTCAAAGCAGCCTGATGGTTGCTGACGGCTTCCGTCAGCCATGACCACGCCTCCAGTTCACGTTCTCCGGCAGTTTTATCTATTGCGATACGCAGGTAGTCCATTTCCTGCTGGATTTTCTCCATGGGCAGCCGTTTTAGCCTGCTGACCAACACTGCCAGCTCAATAACAGCAGCCTGCGCACGGTTAAACCCCTGAAAAGAGGCATGCTGCGCCTCATATACCACCTCCAGAAACAACTGCGGCCTAAGCGGGTCATCTTCGACTTTTACGAGTTTCAGCTCTTTATGTGCCAAGGTATCCAGCAGGCGAAACCCATGCACCTCTGCTGCCGGTGTGAGGCTCCAGGCTTCGCGCCCGGTCAAAGCACCGGCAAACACGCGTACATCATCCGTCAAACTCAGTACCGCATGTCCTGTAGCCAATATATTTTCTAATGTCGTTGAAGGCTTGTATGGCGAAATCATCACCAGGCCATCCTGCATGCGGATACCAAATGGCGTTGTATGTGCCGCACCTTGCAGGTTAACAGTGGTTACTATCGTTTCGTATATCATTTCATTACCTGTTTTTATTACGCTTTTCTTTTAAAGACGCCTCACGGTGAGCTGTTTTGGCTACTTTATTCTGTACCTCACTGGCAATACCCCAATCCAGTTCCTGATCCTGAACATAACGCTTTTTCAACTGCCATGCGATCTGCGCACGCGCCAACTCAACGCCAAGATAGAAGGCGTGGGATGCATCATCATCGACCTTAAGATGCGGGTACAGCGCAAAAGGATCCGTGTGCTCAAATATACCGTCACGATTATAAACATGCATTCCGCTCTCACTCACCTGAATACGGAAACTGGGATCTTTAATCTGCGCTGCTATTTCTTTAATTTCATCTTCGCTATAGGTAAATGGCCGCCTGTCGTGCAAACCTAACAGACCGTTGGTGTAGCCTCGCGGCAGCCTTTCATCCTGTTTTGCCGCAAACATCGTGCGTCTGGCAACATCCGCTTCAGCAATCGCATTTACCGCATGCGGACTTACCGAGGTTGCAAGCACCGCATTAATGTCAAGCTCGCTAATCATGCCGAACAGCATGGCATTAATACCTGTAGTATCCGCATCGGTAAGCTCTGTTAAATTACCGATGCCCATCATAATCTGTATATCAGGATATTTTTTACGCAGCTTTTGATAGCGCACGATCGAATCGGTCAGCCCAAAATGGATAGGGTCAAGAATAGCATCCGCCAGAAAAGGCTTTCCAGCCTTAATACAGACATCAATTGCACGAAACAGCGATGGCAGGCTGTGCGGTTTTGCTGGAATCAAGACTGGTGTAGAGGCTACTTCGTCTGCGATCCATAAGGTTTCTTCGGTAAGGCTCAGCAAATAGTCAGCACCGGCACGGCCGGCCATGAGCAAGTCATCTGTATGCAGAGAGTCTACACTGACCTTGAAATCAAGCTCTTTCAGGGCTTTGACCGTATCGGCCAGATGAGGAAAAGGCACGCTGGGCAAACAACCGATATCGATGACATTGGCACCTTGTGCCTGGAATTGTTTTGCTTTATGAACAACACCTTCGATACTCAAATAAGGCGCGTCCACAATTTCAGCAAAAATCTCCACGCTGTAACGGCTCAAGTCAGGTGTAACGCCGGCATGTCCGAAATACTGCGGCAAATCTTTTAAGTCGTTCGGACCACGTTCAACTGGTACGCCATATTGTGCCTCAAGCTTGGAGAGGTCACCCTGACATAATCCGGGAACAATCACTTTATCGGCATCACCGGTTTCTTTAAGCCTGCGACCGATTAAATCCGAGGTCATCAAAGCGGCAACCGACACGCCAATCTGTTCAATACGATATTTGAATGGCGGCGTTTTAGGATTACTCTGCACCTCGCTTAAAACCTTATTAAGGCTTTTTTCCGCAAGCTTGCCAGTCAGAAAAAGAAGGTTCTGGGTCATGAGTAAACACTATGCCAGCGTTTTCAGCCTGCTTTGAATCGCCTCAGACAGGCCGTGCATATCTGCCACTACTGTGGTGACTTCAAACGTACCGAGCTTGCGGATGTTGTCGAGATCTATACCGCGCGGATATACCTTGACTACGTTTTCACGCGGTGCTTCAGACTCCAGCTCCGGCGCCGTATCGCACGCGAATACAATGCTGGGTACCCTCGTTTTTCCGGCTTGTGCGTAAAGATTAGTGACCAGACTATCAGAAAAACCATAAGCCATTTTGGCAATCGTATTCGACGTGGCGGGCGCAATGACCAGGGTATGGTATTTCCCCTGATAGAACAGCTCAACAGGCACACTGCTCGCAGTTTTATCCTGATAAACACGGTGACCGGTATTGATCAACTGCTCCTGAAACCCGTATTGCTGAATAATCTCTGCAGCAGCCCTGCTTAAAAAAACATCGACATCTTTTAATGTCTGCAATATTGCAAGTGACTCACGCAGATAATGACCAGAACCAGTAATGGCCCATGCCAGGCGTTGATTCATTCGTTCACCAACTTTCATACCGACACCAGCATGGCTGGTAATAAACTTACTGATAGTTTTAACAATTGCATGCGTTAGGCACATGCAATTGTTAAAGATTAACTACGCTGCAAAAGGATGCTCAATCACAATCGTTTCATCGCGCTCAGGGCCGGTAGAAACAATTGCTATCGGCACACCACATACTGCTTCCAGGCGCTTGAGGTAGTTCTGTGCATTTTTCGGCAAACCATCCCAGGTTTTTACGCCGAATGTGCTTTCTGACCAGCCCGGTAAAGTTTCATAGATCGGTTTGCAACCGGCAACATCATCAGCGCCTACCGGTAATAAATCAATTTTCTTACCATCAAGCTCGTAACCTGTGCAGATACTGAGCGACTCGATACCGTCCAGCACATCCAGCTTGGTGATACATAAACCTGTCAGGCCATTGATCATGGCTGAACGACGTAACGCAGCAGCATCAAACCAGCCGCAACGGCGTTTACGCTTGGTAACCGTGCCAATTTCCTGGCCTTTGTTAGACATCTGATAACCAGGCGCACCTGCGGTCTCGATATCGAGCTCGCTAGGGAAAGGGCCGCCGCCTACGCGTGTAGTATAAGCTTTAGTGATACCCAGCACATAATGCAGCATATTGGCACCGACACCGGTACCGGCAGATGCCTGGCCGGCAATACAGTTACTTGAAGTCACATAAGGGTAAGTGCCATGGTCAATATCGAGCAATGTCCCTTGTGCGCCTTCAAACAGGAGATTTTCACCTCTGGCGTTCGCCGCATAAATTTCAGCTGACACGTCCGCAATCATCGGTTTTAATGCAATGGCATGCTGCATGCTGGCATCATACTGCTGATTGAAATCTACCGCTTTTGCACCCAGATAATTGGTCAATACGAAGTTATGGTAATCCATTACTTCACGCAGCTTATCGGCAAAGCGTTCCGGGTAAAACAAGTCGTATACGCGCAACGCACGGCGCGCCACTTTATCTTCATAAGTCGGACCGATGCCCTTGCCGGTTGTGCCGATCTTTTTATCGGCACTGCGCTTGGCCTCACGGGCAACATCAACTGCAACATGATGACTCAAAATCAAAGGACAGCCCGGGCTAACCTTCAAACGGTTTTTCACTTCAAGGCCATCATTCTCAAGCGCCGCAATCTCACTCAGCAAATGACCTGCATCCAGCACAACGCCGTTACCGATATAGCAATTAACGCCGGCACGAACAATACCTGATGGCACGAGGTTGAGCTTATACACACGCTGTGCGTCACCCTGGCCTACGACTAAAGTGTGGCCCGCATTATGACCGCCCTGAAAACGCACCACACCTTGTGCATGGTCGGTCAACCAATCTACGATTTTACCTTTACCTTCATCGCCCCACTGGGTGCCGATGACGACTACATTCTTTGCTGCTTTATTTGCCATAACGTTGACTTTTTTAATTAAATGTTGATATTCAAATGGTTAACAATGCCACAATGAATGGCATTGCTGATTATTCTTTAAGATTTCACAATATCCACGACATGCCAGCCGGAATTGTAATGCTCAAGTTTTTTACTGCAATTCAGTTCTGAAAAATCGGACTCAATGTCTGGAAGCTCTTGAATGACTACATAACCTTCTGCCCGCAGCGCATCTATTTTGGCAACCAACGAGCTGTCATTCTGAGCCGGTGCGAAAATCGCCGGTTCCGACTGCGCTGGTGACAAAGCAGTCACCACACCGCGCAGATCAAGGCTGAATCCCGTCGCAGGACGGGCGCGGCCAAAGGCTTGACCGACCTCATCATAACGGCCGCCAAGCGCCAATGGCCCTTTATAGCCTTGCGCATAAGCCGCGAACACGATGCCGCTATGATAATGGTACCCACGCAGCTCGCTTAAATCAAAACTCACACTCACGCCACTATTCTGCAAACCATGCGCCACTTGTTCCAGACTATCGAGAGCCTGTTTAATGGCTGGTATGGATGGAAGTAATTTACCCGCTTGCGCCAGTATGGTCTTATCACCGTTCAATTCGGTCAGGTTGAGTAAGGCTTCGCGTGTCGTTTTGTCCAGCCCCTTGCTCAACACAGCGACTGCAGTCTGATCTTTGCTTTTCAACGCGGCATAAAGGTCCTGTTCAAGCTGAGGCCCCACCTGACTGGATTCAATCAGGCTGCCAAATACATTTACATGGCTGAAATCAAGATGCACTTCTTCAATACCGATTACATGCAGTGCCTTGATCAGCAAGCGCTGAATCTCTATATCACTGGCAATTCCCGCATGCCCATACAGCTCTGCACCTAACTGCAACGGCTCACGCGTTTGCGCCAGTCCATCCGGTTTAGTGCGTAAAACACTGCCTGCATAACACAGGCGCGTAATGCCCTGATGATTGAGCAAATGCGCGTCTATACGGGCAGCCTGTGGCGTCATGTCAGCACGCACACCCATCGAGCGCCCGGTCAGTTGATCCACAACTTTAAACGTAGCAAGATCAAGGTCGTGCCCGACACCGGTAATCAGAGATTCCATATACTCCAGCATTGGCGGTATCACATATTGATAACCATGCACCTTGAACAGATCTAACAATCTGCGGCGCAATGTCTCAATACGTGCTGCCTCCGCAGGCAAAACGTCTTCTATATATTCTGGCAGTAACCAATTACGCATTTTTATCATCACTTTTTACCAGTAATCCTTAAGCATGAATACTATTAGGCATTCACACCTGGAGCCATTACCCGGAACTATTACTTACTTAATAAAATTAATATCAAACCGCCGACCACCGATGCGAGGCCAACAAAGCGCAGCTGGCCATCCTTCAGCTCAATCATGCGCTTGAATGTATCACGCCAGGCGCGCGGCGCTAGCAGGGGCAAAACACCCTCAATCACCAGCATCAATCCCAGCGCGGTTAACAATGTACTATTCATCCGAATGACCGATGACTACTTTTTAGGGCTTCGCATGTATTTAAAGAAATCGGAGTTCGGATCCAGCACCATCACGTCACTTTTGCTCTTGAAGCTATTCTTGTAAGCTTCCTGGCTACGGTAAAACGCATAGAATTCAGGATTATGGCTATATGACTGGTTGTATATCTCAGACGCTTTTGCATCGCCCTCACCTTTTGTCTTCTGGGCTTCACGATAGGCTTCAGCAATAATAACCTCACGCTGCTTATCGGCATCTGCGCGGATCTTTTCGGAAGCAGCGGCGCCTTCTGAACGTAACTGGTTAGCAAGGCGTTTACGTTCTGCTATCATGCGGTCAAATACAGACTTGCTGATTTCCTCTGAATAATCAACACGTTTCAAGCGCACATCCACGACTTCGATACCCATCTGACGCGCTTCCAGGTCAGCTTTTTTACGCAGGTTATCCATAATCACGCCGCGTTCACCGGCAATCACGTCATGCACGGTGCGAACACCAAACTCACTTCTCAAACCGGCATTGACCACTTTTGACAACCGGTCTTCCGCAGCAGCTTCCCCGCCTTCTTTAATCGAAACATAATACTTTTTGGGGTCGACAATACGCCATTTAACAAAAGAATCCACCATCATGTATTTATTTTCGCTGGTGATAAACTTGGCTGGCTGCTCCCAATCAAGCGTCAGGATGCGATTATCAAAGTACTTCAGGTTGTCTACAAACGGCACTTTAAAATAAAGGCCCGGTTCTTTCTTAACCGCTACAATCTCACCCAGACGCTGTACTAAAACATATTGCGTCTGATTGACTGTAAATGCTGACAATGACAGCAACACCAGAACCATAACAACAATAATAAGAATATTTTTTGAGTTTTTCATTATTATTCCTTACCTGCTTTCTCTGTCACGGCTACGCAATGCGTCACGCGAACGGTCACCCGCTGCAGGCTGACTCGCCGGTGGCGCAGCATCAGGCTGCGGGTTTAATGATTGCATGGATTGTGACTGCTGCACAGTGTCATTTCCTGAAGCATTAATCAGCTTGTCTAATGGTAAATACAGCAGGCTATTACCGGATTTCTGGTCAACGATAACTTTGCTTACACTAGACATGATCTGCTCTTGCGCATCCAGATACAAACGCTGACGCGTTACTTCAGGTGCCTTGTTGTATTGCGCGAGAATCTGGTCAAAACGGCTGGCGTTACCGCGCGCCTCGCTTTCAACTTTCAATTTATATCCGGCAGCTTCGGCCAGCAGGCGTGATGCTGTACCGCGTGCTTTCGGTATCACATCATTGGCATACGCCTGACCTTCATTGATCTGGCGCTGGTTATCCTGATTTGCACGGTTGACGTCTTCAAACGCTTCCTGCACCTGCTCTGGCGGCTGCGCACTTTGCAAAGACACACTGATGATTTTTACGCCGGTTTTATAGCTGTCAAGAATCGTTTGCATGCGCTCTGAAGTATCAGCCAGACCTTTTTGCAGCAGATCGTCCAGCTTGTTCTTGCCCACCACTTCACGGATAGCAGTTTCGGCTGCCGACATCACAGCGTCATCTGTGGCGCGATTGCTAAACAGGTAATCCTTTGCGTTATTCAGGTTGTATTGCACCGCGAATTGCAAATCAATAATGTTTTCATCTTCTGTCAGCATTAAAGACTCTTTTGGCAGCCTCGTCTTACCGCCGCTACCTTCTGCACCGCTTCTGTAACCAACTTCAAGTCTGCGTACCTGTTCCATATTCACGACCTGAACGCTCTCGATCGGGTATGGCAAATGCCAGCGCGGGCCTGGCGAAGTCACTTCATCCTGAACCTTGCCGAAACGCTGCACAACACCAAGCGAACCCTGGTCAACGATGTAAAACCCAGTGCCTAACCAGATCAGGCCAATCAAACCGAATATAGGCACTAACGGCAAATTGACATTTGCAGGCTGCGGACGACTGGATTGCGGATTGGATTGATTGCCGCCGCCTTTGCCGAACAAGGTGTTGATCTTGCGGCTTAAGTCGCGCATCACTTCATCAAGGTCTGGCGGACCTTCATTATTCTGTGCTCTCCAACCAGGAAATTTAATCATTCACTACTCCAAAAAACATTTGTTAATTATCATCAAACGTAAGTCACTTAACGATACAGCATTGACTTATACCGTGCTTCCCTAAGTTATGCGTATGCACTTTCTTCCGTGCTTTGCTTTTGTAAATACTGATAATGTTCTGCCATCGCTAACCTCAGCAGATCCATTCCTTCTCCTGTTTTGGCTGATACATGCAAAGTCGAAATTCTACCACATTCATCACGTGCCAATGCAGGCTCCAGGCCTGCGCGGTCGATTTGATTATGCACCAGAATCTGAGGCACTTTAGCAGCGCCGATTTCCTGCAGAACTTTATTTACCTGCGCTATCTGCTCATCGCGATTAGTGCTGGCCGTATCGACGATATGCAGCAGTAAATCAGCCTGCGCGGCTTCTTCCAGCGTTGCACCAAAGGCTTCAACCAGCGCATGCGGCAAATGCTTGATAAAACCTACCGTATCAGAAAGCACTACCTGTCCGCAGCCCTCTATGAAAATTTTGTGCGTGGTGGTATCCAGTGTTGCAAATAATTGATCCGCCGCATAGATATTCGCCTTGGTAAGACGATTGAATATAGTGGATTTACCGGCATTGGTGTAACCGACCAAAGACACCGTCATCACATTAGAACGCTTACGTGCACGGCGCTGCATTCCGCGCTGGGATTTGAGCTTGAGTAACTTCTCGCGTAGCTGCTTGACGCGCACGCGCAACATGCGGCGATCCAACTCCAGCTGTGTTTCGCCAGGGCCGCCGCGCACGCCGATACCGCCTTTTTGACGCTCCAGGTGGGTCCAGCCACGCACCAGACGCGTAGACAAATGCTCCAGCTGCGCTAGTTCGACCTGTAGCTTGCCTTCGTGCGTTTGCGCCCGCTGGCTGAAAATATCCAGAATCAAGCCGGTTCTATCCACCACGCGCGCCTGCAGGAAACGCTCAAGATTTCGCTGCTGCGAAGGTGTGAGGTCATGGTTAAATACGGCAATATTGGATTCGGTTGCCTGCATCGCCTGCCGCAACTCATCCGCTTTACCGCTACCGATAAAAAGCTTGGCATCTGGTGCCGAACGCTTACCTTCAATCGCGCCCAGCACAGCCAAACCTGCGCTTAGACTTAACTGACGGAGCTCTTCAAGGCTCTCCAGATAATCGCTTTCTCCAAAATCAACACTGACCAGAATGGCGGACTCGCCGCCACTTGGCCTTTCAAACAGATCTTTCAATGCTTAATTATCACCTTCCTGCAAGCCGATACTTACTGCACGCGCAGGTACGATTGTAGAAATGGCATGCTTGTAAACCATTTGTGTGACCGTATTCTTGAGCAGAATGACATACTGATCAAATGAGTCAACCTGGCCTTGCAACTTGATACCATTAACGAGATAGATAGATACAGCGACATGTTCTTTGCGTAAAGCGTTAAGGAATGGGTCTTGTAACATTTGCCCTTTTTGATTCATGGTGTCTCCTATTGTTTGGAGTTAAATAAAAGTGATTAAATTAAAGTACTGACTACATTTACTATTTTTTGCGCTCACATTGCAATACTACTCTCGTTCAGAGTAAGAACAACTCAAATCGTTCTCTTTTTACTTAAATTAACTATTCAAGTTTTTTAACAGAACGCAAAGCACGGGGTTGATTCCGGCCAAAAGATTAATGCAGGCTTCATTCCACTATAACTGCAAGCCTGCAACTGCCAGCCAGACTATAAAAATCATTCCGGTGAATCATTTACGCTGAAGTACAAGACTCATATGAAGGCCTGAATGAAAAAAACAAGAGGCTTGGGAATAAAAAATATTCGCGCAGCACTCTCTATTTAAACTCACCGATTCTAGTCAGCACTTCATCCCGTCCCAACAAAGTCATTACCTGATCAATGCTCGGCGATTGCGCAATACCCGTCAACAGAACGCGTAATGGCATTGCCACCTTGGGAAACTTGAGCTGAAACTGTGTAACAACATCGTTTATCGCATGGTGAATGGCCTCTGCATTCCAGTCCACCGAACGCAGCAACTCTGATAGTTTCTCCAGTGCAGGTTTAATGTCAGCAACCAGATGCTTTTCAGCTGTGGCCTGATCAATGGCTGGCTTTTGATAGAAGTAAACGATACTTTCCGCCAATTCGTTCAATGTACTGGCGCGCTCTTTGTACAGGTCGATTACTGCAGAAAGATCGGGCTGCATACTCACGGCAACATTCAATTGAGCCAGACGCGCAGTTATATCCTTTACCAGATCATTCTTATCTGCCAGCTTAATGTAATGTGCATTCAGCCATTTCAGCTTTTCTGTATTGAATTGCGCCGCTGATGGTGTGATGTGGTCAAGATCAAACCACTCACAGAACTGCTGCATGCTGAATATTTCTTCATCGCCGTGGCTCCAGCCCAGACGCGCCAGATAGTTAAGCACAGCCTCAGGCAGGTAGCCGTCTTCATGGTATTGCATGACACTCACGGCACCATGACGCTTGGACAGTTTCTGCCCGTCATCACCCAGTATCATGGATAAATGTGCATATTGCGGAATCATTGCTCCCAGGGCTTTCAGCATATTGATCTGGCGCGGCGTATTATTGACGTGATCATCCCCCCTGATAACCTGTGTAATTCCCATTTCCCAGTCATCAACAACCACACAGAAGTTATAGGTAGGCGTGCCATCAGCGCGCGCGATAATGAGATCATCCAGCTCCTGATTGCCAATACTGATCTCGCCTTTCACCAGGTCATTCCAGACCACATATCCGTCTTTAGGATTTTTAAAGCGAATCACCGGCGGGACACCTGAAGGCGGCTCAGCTAGCGCCTTTCCGTCTTCCGGGCGCCAGCGTCCGTCATAGCGCGGCTTTAAACCCTGCTGCATCTGGCTTTCGCGCAATGCCTCCAGTTCATCTTTTGTAGAATAGCAATAATAGGCTGAGCCATCCTGCAACATTTTCTGGATAACTTCCTTATAGCGATCCATACGTTGCATCTGATAAAAAGGGCCTTCGTCATAATCCAGCCCCAGCCAGTTCATGCCATCCAGTATCGCCTGCACAGCCTCAGGCGTACTGCGCGCAACATCGGTATCTTCGATACGCAGAATGAATTTTCCGCCATGCTTTTTAGCAAAAGCCCATGAAAACAATGCGGTACGGGCACCGCCAATGTGAAGAAAGCCGGTTGGGCTGGGAGCAAAACGTGTACGAACAGTCATATTGAAGGGAACTTAACCATAAATTTAATCAGCCGCATTTTATCATGTAGATACTATCAGCTTGCGATTAAAGCCATGTTAAATCATCTAAATTTAGATGATTGTAACTCTTGATTGGCATATTAATTGCGTCATTGATTCACTGGCATTTATAACTTCAAGCAATCTATGAACATTTTGCATAAAGTATTCAACTATTCTGCAGAACCTGAAAATGCAATATCCACCGCATGGATTGCTGATTTATTAGGCATGGATGACATTTCAGCGATAGAGTTCTTAACGGAAAAATTAGAGCATGATTTCAAACACGATATTTTCGTCAGCTCAGAAAACATAGAGGCCTTAATTTCTATCGACGAAAAAACACACAGCATTGTCGAAAGAATCACACAATATTTCGTTCTTATTGAAAACATCAATCAAGATCTAAAAGTACGCATTTCAAACGCTGCATTTTTATATCACCGGCAACTGTTTCTGACTTATGTTGAATTAGGCAAGAATTATTCGCATTGCCACCAGCACACATTGCATATCGTGCTTTCCCGAGCCTTAAAAAATGCTACGCAAATGATTAAATGGCAACAGTACAACCATCATCATGAGCCAGTCAATTTCTGGTCTGAAATTTCAGCAGTATTTAAAGCCGCCGAGCAAAGCACATTATTAAATGCAAAGATACAATCATATGCCGGCCTTGAGCCCGTATCATTATCCAGCGCTTACATGCACGCATGCATGCTGGGATCGGTGCAGTCAGTTGAATTCAGGCCGCAGCAAATCGAGATTGTCAGCAAGATTTTATCTATGTGGGCATCGAAAATATCGATTGATACGACTTATGATGCAAAGCACCATTTATTTTACATAGACACTGCCGCCAACGTTCCCGCCAGGCGTATCAGAAACTTTACGGCTGCCGACAGTTATCGCTATTGGTGCTTTGAAGACGTAAACGCAAGAATTGAGCTGTGCAGGCTGCTCATCAAATACGAGATATTGCCTAAGCAGCAACAAATGAAAGAATTGATCTCGGAAAAATATGCGGCAGAAACACTCGCAACGCTTGCGGCTGAATGGGCACGCACGACATTAAAGGCCGCAGCATAAGCTCACATGGGAGCAACGCAGGCAAGCTAAGCGACAAGTACAAGCAGCCTGACAATCTGTTTGCCAGCACAGAGGGGCTAGAGCCGATGCTTACTGCCGGGTTTCATGCACATCGCAGCGAATGGCAGAACCCCGGCGTGATTTAAACCCCGTTACTTGTTATCGGCAGCTTTCCAGCCACCGCCCAGTGCTTTGAATAAATCCACAGTCGCAGTCAACCGCGCCTGGCGACTTTGTACAAAAGCCAGGCTTGAGTCATTGTAGGCGCGCTGCGCTTCAAGCACATCGATATAAGATGAGTAACCAGACTGATAGCGATTTTCAGAAACTGCCAGCGCTTTCTTAGCCTCTTCCTGGCTCGTATTCAGTGCCTGTTCACGTTCGGTATACTGGCGCAGATTCACCAAAGCATCGTTGACCTCCCTGAATGCAGACTGGATAGCACCCTCATAATTCGCAAGCGCCTGTTTCTGTTTGGCACTGGCCTGATCAACCTTGGCATTAAGTTTGCCCGAATCGAAAATAGGCAGGTACAAGGCAACGCCACCGGTCCAGATACGTGCGGCCGATTTCAATACATCGCCCAACTCCATACTTTCCCCACCCAAGCTGGCCGTTAACGAAATGGTTGGGTACAAAGCGGCTTTGGCGACCGCAATATTGGCATTGGCAGCCACCATCTGTTCTTCTGCCTGCCTTACATCAGGACGTGCTTCCAGCAAGGCAGAAGGCAGACCCGCCGGCGGTGTAGGCGGAATTGGCAGTGCGTTCAGATCATATGCCGAGGCTTTCAAACCGGTCACCGCCAGATTCAAATTTCCGGTCAATACAGCTAGCTGATGCAGGCTTAATGATCTCTGACGACTCAGATCCGCTATCTGTGCGCTTAAATTTGAACTTGCCACCTGCGCCTGCAGCACATCCAAAGATGACGCCACACCACCTTCAAGGCGACGTTTGGTTAAGGCTAGACTCGCATCGCGGCTTTTCAGATTCTCCTGGGCAATCGCAATCTGTGACTCCAGGCTGCGCAAACTTAAATAATTACTTGCCACCAAACCCGTTAATGACAAGGAAACTGTGTCTTTCGCATAGCGAGTAGATAAGGCCTGTGCCCTGGCAGCTTCTTTTGCGCGACGCAGTTTACCCCAGAAATCCAGCTCAAAAGTCGTGCCGAGTTGACCATTGTATGTGCTGCGCGGGTTATTAGTGAGCTGCTGATTAGCGCCAGCCTCGGTCACGCGAGAACGCTTTGCGCCAGCATCCAGATCAATCTGCGGCAATAAAAACGCGCCGACTTCACGCATCACTGCATCGGCCTCTTCAATACGGGCAACCGCCAGCTTGACATCTTTATTGTTTTGCAGCGCATTTTCGATCAGCTCATTTAAAACCGGATCCTGATACAAAGTCCACCAGTTATTGGCTACAGCACTCTCAGCACCGGCTTGTTGGGCTGATTCAATATACTGCGCCGGCACATCGACTTTAGGGCGCAGATAATCCGGCCATATCTGGCAGCCTGACATGAGCAATGCTGCTACGACTGCATAAACCGGCTTAATGCCTTTTATATTCTGATACTGCATCATACTGCACTCTTTTCATTTGTTTCTGTAGTAGCTTCCGAAGATACTGCATCTTCCGGCGGCAACTCATGATGTTTTCTATGCACGTTTTTATTACTCAACCAAGTGAAAAACATTGGAATGAATATGGTTGCCACAAAAGTAGCCAGCAACATGCCACCCAGCACGCCAGTGCCCATTGAACGGCGTGCTGCAGCACCTGCACCGGTTGCAATGGCCAGCGGCAAAATACCCAATACAAACGCCATGGACGTCATGACAATCGGCCTGAAACGCATACGTGCGGCTTCAAGGGCTGCCTCGGCGATCGGCATACCTTCTTCCATTTTCTGGCTGGCAAACTCTACAATCAGAATTGCATTTTTTGCTGCCAGGCCAACCAGCGTAATCAGGCCGATCTGGAAATAAATATCATTAGGCATACCGCGTATCAATACTGACAACAATGCACCTGCCAGCGCAAATGGCACCGCCATAATCACCGCCAGCGGCAATGCCCAGGTTTCAAACTGTGCAGCCAGAATCAGGAACACCATGATAATCGCAAACCCGAAGGCGAATAATGCGGCAGAGCCGGTGCGTTTTTCCTGATAAGCCTGGCCGGTCCACGCAATCTGGTATCCGTCCGGCAGGTTTGCTGCTGCAATTTTTTCAACCATTGCGATCGCATCACCCGAGCTGACACCCGGCGCACCTTTGCCTAAAACCTTGGCAGACAGCAAACCGTTATAACGCTCCAGCTGCTCTGCACCTACGATAGAGCTGACTTTACTAAGCGCAGACAAAGGCACCATCTGACCGCTGTCAGAACGCACGTAAACTTTACCCAGGTCTTCAGCTTTCATGCGATATTCCGCTTCTGCCTGCAATTGCACCCGGTAAGTACGGCCGGACTTATTAAAGTCATTGACGTACAATGAACCCATGGTGCTCTGCAATGTGTCGTAAATACTGGCTACAGGAACCCCTTGCGAAATCGCCTTGGCCTCATCCACTTCAACAAACAGTTGCGGCACGGTCGGGCGGAAAAACGTATTCAGCTCGGCCAAGCGCGGCTCGTTTTTTAAAGCGCCAATAAAGTTATTGACGACGGCTGCCAGTTTTGCCGGATTGGAATCGCTACGGCTCTGCACATACAGCTCAAAACCGCCGGAACTACCCAAACCGCGAATTGCAGGCGGGTTAAAGGCAATCGCCATACCATCCGGCTGCTGCATACCGATACCGAACACTTTTTTAACGATGTCATCGGCAGTCGCTTCACGCTCATCCCAATCTGTCATACGCACAAACATCGTGGCAGCACTGGTTTTATTACCGCCGCCAATCAGGTCAAACCCATTCACAGCGAATTGATGCGCGACGGCAGAGTCTTGAGCAATGGCAGAACGTACACTCTCGGTCGTTTTGCTGGTACGAGCCAATGTTGCGCCATCCGGCATGATCACTGCGGAAATCACATAGCCCTGATCTTCGGCCGGTACAAAGCTGCCTGGCACTACTTTAAGCAAGATCGCCACCATTCCAATAATGACGGCAAAAACTACGGCACCGATGATTCTATGGTGCAGCGTCAGATTCACTACCGCAGTATAAAAATGCGTGAACTTATCAAACAGACGATTAAATCGCACAAAGACAGGAGATTTGATATGTCCTGACTGCAGCAGTACCGCGCACAAGGCCGGAGTCAGCGTCAATGCCACAATACCCGAGATAACAACAGCCACTGCTACGGTAACGGCAAACTGACGATACATTTCACCGGCAATACCACCCAGGAACGCAACCGGCACAAATACCGCACAAAGCACCAGTACGATTGCCACTACTGCCGCAGAAACTTGCTCCATCGACTTCACAGCGGCTCTGATCGGCGAAAGTTTCTCCTCATCCATCAAACGCTCGACGTTTTCCAGCACCACGATCGCATCATCTACCACGATACCGATAGCGAGCACCATTGCGAATAAGGTCAATGTATTAATTGAGAAGCCGAATATCCATAAGCCTGCAAAAGTACCGATCAATGAAATCGGCACAGCGATCAATGGAATCAAGGTAGCGCGCCAGCTTTGCAGGAACAGGAATACCACCAGCACTACCAGTACCATTGCTTCCGCCAATGTTTTCACCACCTCACCGATTGAGGCCTTCACAAAATCACTGGTGTCGTACGGCACTTCCCAATCTACGCCGGCTGGAAAACGCTGCTTCAGCTCATCCATCTTCTCTTTTACTGCGTTAGCTGTATCCAGTGCATTCGCGCCGGATTGTAAAAAGATAGGAATACCCACGCCAGGTTTGCCATCCAGCAAAGTACGGACGTTATAGCTTTGTGAACCCAATTCGATACGTGCAACATCTTTTAAGTACAGCACACCACGTGGGCCATTAGCTCGGATGATGATATTTGCAAACTCAGCAGGATCAATCAGGCGGCCTTTTGCGGTAACCGTGTAAACCAGCTGCTGATCAGACGGCGATGGCTCCTGCCCGATCTTGCCCGCAGCATACTGCGCATTCTGTGTGCGAATAGCGTTGGCAACATCAGTGGTTGTAACACCGAGCTGCGCCATTCGATCCGGACGCAGCCAGATACGCATTGAATAATCCTGCGCGCCAAAGATAATGGCATCACCCACACCTTTAATGCGTTTTAATTCATCCAGCACATTGAGCGTACCGTAATTGCTTAAAAATAAGGGGTCGTATTTTTTCTGCTTATCCGTCAGCATCACCACCAGCAAAATATCATTCGAGCGCTTCTGCACGATGACGCCGGTACGGCGCACTTCTTCCGGCAAACGCGGCAGCGCAATGTTTACGCGGTTACTTACGTTAAAGGTTGCCTGATTGACATCCGTGCCAACTTCAAAAGTTGCAGTAATGGTCAAGCTGCCACTGGAGTCTGCACTCGAGTTAAAGTACAGCAAGCCTTCTACACCGCTCAATTGCTCCTCAATCGGTGCAGCGACGGTTTTTGAAAGCGTATCGGCACTAGCGCCAGGGTAAGTTGCGCTGATCAACACCGTTGGTGGTGCAATCTGCGGATATTGTGCAATCGGCAACTTCATTGCCGCAGCCAAGCCCGCCAACACAATGATGATGGACAAGACACTTGCAAATATAGGCCGTGTAATAAAAAATTTACTCATATGAATTCTCGCTCAAGTCTTCGTTATTAGACTTATTAATCAGACTTACCTTACAGGCTTACCGCACAGGTTTATTTTTTTGAATCAGTCGCCGCATTTTTCGCCGCAACAGGTGCAGGCGGCTCCCCTGCCGGATGCGGTGCAACACTCGCACCAGGGCGTAATTTGATAATGTTATCCACGATTACTTTATCGCCTGCGTTCAGGCCACTTAAAATCACCCAATCCTTGCCTACCCAGTTTCCAGGCACAATCGGCGTAAGCACAGCTTCATTCTTATCATTGGCAACATAAACAAACTTGCCCTGATCGTTTGCAATCACCGCTGTTTGCGGCACAACAAACACGCCATCTTTATGCCCTGTCACGACACGCACTCTCACAAACTGGCCAGGCAGCAGTTGTTTATCTTCATTTTTGAATTCAGCACGTAATTGCTGCGTACCTAATTGCGGATCAATGCTGCTTGCAGCAAAATTCAGCTGCCCTTTTTTGGTGTACTCTTCACCGCTAGGCAGTATCAGGCTCACATTTTTAACATTGGCTTGTGTCAGCGGGCCGCCAAGTTGTGCCAACTCGTTATCCGACAAACTGAAACGTACCCAGATCGGCGTAATCTGGCTCACTTTGGTTAACAAGCTCGTATTTGCATTTACCAGTGCGCCTTCAGATAACTCAAAGCGCCCGGCGATACCTGAAATCGGTGACGTGACATTGGTATAGGATAAATTCAGCTCAGCCTCACGCACGGCAGCTTCAAACTGTGCCAACCCTGCCCGTGCCAGTGCGTTATCCGAAGTCGCGTTATCGGCTTCACGCTGGCTGATAGACTGTGTTGCAACCAGCACCTGCAAACGCTGCGCTTCGCGTTGCGTCTGGTCCAGCCTGGCTTTTTGCTGAGCAAGCTGCGCTTTAGCATTCGACAGCGCAATCTGGAATGGCACTGGATCAATCAGGAACATGGTTTGTCCGGCTTTGATTGGCGCCCCCTCTTCAAACAGCTTTTTAAGCAGAATACCACCAACACGCGGGCGAATTTCAACCTCTTTGGCACCTTCAGTCTGTGCAACCGCTTCAGCGCTAACAGGCACAGTCGTCGGCTGTAGAGTAACTACGGCAACAGGCATGGCTGGCATTGCGCCACCGGCGTTGGCAGCATCGTCTTTTTTACTGCAAGCCGACACAGCCAGCAAAGTGATCGCCATTAAAATAGCACTGAGCGTGAAAACAGTACTTTTATTCTCTGCTACCTGCGTTCTGTTTTGTGATGAATGATGCTGACCTGTTTTGAATACCATTGCTTACTCCAAGCTTGTGTATTGATAACCTATTAATTAGATTATGTTTTATTATTAAATACAAACCCATTTATGGCTTGCTTATATACATTTTTGTAGGTATATTATATACAAACAGGAATGTATGTAAATGAAAATTTTGTACAATACACGTTAAATTTTGTAAAAAAAACGGATAACGCTAATGGTAAGAAAAACGAAAGAAGATGCGGAACTCACACGACAGCGAATCGTAAATGCCGCACGTGCGGTATTTCTCAAGCGCGGCGTGAGTAAATCAACATTAGAGCATATTGCCACAGAAGCCAATGTTACCCGTGGTGCGGTGTACTGGCATTTTGAAAATAAAACAGATATTTTTCATGCAATACGCGAACAGGTTTTCTTGCCGCTGATAGACAGCATAGACGACACCCTGGCACCCGCAACCAATAATAACGATAACCCGCTTAACCAGATTGAAGCCAGCCTTTGCAATACCATTAACGACCTGAGCAGCAACCTTGAAATGCGCGAAACCTATGAAATCATCATGATCAAATGTGAATATGTTGATGAATTTGCAAGCGTACTGCACCAAATGCTGAATAATTGCTCATGCATCGTTGAAAAACTTGAGGCAGCCTACGAACGTGCACAATCTCAAGGTTTGCTGGCCAGTTCTCACAGTCCACGCGCACTGGCACTGGATACTCACTTGTTTTTCGGCGGCTTGCTGCACATGTGGGTTAAAGATGCCGATGGCAGCAGATTCCGCTATCAGGCAATTGACTTGATTAAATCGCACATTAATCTGCGCAGAAAATAAATATAGCTGGCAAAATGCTTGTTAATCGCAGGTTGTAGCGATACCATACGCGAAATTCGGGTAAGGAGGCATCGTGATACAGACAGGCGAAATTTACGGTAAACAAACCGCAAACAGATTCGTAATGTACAACGTGCTAAAAGTCAGCAAGCAGATAGTGACCCTGCAAAATATAGATAACCCACTCAGCCTGTTTGAAACCACCGAACAGAAACTCGCAAGCTCAGGCTATATCCGCGTCAGCCAGACGCCATATATTGACCTTACACTGACTTCAGCCAAACGTAAAAAAGCCGCAAAAAAACCAACACGCTGCCCGCTCACGCTGGATTTCCTGGAAGAACGCGCCGATAGCGAGCGCCCTGCCCCGATCATGCAGGACTTATTCGGCGCTTAACCATCAGATTACATAGCAAAACGGCAAATGATCACTCATCTGCCGCCCGTAATTACTGCTATTCAATTCAAAAAATAAGCCTTAGCTTCTTGGAGGTCCGCCGCGCAAATCATGTCCATCTGCGCTATAAATTTCAACTTCTACAAAGTCACCCGGCGTCAGGCCTTCTGCATCCTCTAAATAAACAACACCATCAATTTCAGGCGCATCTGCTTTGGTGCGGCCAATCGCTTCAATATTACCTTCTGCGTCAGATACGATTTCATCTACCAGCACGGTTTGGATACTACCGATTTTAGAATGCAATTTAGCGGCACTGATACGCTCCTGCACCTCCATAAAGCGGCTTAAACGCTCCTGCTTGATTTCTTCAGGCACCTGACCTGGCAAAGCATTTGCCGCCGCACCATCTACTGCCGAGTAAGCAAAACAGCCAACGCGATCCAGCTGCGCTTCTTCCATAAAATCGAGCAGCATCTTAAAGTCATCTTCAGTTTCGCCAGGGAAACCTGCGATAAAGGTACTGCGAATTGTGATATCAGGACAAACCTCACGCCATGCCTTGATACGCGCCAGGTTATTTTCACTGCTTGCCGGGCGTTTCATAGACTTAAGAATGCGTGGACTTGCATGCTGGAACGGTACATCCAGATACGGCAGAATCAAGCCTTCCGCCATCAGCGGTATCACTTCATCTACATGCGGATACGGGTATACATAATGCAAGCGCACCCAGACATCAAGCTCACTCAATGCCTTGGTAAGCTCGGTCATACGTGTTTTCACCGGGCGGCCATTCCAGAAACCCGGACGGTATTTCACATCCACGCCATAAGCAGAGGTATCCTGCGAGATCACCAGAATTTCACTGACTCCTGCGTTAACAAGATTCTCAGCCTCATTCAGCACCTCACCAATCGGCCGGCTTACCAGATCTCCGCGCATGCTTGGGATAATGCAGAAACTACAGCGATGGTTGCAGCCTTCTGATATTTTGAGGTATGCGTAATGCTTAGGCGTCAGGCGAATGCCTTGCGGCGGCACCAGATCTACAAATGGCTCGTGCGGCTTGGGTAAATTAGCGTGTACAGCTGTCATCACCTCTTCCAGCGCATGTGGCCCGGTGACTGCCAGCACGCTAGGATGCGCGGCTTCAACCACACCCGCTTTGGCACCGAGACAGCCGGTTACAATGACTTTGCCATTTTTATTGATTGCCTCGCCGATGGCATCCAGTGACTCAGCCACTGCGCTGTCAATAAAACCACAGGTGTTGACTACGACCAGATCGGCTTCATCATAACTGCCTGAAATCTCATACCCTTCTGCGCGCAGCTGGGTAAGAATACGCTCGGCATCGGAACCGGCCTTAGGGCAACCCAGAGATACGAAGCCCACTTTTGGCGTGGCGTTTTTAGTTACTGTTTGATTTGTCATAAAAAAACCTATAAATCTTAAAAAATATCGTTATGATGACACCATGTATATTATTGTTATTGCATGGCTTTACGTCGTGATTTTAATGGCCGCTACCGAAAAATCCGTAGCGGCTGGATTGCTTACTTTTACTTTCTACGGCTTGATTCCGTGCGCCCTGCTGTTGTGGATATTAGGTGCAAAGCATCGCCGCCATTATAGAAACAAACAACTACTCGAGCAGAATGTGCGCGAGCCAGATAGTAGCGACACCCAAGCTGATCAATGAAACCTGGCTGATTGTCGCTTTTAATTCCGTGCGTTTATGTAAACTGGGAATCAGATCAGCCACTGCCACATACAGCATACTAGCCGCAGCCAGGCCTAGAATATATGGTATCCAGCCCATGACAAATTGCAGCGCAAAGTATGCAATCAGGCCGCCGATCAGGGTTGCCAGACTTGAAACCAGATTGAAAATAAATGCCTGCTTTTTACTGTACCCTGAATGCAGCAGAATCAGAAAGTCTCCGACTTCTTGCGGAATTTCATGTGAAATGATGGCCAAGGCCGTGACCATGCCAAGTTTCACATCCACAAGAAATGCTGCCGCAATCAACACGCCATCAACAAAATTATGAAAAGTATCACCGATCATGATCATCATGCCGCTACGGCCACTATCATGGTGGCTGTGAACGTGTGCATGCGTATGCATAATAGATGGTGCGTGTGACGCCACCGGCCTGAACTTAGCACCAGCCTCCTGCACCGGGCTGTTTTGCTGCGCGGCCGGGCAATTAGCCTCGTTATGAATTGCATGCACCTCACAATGATCACCATGGCAATGTCGCCAGATCACCAGTTTTTCGAGCACAAAAAACAGCAGCAAACCAAACAGCAGCGTTGCAGAAATACTCTCTACACTTGTCGCCTCTTCAAACGCGTGTGGCAAAATTTCCAGAAACACCGCGCCTAACATGGCACCGATTGCATAACTGACCAGCATCGGTATCCAGGCCGTGCGCAAATTAAGCGCAAAAACTGCGGCCAGAGAAACGCTCAGCAAGCCCCCGGCAAAGCTGGTGACAATAATCCAGGTAAGAATGGAAAAATCAGGAATGGTCATGCGACACTTAAATAATCAGAATTGCCGCTATTATAACTTAGCCAGGCTTTTATTTAGAAACAGCTTAAACAGTCTGATTAGGTTCCAGCCAAATCATACTTGCCATACGCCCGGTGACATTATCGCGCCGGAACGAAAAAAAACGCGCCTCGTCACTATAAGTACAAAAATATTTGTACTTATTTTCATCAGAAGTACGATGGTCACTCGCACCGTAAATTTCAGTGACACCTAAGGCATTCAAACGCTGCCTTGCAATTAAATACATATTGCATAGCCATTTATCGCCATGGCGCTTGAATGCCAGCTCTGCCTTGTTATCCCAAGCTAAAAACTGCGCTTTGACATCATTGCCTACTTCAAATGCATCTGGACCAATAGCTGGCCCCAGCCAAACAAGAATGTCGCTCGCCGGCACCTGCATTTTAGCAACAGCGGCTTCAATCACCCCATCGCACAAACCGCGCCAGCCTGCGTGAACAGCCGCAACCACACTGCCGGCTTTATCGCAAAGCAACACTGGCAGGCAATCTGCCGTCATTGTCACGCATACCACATTCGACTTGGTGGTAAATGAGGCATCTGCATTTTGCAGGCAACTACTAACCGCCGCATCAATCACCTCTACCCCATGCACCTGATTCACCCATACCGGCTCGCTTGGCAGATATGGGCTTAACAACTGGCGGTTTTTAGCTACCGCAATCGGGTCATCACTCACATGCGCCCCCAGATTCAGGCTGCTATACGGCCCCTTGCTCACACCGCCAACGCGCGTAGTCTGCAAGGCCTTTACATTAGCTGGCGCTGGCCAATCAGGTTTAATAAAACTCAAATCAGTATTCATAGTTTAATTCTAACTAAAATACCCCCAATTACATAACCTTTTAATACACACTTGGTTTCAAAATTAATCGTATGTAATTTAACTGATACTCCATTACTGCCGCCTTCCCTCTTCAGATTATAGCTGACTCATGCCTGAGTTGTTGTTGCATTGTTTTTCAACATTTACATCAAAATCATAAAAAAATAAATGGTATATATTCCCGCCATTTGTTATATTTATTCTATGAACATTGTTAAATATATATTCCCTAACCCATCCATTAAACGGGACTGGCCTAAAGTAGGCTTCATGTCTTATAGTGATAACTCTGGGCTTGGCATAGTTAGTAGGCTAGCCCCTAATATCAAACGTTAGGGAGAAAAACAAAATGAGCGATTTACCTACAGCACAAAAAGAAGGTCACGCGTCCAAAACTCTGGGAATCTTCGGGTGGATTATGGGAGCCGCAGCCGGCATCTACTCAGGCATCAATTTGCTGATCCCTTTATTCGCGACAGGTGCTGTGTGGTGGGTTGGTGAAAGGCTATTGAATGATGAAAAGAAAGTAATTCTTCCAGCCTTCTCTGTTAATGCAGGGCACTGTCTATGGCTCGCACTTGGTGTCGCGCTGACAGGCGCTGGCGCATTGTCTGCTGTAGGTGCCGATCTTATCGTCTACGCTATAGGGCTTATCTGGCTTCTTTTAAAACCCAGCCTAGGTTCATTGTACCTTCTCGGAATTTTTCAGCTTCTATCAGTGGGCATCAATGGCTATTCCTTTGCTGAGGCAACGATTGGAAGCGCTACTCACAAAGCATTATTGGTTCACGTCATTTGGCGCGCTATGTCTCTATTCTTCATGCTCAAGCTATTCCTTATCCTGAAAAAGGAGTCAAAAACTAATGCTGCGATTACCCCCTAACCCTGCATTCGAGAGGGACGCCTATCGGCGCCCCTCAATTTTACGTTAGAGCTCATCGTGAAAAAACACATCAAATTCGCCCTAGCAATTGTTTTAAGCATAATCGCCACATTCCTAGTTACGGCATATTTCGCAACGAAAAATACAAGAGCTGCTTTTGTCTCCGTATCGCTAAACGTGGAAGCTTTTAACGAGCTTCACAGAGTGAG
>Ga0208758_100024_pt1 | contig 213376 bp, 187 predicted proteins | sample LakWasM116_HOW13_2_FD_183930 | JGI IMG/M metagenome (GOLD analysis project Ga0208758, IMG submission 183930) | Freshwater sediment methanotrophic microbial communities from Lake Washington under simulated oxygen tension - Sediment Metagenome... | ecosystem: Environmental > Aquatic > Freshwater...
TGCCTGACGATCATTCCACATGAGCCAGGGTGTGCCGTAAAAAACAAGCTGTGTGATCCAGATGGTGAGCCAGCGCATGTTTTTGAAGTACCCGGAAATATTTCTCGGGTAGATTTTGGGCTGGGCTGCATACATCGACATCACTCCACTTGATGAAGCATCGCTCACAATAGGAATTATTTTTTTAGGGGATTTCTGGGCGCTGTTCATTTGCATTCCTTGCTAACCATAAATTAACTTTCGAGCGCTTTAAACCTATTAGCGCGCTTAAGTCATCACTTTGAATTGTGACAAAGATTAAGGTTTTACAAATAATAATAACAGTGACAGATGCGTGCAAAAAAAGCATAACAGATGACCTGTCAGGCTTTTTTATTATGGGGTTTATGGAATCAGGCTTTTGACCAGTTTTCCTAATGCGGCCAGAGAGGTTTCAATCCTGGTATCCCATGCATGGCCGTAGTTCAGCCTGATATAGTCTGTGAAGTTTCTTTGAGCCGAAAAAATCGGCCCCGGCGCAATGCTGATGCCTTGAGTAGTTGCCAGCTGATGCAGCTGCAACGCATCCACGCCGTCCGGTAGCTTGACCCACAGGAAATAGCCGCCCTGCGGCGCTGTCAGGCGGGTTCCTTGCGGGAAATAGCGCTCGATGGCTTCAACGAATTTAATCTGGTTGACAAGCAATGTATGGCGGAGATTGCGCAGATGCTTGTCATAGCCACCTTTCTGCAAATACCTGCCTATGGCAATCTGTGAAGGAACCGAGGCCGATATTGTGGTTGTCAGTTTTAATCGTTCCACAGCTTGGGTATAACGCCCGGGGGCGACCCAGCCCACACGGTAACCGGGCGCAAGGCATTTTGAGAATGAAGAGCAATGCATGACCAGGCCTTCTGTATCATAAGCTTTTGCTGGCATAGGTCTCTTGTCACCAAAATACAGCTCGCTATAGACGTCATCTTCAATCAGCGGTATCTGATATCTGGTGATGAGTGCTACCAACGCTTTTTTCTTTTCATCCGGGAGCAAACTGCCTAAGGGGTTCTGGAAATTTGTCATCAACCAGCATGCTCGTGGGCGGTGGCGTTCTATCGCTCTTTCCATCGCATCGAGGTCTATGCCGTCTTTGGGGTGGCTTGGTACTTCTACTGCATGCAGGCCGATGCGCTCTATAGACTGGAGGGCAGCGTAAAAAGTCGGGGATTCAATCAGTACCGTGTCGCCTGGTCTGGTGACAGCCATCAGGCATAGATTCAAGGCATCCAGTGCGCCATTGGTCACAATGATCTCGTCGGCGGCTATATGTAAACCATCAATCATGTAACGCAAAGCAATCTGCCGTCTCAGGTTCGCATCGCCGGTGCTCAGCGTATCAACACTGGACCAGGGATCCATCGCCTGTATGCTGGAAGCCATGGTTCTGGCCAGGCTGGCACGCGGGAATAACAGCGGGCTAGGGAAAGCCGAGCCTAACGGTACGATGTTTTTCAGCCGGCTTGACTGCAGTACTTGAAACACAAGTTCGCTGACATCAACCCGGGTTAACTCGGAGTCAGCTTGCACAGCAGGTTCGGGGGAGGAGGGGATGCTGATGGCACCGCTGGTTACAAAATAGCCAGAACGTTCGCGAGCCGTGATCAGTCCTCTGGCTTCCAGCAAATAATAGGCTTCCAGTACTGTGGATGCGCTTACCTTGCGGCTGGCGCTCGTGTGGCGAACAGACGGCAGTTTATCGCCACGGCATAGCACGCCTTCCTGGATGGATTTCGCAATGGAGTCAGCAAGCTGCTCATAAAGTTTCATGGCGGTCAGGTTTCAATGATGGGCATTAATTTAGGGGCTATGTTTGTTATAAGGTTCCAGACCGTTTGCGAACAGATTGTGCTGACTTGGCGGTTTAGCCCGGCTCGGTTCCATAGCCTGCATTTTCTATGGCTCGCCGCAGTTGTTCAGGTGAGGTTAAATGTTCATCGTATTGCACCGAGGTTTCACCGGTTGCCAGCTGCACTTTGACATCGTTCACGCCTGCCACGGTTTTCAGGGCATTCGTCAAGCTGTTAACACAGCCCCCGCAAGTCATTCCGGTCACTTTTATATGTTCAGTTTGCATGATGTTTTTCCTTTTTTAATGACACAACCATCGCTAATAACAAAAAAATACGCTATTAAGCACTGGTGTTATGCTGACTATATTCTAACGCTATATTTTTTGATGATATTATTTGTGCTAAATATTTATATCATTGTGGAGAAATTGACGCGATGTCCAAAGCAATTCGAATTCATCAGGTCGGTGGCCCAGACGCGCTGCAATGGGAAGAATGTAATGCCGGCGCTCCTGGCCCCGGCCAGGCAAAATTGAAACAAACCGCTATTGGCCTGAATTATATCGATGTCTATCATCGCACTGGACTGTACCCGGTACCGCTCCCTTTTACTCCGGGGATGGAGGCGGCAGGAATCGTTGATGCTGTCGGTGAGGGGGGGACGCATTTGAAAGCGGGCGATCGAGTGGCTTACGCTTCTGTGATCGGCGCTTATGCAGAAGAAAGGCTGATTTCGGCAGATCGTTTAATCAAGCTGCCTGATACGATCAGTGACATCACCGCGGCAGCAATGATGCTGCAAGGTATGACGGCACGTTATCTGATACGGGATATCTATAAGGTTGGCCCTGGTGATACTATCCTTGTGCATGCTGCTGCCGGCGGTGTAGGCTTGATTGTCTGCCAGTGGGCGGCAGCCTTGGGTGCGACTGTTATCGGCACAGTATCTACAGATGAAAAAGCCTCATTGGCGAAGGCCAATGGCTGCCATTACCCGATTGTTTACACGCGTGAGGATTTCCAGTCACGGGTGCTGGAAATTACCGGTGGACAAAAGCTAGCGGTAGTCTATGACTCTGTAGGCAAAGATACATTCATGAAATCGCTGGATTGTTTACGCCCACGCGGACTCATGGTGCTGTTCGGAGCATCGTCAGGGTCGGTTCCCCCTGTGGATTTATCTGTTTTGGCGCAGAAAGGCTCACTATTGGTTACCAGGCCGATACTGGCTACTTTTATTGCCAGCAGGGCGCAGCTTGAGGAAAATGCGCATGATCTGATAGAGGTGGTTACCGCAGGTAAGGTGAAAATTCATGTGAACCAGACCTATTCTCTGAAAGATGCCGCCATTGCGCATCAAGATCTTGAAGCCAGGAAAACAACCGGGGCAACGGTTCTTACTGTTTGATGTGAATTAAATTGCTATGAAAAAACTATTGTTAGCAGGCTTGATGCTTGCGTTTTCAGCCCATGCTGATGCTGACGTGATTACTGGACGAGTTGTCGCTGTGGCTGATGGCGATACTGTCACGGTGCGTGACGCATCTCACAGGGATTATAAAGTCAGACTTTCAGGGATTGATGCGCCGGAGAAAGCACAGCCATTTGGTGTTGCAGCCAAAAAGTCTCTTTCCGGCCTGGTTTACGGTAAAGAAGTGACGGTCGACCTGATCAGGCATAGCCATTATCCACACGTTGTAGGCAAGGTGCTTGTGCATGGTGTTGATGTTAATCTGGTTCAGATCAAGCGTGGTATGGCCTGGTTTTTTAAACATTACCAGAATGAGCACCCGACTGAGGACTCGGCAAGGTACATGCAGGCTCAGGACGCAGCAGAGAATAAGCGGCTTGGCTTGTGGGCTGACAAGAATCCGACACCGCCATGGGAATTCCGGAAACAAGGTAAATTAAACCCATAGTTTGAACTGCATCCTCTATGCTGCGGTAAGTGCGGCTGCCTGAGAATACGCACTGCTTCCTGCGATGACACTCTAAAATATAAATGTCCCATATGCGATAAACCTGGCCTGACATCGGCAGAGCAGGCGCTTTCACCGGTATTTCAAATAGCATGATGATGCATATGCCGCTATGTCTTTAATGTGGCATTGTGCTTTAAATGCATTGCAGTGCTTTAACAGACTGATTTCAAATCATATTTTCAACCGTAGAGCCGTCATTCGGATTAATCTTGAAGCGGTGTTTGTCTCTTTCTGGCGTAGATCTCAGTTAATTATTGAATTCAGATAAATTTTTGTTGACAAAACAAATGAGAATCATTATCATTTATATTCATGAGTGGTAAGTTGATAAAAATTGAAATGGACAAAAGCCTGGCAGTCAGTAGCAGAGAGCTCAGCACTAAGGCTGTGGATTTGTCTCATCCTAAAGTAATCATGAGTGAAGTTTTATTTAGCGGCGCGCGCGAATTGCTGATTAAGCATGCAAATGAAAGCTACCGTTTACGAATTACCAATCAGGGCAAGCTCATTCTTACCAAGTAGGTATGCCAATGAGATTTCATGAAAATGGAAACAGCGATTCGCTAATGGTGAAACTTAACGGAGCAGGAGAAAGTTATGGTAGCTAATCTGAAATTGGTGGCAAATTCAACCTGGTTCCAGGAAGCCGGGACTGCTACCGAATCCAGTAGCAGTGTGCATCATTTATCTCTGGCATCAGCTTCAGCAGCGAATGAGGCTGATGACTCAGCGCCGTCTTACAAGATGCTGGCAATTGTGCTGTGTGCGCATATGCTTGTCTTGGCCGGAATGTTAGCCGCCAGTACGGATGTCGAAGTGAGTGAGCAGTTAATCACACCGATGACTGTCAGCCTGGTGAATGCGCCGTCGGCAGAAGAGCCGCAGGTGATGGAGCAGCCGCCCGAGGTGGTGACTGTGCCTAAAAAACAGAAGTCTGAAGTAAAGCAAGTGCGGCAGCCGGTTGAGATGCCGGCAAAAGAAGCCGTGAATCCACAGCCGGTGGTAAGTGAGCCATCTGCATTGCCGCTGGCGGCTGAGGCTGTATCTTCGGAAAGCCCGGTGAAGTCTGAACAGGCTGCACAGCCGGCAGAAGTGTCGGCTAAGGATAAAAGTGAAGCTGAGCCTGTTATTGAGCCACCGCGATTTGGTGCGGCTTATCTGAATAATCCTGCACCTGCATACCCGTCACTTTCACGCAGATCCGGCGAACAGGGGCGAGTGTTGCTTAAGGTGCTGGTTTCAGAAAAAGGCCTGGCAGAAAGTGTGCAGCTGGACTCCAGCAGCGGATATGAGAAGCTGGATCGGGCAGCGATCGAGGCGGTGAAAAAGTGGAGCTTTATTCCAGCCAAGCGCAGTAACCAGCCTGTCAGTGCCTATGTGCTAGTGCCGGTAAAATTTTCACTGAGCAGTTAAGTGAATAGTTAATATAAAACAAGGAGTAAGTATGCAGAATGGATATGAATTTAATGCTTGGGAATTTATCGCGGCCGGTGGGGCGGTGTCTTTCCTGGTGGCGGCAACATTGCTGATCATGTCAGTGGCGAGCTGGTATCTGATTATTACGAAAAGCATTGCAGCATGGCGTCTGCGCGCAGATTTTAACAGTTATAAGCAGCAGTTCTGGAATGCGCCTAACCTGAATGCGGCATTGAAGATAGAGCAGAAAATCGCTCTATCTACGCTCGCAGCAAAAGCAGTTGCTGCGGCTGAGCATCATAAATTGCATGCTTCCAGAAATGCGGAACAGGTGACGCAGGACGAATTTGTAGCACGTGCCATGAATCGCAGCATTACAGAAGAAAATGCGAAAATGGAAAGCGGCCTGACCGTACTGGCTTCAGTGGGCAGCGTATCGCCGTTCGTAGGTTTGTTTGGCACGGTATGGGGCATCTACCACGCGCTGGCAAGTATCAGCGCAAGCGGACAGGCTACCCTGGATAAGGTTGCTGGGCCGGTAGGCGAGGCATTGATCATGACTGCGCTGGGTTTGGCGGTAGCGATTCCGGCGGTGTTGGCCTACAACGCATTGGTACGCAGTAACCGTATGCTTTCAGGTGAGCTTGAAAAGTTTGGCTACAGCTTGCATACACTGTTAACCACAGGTGCCGTGATTAAATCGGCGCATGATGAAGTGAAATCGACTTCAGCCAAAGAGCATATTCACATCGCAGAGGTGCCGGCATGATAGGTTCAGGTAACGGTGCAGGTCTGACATCACATACCGCACCTATGTCAGAGATCAATACCACGCCGCTAGTGGATGTGATGCTGGTGCTGCTGGTGATTTTTATTATCACTGCGCCATTGCTGACGCATGCAGTCAAGATAGACCTGCCGCAGGCAAGCAGCCAGCCTTTGCCTGAGAAGCCGGAAGTGATCTCGGTATCGATTGACGGCACAGGAAAGATGTACTGGAACGATCAGGTGATCGTGCAGGGTGAATTAAAAACAAAACTGCAGGAAATCGCCATGAAGAAGCCGCAGCCTGAACTGAATATCCGTGCTGATAAAGAAACGCGTTATCAGGTTCTGGCCGAGGTAATGGCGGATGCACAAAACGTCGGCATCAGTAAATTAGGGTTTGTAAGCGAGCCCGCACGAAAATAATTAACCGCGACACAGATCGCTATCAGAATTCAGCCAGCCAGTGAGTATTGTTGATGCAACCTACTTAGTTAGCCAGCCAATGACATTAGGGCGCTTTTATAAGTGCCTGCTAAGAACTAGGACGCAATACTATGAAATTGTATCAACAAAAAAAATCTACACAGAAATCGCTGTATCTGGCGGTCATACTGGCGGTGCAGTCTATGACGGCAATCGCTGAGGAGAAAGTAGAAAAAGCTGCTGCACAGCAGGAGCTTGAGGAGGTTAATGTTAAAGCCAGTGCAGTGCCGGCCGCAGATGGCTATCAGGCAACTAAAACACGTGTGGGGAAGGTGCTGCAGGATCCGCATGATATTCCGCAGGCTGTCACTACTGTTACCGGTAGCTTGATTAAAGACCAGCAACTTTCGTCACTGAAAGAAGCGCTATCAAATGTTGCCGGTTTAACATTCAATGCGGCTGAAGGCGGGCGTGCCGGCGACAATATGATGCTGCGCGGTTTTTATACGTTCGGTGATATTTATCTTGATGGTGTACGTGATACTGCGCAATACAACCGCGAGCTTTTCAACCTGGAGCAGGTTGATGTGTTGCGCGGCTCTGCTGCCATGCTGTTTGGACGCGGCCAAGCTGGCGGTGTCATCAACCAGGTATCAAAAATGGCCAAACTGACTGATGAAAATACCGTGAGCGGCTCATTGGGCAGCTACAACTACCATCAATTTACCGGCGACTTTAATAAAAAACTGGGCGATACCACGGCGATTCGTTTGAACGTGATGGATCGTGCAGAGGAAAACTACCGTAAAAACCCGACGAACGGCGACAGGCCAAGACTTGACCGCCAGGGGATCGCATTGAGTTTCGGTACCGGTATAGGCACAGACAACGAGTTCTTTCTGAATCATGTCACCACAAAAACCGATGATGATCCGGACTTCGGTATTTCATTTTTCAATAAACGACCTGTCAACGTAACTACAGCGGGCGGTAAAATTGATGATTCCGTGTATTACGGCGGCAGCAAGAACTTTGATACCAGCAACACTTCAATTACTACGGCAATCTTTACGCATAAATTTACTGAAGACACGCAATTGCGTACCCAGTTAAGGGATGCGGATTATGAGCGCGCCTATTGGGCACAGAAGCCAAGTGCCACTGCGTTGCCAGCAACAAATTTCAGCAATACTGGTGCAGTAACACGACAAATGCATTACCAGACCCAGACGCTGCAATCGGATTTCAGCACTAAATTTGAATTGGCAGGATTAAAGCACCAGTTCTTGTCAGGGGTTGAATACCTCAAGGAGAAGAATTATCGAACCAGCCTGATTGATCTGGCACCGGGGGCTGATAAATTCTATGATGCCAGCGTAGAGGATACAGCCAACCCGACAAAGTTTGATGCCGATAACTATGCAGTATATTTCCAGGATACCGTCACCATTGCACCTAAATGGGATGTTCTGTTCGGCATGCGCCGCGATGAGCTGCGGGCGGATTATTCGAGTGCAACATCACCTAAGTTAAGCTACGGTGAAAATAGCTACCGCACGGCCTTATCGTACCATTACACCCCGGAAGCGCATTACTATGTAAGCTACAGTGACTCTTTCAGCCCAACGGCAGATTTGTACCAGTTGACTGTCAAGCCGCAGCCGCCTGAAAGAAGTAAAACTATTGAGCTGGGTACCAAATGGTTGTTTCTTGATGGTGATTTAGCGTTCAGAACAGCGCTGTATAGCACAGAAAAAGACTGGGAGCGGAATACCGACCTGGAATCAACTGCAGCAATCCTCACGAAAAAACGCCGCACCAATGGTTTGGAGTTTGAGCTGGCTGGCCGCATTACAGAAAACTGGGAGGTATTCAGTGGCCTGGCGTTCATGGATGCCGAGATCGTGGAAGTTGCAGAAAACGTGAACGCGACTACCGGCGTCATTACAAAGGCTTATAGTGGTTATCAGGGGCAGCGTCCAAGAAATACGCCACCGGCTACTTTCAATATCTGGAGCACTTACAAGTTTTCCGAGAAATGGAAGCTAGGCATGGGGCTGGAAGCTAAAGCTGAACGCCTTGGCTATAGCCCGCAGGGTGCGACCGCAGGCTCTAACTTTACGGATGGTAAGTTTGATCCGAATAAACTGCCGGGCTATGCACGTGTCGATGCCATGTTAAGTTATGAAGAAAAGAAATGGGCAGTTAAGCTGAATGTTAAAAACCTGCTCGATAAAACGTATTACGATGCAATTTACGACAATGGCGGTTTCAGCGTTCCAGGTAACAGCCGCACGGTGATATTGACCACCGAGCTTAAATTTTAATCACCATTAGCACATCACGATAAAGTCATGCAGTTTCTGCATGACTTTATCGCATGCTCTGACCCGATTAAACATCGGCTGCCTGGCAGGGGTTGGGATCATTTAAAGAGGAGATTCGATGTTATTGCAGATACCACAGGTGTTGAATACAGAGGAGCTAGCACAGGCGCAGGCCTTATTGGCAGGCGCTGATTGGGTTGATGGGCGGGTAACGGCCGGGCGCCAGGCCGCTACGGTCAAAAATAACCAGCAGTTGCCTGAGCAAGCCGTGCAAATAGGTGCGTTGCGTAAAATTGTACTGACAGCATTAAATCGTAACCCTTTATTTTTCTCTGCTGCACTGCCGTTAAAAATCCTGCCCCCGTTTTTTAACCGCTATGCCGGTGAAACTAACACTTACGGCTTTCATGTAGATAATGCAATGCGCATGATGCCCGATGGCAGCGGATATGTGCGTGCTGATGTCTCTGCCACTTTGTTCTTGTCCGAGCCGGATGAATATGACGGCGGGGAGCTTGTGATCGATGATACGTTCGGCACGCATGGCATTAAACTGCCGGCCGGTAGTATCGTGGTTTACCCATCGTCTTCTGTACATCAGGTAACCCCGGTGACACGCGGTGAGCGTGTAGCCTGCTTCATGTTTATTCAGAGTATGGTTCGCGACCCGGTTAAACGCCGTTTGCTATATGACATGGATATGTCTCTGGTTGACCTGCGGGCGAGCTTAGGTGAAGTTGCGCCAGTTGTTCAATTGACAGGTACTTATCATAATTTGCTGAGACGTTGGACAGAATGACACACCGCGCTTATTTAAAGTCACCTGCTGCAGATATCCAGACCGCAGTGGATTATTTACCTTACGCTGAAGAGCGTCTGAGCAAGGATGTCTGGCAGTATCTGCAGTCAGGATCCGGACATGGTCTGACCTCGAGCCGGAATCGTAAGGTCTTTGATGATGTCAGTTTAATGCCAAGACCCCTTGCCGATGTAAGAGGAGGAAACACGCACCTCGAACTGTTCGGGCAATCTTTCAGCCACCCGGTCATTCTGGCGCCGCTGGCATATCAACGCCTGTTCCACCCTGATGGCGAGGTCGCGAGTGCGATGGCCAGTGTAGCCCAGAGCGGACAGATGGTTGTCAGTTCACTGGCGAGCCAGGCTTTAGAGACGATTATCGAGGCTGCCGATCAGGCGCTCTGGTTTCAGCTGTATTGGCAGGCAGATCGCGAAAGTACATTACGACTGGTAAAAAAAGCATTAAACGCCGGTTATAGCGCGATTATGTTTACGGTAGATGCCCCGATTAAGCAGGCTGCAATCGCTTTGCCTAAGGAAGTAAGCGCCGTGAATCTTGAGGCGCCAATCGCCTTAAATGACGTAACAGGCGCAAGTGTCGTTTTTGATGGCTGGATGAGACAGGCTCCAGGCTGGGATGACCTGATGTGGTTAAGAGATCAGATTACAGTTCCCCTTATTATCAAAGGTATTCTGCATCCTGCAGATGCGGAGCGTGTAGTGAGTCTTGGCTGTGATGCGATTGTGGTTTCCAATCATGGCGGCCGTGTTCTGGACGGCGTGCCGGCTAGTCTGCAATTGCTGCCGGAGATTGCACGCGTCATTTCCGGTAAAGCAAAAATCCTGTTTGATAGCGGCATCCGCAATGGCCAGGATGTATTTAAAGCACTCGCATTAGGCGCCGATGCGGTCATGGTCGGGCGTCCGTATATCTGGGGGTTGTCTTCATCCGGTGCGCTTGGTGTTGCCCATGTCATACGCCTGATGCGAGATGAACTTGAGATGACGATGGCACTTTCCGGCACGAAAGATCTACAGGCGATTAAAAGCGGTACTTATGTTTATCAATCTTTAAGTATTGGTTAATTCTATTATTTATTAATTTTTGAAAAGGCAATGAGATGAAATTATTATTAGCGTTATTTACCCTGCTGCCGTTACAGGCGTTTGCCGGAGCAGATTGTCCGGTATACCCTAAATCGGAGTGGGCCTCTGAAGATACATTAAAGCAGGCTTTGAACGAAGAGGGTTACACCATTAAAAAATTCAAGGTTGACGGTAATTGCTATGAAATTTATGGACGTAACAAGCAAGGTAAAAAAGTAGAGATTTATTTTGATACCAAGACATTGGCTATCATTAAAGCCGAAGTGGAAAAATAGGCTGGCAGTTTCTAAGTAATGAAAGCTCTTTTTTCTGAAGCAAGCAGCGCTGCCTGGAGTTTAACTGTACGGTTAACGCATTGGGCGGTGGCTATAGGCGTGATTGCGAATTTTTTCAATGAATCAGGTTATTGGCACCGCTTACTGGGCTATGCCTGTATCATGCTTGTGCTGCTGCGCCTCATTGATGGTTTTTGGATTACGCGCCTGTCTGCTTCAAAATTCTTTGTGCCGAAATTTACAGATATCCAGTCGCACCTGTATGAAATCAGAATCGGGCAAGTGGCTGATCATCGCGGCCATAACCCGCTGGGTCAGTTGGCTGTTTATATGATGTGGCTGCTGATCATGCTGCTTGGTTTTACCGGCTGGCTCAGCCGCACGGATTTATATTGGGGCGAGGATTGGCCGGTACAGATTCATGAAATATTATCTTACCTGCTGCAAGTCATGGTTGTATTACATTTGTCGGCAGTATTGCTGATGTCCAGGCTTCAGCATAAAAACCTGATTAAAGCGATTATCAAGGGCTGAAGGTGATGCTTTTCAGTGAATACCCATAGCGGCGACATTCACGACAGGGGTTGGTATAAAAAAGCGCCAGTGGCAATCTCTGTCACTGGCGCTTTGTTTATTTAAAAGACTGCTGATTATTCTTTAATCGCTTCTACCGGAATGGTAATCGTGACTTCATCGCTCACGTAAGGCACATATTTTGCCATATTGAAATCGGAGCGTTTTACTACCGTTGTTGCGTTGGCACCGCAGGCCTCTTTCTTAACCATAGGGTGCGGTTTGCATAGTGAAGAAGTGATGGTGAGCGTCACTGGTTTGCTGATGCCTTTCAGCGTCAGCGTGCCGTCGATGCTGGAAATTTTGTCACCATCAAATTTAACAGTGTTTGAAGTGAACGTAGCTGTCGGGTATTTGGCGGTGTTCAGGAAATCTTCGCCCTGAATGTGCTCGTTGAATAATGGGTAGCCAGTATTGACGGAAGTCGTATCAATTTTAATGTCTACTGAACCGGTTTTTGCTGCGCGGTCGATTGTGATCTTTCCTGAAGTTTTATCAAATCGGCTCAACTGGGTTGAGTAGCCATGGTGATCGTAAGAGAAGCGTGGCAGGGTATGCGAGCCGTCAATCACGTAGGTTTCCGATGCCGCAAGTGCTGCCGTAGAAAAGGTTGCTGCAATGGCTAGTAATGTAAATTGTTTCATTCATGTCTCCTGTTAAGTTTTTAAATAATCAATATTGAAATAATGCTGCTTATTTTCCTGCATTTGCTACAAAATGGAATTTGATATGAATTTCATTGGCGACAGTACCGAAGTCAGACCATGAGCCTTCGCCAATCGCGTAATCTGCGCGTTTTAACACAAAGGCACCATCCACAATAGCGCTGCTGCCTTGCTGATTCAGGGTAAATGGTGCCGTAACGGTCTGGGTACGGCCTTTGATGCTCATTTTCCCGGTGATTTCATACCGGTTACCGCCTAATGCCTTAAAGCCGGTGGACTCAAATTTTGCACGCGGAAAGGTTTTGGCGTTAAACCACTCCTTGGCGACTACAGCATCGTTGGCTTCATCAGAACCGGCATCGATACTGGTAACATCCAGATCCAGTGTTGCTTTGCCCGTGCTGATTTTAGCTGGGTCAAAACTAAGCTGCGCGTTGAATTTTTTAAAGCTGCCGTCAACAGGCACGCCCATTTGTTTGTATACAAAACCGAGCATACTTTTTTCTGCCTGAATCTGGCTGTATTCTATGGCTTGAGCCAGGGGTGAAAAAACCAGTGCGCTCACCATCATTGCAATCATCTTCTTCATTTTCAATTTCTCAATTTGTTAAGGTTAGCGTTTGCAGCGCGGCAGCATGCGCGTCAGCACGTCATCTTTGTTGACCAGGTGGTGCTTGAAAGCTGCGGCTGTGTGCCCGATTACAACTGCAGCCAGTATGAAGTTCAGGGTTTCATGCACTTCACGCAGCAGGTTACCGAGCTCTTTGTTTTTGGCTAATAAGTCCGGGATTGGAATAATGCCGAAATAAACGGTCTGGAATCCTTTGGCTGAACTCATTAACCAGCCCGTTAACGGAATCGCGATCATCAGGATGTAAAGCGAGGCATGCCCGGCATGGGCAGCTAATTCCGCAGATCTGGACATATTAATCGGCAGTGGCGGCGGGCGATGTGTAAATCGCCAGGCCAGTCTTGCCAGCACAAGGATGAATGCCGTTACGCCCGCCCATTTGTGCCAGGAGTATACCTGTAGTTTCCAGGGAGATAACGGCAGCTCATGCATATATACGCCAACAGCAAACAGGCAAATTAACAGCACGGCCATGAACCAATGCAGGCTCATCGCTGTGATGGTGTAACGGTTGCTAAGGTTCAGTTGTTGCAGGTATTGCATGCATAAGGCTCCGGCTTGATTTATTACTGAAAACAAACCCGGGTAATAGTTCCCCGGATTTGCCGCTTAAAACATAGTGAACGATTAAATAAATGCCGCTTTGCTGGCGGTTATATAGTCTTCAAGCCTGGTTAATGGCCTGCCAAGCAGCGCTTCACCGTCAGGCGTTACAACTGCAGCCTGGTTTGATGCAAACACTTCAAATAGTTCAAGCAAGCATTTGGCCTGCCATACTGGCCATCCTGCGCTTGTCAGTGATTCATAAGTTGTTTTTTCGTCTGGCGATACATATTCAACAGCGTGGCCGGTAGCGCGGGCAAATACTGCAGCAATTTCCTCGCCTGATAGCAGCTCCGGGCCTGTCAGGTTGTAAGCCTGGTTAGCATGTCCATCTGTTGTCAAAACCACGGCAGCGGCCTCACCAATATCCTTGACATTCAGTGGTGCCAGTTTGCCGTTTCTGATACCAAAGTACAATTTGCCGCTTTTAATCCCGTCAGCCCAACCGAAGAAGTTATCCTGGAACCAGATTGTACGCAGATGTGTCCATGACAGACCGGATGCTTCCAGATATTTCTCTGCTTCGCGGAATTGTTTTGCAAACAGAATAGCCTCCCACTCCGCACCGACAACTGATAACAGCACCACTTGTTTAACAGTGCCTGCGGCTATTGCCGCATCAATTGCATTTTTGGCATGCTGCGCGCGGTTCTCTACGTTACCTGGGATAATATAAACTTTAGTTGCGCCTTCAAAAGCGCTCTTCAATGTTGCTGGCTCATCCAGATTGAAAAGTACGGTCTCGATTGCAGGAAAACGCGCTTTAAGTTGTGCTGCTTTATCTGCGCTTCTGACGCCGGCACGGACTTGCACATGGCTGCCGTTTTTGTTAACCAGTGCCTCAATAGCGGCTACACCATTGTTACCTGCTGCACCGACGATAAGTATTGTTTCCTGATTCATTGTATTGCTCCTGAGTTTAAAGATTATTCATTAAGAATTGATGAAAAAGTTAATAAGGCAGGTCGAATAGCAGCAGTTCTGCATCCGTTGCATGTTTAAATTCAATCATGGATTCTTCGCTTATTTTTAATGCATCGCCTGTGTCCAACCTGATTCCGCTGACTTCAGCCTGACCGCGTATCAGATGTACATATGCCGTGCGGCCTGAAGCCAGCTCGTATTTCACCTGATCATCTGCATTCAATATGGATGCGAAAACATTCGCATCCTGATGAATCAGCACAGAGCCATCCCGGCCATCGGGCGAAGCAATCAAACGCAGGCTTCCAGTTTTTGATGTGGTATCAAAATGTTTTTCTTCATAGCCTGGTTCAATGCCGGTAACGTCAGGCTTAATCCATATCTGTAAAAAGTGAACGCGCTCGGTGCTGGAATGGTTAAATTCACTATGCAGCACACCGGTGCCGGCACTCATTCTCTGCACATCGCCGTAACGGATCACTGAGCCGTTACCCATGCTGTCTTTGTGCTCTAATGCACCGCTCAGCACATAGCTGATGATCTCCATGTTATCGTGGCCATGCGTGCCGAAGCCGCGCGAAGGCTGCACCCGGTCTTCGTTAATCACTAGCAGCGGCCCAAAACCCATTTCATTCGGATTGTGATAATGGCCGAATGAAAATGAATGGTTGGATTGCAGCCACCCATGATCTGCTGCACCGCGCTGGCTGTTTTTAAGAACCTGTAACATGACTAATACTCCTGTTTACTAATCTTTTAGTTTGGGTTGACATTGATCGATGTGCGATAATTTGAAACATGGTATTTATTAATAAATGGCCATCTGTTAATGTGATGTGTATTATGAACTGCTTGCTTCTGTATGAAAAACGGAAAAATTATCAACCTATCATCGAAAATTTCGAATGTTCAGAATAAGCCTTGATTCCTTATTGATACTGGATGCAATTGACCGTTGTGGCACCTTTGCTGCAGCAGGGGTTGAGTTGCATAAAGTGCCATCAACAATTTCATACACGGTCAGCAAACTGGAACAGGATCTGGGGGTACAGGTTTTTGAACGCCAGGGGCCCAAGGTCACACTGACCGGCGCCGGCAAAGAGTTGCTTAAAGAAGGGCGTTATCTGCTGAAAGCCGCAGAAGATCTTGAGCACAGGGTACGCCGGGTTGCATGCGGCTGGGAAACAGAGCTTGCCATCGGTATGGATTCGATTTTTTCTCCGACTGCACTGATAGAAGAAATAACGGAGTTTTACAAAGTGGCCAACCTTACGCGACTAAGATTCTCAGAAGAGGTCATGTCCGGCAGCTGGGAGGCTTTAATGGATAGAAGGGTGGATCTGCTTGTTGCCGCTGCCGGAGCAGGGCCATCCGGCGGCGGTTATAGTGCGGAGATTATCGGTGAGACCAGATTTGTATTTGCGGTTTCGCCACAGCATTCGCTAGCTGCGGTTGATAGGCCGCTCGGTAAAGCCGAGCTTTACCAGTACAAAGCGATTGCAGTCAGCGATAGTGTACGCAAAATGCAGCCGCGTACCGTGGGTTTGATTTTCGGGCAGGATACGCTGACGCTGCCTAATATGCGTACTAAATATGCGTTCCAGCTCGCTGGTGTCGGCTTTGGTTTTTTGCCAGAGCCATTGGCACGCGATGCGATCGAAAAAGGGCTTCTGGTTGAGAAGCAGGTGGAGGAGCAGAGGCAACCGGAGCCGCTCTATCTCGCATGGCGAAGCGGAGAGGTGGGCGCAGGCCTGAAATGGTGGGTTGAGAAAATGAAGACGCCAGGTTTGATTGAGCGGCTCTGGCGCGACGTAATCAGATAGCGCTGATTATTTTCAGTATTGCCTGATTTAAATGCCAATCAATTCGAGACTGCTGAGTGCTGGCTACCAACGATCAGTACATCTGCATTGGCATCACTGATCACTTTTTTTGTCACACTTCTGAATAGTAATTCTTCAGCAATATGGATGCGCTGCTTTCCCATGACGATAAGATCGCTGTTGTAATGAGATGCCTGTTCCAGAATAATTTCAGCAGCATCTCCATGTTCTATTGCGACTGAAAAATCGGCTGAATTCAACCCTGCCTGGTGTGCCAGTTTGCAAATCTGCTGAGTTGCGCGCTTTCTGGCTTCAATTCTGTATTGACAGATCAGGTCATCGGCAACCCCTGCATGACGCAGCATTCCTTCAAATGGCACGCCAAAAATATTCAGCAGTACAATGTTCGCTTCGGGTGCCATTTCTCTTGCCATTCTGATAGCCGGTTCTGCAGCAGATGAAAAATCTACAGGAACCAGTATTTTTTTATAAGCGCCTTTGCAAGGTGTTTTCACGACCAGCACCGGCACTTTTCTTTTGCGTAAAAGATGGGTGACGGTAAAGCCGATTGTCAGGCGGTGAATGATAGATTCCCTGCGGAATCCGATCAGTACCATATCGGCGCTGACTGCTTCTGCAAACCTGGGGATAGAGGATAAAACCAGTCCGGGAGCCAGTTGCAGCCTGGGTAGGGTTTGCGGGTTTCTTGCGGTCTTGTCTGCAATATTCTGGAATGCCGTCATTTGTTCATATAAAACCTTGCGGGTCATTCTGTCGGTATCCTGGCCAAATAGACGCCGTAATGGAAACAGAAACGTGTTTATACCAAGCGTGTAGATGATGCTGAAATGCGCATTGCAGTTTTTGGCTAACTCAAATCCTCGCTCTACCGCATGGTTGGAGGTATTTGACAAATCGGTTGCGGTTAGGATATTTTTCACTGGTTTCACGTTTTGATCCCTGGTGCGATGGTGTTTAACAGCAAGCCTTCTGGCAATGTATGTTAAGAATCGCTGCTGCTAAGCTTGCCATATCCGAAAACTGACAATATCTGGAATTTAATCTGGTTTTAATAAGCACGGGCAAGGCTGAGCGTTAAAGCTTTTTACAGATTTAAATACTCAGCTTGTCTACCGGTGAAAAATGGTTTTTGAGGCACGTCAGGATTCAGTACAGACTATATTCTGTATAGCTTCATGCAGGCTATGCCTGTCGGTGGCAGATTTGAATGTCTTTTTAACGTGATTCAGCCAGGTTGAAAACATGGCATCATCATCATTCTCAAACAATAAATAAACAGGCGCATGTGCTGAAGCATTCCTGACAAGCGCGCTCATCTCAGTAATAAGCCCGCTGAAGCGTTTACGAAAATGATGGTCTATCACGAATACCACGCAGCGGTAATCCATCGCTGTTGAGGCACCTTGCCCGAACATTAAGTGTGTAGACATGCTTTCAGCATGCCAGTCACTCTCTGTGAATAGCGTTTGAATGCGATCTGTCCAAGGCCGGTTATCAGAAATAATCAGTGTTCTGTGCTTCAGTTGAGCGAGTTCTAAGTCAAGCATGCCTGTTAATCCGTGTGGCTGACATTAATGACCCTGAGCAGTCTGGATTGCTGGTTAGGAAACAGCCATTCGATCGTCTGGCCGACTTCCAGGCCTAATAACGCTGAACCTACCGGGGTCAGTACGGAAATCTTTCCGTTGCTTGAGTCTGCTTCTTCCGGATAAACCAGCTCGACTTCCCTGGTTGTTCCGTTGCTCTCGTCCAGATAAGTGACGCGTGCGTTCATTTTTACAACATTTGCCGGTACCTGGTCGGAAGGCACTAAGACAGCTCTGCTTAGCTCATCTTCCAGTATCTGGCTATCTCTGAGCCTGGATAAGCGCGTGTAGTCCTGTTCAGAAATGATTAACTTTTCTAATTCCATATTGATTCCATAACTCCAAAAAAAATGCTCAGCATGAAATGCTGGGCAGGCTTGAATGATAATGTGCTGCTGCAGAATAAATAAGTACTTGCAAACGCACATCACTGTTTCTTATCACGCTACAATAGACACATGTATGATTTAAATTTAATGATCATTTTTGCGCATGTTGTCAATGAGCAGAGCTTTTCGGCTGCAGCCCGAAAGCTGAATGTTTCCAGATCTTCTGTAAGTAAATCTGTAGCTAAATTGGAACAGGCTTTGGGTGCCAGCCTGCTCAACCGCAACACACGGCATCTAAGCCTGACTGAGGTTGGCGCGGCTTTTTTTGACTACTGCACACGTATCGGTTATGAGGCGGATGAAGCCCATAAAATGATTGATAACCTGAACACACAGCCACGTGGCGTGCTTAAGATTGTTGCGAGCGTTGCTTTCGGAACGCTGCATATTGCCCCGGCAGTCGGTGATTTTCTGCGCCGCTATCCTGAGCTTGGCATTGATATGACCATCACGGACAGGGTGGTCGATCTTGCTGAAGAAGGGTATGACGTTGCAATCTCTGTAACGAGTGACCTGCCGCAGGCGCTTGTCGCCAGAAAGCTCGCGCCCATACGTCGCCGCCTGTGTGCAACGCCGGGTTACTTTGAGGAGTTCGGCATACCGCAATCTCCCGGTGATCTGGTTAAACATAACTGTTTGGACTATATTCACTCCGGAGACCGCGGGTTATGGCGTTTTACCGGGCCTGACGGCGAGGTTTCCGTGTCTGTTTCCGGTAAATTGCGTATTAACGATGATGAGGCGCTATCGCAGGTGGTATTGAGCGGATTCGGTATTGCGCTGCTACCTACATTCATTATCGGTAAAGATTTGCAGGCTAAGCGTCTGAAGTCTGTTTTATCTGAATATATTCCGACTAAGCAGCAGGTTTATGCGCTGTACATGCCTAAACGCAACCTGCCAATAAAGATTCGCGCATTTGTCGATTTTCTGGTTGACCGGTTCGGTGCCGAGCCTTACTGGGATCAGGAATGAGTGCCCGGATGCAGCATGCCTGCTGATCTGCTGGATGCATACTGAGCCAGCCAGTATTCAGGGGGATGGTATTTTAGTTAGAGCCGGTATGGGGAGAGTATGGGGCGACATGTTAGAATTTAGCTATTATTCCCACAAGCTCAGATTTTCAATATGGCGCGTTTTCACATTATTATTCCAGCCGCCGGTGCTGGTAACCGCATGGCTACCGCCATCCCCAAACAATATTTGCCTTTATGCGGCAAGCCGATTGTTTCACATAGCATTCAAACATTTTTTGCCTGCCCCCGTATTTCAAGCATCAACCTTGCACTGAGTGCAGAGGATTTTTTCTGGCGCAGCCTGACACTGGACAGCAATAGCCGGCTTAACCTGCACTACACCGGCGGTGATACGCGCGCGCAGACTGTACTTAATACGCTGGAAGCCATGCGGCCGAATGTCGCCGCGGATGACTGGGTTCTGGTGCATGATGCGGCACGTCCCGGGCTGACGGTTGCGTTATTGAACCAGTTACTGGATACACTGGAGCATGATGAGGTAGGCGGCCTGCTGGCGTTGCCTCTAGCTGATACCCTGAAACAGTCTGATGCAGACTTGAGGGTAGAAAAAACGATCCCGCGGGAAGGCTTATGGCAGGCGCAGACACCGCAGATGTTCCGTTTCAGTTTACTTCAGAAAGCGTTAACCGTTTTTGACGGGGCGCCAACGGATGAAGCACAGGCAGTCGAGGCGCTGGGATTGCAGCCCAAACTGGTTGTGGGTTCGCTACGCAATATGAAAATAACTTATCCGCAGGATCTGGCGTTGATGGAAGTGCTGATGCAAAAGGAAATATCATGATGAGAATAGGGCACGGTTTTGATGTGCATGCACTGGTTACCGGCCGTAAATGCATTATCGGCGGGGTAGAGATTCCGTATGAAAAAGGACTGGATGGGCATTCGGATGCAGATGTGCTGTTGCATGCAATCTGCGATGCCCTGCTGGGCGCTGCGGCATTGGGCGATATCGGCAAGCACTTTCCGCCGAGTGATATGCGTTATAAAGGCATCGATTCACGCCAGCTGTTACGGCATGTAGCGGCGTTACTTAAAGATCGCCATTTTACGGTGGGTAATATAGATGCCACTGTGATCTGTGAGGCGCCTAAACTAAGCCCGCATACTGCGCTGATGTGCGCAAATATAGCCAGTGACTGCGAAATTGCGTTATCGCAGGTTAACATCAAGGCTACCACTACAGAAAGGCTCGGTTTTACCGGGCGCGGTGAAGGTATTGCGGCTGAGGCTGTCTGTATTATTAAAGGAAACGTGGAGTAAGTACCTATGCGAGCAAATTGCTGCGTTCCGTGTGCTTTGGGCGTGTGAATAACGCGGTTTACCCGCGTATATTCCACGGATATGCCCTGCGCGGGTATACGCTGATCTCGCTCGGCGATTTATTCCGTGTTTCTTGAACCTTTTTGATTGGACATTATGTTTCGCTGGTTTGAAAATCTGGTCAATCCCTTTCCTAGCCAATCCATCCAGGCTACTTCCAGGAGCTTCTGGGTGTTTGCCTGGGGCTGCACCGAGGGGATGCGCCCGTATATTCTGGCAATGACTCTGCTGACTGCCTTAATCGGAGCGTTTGAAGCTTTGTTATTCGCCATGATGGGCAAAGTGGTGGACTGGCTCAGCAAAGTGCAGCCCGATCAGTTGTGGGTACAGGAAAAAGACCATTTACTGCTGCTGGCCGGTGTTTTGATACTCAGCACAGTATTCATCGGATTGCAGTCATTATTGAAGCATCAGACCCTTGCGGGTAATTTTCCGATGCGCCTGCGCTGGAACTTTCATCGCCTGATGCTGAACCAGAGCATGAGTTTCTATCAGGATGAGTTTGCCGGACGCGTTTCTGCCAAAGTCATGCAGACTGCACTGGCCATGCGGGACGTGTGGTTTATCGTTGCCGATATTCTGGTATTCGTCATGATTTATTTTGCCACCATGGTGGCTGTTGTTGGTAGTTTTAATGTACTCATTATCTGGCCGTTTCTGGGCTGGCTGGCACTTTATGCCAGTGCGCTGACTTATTTTATACCCAGACTAAGCAAGGTTTCCCAGCAGCAGGCAGATGCGCGTTCACTTATGACCGGCCGCATTACCGACGCCTATACCAATATCAGTACCGTCAAACTGTTTTCGCATGCCGGGCGCGAGGCCGGCTACGCACAGTCTGCCATGCATGAGTTCTTGGGAACAGTGCACAGGCAGATGCGCATGGTGAGCAGTATCGAGACCATCAACCACCTGCTGAATATGCTGCTGATTCTGAGCTGCGGCGGCATGGCGCTTTGGCTGTGGAGTAAGGGGCTGATCGGCGTCGGTGGTGTCGCTGCGGTCACTGCCATGGCGTTAAGGCTCAATGGCATTTCACACTGGGTTATGTGGGAAATGACTTCACTTTATGAGCAGGTGGGCACGGTGCAGGATGGCATCAATACCCTTTCATTGCCGCATCGAGTCATCGATATGCCTGATGCCCAATCCTTGCAGGTCAGCAACGGGCATGTGCATTTTAGCCAGGTTGATTTTGCTTACAGCAACCAGAATCTGCTGCTGAGCAAGTTCGAACTCAATATTAAACCAGGTGAAAAAGTCGGGCTGGTGGGGCGCTCCGGTGCCGGTAAATCCACGATTGTGAATCTGCTGCTGCGTTTTTACGAAATCGAATCCGGGCGGATTTTGATCGACGGACAGAATGTTAAATCTGTTACGCAGAATAGCCTGCGCGCGCATATTGGCATGGTGACGCAGGACACTTCTTTGCTGCATCGCAGCGTGCGCGACAATATTCTTTATGGGCGGCCGGATGCAACCGAAGCCGAAATGATTGCTGCCGCCAGACGTGCCGAAGCGCATGACTTTATTTTAAGCCTGCGTGATGCGAAAGGGCGCACCGGCTATGATGCCCATGTGGGCGAGCGCGGCGTCAAGCTCTCCGGCGGCCAGCGTCAGCGTATCGCGATCGCGCGCGTGATGCTGAAAGATGCACCGATACTTGTGCTGGATGAAGCAACCAGTGCGCTGGACTCCGAGGTAGAAGCCGTCATCCAGAGCAGCCTTTATGAACTGATGCAAGGCAAGACCGTCATTGCCATCGCACACCGGTTGTCTACAATAGCCGCAATGGACAGGCTGGTGATACTCGATGAAGGTGTCATTATTGAAGAGGGTGACCATAAAACGCTGCTGGCTAAAGGCGGTTTATATTCGCAATTATGGAAACGCCAGAGCGGTGGTTTTCTGGCTGAAGATTAAAGCTGGTCATGTTTTAATCTAATTAACAAACCTGGATTATTTGCACAAGGAGTTAATGATGAACGTAAATACAGATTCCCGACCACCATTGCCGCCTTTTACTCGTGAAACCGCAGAGTATAAGGTGCGTCTTGCAGAAGATGGCTGGAATAGCCGTGACCCGCAACGTGTTTCGCTTGTTTATACGCCTGATAGTCAGTGGCGCAATCGCGCAGAGTTTCCGGTCGGACGACAGCAGATTGTCGAGTTTTTAACCCGGAAATGGGCAAAAGAACTTGATTACCGGCTGATTAAAGAGCTGTGGGCGTTTGATTTGAACCGTATTGCAGTAAGGTTCGCCTATGAATGGCATGATGATTCTGGTCAGTGGTATCGATCTTATGGTAATGAAAACTGGCAGTTCGATGCGAATGGTTTGATGGAGCTGCGTTATGCCAGTATTAATGACATGCCGATTAAAGAAAATGCACGTAAATTTTTCTGGCCGTTAGGCAGGCGGCCTGATGATCATCCAAGCCTGAGTGATCTTGGCTTATAGTGAAGACGATTACTGGGATTTAAGCAGTACAATCACCGCGCCACTGCCACCATCGGTGTTGCGAGCCTGTGCATAGGCAATCACTTCATCACGCTGTACTAGCCAGCCGCGTAGTTTGTGTTTAAGCACAGGTTCTTTATTGCGTGAGCCCAGGCCTTTGCCATGCACGATGCGCACGCAGCGCAAGCCACGTTTTTTACAGTCGTTAAGAAAGCCTGCAACATAAAGACGCGCTTCGTCAGAGATGAGGCCATGCAAATCTATGGCTGCCTGAACTACCCAGTGTCCTCGACGCAGTTTGCTTAAAATATCTGGTGAATGCCCTTCACGCAGGTAAAGCAACTCTTCACCGGTTTCGAGTTCGTGTGCAGGAATATAGTGGTCTGAAAGTGAGTCAGCCAGTGCCTGCTGTTCATCCAGAATAAATTGTTTGGGAATCGGTTTCGGTTTTTTAGGTTCGTGGCGTAAACGCGCGTGTCTGACCTCATCAGGCAGCGGGCGGGCATCTTTTACGGCATGCTGGAAGGTGTCAGCGGGGGCGGCTGCTTGTATATTAGTTACTGCCGGCTCAGCAGGCTCCAGCTTAATCCGGGATTTGACCTGCTTGATTTGGTCGTGCAGCGTTTTCATCACTTAAAGTCTTGGTATCAATTTAACCTTTCCGGATGTGAATACCCGGAAAGGCAGTGTACATTTATTTCAAGTGATCTAGATAACGCTCTGCATCAAGCGCCGCCATACAACCTGTGCCAGCACTGGTGACGGCCTGTCGGTAGATATGGTCCTGCACGTCGCCTGCCGCAAAAACGCCAGGTACGCTGGTTGCTGTGGCATTGCCGGCACGACCCATTTGCGTCACGATATAACCACCCTCCATTTCCAGCTGGCCTTCGAAAATATCAGTGTTCGGCTTATGGCCGATTGCGATAAATACGCCTTGTAACGCAATGTCTTTAGTGCTGCCGTCATTCACGTTTTTAATGCGCATGCCGGTTACTCCGGTGTTATCGCCCAGTACTTCATCCAGTGTTGAGAAAGTTTCGAGTACGATTTTCCCCTCTGCAACGCGTGCCATGAGTTTGTCTACCAGAATGGCTTCGGCTTTGAATTTGTCGCGGCGGTGTACCAATGTCACCTTGCTGGCGATGTTGGCCAGATACAGTGCTTCTTCAACAGCGGTATTGCCGCCGCCGATCACCGCAACTTCCTGATTGCGATAGAAGAAGCCATCGCAGGTGGCGCAGGCTGAAACACCTTTGCCGGAGAACTGCTCTTCTGATGGCAGGCCCAGATATTTTGCCGATGCGCCAGTCGCGATAATCAGTGCATCGCAGGTGTATTCGCCGCTGTCGCCAACCAGCCGGATTGGTTTTTCGGTCAGGTGCGTGGTGTGGATATGATCAAAGATCATTTCGGTGTTGAAGCGCTCCGCGTGTTTCTGGAAACGGGCCATCAGCTCCGGCCCCTGAACGCCGTCAGCATCTGCTGGCCAGTTGTCTACTTCAGTTGTAGTCATGAGCTGTCCGCCTTGCGCGATGCCTGTGATCAGTACGGGCTTAAGGTTGGCGCGCGCTGCGTATACAGCCGCAGAGTAGCCTGCCGGGCCTGAGCCTAAAATAAGTAATTTGGCGTGACGTGTTGCCATAGTGTATTGCTTTCTAAATGAATATTAATACTAAAATTGGGGTTTATGCTTATTTTTCAAGCAGGCTGCGCAGCATCCATGCTGTTTTTTCATGCACCTGCAAGCGCTGAGTGAGCAGATCCGCAGTTGCTTCGTCCGATGCGCTGTCGGCGCTTGGAAATACACTGCGCGCTGTACGGCAGACCGCTTCGTGACCTGCCACCAGCTCTGCAATCATCTCCTGTGCTTTAGGTACAGATTCAGTCTCTTTGATTGAGGTCAGTTTTGCAAAATCGCGATAAGTCCCCGGAGCATAGACATCCAGTGCACGAATCCGTTCTGCAACCAGATCAACAGCAAGCGCAAGCTCGTTGTACTGTGTTTCAAACATCAGGTGCAACGTATTGAACATGGGACCTGTGACATTCCAATGAAAATAATGTGTTTTCAGATAAAGCGTATAAGTGTCTGCCAGCAGGTGTGACAGGCCCTGTGCGATGTTTTTTCTATCTTGTTCTTTTATACCGATATCCATTGCGATACTCCATGATATTTACAGTTGAAATCAGTTTGATATTCTAATCGCTACGCACTGACTTTGATACTGCTATAATTAAATCCAACTGTAAATAAGCTAAGGTTTTGCTATCTTGTTTTTCAAAAAATCCAAACCTGCCAATGCAAGACGCGAGGCTGAGGTCACTAAATCAAATGCACTAGCCAAGACGCTTATCAAAGAAGCCTGGTGGCTAGGGCTGGTCTTGGTTGGCCTTTACATTACGGTCATCCTTTTTACTTATCATCCGGATGACTCGTCATGGTCGCATATGGCGCCTGATAATGCGGTTATCAATAATAGCGGAGGCAATGTAGGTGCATGGCTGTCTGATCTGCTTCTGTATGTATTCGGATTTTCTGCATGGTGGTGGGCGGTGCTGGCATTTTATGCCATGTGGTTTGTATATCTGGAGTTAGAGGCGGTAGACCAGAGCGAGAAACCGTTCCTGCTGTTTAATTTTATCGGATTCGCGCTGCTGCTGCTGGCTTCAAGTGCGCTTGAGGCGGGTCATCTGGTTACGCTGCCTGCGAGCTTGCCGCTCACACCTGGCGGCATGTTAGGTTCGGCTGTGGACGGCGGCCTGCGCAGCCTGTTTGGCTATATCGGTTCCAGCATGTTCCTGCTGCTTATGTTTGTCGTTGGGTTCAGCCTGTTTACGGGTTGGTCATGGATTATGATGATTGAAAAATTCGGTGCCGGCCTGATTGCCGGCTATGAGTTTTGCAAACTTAAATGGCAGGATTGGCAAGACAGAAAAGTTGGCGAAGTTGTCAAGCAGGAGCGTACCGAATTTGTGCTGAACGAACGTGCGCGTACTGTAGACCGCGAACCTGTGCAGATTGAGACGCCGGTGATGGAAATTCCGAAAAGTGTTCGCGTGCAGAAAGAAAAACAGGTGCCATTATTTGAGGCACACCCGGATTCTCCTCTGCCGCCTATCCATTTGCTTGATGAAGCCATCAGCAATGTTGAATTGCCGTCTGCCGAAACACTGGATTTCACTTCACGCCTGATCGAACGCAAGCTGATGGATTTCGGTATCGAAGTGAAGGTGCTGACCGCGCAGCCGGGGCCTGTCATTACGCGTTATGAGCTGGAGCCTGCACCCGGTGTCAAAGGCAGCCAGGTCACCAATCTGGTAAAAGATCTGGCGCGTGCTTTATCTGTGGTTAGCGTGCGGGTGGTTGAAACTATTCCCGGCAAAACCTGCATGGGGCTGGAAATCCCGAACCCGAAACGCCAGATTGTGCATTTGTCCGAGATTATGGGTAGTCAGGCTTATGCCGATGTGCATTCTCCGCTTGCGATATCACTGGGTAAGGACATTTCAGGCAAGCCTGCCGTGGCTGATCTTGCCAAGATGCCGCATGTGCTGGTTGCAGGTACCACCGGCTCCGGTAAGTCAGTAGCGGTGAATGCGCTGATTTTAAGCATGCTTTACAAATCTGACGCCAGTCAGGTGCGCATGATCCTGATTGACCCGAAAATGCTGGAGCTTTCCGTCTATGAAGGTATTCCGCATTTATTGGCACCGGTAGTGACCGATATGCGCCAGGCCGGTAATGCTCTGAACTGGTGTGTAGCCGAAATGGAGCGCCGCTATAAATTGATGTCCATGCTAGGCGTGCGTAACCTTGCCGGTTATAACCAGAAAGTCAAAGAGGCGAAAAAAGAAGGCAACCCGATTCCGCACCCATTCAGCCTGACGCCGGATGAACCTGAGCCATTGGATGAAATGCCATTTATCGTAGTGGTGATCGACGAGTTTGCCGACCTGATGATGGTGGTCGGTAAAAAAGTAGAAGAGCTGATTGCACGACTGGCGCAAAAAGCGCGTGCATCAGGCATTCACCTGGTGCTGGCAACGCAGCGTCCATCGGTGGATGTCATCACCGGCTTGATTAAAGCCAATATCCCTACACGCATCGCGTTCCAGGTATCCAGTAAAATCGATTCTCGTACAATATTGGATCAAATGGGCGCAGAGGCTCTGTTAGGGCAGGGGGATATGCTTTACCTGCCGCCGGGAACTGGCTATCCGGTACGCATTCATGGCGCCTTCGTATCAGACCAGGAAGTGCATAAAGTGGTCAATTATCTGAAGGCACAAGGTGAACCAAACTACATCGAAGGTATTCTGACCAATGAGGCAGAAGAAGGTGGTGCTGATTTTGCCGGTAGCACAAGTGAAGGCGGCGCTGAAGTTGACCCGCTTTACGATGAAGCTGTCGGTATCGTGCTTAAAACGCGCCGGGCCAGTATTTCATCTGTTCAGCGCCAGTTGCGCATCGGTTATAACCGTGCTGCGCGTCTGATTGAAGACATGGAGCGTGCGGGTCTGGTGTCTGCCATGCAAAGCAACGGTAATCGTGAAGTGCTTGCGCCGCATCATGAAGCTTGACGATGGTTTAAGACTCAATAAATTTTAGGAATTAAATGATAGGTATAAAAAAAATAGTGCCTTTGCTATTGTTGCCGCTGTTGCTGACAGCGCAAGCGGCATCTGCGGATGGCATGGCGAGTGTCAAGGCGTTTTATGAGCAGACAAAATCCGTACGCGCTAACTTTCATCAGCTGGTGACAGATAAGCAGGGGCGCAAGGTACAGGAGGTCGATGGTGAAATGCAGCTGTTGCGGCCTAATAAATTCAGATGGGATTATCATAAGCCCTATGAACAGCAGATCATCAGTGACGGTAATCAGGTCTGGCTGTATGACACTGAGCTGGCACAGGTTACGGTACGGTCTCTGGATAAATCTATTGGTTCCAGTCCGGCAGCGTTATTGGCTGGCGGTGCGGCAATTGATAAAACTTTCAAGCTTGCAAACGCGCCTCGTAAAGATAACCTGGAATGGGTGAGTGCGACTCCGCATGATAAAGAATCCGGTTTTGACAAAATTCTGATGGGTTTTAACGGTAGTAAAATCCAGGAGATGTCATTAATCGACAGCTTCGGACACACAACGAAAATTGTATTTACCGAGGTCGAGGTGAATGCTGCACTTGAAGAGAAAAGTTTTCTCTTCAAGACGCCTAAAGGGGTAGATGTCGTAGGTGAGTAAAAAGTTTACCCGTATGCAATTGATTGAAGTTGAGATCTTTGCGCGATAGTTTTTAACATATAAACGCACCTGTAGTCGTTCCCGCCTTCGCGCCGCAGCTAGTCCCTTTACGAGTGCTGAAGCACTTGTATAGCTGCATGCGGGAATGGCGAGTATTTATTTAACGCTGAATTTTGATGAGATGTATCGCATATTTTGAATAGCCTGTTTGCTCCCAACATGCCGGAAGCGCCTCTCGCTGAACGGTTACGCCCGAAAACGCTGGATGAAGTCGTCGGGCAATCGCACCTGCTCGGTGCCGGCAAGCCATTGCGTCTCGCGTTTCAATCCGGCAAGTTGCCCTCGATGATTCTGTGGGGGCCTCCGGGCGTGGGCAAAACCACGCTGGCACGGTTGATTGCCAATACAGCAGATGCTGAATTCATTCCGATTTCTGCGGTGCTGTCCGGTATTAAAGACATCCGTGAGGCAGTTGAGCGCGCCGAGCTTACTTTGCAGCAGCATGGCCGTAAAACCATTCTGTTTGTAGATGAAGTGCACCGCTTTAACAAAGGCCAGCAGGATGCGTTTCTACCTTTTGTGGAAAGCGGCCTGATTACGTTTATTGGCGCAACCACCGAGAACCCGTCGTTTGAAGTGAATAGTGCGTTGTTGAGCCGGGCGCAGGTGTTCGTGCTGAATGCACTGTCTGAAACCGAGCTTTCCTTATTACTTGATCGTGCCCAGCAACTGGTTGCCAGCCATATTGCGCTGACTGACGACGTGCGCGAGCAGGTGCTGGCGTATGCCGATGGCGATGCCAGGCGCTTGCTTAACTTCGCCGAAGGCTTGTTTAATGCAGCGCAGGGGGCAGGTGTTACTGAAGTAGATGAGGCTTTTCTGCAGACGACGATGGCAAGCAAGCTCCGCCGTTTTGATAAAGGCGGCGAAGCATTTTATGACCAGATTTCTGCATTACATAAATCGGTACGCGGCTCTGACCCCGATGCTGCGCTGTACTGGTTTTTACGCATGATCGATGGCGGCGCTGACCCGCTGTACCTGGGGCGACGTATCGTGCGCATGGCAGTCGAGGATATCGGCATAGCAGACCCACGCGCACAGACCATGGCGCTTGAAGCCTGCCAGATCTATGAGCGGCTGGGCTCACCCGAAGGTGAGCTGGCATTATCAAATGCTGTGATCTACCTGGCAGTAGCACCTAAAAGCAATGCAGCTTATATGGCTTACAACCAGGCTAAAGCTTTTGTTGCACAGGATAAATCACGGCCGGTGCCCCTGCACTTGCGTAATGCACCGACCAAACTGATGAAAGCGCTGGATTACGGCAAAGAATACCGTTATGCGCATAACGAACCGGAGGCTTATGCTGCAGGCGAGCGTTATTTTCCGGATGAATTGCCGCCACAGCAGTTTTATGTACCCACGCCGCGCGGCCTTGAGGGTAAAATAGCGGAAAAACTGGCGCATTTGCGTGAGTTGGATAAAAAGGCAAAAAAATAAATTAGCCACAGATACACACGGTTAAACACAGATACAAACTCAACTTTAAATTGAATGCTTTGTTATACATAGTTATACCTACAGCATACATAACAAAAACATAATATGAAGTTCGGTTTTTATCTGTATGTATCTGTGTTTCGCGTTTTCACTTAGGGCTTTAGCCCTTATCGTGGAGCGGCGGTGACCTTGATATGGTTACATCTGTGGCTGAATCAAAGACTTTCAGGGAAATTAAATGTTAGACATTCAAGCGTTACGGAACGATTTAGACGGCGTTGTTGCCCAGTTGAAAAGAAGGGGCTTTGCGTTTGACGCAGCCAAGTTCACTGGTCTGGAGCAAGAACGCAAAACTGTACAGACACGCACGCAGGACTTGCAGGCCAAGCGTAATAATACTTCCAAGCAGATTGGTATGGCCAAGGCCAAAGGTGAGGATGTTTCTGCAATCATGACAGAAGTGGCCGGTCTCGGTGATCAGTTGAAGGCTGATGAAGCCCGCTTGAGCGAATTGCAGGCAGAGTTGCAGAATCTGCTGCTCAATGTACCTAACCTGCCGCATGCGAGTGTACCGCAAGGCAAATCAGAAGAAGATAACGTAGAGGTGCGCCGTATCGGTACGCCGCGCGTGTTTGATTTTGAGATTAAAGACCATGCCGATGTCGGCGCGCCGCTAGGCCTTGATTTTGATACCGGTGCCAAGCTGTCAGGTGCGAGATTTACGCTGATGCGCGGTCAGATCGCAAAACTGCATCGCGCACTGGCGCAGTTCATGCTGGACACGCAGACCGACCATCATGGTTACACCGAATGCTATACGCCTTATATGGTGAATGCAGAGAGCTTGATCGGTACCGGGCAATTGCCTAAGTTTGAAGAAGACCTGTTTTCTTTAAATCACAATGACAGCAAGCTTTACCTGATTCCAACTTCAGAAGTAACCCTGACCAACACAGTACGCGATGAGATTGTGCCGCTGGAAGCCTTGCCGATCAAGCTGACCGCGCACACGCCGTGCTTCCGTTCCGAAGCCGGTTCTTACGGCCGGGATACCAAAGGCATGATACGCCAGCACCAGTTCGATAAAGTGGAAATGGTGCAAATCGTGCATCCTGATCAAAGCTATGAAGCGCTGGAGCAGATGGTCGGCCATGCAGAGAATATTCTTCAGGCACTGGAATTGCCTTACCGTGTGGTTTCGCTGTGTACCGGTGATATGGGCTTTGGCGCAGCTAAAACCTATGATCTGGAAGTATGGCTGCCGGCACAGAATACCTACCGTGAAATCTCATCAGTTTCTAACTGCGAGGCATTTCAGGCGCGTCGTTTACAGGCTCGATTCAGGAACGAGAACGGTAAACCTGAGCTGGTACATACTTTGAATGGCTCTGGTCTCGCGGTAGGCCGTACGCTGGTTGCTGTGCTGGAGAACTATCAGCAGGCTGACGGTTCCGTAAAAGTGCCGCAGGTGCTCAGGGCTTATATGAATAATCTGGAATATATCAAAGCCTGAAGCTAAAGCTTTTCATTACAGTTCATCACATTTAGGAGTGGCCATGATTAAAGCATCACAAACTTTGCGTGAAATTGTTGGTTTGGGTTTGGCTCCTGCGCCGTTCAAAGAGTCTGCATTGATCATGATCGATTGCCAGAACACCTATAGAAAAGGCTTGATGCAACTAACGGGAGTGGAGGTCGCAATCCTGGAAGCCAGGCATTTGCTGGCTAAAGCCAGAGAACTCAAGATTCCTGTTATTCATGTCCGGCATGATGCCGGGCTTGGTTCACCTTATGACGTTTCTGCGGAAATTGGCGCGATTTGCGATGAGGTGGCACCAATTGCCGGAGAGCCTGTCATCACTAAGAACTACCCGAATGCGTTTATTGCTACAGACCTTGACCAGCAGCTGAAAGCATTGGGAATTAAGAATATTGTGCTGGCCGGTTTTATGACGCATATGTGCATTAACTCAACTGCACACGGCGGTTTTAATCTTGGCTATTTTGTGACTGTGGTGGCAAGTGCTACAGCCACACGACCTTTGCAGGCGGCTAACGGTAAAGTATTGTCAGCCCAGGAGGTGCAGGACGGTGCAATTGCATCTACCCGTGACTTATATGCAGCGATTGTCGATACCGTTGATGCGTTGAACTAGGTTTTTAAGTGTTTAAACCGGGTTCTCAAAACAGTATTCAGGTTTATTCAGCGCTGTAGTAACGGCATGTTCAATACTGGGTAAGCCTCCCAGCCATTATAGTCAAAGTGCCACCACTCATTTTGGTACACCGTGAATCCTTCTGCTTCCATTGCCGATCTTAGTAAATCCCTCAATTTTCTTTGTTCCGGTGTGCCACCTTTGTAATCCGGGTGCGCGCGTTCGGTAAATTCATCGTAAGCGCTGGGCATAGTGACTTCCTTGCCTGTTTTCAGGTCATATAGCGTGATGTCTATCGCGCAGCCGCGGTTGTGCCGTGAACCCTTCAGCGGGTCTGACAAATAGGCGCGATCCATGGGGCGTGTATCCCACATTTCACGCGTCACCTGCCATGGCCGGTAAGCATCAAACACTATCAGGCCATATCCGGCTGAGCGCAGCTTGTCATGAGCCCTGGTTAGTGCCTCGGCAGCAGGGCGCTGCAGCATTGCACGTGCAACAGGGTATAAAGGTTTTGCCATAAAGTTATTGGCGGTAGCGTAGCGGATGTCTAATTGCAGGCGTTTGTCGAATGCAGCCAGGTCAATCAGATCGACCTCTGTTGTTGCATTCGGTATGCTTGGTGCTGTGGCGGGGGCGTTCGTGCTTTCAGTGAAATCAGTTTTGTCAGTACCCAGGAATGCAACAAATATCTGCGCCGGCGTTGTGCCCAGGTTTGCACCTATATGTGGCATCGTGATGGCTTCCATGATGGCTTCACCTTTTTTGAGTTGCACCCGTTTGCCATCGGCGTATTCCATTTCCAGTTCACCGGCTAACAGGTAGCCTACGAGTGGCACTTTGTGCTTATGCCATCCGGTAGATTGCCCTGGCGGAATGGTAATGATTGCCGAGGTGACTTTCGCCTGCCCTGATTGCGGGTAAGCGAGCGGCTCACCGGCGATGGTCTGCTCAGACTCCAGCAGTATGTGCATGTGTGGGTAATCATCTGCGGCAGCGGTAGCTGAGAGCAGAACTGCACTGCTTGCTAACAGAAGCGCGGTGGCCATAACACGAGGGAGGCGGGGTAGGTTGGTGTCTGATAGCATGACTGAAGCGTGTTCTCTATTAAGTCCGGTTAATTGCGTGCAATTCTGAGCTTATATATATCCGAATTATGTTCAGGCTGGTATTTCTCCAGAATGCGCTGATAGCTGCGTACAGACTCGACAAAAATCACTGGCGCTCCACCGCTGGCATAACCGTATTTGAGTGTGGTGAAGTAGTCCGGGTTTTTGAGCAGCACCAGTGTCTTTTTGATGTCTGCCCAACTGTCAGGGTTAAGGCCAAGCCGTTTTGCCAGTACGCGTGCATCTTCTACATGGGCATAGCCGATATTGTAGGCTGCCAGTGCCATATATGTCCTGTCTGGTTCCGGAATCCGTTCCGGCACTGTGTCTTTGAGCTTCATGATGTACTTCGCGCCTGCGGGGATGCTCTGTTTTGGGTCTAGGCGGTCAGTAACCCCCATCAGGTCTGCGGTGCTTTCTGTCAGCATCATTAAGCCACGCACATTGGTCGGCGATGTATTGTAAGTGTCCCAGTGGGATTCCCTGTAACTGACTGCGGCCAGCAGGCGCCAATCCAGCCCCGTGAGGTCTTGCGCCTGTTTGAACAGGTGAATGTATTTGGGCAGCAAGGTGTTGCTGCGATTGAGGAATGTTGTGACATCCAGCGTGTTCAGGCGCTCATTATGACCATAGTAGCGATCTAACAGATTGCGTAATGTGCCATCTTTTTTGATTTTATTAAAAAAAGCATTTACGTTCTTGATCAGCACAGGGTCTGCATTTTTAGACATGCCCCATGCAATTTTATCGGCAGGGCCTATGGGCAGGGCGACATCAAGATTTGGATAATAGTTTTGCATCAGGGCTGCGATGTAGTTATCCGCAACTGTGAAGTCGAGCATACCATCAGCCACTTCTTCAAGCAGTGATTCTGTATTGGTATGTTTTTCTGCGTGCCAATGCAGTATGGGCTGCTTTTTCTGAAGTTCTGCTAACCGCTCGGCATAGCTTGTGCCTTCCGGTACCGCAATTTTTTTGTCTTTGAGATCGGCCAGGCTTTTTGGCCTCTTGTTTACCTCATTGTTAAAAATCAACTGCTGCTGTGTTTCCTGGTATGGCGTCGAAAATAGCACCAGATGTTCGCGCAGATGCGTGACTGACAGGTTGGCCGCCGCAATATGCGCTTTATTTTTCAGCAGGCTGGGGATCACGTCGCTGATGCTATTGACCAATGTAAACCGGACTTCGTAGCCAGGGTAATACGCATCGACGAATAATTTTGCCAAGTCATACTCGATGCCGGCTGGCTGGTTATCGCTATTTAAATAGTACGTGGTAGGTCCGTTATGCGAGACAAAAACAATTTCTTTTTTAGCCGGGTTCACCGAGGGCAGTTGGCTGATAGGGTCAGCTGGCTTGCAGCCGGACAGCAGTGCTAGCGTGAGGATCAAAAGTGGCTGAATAAAGAATAAACGCATAAAGTGTTTATCTTGAATTGAGAAAATCAACCCTGATACTCAGTCACGATGCCATTATCAGCAATTAAAACAGTATCGGCAAGCTGGTAGAAAATGCCATGTTCAACAACGCCTGGGGTGTTGCTAATCAGCGTATTTAAAGTAGCGGCATCCAGACTTTTATCAAATTTCATATCCAGCACGTAGCTGCCATGAGATGTTACCCAGAAACCGTCTTTGGCTGCGTTTGGGCGCAGGTCGCCTTGTGCGCCAATATCTTCAAGGTTCTTCTTGGCGAGTTGCCAGGCAAACGGAATGACCTCGATCGGGATCACAAAATTCTGACCGATATAGCTGACCAGTTTGCTGGAGTCAGCCACGGTAATAAACTCCGCAGCGGCTTTAGCCAGCAGCTTCTCTTTCACCAGATCGCTGCCACGGCCTTTAAGCAGGGTTTTATCCGGCGTGATTTCATCCGCACCATCCACATACAGGTCGATCTGGCGTATATGCTCAAGCGCGACGATAGGCAGGTCCAGTGACTGAGCTCTTTGAGCGCTGATGGTGGAACTCGCTACAGTGGTGACTTTCAGGCCTTCCTCACGTGATAAACGCGCCAGTTCATCAATAAAGTAATTGGCAGTCGAACCTGTGCCCAGGCCAACCAGCATGCCACTTTTCACGTATTTTGCTGCTTGTAATGCAACCAGTTGTTTGTCGTTCATTTCTCGGCTCCTGGTGATTTTTATTTTTTAGATAGCGCTATCTTAACGCCATTTCGATTTTATGAGGCATAAAAAAAGGGAGCTGTTTGCTCCCTTTTTTGAATTTTTACCTGACTGAAGCGGGTAAGAATGCGTTCAGACTTATTTCATTACGCGGTTTTTGTATTCGCCGGTGCGCGTGTCAATCTCGATTCTGTCACCCTGGCTGACAAATAAAGGGACAGCCACTTCAAAGCCGGTAGCGATTTTAGCCGGTTTCAATACTTTACCTGATGTGTCGCCTTTAACTGCTGGTTCTGTGTAAGTGATTTCACGCACGACAGAGTTTGCAATTTCAACTGAGATTGCCTTGTCGTTGTAAAAGCGCAAGTCAGCAGCCAGACCATCTTCCAGGAATGGTAAAACGTCAGTCATGTACTCGCCGTCAACGTCGTATTGATTGTAATCAGCATCCATGAATACATAAGCTGGGTCAGCAAAGTATGAATAAGTCACTTCTTTTTTATCCAGAATAACTACTTCAAACTTGTCGCCAGCGTTGTATACGTTTTCGCTAGGGGTGTCTGTGAGCAGGTTTTTGAATTTCATTTTAACTACGGCAGAGTTACGGCCAGATTTGTTGTACTCTGTTTTAACAACAACGAGTGGATCGTTGCCTACCATAATCACGTTGCCAACGCGGAGTTCTTGTGCTGTTTTCATAGGTTGCCTTACAAATTAAAGGGGACATGCGTAAAACCGGGAATTATATCTTATTGTGATGTAATTTTTCAATATAAATCACCAAGTTAGTTGCCATGTCCGGCTGTAACGCCAGCGCGTCGGTTTTCTGTGCTGTAAATGCTTTAAGTGCGCTGATATTAGCCAGGTAAGCTTCCCAGGCGGTTGTGCTGACTTGCTTTGAAGCCCAGGCGTGATGCATGGTAATCGTGGCTTGTTTGGCGGCTTCCGCGCAGCCTGAATAAAACACGTCGAGAAAGGCTTTGAGTTTTATCAAGTGGGTGTCTTCAGCCTGCAAGTAGGGTTGCCAGATGAAAGGTCTGCCGGCCCAGATTGCGCGTATCCAGCTGTCTTCGCCGCGTACGAAATTGATATCGCAGCTTGCCAGCAGCTTGTCGTAGTCGATCTGGGTCAGGAATGGCAGTATATGCAGGGTTAAACTGCCGCGTGTGAAGCTGTCGCCTGCATTGATGGAAGCTTTGCCGAAAAATTCAGCGATCTTGGGCAGTATGCCGGTTGCAGGTACATAACAACTGATTTCTGTAACCGATTCTGCCATAGCGGCCAACAGATCATTGATCGGTGCATGCGGGTAGCTGAATAGTGAGATTCTGAGGGCGGCGCTATCGTTATCCAGGCCCAGGTTAAGCTGCCGGAAAAAATCGGATTGCAGCAGTTTGCCGGTTGCGATGCTTCTGTTGTTCTCAACAATGTCACGTTCACGCAGCAAACCGCCGGTTGCTTGGGTAAAGCCGGGAAAAAAGAAATGCCGTATCAGGCTACCGTGTTTTGAGTGCCTGGCATGAAAACCTTCAACCCAGGGTTCCGCTGACAGATACTCAAGATTGATCCAGATGTTTTCTGGCTGCATCAGTGACAGATAGCTTTCGGGAAGTTCGCAGCCAAAGGATTCGATTACCACTGTTGCGGCCTGATCAAACATGGTGTCTGTATCCCATGCACATATCGTGATGCCATCAATCAGTTGCGTTCTATGCACAGTATCCAATGCAGGTATTAACTGACTTGCGATATTCAGGTCATCAATCCAAAGCCGGACACTAATACCATGTTCATGTTTACCATGTTCATGTTTACCATGTTCATGTTCAAGTTGCCTGGCCAGACGCCAGCACACGCCGATGTCGCCGAAATTGTCGACGATTTTGCAGAAAATATCCCAGCGACTCATGGTTTGAGGCCTGGATCCTTGTAGCTGATCTCAATTACTTCAAATGTTTCGTCACCCTTAGGGCTTGTTAAACGCACGCTGTCGCCGATGGTTTTGCCTAACATGGCTTTCCCCAGTGGCGATATCCAGCTGATATAACCTTTGGATGGTGCCAGTTCATCCTTGCCGACAATACGGTAAACATGTTCAGACTCGTCATCCGGATTGTATAAAGTGACCCAGGCGCCAAAAAAGACTTTCTCCAGATGCTGCTGCTGGCTTGAGTCGACGATTTCAGCCAGATCCATGCGTCGCATCAGGTGGCGGCAGCGGCTATCAATCTGGCGCAGGCGCCTTTTGCCATAGATGTAATCGCCGTTTTCGCTGCGGTCACCGTTGCTGGCTGCCCAAGCCACGGTACGCACCACTTCGGGACGCTCAATTTTATAGAGCTGGTGAAACTCTTCCTTGAGCGCAGCAAAACCCTCTGGTGTGATGTAGTTTTTTTCGTCAGTTGCGGCCATTATTCTTGTTCACCAAGCGGCTGCACATCGGTGACAAAGTAAGCAGTGTCACCAAAGCAGGTAGTTGGCAAGCCTTTATGTTCTTCATAGATCAGGCGTACGCGCTGGCCTACAGTTTCATTGATTTTTACGGCTACCGCTTTATTGCGGACTGTAAAAAAGAACTTTTCCGCCTGCGTGCCCGGCATTGAAACCAATATCAATTCGCCCTCGTAGGTTTTGCATACCCAGCCTTTTTCCGAGAGTTTCTGCACATAGCCGGCACGCTCGCCGGATGAATATGTCCACGATAGCGCAGCCCATAGATAAAGAATAAAAAGCCCGATTGGAATTAATAAAATAATGGTGAAGTATTTAATAGCCTTTTGAATCTGCATGCTGCGCCTCTGAACTTAACGTGTCTGAATGACTGTATTTTATTTGCCTAATGTTAATTATCCAATAGAATTGTGTAATGTCAGTCAATTCAATTATTTTATGCCCTTCAGCGCGCCTTGCGCGCAGCATCCACAACGACATTACACATCAGCAAATTACGGCAGGAAATGCACAATGGCATAGCCCGGATGTGCAGACGCTAGCGCAATGGCTGGAAAGCATCGTTGCAGAAGGCTTGCTTACCGGGGTGATAGACGAGCCATCTCTGCCGTATGTGTTAAGTGCTTTCAATGAGCAATTGCTGTGGGAAGAAGTGATTGCACAGTCGCTGAAAAAAAATGCTTTCGGTGATCTGTTTGATATTTCCGGATTGGCCAGTGCCGCGATTGAAGCCAACCGCTACGTGATTGCATGGAACCTGCATGTGCCGCGTGAGCATCAGGCGGAAGAGACGCGGCAGTTCCTGCACTGGCAGCGTGCCTTTCAGCAGCGTTGCCGTGAACTGGGCGCGTTGGAGAGCGTGCGTTATGTTGATTGGCAGCTGTCACATCTGGCTCACGGTGCCGGCAAACTGCCTGCAAGAATCGAGTTTGGCGGTTTTGACCAGACTGCACCGCAGGAGCAGCGGTTGCGCGATATTCTGGCTGACCGGGGCGTACAGGTGACTGCTTATATAACTGCGGCAGACGAACAGGCGCAGGCACGGCATATCCAGTTTGAGAATCAGGAGGCGGAGTGCCGCGCCGCGGTAGCCTGGGCGCAGGCGCGGCTGGCCGAGAACCCGGCAGCCAGGCTTGCTATTGTGACGCCGCGTCTGAGTGAAATAAGAAACCAGTTGGCAGATCTGCTGGATGACGTATTTTATCCGCAGAGTGTTCGCCCTGCATTAGCTGATATGACGCGCCACTATAATTTTTCACTGGGCACTCCGTTAGCACAGCAGCCAGTTATTCAGGCTGGTTTGAATCTGCTGCGGTTGCTGACGGTGCATCTGTTACAGCAATCTGATGTTTCTATGCTGCTGCTTTCACCATTCTGGTCAGCAAGCAGGCAAGAGGCCGATGCACGTGCACTGCTGGATGCAGCCATGCGTGAAAAACTGCCTATGCAGTTCAGCCTGTCACGTTTTGTCGAGTTTATTCAAAAGCAGCAGGCAGAAGGGCTGCGGCTTGAATCGTTATTGGAAAATATCAAGACAGCACAGGCAATTCCAGTCGGCAGAAAAATGCCGGCAGTACAATGGGCGCAAACACTGAATGTAATTCTTGATGCACTGGGTTGGCCCGGTGAGCGCAATATCAATAGCCTTGAGTATCAGGCGCTGAATGCCTGGCAAAAAGCTTTGCAGCAACTGGCCGGTATGGACATGCTGGATCAGAAACTTTCTGTAAATGAAGCGGTGAATTACCTGCAACAGATATGCGTTAGCCAGGTATTTCAGGCAGAAACCGAACTTGAGCCTGCAATACAGATACTGGGTATCATGGAGGGCTTAAGCGCCCCGGTAGATGCCCTGTGGTGCATGCACATGAATGACCATATCTGGCCGCCGCCGGCACGCCCTAATCCGTTACTGCCTGCATTTATACAGCGTTCGGCAGCGCTGCCGAATGCAGATAACCATGTGCAGGCGGTTTTTGCGGCAACAATCCAGCAGCGGCTTTTGTATTCAGCCGGCGATATTGTTTTTTCGAGCAGCATCATGGATGGCGAGAGCCAGCTGCGGCCTTCGTCGCTAATGCAGGATATTGCATTGAGTGATGTTGATGTACCTTTGGCGGCAACGCTGGCAGAGCAGTTAAGCGCTGGCAGGCATGACGCGCTGGAGCATATTGATGATCATCTGGCTCCTGCGCTTAAGCCGGGCGAACATGTTTCCGGCGGTACCGGATTATTGAAAGCACAGGCGGTTTGTCCGGCATGGGCTTTTTACCAGTACCGGCTGGGTGCGAAAGCGCTTAAAACACCGGTAGCCGGACTGGATAACATGGATCGTGGATCATTGGTACACGGCGTGCTTGAGGAGTTCTGGCGTAAACGTCATTTTGCGGATTTACGCGACATGTGCGCAGATGCTTTTGTTGATGCCTTAAACGAAGCCGTGCGCAATACGATACAGGCTTTTGCCGCGGAGACCAGCATCGCTTCACCGGCCTTGCTGGAGCTGGAATCTGAGCGGCTATTGCGTCTGGTAGGTGATTGGCTGATGTATGAAAAAGCACGCGGTGTATCGTTCAGGATTGTAGATTGTGAAGTCGGAAAAAAGGTGCTGATCAGCGGTATTGAAGTGACCCTGAAGATTGACAGGGTGCAGCAGCTTGAGAGCGGCGGACTGGAATTCATTGATTACAAAACCGGGCAGATGCCAAAAATCAAAAGCTGGGGTGAAGACCGCATCACCGAGCCGCAATTGCCGATTTATGCCACATTTTACGCCGACCCTGCCGAACCGGTCGCAGGAATATATTTTGGCATGGTAAAAACTGCCGAACATGCTTTTGCTGGTGTTTCGGCGGATAATTTCGAAGCAGAGCCGAATAAACGCAAGCCCACCTTCATACAGGATTTTACTGGCTGGCAGCAGCTACTCGATCACTGGAAAAATGCGATTGAAGCGATTGCAGCAGAACTGCGTGAAGGTGAGGCGGCTGTCCGCTTCAGCGATGAGAACGAGCTGATGTATTGTGAAGTGAAGCCGTTGCTGCGTCTGCCGGAACGCAAGCTGCAATTTGAAAGACATCAGGAGGCCGGCAAGTGAAGGCGGGGCATATTTTCAACCTTGAGGCCGATGCGCATCACCGCGAACGTGCACTGGAACTTAGCTCCTTTATTGTAGAAGCGCCGGCCGGCGCAGGGAAAACCGAATTACTCACGCAGCGTTACCTCAAGCTGCTGCAAACCGTGAATGAGCCTGAAGAAATCATCGCGATTACTTTCACCAATAAGGCGGCAGCAGAGATGCGCCTGCGTATCCTGGATAGCCTCATGAAAGCCGCCAGGCGTGAGAAACCAGCCCAACCGCATAAGCAGATTACTTATGACCTGAGTTTGAAAGCGCTTGAGCGCTCAGCTTTACAGAATTGGCAGCTGATTGAAAATCCATCACGGCTGCGTATTTTTACGATCGATAGCCTGTGCGCGCACCTGGCAAGGCAAATGCCGCTGATGAGCCGTTTCGGCACCCAGCCGCGAGTGGCTCTGGATGCGGCAGCTTTGTATGCGACGGCCGCAGAACAGGCACTGGCCTTGCTCGAAGATGCCGCACACAGTGAAGTAGTGAAGGCGGCACTGCGTTATGTAGATAACAATGTCAGCCAGCTTAAAAACCTGTTAATCAACATGCTGGAAAAACGCGACCAATGGTTGCATCATGCCCAGTTTGAAGTTGATGCGGCAGCGTTGCAGCAGACTTTACGTTGTATGGTTGAGCAGGAAATTCAGGTAGTTGCGGCGACTTTCAACACGCGCTTTCAGTTTGAGCTGATGCCTTTAGCCAGATTTGCTGCCAGCCAGCTACCGGATGAACACCCAATCACTTTGCTGGCAGATTGGGAGGAGGCTTTGCCGTTAGATGCGGACGGATTGCAACTCTGGCTGGCGGTGTGTGAACTGCTCTTGACCAAAGACAATACTATCAGAGCCAAAATTGATAAAAACATTGGTTTTCCTGCCGATAAAAAGGATGAGAAAGCAAGTTTCAGTGCTTTTCTGGCAGCCATTGAAACCGATACAGGCATGGCTGCTTCGTTAGCCAGGATAAGAGGGTTGCCGGTAATAACTGAAAATCTGGATGCATGGCAGATTATCGCTACACTTTCCCGGTTGCTTAATCTTGCTGTAGCCCAGTTGTGGCTGGTATTTCAGCGCGCAGGTGAAGTTGACTTCGTTGAGATCGCGCATCGTGCAACTCGTGCCCTGGGTGATGATTTTGGCGAACCTACAGAGCTGGCACTGAAGCTGGATTACCGCATACAGCATCTGTTGGTGGATGAGTTTCAGGACACGAGCCCAAGCCAGGTCAGGCTGCTTGAACAGCTGACACTGGGCTGGCAGATGGATGACGGGCGCACCTTGTTTGCAGTGGGTGATCCCATGCAATCCATTTATCGTTTTCGCAAAGCCAATGTCGGTTTATTCATTGATGCGGCAGAACATGGTATCGGTGATATTTACCTGGAACGTTTGCAGTTATACCGCAACAACCGTTCATCGCCGGCAATCGTGGATTGGATCAACCATACTTTCGCACCGGTTTTCCCTGAGCATGACGAGGTTGTCCAGGGTGCGATTCATTATCGTCCATTTATCGCGACTAAAGATAACCTGCCAGAGGCCGGCGTGGAAGTACACCCTGTAATCAAGCAGCCCGATGAAAGTCTGGAGCTGGCACAGCAGCGTGAAGCCGAGGTAATCGTGCGCGTGATCCAGGCAGAACGGCTTGCCAATCCGGATGTAAAAATTGCCGTGCTGGTGCGTTCAAAAAAGCATCTCGCACCGCTGGTCAGCAAGCTGCGCCGCGATTATCGGGATATTGCTTTCCAGGCTGTGGAAATTGAGGCACTTGAAGGTCGGCAGGTGGTGCAGGATCTGCTGGCGCTTACCCATGCATTGCATCATCGGGCAGACCGTGTGCATTGGCTGGCAATATTACGGGCACCCTGGTGCGGGCTGACTTTGCATGATATGCATGCATTTGCCGGGCATGACCACGCTAAAACGATCTGGGCATTGATGCGTGACGATGAGGTCGTAAATCGATTAACGCCTGATGGGCAGAAGCGGTTGCTGCATGTGCGCGAAATTCTGCAGGAAGCCTATGCGAGCCAGGGGCGTATGAGTGTCTGCCGTTGGATACGCGGCGTATGGCTCATGCTCAATGGCACATCTTGCTTATGGTCACCGGGCGATGTTGTGGACGTGCAGGCATTTTTTGGCTGCCTTGATGCGTTAGATCGCAGCAACCAGTTTTCACCTGAACGTATGGAGTTTGAAATTACCAAGCTGTTTGCTGCACCGGATGCCCGTGGCGAGCACCTGCAGATGATGACCATACATAAATCCAAGGGGCTGGAATTTGATACGGTGATACTGCCTGGTTTGGGAGCGGCAACCGGTGGCAATAATAGCGATAAACCTCTGGTACTGTGGGAGGAAGTTCAGGTTGATGGACAGCAGGAATTACTGGCTGCGCCCTACATACCCAAGGGGGCGCGCGATAAGGATAACGTCAGCCCGTATGACTATCTGGAGGCGCGTGAAAAAGAGCGCGACGCAAATGAATCGGCGCGCGTACTGTATGTGGCTGCAACCCGCGTGGAGCGTAAATTGCATCTGGTGGGGATTGCCGGGCAGAATGCCAAAGGCGAAGTCAGCGCAGCCAGGAATACTTATCTTGACTTGCTCTGGGATGCTGTCGGACAACAGTTCGAAGCTGCGGCGCAGACAGAAGTAGTGACTGGGCAAGAAGTCGATATTGCCGATTTTATTCCTGGCCTGGTGCGTTTAAAGCACCCTCATATACCGGCTGTTTTGCAAACAGGTAAGCCAGTAAGCATCACTGATAAACAAAATAATAAGCCGGGGAGCAGCAGCGTCAGTATTGACGCTGACATTGGTACCCTGGCACATCGTTATATGCAGATAATTGCGGAACAGGGTTCAGCCGAGTGGCCTGTGTCGCGTGTTAATGCCTTGTTGCCGGCAATGCGTCACTGGCTGCGGCAGCAGGGACATGCCGAAGGGTTGGTGAATGATGCAGCCGCACGCGTAGAGCAGTTGCTGATGACGACATTGAACAGCACAGAAGGGCAGTGGGTGCTACAGGACAGGGAAGGTGCCGCTGCCGAGCTGGCATTGATGAAATTAACTGGCGACGAAGCTACAAAATATATTATAGACCGTACATTCGTTGACAGTGGCACACGCTGGATCATTGATTATAAAACGACGGAACTGACTGCTGATGCAGCAGATCAAGTTTTGCTGTCGGCAGCGGAGAAGCATCGCGAACAGCTGGGCAGCTATGCTGCATTATTCGAGCATGAAGGCCTGCCTGTAAAATGTGCGGTATTTTTTATGCATATCGGCAGACTCGTGCCGGTTTCTTCGTGCTGAAATGGCTGATTTAAAGATTTAATCCTGAGATACACGAACTTTAGGCGGTCAGCGAAAATCATACGGACATATTGAATCAGGCAGAATGGATAATATATAAATGCGAGCAATCTATATTTTAGCTGCTGTGATGCTGTTAGCCGGTTGCGCAACAAACCCGCAGGCAGAGCAGCAGAGAGCAACGAAGCAGATGGAGTACAAAATGCAGGTGTATGGGCCTGCATGTGAGAAACTCGGTTTTGCAAAAGATACAGATGCATGGCGTATGTGCATACAGCGCGAGTATGAGCAGACTATCATGCGCCAGCAATACAACTGGGATTACCCTTATTGGAGCCCGTATTACGGGCGGCCGTACTATCGCCGCTAGTGCGATTGGTTTATTTGCAGGCAGCTTTCATATGCAAGCCGCCTGCCATGGCTGCATGCACGGATCTGTTACCTTTAATGCAAACCTAATGCTTTCAGTTTTCTGTATAGCGTATTACGGCTGATATTTAACTGGCGGGCTGCAGCAGAAACATTGCCTGAATGGTTTTCCATAGCTTTTAGAATCGCATTTGCGGTGACGTCATCGAGATTCTGCTGACTGGGCGCCTGTGATTCCTGCCAGGTTTCTGCCTGATCGCTGCTTTCGATTTCATCAATGAAATCCTGAGTAAGATGCAGTGTGCTGATTGGCGCGCCATCTGCGAGTGCCAGTGCGGTTCTCAAAACATTATGCAGTTGGCGTATATTGCCGGGCCACGGGTGCTGGGTAAATATATTCATTACCTCCGGCGTGATTGCCGCATCATCCGCATGCTCAATCTGCAAGATGATATTGATGAGCGCAGTTAAATCCGAGCGCTGCCTTAGCGGCGGTAGCGCTACACTCAGGCCATTCAGGCGGTAATAAAGATCGCTGCGGAACTCGCCGCTTTCTACTTTTTCCTTAAGTTTGAGGTTGGTTGCGCTGACGAGCGCAAAACTGACCGGAATAGACTTTGTGCTGCCTAATGGCGTTACGGTGCGCTCCTGCAATACGCGCAGCAATCTGGCCTGCAATGAAAGCGGCATATCCCCGATTTCATCCAGAAACAGGGTGCCGCCATTGGCTTGCTCGATTTTACCCGGGCTGCCTTTGCGCTTGGCTCCGGTGAATGCACCTTCTTCATAACCGAAAAGTTCAGCCTCAATCAGCCCTTCCGGAAGCGCCGCACAATTCACAGCAATCCATGGCCCTTTGTGCTGATTGCTGGCTTCATGGATCGCGCGTGCAAACAGTTCCTTGCCGACCCCGGTTTCTCCCTGAATCAGGATGGGAATCTCACGCGTGAGCACTTGCTTGACCTGCGCAATCGCGCGCTCAATTCTTGCATCGCCGCTGTTAAGCAGATCTAGATTCGCTGCGCTGGTTCTCTTTGTAACCGGTGCCGCTTTGGAGGTTAGCGTGCGTTTATGCAATAACTCTACCTGTACATAGAGCCTGGCGCCATTGTTTAACTTTAATGGAATCACCAGTTTATCTGTGCTGCCTATCTGTCTCAGCAGGTTCTCGATTGATATGTCGAACAGTTGATTAAAATTCAGCAGGGGTTTCTCATGTGCAGCATCAAGGTGTGCGCGCTGCATATTCAGGCCGAGTTGAAACTGACCGCTGCGGTTAGTGGCGACAAGCTCTCCGTGATCAGTGAACATGGCCACACCTTCCCATAGTGTGCCGATAAACTCCGGGCGGGCATGGAAATGCAGGATGATGTCGCTTTGGTAGCTGGCGAGGAATAACCGGTTCTCAATCATCTGGGCTGACATCTTCACTAATGCCAGTGTGTGCTGCTGTGAAACGTTATAGTCGTTTGATACATCAAGCGTGGCAATCAGCTGATTCTCCGCGCCAAATATAGGCACAGCAGAGCAGTTGAGCGAATGGTGATAAGCCATGAAATGCTCTGCGCCCTGCACTGTCAATGCGGACTGTTCGATAATGGCGGTGCCGATTGCATTGGTGCCGCGCTGGTTCTCGCTCCAGGAAGCACCGGCGGATAATGCAGCACGCTGATCTTCCTGCAGCAGATGCTGGCTGCCCAGGCTATGCAGAATCAGGCCTTCATCATCTGTCAGTATCACTACATTCCGGGTATGGGCAATCTGCTCGCTCAATGTTTCCATTTCTGGACGGGCAAGTGCCAGCAGCCGATGGTTCTGCTCGAGCTTGCGCGCCAGTTCATGTGCTGTTACTACCTCGATATTCGATGGTGAAACTGTGTCTATGCCGTCAGCAAGGCAACGCCGCCATGAACGCTCAATGGCCTCTGCAATCGTTCCTTCCTGCACATGCCCGTTAGCCAGAAACTCACTTCTGGCTTGCAGTATTTTAGGTGTGCTGCCTGATGAAGAACTCATTGGATTGGCCTTGTAGCTTAAATTAAGTGTGCAACTGTCACGTTACAACTGTTCAGTTCTGACACAGTTTCAGAACCCGGTCTTTCTGGTATTAAAACGGTATCAGTCACTAAAAGATATTTTATTAAAAAATAATATATTGATTTTAAACGATTTTATCAGTGAATTTTGCTTTGTTCAGCAAAAAAATATAGTGCTGGCATATCGCTTGCAATACTAGTACTGCTACTAATGTCATTTCAACGGATGAAATTGAGATTAGTAATACAACAATTTAACAGATTTTATATTTTGGGGATGTAGAATGAGTCATCAATTTAAACGTAAACTTAGCCTGGCATTAGGTGCCGGCCTGATTACCGTATTAAGTACAACCGCTTTTGCAGCAGATGAGTTATCAAAGCTCATGCAGGATGATAACCAGTGGGCTGCTCCACGCAAGGACTACAGCAATACCGGCTATAGCAAACTTGGCCAGATCAATAAAGGCAACGTAAAGAATCTGAAGCTTGCGTGGACATTTTCTACCGGCGTTAATCGCGGTCACGAAGGTGCTCCGCTGGTGATTAACGATGTGATGTATGTGCATACTGCTTTCCCGAATAATATTTATGCGCTTGATTTGAATGACAATCAGAAAATCCTCTGGTCATATTTTCCTAAACAGGATCCGGCCATTCAGGCTTTATTATGCTGTGATAACGTGAACCGTGGCCTGGGCTATGGTGACGGCAAGATTTTTCTGCAGCAGAACGACGGCAAGCTGGTAGCGCTTGATGCGAAAACCGGTAAAAAAATCTGGGATGTTCAGGTTACCGATACTAAAGTCGGTGAATCCAATACCAATGCGCCGCATGTAATCAAAGACAAAGTGATCACCGGCTGTTCAGGCGGTGAATACGGTGTGCGTTGCCACATTACTGCCTACAGCATCAAAGACGGCGCTTTGGTCTGGCGTGCATACAGCACTGGTTCAGATAAAGATGTTTTGATTGGCGAAGACTTCAACAAAGAGAACCCGCACTTCAGCGCGTTGTCATTGTATGAGGATGTGAATGGCGGCAACAAGGTTGGCGGTTCATTCAAAGCGTTGCCTAAAGATAAATTGAAATTCCCTGAGAAAGACCTTGGCATCAGGACATGGCTCAAGCCACAAGCCAGAAAAGATGGCTACCAGAACGGCGGCGGTGCAACCTGGGGCTGGTACTCATACGATACAAAACTTAACCTTATGTACTACGGTACAGGTAACCCTGGTGTATGGAACCCGGATGTACGTCCTGGCGACAACAAATGGTCTATGACAATTTTTGCGCGTGATGTCGATACCGGTGTAGCGAAGTGGGGTTATCAGATGACACCTCATGACGAGTGGGATTATGACGGCATGAATGAAACCATCTTGTGGGATGCCAAAGGCAAAAGTCTGGCAACCCATTTTGACCGCAACGGTTTCGCTTATACTTTTGACCGTACGAATGGCAGCCTGATGGTTGCAGAAAAAATGCAGCCGTTTGTGAACTGGGCAAAAAGTATTGACCTGAAATCCGGCACCCCGATCAAAGATGCGGCTTACTCAACCCATCAGGACTACAACGCGCAAGGTGTCTGTCCGTCAGCGCTGGGTGTGAAAGATGAGCAGCCTGCTGCATTCTCACCTAAAACGGGGCTTTTCTATGTGCCGATGAACCACGTTTGTATGACTTACGAACCTGTTGAATCCAAATACGTTGCCGGCCAGCCGTGGGTTGGTGCAACACTCACAATGTTTGCGGGGCCTGATGGCGTCATGGGCGGGTTTATGGCCTGGGACGGTTTGAAAGGCAAGCAAGCCTGGTATAACAAAGAGAAGTTCTCAGCCTGGGGTGGTGCATTGGTAACGTCTTCCAATCTGGTGTTTTACGGCACATTGGATCGCTGGATGAAAGCGGTTGATGCCAACACCGGTAAAGAGCTCTGGAAATTCCAGGTGGGTTCTGGTGTTGTTGGTAATGCCATTACTTATGGCCATAAAGGCAAGCAGTATGTAGGCGTGCTTTCCGGCATTGGTGGCTGGGCAGGTGTTGCGATGAACCTGGGCTTGACTAACGATACCGATGGCCTTGGTGCAGCAGGCGGTTATAAAGAGCTGGTTAAATACAACGCGGCACCAGGTGGCGGCGCAATGAACGTGTTTAGCCTGTAATTACACACTATATTTAAAAAGGAAATAATGAATGAATACACTTTTTAAAAAAGCATGTTTATTCAGTGCGTTGATGTCTGCTTTTAGTTTGTCTTACGCGGCTGATCCGGTAGAAGCGCTTGCGCAGAAGAGCGGATGCCTGATGTGCCACGGTCTGCAAAATGCAGTGCTTGGGCCATCGTATAAGGATGTTGCACTGAAGTATAAAGATGACAAAGCAGCAGAAGCAAGACTGGTAGAGAAGGTAAAAGCGGGCGGTGGCGGTGTATGGGGCAAGATGCCTATGCCTGCTAACAGCCCTAAAGTAAAAGACGACGATATTAAAACCATAGTAAAGTGGATTCTTACTAGAAGTTATTAAAATCTGATGTTATTGCTATTCTGTCCTAAAGTAAGTTGACAGATATTTACTTATTTTCAGGTTAGTTAAAAAACGCTCGATGCACTGCATCGGGCGTTTTTCTTTTCAGGCTTAAGTGCGGCTTCTGTTCTTTGTAAATCCTGTTCGATGCCTTGACCATCTTTCTCGCCTCCGCCAAGTCTTTAGATTTACTCAGTAAGTGATCAGCTTTTTAGTACAGAGATTTGTCCCCAGGCAGCATCCTATGCAAGAGGTTGATATGTTCCTGAATGGTGATTTCATTGCAGGCTGGGTTTTCAGTAAAACATATATGCCTGTATTCCACACAATTCATGTGAGTCAGGAGAGCTGTGTAAACGGAACGCTTGTTGTAGGATAACCCCGTTTCATCATCTGCATTAGGCATCAGTGATGACCGGCACGTCCTGTGAATACGGTTGTAGGGAATCAAAGTCGAAGCACTAAGCCAGCGTAAGAGTGGCAGGTTCAAGCTGAGGCTGATCATTACGATTGCAAGAGTTGCGGCTAGGCTTAAAGTGTGGGTGCGTCACTTGTCCCGTTCAATCAGGCCGATTTAAGCTCAAAAGCTCAAATAAAAACACTCATTCATCAGATAGTGCCGACATCAATATTATAATCAGCCAACCATGAAAGATATTTCCTCCGCCCGTTTTCCTGTCATTGACGCATTCAAGGCGATCGCGTCACAGCTGATCGTGCTGCATCATCTTGCGGCTTATGGCCCCATTTCCGATGCAGTGCAGCAGGCTGCTCCGGCAGTGATTGGCTGGCTGTATGATTATGCGCGCATGGCAGTACAGGTTTTTTTCGTAATCGGCGGCTATCTTGCGGCACGCGCCATGCAGACAAATACTGCCAGCATGGCCTGGTTTACAGTCAATCTGGTGAACCGGTATTTGAGGCTGGCTGTTCCATTTTTCTTTGCTTTGGTTCTTGCCATATTGAGTGCACTTGCTGCGCGGCAGTTGCTGATTGATGATTTCATTCCGGACGTGCCGGAGCTATCACAGTTTTTGTCACATGTGTTTCTGCTGCACGGGGTTCTTGATTTTGATTCGCTGACTGCCGGCGCATGGTTCATCGCTGTCGATTTCCAGCTTTTCCTGATGATGCTTGGTATTGCCTGGCTGGGAGGCAAGTCAGTTGATTCCAGAAAGATGATGATTGCGGTTGTTACGCTGATGGCAGCGGCCTCTTTATTCTGGTTTAACCGCGACCCTGGTTATGATGACTGGGCTTTATATTTTTTCGGTGCTTATGGTATGGGCGCGATGGCTTACTGGGCGGGGCTGCGTGAGCATCTGGCAGCATGGTTCTGGTTAAACGTTGCAATTGCGGTCGCAGCGCTTTTTGCTGATTTCAGGTTACGCATCCTGCTGGCGCTGTGTGTTGCGTTTATACTGCTATTTACAAGAAATGTGCAGATCAAGAATGGGTTTATGCTGCTAAAACTCATGCACTACCTGGGTAAGGTTTCTTATTCATTGTTTCTGGTACATTTTTCGGTCGTAATGCTGGCAAATGCTGTTTTTGGCTGGTTTAAACTCACCGGCACAATTGCCGGTATGGTATTTATGATGTTTTCATGGATAGCGAGCCTGATTCTGGCAGATATTTTTTATCGCATGATTGAAAAACCGGCTACTGCTGCTTTAAAGTTACGTGCATAGCTGCTGTAGTTGGCGGGGTAGACTTGGTTATCCAAACCTAGTTTAATTGTAGTTGAACGCACTTTCTAGGCAGCCGCTGGTATTTACTTTGTAATGTTTTGGGGTGGAAAATGATTCGATTCTTCAATGCAAGCCTTGTCAGTATTCTGATTGTGCTGGTTTCAGCAGGCTGTGCTACCACCAGCGGCAATTCTGTTCAGGAAAAACGCCATGCTGTACTTACCATGAAGCAAGATGTTCTAACGGAGCTGTATAAGCTATATCCCCAGGCTCAAAAAGAAATTGCTTCCGCCCCGGCTTATGCCGTGTTCAGCAATGCGAATGTCAATATCATTTTTGCCAGTTTCGGCGGCGGGTATGGCGTCGTGCAGGAAAAAACAGGTAAACAGACTTATATGAAAATGGGTGAAGCCGGAATTGGCCTGGGGCTAGGCGTAAAAGATTTTCGTGCGGTTTTTATTTTTAAAAACCAGTCCACCATCGATAGGTTCATCAGCAGCGGCTGGGAGTTCGGCGGGCATGCAGACGCGGCAGCCAAGGCCTCTGATCAGGGGTCGGCAGTGGGCGGTGAGGCCTTGATTGACCATATTATCATCTACCAGATTACGAAAAGCGGTTTGCTATTGCAAGCTTCGGTCAAAGGGACCAAATATTGGAAAGACGAAGAGTTAAATTAGCATTTTTACCAACAGTACTTACATCACTTGATTATTACCTGGAGAGTCAAAGTCATGAAATATAAAAAATCATTAATAAGCCTTAGCCTGTTTACGATGTTTTTCACATTGGCTTCCGAGGTGTATGCAGAGCCGCCGCCCTGGGCTCCTGCACATGGCTGGCGTAAAAAGAATGATCCTTACTACACCGGATATACCGGCCGGCAATGGTCTGATGACTATGGCATTTCAAGTGGGCGGTGCAATCGTGAGGCGGTGGGAACTGCGCTGGGCGGAATTGTAGGCGGGGCAATTGGCTCTACGGTTGGCAAGGGGGATGGCAAAGCCGTTGCCATTATTTTAGGAACAGTGATAGGCGCCGTAGTCGGTAATAAGATCGGGCGCGACCTTGATAATGCTGATCGAGGCTGCCTTGGCCATACTTTGGAGCTTGGCGCGCAAAACAGGCCGGTTACCTGGGTGAATGCAAGCAATGGTCTCAACTATACGGTTACCCCACTTGGCGGTTTTAATGCAGATGGCCAGAAATGCCGTAATTACAAGCTCAATATGCGTGGTGATGGCATTAACGATACAAGGTCAGAGCGCGCATGTATGGCCGCGGATGGCACCTGGAAACCATACCGTGGTTGATGCAGCAGGTTTCTGGCTCATACAGGACATGCTCACATATAAAACATATCAAAATTTCACAGGGTTTTCGCTTCTGACTATATTCTTGATGTATAGCTCGCGTTGAACGGCCTGATGACTACCTGTCAGGCATGATAAGTGCGCGTGCATGTATCGGTACTTTAGCTTTGGTAGTTTAGTTCCTGTACCTTAATTCCGGTACCTTAATTCCGGTACCTTAATTCCGGCATTGCGCTCATGGCATAGACGGCGTCAATGCCATGAGCGGAGTTGCCGGTTTTTCGTCGCTGGAGGTTAAGCAAATTCTTTCAGTAAAGATTTAACAAAGTCTGCGCGCAGGTTGATGGCTTCAAACCCTACCGAAACCCTCAATTTATCAGGCCCATTCATGCGGCATCTTCTATCGCGCTGCAATAGATTGATCAGCTTGAGTGGATCAATATCTGCTTTAGGGTTGAATTGCAGCTGAATAGCATCGGCGCTGGCATCAATTTTGATGATGCCGATGGTTTTGGCTGCGATGCGCAGCCGGTGACAGGCGATCAGCGCCTCACCTTGTTCCGGCAGCAGCCCAAAACGGTCTATCAGTTCTTCCTGCAGGTTGTCCAGATCGTCATCATCGTTGCAGTTGGCCAGTCGTTTATAGATGACCAGGCGCTCATGTACATCCGGGCAGTAGCTGTTGGTGAGTAGCGCTGGCGTGTGCAGGTTGATTTCGGTGGTCACACCTAATGGCGCATTCAAGTCCGGCTCTTTCCCGGCTTTGAGCTGTTTCACGGCATGGTTGAGCATATCTGAATATAGATGGAAGCCGATTTCCTGCATTTCGCCGCTCTGACTGTCACCCAGCAATTCACCGGCACCACGAATCTCCAGGTCATGCATGGCCAAGTGGAAGCCGGCACCCAGGTCTTCCATGAGCTGAATCGCGTCCAGACGTTTCTGCGCCTGCGGCGTGATTTTACGATCAGGGTCTGTGAGCAGGTAAGCGTAAGCCTGATGATGGGAACGGCCGACACGACCTCGAAGCTGGTGCATCTGTGCCAGGCCGAACATATCGGCTTTGTTCATGATGATGGTGTTGGCGGTAGGCACATCAATACCGGTTTCAATAATGGTGGTGCATAGCAATAGGTTAAAACGCTGATGGTAGAAATCACGCATCACGTTTTCCAGCTCGCGTTCGCGTAATTGCCCGTGTGCAACAGCAATGCGTGCGTCCGGCAGGATGCGCTCCAGTTTTTCGCGCATGGAGTGGATCGTGTCTACTTCATTATGCAGAAAATAAACCTGGCCACCACGCTTGAATTCACGCATGGCCGCTTCGCGGATAATGCCTTCAGAGTACTCTGTATGAAAGGTTTTGATGCTCAGGCGCTTTTGCGGTGGCGTGGTAATCACGCTGAATTCACGCAGGCCTTCCATTGCCATGCTGAGTGTGCGCGGGATCGGCGTGGCCGTGAGTGTCAATACATCGACTTCAGCGCGCAAGGCCTTGAGCTGTTCTTTCTGGCGTACACCGAAACGATGTTCTTCATCCAGAATCACCAGACCCAGATTCTTGAACTTCACATCTTTCTGGATTAAACGGTGCGTACCGATAATGATGTCGATATTGCCTGCCTCTAAACCAGCGAGTGCTTCTTTCTGTTCCTTAGCGGTTCTGAAGCGTGAAATTTCTGCAATCTTGATCGGCCACTCGGCAAAACGATCGCTGAAGTTGTTGAAGTGCTGTTCGGCCAGCAATGTGGTTGGAACCAGCACTGCAACCTGTCTGCCGCCCATGACTGCGACAAAAGCGGCACGTAGCGCAACTTCGGTTTTACCGAAGCCAACGTCACCGCAAACAAGCCTATCCATCGGGCGACCGGATTGCATGTCTTTGATGACATTTTCAATCGCTTCCAGCTGATCCGGCGTTTCTTCAAACGGAAAGCCTTCGCAGAACGCTTCGTAATCGTGCAGGCTCAGTGTAAATGCATGGCCGCGACGCGCTGCGCGCTGCGCATATAAATTAAGCAGCTCTGCCGCTGTATCGCGAATCTGTTTGAGTGCTTTCTTCTTGGCTTTTTCCCAGTTACCGCTGCCAAGTCTATGCAGAGGTGCTGATTCCGGCGGCCCGCCGGAGTAGCGTGAAATTATGAATAACTGCGAAACGGGCACGTAGAGCTTGTCGTCGCCATAGTATTCAAGCAGCAGGAATTCGGTTTCACCTTCGCCAAAGTCCAGGTTAACCAATCCTTTGTAACGGCCGACACCATGCTGCTCATGCACCACAGGGTCGTTGATGCGCAGTTCTGATAAATCTTTGAGCATGCCCTCGGTACTGCGTGCTTTTTCTTTTTCGCGGCGACGTTGCTGGCGCACTGTGGCTGCGTAAAGCTCGGCTTCGGTAATCACTGCAAAATCAGGGGGCAGGGGCTGGGGGTTGGAAGCCAGTAAAAAACCACTGTGCAGTGGCGCGACACCCAGCATGACTTTTGTTGTACTGCTAATGAAATCCTGCCAGGATTCGCAAACGGTAAATTCCAGACTATGCTCTAAAAATAGCTGTGCCATGGTTTCGCGGCGACCCAGGCTCTCAGCAACAATAAAAACATGACCTTTAAACTGGCTGATAAAGTTTTTTAGCTTATGCAGCGGCTGTTCTGCGCGCCGTTCAATATCAAGAGCAGGCAAGTCGTTACCGGTTTTGGATACAGTCAGCGCCAGCCTTGCAAATGCATGTGTAGAAGCAAAAAAGTCTTCTGTTTTAACCACCAATGTTTCAGGCGTGAGTAATGGCCGTTCTGCATCATGAGCCAGTGTGCGGTAACGTGACTGTGCTTCACGCCAGAATTGTTGTGCGCTCTGGTCTAAATCGCCATGCATGCAAAGCAGGCTGTCGGCTGGCAAGTAATCCAGCAGAGTGGCCGTCTGCTCAAAAAACAGCGGCAGATACCATTCAATCCCGCCTGAAGCTACGCCTTTGCTGACATCCTTATAGATTTTTGCACGCTGCGGATCTCCCTCGAAGGCTTCCCGGAACTGACTTCTGAAAGTCGCGATGCCGGCTTCATCGAGTGGAAATTCGCGTGCAGGCAGCAGCCGGATTTCCGGTACCGGGTACAGGCTGCGCTGTGTGTCGACGTCAAAAGTGCGGATGGTTTCAATTTCGTCATCAAACAGATCGAGACGGTAAGGCAGGGCGGACCCCATCGGAAACAGGTCAATCAGGCCGCCACGCACACTGAATTCGCCATGACTGATCACCTGGCTCACATGATGGTAACCGGCTTCCGCACATTGCCTGCGTAACGCCTCCAGATCCAGTCTCTGCCCTTTTTTGAGCATGAAGGTGTTAGCACTCAGGTAGGCTTTCGGACTCAGGCGAATCAGCGCTGTTGCCAGCGGCACAATAATCACGTCACAAGCATTTTGCGCGATGTGGTAAAGCGTGGTCAGGCGGTCTGATATCAGATCCGGGTGTGGTGAAAACTGGTCATAGGGCAGAGTCTCCCAGTCCGGTAGCAAGTGTATGCTCAGGTTAGGGGCAAAGTAGGGAATCTCTTCCAGCAGACGCTGCGCATCGAATGCGTTTGCAGCAATAATCACAAGCGGTTGCGTATGCCGGCTTTGTTTTAATTCTGCCGCAAGGTTCGCAAGCGCGAGGCTATCTTCACCAGTAGCGTTGATACTAAAGCGTGTTACTTGACCCGGTTTTGGAATTGGCAGGGTAGTCTGCGTCATAAATGAGAGTTTGATGCGATTCTTAAGGGCGAGATTATAACGGTTGTGCGTTGTTAAAACTTAAATAATTTCCTGCCGTGTATGCAATTAAACATACACGGTTCAGATAGTTAGGCTGACTTGAATGTAGGTGCGAGAACGCCAGCGATACTAACTTTACTGCAAACCTAACTGCTGACCTGTCGCTCTGCGGCAATCCAGTAGTCGACCGGATTACCGGCGAAACCATCTTTTTCTGCAATGTAGTAGGCAGCAACCTCGATTAATTTGTAACGCTGCTCCAGGTTGGAGGTTGCGGCCTTGCTTTTTTTAGCCGCTGGCTTTTTTGCTGCGGCCGTTTTTGTGGCAGTGGCTTTTTTAGTGGTCGTGGTTTCTTTTTTCGCGCTAGTTGCTTTGGGTTTTGCGGCAGCTTTAGGTTTAGCTTCGGTCTTAGTTGCAGAGGCTTTTTTAGGTTTAACTGCTTTCTTTTCTTCAGTCATTTTATTTCCTTTCAAAGTTTCAGTTTAACGCCAATAAATTACTACGCACCCTTTTTTACCAATACTTACGTACCAGTACCGCCTACAGTCAGTCCGTCGATCCTAAGCGTTGGCTGGCCAACACCCACCGGCACACTTTGTCCTTCTTTGCCGCAAGTCCCTACGCCGCTATCCAGCGACATGTCATTCCCTATCATTGAAACACGTTTCAGTACTTCCGGGCCATTGCCAATCAGCGTTGCACCCTTCACCGGATAAGTGATTTTACCGTCTTCGATCATATAGGCTTCGGCGGCGCTGAATACGAATTTACCGCTGGTGATATCAACCTGCCCGCCGCCGAAATTGGCCGCATACAGGCCTTTTTTCACGGACTTGATAATTTCTTCCGGCGGGGTTGTGCCATTGAGCATGTAAGTGTTGGTCATGCGCGGCATGGGAATATGGGCATAACTTTCACGGCGTGCGTTGCCGGTGAGCGGCATGTTCATCAGACGCGCATTGAGTGTGTCCTGAATGTAGCCGCGCAAAATGCCATCTTCAATCAATACGGTTCTGTTGGTCGGATTCCCCTCATCATCTACGCTCAGCGAGCCTCTACGGTTTTGGATAGTGCCATCATCAACAATGGTAATGCCTTTTGCTGCCACCTGCTTGCCTATCATATTACTGAAAGCAGAGCTTCCTTTGCGGTTGAAGTCGCCTTCCAGACCGTGGCCGATTGCTTCATGCAGTAAAATGCCAGGCCAGCCTGCGCCGAGCACTACGGTCATGCTGCCTGCCGGCGCTGGGCGCGCATCCAGATTCACCAGTGCCTGATGCACGGCTTTCTGCGCGTAATCATGCAATACTTCATCAGTAAAATAACGATAATCAAAACGTCCGCCGCCACCCGCCGAACCTTGCTCGCGGCGGCCGTTGCTTTCTGCGATGACATTGATGCCGACTCTTACCAGCGGACGCACATCGGCTGCCATCATGCCGTCATGGCGTGCCACCATCACGACTTCGTATTCACCTGCTATTGAAGCTGTCACCTGGGTAATCCGGGGATCAAGTTTTCTGGCGATAGATTCCAGATGTTCCAGCAACCTTACTTTGGCCTCGGCTGACAGCGAAGCAATCGGGTCATGCGGCAGGTAGAGCTGCGTTGCCTGTGCAGAGATCACCGAGCTTGCGGTCTGCTCTTTGCCTAGTGCGGCAATTGATTTGGTAGCGATCGCGGCTTTTTGCAATGCTTCAAGGCTGATGTCATCCGAATAGGCGAATGCGGTTTTCTCACCGCTCACGGCACGTACGCCAACACCCTGGTCGATCGAGAAGTTGCCAGACTTTACCTGGCCTTCTTCAAGCCCCCAGCTTTCGCTGCGGCTGTATTGAAAATACAAGTCCGCATAGTCAATTCTGTGCGACATCATATCGCCCAGCACGTCCTGCAATTTTGCAATATCCAGGCTTGCCGGGGCAAGCAGTGCCTGTGTCGCTTCATCAAAGTGAGAGTCTTTGATTAGATGGGCACTATCTGGCGTTTCCTGATTTTTCATTATGTATGCTTAATGTAAATTGATGATCAAGTTGGGTTGACCACTTTAATTGTGCGATGTTGCAATGCCGGTAAACTTTTTCTGAGGCTTTCCTGGTATTTGGGGTTGATGGTTGCCATAACAACTCCGGAACCGCGCGGCAACCTGTCCAATACTACACCCCAAGGGTCTACAATCATGCTGTTACCATGCGTTTCCCGGCCTGAAATGTGGTAGCCGCCCTGTGCTGACGCAATGACGTAGCACAGATTTTCAATTGCCCGTGCACGCACCAGTGATTCCCAATGGGCTTTGCCGGTAGTGTCGGTAAATGCAGATGGCACAACGATCATGTTGACTTCCCCCATTGCGCGGTAAAGCTCTGGAAAGCGCAAGTCATAGCAGATTGAGAGGCCGATTTTGCCAAACGGGGTATCAATTACCTTGATGGCATTGCCCGGCTCGATGGTGGTTTCTTCATGATAGTGCTCATTGCCAAGATCCAGCCCGAATAGATGGATCTTGTCGTAGCGGGCAACCTGTTTGCCTTTGTCGTCGTATACCAGGCAGCTGTTGCGTACTTTTCCTGGCGATTTGGTTGCGAGTGGTACAGAGCCGCCGATGATCCAGACCTTGTGTTTTTTAGCAGTTTTACTTAAAAAGTCCTGAATCTGGCCTTGTCCTTCTTCCTCGCGTACCTTGATTTTATCTGTGTCTTTTAATCCCATGATGGCAAAGTACTCAGGTAAAACCACGAGTCTGGCACCCTGGTTGACGGCAATTTCGATGAGCCTTTCCGCTTCGCTCAAATTTGCACTGACATAAGGGCCCGATGCCATCTGGATGGCAGCCACTTTCACAATGTCGCTAGCATTCTCTTTGCTAAGTTTGGCTTTGGTTGTTTTTATGCGTGAGGTAATTGCCATATCTAGTCCATTTATTTACTGTTATTTATTGGGTGAGATGAGGCTGCTGTCTTGCTGCCTGTTGCTATTTTCTGCAGGTTTAACTTCTTGCGGGTTATCCCAGGTGCCTGTAATTTCATATTCAGTAGAGATGATTTTATTGAGCGGATCTTTCAGCACCTTTTGCGCCAGAAATGCCACTGCACCAGCCAGCGGCCCGCCGGCAAGTGCGGCAAGCGAAAGGCTGTCGCTGATGCGCGGCAGTACCTTGACAAAAAGGTGCTGGGTTTCTTTCTGCAAATTAGTTTCACCTTTCATTTCTACATCGGCAGCCGGGCCGCTCATCACGAAGTTGTCGCTGCGCATCACCCCTTGACTGATTTTAACCGTTGCATTGATTTTGTCAAAAGCAAAGCCATTACTGAATAAGTCTCTGAAGTCCAAAGTCAATCTGCGCGGCAGGCTTTGCAGGCTCAGCAGACCCAGCAAACGGCCGACACCAGGCTGCGCCTGCAGTATCTGGCCATTGCGTACTTCAAACTCCAGGTCGCCATTGAGGCGTGTGGTGTTGAACTGGGACGGGCTTCCCGGCCAGTGCAGCCTTCCTTTCAGCTCGCCGGCTCCGCCTTTTACTGTATCAGGATAGCCAAACCTTTTCAGGGTGTTTCCTAAATCCTTGATGTCCCAGCTTATGTTCAGGAAAGTGTTCGGGTTTCTGATCCAGTTGTTCCACTGACCTTCGGCGTTAATGACGCTGTCCTGGCTGCTGAATTTGATTTTCTGGATATCCCAGTTGTCGTTTTGCGGGTAGGCGATAAGCTCAAGTGCGCCGAAATTCTTTTTGTTGAATTCAAAATTATCCGCAACGATGTCAAGGGCAGGGTAGTCCTGCTCAAGCTTGATAAATTGCTGTGGCAACGGGCTGCCGGAATCTTTGATTGCCGTTAGTTTTTCCGGCGCATTGCCGGGGATAGACAGGTTGCTCAGGCGTGCAATCAGCTTGCCGTTATTCTGGCTGATCCATTGCAGATCACCCGTAATCTCGCGGCTTTGAACATTGACGTGCAGGCCTTCTTTGTTAGGTACGTTGCTGATTTTCAGGTTGTTGATGCGACGGCCAAAAATATCCAGTGCATTGATGGTCAGTGCGGTTTGCTGAAACGCAAACGGCGTTGCCTGCTTGCTGCCGTCACTGATGTTTTTGATGACATAGCGCCATGCATCGGCATCGAGGTAATCCAGGTTGCCGTTTAATGATATACCGGAAAATCGGCTATCCAGCGCTGTTTCGGTATCGGCAGCAGCAGGAGATGTTTCAGCGTTGAATCTGATGTCTGCGCGCTGGAATTTAAGTTTACCGTTTTCTGCAGAACGTATGACCTTTGCCATCACCTTGTTGCCAAGCGTCACGCGAATCTGGTCGGTGCTCATATCCTGCCTGTTATCTACAAGCAGGTTAAGCGGCCTGTCAGCAGATTTATCCAGCGGCGCCGGAAATTGAGAGCTGATGCCAAGCAGGTCAGAACGGATGCTGATGTTGACGCGCGGTTTCTGAATCAGGATATTACCTGTCCATTCTGCGCTGCCGCTGATGTAATTTGAGACTTTTTCCAAGCGCTGGTCTTTAAATAACTGTTTAAGTCCATCCTCGCTCATGCGGCCTTTTGCCGCCACACGAATGGATTTATCTTTGCCGGAATTCAGGTTGAAAGCGAGCGGTGAGCCGAAAGCGTAGGCTTTGACATTTTTGGCTGACAGGCTGTTTTCGGTGAACTCCAGCACGCCATTGATCTGGTTGAGCGCAGGTATGCTGGCGTTTTCCATGCTGCCGTTGATGATCTGGTACAGCCCCTTGTATTTTGCCGCTCCCAGATTTTGCATGGGAATCATCAGGCCCAGGCTCAGTTTGCCGCTGCCGCTGGTTTTGAGGTCTTCGGTAAAGCCCTGGGTGACTTCCAGCACCGGGCTTTTGTTGACAAAGTTGATGCCTTCGCTGACCGGACCGGTGATTTCGGAAGTGATGCTGAGTATAGGGTAGTCAGCATCAAGCTGTGCAATCGTGGTTTTGCTTTTAATGATTTTGTTTCCAAGGATACTGCCGGTATGGGCGTTAAGCTCCATGCGCTTGCCTTCAAATAGCAGGTCTAGCCCAAGATTGTTAATCACGGGCCAGTCTGTGCCGTATTCCAGCGTTGCATTACTCAGTCTGGCGGTAGCCCTGAACAGCCCCAGTTTTGGATCCAGCTGGTTTTTATTGTCAACAAACGGGAAGTCTGCCAGGCGGCCTTTGATAGTCAGGTCGATATCCTCAGCGTGGCCTGCCAGGATAGACGTATCCAGCCATTGCAGAGTGGTTTCTCCGAGCATTGTCGGATAATAATACAGCGCGTATTTGGCATCGCCCTTATCAAAATGTGCGGTCAGGTTCAGGTCGCCGCCTTTAATGCCATCCATCAAATAACTGGCATTGACGATGCCGGATAGGTGCTGGTTATTGATACTGAGCCTGTTTACATTAATTTGTGTGGCTTTATCTTTAATGAGCCAGTTGACTTCGCCTGACAGGCTGTCCAGCGGCACAGGCCAGCGCAGGATACCTTTCAAGTCCAGCTTGCTGTTGGCTGAATCGAGCTGAAGCTGCCCGCCTTTTTGGCTGGCTTTTAACTCGCCTGATAAATTGCTGAAGCCTGGTATCTGTTCCTGGGCATTGATATTTAAATGATCAAATTCTGAGTTGACGCGGTAAGCTGTTGTTTTGTTGTTCAGTGTCTCCCAGTGCAGTTCCAGGTTTTTAAGTGTGCCATTGGGCGCTGCGGTGGTGATGTGCTGTTGCAGGGTCTCAGGTAAAGGCAGGAATGCCAGGTATTCGTGCATGCCGGTCAGGTTGAATCTTGCGAGCTCAAGGTTAAAGGTCTGTTTGCCGGCAGCATTGTCTGAATAGTCGGCTTTGAGGTTTTGAAGACTGAGGCCGTTGTCGGCGCTGGCGGATAATTGATTGACGCTGACCGAATAGCCGGATTGGGACGGCTTTGCGCCTATCAGTTGAAATTTGCTTAGGTTATGCCAGTCAAGGTTGCCCGTGAGCTTACGCAGCTTAACCGGCAACACTCCGGATTCGGTTTGTATTTGCAGGTCTTTGATATCAACATTGCTGCTAACCGACTGCAGTTCATGGTTCTTGAATTTCACTTTTACGTTGGTTGAGCCAATGCCGCTATGGATATCAATCGGATAATCTACCCAGGTTTTAAATGCAGCAATATCGGTATCTTTTAAACTCAGGTTGATATAGCCATCCCATTCTTGACTTTTGCTGATATCGTCACCATAAAAGCTGCCGTCAGCCAGTATGGGGTTTTTAGTGCCGACAGAAGGGATCGCGCTCATTTTGAAGCTATGGTTCTTAACCAGACCTCTCCATAGCGGGCTGTGCAGCTGCAGGTTGAAACTGCCCAGGCTTAACACCGGGGCGTTGCGTTTTTCATCAAGCCACATAATTTTGGCCTGATTGATTTCTACCGTATTTTGCCTTAACAGCCAGTTGGGAAGGTCAGGTTTTGATGCTCCGCGCATGCTGATGCCGGCAACAAAAATCTCACCGGAAGCGATGCGTCGGATAGTGAGCTCCGGTGAGTGAATTACAAGCGTGTCCAGCCGCGGTTCAAGCATCGGTATGCTTAACCATGATAAGGACACTTCGGTATTTTTTAACTGTAGAGCAAGACGGTTTTCCGCGTCAAATATGTCGATATTGCTGATTGACAGGTGCGGATTAACGCCGCGCCAGCTTGCCTTGATATCGCCGATAGCAACTTTTTGTTTGGCTGCCTTAGTCGCAAACGAGGCGATGTCATGTTTGTATTGCCCGATATTCGGCATAACCCAGAACTGGATGGCCAATGCTGCAATCAGCATAATAGAGAGCATCACTCCGGTGAGCCATAGTGCCGAACGACATAGCCAGAGCACGGATTTCTTAAGCATTATTTGATCAATTTATTTGAATAATTTATTAAGCATGCATTTTACTGCAATATCAGTCAGCAAGCATGTTTTACAAGGCCTTGCAGATGTAAATACTATGTAAAGCCAGGTAAATATCCAGTACATCCTACATCGTAAAAATGAAAGATTTATGAGAACTATCATCTGAATCATTTAGAATAGCGCCTTTGGTCAGAATCGCCTGGCCTTAACTTGAATGTAGCCTGCCATTTTTAAGAGCGTGATGACTTGATTCAATTTAAACAACTTACATTAACCCGCGGCACAAAAATCCTGATCGAGGGTGCATCCATGCAGTTGCATCCCGGCCATAAAGTAGGCCTTACCGGAGCGAACGGTGCGGGTAAGTCATCGCTTTTTTCCATGCTGCGCGGTGAACTTCACCCTGAAAAGGGTGACTTTGAAATGCCTGCTAGCTGGGTCGTGGCACACGTGGCGCAGGAGACTCCGGCATTGCCGATGCCGGCTATCGAGTTTGTGCTGGATGGCGATGTAGAGTTGCGTGAAATCGAAGCTGCTTTAGTGAAGGCTGAAGCGAATCATCAGGGCGAACTGATTGCCGAGCTGCATCAGCGCCTGGCCGATGTTGACGGCTATAGTGCGAAAGCGCGTGCAGCTGAACTGCTGAGTGGTCTGGGTTTCAGCCAGGCTGCATTGCTACAGCCGGTGTCTACATTTTCCGGTGGCTGGCGTGTGCGTTTGAATCTGGCGCGTGCGCTGATGTGCCGTTCTGATTTACTGCTGCTGGATGAGCCGACCAACCACCTGGATCTGGATGCTGTGATCTGGCTGGAAAGCTGGCTGCAAAGCTATCGCGGTACCTTGTTCCTGATTTCGCATGACCGGGATTTTCTGGATGCGATTGTGAACCATATCGCACATATCGAGCAGCAGACGCTCACCTTATATCGTGGCGGTTATTCGGATTTTGAGCGCCAGCGCGCTGAGAAACTTGCCTTGCAGCAAGCCATGTTCGAGAAGCAGCAGCGCAAGGTCGCACATCTGCAAAGTTATATTGACCGTTTCCGTGTCCAGGCGACCAAGGCGCGTCAGGCGCAAAGCCGCATCAAGGCTTTGGAGCGCATGGAAATGATATCTGCAGCACATGTGGATTCACAGTTCAGTTTTGAATTCAGGGCACCGGTTGCGGCGCCTGATCCGCTGCTGGTATTAGATGGCATGAGCGTGGGGTACGGTAATCAGCCCCTTATCAGCAACATTGAACTGACTGTTCGCCCAGGCGAGCGCATTGGTCTGCTGGGTAAAAACGGCGCGGGCAAGACCACACTGATCAAGCTGCTGGCACATGAGCTTGCGCCCATATCCGGTAAACGGGTGGAAGGCAAAGACCTGAATATCGGCTATTTCGCACAGCACCAGCTCGAGCAGTTGCGTCCTGATGACTCGCCGCTACAGCACATGATGAAGCTGGATCCGCTGACGCGCGAGCAGGAACACCTGAATTATCTGGGTGGTTTTGATTTTAAAGGGGACATGGCGAGGGCACCCTGCGCGAATTTTTCTGGCGGTGAGAAATCACGGCTGGCATTGGCGTTATTAATCTGGACGCGACCGAATCTGCTATTACTGGATGAGCCGACCAACCATCTCGATCTGGAAATGCGCCATGCCTTGACGCTGGCATTGCAGGATTTTGAAGGCGGCGTGATACTGGTGTCGCATGACAGGGCCTTGTTGCGCGCTAGTTGTGATCAATTCATACTGGTGGCTGATGGTAAAGCCAAAGCGTTTGATGGTGATCTTGAAGATTATAGTCAGTGGTTGAACGAGCAGCGCCTCAAAGAAAAACAGGCTGCACAATTACAAGTCACGGATAAGCCGAATAAAAACGACAGGGCGCAGAACAAGGCTGAACGTCAGGCGCGCATCGCCGAACGGCGGCCATTGTTAAAAGAGCTGGAACAGATCGAACGTAAAATGGCACAGATGCAGGCGGACAAAAAAACCTGTGATGACCGTTTGAATGATACCGAGCTTTATGTTGCATCTGATAAGGCAGAATTACAGCAGCTATTGAAAACGCAGGCGGAATTGGCAAGTAAGCTGGAAACTGCGGAAGAGCGCTGGCTGGAGTTACATGAGCAGTTGGAAGCGATTCCTGCAATTGATTAAAACAATTATTTAGCCACAGATGTGGCTAAATTTGATTTTGAAAATTTAAATTGGACTATTAACTATGCAAACTACTTATTCGCAACGTTTAAAACTGATGCATGCCTTGAGTTTGGCAGCATCATTACGTGATGATGAAACGCCAAGCACTAATCTGGATGAATATGATGCACTGAATGCGGCTGATTATTTGAGCTGTTATGTGACGTTCAAGGCGATACAGTCAGCAGAGCGCTCCCCTCTGGCAGAGCGCACCGAGAACTTTGATATGCTCAGCGTATATCAGGCTTTTGCATTGCTGAACTATGCTTTCTTCACGACACCTCTGGCACGGGAAGATATTCAGCCTGAATTTGCAGCAGCCCAGGTCACGATTGCCAAGACCTTGTTTGCAGGCCTGCCGGATGCTGAACTGATTGAAATCATTGAGTCAGGATTTAATAAATTTCAGCTGATTGCAGAGGCAGAAGCTGAGCACTGGGTCGAGTTCAGGGAAAACCTGGACAAGGTTGTGATTGCATTTGTGATTGCCGGGACAGATGATGACAGCCCGCACGATGTGGAAGAAATATTGCCGATCTTTGGACAGTTATTAAGCCAGTTCTGCGAAGCGTTCGAGAACGCCTGATTTTTGAAGGGTAGCTTCTATAGGCAGCTCAGCACGTCAGTGCTGCGGCTGCCTGTTATCCTTTGCAGCTACAGTTTTTCCTTCTATAAGTTTTCCTTCCAGGGTCTGGTGAATCTGCTCCATTAAAAAACTTGCAGATTCACGTCCAAGTTTTGATTCACGCATGGCCATGTGCCAGCTTGAAATGCATTGCCTTAAATTATCTTCACTGTCGCAGGCTTCAATCTTGGCTTTAATGCCTCGCCCCATAATGCCGAGGTAGTCATCAGCGGCTTCAATTAAGATGGTTTTTACCGCAGCCAGTTTTGCCGGGCAGATAGGCGCAGCAGTATCCTGAACATCTAAAAATGAAAGTGTGGCGGGGAATGTGCTTGTATGTTGTGGCTGCTGTTGATTTTGTTTATATTCAACAGGCAGGTAGATATAACCTTCGGATTCCAGCTTTTTAATGGTATCTATCAGCAGATCTTTTTTAAAGAATTTTTCCAGGTCATCTAATTTCCGTACGCCATTTACAAGCAGTAGAACTTGCCGTTCACGCACACCTAGCGTGCGTTTGTCGGTGATAAATTCATTAAAACCAAGCGCAGATTTTTCATATACCATGGTGACCCTTTTATATGGGAAATTACATGGCGTATCATATTCAGTAAGTATTAATTTTAAATGATGGTTTTATTGCGACTTTGTGACGAATTGATGACTTGATAAAAGACGGTAAAATTCAGGTGTGGATTGTTGTTGCAGGGGGTTAGCGGTAATCGCCATCGACATAATACCAGCGGCCGTCGATGCGTTTGAAGCGGCTGATCTCGTGCAGCCTTTCAGCTTTACCACCCGGGTTGTCAGCAGGTTTGTAGCGCGCTACAAATTCAACGATCGCATTTTCTGCATCAATATTGAGATGGCGTTTAATCTGCAAGCCCAGCCATTTCGTTGCATTTTCGCCGCTGAGGTTCAGGTTTTTCGGTTTTGTGTCTGGGTGCCAGCTTTGCAGCAGATAGTCGATTAAAGCCGGGTTTTGATCCGCGAGTGCATAAGCACTGTAACGTGAACGCATCAGGGCTTCAGCCGTTGGTGCAGGGGTGTCCAGATGGTAAACCTCGCAGCATTTGCTGTAAGGTTTACCGCTTTCACAGGGGCAGTTAAGCATATTAGCTCGTCATTCCGGCATGCGACTTTGCAAGCGCTTCAGCGCTAAGCAATTCGGAGTACCTGTAGTGCATAGGCCGGAATGACAATGTTAGGCAATCTCGCGCGTTTCCTTAAACTCAATATCCGGATAGCGTTCCTGTGCCATTTGCAGGTTCACGCGATTCGGTGCCAGATATACATAATCATCCGCGCCATCCAGCGCCACGTTAAAGCCATATTTATCGGCAATTGCTTTGAGGTCTGCATCTTTACCATGCAGCCAGCGCGCGGTATAGCAGTCGTATGGCTCAAATACCATATCCACGCCATATTCGTGCTCCAGCCGGTGCGCAACGACGTCAAACTGCAGCATGCCTACCGCACCTAAAATCAGGTCGTTGGATAAAAGCGGCCTGAATAGCTGCGCCGCGCCTTCCTCTGCTAATTGTTTGAGGCCGATTTGCAGCTGCTTCATTTTCATCGGGTTCTTAATGCGCGCGCGGCGGAAGAACTCCGGCGCAAATGAAGGAATGCCGGTGAATTTGAGGTTTTCGCCTTCGGTAAACGTATCGCCAAGCTTTACGGTACCGTGGTTGGGAATGCCGATAATATCGCCGGAGTAGGCTTCATCCATCGTGGTGCGATCCTGCGCCATAAACGTAATGGCGTTGTTGATGCTGAGCGTTTTGCCGCTGGCTACCTGTTTGATTTTCATGCCGCGCTCAAAGCGGCCCGAGCATACGCGTAAAAACGCAATGCGGTCGCGGTGTTTCGGGTCCATATTCGCCTGAATCTTGAACACGAAACCTGAAAACTTGCCTTCATCCGCTGCAACCGCGCGGCTTGCCGTGTTGCGTGCCTGCGGTGGCGGTGATAATTCAACGACGGCATCCAGCAAAGACTGCACACCAAAGTTGTTGATAGCAGAGCCAAAAAATACCGGTGTCTGTTTGCCGCTTAAATAGCGCTCTTTATCAAAAGTGTGTGAAGCACCGCGCACCAGTTCAATGTCCAGGCGCAGGTCATCCACCTGATGGCCCAATACTTCATCCAGACGAGGGTTGTCCAGGCCTTTAATCACCTCTGACGTGCCTTTTTCTGCGCGTGGGTCAAAAAATGAAATTTCGTCGTTATACAAATGGTAAACGCCGCGGAAAGTCTTGCCCATGCCGATAGGCCAGGTGATGGGCGCACATTCCATGCCCAGTGTGGTTTCGATCTCGTCCAGCAGTTCAATCGGCGCACGGCTTTCACGGTCCAGCTTGTTGATGAACGTGATAATTGGAGTGTCGCGCATGCGGCACACATTCAGCAGTTTGATGGTTTGCGCCTCAACGCCGTTGACCGAGTCAATCACCATGACTGCAGAATCCACCGCAGTCAGTGTTCGATAAGTATCTTCAGAAAAGTCATCATGGCCCGGCGTGTCGAGCAGGTTGATCATGTGTTCGCGGTAAGGAAACTGCATCACAGAAGAGGTGACGGAAATGCCGCGCTGTTTCTCTAGCTCCATCCAGTCAGATGTGGCATGACGCGCCGCCTTGCGGCCACGCACCTCGCCTGCGACCTGAATCGCACCGCCGAACCACAGCAGTTTTTCAGTCAATGTGGTTTTACCTGCATCCGGGTGCGAAATAATGGCAAAGGTACGGCGTTTGGAGATTTCTTCTTGCAGAGACATGGGTAATTTAATAACGCTAATAATACAAAGGTGGCATTTTACCCGAAATAGTTGAATACCCGTTATTTCAAAGTGCTAGCGTGTTGCATATTGTATGCTTAAATTATTTACGGGTAATTTTCCCATTTTTATTTACAGGTGATTAAGTGTGGTGATAGTATTGCTTTAATGGACATTCAGGGTAGCTAAAATGAGTGATATTGGACCGCCACCTGTATTAGACGCGTCTGCGCCGTTTTACCAAAGCCCGCCCCAGTTGGATGAGCCTGCCCATGAGTCCGGATCACCATCGGCAGGATATGAAAAACCCAGCTTACATGGTGTTGCGCTTACGGCTGGCATCATTGAGATGCTTTTACGCATCAAGCAACGCACTCCTTTGGGGTTGGCAATTACCGCCGTGGCAGAGGTTGGAATATATAATGTGATTGATTATATCGAATCCCAAAAAGACCCATCGTCTAAAGATCATGTAGTTCATGGTCGATTACCCCCTGAGTTACAGCAAAACATTAAAGCTGTTGGTGACAAGATGATGGCGATAATAGACCCTAAGTATAGCGAGCAAGAGCGAGCCATCATAATTGCCAATGTAATTGAACAGGCGGTAAAAACAGAAAAAGCAAATGTATTACAAAGGTAATGTTTCTGTAATACAGCAGCAAACAATATAAATGCGTTGAAGTTATCCAATTCCTTGAGTTGATGTCGACGTGGGTAGTACAGGTGTTAAAGTAATTGCTACAAAACTAGAGCGTTGAATTTAGCGATCTCAATATTGCTCATACATAAAATGACGCTTTACGATATGCCTGCAAATTTTAATGGATTAAAGCTGCGTTAGTCCGCACAGGCTCAACCGAATTGATTTTTGCTTACAGGCTAAATAATAGCGATCAGCGCTGGGTACATGCTTCGGTGCCGTAGTTACCGCTTTTGAATTCAGGTTCATAATAGTACTTGCTGAATGACCACTTGCCCGTTTTGTTCTTTTTAAAGTTGGCAATCCCGGTGCCGTAATCTTTGGTGTTTTGGTCAGCCAGCGCGAAATGCATCGCTACGTTGCTGCCGTGCGCGGCCGCCTGGCCTGAGTAAATGCCGTAGCTTGGCACTTCCAGTTTGAATTTATAGGCGCCGTAATCGTTCAGGCTTTGTGATGGAACAAGCGTCATGGTGACTGTGCCGGTGTATTTGCCTTCGTGGCCGTCATCACCTGTGCAGTCGTAAACGCCGCTGAAGTCTTGGCCTGTGAAGGCTGGTTTGGCGGTTGATATAGTTGCAACAGTTGAAAGGCAGAGTGAGATAAGAAATTTATTTAAATTAATCATTTGTTGTCAATTACTTATGTTTTGTTGGTGCTTGGAAATACTAACGTTTAATTGCCAGTAAAAGTACGCCGCCAGCCACCATTGCAATGCCTATCCATTCTCTTGCTGCCGGGCGTTCACCGAGAAATGTAAAGGCGAAGATGGCAACCAGTACCAGGCTTAGTTTATCTACCGGTGCGACTTTGGAAGCATCGCCTATTTGCAGTGCACGAAAGTAACAGATCCATGATGCTCCTGTTGCCAGTGCCGATAAGCCGAGAAATGTCCATGTCTTAGCCGGCAGGGTGAATGGGTTGCTCCATTCTCCGGTAAACCATACAAAAAACACGAGCACTACGCTGATGATAAAGGTGCGGATCAGCGTGGCAAAGTCAGAATTAACGCCTTGTATGCCTATTTTGGCAAATATGGCAGTCAGTGCCGCAAAAACTGCCGACATGATGGCCCAGTAAAACCAGCTGTGAGGTGTCGTCATTTTTTGTATGTATCAATTGCTTACTTCACGACTTCTTTCAGTTGCTCCAGAATCGCCGGGTTATCCAGCGTTGAGATGTCGGATGTAATCTCTTCGCCTTTGGCCAATGTGCGTAACAGCCTGCGCATGATCTTGCCGGAGCGGGTTTTGGGCAGGTTGTCGCCAAAACGGATTTCATCCGGTTTGGCGATTGGGCCGATTTCCTTGCCTACCCAGTCGCGCAGTTGGGCTACAATTTTCTTGGCTTCTTCGCCTTCCGGACGTGCGCCTTTGAGCACCACGTAGGCCACAACGGACTCACCTTTTACATCGTGCGGTTTACCTACTACAGCAGCTTCTGCCACCAATGGGTTTGCTACCAGAGCCGATTCGATTTCCATAGTGCCTAAGCGATGGCCGGATACGTTGAGCACGTCATCAATGCGGCCCATGATCGTGAAGTTACCGGTGACGGCATCACGTACTGCACCATCCCCTGCAAGATAGGTCTTGCCGCCCAGATCGGCCGGGTAGTAGCTGGCTTTGTAACGCTCAGGGTCATTGTAAATGGTACGGATCATAGACGGCCATGGTTTTTTAATGACCAATAAGCCACCTGTGCCCCAGGGTACATCTTTGCCGGTTTCATCTACCACATTGATATCAATGCCGGGGAAAGGTAGCGTGCATGAGCCGGGAATCAACGGTGTTACACCCGGCAACGGCGTAATCACATGGCCGCCGGTTTCAGTTTGCCAGAAGGTATCGGCAATCGGGCAGCGGCTGCCGCCCACGTTCTCGTAATACCACATCCATGCTTCCGGGTTGATTGGTTCGCCTACAGAACCCAGCAGGCGCAAGCTGGAGAGGTCATAGTTTCTTGGGTGTAGTTCCGGGTTGGTTTCAGAAGCTTTGATCAATGAACGAATTGCGGTCGGTGCAGTATAGAAAATAGACACCTTATGTTTTTTTATCATTTCCCAGAACCGGCCCGCGTTTGGATAAGTGGGAATGCCTTCAAATACAACCTGTGTCGCGCCCATTGCCAGCGGCCCATAAGCTACATAACTATGGCCGGTAATCCAGCCTACGTCTGCGGTACACCAGAATACGTCATTGTCTTTAATGTCGAATGTCCAGCGCATGGTATTCATGGCATGCAGCAGATAACCGGCAGAGCTGTGCTGCACGCCTTTTGGTTTGCCGGTAGAGCCGGAAGTATAGAGCAGGAATAATGGATGCTCGGCGTTTACCATAACGGGTTCGCAGGTATCGGCAGCACCTGCAATCAGGTCATGCCACCAGATGTTGTTAGGTTGCCATTCGATTTCCTGGCCGGTTTTCTGGAGTACAATGACTTTTTCAATGGTATCGCAGCCGCCCATGGCGATGCCTTCATCCACGGCTGCTTTAAGCGGCAAGGTTTTGCCGCCACGGAACTGGCCATCGGAAGTGATGACTGCGCGGGCGCCGGCATCGATAATGCGCTCGTTGAGGCTTTTGGCTGAAAAACCGCCGAATACGACAGAGTGAATAAGACCAATACGTGCGCAGGCCTGCATCGCTACTACAGCTTCAACGCCCATAGGCAGGTAGATCACGACGCGGTCGCCTACGTTCAGGTTGAGTTTCTTGAGGCCGTTCGCAAACTGGCACACCTGGTGATAAAGTTCTTTGTAAGTGACATTTTTAGTGCTGCCGTCATCGGCTTCAAAAATAATCGCCACTTTGTCGGGAATAGTATTGAGGTGTTTATCCAGACAGTTAGCTGAAACGTTAAGCTCGCCATCTTCAAACCATTTATAAAACGGTGCGTTGTCTTCATTCAGGGTTTTTGTGAAAGGTTTGTGCCAAATCAATAGTTCTCGAGCCAGTTTAGCCCAAAATCCCTCATAATCAGCTGAGGCTTCGGCGCACAGTGCATTGTATGCAGCCATGCCGGAGACGTTGGCGGTTTTTACAAAGTCTGCACTTGGCTCAAAAACCCGGTTTTCATGAAGAACTGATTCAATTGACATACTTAAAACCCCTTAAATCGCTGTTACACATTTATAATAAATATTGCCGCTACTTCACCAACATTAAACATGTTACATATTTGTAACGTGTGTAATATTACCTGAAAAAAACTATGCTAACACACGATAATTTATTCTCTGACAGCCGCATCCCATCTAATGATGAGGCTTATGTGCTGCATGCAACTTCCTGCAGCCCGTTTTTGGCAAGAATGTTGGAAAGAGATGCGATATTACTGCAGGATTTGTTAGGAAACTTGCACAAAAGCTATAAGATAGAAGACATGCAAAAATATTTGGCGGCACAGAATATTTTTGATGAAACTAGTCTTAAGCGAGCACTCCGGTTGTTACGCAAGCATGTCATGGCACGCATGATTGTTCGCGATTTAAATCATCTGGCCGATCTGCATGAAATTATGCAAACCACTTCGCAGCTTGCTGAATGTGCAATCAACACGGCAATTCATTATCTCAACACCTGGCTGGTGGAGGTGCATGGCCAGCCGGTAAGTGCCAGCGGCGAACCACAGCATCTAATTGTGATTGGCATGGGTAAGCTGGGCGGCAGCGAGTTGAATGTATCGTCAGATATTGACTTGATCTTCGCTTATGAAGCAGAAGGTGAAACTCAGGGTGATCGATCCATCAGTAATCAGGATTTCTTTACGCGCCTTGCCAAGAAGCTGATTTCAGCCATTGATGAAATCACTGAAGATGGATTTGTGTTCCGTGTAGACATGCGCCTGCGGCCATTCGGCTCAGAAGGTGCGATTGTCAGCAATCTTGATGCGCTGGAAGATTATTACCAGAACAATGGACGCGAGTGGGAGCGCTACGCCTGGATAAAAGGCCGTGAAGTGACAGGAGGCAATCAGGTATCACGTTTGCTTAAACCTTTCGTGTTCCGCAAATATCTCGATTTTGGTGCTTTTACCAGTATGCGCGATTTAAAAATACAGATTCAGCGTGATGTAAACAGTAAGGGCATGCATGACAATATCAAGCTTGGTCGCGGCGGTATCAGGGAGATAGAGTTTATTGCGCAGGTATTCCAGCTGATACGTGGCGGACAGGATGCCAGCCTGCAGATTAAACCGACTTTATCCGTACTGGAATTGCTGAAAACCAAGGGTTTGCTGTCAGAGGAAACCGTAGCGGAGCTAAGCGAAGCTTATGTGTTTTTGCGTAATCTGGAACATCGCTTGATGTATCTTGAAGATATGCAAACCCAAGAGCTGCCAAAGTCGGATGAGGCAAAAGCGCGTATCGCCAACGCGATGAATTTTGACAAAAAAGATCATTATGGCTGGACAGAGTTTCTGGCCAGGCTGGATGGCTATCGCAAGCAAGTGCAGCAGCACTTCGATGAAACTTTTGAAGCAGGTGATGCCGGACAGGATGCGCTGGAGGCTGAGAAGTCAATCTGGAATGGTGCGCTTGCCGAGCCTGCGGCTGTTGCGGCGTTACAGGAAATTGGTTTTACTGAAGCACAGGAGACATTGCGTCACCTGAATACTTTGCATCAGAGCAGCCGCTATCTGCAGTTGCCGGAATTAAGCCGCCAGCGTTTTGATGCGGTCATGCCGCATGTGATTTTCCAGTCTGCCGCAATGGTCAATGCCGATATCACCTTAACGCGGGTGCTTGATTTGATGGAAAGTATCTGCCGCCGCGCCAGTTACCTGGCTTTACTGGCCGAGCATACGCAGGCATTGCAACTGCTGGTGAAGCTGTGCAGCAGCAGTCCATGGCTGGCTAATTATCTGGCGCAGCATCCAATTTTGCTGGATGAGCTGCTGGACACCCGCACCCTGTATGCCGTACCCGACTTCCAGGCACTGCGGGAGGAGCTGCATGAACGCTTGGCGGAAGCCGAAGGTGACATTGAACGGCAGATGGATATCATGCGTCATTTCAAGCATGCCAATGTGTTCCGTTTCGCCGTGCAGGATATCAACGGTGAATTGGCACTGGAAACTTTGTCAGATTACTTGAGTGACCTTGCCTGCCTGATACTGAATGTCGCGCAGGAGATCATTTGGCCGAATGTACGCGGCAAGCATCGTGATGCACCAAAATTTGCTGTAATCGGTTATGGCAAGCTGGGTGGCAAAGAGCTGGGTTATGCGTCTGACCTGGATATTATTTTTTTATATGACGACGAATCACCTGAGGCAGGCGAAGTTTATGCGCGTTTTGCGCAGCGCATCAATAACTGGTTTAACAGCCTGACGTCGGCTGGGCTGCTCTACGAAACCGATTTACAGCTGCGGCCGGACGGCAACAGTGGCCTGCTGGTAAGCAGTGTTGAGGCATTCAGGGAATATCAGCTGCATAAAGCCTGGATATGGGAGCATCAGGCCATTACGCGGGCACGTTTTGTGGCAGGGGATACCGATATCGGCAAACAGTTCGATACCATCCGCCATGAAGTGATGACTCAGCAGCGGGACAAAGAAAAATTAAAACAAGAAGTGCTCTCGATGCGTGAAAAAATGCGTCAGGCACAGCACCTGAAAGAAGGTGTTTTTGAGTTAAAACAGAGTATAGGCGGTATTATCGATGTGGAGTTCCTGGTGCAGTACCTGGTGCTGCTGCACGCCCCAGACTATCCGGAGCTAACAGCTAATATCGGCAACATCGGCTTATTAAGGTTGATGGGTAAGCTCGGTCTTATTGATGCAGTCCTTGCTGAGCGCGTAGCTGCGGCCTATCGTGAATATCGCCACACCCAGCACATGCTCAAACTACAGGGCGCCACACAGTTAACGGTTGACCTGCCGGTCATCTCGCACCATGTGGAAAATGTGACGGCATTGTGGAATCAGGTGTTTGCCTAAGGCTGGTAGGTACTGCTATAAATTCAAATCTTGTCACAATAAACAGGAAAATTTTTTAATCTTGTCATTCCCGCGTAGGCGGGAATGACAAGATTAAAAGCCAAGCAGGGTGGGCAGAATCTGCCCACGCAGATATTCAGAGCACGTGAGCAAGGTTGAGTCGTTCGCAATGGGCTTTATGAATGCATCAGCGTTTCTTTAGCTGATAACCAGTTCAGGCATGCCATGTAGTGACCGTGCGCGGTTGCAAGTTTCACTGCCCGCTTCAAACTCGCGGCAGGTGCTGGAACGCTGTTCATAGATGCTGCAGCGCACTTCACGACCCACTTCACCTGTCAATGCTATGCAATGCACGGGTTTTTGCTCGGTGCCCTTCATGCAGACATGGTGCGGGCTGATCGCTGTGGTGAGTTCAATGGGTACTGCGCCCTGGCTGTGGGCACTGGTTTCTCCCCAGTAAAACGAGACACGGAATGAAGCGCAACAGGCTCCGCACTTTACACACTCATGGGACATAAAACGATTGGAAACCTTTAAAATATATAGATATTACGACTTGTCGTTACAACCTGGATCAATGGCTTTTCTACTTGTTTGATCACTATGCACCCCATCGTAATGCAGCAGTATGCACTGGGCTATCCCAGTGCTGTTTGATTTCGTCATCAAGCAGGCACAGGGTAACAGAAGCGCCTGCCATATCAAGTGCTGTGGTGTAGTTGCCAACCAGTGAACGTGTGATTTTAATGCCGCGCTCGCTGAATAGCCTGACCGCAGTATTATAGATTAAATAGAGCTCCATTAATGGCGTAGCGCCAAAGCCATTGATCAAAAGCAGTGCCTCGCTGTTTGGGGCGGGTTTCAGGGCATCAAGAATCGCATCGCTAACATCTTTGATAATGGCATCCACTTCGCGTATGGGCTCGCGCCTGCGGCCAGGTTCACCGTGTATGCCTACTCCCATTTCCAGTTCGGTGTCGTCAATATCAAACGTCGGGCGGCCGGCAGCCGGGACTGTGCAGCTCGTGAGTGCCACACCCATGCTTGCGGTGCGGCTGTTGACTTTATCGCCAAGTGCTTTGCAGGCTTGCAGGTCAGCGCCGGTTTCAGCCAGGCTGCCTACGCATTTTTCTACAATAACGGTGCCGGCAACGCCGCGGCGGCCGCTGGTGTAAGTACTGTTGATCACGGCGCAGTCATCGCTGGTGAGTACGGTGGCGGATTCAAATGGCAGCATCTCAGCAGCCATTTCAAAGTTCATGACGTCGCCGGCGTAGTTTTTAACAATGAACAGAATACCTTTGCCTGCGTGTACGGCTTCCGCTGCGGTCAGCATCTGGTCTGGCGTCGGCGAGGTGAATACATGGCCGGGGCAGGCTGCATCGAGCATGCCGTAACCGATGTAGCCCGCGTGTAGTGGCTCATGCCCGGAGCCACCGCCGGAAATGATGGCAACTTTGTTAGTGGCTTTTTGTTTGCGGCTAAGGTAGTTCGGGTCTAGGCTAAGGCTCACTAAATCATGGTGTGCAAGGGCAAAGCCACTTAAGCTTTCAATGAGTACGTCATCGACTTTATTGATAAATTTTTTCATTTTATTGTCCTGTTTAGTCATTCTCGCGTAACCGTAAAGCTTATCACCGCTCCACTAAGCGCTAAAGCGCAAAGTGGAAGCGCGACAGGCGGGAATGTCGGTGTCAGATTTTTATTAAGTTACAAACCGCTTCTATCATGAGCTGGCAGCTCTTCGCACCCGGGTCGATATGGCCGATAGCGCGTTCACCCAAGCCTGCCGCGCGGCCTTTCGTTGCAATCAAGTCTTTGGTTGCCAGCATGCCCTGTTCGGCAGTTTGCCTCAGGGCGGTACTGATTTCTTTAGCGCCGGCATTATTTTCCGCCATTGCGGTAAATTGATTTGCGACCGGAATCAGCACATCGAGCATGGTTTTCTCCCCGATATCGGCTTTGCCGCGCAGACGTATTGCATCGACGCCAGCCGCAAATGCTCCAGCAACAGTCGCGATGGATGTGTCGCCTGTTTCTTTGATGACTTTAGCCATGGCTAAAAAGAAGCTGGCAAGCAATGGACCGGATGCCCCGCCAATTGTAGTTAATAGCTTCATGCCAATTTTGTTTAGGGCAGCATCCGGCGAGAGCGTGATTAACTCCGGCTGCATGTCTACAATTACTTGCGCGCCGCGTTTCATATTAATGTAGTGATCACCGTCGCCGATTGCGCGATCTAAGGACTCAAGCTCAGACTCGTGCAGCAGGATGGTGTTTTGGATGGCGATTGCAGCATTTGGGATAAATGACGAATTCATATCATGAATAACACTATATTGATTATTGATTAAAGTTGTTAAACTTTACACATGTCGCATTTCGATTTCAACATATGAGTACTTCTATAAATACATTCTTCGGGCGCATTGCTTCGTTGAGCGGTTTTTTGGTTACGGCCGCCACGAGATGGCTTAATATCGCTGCGCACGTTAGCCTAAACCGCAACTGGCGTTGTCGCAACCTCGTTGTATACTCATGCTATCTCGAGTTTCGCTTATGAACAGGCTTGCGGGTAGAGCTGCATTCCGAATAACACATTGATAGAAGCACCTTTATGAGTTTACGTTTTCGCTTAAATCTGCTGATTACCTTGCTTTCACTGGCATTTATACTCGTGGTTGGCACAATTCTGGTAAATGATACCCGCGTGTCGATTCGTGAGCGGGTGGAAGCCGCGAGCCGCGTGACGGTGCAATTGCTGGATACGGTGATTGTGAGTTCTGCATTAAACCCGGAAATGGGGCCTACGCATATCGTGCTGCAAAGCTTTTTGGGCTCGCTGGGTTACGTGCGCAGCAGCCATATCGAGCTTTATGATTATGAAGGACGTGAGATTTACAGTTCGCCGGAATCTACCTTTAAAAGCGATGTGGTGCCTCCGGAGTGGTTTATCAAACTGGTGCAGCCCAAGGTAGAGACTGTGGAGCGTAAGATACGCTATGGCACTTTGGTGATTAGCTCAAGCTCTGCCGGGTCGATTCGTGAAGCATGGTCGGGTTTTCGTCAGCTGATATGGGTTGGTCTGGCATTTTTTATATTGCTTAATATGATGGTATACCTGCTACTCAGTCATTCACTAAGGCCAATTAACCGGATTCTGGCTGCCATCAGCAGCATCGAGCAGGGCGACCTGAGCACGCGTCTGCCAAGGCTGGCACTGCCGGAATTCGACCGTATCGGCCACAGCCTCAATCGCATGGCAGATTCGCTTAAAGCTGAGCGCGAACTCGAAGAGAATCGCCAGCTGACATTCCTGATTCAGAAGCATATCGAAGATGAACGCAGAAGCTTGGCGCGTGAGCTGCATGATGAACTTGGCCAATATGTAACCGCTATTAAAACCTTTGCTGTTGGCATTGCCAATAAAGCAAAAGCGAACAGCGCAACCGCAGGGATGCCAGAGATCGCATCCAATGCACAGGTGATAGTGTCTGCAGCGAATCAGATATATGACGGCATGCACAATATTGTTCGCCAGCTGCGGCCTGGGTCACTGGATAATCTGGGCCTGGCAGAAACTTTGAAAGATGCAGTCTCTAATTATCAGACGCAGCATCCTGAGATTAAGATTCAGCTATATTTATCCGAAAACCTTGAATCAGGAAACCTGCAGAGCCTGGGTGAAACGGTGAGTATTAACCTCTACCGGATTGTGCAGGAGTCGCTTACTAATGCATTCAAATATGCACAGGCCACAAAAATCGATATCCGCCTTACTAAATCGGCAGCAGGCGAGCTGCAATTGACTATAGAAGACGATGGCGTTGGCATGAATGTGGAAGCGGTGGATCAGGTTACGCACTTTGGCTTGCTGGGCATGCGCGAACGTGTGCAGGCATTGAACGGAACTTTTAACATTATTGCTTCACCTAATCATGGTACAAAAATCAATATTACTGTGCCGAACAGTAATCCAAACCAATAAGACCTTAAAGAGTTAATGAAAAAGAAAAGAGTGCGTAAATTATGAGCCAGATTAACGTGATGCTAGTGGATGACCACGCAGTTGTGCGCATGGGATTCAAGATGCTGCTGGAGTCTGATGCTGATATGAAAGTGGTTGCCGAGGCAGAAAGCGGCGAGCTGGCAATCCAGCGCTATATGGAGCATAAGCCGGATGTTGTCGTGATGGACATTACGATGCCCGGCATTGGCGGGCTGGAAGCCATTGAACGTATTCTGGCGAAGGACAATGCGGCGAAGATTCTGGTATTGTCCGCACATGAGGATTCCGTACATCCGAAACGCGTTTTAAATGCGGGGGCAATGGGGTATTTAACCAAGCGCAGCGCAGCCGAAGAACTGATCAAAGCGATCCGTACAGTGGCCTCAGGTAAAAAATACCTGGAAGCCAGTGTTGCGCAACAAATGGCAATCCAGCAGCTTTCCGGCGACCAGAACCCTGTCGATGTGCTGTCACCGCGCGAATTTGAAGTGTTCATGGCGCTGGCTAAAGGTAAAACGACTAATGAGATCGCCGAAACCCTGTTTCTGAGCCCGCGTACAGTGGGGACGCATTTGTATAATATCAAGCAGAAACTAAATGCCAATAATTCAGCTGAAATTGCGTTGATTGCGATGCGCAGCGGATTGCTGGATGCTTAAGTCTTGCATGATCAGTGTTTAATGTCAGCGGGTATTAAACGCTTCATCAGATTGCCGGCAGTTTTTCTGAAAGCCGGGCTATGCAGGCAGATGCCGCCAGTCAGGCCTACCAGGCAGCCGAGTACGGTATCAAAGAATCTGGCCTGAATCAGCATTGCAACTGTGCCACGCTCCATCGTGGCTGCTTCTGCCAGCAATATTGTCAGTGGTGTGATGAGGATGGCAGCCAAAGCATAGTGCCTGACTACAATCATCTCGATCATGAAAGTCAGCAGCATGATGACCAGGCAGATCATCCATTTGTCCATGGAAAGCGACAACAGCCCCCACGAAACAAGCAAGCCAATACTGGTGCCGGCAATGCGATGCAACTGTTTGTTCCAGATTGCCCGTACGGAAACCCCCTGAATCACGGCAAGGCAGCTGACCGGCACCCAATAGGCTTTTTCCAGATGCAGTGATTGTGCCGCCAGCAGTGAAATGCCGACAAATATCCCGATAATCACGGAATCAAATACAACATAGTCAAAAGTGGGTACAGCCAGAGGCGGTATGACTTTTGCCGTATGTTGCCGCAGGCTATGCAGGCTGTAAAAAAAGGCGAGCAGGCAGGCCATCAGTGCACCCATGCTCACCAAACCCACCATGAGAGGTACCTGCAACGGGGTCAGTGGTGTATAGGCGCCGATGGCGGCTGCCATGATAAAGAACAGGCTGCCAGGCATGCCCAGTGCATAGAATCGGCACAGCATCGTGATCAGTATGGAGATGAATGTCAGCACAGGCACCATCAATGCCGATGAGAAGTGACTCATTACCCCCAGCGCATAGCATGAGGTGATGGCAAATGCACAGGCCATGATCGTGACCATGCGGTGATGCATGGGTGTGTTTGGCAGGTATAAAAACACCAGTCCGCCCAGGGAAGAAACCAGGCCGTAATCAAGGTGGTTGAAGTAAGCGCCTGCTATCAGCGGTAAACCTATCGCCAGAGCTGCTGTGAATGGCATCTGCCATGGGCGGTCACTAGGCGTTATTGTAGTTAAGTGATCAAGCTCTGCACGTATCAGTTTTTTTAACTTGGCTAGCCTGCTTTGCGTCATAGGTGTGATGTTTTCTGCTGAAGACAGTAACGTTGTTGATCAGGATTCTTGCTGATATGGAATCATCAGTAAAGCGATATTGAGAATCAAGCCATTTCCTGTGAAATTTAAGTACGCTGATAAGGCTACAGTGCCGGAGTCTATTAAACTAGTTCAGCGTGTAGCGGGCAATGCTTAATTCTCCGTTGCCCGGCAGTTCTACCAGGGCTTTGGCACCGCTGCGCATCTTTCCGATATCAGGTGGAATCAGGAATATGATGGATTCGTGCTGATTGCTGGCTTTCATCTCGTCTGAAGCGCCTATAGCCAGATGCCATGATGGCCATTGATCTTTAGGTGGAATGAGCTGGGAGCCTTGTAAGCTTGCTTTTTCAAGCAGCTTTTGTTTTTCGTCACCGATCAGCAGGCTCCATACTTCTACACTAACCAGTTTGCTTGCCTGCAATTCCTGCGCTGCCGGTTCCGGCTGTACGGTAGCTTGTGGGAGTACTTCCACCTTAGGTTGCACCGCATTAAATCCTGAGCGTAAAAATGCGAGCTGATAGGCATCCAGCTCTTTGTTGTTCGGCACCATGTGTTGCGCGGCAAGCCTCTCCCGGCGCTCATTGGCATCAATTGCAGCCGCGGTGGCTTTGTCGGCGCCGTGCATGAATAAGGAACGAACCAGCTGCTGCGCGGCGGTGCCTCCAAAGCAGCCTGTAAGCAGTAGTGCTGCAAGCGCCGGTAATGCCAGATGCTTCGGCCAATGGTTTAATCGTGACAGTTTCATTGGGTCAGGATTCAGTTTTATTGTATACGCAGGGCGTTTTTAACGCGGGAGAGTTAGATTACTGCTGAATAAAATAATTGTCCAGCGGTAATATGTGCTTAAGTCATTGAGCCGCCTCACCTTTCTAAGGCTGCTGGTTATTAAGTATTGGTTTGTGCCGGCTATGCGCTGCGGATGCTGATCATGCCGCTCAGAATGATCAGACCGATTGCGAGCCAGGCATCAAAGCTCAGGTGTTCGCCCCAGAAGAGTATTCCGAACAGGCTGGCCAGTAGAATTGTTACATAGGCCAGGCTTGCGACGACCAGCGTGTCGCCCGTGCGGTATGCACGTGTCATGGCCAGTTGTGCGATCGTGGCAGATAAGCCCAGGCCGCATAGAACAAGCAGGTCTTGCCAAGTGATTTGCTGGAAAGAATCAAACAGCATCCATAGCCCTGCACCCATGGTGGAAACCAGTGTAAAGTAAAACACGGTGCGCCAGTCAGGTTCATTCACTTGCCCCAACTGTTTTACATGTACATAAGCTAGCGCTGCGCCAATGCCTGAGAGCAGGCCCATCAATCCGGCGAACCAGTTATCCTGGTCTATGGCAGGTTTTAGCAGCATGCTGACGCCGATGAAGCCTATTACCAGGGCCAGCAGCAGGATTTTTCTGGGTTTTTCATGCAGGAAAAATGGCATGAGTGCGGCTAAGAATAACGGCGATGTGTAGTTAAGCGTAATTGCTGTTGCCAGGGGCAGGTGTGCAATTGCGTAAAAAAATAATACCAGTGCGGCAAACCCCATCAGTGCGCGCGTCATGTGTTTGCCCAGATACGGTGTTGCCAGCGGTAGCTTTTGCAGCGCAATGAATAGCCAGATGCTGGCCAGTCCGAACAGGGAGCGGTAAAACACGAGTTCAGCCGCACTGAACTTTTGAGCGCCGATTTTAACGAGTGCGCCCATGATGGCAAAGCCGAGTGCGGCTACCAGCATCCACAGGCTGCCCAGGTTAGGCAATTTGAGAGTGGAAAGCTTGGAAAGGGGCGGTTTCACTGGAGATTATTGCTCGGCAGCAGGCATTATCGCTGGCAGATGTGCTGCTGCATTTGCGTACGGTACCATTTGTGGAAGTGCTCCATACCGGTTTCCATCGGGTGCTGATAAGGCCCGCGTTCATCAATGCCCTGAGCATGCAAGGCACGGCGACCGTCATGCATGCGCTGGCAGATATCGTTGTCTTCTAAGGCTGTTTCGTTATAAGCTGCCTGCTGTGCGGCTACATATTCGCGTTCGAATAGAGCGATATCTTCCGGGTAGTAGAATTCAACCACGTTGGCGCAGGCGTCAACGCCGCGCGGAATGATATGTGTCACTACCAGTACGTTCGGGTACCACTCAATCATCAGGAATGGGTAATACACCATCCAGATAGCGCCGTATTTGGGTGGCTTGCCATTCTGGTATTTTGCTACCTGTTCCTGCCATTGCTGATAGGCCGGTGAACCGGCGCGGGTCAGTGATTGTTTGAAGCCGACAGTCTGCACGCTGTAATCTGCGCCAAACTCCCAGTTAAGCGCATCACAGTTAACAAACTGATTCAGTCCCGGATGGAATGGGCCTACGTGGTAGTCTTCCAGGTAGACTTCTATGAAAGTTTTCCAGTTGAAGTTGTACTCTTCTACAGCAACGCGATCCAGCATATAGCCGGTAAAGTCAAAATCCTGTTTGCAACCGAGGCTGGCAAGTGTTTTTGCAATATCACGTTTGCTGTCGAATAAAAGGCCTTGCCAGTTCTGTAGCGGCTTTTTATCAAGATGCAGGCATGGGTTCTGGTCAAAATGCGGCGCGCCCAGCAGTTTGCCTTGTAAGTCATACGTCCAGCGGTGCAGCGGGCAAACGATGTTGCTAGCGTGTCCGTGGCCTTTAAGCATAACAGCCTGCCTGTGGCGGCATATATTGCTGATGACGTTAATGCCGTCCTGGCCATGTACCAGGGCTTTGGCTTCGCCAGACCAGTCAAGCACGCGGTAATCGCCCGCATTGGGCACCATCAGCGCATGGCCGAGATAATGGGGAGCCTGTGCGAACATATGCTGCTGCTCAAGTGCATAAATGTCTGCATCAACGTACCAGGCCACCGGCAGTTGCGTTTGTATGTCTTGTTGGGAGATCAAATTCAAAGATGCCATAAATAAAATGATTGGCAGTTAAAATTACAAGGATGGCGATTTTTGCCCAAATTGCTATTTTTATCAAGTGATTATTCAATAATATTCAGCCTGGATATTGCTGTAAAACTTGCCAAGATTGAGGTTTTAAGCTACTCTCATGAGAGTTTTCATGCCCTTCAAATTATAACCACCAATAGAATAATTCAATCGTGGATGATTCATGATTGTTTAATCATTTTGCCAGTGTTGTGTTTAAAGGCTGTCTTGTAAGCATTATCAAAAAATAACTGAGTATCGAGTAAAAAATGTCTGATCATTTGATGAGTACCTATATGCGCCAGCCTGTTTCCTTCGTTAAAGGTGAGGGTGTATGGCTATGGGATGATAAGGGTGAAAAATATCTGGATGCATTAGCCGGTGTTGCCGTGAATGGCCTGGGGCATGCACATCCAAAACTGGTGAAAGCAATCAGTGAGCAAGCTGCCAGACTGATTCACGTGTCCAATATTTATCAGGTTACCGAGCAGTCAGCTTTGGCCGATAAAGTTTGTGAAATTTCAGGCATGGATAAAGTGTTTTTCTGCAATTCCGGCTGCGAAGCGAATGAGGCTGCTATCAAGCTGGCACGTCTTTATGGGCACAACAAAGGCATTGAAAACCCTGAAATTATCGTGATGGAGCAATCGTTCCATGGTCGTACGCTGGCAACATTGTCTGCCACAGGCAACTACAAGGTGCAGGCAGGTTTTGAGCCATTGGTGAGCGGTTTTATCCGCGTGCCATACGATGATGTGGATGCGGTTAAGCATGTAGCGGAACATCATCCTAATATCGTAGCGATTCTGGTAGAACCGGTGCAGGGTGAGGGAGGTATCAACATCCCTAAAGAAGCGAGTGCCTACCTTGAAACGCTGCGTCAAATCTGTGACGCACATGGCTGGCTGCTGATGCTGGACGAAGTGCAGACCGGCATCGGCCGTACCGGCACCTGGTTTGCTTTTCAGCATACCAATATCAAGCCGGATGTGATGACGCTGGCAAAAGGGCTGGGTTCAGGTGTGCCTATCGGTGCCTGTGTGGCAAGTGGTCAGGCCGCTGATGTATTTACCTACGGCAAGCATGGCTCAACCTTTGGCGGTAACCCACTGGCAACGGCTGCTGGGTTGGCGACGCTGAATATTATCGAAGAAGAAGGCATCCGTGAGAATGCCGAAAAAATCGGCAACCTGATTCGTGAGGGCTTTGCGGCCGAATTCAAAAATACAGCCGGTGTTGTGACTGTGCGTAACGCAGGTCTTATGGTGGGTATCGAGCTTGACCGCCCATGCGGTGACCTGGTGAAAATGGCATTGGCAGACAAGCTGCTGATTAATGTTACTGCCGATAAAGTTGTGCGTTTGCTGCCGCCGTTAGTGATGAATGAAGCCGAGGCCAAAGAGCTGGTTAAGCGCCTGTCTGCTTTGATCAAAGTTTTTCTGGCAAAATAACACATTTAAAGGTGCTTCCTATCAATTAAAACATTGCAGCAACGAGCAGGAAGCATTTGCTGATTCGCCATTTCCGCCGGTGCGGCAATGGCGAGATTAAGAGAGTTTTGTAAAATTTTTACCATTGAATCAATATTGATTCAATTGATAGAAGTACCTTTAACCATATCAACAATTTAATAACGAATTAATTAACTGAAATTAACTGAACGAGGCCCGTTTCAATAAAACTCTGGCTTCCAAACCATTATGGCAATAAAACATTTTCTGCAATTCAATGATTTAAATCGTGACGAGTTTGAGCACGTATTTCAGCGTGCACACTGGATTAAAAATCAATTCAAGACTTACCAGCAGTACTGGCCGTTGCAGGACCGTACTTTGGTGATGATTTTTGAAAAGGCCAGCACACGTACACGCCTTTCATTTGAGGCAGGAATGCAGCAATTGGGTGGTTCGGCGATTTACCTGAATACGCGCGACTCGCAGCTTGGCCGCGGCGAGCCGGTTGAAGATGCAGCACAGGTGATTTCACGCATGAGCGATATCGTAATGATTCGTACTTTTGAGCAGGAAATCATCGAGCGTTTTGCGGCAAACTCGCGCGTGCCGGTCATTAACGGGCTAACCAATGAATATCATCCATGCCAGATCATGGCGGATATTTTTACCTATATCGAACATCGCGGTTCAATCAAGGGTAAAACTGTGGCTTGGATCGGTGACAGCAACAATGTATGCAATACATGGTTGCAAGCGGCTGAAGTGCTGGATTTTAACGTGCATGTATCAACGCCGCCCGGTTATGAAGTTGAACCTGAGCGCGCTAATTTGTATGGTACGGATCATTTTGAAGTGTTTGCGGATCCAATGGATGCAGCCAAGGGCGCAGATCTGGTCACGACAGATGTCTGGACCAGCATGGGCTTCGAGGCCGAGAATGAAGAGCGTATGCGCGACTTTGCCGATTGGCAGGTTGATGCAGACATGATGCGTGTTGCCGCTAAAGATGCATTATTCATGCATTGCCTGCCGGCACACCGCGGTGAAGAAGTTTCTGCAGATGTGATTGACGGTAAACAAAGCGTAGTGTGGGATGAAGCGGAAAACAGGCTGCATACACAAAAAGCATTAATGGAATATTTGCTGTTAGGTAAAGTTGGATAAATGGCTTCCGAAAATCTAGGAAATCATATTCTGCCAGCATCTGCCACGATGGTTGGTGTATGCATGACAGTTATTTCATTAGTACAACTGGTGCCTAAAAATGCCATATCGCCTTGGGTGGATAAGTTAATTGCGATTGATACGATTATTTTTTTAGCGAGTACCTGTTTATCTTATTGGACGATACGACATAAGAAAAACGCGGATAGTTATGAGCGTAGTGCAGATTGGTTATTTTTAGGTGGATTAAGTATGATGGTGTTTGTGAGCATCCTAGTCGCCTTTGATTTATTTTAAATGAGTTAAATTAAGAAAGTCAGGAAGTTTTAAGTAATGAGCAAAATTAATAAAGTAGTTTTAGCCTATTCAGGTGGCCTGGATACTTCAGTGATTCTGAAATGGCTGCAAGATGAATATCAATGTGAAGTGGTGACTTATACCGCTGACCTCGGTCAGGGTGAAGAGCTTGAGCCGGCACGTGCAAAAGCTAAAGCTGCCGGTGTTAAAGAGATTTTCATTGATGATGTGCGTGAAGAGTTCGTGCGTGACTTTGTATTCCCGATGTTCCGCGCGAATACCGTGTACGAAGGCGAGTATCTGCTAGGCACTTCTATCGCGCGTCCGCTGATTGCAAAGCGCCTGATTGAGGTTGCGCACCAAACCAATGCCGATGCAATTTCACATGGCGCTACCGGTAAAGGTAACGATCAGGTACGGTTTGAGTTGGGCGCTTATGCACTGAACCCGAATATCCATATCATCGCCCCATGGCGTGAGTGGGATCTGTTAAGTCGTGAAAAATTGATGGCTTATGCAGAAAAACATGGTATTCCGGTTGATATGAAGCATAAGCAAGGCGGCAGCCCATATAGCATGGACGCTAATTTACTGCACATCTCATACGAAGGCCGTCACCTTGAAAACCCGGCAGCTGAGGCTGAAGAGTCTATGTGGCGCTGGAGTGTGAGCCCGGAAAAAGCACCGGATACCCCGGAGTATCTGGATATTGAATACGTGAACGGTGACCCGGTCAGTCTCAATGGCGAAGCAATGAAGCCACATGTGCTGCTGGCCCATTTGAATGCAATCGGCGGCAAGCATGGTATCGGCCGCCTGGATCTGGTTGAGAACCGTTACGTGGGTATGAAATCACGCGGCTGCTACGAAACCCCGGGCGGCACTATCATGCTGAAAGCACACCGTGCCATCGAATCTATTACGCTGGATCGTGAAGTGGCGCATCTGAAAGACGATTTGATGCCGCGTTATGCCAGCATGATTTATAACGGTTACTGGTGGAGTCCTGAGCGTATTGCCTTGCAGACATTGATTGATCATACACAATCTTCAGTAAATGGCTGGGTGCGGGTAAAACTTTATAAGGGCAATGTAATCATCACCGGACGTGACAGTAAAACCAATTCACTGTTTGACCCGACGATTGCAACATTTGAGGATGATAAAGGCGCGTATGACCAGAAGGATGCAGGCGGTTTTATTAAGCTGAATGCTCTCAGAATGCGTATTGCTGCAAATCTTAGAAATAAACGATAAGTGTTTATGACCAACGCATACATTCATCGGCGTAATTAATAGAAATGCACCTGTTCAGGTGCATTTTTTTTGCAACAACTTATATGCATCGCTGATTGGCTGTTATCTGTAAGACAAAACCCTAAATTGGCAGCTGAATGTTTTATAATCGGATCATTCAAAAAGAACAAATAGCGAGACCTGATTTTTCATGACAAAAATAGACTCTACCCAGCATCGTACCGTCGAGATTTATGCAGATGGTGCCTGTAAAGGTAACCCTGGCCCTGGCGGCTGGGGTGCATGGATACACTATGATGGCCATGAAAAAGAACTGTTTGGCGGTGAGATGAATACGACCAACAATCGTATGGAACTCACTGCAGTAATCCGTGCGCTGGAGGCTTTAAAAAGATCGTGCCATGCCCGCGTATTTACCGACTCAGTCTATGTGCAAAAAGGCATGTCAGAGTGGATTGCGGGCTGGAAAGCACGCAACTGGCGCACTTCAGATAAAAAGCCGGTAAAAAATGATGATCTTTGGCGTTTACTGGACGTGCTGGCGCAGCAGCATACTGTTGAATGGGTGTGGGTGAAGGGGCACGCCGGCAATGCCGGGAACGAGCGTGCAGATATGCTGGCAAACAAAGGTGTAGAACAGCTTATGCAAGGAGGCACAGCATCATGAGGCAGATTTTTCTGGATACGGAAACTACCGGTTTGTATCCGGCACAAGGTCACCGTGTGATCGAGGTTGCTGCGGTTGAAGTCGTCAATCGCCGTCTGACTAAAAACCATTTTCATTTTTACCTGAATCCAGATCGCGAGATTGATCAGGGCGCACAGGAAGTCCATGGGATATCGCTGGAGTTTTTACAGGATAAACCGCGTTTTGCCGATATTGCCAATGATCTGATCGCCTTTATTGCCGGCTCTGAGCTCATTATGCACAACGCGCCGTTTGATGTGGGTTTTCTGAATAGTGAATTCGGTTTGCTTGGTCTCGGAACCGTAGAGGAAATTACGGCAAAAGTAACCGATACATTGAAAATTGCCAAAGAGATGCGGCCTGGGCAGCGTAACAATCTGGATGCATTGTGCCGCCATTTCGGCATTGATAACTCAAAACGCACTTTGCACGGCGCATTGCTTGATGCTGAACTGCTGGCTGATGTGTACATGGCCATGACGCGTGGTCAGGAAAGCCTGATGATGGCACTGGATAAGCCGGAGCAGGCGGACGTGGATGCTGTGCCGGGCAGTAATGCACCTATTTTGGTCAAGCCTGCTAGCGCGGATGAGTTGGCAGCACATGAAGAATATTTGGCGGGACTTGCCAAATCAGGTAGTTGTATTTGGAATAGCTAGTGCATTTTAAAGTTTAAGAAAGTGGACAATGAATAAGACAATACTAGTGACTGGCGGTGCCGGTTTTATCGGATCTAATTTCGTGCTGGCCTGGGTAAAACAAGGTCTGGGAACCGTCATCAACCTAGATAAGCTGACTTATGCCGGTAATCTGGATAACCTGGTGTCCCTGGGCCGTGATGCACATCATGTGTTTGTGCATGGTGATATCGGCGATCGCCATCTGCTTGATAAGTTACTTGCAGAACATCAGCCATCTGCCATAGTGAACTTTGCCGCCGAAAGCCATGTAGATCGTTCTATCCACGGCCCTGAAGATTTTATCCAGACTAACGTCGTAGGTTCCTTTCATCTGCTTGAAGCGGTACGGGGATATTGGAGCGCGCTGGATACCGAGCGCAAGAAAAACTTCCGCTTTCTGCATGTATCAACAGATGAGGTCTATGGCTCACTGGCAAAAGATGATCCTGCCTTCACTGAAACTACCCATTATGCGCCTAACAGCCCGTATTCAGCTTCCAAAGCGGCATCAGATCACTTGGTGCGCGCCTATCACCACACTTACGGTTTGCCGACATTGACCACAAATTGCTCTAACAATTATGGACCGCACCATTTTCCGGAAAAGTTGATCCCATTGGTCATTCACCATGCATTAACCGGCAAGCCATTGCCGATTTATGGTAATGGCCAGCAGATTCGCGACTGGCTCTATGTGGAAGATCACTGTGCAGCAATCCGTCGTGTACTGGAAGCTGGCAGGGTTGGCGAGGTTTATAACGTGGGCGGCTGGAACGAAAAACCCAATATTGAAGTTGTGCGCACTCTGTGCCGGATACTGGATAAGAAAAAACCGCGCGCAGATGGCCATTCCTATGCAGAACAGATTACGTTTGTTGAAGACAGGCTAGGACATGACCAGCGCTACGCGATTGATGCGACAAAAATAGCCAATGAACTGGGTTGGAAACCAGTCGAGACTTTTGAAACCGGTATCGAGAAGACTGTAGACTGGTTCCTGCAGAATGAAGATTGGGTCAACAACGTGACTAGTGGTGAGTACCGTAACTGGGTGCAGACGCACTATGCAGAGCGTGGTGAGGAGATGGCGTGAGGCCTTCGCAAAAATATTTCTTGCAACGAATCACGGTGTTGCGCGGTGCTCATAACCTCACGGTAATAGCACATGCTATCTCGGCTCTTGCGCTCCGCGCGCCTTTAGCATTAAGTCGAGCTGCTTTAGCAGCCGTATTAACGGGAATGTCCTTTACGGGTAATGCTGCATTCACAATAAACAATTTTGCAAAGGTATCAGCATGAAAGGCATTATTTTGGCCGGTGGTTCCGGCACACGCCTGCATCCGGTAACGCAGGTGGTTTCCAAGCAACTGCTGCCGGTTTACGATAAACCCATGATTTACTATCCGCTGACGACTTTGATGCTGGCAGGTATCCGTGAAATTCTGGTGATTTCAACCCCTGAAGACACGCCGCGCTTCCAGCAGTTATTGGGTGACGGCGGCCAATGGGGCGTGTCGATCCAGTATGCAGTGCAGCCTTCACCGGATGGTCTTGCACAAGCGTTTATTATCGGCAAAGACTTTATCGGGCAGGATAGCTGCGCGCTGGTGCTGGGTGACAATATCTTTTATGGTCACGAACTGGCAGTGATGACACAGCAGGCCGCCAAACTTACGCAGGGTGCAACCGTATTTGCCTATCCGGTCAGCGACCCGGAGCGCTACGGCGTGGTCGAGTTCAATAGCCAGGGTCAGGCCGTGAGCCTGGAAGAAAAGCCTAAAGCACCAAAATCCAGATACGCGGTGACTGGTTTGTATTTCTATGATAACCGGGTAGTGGATATTGCCGCACAGTTAAAACCTTCACCGCGCGGTGAGCTGGAGATTACTGATGTGAATCGGGTTTATCTGCAAAGCGGCGATCTGCAGGTAGAAGTCATGGGGCGCGGTATTGCCTGGCTGGATACCGGTACGCATGATTCCTTGCTGGATGCCTCGATGTTTATTCAGACCATAGAAAAGCGCCAGGGTCTGAAAATTGCATGTCCGGAAGAAGTTGCGTACCGCATGCATTACATTGATGCTGATGCACTAGATGCGCTGGCGAATAAATATATTAAAAATGGTTATGGCCAGTATCTGAAACTGGTATTAAATGAGCAGGTGTATTGATGCAAGTCGTTCAAACAGCAATTCCGGAAGTATTGATTATTGAACCCCAGGTTTACGGTGATGAGCGCGGCTTTTTTTTCGAGAGTTTCAATCAGCAGAAATTCGAAGCGCTTACCGGCATTAAAGCTGATTTTGTGCAGGATAACCATTCCCGGTCAGCCGTGAACGTATTGCGCGGCTTGCATTACCAGATTCAGCAGCCACAGGGTAAGCTGGTGCGGGTGGTTGCCGGCGAGGTATTTGATGTTGCGGTTGACCTGCGCCGCGAATCTGCGACTTTCGGCAAGTGGGCTGGCGTGGTGCTTTCTGCCGAGAACAAACGCCAGCTTTGGGTTCCGCCCGGTTTTGCACATGGCTTTCTGGTGCTCCAAGAGGGCACCGAGTTTTTATATAAAACTACAGATTATTATGCGCCGCAGCATGAACGCTGCATCCGCTGGAATGACCCGGAAATTGGCATTGAATGGCCGCTGGCAAGTGAACCGGTTTTATCAGCCAAAGACCAATTAGGTCTGGATTTTTCTAAAACCGATGTTTTTGAAGCCTAGCCCCGATGTATAAGAAAATTTTGCTTACCGGTGTGAATGGGCAGGTTGGTCATGCCTTGCGGCAAACACTCCTGGGTGACGATGGTTTATCTACCGTTGTCAGTCTTGACCGCAGCCAGCTGGACTTGACGGACCGGGATGCGATCCGTCGCGTTGTGCAGGCCATCAAGCCGGATCTGATTATTAATCCCGCAGCTTATACCGCGGTTGATAAAGCAGAGTCGGAACCTGAGTTGGCTTATGCAGTGAATGCGACAGCACCGCAAATTTTTGCAGAAGAAGCTGCAAGAGCAGGTGCAGCACTGATCCACTTTTCTACGGATTATGTCTATGCTGGCAGTAAAGTTGGTGCTTATGTAGAAGAAGATCCAACGCTACCGCTGAGCGTGTATGGCAAAAGTAAACTTGCGGGCGAGGAGGCGATCAGGGCAATAGGCCTGCCACACCTGATTTTTCGCACCTCATGGGTTTATGGTGCTTACGGCAAGAATTTCCTGAAAACGATTCTGCGCTTGGCAGCAGAACGCGATGAACTGCGCATTGTGGCCGACCAGATCGGGGCGCCTACCAGTAGTCATAGCATTGCAAATGCGCTGTCTGCTGTTATAAGCCGCTGGCAGAATGGTTTTTGCGGCACCTATCACATGGTGAATGCCGGGCGGACATCATGGCATGGGTTTGCCAGGGCGATTGTGGAAGAACATAACCGTATTCAGGCGGTTCGCGGATTGCCGTTGCTAAAAGCCAGCCTGGATAATATCCATGCGATCAGTACACAGGAATATCCAACTCCTGCTGCGAGGCCTGCGAACTCATGCCTCGATTGCAGCAAGCTGGCAAAGGATTTTTCAGTGACTTTGCCGGATTGGCGTGATGCCTTGATCTTGGAATTAAAGAACCTGACTTTGTAAAAGTGCAGGTCTGTTAAATATATGGGTCTGCAACAAGCCCAAGCCAGGCCTGTCACTAAGTAGCTTAGCCTGGTAATGCGATTTAGCCTAGCGCGTCAGCCCAGCTGTTTGGTGTTTCGTACAGACGTACTTTTTCCAGTTTCAGGTGATTGCCATAAGTATCATGGTATTTTGACTTCAGGATTTTAAAGGCTTCTAAAGCCATATTCTCAGCTGTTGGTACGGTAGGGAATACTACTGTTTTATGATCTGGCAGCGAGTTGAGGAAATTCAGCACTTCCGTATCGTTTTTATATACCAGAAATGCGTGATCCCAGACATTGACTACAGATTCTTTGGCAATTGCTTTTACATCAGAAAAGTCCATGACCATGCCGTTCTCTGAAGCGTTTTCCTGCTTAATAATGTCGCCGGATAGTGTGATTTCCAGCACATAGCGATGCCCATGCAGGTTTCTGCATTGGCTTTTATGATTGGGAATACGGTGTCCGGAGTCAAACTCAAGGCGAGTAGTAATTTGCATGCGTGCTGTCACTTAAAATACTTGATTTAGAATGTGTGCATTATACGCTGAGTAGGCCGGCTTTTTTAAAATGGAATAGAGCTGCGCTGTAACGTTAACTCAAAAGCGCCTCGACATGGCTGCAAACCGCACCACCTAGTGTGCTGTGATTGTAGCCGCCTTCCAGTGATGAGATGACCCGGCCTTGCGCATGCTGCCTTGCTACTTTCAAAATGAACTGCGTCATCCATGCATAGTCGGCATCGACCAGGCTCATGCCGGCCAGCGGGTCATCGGCATGAGCATCAAAGCCGGCCGAAACGTAAATGATTTCAGGACGAAACTGATTAAGTGCAGGCAAAAACTCCTGTTCAAACGCATGCTGGAACTCTTTGCGGCCGGATTTTGCAGGCAACGGGATGTTCAGCATGCTGTCGCTGCGCGTTTCTGCACCGCGGTGCGGGTAAAACGGGTGCTGAAAGGTCGAACACAGCATTACGCGCGGATCATTCTTGAAAATGTCTTCCGTACCATCGCCATGATGCACATCAAAATCAACGATCGCTGCACGCTTGATGTCGTATTTTTCAAAAGCATGTGCCACGCCGGCCGCAACGTGGTTGAAGATGCAGAATCCTGCACTGTTGGCGCGTCCGGCATGGTGTCCGGGTGGCCTGATGCAGCAGAAAGCATTGACTGCCATGCTGCGCATGACTAAGTCGGTCGCAAACACCACAGCACCGCTTGCATGCAGTGCTGCCGACAGGCTCATCGGCCCCATCGCAGTATCGGGGTCAAGCCTTACCAAACCTGCTTTGGGTGACAGCGAGCGTATCATCTGAATATATTCGCTGCTGTGTACACGCTGCAGTTCCCTGTCTGTGGCAGGCGGCGCTTCGTAAATATCCAGTTTCTGGTAGATCCCTTTTTTCACAAGGGCATTTTTGATTGCGTTAATCCTGGCAGGGGATTCAGGGTGGTTGCCATCCATCACATGCAGCAAGGTATCCGGGTGTGAGATGAATGCGGTCTTCACGATGTTTAATCAGAGATTTCGGTACGCAGCATTTTATAAATCGCCAGCCTTTCCGGGGAGATATTACCGGCGGCAGCCGCTGCAATAACAGCACAGTCCGGTTCCTGTAAGTGTTTACAGTTATTAAAGCGGCACTTGCCTAAAAATGGCCTGAATTCGATGAAGGCATGTTCAAGTTCATCGGTACTTAAATGGTGCAGGCCAAATTCCTGCAAACCGGGTGAATCAATCAGGATGCTTTCAGTATCGAGATGGTACAGGTGGGCGGCTGTCGTCGTATGTTTGCCGCTATCAAGCACTGTGCTGACTTCCTGTGTGCGTACAGATTCGTTTGGCAATAATGCGTTGATCATGGTGGACTTGCCCATGCCGGACTGGCCTACCAGAATGCTGACCTCACCCTGTAAATAAGGCCTTAGTTTAGAAATGTCTTCTTTAGCGGAGAGCGGTAACACCTGGTAGCCTAGCGTTGTGTAAAGCGTCAGTCTTTGTTTTGCATTGTCGTTGTCGGCCAGGTCACATTTGTTCAGCACGATCAATGCTTTGATTCCGGCGGCTTCGGCTGCGATCAGGCAGCGATTCAGCAGTGCTTCATAAAAACTGGGCTGTGTAGCGAGCACGATAATGATCTGGGTTACATTGGCTGCGAGCGTTTTGCTTTTAAAGGCATTGCTGCGGTAAAGCAGGGTCGTGCGCGGCACAATGTTTTCGATGACACCTTCACGCTTGTCTGTGAGTTTTACCGTGACATGGTCACCGCAGGCAACGTCGGTCTTTTTACCGCGTGTTACACAGCTGATGCGTTGTTTGGTTTCAGTCAGTTCTACTTTATAGCGTTTGCCATAAGCTGCCACTACTGTGCCTTGCAAGTCGCTCTGCGCTTGCGTGTTTTCGGGTGATTGCACTGGTTGATTATTCAGTAAATTTGTAATAGGTCTGGTTGAGGTATTTTGCAACATTGAGTTCTTCGTCTTCAAACCATTTTAAACCCAACATGGTGTTGCAGTTACGAATCTGTGCGACCAGGCCTTTAGCTGTTTGAACCTTACGGTAGTCACGCGTGTAAATTGCCGAGCCATCGCCGCCATAGCTTGAAGCGTGGCAGCTGATACAGTTTTTTTCAACCAGCGCTTTACCTGCGTTCGCATCAGCAGCCTTGAAAGGTTCTGCCTGAGCATAGCCATTGATGAGCAGCAAGCCAGCGATTAAGCATAGTGGTTTCATATACAACGCCTTTTTAGCAGTAGATTAGCTAGTATACGCCGCTAATTTTGAAATTCTAATACTCGCAGGCGGATGCGAGTCATAAAAAGCGGAATGCAGCGGATCCGGCGTTAAAGTTGAAGCATTGTCACGGTAAAGTTTCACCAGTGCTTCTACCAGGCATTTGGCGCTTGCATGTTTTGCAGCGTAATCATCGGCCTCGAATTCATTTTTACGTGAGTAGCTCGCCATGAGCGGGCGCAGCAGGAACAGGAATACCGGTGATACGAGCAAAAATAACAATAAAGCCATGTAATGACTTGCCTGGTCAATGCCCAGGCCTGCATAGAACCAGTCCTGATTCATGAGCCAGCCCAATAAGGCCAAACCCAGGAAGCTTACAAAAAACATCAGCGCAATACGTTTGATGACATGGTGGTGACGGAAGTGGCCAAGCTCATGAGCAAGTACAGATTCAATTTCATCAGCATTGAGCCTTTCCAGCAGTGTATCAAAAAACACAACGCGTTTGGAGGCACCAAAACCGGTGAAGTAAGCATTGCCGTGGCTGCTGCGGGCAGAGCCATCCATCACAAACAGGCCTTGTGATTTGAAGCCGCATTTTGTGAGCAGGGTTTCAATCCGCTGCTTCAGTTCCACATCAGCCAATGGCGTGAATTTGTTGAAGAAAGGAGCAATATATGTCGGGTAAACCGCGAGCATCAGAAGATTGAATACACTCCATATAATCCACAGGTACAGCCACCAGTAACTGCCTGCGCCCTGCATCAGCCACAAGGCGGCAAACAGGATAGGTGCGCCGAGCAGCACGCCTACCACTGTGTGTTTGACGAGGTCGCTGTAGAACATGCTGCGCGTCATTTTGTTAAAACCGAATTTTTCATCGACGGTGAATGTTTTGTAATAGTCAAAGGGAATATCAACCAGGCTGCTGACAATCATGGCGCTGCAGATCACCAATGCCCCGCGTGCGATTTCATGCGCCGGCAACAGGTTGCGCCAGATTTCATCAATGAGCTGCAGACCGCCGCCTACTGTGAGCAACGCCAGCAATACCGCCTGTGCAACGGCTTCTGTAATGACCAGTTTTGTTTTTGCATTGGAATAATCAGCGGCTTTCTGATGGGCTTCGAGCGAAATGCTGCCGCTGAAGGCTGGCGGTACTTCACTGCGGTGTGATTGCACATGTGTAATGTGGCGGTTGCCAAGCCAGATGCGGATTCCGGTCGTAAATGCCAGCAGGGTTACAAAAGTAAGAGTCAGTGTATAAGCCATCTTTATGTATTTCGTAAAATTGATTTCGGTTAATATTATGTATTGTGAAGCATTTTAGATACGATGGTTCACGCAGTTTGCTTTACAACGCTAATTTTAATGGAAATCATGATGACAGCATCAACCAATGGAACGAATCAGAATAATTTAATTTGGCTGGATATGGAAATGAGTGGTTTGCTACCTGATTCAGACCGTATTCTGGAACTGGCGGCAGTGGTGACTGATGCAGAACTCAATGTGCTGGGCGAATCGCCGGTTTTTGTTGTGCATCAAAGTGACGCCGTGCTGGATGGCATGGATGCCTGGAACAAGGGAGCGCATGGTCGCTCCGGCCTGATTGACAAAGTAAAGGCCTCAACCCTGACTGAAGAGGATGCATCAGCACAGATGATTGAGTTTCTGAAGCAGTTTGTACCAGCGGGAAAATCACCGATGTGCGGCAATTCCATCTGCCAGGACAGGCGCTTTATGGCACGTTATATGCCGCAGCTGGAAAGTTATTTTCACTACCGCAATCTGGATGTGAGTGTGTTTAAAGAGCTGGCGCGCCGCTGGAAGCCTGAAATCTACTCCGGGTTCAAAAAAGCGAGCAAACATGAAGCGCTGGCTGATATCTATGAATCCATCGATGAGCTTAAATATTACCGTGAACATTTTATTGTTAAATAGGTAATGGTGTTAAGTTGTGCAACGGCTAAAAAAGAAGGCGTCCATGTCAGTAGACGCCCGAAGGGAGAAAAGCAATAATTTGGAGAAGCACTAGGCTTAATTTTAATTAAGCATTAACTATGCCAAGCTAAATCTTCCAAATATTGTATTTCTCACTGCCTTTTGGCGATTGATTGTTCAATGACGATTTAAATCAATCCTTGATACACGGCAAGGTATTCCAGGGCGCTTTTGTCCCAGCTCAGGTTCTGTGACATGCCGGTTTGCTGAATCTGCTGCCAGGTATCTTTGTCATGCCGGTACATCTCTACAGCACGTCTGATACAGGCTATCAGGCCATCCGCACTTGCTTCGACCATGACAAAGCCATTTGCGGTCTTGTTCGCAATATGGGCAGGGTTGCTGTCTATAATCGAGTCAGCCAGCCCCCCGGTGGCATTGACGATAGGCGGTGTACCGTAAGCTAGCCCATATAGCTGGTTCAGGCCGCACGGTTCAAACCGTGAAGGCATGATGAACATATCAGAGCCTGCCATAATCTGGTGTGAGAGCGGTTCGTTATAACCTATGGTGACACTGGCGCGCCCCGGGTTGTGAATGGCAATATTCTGGAACGAGGCTTCTAGCCCCATTTCACCGCCGCCGAGCAGTGCAAACTGGCAGCCCTGGTCTATTAAGGATTGTAAATGCGGCACCAACATGTCCAGGCCTTTCTGATGCGTCAGCCGACTCACGACGCCCAGCAATGGTGCATGTGCGTCAGTATCGAGCCCAAGACTCTGTTGCAATACCGCCTTAACCTGTTGCTTGCCAGTCAGATTCTGGCTGCTGTAGTTTTTGCTGAGGTATTTGTCGTGTTCTGGGTTCCACTCTTCTGTTTCAATTCCGTTGAGTATGCCCTTAATCTCGTCACTGCGCTTTGACAGCAGGCCTTCAAGGCCAAAGCCAAAGGCTGCGGTCTGAATCTCTTTCGCATAGCGGGGGCTGACTGTGGTGATGGCGTCTGCGTAAAAAATACCTGCCTTCAGGAACGAGAGCTGGCCATGATATTCAAAACCTTCAATTGAAAATCCTGTGCTGGGCAACCCCAGCGATGTGACCCAGTTTGGCGTGTAGCAGCCCTGAAAAGCCATGTTGTGCAGGCTGATTACCGATTTAGCCCGGCTATGTTCCGTGAGCTTCATGTAAGCCGGTGCCAGGCCTGTCTGCCAGTCATTGCAATGTACAATATCCGGCTGCCAGTCTGCGATTGGAGAGTGCCCGCTGGCAAGTATCGAAGCAACTTTGGACAGCACGCCAAAACGTGCCGGATTATCCTGCCATTCCAGCCCATTTTGGTCCGCGTACGGGCCGCCGCTGCGTTCATATAACGCAGCTGACTTAATCACAATCACTTTTAAATTGGTGTCTTTAATGGTGCCGAGCAGCAGTTCTGCATAGTCAACATGGGGTAAATTCTGGAGCGTGCCAATAGCCTGCAGGTTGATCAGTTGATCCAGAACAGCAGGGTAGCCAGGTATTAAGATGCGGATATCAACGCCTAATCGTTGCAATGCATTTGGCAATGAGCCGCTCACATCAGCCAGGCCTCCGGTTTTAATCAGGGGAAAAACTTCTGAGCTGACAAATAGTACTTTCATTGGCATGATTTTCTCGCTAAAGTTCTGTGAATGCTTACAACGCTTGATTGGCGTCTATAATTCTACTATATGAAACATATTGGTGCGGCTACAAGATGAATCCTGTGATAAGTTTTATAAACATATTAGCAATCGGTGCTGGTGCGGCGCTGGGTGCCTGGTCAAGATGGGGGCTTGGTTTGGCCTTGAATACGATATTGCCTAATTTTCCTCTTGGTACGTTTGCTGCCAATTTAATCGGAGGTTTGCTGATGGGCGTGGCGATGGGCTTGATCGGTATCGGCAGCCTGGATAGTGCCAGCCTGCGGTTGTTTGTTACCACCGGGTTTCTGGGTGGCCTGACTACGTTTTCAGCATTTACCGGAGAGAGCCTGGCGCTGCTGCATAAGCAAGAATACGCACTGGCAATGCTGCATACCTGCGGTCATGTGTTTGGTGCATTGCTGATGGCAGCAGCAGGTGTTGCTTTTATTGAATATTTAAAACATTAAGTTGCATCCCCGGAATTTTATTGCATATTTTGAGTCTAGTAGCTGTATGCAATAAACTTAGCGAGTCAATATGAGCCAATTTCAAAGTGTATTAAAACTTGGTCAGCAGATCGTGTTATCAACAATCTTATTAACGGTGACGCATATGGCAAATGCTGCGTGTTCTGAACTCTACAACCATCAGTTTACAACCTTGCAGGGTGACAAAATTAACCTGTGTGACTATCAGGATAAGCCGATTCTGGTCGTGAATACAGCAAGTAAATGTGGTTTTACGCCGCAGTTTGAGTCATTGGAAGGGCTTTACAGCAAATATAAAGACAAAGGCTTGCTGGTGATTGGTTTTCCATCCAATGATTTCAGGCAGGAGCTGAGCGATGACAAGCAGATTGGTGATTTCTGCAAGCAGACTTATGCGGTCAAGTTTCCGATGATTACTAAAACCTCAGTAAGCGGTGCCAATGCAAATCCTTTTTATAAGCAGCTCAAGGCCAGGACAGGCCAGGCGCCTAGCTGGAATTTCTTTAAATATGTCATTTTGCCTGGCGGCAAGGAGGTTTATGCCTACACAAGTGATGTGAAACCTGATGCAGCTGAGATTATGGGTAAAATTAAACCGGTTTTGAAGTAAAGTTATTCAAGATTCTGGACATAAAAAATGGAACGCAAAGTTCCATTTTTTATGTCTGCCAGATGGATATTTGTTCAGCCGGCACCATTGGATTTTTTGTTTGGATGCCGGATTTTTTCGATGATGATAGCAGAAAGCTCTTCAACCGAACGGCTGGTGGAATCTGCCCAGGTGATGCCGGCATTACGCATCAGGTTCTCAGCAGTAGCGATTTCTTTGCGGCAATTATCCAGCGAAGCGTAAAAGCTGCCGGATCTACGCTCATTGCGCACGGCATGCAGACGTTCCGGCTTAATGGTCAAGCCGAAGATTTTATCGATATGCTTGTTGAGTACTTCCGGTAAATGGCCGCGTTCAAAGTCTTCAGGGATCAGCGGATAGTTGGCCGCTTTGACACCGAATTGCATGGCAAGGTAAACGCTGGTTGGCGTCTTGCCGCAACGGGATACGCCGATCAAGATTACTTCTGCCTGCTCAAGGCCATTGTTGGTCATGCCATCATCATGATTAAGCGTAAAATTTACGGCTTCCATGCGGTCGTTGTAGCTGCTGCCCATGACACTGTGTGCGATACCGGCGCCGGTCAGCGGCGGCTGGTCGAGTTCTACGCCAAGTGGGTCAATGAACGTAGTAAACAGGTCGATAAAGTAGGCGTTGGACTGCTTGATCATGTTACGCAGGTTTAAATCACCTAAGGACATAATCACCACCGGGCGTCCGCCGTCGGTCTGTTCAGCGCGCAGTATTGCTTCCTGTGCCAGTTTGATTCTTTCCGGCGTATTGGTGAAAGGCAGGCGCTCCTGGGTAAAGTGCGTGTTTGGAAAGTGTTCCAGCAATTTACCCAAAGAACCTGCAGTGATGCCAGTACCATCAGAAATAAAGAACGCGGTGCGGTTTATCATGCTCTGTTATCCAAATCCTGAATGGTCCGGGTTGTACAATAAAAGCTTATTTTTTAGTCAGTCTCTGCCATGTGGCAACCACAGTGTCAGGGTTCAATGATACGGATTGGATGCCTTCAGCAACCAGCCATTCAGCGAAGTCTTCATGGTCTGACGGGCCTTGACCACAGATACCTACATATTTACCAAGACGGTTGCAGGTGCTGATCGCCATTTTGAGCAATACCTTTACTGCATCGTTACGCTCATCAAAGCCATCTGCCAGAATGCCGGAGTCACGATCCATGCCTAATGTTAGCTGGGTCAGGTCGTTGGAACCGATAGAGAAGCCATCGAAGTATTGCAGGAACTGTTCAGCCAGTAATGCGTTAGATGGTATCTCACACATCATGATCAGGCGTAAGCCATTCTCACCGCGTTTGAGGCCGTTAGCAGCCATGATATCGGTTACGGCTTTCGCTTCATCCAATGTACGCACGAAAGGCAGCATCAATTCAACGTTAACCAAACCCATTTCATCGCGCACTTTTTTCATGGCTGCACATTCCATGGCAAAGCACTCTTTGAAGTCTTCTGCCATGTAACGCGCCGCACCACGGAAACCAATCATCGGGTTTTCTTCATCCGGTTCGTAAATCTCGCCGCCAACCAGTTTTTTGTACTCGTTAGACTTGAAGTCAGAAGTACGCACAATCACTGGTTTTGGGTAGAACGCCGCAGCAATCGTAGCAACGCCTTCGGCAACTTTATCGATATAGAATTGTTTAGGTGATGCATAGCCGCGTGCACGGTTTTTTACGATAGTTTGCACTGCAGTCGGCATTGCATCTACATTCAGAATGGCTTTCGGGTGAATGCCAACCATGTTATTGATTACGAACTCCAGACGGGCCAGGCCAACACCGTCATTTGGAGTCTGTGCAAAGCTGAACGCCATGTCCGGATTGCCTACGTTCATCATGATCTTGCATGGCGGTTTGGTGAGGGCAGCAGTTGCCTGCGTGTTGACATCATATTCAATCGCGCCATGGTAAACAAAACCTGATTCACCTTCAGCACAGGACACGGTAACGGTTTCACCTTCACGCAATACATCGGTTGCATTGACTGCACCTACAATCGCCGGAATGCCCAATTCACGCGCGATAATCGCTGCATGGCAGGTACGGCCGCCGCGGTTTGTCACCAGAGCGCTGGCACGTTTCATCACCGGTTCCCAGTTAGGGTCTGTCATGTCTGCCACAAGAACATCGCCTGGCTGTACCAGATGCATGTCAGCCGGATCCAGCACGATGCGAACTGGGCCTACACCCACTTTTTGGGTGACTGCGCGACCAACCACTAATGGTTTTTCGCTGTGTTTATTGAGCTTGAATGTTTCAGTGACGTTATTTGCTGCCTGCTGTGACTTAACAGTTTCCGGGCGTGCCTGCAAAATGTAGAGTTTGTTATCAATGCCGTTTTTGCCCCACTCGATATCCATAGGACAGCCGTAATGCGCTTCAATCTGCATCGCATAACGTGCGAGCTCTAGAACATCAGTGTCAGACAGTGAGTAGCGGTCACTCTCTGCCGGATCAACATCAACGGTGTGCGTGCTTTTGCCCGCGCGTGTCGCATCGCTGAATATCATTTTAATGAGTTTTGAACCCATAGTGCGGCGCACGATTGATGGTTTGCCTTGAGCCAGTGTTGGTTTGTGTACATAGAACTCGTCCGGGTTCACCGCACCTTGCACTACAGTTTCACCCAAACCGTATGATGAAGTGATGAATACCACATCTTTAAAGCCTGATTCCGTATCGATTGTGAACATCACACCGGCACAGCCGATATCACTGCGTACCATTTGCTGCACACCTGCTGAAAGCGCTACATCTGCATGTACAAAGCCCTTGTGTACACGGTATGAAATTGCGCGGTCGTTGTAAAGCGAGGCGAATACTTCCTTGATGGCATGCAGGATATTGTCTAAACCATGAATGTTCAGGAAAGATTCCTGCTGGCCGGCAAATGAAGCGTCCGGCAAATCTTCAGCAGTGGCTGACGAGCGTACTGCGAATGTAGCGTCTTTGCCTGATTTTTCGATCAGGATCTCGTAGTTTTCCTTGATGGCTTTTTCCAGTGCAGCCGGAAACGGTGCTTCCATAATCCATTCGCGAACTTTTTTACCGCAAATAGCCAATGCCTGTGTGTCATCTATGTTCAGGTTATCCAGCTCGGCATTGATTTTGTCATCAAGGCCATTCTGCGCCAGAAACTCACGGTATGCATCTGCTGTAGTCGCAAATCCGGTAGGGACGCGCACACCTTTTGCGGATAATTGTGAAATCATTTCGCCTAAGGAAGCATTTTTACCTCCGACAGAAGGCACATCTATATTGCGTAGATTTTCAAATGGAATAACGTGGGCTGACATGATAGTTCCTTAGATGTTCAAACGAGTAATTTGTTAATTCTTTTAGTCCGCTTTTAAAACATTTCGCAGAAAATATGTGAAATATACGTTTGAAAAGGGTAATTAAATAGTTGGTTTTTATTGTATAGGTCTTATTTTGCCTAATTATGCCGTGGTTGTCACCTGATAATGCTCAGATTAAATAAATCTTTTAGAAAAGCAAACGGCTGAAATCACTTAATTGTGATTCATTTTACGATGGCAGATTACGTTATATGAAAATAATGTACTGTCAGCTAAAATATAGGTGCATAAAATGAAACAATACTCAATATAATGCAACATTTTAATTCATATAACCTGCCTGTCTGGCACCGATGGTAATTGGAAAAGTAATGACTGCGAGAATGAAGGTGCGTTGCAGCGGACGTCTGCACATGGGATTTTTTGACCTGCATGGCGGTGTAGGACGGAAATTTGGCAGTATAGGTTTGAGCCTGGATGAACCATCGCTGGCGATTGAGGTAAGAGCTGCCGAGCGACTGAATGTCACAGGTGAGCCGGCCGTGCCCGGTACCGTGCTGGCAAAAGCATCCGCAATTGCGCAGCAGCTGATCACCAGGCTTGATTTGGCCGGCGGCATTGATTTGCATGTCAGTCAGCATATACCTGAGCACGCAGGGTTGGGCTCAGGAACGCAGATCGCGCTTGCAGTAGGCGCTGCGATCAGCCATTTATACCATCTTGATTTAAGCGCAAGGAAAATTGCTGAGCTTGCCGGGCGTGGCAGACGCTCCGGCATTGGCATAGCCGCTTTTGATCATGGCGGTTTGCTGATTGATGGTGGACGCGTCACCTCGCCCGACTCTAATGCTGTGCCGCCTTTGCTGGCAAGATACCCATTTCCGGAAGACTGGACGATATTGCTGGTTTTTGATGCGACCCAGCCAGGTATTCACGGCGAGCAGGAAAAGCTGGGTTTTAATCAATTGCCGGTTTTTTCCGAGAATCTGGCGGCACATTTATGTCGCCATGTGCTGATGCAGGCAATGCCGGCGATGGTCGAGAAGGACTTAACGGCATTCGGGCATGCCATACAGGTATTGCAGCAGCATGTTGGCGATTATTTCGCGCCGGTACAGGGCGGTCGTTACGCCAGTAAGCTGGTGGGCAGTGTGCTGCATTACCTGCAGCAAGCCGGCGTAGCATGCTTTGGACAAAGCTCATGGGGCCCAACCGGTTTTGCCGTGTTTGAGAACAGCATTACTGCCACCCGATTCGCACAGCAGCTGCAAGCGAAATTTACTGACCAGGCGTTGTCCTGGAAAATCTGTAAAGCCAATAACCAGGGAGCGGATTTGTCGTTCCGGATTTAAAGGATTTGGCTTCAAAGCCCGGGTTAAATATTTCAGAGTTAAGCCAGGCAGGTTTTTAATTAACTATATCTTAAGGTTGTTACCATGGAAAAACCCAGCATTCTGCATTTGTTCACGGCGGCCAAAAATGCCAGCCCCTTTGATGTCAATATGGCCTTTGACGCAGGTTTCGATAAAATCATGCCGTATACCGATGTTGAATTGACTGAGGTGGCCGGTCTGACGCAGGATGCGATTTTTTCGCGCAGCCCGTCAGGCGTGAAGCGTGAAGGCATATTTATCGGCGGACGTGACATAGATCTTGCTATGCAGATGTTGAAAGCAGCTAAAAACGCCATGTTTTCCCCGTTTGCCTGTTCGGTTTTCGCTGATCCATCCGGCGCATTCACGACTGCAGCAGCGATGATCGCAAAAGTTGAACTGCACCTGAAAGCCAGGTTCGGCGAGGATTTAAGCGCCAAGACACTGAGTGTGTTCGGCGCTACCGGGCCTGTAGGCGGTTGTGCCGCGATTATAGCGGCCAAACAAGGCGCCAATGTGCAGTTGGTTGCACACAATTCGGTCGCAAGGGTTGAGGCAAAAGCCCAGGCCTGGAACAGTGAGTATCAGATTAATCTGCAAGTGGTTGACGGCAGCAGCGAGGAAAAGAAAACCGATATTCTGGCACAGGCGGATATTGTGGTCAGTGCGGCGGCGGCCGGAGTTCAGGTAATCAGCCTGCAACAGCTAACACAGGCTAAACGCCTGAAAATCGTGGCAGATGTGAATGCAGTAGCGCCTAATGGGGTGCAGGGCGTTGATGTAAGCCATGATGGTATTCAGGTAGCTGGTACTGATATTTACGGCATTGGTGCACTAGCGATTGGCCAGCTTAAATATGCAACACAGCATGCGTTATTAAAGCAAATGCTGCCGCAGGATCAGGATAAGCCGCAGGAAAAAATCAAGTATATCGAGTTTATGGCGGCATTCAATCTGGCACGCGAATTATCAAAAAATCAATCCTGATCATCGCGCTGTCAGCGCGTCCCTTTGTCGAGGCAGCTGTAAAAGCCGGGTATGCCGTTACGGCAATAGATGCATTTGCCGATATGCAGACTCTGGCGCTGGCTGAAAAGTCGGTGGTTGTCGGGTATGGCCGTCATGGCTTTGATGCCGAAGCGCTGATGGCAGCCCTTGCCACCTGTAATTTAAGCCAGTGTATCGGCTTTGTTTACGGCAGTGGTTTTGAGGGACAGCCGCAGATTCTGGCTCAAGTGTCTGAGCAACTGCCGTTGATCGGTAACTTGCCTGATACGGTTGCAGCGATTAAACACCCGGCTACTTTTTTTGCGGCATTGCGGCGCTTAAATATCCATCACCCCGATGTGCTAAACTCACTGCCAGAAAAACATTCAGATGATTATCTGATTAAGACTGGCGGCGGCAGCGGCGGTACACATATACGTGCCGCCAGCCACCTGATGCCTTTGCTGGATGAAAGTGATTATTATCAGCGGAAGATTGAGGGCTATTCAGTATCACTATTGTTTTTAGCCAGTCAGCGCGGTATTGAAGCGATTGGTTTTAACGCGCAGTGGCTGAGCCCATCAATAGATGCTCCGTATCGTTACGGCGGCGCTGTCAGCAATCCGGTCTTGCCGGACGGTGTTCAGGATCAGTTGGTGCATGCGGCTGAAAAACTTGCGAATGAATTTGGCTTGGCGGGCTTGAACAGTATCGATGCGATTGCGGTAACAGCCAATGCCGGTAATACTCTAAGGGACGATAGTCAGGTGTTTGTACTTGAAATCAACCCCAGGTTAAGTGCAACAGTGGATTTATATAATGATGCTAACCTGTTTGAACTGCATGTACAGGCATGCCAGAATTCGTATCCACAAATCGAGAATAATATGTATCAGGCTAGCCGGCAATGCAATGCCCATGCAATTGTATATGCTGCTGCAGAATTAAAGCTTGCGGCACCTGTGTCATGGCCGGGTTGGGTGACGGATGTGCCGGCATGCAGTCAAAATGTCATTACCATCTCGGCTGGTGATCCTGTATGTACAGTGCTTGCCTGTGCCGGTAATGCTGATGCAGCGAAAAAATTAGCGCATAGCAGGGTCGAAACCATGCAAAGTTTATTACAATCACTTAATCAAACTTCTGCTGTCGGGGATTGCAATTGCTTCTCCGCGCAGGATCACCAATCAAATAAATGTTTGGCAGTAAAAAAAGGATAAAACGTGCAAAACACACAGGCATCACAATCATCAACAAAACAGGCAAGTGTGAATCTGCTTGCTGCGCCGTTGATTAACCAGTTATTGCAGCAAGCGGATCATTTGCAGCTTGGTGTGTCCAGACATGAAGCCGGCTGCATTATTGTTGATGCCGGTATTCAAAATGCGGGCTGCGCTGAAGCAGGCAGGCTGATCGCTGAAATATGCATGGGCGGCCTGGGCCGTGTTACCTTGCAGGCGGATGATCGCTTTGCAGGTTGGGCAGATGCAGTTGCGGTGACTTCCTTTGAGCCTGTGCTGGCATGTCTTGCCAGCCAGTATGCAGGCTGGGCACTCAGCCATGAGAAATTCTTTTCACTGGGCTCTGGGCCAGCGCGCGCATTAGCACAGCGCGAAGACTTATTCAAAGAGCTGGCCTATACGGATAGCGCTGCCAGTACCTGCATCGTGCTTGAAACCGACAAAATACCGCCAGTGCAGGTGATTGAGAAGATTGTACGCGATACAAAAATTCCCGCCGAGCATTTGACCGTTATTTTAACGCCAACCACCAGCATTGCCGGTGTGGTGCAGATCGTGGGTCGCGTGCTTGAAGTAGCATTGCATAAAGCGCATACATTGCATTTTTCGCTTGAAAATATAGTCAGCGGTACCGGGCTGGCCGTACTGCCGCCGGTCGCCAAGGATTTTATGACCGCAATGGGTCGCACCAATGATGCGATTCTGTTTGGCGGGGATGTGCACCTGCAGGTGCGCGGCGACGATACGGTTGCGGCTCAACTGGCGGCAGACCTGCCAAGCAGCGCTTCAAAAGATTATGGCAAAACTTTTGCAGAGGTGTTCAAGTTCTACGAGATGGACTTTTATAAGATTGACCCGATGCTGTTCAGCCCGGCCAAAGTGACCGTGACCAACGTAGATACCGGTAATGTGTTTGAAGGCGGCTACCTGAATGCCGAGCTCATCAATCTTTCATTCTCATGAGTCGCCTAGGTTAGCTGCGTGCGCATCCCTATATTTACTGACGATGCCGGCTGGCAAGGCGCCCAGCTCAGGCAGGCTTTTGCCGCGCGCGGCATAGAGGCGGTTTTTGTCTCGTTGCAGGATTGTGTGATCGATCTGGCACAGCAAACCCCGGATATTCAGATTCCGCATTTCGAAACCCGGCCACTGGCTGCTTTTGTACGCGGCGTTGCCGGCGGCACTATGCAGCAGGTAATTACGCGCCTGAATGTACTGCATATGCTAACGTGGCAGGGGGTGCGCATCTACAATCAGGCTCAGGCGATAGAACGCACGGTGGATAAAGCCATGACCAGCTTTCTGCTGCGTATGCATGGAGTGTCGACTCCGGCAACCTGGGTGTGCGAATCAAGAGCGCAGGTAGAAGCTGTTCGCCGACAGGCTGCAAGCAACGCGCAGCAGCTGGTACTTAAACCTTTATTCGGTTCGCAGGGGCAAGGGGTGCGTAAACTGCTGCGTGATGAGCCGCTGCCGGTGCCCATGCAGCAATATGTGGACGGTGTTTACTATCTGCAGCAACTGATAGAGACTGCTGATAAACCGCATGACTATCGTGTATTCGTGGTGGGCGGAAAAGTCGTTGCCGCGATGAAGCGCCTGGGTGAGAGCTGGGTCAATAATGTCGCGTCCGGCGGGCGCTGCGAAACGATACAGCCCAGCCCTCAGATGCAGGCGTTAGCTTTAAAAGCGGCACAGGCCGTGGATATTGATTATTGTGGCGTGGATATTATCCAGGCCACAGATGGCAGCCATTATGTGCTGGAAGTGAACAGTATTCCGGCCTGGCGTGGTTTGCAGGGCGTGACGGATCTTAATATCGCAGAAGTGCTCGTCGATGATTTTTTATATAAATCCGGCATGGATGCGCGCAGCGGCAAGGAAGCTTAATGGAATCAGGAAAATTCACTTCCGCACAGTTAGCCACCGCCTACAGGGCAGCCTGCATGGGCGAGTTGCAGGCTTTAAAACCGGGTAATGTACATGCATTTGCCGATGGACACGGCATGACAATACAGGACTTTATTCTGAGTGCGGACGTTACGGCCGATATGATGACACGTGCTGATTTAACCGTAGGTGAGCGTATATTCTATGCGGCAGAGGCTACCAACAAAGCGGTAGGACAGAATACCAACCTGGGTGTGCTGCTGCTGTGTGCGCCGATTATTGAGGCCGCATTGCATTTGGCAGCTGGCCAATCGCTGGCACGGCATTTGAATCAGGCCTTGTCTGCACTTACAGTCAGCGATGCCGGATACGTGGCAAAAGCAATCGTACTGGCTGGCCCCGCAGGATTGGGCGAGGCTGAGCAGCACGATGTGCATAAAAAACCAGATGTCAGCCTGCTGGAAATGATGCGCTCGGCCCAGGACAGGGATCGTATTGCATGGCAGTATGCCAACAGTTTTCAGGATATTATGGAATTTGGCATTACGCGCTATGCCGATGCCCTGGTCAAGTGGGGGAATCCGGCATGGTCTGCCACGGCTGTATACCTGTCTTTCCTGGCGCATTATCCTGATACGCACATTGTGCGTAAATACGGCGCAGCTTTTGCGGATAGTTTAAGACAGGAGGCTGCAGCGTTTGAGCAGATGCATATTGCTGCCGAAAATCCTAAGCTGGTGCAGAAAAAACTGCTTGACTGGGACGCATCGCTTAAGCAGCGCGGTATTAATCCGGGTACCAGTGCCGACCTTACTGTGGCTACACTTCTGGTAAGCGAGCTGCTTTAGCCGCATTGTGGTTGCGTGATGCTGGTTTTTAAGTCCGGATTTGCCAGCAAACCTGATGAAAGACAGCGTATTTAGACGTGGAATCAGGCAAATACTCAAATAACCGTTGTATAAACGAACACTAAAGCTGACTCATTTTGATTTACATTAAAATAATGACAATGATGACCATCTGTAAGGCGTGAATCCATAAAAAATATAGGGGTCTGAATGTTAAATCGTTTTGCTGTAATTTTATGCGGAGGTTCTGGCACACGGCTCTGGCCGCTGTCTCGATCGCTGAAACCGAAGCACCTGCTGCCGCTTAATGGGGACAGCACGCTCCTGCAGCAAACCGCAATGCGCATCCATTCCAAGGTCCCTGCCAGTCACCTGATTACGGTGACTCACGATAGTCATCGTTTCGAGGTCAAGGGCCAGTTGGCCGAGGTGCTGCCAGATGCAGTTCATGCCGTGATTGCCGAACCGGTTGCAAAAAACACTCTGCCAGCGGTTGCAATTGCGGTAAAGCGTATCTATGAAATTGATCCCAAGGCGATTGTCGGTGTTTTTGCCTCTGACCATGCGATTGATAACGAAGCGGCATTCCTGTCTGCATGGGATTCTGCTGAAATAGCGGCGGCAGAAGGCTACCTGACGCTTTTAGGCATTAAGCCTACGGAGCCTGCTACCGGCTACGGCTATATTCAGCCTGGTTCTGCTTTGCAGCTGGAGCAGGGCAGCCTGCCTATAGCCTCTGTCTTATCTTTTATAGAAAAGCCCGATAAACAGCATGCGGAGAAGTTCGTAGCAGCCGGATATTTGTGGAATAGCGGGATGTTCGTTTTTCGGGCTGATATTTTCATGCAGCTTCTGGCGCGCCATCAGCCGGAAATCTCGGCTGTTTTGGCAGGATTGAATGCAGGCAACCTGAAAGAGCAGTATGATTTTCTCCCCAATATTTCTATGGATCATGGCTTGGTCGAGCTTGCTGATAACGTTGCGGTCGTCCCGGTAGATATGGCATGGAGTGATCTTGGCAACTGGGAGTCTATTTACCTGCGCCACGCCAGAAATGATGATAATAATGTCATTCATGGCGATGTGGTAAGTATTGATACGCATGATAGCTTGCTGTGGAGTCAGTGCGGTGTAGTGACGGCACTGGGAGTCAGAAATCTTATTGTGGTCCGCACCGCAGATGCGACACTTATCTGTGACCGGAACTCTGCCGAGAATTTAAAGCTGCTTGTGGATGAAGTTAAATCACGATATTCGTCATTGGCTGAAACGCATCTTACCGTACAGCGACCATGGGGAACTTACTGTGTGCTTGGCGAGGGGCCGTATTTTAAAATCAAACGTATCGTGGTGAATCCACGCAGCAAGCTGAGCCTGCAGCTGCATCGGCACCGGAGTGAACATTGGGTTGTAGTGAGCGGCATAGCCAGGGTTATCAAGGAGGACATGGAATATATCGTTAATGTGAATGAATCCACTTATATACCGGCGGGCCACAAACACCGACTTGAGAATCCGGGTGATGCTGACCTGGTCATGATCGAGGTTCAGAGCGGTGCGTATCTCGGTGAAGATGATATTGTTCGATTTCAGGATCAATACGGCCGTGAATGATCCATAGAAGCCAGAGTATAATCCGTCAGTGATTTTGTTTTGACCCATATGCTGCTGTATTTTCAGCAGCTTTGGGTTGTTGGATTAATTTTATAGGGGTATTGAATGCGTGTTTCTAACCGAAAAAGAGTGATGGTGACCGGGGGGGCTGGTTTTCTGGGCTCGCATTTATGTGAGCGCCTGTTAAAAGAGGGCAACGATGTACTTTGTGTCGATAATTTTTACAGTGGCACTAAAGATAATATCGTGCATCTGCTCGGTAACCCGCATTTCGAATTGATGCGCCATGACGTGACGTTTCCGCTTTATATCGAAATTGACGAGATTTATAACCTGGCATGTCCGGCTTCACCGGTTCATTACCAGTGGGATCCGGTACAGACTACAAAAACCAGCGTACTCGGTGCCATCAATATGTTGGGGCTCGCTAAAAGAACCAAAGCTAAAATTCTCCAGGCATCCACCAGTGAGGTTTATGGCGATCCTGAAGTGCATCCGCAGAAAGAAGATTACTGGGGGCATGTAAACCCGATAGGGATTCGCTCCTGCTACGATGAAGGCAAACGCTGTGCCGAAACGCTTTTTTTCGATTACTACCGGCAGCATGATCTGGACATCAAAGTCGTGCGCATTTTTAATACCTACGGTCCGCGCATGCACCCGAATGATGGCCGCGTGGTCAGTAACTTTATCGTGCAGGCTCTGCGCGGTGAAGATATCACGATCTACGGTGATGGATCGCAGACCCGTAGTTTCTGTTACGTGGATGACCTGATCGAAGGCTTTTTGCGCATGATGGCAAGTGCCCATGAGGTGACCGGGCCGATTAATATAGGCAACCCCAAAGAATTTACGATCAGGCAGCTTGCGGAAACCGTATTGAAAATGGTCGGCGGAGAATCCAGGTTGATATTAAAGCCATTGCCGCAGGATGACCCGAAGCAGCGCCAGCCCGATATCACGGTTGCCAGAACTACCCTGGGTTGGGAGCCGCAGGTCGAGCTTGAAGCCGGCCTGCAAACAACAATCAGCTACTTCAAGGAATGTCTGGCACGATGAAACTGACGCAGCATCATTTGATTATTGTGACGCCTGTTTATGAGGATGTTGAGGCCAGCAGCCGCTTGTTCAGCGAGCTGTCGGATCAGTTCAAGCGTGACGTTTTTGTAGTGGCAGTGGACGATGGTTCGGTCAAGCAGCCTTTGGACATCCGCAGTCTGGAGCAGCCGGGTGTAGATGGTGTGGTGCTGAAGCTGCGGCGGAATGTAGGCCATCAGCGTGCAATTGCTATCGGCCTCGGGTATGTCTCGGAACACATCCAGCCCGGACAGAATGTAGTGGTGATGGATTCTGATGGTGAAGACATGCCGGCAACAATTGTCAGTTTACTGGAGCAGCTAAAAGCCGGTGATGTCGATCTGGTTGTGGCGCAGCGTAAAAGCCGGATAGAAACGTTTCGTTTCAAAGCATTTTACGCCGTGTATAAGTTGTTTTTCAGCATGATGACGGGACGCTCCATCAGTTTCGGCAATTTTATGGCGCTCAAAGCTGCCGCAGTTAAACGGCTGGTGGCAATGCAGGAACTGTCGATTCATGTTGCAGGTGCTGTACTGGCTTCAAAACTGCGTACTGCCGTATGCCCTCTGGATCGCGGGGAGCGTTATGCAGGGCAATCAAAAATGAACTTTGTCGGGCTGGTGCTGCATGGGTTCAAAGGATTGATGGTATTTGCGGAAGATGTGCTTGTGCGCGTGGGCATCGCCTGTGCCATGATTGCTGCCTTATCCGTGATTGGTGCTGTTGCGGCGGTTATACTTAAACTTCTTGGGTTTTCAACGCCGGGCTGGTTTTCTGTAGCGCTTGGCATATTGGTTTTAATGCTGTTGCAGACCGGTGCGCTGGCACTGATGACATTGATGCTGACCGGCGTGATACGCAGCGGAACCGTCACCACCGCGCTGGCTTATCACGACTTTGTAGAAAGCATTACCGAAACCGGTAGCGGCGTAGATCAAGCATGAACAGCCATAGCAAAGAACTGGTGCGTTATGTCATCAATGGCCTTGCCGCTACTATAGTACATTATGGTGTGCTGTCGTTTAACCTGCATGTGCTTGGCATGCACTCCGCAGGTGTGGCCAATCTGGCTGCGGCAACATTTGGCATCGCGGTATCTTTTCTTGGTAGCCGTTATTTTGTTTTTAGGCGCACTGATGAAGCCATACTGCCACAGGCGCTGAAATTCAGTAGCCTGTATGCGGCAATAGCCCTTGTGCATGGATTTGTGCTGTTGGTGTGGACAGACTGGCTGGGATTTGATTACCGGGCGGGGTTTTTAATTGCCACGGCATTTCAGGTGTCACTGAGTTATTTCGGTAACAAAAAACTGGTATTTAGCATATGAAGCTGATTCGCTCCGGTATGGCAACTTTTATTTTTGTGATGCTGCTACTGCTCATTTACTATGTGCACATTCGCTATTTCAGGGTCAATGTTGTTTTTTATGCGGCGATTGCTGATGCTTTGCTGGCAGCATTGATTACCGGTGTCATCCTGTTTATGGCTGACTGTTTCCAGCCGCTCAACCGGTTCGAGAAAATGCAGCTGGTCATTATCTGGCTGCTTGCAGGTTATGCATTTGCTATTTCAGTGCCTACTGTCATTGATCGTTCGCTGTCGTTTTACATACTGGAAAAACTCCAGCAGCGCGGCGGCGGTATCCGGCTTGATAGCTTTGAGCAGGTTTTTACCAAAGAGTATGTCAAAGAGCACCGCCTGGTAGATGTGAGGCTGACAGAACAGTTAGCCTCGGGAACTATCCAGATTGAGAATGGATGCGTGAAGCTGACTGATAAAGGTAAAAAGATTGCATCGTTCAGCCGCGCATTCCGTCAGAATCTGCTGCCCAAGCAGCGTTTGCTGATGGGGCAGTATACGGATGACCTGACAAATCCATTTAAACACAGCGCGCCAGAAAGTGATTATTCATGCCGGTAAACAAGCAGGCAGCAAGGATTGATTAATGCCTTGCTGAGGCTGGCAGAGTTGCATTCGAGTGAACTCCAGATAAGCGAAAATCACAACATGTCCCATCGAAAAAGCATTTAATGTATGCCTGCTAGTTATATGCAATTAATCAAAAAGTCAGCCGTTTTCTGGAGTCTATTTGCGGTCGCATTGCTTGCTGTACCCTACACGCAGCTTGACCATATGCTCCTGATGCCCGGAGACATAGGGGATAGCCGTTTAAATAATTATTTTCTGGAAAATATTTACCAATACATTCAGGGTAACTCGCCCTCGCTGGTGCATTTAAGTTTCTTTTATCCGTTTCCCTATGTGCTGGGTTTCAGTGACAACCATTTCGGATCTTCACCTGCCTACCTGATTCCTCGGGTCATTACCGGGCAAGCTGATACGGCTTTCCAGATATGGTATCTATTCGGTTATTTTGCTAATTACATGGCCGCTTACTATGCACTTCGCAAGCTGGAAGCCAGTGTATTTGCGGCAGCTGTCGGTGCTCTGGTTTTTGCGTTTGCACTGCCCGTAACCGCGCATTCCGGTCATGCGCAACTGCACTACAGATTCGGTGTTCCGCTATCGATAGCAATGTTCATTCATTTTCTGGATAGAAAAGATTGGCGGTATTTCGCAGTAGCTGCGGCATGGCTGGTCTGGCAGTTTTATTGCACGATATACATCGGTTTTTTTCTACTGCTCATGCTCGCAGCAATCACTTGTGTTTATGTGTTCAGATCATTAAACGACGGCACCGGCGGCCTTAAAACAATAAGCGCTGCTTTTGCGAATAAATTGACGCAGCTGTCTTATGCTGAAAAAACTGAACTTGCCATTATTTTTGCAGTTCTGTTTCTTTTCACGGCACTGCTTTTTTATCCGTATTTGCAGGTCAGCGTTCTCTATGATGCCAAAAGACACTGGAATGAGATATCGACCATGATGCCCAGGTTGCAAAGTTACTTTCTGGATGACCATTCTACGCTGTGGGCATCACAGTCGCGGATATTTTCTGGCCTCCCGATGCGCCATGAGCATCAGATGTTCGTCGGTGCTGTTCCTATGCTATTGGCAATCAGCGGGTTTCTGCTCGGGCGCAGGCAAAGCAAGGGTTTGGCATTTCCGCTGGTTAGCGGCTCGCTGATTTTGCTGCTGGTGTTGACACTCTCTATTGGCGGTGTGAGTTTATGGTATTTTTTTACAAAACTTCCGTTAGCTTCTGCCATACGCGCTATGACGCGAATCATTTTAGTGTTTTTATTTCCGGTGGCTTATTTGAGTGCTGTTGCAATAGACAGGCTGAGATCGCAGCCAAATTGGCCGCGCAAGTTAGTGTTTATGGTGATTCCGCTGTTAGTGTTTGAATTTTCAGCCATTCCGCCGGGCAGTTCTTCTAAAGCAGAGTGGCGTAATCGGTTAGCGGCCAGCGAACGTGCCATGCCGACTGACCTTGTGCCAGGTTCTATACTGTTTTATGCGCAGACTGGTGAGACCTTTTATGCCGATGAAATTGATGCGATGTGGACAGCTTTGAATCATGGCTTACCGACGCTCAATGGATATAGTGGTTTATATCCACCCGGTTATTCTGTAGAGTTCGGTAATGATTGTGCCGAGTTACCGCAGCGCATTCGGCAGTATCTGGGTTTTATCGGACAGCTTGATGATCATGAGGCCTATTTAAGCTTATTGCGACGCGTAGTACCGGTCGGTTTTTCCGGCTGTGATGCAGATAAGTTTGCTGATCGGTCTTATACCGCTTCCAACCGGGTATACAGTGCGGATGAACTGAGGCATCTGTCTTTGGAATATGCGGGGCGTGGCAGATCCGCAGGTAAAACGTTTGTGGATATAAAAATTATCAATAGCGGTAATCAGACGGTATCTGCTGCCTCTGCCGTCAACAAGCCGGTGCGTTTGTCATGGCGGGTGATTGATGCCGATGGCAGACCGTTATCAGGATGGGATACGCGGAAAAGCCTGCCTTATGATATACCTGCCAATGGCAGCGTTAACGTGAAGATACCCGTTCATGCGGAGTTAACCGGGCGAGGACGTAAACTGCAGCTGTCTATCGTTCAGGAGTTTGTATTCTGGGGGCATGATGTAGGCATTCGTCCGTTAGAGATTGACTGGGCGACAGAATAAACAGAATAATATGTTGCTGCCGAAGCAGCACAATTGTGTTTGGATTTTAGTGAGGGGAATAATAAAAATGAAAATAGCAATAGCGGGAACCGGATATGTAGGCATGTCGAATGGCGTGTTGTTGTCACAGCACCATGAAGTGGTGGCGCTCGACATCATTCCTGAAAAGGTCGCCATGATTAACCGCAAGCAGTCGCCTATCGTTGATTCGGAGCTTGAAGACTATCTCAAAAACAAGCCACTGAACTTTCGGGCTACCTTGGATAAACACGAGGCATACACCGGCGCGGATTATGTGATTATTGCTACGCCGACAGATTACGACCCTGAAACCAATTATTTCAATACCCGCAGCATTGAGGCTGTTATTCGCGATGTCATGGCGATCAATCCCGATGCCGTGATGGTGATAAAATCGACAGTTCCGGTTGGTTATACGATTGCGACTAAACAGGCACTGGGCTGCGATAACCTGATTTTCTCACCTGAGTTCCTGCGCGAAGGGCGTGCGCTTTATGATAATTTGCATCCTTCGCGTATTGTGATTGGCGAGCGCTCCAAACGTGCGGAAATTTTTGCCGAACTGCTTCGGCAGGGCGCAGTCAAGCAGGAGTTAGAAGTACTTTTCACTGACCCGACAGAAGCCGAGGCGATTAAACTTTTCGCCAACACCTATCTTGCCATGCGGGTGTCGTATTTTAACGAGCTGGATACTTACGCACTTTCGCATGGGCTTGATACCAAACAGATTATTAACGGGGTCTGTCTCGACCCCCGTATCGGCAGCCACTACAATAATCCGTCCTTTGGATATGGCGGGTATTGCCTGCCTAAAGATACGAAACAGTTACTGGCCAATTACAGCAATGTGCCGCAGAACCTTATCCGGGCGATTGTTAATTCAAATACTACACGCAAGGATTTTATTGCCGAAGCCATCATCAAGCACAAGCCGCAGGTTGTCGGTATCTACCGGCTGATTATGAAAGCGGGGTCTGATAATTTCCGCGCTTCCAGTATTCAGGGCATCATGAAGCGTATCAAGGCAAAAGGCATAGAAGTCATTATTTTTGAGCCGGCGCTGGAAGAGAAAGAGTTTTTCCATTCCAAGGTTATCCATGACCTGCAGGAATTCAAAGCCAAAGCCGACATCATTGTGACTAACCGACGTTCAGATGAACTTGCCGATGTGAATGACAAAGTATTTACCCGTGATTTATTCGGCAGTGATTAATGCAGCATCCGCTGGTAACCGAATATCTTTAAACTTCAGCCGGTATTCATCTTGATATTGAAAGTGAACCATGCGGTTACTAACACAGGTATTCATTGAAATAGTGACGTTGTAAATATGAAAGTCATCCTATCAGTCGACCCGGTAAAGTATCCGCTCACGGGAATCGGCCGCTATACCTACGAGCTTGCCAGCAGGCTGCAGACTCATGAAGCGCTGGAGCTGCTGCTTTTATCTCATGACAGGTTTGTGTCCGAGCTGCCAGCTCACGCATTTAGCACAGCCAGTACCCCGGTGCACAAGCCGACCTTGCCTGATATGAAAAGCTGGCTGTATAAGCGCTTGCGTAAAAGCTATATTGCAGTCGAGGCTGCAAAGGCGATTAAAGATGTCATCAGCCGGCATGCACTGAACAAACATAAAGATGCGGTGTTTCATGGGCCCAATTTTTATTTAACCAGGTTTGACGGCCCCAGTGTAGCGACCTTTCATGATATCTCGGTCTTTACTTTTGCCCAGTATCATCCGCCGGAACGCGTCAGGTTCATGCAGCGCCAGATGAAGCTGGCAATGAAGCGCGCTTCAATGCTGATTACTGTGTCGGCATCCGCCCGAACCGAGGTTGCATCATACTTCGGCTATCCACTGGATAAAATACGTGCTATTCCATTAGCCTGTTCAGCCGATTTCCATCCCAGAAATGAAATGGAAACCAGCCCGATATTAAAACGCCACGGCTTGAAATATGGCGGCTATGCCTTGTTTACGGGCACGGTTGAGCCGCGCAAGAATATTGATGGCTTGCTGGATGCTTATTCAGCATTGCCGGAGGCCATGCGGCGAGAGTGGCCACTCGTGATAGCCGGTTTTCATGGATGGCAGAGCGAGAAGCTGCATCAACGTATCAAGGCTGCTGCAGATGCCGGCTGGGCACATTATCTGGGGTATGTTACGAATGAAGACCTGCCGTATTTATATGCAGGTGCGCGGCTGTTTGTTTTTCCTTCACATTACGAGGGATTCGGTTTGCCGGTGCTGGAATCGATGGCGAGCGGTGTGCCGGTAGTCTGTTCTGATTCATCTTCGCTACCTGAAGTAGTAGGGGATGCAGCCCTCACATGTGATCACGACGATGTCGTGACGCTGCGGCAACTGATTATCAGAGGACTGGAAGATCAAGACTGGAGAGCTGATGCCATCATTAAAGGCCTGCTGAGAGCGTCTGGGTTCAGCTGGGATCAATGTGCAGAGCAAACCATCCAGGTCTATCGCGAGCTTGGTGCAAGGAATCAGGTTTGATTAAAGTCCTGCATTTTTTCAAGACTTATTACCCTGACACCATGGGCGGGGTTGAGCAGTTTATTTTTCAGCTGGCGCGTGGCTGTAACCGTAATGGCATAGAAAGTATGGTGCTTTCTTTAAGCGAGCATGCAGATGATCATGTCATGCAGATGGATAGGCATTTGGCCTGTCGTGCCAAAACTGATTTTCAGATTGCATCTACGCCATTTTCGGTTTCATGTTTCAGCAAGTTTGCAGCGCTGGCCGCCGAGGCTGACATTATTCATTACCATTTTCCATGGCCATTCATGGATGTCGTGCATTTTGCAACCGGCGTTAAGAAACCGACCGTGGTTTCATATCACTCCGATATCATCCGTCAGAAAAATCTGCTCAGGCTCTACAAGCCGCTGCAGCGCAGGTTTTTATCCAGTGTAGACCGCATTGTTGCCACTTCGCCTAATTATTTCGCAACCAGCGATGTGCTGTCAGAATTTAAAAGCAAAGTCAGTGTGATCCCGATAGGCCTTGATAAAACCTCATATCCGCTGCCTGCAGCTGAACGCCTGGATCATTGGCAAACGCAATTCAAAGGGCGGTTTTACTTATTTATCGGCGTATTGCGCTATTACAAAGGGCTGCATATTCTAATTGAAGCAGCAAAGGGGAGTGACTACCCAATTGTGATTGTCGGTGCCGGGCCTATTGAAGCCGAGCTAAAGACACAGGCTGCTGCATTGGGGTTGAAGAATATTCATTTTCTTGGGCTGCTGCACGATGAAGATAAAGTCGCTTTGCTTGCGCTATGTTACGGCGTGCTTTTTCCTTCACATCTGCGTTCCGAAGCTTTTGGTATTTCACTGCTTGAAGGTGCCATGTTCGGAAAACCTATGATTTCAAGTGAAATCGGCACTGGTACCACTTACATCAATATTGCGGATGAGACTGGTCTGGTTGTACCGCCAGGTGATCCGGCGGCACTGAGGCAAGCTATGCAGTATTTGTGGGAGCATCCGCAGCAGGCAGCAGAGATGGGGAAAAAAGCCGGGGAGCGCTATTGGCATTACTTTACGGCTGATAAGATGGTTGATTCCTATACCAGGCTTTATCAGGAACTTGTTTGAGCCTAAACAGCAGCGCGCGCAGCGAATCAAAAAAATGATGCGCAAGCATGCAGCAAGACGCGTCCGCAATTGGCAGCGCTTTAAGTGGAATCACGGTTTTTTTTGAAATATATCGCTGCAACCTTGGCCGCATCGCCATCCATGTGGATTTTGCCGTGTTCCAGCCAGATTATTCGATTGCAGACTTGGAGTAACTGTTCTTTGGAATGACTTGCAATCACGAGAATACTGGTTTTGTGTACCAGCTCATGCATGCGTATCTTTGCTTTTTGCTTGAATCCTTCATCACCGACCGATAGCCATTCATCCATGAGCAGGATTTCAGGGTGAACAATGGTGGATACCGCGAATGCCAGGCGTAAATGCATGCCTGAAGAGTAAGTGCGCACCGGCATATCGGCAAAGCCGCCCAGTTCTGAGAACTCAATGATCTCATCGATGTTGCTATTAATCACGGCTTTGCTTAAACCAAGCAGGCCGCCGCGGATGTAGATGTTTTCCCTGCCGGTTGCTTCATGGTCAATACCGAGCGATATATCGATCAACGAACCGATTTCACCGTTAATTTTCACACTGCCTCCGGACGGAAAATAAACACCGGACAGCAGGCGCAGCAGTGTACTTTTACCCGCGCCGTTGTGACCCACAATGCCGACACGGTCGCCATCCTGAAGTGTGAAAGTCAGGTTTTCCAGCGCGCGAACCAGTACGCGCCCCTGCTGGTCGGTGTTCAGTTGGCCGCCGGTTGCCACTTTAATCAGATGATTTTTTAATGAACGGCCGTTAGCGTTATAGATCGGAAAATCAACACTGACGTTATTAAACTCAATTCTGGCCACGATGCGTCCTCTGGGTCACAGCCAATAAGGGATGCGGCGTCTGTAATTGCCGTAAAAAGCAAGTGCCAATACTGAGCCTGCGATTGCCATGGCAATCGAAACCAGCCAGTTGGTTGCGGTTGGCATTGCTCCCAGCAGGGGTGCACGCATAATCTCTACAAGGTGAAAAACGGGGTTAAAATCCAGCAAATAGCCGCTGACGTGGGCGGATACGGTTTTAGGCATCCAGATGATCGGCGTCAGGTAAAACATGACCTGAATCAGGCTCGCTACCATCTGTGGCATGTCACGGTATCTGGTGCATATCGTTGCCAGTATCAGTGCGACCCAGGTCAGGTTGATCGTAGCCAGTATGAATCCCGGAATACTCAGTAGCGCAACCAGCCCCAGCGGTTTGCCGACGATGAGCAGCACGATCGGGAATATTACGATATTGTGCCCAAGAATCAATATATTGCGCCAGACCATGCGCAAGATATGTACAAACAATGGAATCGGCAGCTGCTTGATGATGTTTTCTGCCACGATAAAGCCGGTGCAGCCCTCAATGATGATATTGGAGATAAACGTCCACAGAATAATGCCGATGGCGATAAACGGCAGAAAATCCTGTGCGGGAGATTTAAAAACCTGACTGAACACGAGGCCGATCGCACCGATCATCACACTCATGCTCAGTGTCAGCCAGAACGGACCTAATGCAGAACGCCTGTAACGCTGGCGTATGTCCTGCCAGGCCAGAAGCGTGATCAGCGCGTGCCGTTTAATCGCTGCGGCCACATCAAGGCATGCAATGCTGAAAGAGTTGTTTTGCATTCGTTACTATAGATCCGTGAGCATGAAAAAATCACTGTAATGCCAGTGATGGGAATCATTAGTCAAAAAAATAATGCATCAGCCTGTCAGTATCGCATTCAGTCAGGCCGTATGTGTGCCGTAAATTATAATGCCTAATTGTAATGGCTAATATTTATTTATCATCGGTGCCGGTTTGCATGCATTATGCGTAGGGCAGATCTGCCAGTCTTTAGCGGAAGCTGTTCAGGCCATTCAGTCAGTCATGAATATAAAGGAAACGGCACATTACGGTGACGCCTGTTCGTGATCAATCGCTGTTGCAATAATATGATCGGGCATTAAGCCTGCTTCATAGCGCTTGTATATTTGCGTAAAGGCAGCTTCAAGATGATTGCAGAAATATTGAGTGTCAAACAATGGGGTCGTTAACCGGTTGTTGGCCAGTTTCTGTCTTATTTTCAATAGCGCATCAGGTTGTGTCGCGAGTGCTATGGCTTGTGTTTCGTACGCCTGTGGCGTTGTCGTAATCAGTTCCGGCAAGTGGATTGCATTGAGTAAGCTCGCTGCCATCCTGCCCGAAAAAGTCTCGCCAAGGTAAGTCAACACAGGTAAGCCAGCCCAAAGTGCGTCACTGGCGGTCGCGCCAGCATTGTAGGGTGTTGTATCTAAAAATAAATCAGCAGCGCGATACCTGGCCAAATACTCAGGCAAAGGCAAGCGTTTGGCAAAGATCAGGCGCTGTGGATCAACACCTCTGCGTGAGGCTTCTGCCCGAAGGTTGTTTTCGGTTGTCGCATTATCACCAAGCAGCCATAGTACGCTATCTGCCACTTGCTGCAGTATTCGCATCCAGCTATCAAAGGTATTAGGTGTGATTTTATAGTTGTTGTTAAAACAACAGAATACAAAGCCCGTAGAGGGTAATCCCAATTCTTCTCGTGTAAATACTTTATCTGCAATACGGCGTTTGGTGTCGTTAGCCTGGTAGCTGGGTAAATAGATAATTTTTTCGGTATAGTCTTTCTGATGTTCTGCTGGAACCATTGTTGCATCTGCAATTAAATAGTCCATGTAATCCGCACCCATCGTGCCCAGGTAGCCTAAGTAGCTTACCTGAATCGGTGCAGCCCTTAAGGCGAATACCTCTGTCCTGTTTTTTGCGGTAAAGCCCCCTAAATCTATTGCAATATCAATTTCAAGATTTCTCGCCATTGAAGCTATTTCGAGATCTGAGAGCTGGCGAGCGTCAATGAATTGATCGAATGCAGCCTCAACACGAGACCTCATCTCGTCTTTTATATCAGGCCCGAAGTAAAATGCAATAAGCTCAAATCTGGATCGGTTATGTGTTTCAAATAATTCGGCCGTTAGAAAAGCGAGCGGGTGATTGCGGAAGTCTGCAGAGAAATAGCCGATTCGTATTTTATTATGCTTGGTATGCCTGCATGCTGCAGGGAGCGCATTATTATTCGAAGCGCGCAGACTTTGCACATAAATTTCTGCTGCCTTTTTCTGCAGCGAGCGGGAGCTGGATTGTGCGAGTACCACAAATGGCGGTGAAGCTTTCTCATGATGCTCAATTTTGCTGGCAAGCAGCTTCATTTGATTTTCATAATTGCTCCAATTGCAAAGTTGCATTTTGCTGTTTATCCAGTAGCCATATAAAAAATCATGGTCCGGCATCAATGTAATGGCGCGGTCATAACTTGCTAATGCTTCATCCAGGCGGTTGAACTCATTCAGGATGATTCCCCGGTTGTAATAGGCATCTCCATAGTCAGGGTTAAGTCCAACGGCGCGGTCATAGCTTGTCAATGCTTCATCCAGGCGTTTGAGCTCATTGAGTAAAATGCCTCTGTTGTAATAGGCCTCTGCATAACCGGGGTTAATAGCAATGGCACGGTCATAGTTGGTAAGCGCATGATCCCGGCGCTGAAGGTCATAAAACACAAGCCCGCGATTGTTGTAGGCTTCTGCATAATCGGGTTTTAGTGCGATTGCGCGGTCGTAACTCGCTAATGCCTCGTTCAGTCGCTTGAGGTTGCTTAATGTGGTTCCCCGATTGTTGTGCGTCTCGGCATGATCCGGCCTAAGCGCAAGTGCATGATCGTAACTCACTAATGCTTCGGCAAAACGTTTCATGCTATCCAGCACCACGCCCCGATTATTGTATGCTTCGGCATGATCAGGCCTAAGTGCAATGGCGCGGTCATAATCGATTAACGCTTCATCGAAGCGCTTTGAATAATTAAGCAATAGCCCTCGATTGTAATAAGCCTCTGCATAATCCGGCTTTAATGCGATGGCGCGGTCATAACTTGCCAATGCTTCATCTGATTGCTCCAGGTGGTTCAGCGCAATGCCCCGGTTGTAATATGCCTCCGCATAATCAGGTTTTAATGCGATGGCTCGGTCATAACTTGCCAATGCTTCGTCTGAGCGTTGCATATCATTCTGTACAATGCCCTGATTATTGTATGCCTGCGCATAATCCGGGTTGAGTGCTGTGGCATGTGCATAGCTTGCCAGTGCTTCTTCAAAGCGATTCAGGTAGTAAAGCGCAATGCCGCGATTATTGTATGCGGCAGGCTGATTGGCATCAGCTTCAATTGATTGCTTATAAAAAATCTCGGCCTGGCCTAAATTGCCGGCTTTAAAAGACTGGTCGCCTGCATCTTTGAGTTCTGCTGCGGTAAGCGATAGGTTTTGTTCAAGCGGTATTGCTTGTACCGCATCTCTGGAGTGATTGATTTGATCGCTGGGTAACTGATCTCTGGAAAAGAGACGCGCTAATTTTTTTAACATGTCATTAAATCTCTAAACCCATTAATTCATATGCATCAAAAGTTCTTTGGTTGTGCTATCCACAAAATCTTTCGGGTGTCCGATTTCTATCAGTCTCCACCTGAACTCATTTGCCAGTTTTGATTTTTTTAAGAAATTAAGTTTATTTTTCTGCTGGTATTGATTCAATTGCACGCAGATTTTTTGCATGATTTTGGCGTTATGTTCGCTTGCTTTTTTTAGACTCTTATTATTGTTTTTTTCTAACTCTGCTGATAAATCGTCGGCAAGTTTTATGGCAAGAATTGTTACTTCTTTTGTATTAAACCAATTAATAAACATGTGATAGAGCCCCTGGAAATTTTATTTTTAGTTATTTTTGCATGAATGCCAGCTACATCACAAAATAATGCAGCGAAAATTATTGCTGATAAGTTGCTGTAAGCATGTCTTTAGTGAGAAGTAGTCTAGCATGTAACCGTCAAATGGTTGACTCTGAGGTGATGTTTTTGATTGTAAGCGGCATAGGTTCCATATCTTACGGTTTTGATGTCGGAACTATCTGGGTCCGCTGATTAAGTGATAAGCTAAAGGTGTTAGGGATACAGGCCGCATTCATGTGATGAAAAAAATACAGAAATTATTCCAGATAGCTATCACTGCTGAACCGGTTCGCACAGAGGCGTGGTCGGCTGGGTTCAGAATGAACGTCGAGTCATTTAAAAACAATTACCCGGAAGCTCATTACCACCTGTATCAGGATTCAGATTTGAGAAAGTTCTTATCCGAGCATTTTGATGCGGATGTGCTGGAAACGTATCATAAGCTGAGGCCCTATGCATTTAAAGCTGATTTGGCAAGGTACTGCCTGCTGTATATTCATGGCGGTCTTTATTCTGACTTGTCACATCTGCACATCACTCCGATCCAGCCTGATGAAAATACCGGAATGATGGTATTCCGTGATATTGCAGGCCACCCATCGTGGGCGGTCAGCAATGCGGTCATATATGCAGAGCCGGGTAGAAAAGAGCTCAAACAAGCTATTGATATGATCGTAAACCATGCTTCTATAAACTTCTACGGCGATTCATGCCTGGATGTAACCGGGCCATATCTTTTTGGCAGGGCTTTGGCTGCGGTTAATAATTATAAAGATATTGTATTTGGGGATTCCAGGGAGTTAACGCCTAATCGTGCTGAAAACAAAAATATATATAAAATACTCCCCAATGGCGATTTAATCGCATTTCGAAATAAGAAAGAAGGCGGCCAGATTTCCGACTACGGAATCAGCGGTGCAAACAGTTATGCAGACATCTGGAATAAGAGGCAAGTCTGGGCTGAAAAAGGTGCTTTTGATTCGTTGATGCAAATGATTAAGCCAGTAATAGGGATTAAATGATGCTGTCGAATGCCGGGGGTTTTCTGAATATGAGCAGTTCGGACCATCTGAAAAAGCATGGTATTGCTGTATTGCCCAACCTGTTTAACCAGGAGCAAATAGCATTTGCCAGAAAAATGGTGCTGGATAACATGCATTTATTGAAGAACACCAGACCAACAGTTTCTTCACGCCATCTGGCAGGTTTTCACCGCCATCCGCAACTTGAGAGCTTGCATTGCATGCTGGCAAGCAATCCTGATATTTGCAGGTTTATCAGAGATGTGCTGGATGACATGGATATTGTGACGATAGGTTTGAGCGATATCACCATTAATCGGTCACAAGAATGGCACTGTGATTTATTAAGGGGGCAATTCAGCACTTACCTAAATGACGAGATATGCTGGGGGGAGCGCGGCGGCGGAGTTTATAAAGCGCTGCTTTACCTGCAGGAGGGTAAGACGCTGGCTACGGTTCCGGGGTCGCATGTCCGCAGAATATCGCTGGAAGATGATCAATGCGTAATTCCGCAGAATCCTGACAGCATTGCTTATGTGCATGTTAATCCCGGCGATGTTGTCATTATTGATCTCAGGTTGATTCACCGCGGCTCTACAGAAGCGGAGATGCAGTCTTTGGCCCTGGCTGATAACCCGAAAATCCTGATCTCTACGGTTTTTGGCGGCGTAGGTTATCCGCTGACAAATGCAATGGAAGTCGGAAATTTTCATCGGCTGATGGCTTGGATCACTAAACATCCATAGATATCTTGCAGGATACAACTTGATTTTCGGCATGACCTGATTTTTTCAAGCGGCGGTGGCCGTTCTTTTCAGGCGCGGTCGCAGCGTTATTTGCGCTGTTCCTGTATTTTTCGGCGGATCAACTCGGCAATTTTTGTATTGCCCGTCATTTCTGCGATAGACAGTGCATTCTTACCGGTTTTGGTGGCTGCAAGCAGATTTGCACCTTTTTCAATCAGCAACTCGGCTACGCCGGATACGCCACCGGTTACAGAAAGTATCAGCGGAGTAAAGCCAACCAGGTCGCGCACGTTGACGTTTGCGCCTTTTTGGATAAGCAGCTCAGCAAGCTCCTTGTTACCACTGCTGAACTTGCCGCAGGTCAGCAGTAGTGGGGTCATGCCTATGCGGTCCCGGGCGTTGATGTCGGCGCCGGCGTTGATCAGCAGGCGCCCGATAATGGTATAGCCTTTTTTCAGCGCGATAATGACAGCGGGTGTCCCTTGGTCATCTTCACTGTGGATGTTGAAATTGGCGCGTACAAACAGGTCTACCAGCTCTACATTCCCTTGATTGATTGCATCTATAAAGCTGTTTTTATCAAGGTTTACGCCGCGGCGCTCCAGTTCGCGTATGGCATCTACCTCGCGTTCAGCGTGACGCAGCCGCTCTGATTCACGATATTCGCGCAAGAACATGATGTCTCGCATTACTCCTTCAGAGAATCCCTTGCGTCCACCGCGGCGGTCTATGATCAGCTCACTGAAATAGTCATCAATCTCGGGTTTATCCCACAGTGTTTCTATCTTGCTTAAAATGCGATCGAAACTTTCTTCAAGCTGAAGTGGGTAATGTTCGCCTAGATTTTCAAAAAAAGGATGTTTCATGTGGCGTCGTAAATCCCGAAAAAAGATAATTTGGCCAGGCTAGTCAGCCAGCCTGATATGCATATTTACCAATTATGCTGATTGTCACATAAATCTGTGCCTATGGCACAAATGACGTATTAAATTTAGATGCCAGCTATTACTTGCCGTTAAACTTAATCAAGAATATATAGTTCGGCACTGTCGAATTGAACAGATGTTTCTGGCAACGGTCTCAATTTAACAGTTATAAAAAAACAGTGTTTATCATAATTTTGCATACGGTTGGCGTTTTATCGCGGTTGATGTGATGTGCCCGTTCAGTCCATGACATATTAAAGCAGATACAGAACACACACGGAACGCCAGCGATGCCATGACTGGTGTCAACTGTAATTTTTTCGGCGCGTTTACCGGGTGTGACCATCTCTGTATTTTATGGCGGGATAAATATGTTGGACTTTTATTTAAACAGGTGCCTTGCATGCTGATGCTATCCAGATTTAGAACCGTGCTTGCCATTGGTCTGCTTTTTGCGATAACCAGTCAGAGCGTGTCCGCACTTACCGATGATCAGCGTTCAGCGGTTAATCCTTCAAGGCTAAGCTACATTACTGGCGATGTATCTTTCTGGCGTTCGGGTGCCGAAGACTGGGTCGAGGCGCGTATCAACACGCCAATTATCAGCGGCGATGCACTTTATACCAGCCCGAATGCGGTGTTTGAATTGCAGGGCGAGGGCAGTACATTTATCCGCGCTGATGAAAAAACCGAGATGACGCTGGTGAACCAGACGCCGGAGTTTTTACAGATTAAAGTGACCAGTGGTCGTGTCTCACTCGATATCCGCAGTTTGCCGGTACCGGATTACAACATAGAAATAGATACGCCTAATGCCGTGTTTACCATAGACCGTATTGGCTACTATCGGGTTGATGTGAACGGTGATGTGCGTTTCATCACCCGGCGCGGCGGCGCGGCGACAATGACCCAATCCAAAGGGCAGGCGTTGATTATTCTGCCTTCCGAAGAAATCGTTGTGAGTGATTCAGGACGGGCAGAAACCTATGTGGCGCCGGAACCTAACGCATGGGACCGCTGGAATGACGACCGCAGTAATGATCTGATCGATGCCTATAGCGACCGTTACATTACGCCGGGTGTTGCAGGGGCACGCGATCTTGATTACTACGGTAACTGGCGAGAGACCAGTGAATACGGGCCTATATGGGTGCCTGACGCCATAGCTTCGGATTGGGCGCCTTACAGTACAGGGCGCTGGGTCTGGGATCCATATTATCAATGGACCTGGATTGATGATGCGCCATGGGGGTGGGTACCTTTCCATTATGGGCGCTGGGTGAATTATTCAGGTTACTGGGCATGGGCGCCTGGTCCGGTGATGACGGTGCGGCCAGTGTATGCACCAGCCCTGGTGGCTTTCTTTGGTGTATCGTTTGGCAGCCCGGGATTTGGCTGGGTCGCTCTCAGCTGGGGTGAGCCCTGCGTTCCATGGTGGGGTCGCAGAGGTTTTGTAGGCAGCCCCTGGTGGGGTGGCTGGGGTGGGCCGCGCATTGTAAACAATGTGCATGTGCATCAGAAGACGGTGATTAATGTCAATCATATCAACTACAGTAACAGCCGAATCAAAAATGCCGTGATCGCCACACCTTCCGATAGTTTTGGTCGGCGTCATGTGCGCGATGCTTCAAAACGGTTGCCCGTGCAATCACAGCAGTTGACGCCTATCCGTGGTGCGTTGCCGGTAAAACCTAGTGCTGAGAATCTTGTTGCGGATGCGCCACGGGCGCTGCGTCCGCCTGAACAGGTTGCTTCAAGGCCGGTTGTGGCGACCAAACGCCCTCAGGAATCAAAATTGCCATGGCGGTCAGAAAACCGCAGCCCAGAGGCTGCTGAAGATCGTTATGTGCCGTCTCCCAGGTCTGCAGTTACGGATTTGCGCCGTCCTGAGCCTGGTACGCAATTCGGGTCAGAGCGTACACGACCACCGTTACCGTCACGTTATGAGGATTGGAAGCGCCAACCTGCACCTGTTGCGCCATCTCCAACTATGCGTGACTCCGGCGTCGGCGCTAGTGCTGAACCAAGGCAGAGTCGCATCGAGCCGCGGGAAATCACTGAGCCATCAAGATGGCGTACACCAGTTGCGCCGGCACAAATTAACGTTCCGGAGGTGCGCCAGCAGCAGATGGAGCCGGCAGCACGCGAACCATCACGCGCTATGCCAATACCAAGAACCGAGCCATCTCGCGTTGATCGTGATACTGGTTCCCCGGCATCGGTGCCGTCACGTGTTGTCCCGCAAGAGCGCTCACTGCGAGCACCTGCAGAAGTCAGTCAGCGATCACTGCGAAATGAGCCTGTGCCGCAACAGGGGAGGGTTCAGGGTGGCCGTGCCGACTTACCGGGTATGCCTGCTAACCGAACCTATCGAGACGCTGGCCAAGGCCGGCCTGAGCAGGGGCAACGACAGCGCTGATTCGATGCCTGCCTGTTTTGAGTGCCTATTCAGACTAAAGCGAAGACAAGCGCCGCAGGCACTGGCTGCAAAGCTGCCGGGCACGAAATTCAGAGTCGGCTTCAGTGTAGCAGCGGAGCTCTGGGGCGTTTCCTGACGGGCGCAGATGCACAATATCACCATTGGCAAAGGCATGGCGTAACCCGTCTGTTAAATCGGTATGTATAATGTTTCCGGAGTCCGGCGCCAGTGTTGATTCCGCTTCTGCCCGATCTGCCTGCAGGCGGGACAGCAATGCCTGGCTTTGTTCATACGGAAATTGCTGCAGCCTGTCGCTTGCTGTAAATCGGGCAGGCAAGTGTAGCGTTAATTCTGACAGTTTGCAGTTGCGTTTCTGCATGGCGCAGAGTATGCAGAGAATAGGTAATATTGCATCACGTGTAGCTAAAGCCAGCAATTGCCCTTTATCTGAGTTCAGGTCGCCACCCAGCAAAAATCCACCATTTGCCTCATAACCGACTACCAGCCCGCCAGACTTGGGGATGACAGCCTCCATGCCTGCAATCACGTAAGGTGAGCCAATTCGTGTGCGCACCGTTGATTCAAATAGTTTGCTGTACTCAAGAGCCGTGTTGCAGCTGATCGGAGCTACTACATGTGCTGCCTGCAAAAACTGCGCACACAGTATGCCGACAATGTCTCCCCGCAGCCACTGGCCAAATTCGTTGGCTATTAAGGGGCGGTCTGCATCGCCATCTGTTGTTACAATCGCATCAAAAGCATACTCCTGAGCCCAAGCGGCGGCTTGCGCCACGTCTTCAGGGCGTACGGCTTCCGTGTCAATCGGTATAAATGAATCGCTGCGGCCAAGCGAAAGCACCTCTGCGCCTAACGTTTCCAGTATTTCGCGCAACACGTCACGTGCAACGCTGCTATGTTCATATAGCGCGATACGCTTGCCGGCCAGAATGCCGTAGCCAAAAAAGTCTGTATAGCGCTTAACGTAAGCCGAACGTGCCAGCTGATCTGCCGGAGGCAGTTCTGGTTTTGTAATTAATTGCGGAATGGCAACGGATTTCTGCAGCATTTCCTGTTCCTGCGCTTTTGAAATCTCGCCTCTGGCACTGTAGAACTTGATGCCGTTTCGATCAAATGGAATGTGGCTGCCAGTTATAACCAGGGCTGGCGCGCCAATCCGGCTTGCGTAGTAGGCCAGTGCCGGTGTGGGTAAAGCGCCTGCGTATACATAATCCATCCCGGCATCCAGAGCTGCCGCCGCGCATGCTGCAGCGATGCGGGGGCTACTTGGCCGCAGGTCGTGGCCAATGACGATTCTACTTTGTTTGGAAGCAACTGTTTGAAGAAAAGCGGAAGTGTATGCATAACATAGTTCATCAGTCATATTCGCAACAAGCCCGCGCACGCCGCTGGTTCCAAAGCCAATGCCGCTTGTGGCCGTGATTGCAATTAGAGATTGATGTTGCATGTGCACTGATACTCTTGGGATGGGTAGGCGTAAGGTTTAAATTATCGCATATCAAGTGGTTTTATAACGTTACCATTCATGGATGGTAACGGACTAAGATTGTTTTTGCTTTCTTTGTACATTACAATGAATTCAACTTGTTGCTATTAAGATTTCAGCCCGCAGTTCGGGGTCTGGGTAATTATTCTCAATTGTAGGGAAAAACAATTGAAACCTGGATGGGGAAGGGCTGCTAATACTGGTAATTTCATAATGGTGTTATATCTATGGCAGGGATTGAGTAATCAATATCCTGCACTCAAAGAGGCCCATGTGTTTTGCAAGTAAGGCTTTAGAATTAAGAACTAATGCGAAAGTTAAAACTATAAAAATGAAAATAGCTTTGTTAGACGATGATCTAGCCTATGCCGAGATTGTGATTGAGTGGTTGGTGGAAGCCGGGTTTGAGGTTGACCACTTTAAATCCGGCCTGGATTTTGTGCGCAGGTATCCGCATGAACATTACGACCTTTGTATTTTTGACTGGGGCCTGCCTGATATGGAAGGCCCGGATGTCATGGTCAGCATCAAGCTGCGCGCCAACAAGCTTCCTCCGCTGATATTTCTTACCGGCCACTCTGAAGAGCAGGATATTGTGCGTGTGATAGAAGCTGGTGCTGATGATTATGTGGTCAAACCTGCAAGCCGCGCAATACTGCTGGCGCGAGTCAATGCCTTATTAAGGCGTGTAAACCCGCAGCCAAACAGTGACCCATGCCTTGAATTCGGCCCGTTGAGGTTTGATACCAAGCTGCGTCTGGCAAGTATGGATGGCGAGGATTTCAAGCTCACCGATAAAGAATTTGATTTGGCACTGTATTTTATGAAAAATGAGGGCGTGCTGTTGTCAAGGTCGCATCTGATGCAGGTGGTATGGGGCGCATCGCCGGATATTGAAACGCGTAAGGTTGATGTGCATGTCAGTCATTTACGCACAAAGCTGAAGCTGACACCCGAATACGGATGGAAATTGACTTCCATTTATCAGCAGGGCTACAGGCTTGAACGCAGTTATTAATTTATGCTTGTCTTGATCGTTTGATCTGTTTGCCGACGGCGTTAAGTATAGTGATTATATAATTCCCCATGCAATTAAGAGACCGTATTTTAATAATGGCAGGTCTTGCGCTGATTGCTTGCCTGCTCGCGTTAAGCGCTGAATTTAACGCGCATATATTATCTGTAATCATGGATGATCAATCAGTACAGCGTGCGCCGCTCGCACTGATATGCCTGCTGACCGTTCTGTTCGCCGTGCTGCCGTTCTTATGGTTTTCTAAACTGTCCCCTGTTTATACTTTACTCAGTATCTGTGTATATATTGCTGCTGTTGTTGTGCTGGTGTTTGCAGCGGCATATTTATTTAAAATATGGATACCGCCAACCGGTTCGATTCTGGCAATTCTGCTGGCTTATCCGATATGGAGCTGTGTCAGGCTCAATTCAGCACAGACGGCGCTGGATCATGCGTTGCAGAATCTGCAGGATGAGCTTGCCAGGCTGGGTATGGAGCCGCAGTCCGAGCTGCCGTATAACGGTGAAGACCCTCAGCAGGCGCGTATACGCAAGCTGGCATTAACTACCAAACATTTGCGCGATATGCATAAATCCAGGAGTGACACACTGGTGTTTATCTCGCATGACATTCGTAGTCCGTTAGGGGTTGCGATGCTGCTGCTTGATAAGTTTGAGCAAAATCAATACAGGGCGCGCATGGGTCATTTGCTGGCGCGCGCGCATACCATGGCTGAAGGTTTCCTGCAGGCATCGCGTGCGGAAATGTCTGATGTGAATAAATTTAATGTGCTGGATATGGTGAGCTTAATGCAGCAGGTCGTTGATGATGCCTATGAGCTGCTGGAAACTAAAAACATTTCTCTGGAAATGCAACACCCGGAAGATCATGTCTGGGTAAGGGGTGATTTCGGGCTCTTATTCAGGGCTCTTTCCAATATCCTGCTGAATGCGGTTAATTATTCTCCTGAACGTTCGGTAATCAGGGTGGTGATTGATAAAGATGATGCAATGCTACGTCTTAAAGTGACCGATCAGGGGCCTGGCATTCCTGAAGATAAAATCCAGAAACTGTTCAAGCGCTTTACACGTGTCGAGGGTGAACACCAGGATCAGAGCGGCAGCGGCCTGGGCCTGTACTTTGTTGGCGTCACCATCAGGAAGCACCGTGGAACGGTGTCAGCCGCAAATGTACCCATGCAGGGTGCCGAGTTTGTGGTTACCCTTCCGCTTGAGCGCAGAAAGAAGAATCTTCCGGTTGCTTATGATAGAAGAGTCAAATTGCAGAGCACATTTGAGGACACTATATGATTTTTAAGCTATAATATTGCACTTGATTTTGTGTATGACTGATGTATTCGAATAATTTTTAGGAGGCAGGTAATGGCTACTTTATTAGAGCAATTAAAAACTATGACCACAATCGTGGCAGATACAGGTGATGTTGAAGCGATTAAAGCGGTTAAACCATACGACGCAACGACTAACCCATCATTATTGTTAAAAGCGAGCCAATTGCCACAATACGCACCATTGATTGATGCAGCAATTGCTTACGCAAAAGCACAAAGTGGTTCTAAAGAACAGCAAATCGACAACGCCGCTGATAAATTGGCTGTGTTGATCGGTATGGAAATTGTTAAAGAAGTGCCAGGCCGCATCTCAACTGAAGTTGATGCGCGACTGTCATTCAATATTGATGCAATGGTGGCTAAAGGCCGTAAAATCATCAAATTGTACGAAGAAGCCGGCGTAGATAAAAGCCGTGTTCTGATCAAATTGGCTTCAACCTGGGAAGGCATCAAAGCCGGTGAGATTCTTGAAAAAGAAGGCATCAACTGTAACCTGACATTGTTATTCGGTTTTGGTCAGGCACGTGCATGTGCTGAAGCTGGCGTATTCCTGATTTCACCATTCGTTGGCCGTATCCTTGACTGGTACAAAGCTAAAACTGGCGAAACATACACATCAGAAACAGATCCAGGCGTATTGTCTGTTCGTAAAATCTACGCTTACTACAAAGAGCACGGTTACAAAACTGTTGTAATGGGTGCTTCATTCCGTAACATCGGTGAAGTAACGGCTTTAGCTGGTTGTGATCGTTTGACTATCGCTCCTAATCTGTTGCAAGAGCTGGAAGCTACACAAGGCGAATTGACACGTGTATTAGTTGATGGCGGTGCTAAAACAGCAGCCCCGGCTAAATTAACAGAAGCTGAGTTCCGTTTTGCATTGAATGAAGATGCAATGGCTACAGAGAAGTTGGCTGAAGGTATTCGCGGTTTCGTTGTTGACCAAAATAAATTGGAAGCAGCATTAAGCGCAAAACTATAAGCAAAGCATCGCTTATAGAAAAAATTATTAACGCGTAAACCGCTTTAATAATTGACATAAATGGACTAGGCATTTACTATAAGTGTCCAGTTTTTTTAGGGTGCTATCTTTCACAAGAAGATAGCACTTCAAATTAGCAATATCTTAATATTAATAAACGGAGATACACCATGGCATTAACCCAAATGGCATTAGATTCATTAGATTTCGACGCAACAGTTGCTTTGGCAACTACAGTTGCTCCACACGTGGACATCTTGGAAATCGGTACACCATGCATCAAGCACAACGGTATCAAATTGCTTGAAACATTGCGCGCTAAATTCCCAAACAACAAAATCTTGGTTGACTTGAAAACAGCTGACGCTGGTTTCTACGAAGCCGAACCATTCTTCAAAGCCGGTGCTGACATCGTTACTGTATTAGGTATTTCTGATATCGGTACAATCAAAGGCGTAATCGATGTTGCTAACAAATACGGCAAAAAAGCACAAGTTGACTTGATCAACGTTGCTGACAAAGCTGCTGTTACTAAAGCAGTTGCTGCTGCTGGCGCGCACATCATCGGCGTTCACACTGGTTTGGACCAACAAGCTGCTGGTCAAACACCATTCGCTGACTTGGCTTTAGTTGCTGGTTTGAACTTAGGCGTTGAAATCTCAGTTGCTGGTGGCGTTAAAGCTGCTACAGCTAAACAAGTTGTTGACGCTGGCGCAACTATCGTTGTTGCTGGTGCTGCTATCTACGGCGCTGCTGACCCAGCTGCTGCTGCTGCAGAAATCACAGCTATCGTTCACGGTTAATTTAACCTCTTTTCAATAAGTCATTATTGAAATGAACGAATAAAAAATCCTGACTCAGCAATGGGTCGGGATTTTTTTTATAAGATTTTTTGATTTAAAAAGTTAAACTAATTATAAGAGAAGGACATATCATGAGCAGTCAAGAATTGATTTTGGGTAGACTAACTACTATTTTGTCAGAAACAGATAACAGCAAAGCAGCTACTTTGCTGAAAATGGTTGAAGAGGCTGGCCGTACATTTATTGGCGGTGCTGGTCGTTCTCTGCTTGTATCACGTTTCTTTGCAATGCGTTTGGTGCATGCTGGCTACAACGTTAGCATGATCGGCGAAGTTGTTACTCCAGCTATCAAAGCGGGTGATTTGCTGGTTCTGGTTTCCGGTTCAGGCGGTACAGAAACGCTGTTGCCATTTGTTAAAAAAGCAAAATCAGTGGGTGCTAAACTGGTTGTGATTTCTATGAAAAAATCTTCTGCAATGGCAGATGTTGCTGATCTGGTGATTCAAATCGGTAACGACAACAGTTTCCCATTAACTAAAGGCATGCCAATGGGCAGCCAGTTCGAGCTTTCTACACTGCTGTTCCTGGAAGCGGCTATTGCTGATCTGATTTTTGCTAAAGGTTTAACTGAAGAAGGTATGCGCGCAATTCACGCTAACCTGGAATAACAGTCAACCAGAGTAATATTTGAATTGAAAGCCCGGTTTTTCCGGGCTTTTTTATTGGGTTAAGCTTGCAATTTCCTCTGATGAAATTTGCCTGCCGTGCAAGGCGCTGGCAATTAAGGCGCCATTGATACCTGCTGTTTTTAATAGATTTAAATCATCAATATTGCGAATGCCGCCTGCTGAGTAAAGGTTAAAATTTTCCGAGTACATTTTGAATCTGGCCAGTAACTCTAAATTTGACCCCTGATTTGCACCTACCTGTGCAAGTGACATTAAAATCACATTTTCTGGCCAGTAATTTGCATTTTCAATGAGTGCTGATGGGCCGCAGTAGCCATGCGGCATGAAGTCCAGTGATAAAACAAAGTCTGAACTGAGGTGGTTTTTGACTTCTAAAAATTTATCCAGATCAGAAAAGTTTTCACTGCCTAAAATCACGTTAAAATTGCTATGCGTCCAGCAGGCAAGTTCGGCAGTGTTGTTGATGCCGGCATCGATCCAGAGTTTAAGTGCAGGATAATGCTGCGTGATACTTTGAATGATTTTTAAATTGTCATTGCCGATTTTTTGTATGGCATTAAGGTCAGCGATGTAAAGTTGCTGAAAAGGATAGTATTGAAGCAATGCGGCTACTACCTTCAGAGGATTGCTGGAATCAGTGATTAATGATTGAATGGGCTGATAGTTTTTCCGGTCGCCTTTTTTTGCGTGTACGACCGTGCCGTTTAATAAATCAATTACCGGGATTAATTGCATAAGGTAGCGATATCATCGAACAAATTATCAAACAGAGAAAAAAAATATTAGTGTGTGAGTTTATCACCGGTGGCGGGCTGGCAGCAGAAGCTTTGCCAGAATCTTTAGCGAAAGAAGGCGCGCTCATGCGTGATGCCTTGCTAAAAGATTTGGCTGAACTGGATCAGTATGAGCTTGTGACGCTGCATGATTTCAGACTTGTAGCGCCAACACAGGCGAAATACAGTATCGCTGTAGCGCCGGGAAAATTCAAGGAGCAATTCATGCAAGCGCTTGGTCAGGTTGATATGGTGTGGCTGATTGCGCCTGAGTCTAAAGGTGCTTTGCTGGAGTTAAGTGAGCTATGTTACGAGGCCGAGAAGACTGAAAATGGGCCGGTTTTTATCGGCTCAGGCTTTGATACCATGTTGACTGGCACCAGTAAAACCTTGTCCTATGAGGCGCTGCATGCAGCAAGGATTTATACTTTGCCGGTACATGCCGGAGAAGACCTGATTCAGGAGCCTTATTATGAAAGCCTGGAGCATCAGCATCTGGAAAAATGGGTGGTTAAACCGGAAGACGGGGCGGGCTGTGAAGGTATTCACGTATTTGAATCACTTCATGATTTAAAGGGCTGGATTACGCGCGATGAGCATTATCTGCATTTTCTGGCACAGCCTTATCAGCAGGGTATTGCGGCAAGTTTTTCCATGCTGTGCCGCAATGGCAAAGCCTGGCTGTTAAGCTGTAATCAACAGCACATTGAATTGTGCAACAGTGAGTTTAAATTGACCGGTGTCACAGTGAATGGCATGCTGCCTTATTGGCAGCGCTTTGAAACAATTGCCAGAAAGATTGCGCAGATGCTGCCGGATGCACTGGGTTATATCGGCGTGGATGTGATTGTCGCGCCTGAAACTGACAGGATTTATGTGCTGGAAATTAATCCGCGCCTGACAACAAGCTATGTCGGGCTGCATCAGGCATTGAACGTTAACCCGGCCAGGCTGATTCTGGATTGTGCTCTCAATGACCGGTTCGACATGCCGGGGTTCACCAGCAATGGCCTGACTCGTAATCCGGTTGAAGTGCGACTATGACTGAAAGTTATATAGGCTGGGATATAGGCGGAGCCCACTTGAAAGCAGTGCTGCTTAATGGTGACGGCGTGGTGCAGGCTGCTACACAGGTATATTGCCCGCTGTGGCGCGGATTGCGCGAGCTGGAATTTGCCATTGATCATGTTTTGCTGGAGTTTAATGCGAGTCGGCATGCTGTGACGATGACCGGTGAACTGGTGGATATTTTTCAGAACAGGCGCGAAGGCGTGCTGAAGATTGCAGCCACGTTGTCTTCAAAACTGCAGGGTGAAGTGCGTTGCTATGCCGGCAGGCACGGCTTTGTAAACAGTGAGGCTGTTGACCAGTATTGGGCGGATATTGCATCCATGAACTGGTTTGCAAGTGTGCAGTATGTCGCACGCAAAGTACCTAAAGCCTTATTTGTTGATATTGGCAGCACTACGACCGATATTGCCCTGATCGACAGTGCCGTGCCTCAGGTCAGGGGCTTCACCGATGCGGCGCGTATGCAGTGTGATGAGCTGATATATACCGGGGTGGTGCGTACGCCACTGATGGCAATCGCACAGCAAATTCCATTTGCGGGCCAGATGACCAATGTTGCAGCAGAGTTTTTTGCGACTGCTGCCGATGTATATGTCTTAACAGGTGATCTTGATGTGGCTGGCAACATGGCAGAAACCGCGGATGGCGCCGGTAAAACGATTCACGCCAGTGCCTGCCGTATTGCGCGTATGATAGGTTGTGATGCAGATGATGCGCCGTTGTCATCATGGGTGGCGCTGGCGGAGTCTTTTAAAGAAATGCAGCTGAAGCAGATCCGGCAAGCTTTGCTCAAAAAAATCTCTTTGTTAAGGGATGGCTCAGACCTGCAATTAATTGGCGCAGGTGCAGGTGCTTTCCTTGCGGCTGAATTAGCGGATCAGCTTGGACTTGAATACCATGCTGTTTCTGAATTCATTGCAGGCATTGATTATGAGGTCAGTACGATGGCGGCCGTATGTTTTCCCGCTTATGCAGTGGCTTATTTAAGCGTTGGAGAATCAGGAGTATTGGCGTGAGTTTACTGAAGCATCATCTTACTTATCACCACGACAGTGCACGCTTGTTTGCACGCATTGCACATAAGCCGTGGGCAGTGTTTCTGGACAGCGGGCAACTGCTTGACCCCGCAAGCGGTCAGCCTGGTAGCCAGTATGGCCGCTACGATATTCTGGTGGCAGACCCTTTTATTACGTTTATCAGTAATGAGTCGCAAACAACCGTATGCGAGCGTGACCAGACCTATGTGACTGCAACTGACCCGTTTGATTTGATAAAACAGGCGATGCAGCCTTACGCAGCCGAACAGGGGGATTTTCCGTTTGCAGGAGGGGCAGTGGGGTATTTCGGCTATGATCTGGCACGCCGTCTGGAAAAGTTGGCGAGTACTGCGTCAAACAGTGATGCAATTCCGTCCATGCAGGTTGGCATTTATGACTGGGCGGTGGTGGTTGACCATCGAAATAAAACAGCTTGCCTGGTATCTAATGGTTTTGATGCCGGTACACGTGCAAACTGGGAGGCTTTATGTGCCATGTTTGATGCGCCTTTCAATGATCAGCAGGCAAGTACGGAACACTTTGCCATCAGATCACAGGTTCGCCCCAATATGGATAAGCAGGCCTATGCACAAGCTTTTACTGCAATTAAAAACTATATCCATGAAGGTGACTGCTATCAGGTGAATCTTGCGCAAAGGTTTTGCGCCAAGGCAACCGGGGATGGCTGGCTTGCGTACCGGAAGTTGCGGGAGCTTAGCCCGGCACCGTTCATGGCCTATATGAATCTTGGGCACATGCAGGTGCTATCAGGCTCCCCTGAACGTTTTTTGCAGGTCGTAAACCGACACGTTGAAACACGGCCGATAAAAGGCACCAGGCCGCGCGCTGATGAGGCAGCACTGGATGCACAGTATGCAGCAGAGCTGCAATCAAGCATCAAAGATAAAGCCGAAAATCTGATGATTGTAGATTTGCTGCGTAACGATATTGGCAAGAATTGTGAGACGGGTTCTGTTAAAGCTGATAAGTTATTTCAGTTGCAAAGCTTTGCTAATGTGCACCATTTAGTGAGTATTGTTACCGGCAGGTTGCAGGCAGTAAAAACCGCCATGGATTTGCTGCGCGGCTGTTTTCCCGGCGGCTCTATCACCGGTGCGCCAAAACTCAGGGCAATGGAAATCATTGAGGAACTGGAACCGCATCGCCGCGGCGTATATTGCGGCGCAATCGGTTATATTGGGTTTGATGGCAATATGGATACCAATATCGCTATTCGCACGGCTGTTTATATTAAAAACGGAGACAGTGATGGCGAAGTCAGCTTTTATGCCGGTGGCGGCATTGTGGCGGATTCGGATATGGAGAAAGAGTATGCGGAAACCCTGGATAAAGCTTCGAGCATGATGAAGGTGATGCAGTTCTTTACAAAAACATAAAACATTTGAATATTGCGGAGTTAAGTTAATGTGGGTGGTTAAATTAGGCGGCAGTTTACTTGGCTCACCGGAGCTTCCACGCTGGCTGGATACCTTGGTCAAAATCAGCGACGGTAAAGTATTGATCGTGCCTGGCGGCGGTATGTTTGCAGATGCGGTTCGGCAGGCGCAGGATACTTCGCTCGTTAATGATGCGGTGGCGCATCATCTGGCACTATTGGCGATGGATCAATTCGGCCTGCTGCTGGCCGGCATGAATCCGCGGCTGGTCACTGCCAGCAGTGAGCTTGAAATTGCCGAGCGTGGCTGGCAGCATCGCGGCATTGTCTGGCTGCCAAGCCGCATGGTACTTGCCGATGAGAATATACCAAAGAACTGGCAGGTCACTTCCGATAGTTTAAGCGCATGGATCGCTGATAAAATCGGTTCTGAGCATCTGGTTCTGGTGAAGTCGAAAGATTTAGCAGGCTATGCAAAAGCGTCACCCATTGCCATGCAGGCGCTGATTGCAGATGGGTTGATCGACAACGCGTTTGCTGAGTTTGGTGCTGGATCAAATGCACAGATATGGATTTTGAATAAAGCAGATAGCCATGTGTTTGCACAAGGCCTTAACCTGGACAGGCTTAAGGAGCAGGCATTGGCAGTCAGTAAAAGTTGAATCTGACATGATTAACAGGAGGCAATTATGACGACCGACCATACATATTCAGAACTGGAAATTGAAACCAGGCTAAAGGCCGAGTTGCCGCATTGGTATCTCGAAAATGGCTGGATACGCCGCAAGTATAGAACCAGTGGCTGGAAAGCCACATTAATGGTTGTGAATACCATCGGGCATTTAGCGGAGGCTGCCTGGCATCACCCGGATTTGACGGTGAGCTATGCATTTGTGATCGTTAAGTTATGCACGCATGATGCCAAAGGCATTACTGATAAGGATTTTCAGCTTGCTGCGAAAATCGAGGCGGTAATTGGCTGGCAGCCAGCTAAAGAGGGCGGAGCACTCACTGGTACGCCTAATGACGATGCCAGATTCAAATATATTAAGTACGATTAGCCATTAAAAAGGCTTACGAATACGCCAGTTTATTCGGTCATTGCACGCTTCGCTCGCAATGACCGGTTAGAAGTAAATCAGCGTTTCTTAGCTACTCTTTTTTAGGAACAGACAATTTTCTGGCGTTCGAACCTGCCAAAATGCAGCATGATGGTAGGCAAAATCAGCAGGTTTAGTATGGTGGATGTCACCAGGCCGCCAACAATGATAGTTGCCATAGGGCCTTCGATTTCGCGCCCTGGCTGACCGCTGGCTGCTGCTAGCGGTAAAAGCCCCAGCGCAGTTACCAATGCTGTCATCAGAATGGATGGTAGCCGTTCTGAAGCGCCGCGTACGCAGGTGTCTATTCCCCACACACTATTCTCTGCATCAATCAAATGCTGGTAATGCGATATCATCATGATGGAGTTGCGCAAGGTAATGCCGAACAGAGTTACAAAGCCGACCAGTGAGCCAAGTGAAATCCAGCCGCCGGTAAACATCACGGCAAGCACGCCGCCAATCAGTGCAAAAGGCAGGTTCGCGAATGTAAGCAATAAGTTACGCAATCGCCCAAATGCGATATATAGCATCAGAAATACCGTGACGCCTGCTAACAGGGATTGCAGAATCAAGGCTTCCCTGGATTTTGCATTTGCTTCAGCCGCCCCCGTGAATTCCAGATATGCGCCTTGAGACAGCGTAAGATCGGTTTTTAATTTTGCTTTAAGCTCTTCAGTGAATGCGCCGATATCTCGGCCAACTACATTGGCGGTTACGGTCTGAATGCGCTTGGCACCGGCATGCAATATTTTTGAGCGGCCATTTTCCTGCACGATATCGGCAACATCACGTAGCCTTATCAATTTTCCATCGGCATTGAACAGTGGCAGGTTGCCGGCTTCCTGAATATCATCACGGGCTTCCTGGTCGAGCAGCACGCTTACGCCGATTACACGGTTACCTTCGTATACCTGTGTAACCGGAACGCCCTCGTAGGCAGCACGAATGTTATCCAGAACATCCGTTGGATGCAGACCCAGCCTGGCCATTTTTTCAGCGCGCAGCCGCACGACCAGTTGTGGCGTACCCGGCGGGGACTGTACCAATACGTCTGAAGCCCCCTTTATGCTGCCTAAAATACCGGCAATCGAGTTGGCATCCTTATCGAGGGCGTCAAGATCCTGACCGTAAATATTAATTACGGTAGAGGCAGCATAACCGGAGATGGTTTCCTCAATACGCTCGGTTAGAAAAGTATTGATGGCAAAGTTGACGCCGACAAAACCTGCTTCGGCTTCGCCATCGCCGTCATTATCTGCGGATTCACCACCGAGTTTCTCGCGGATTGCATCCAGAATGCGGCGTTGTTCCGGGCCCGAGATTGCGCCGATTTCAATTTCAAACTCGCTATAATGGGTGCCAAAGGTATCCGCTCCGTTGGGCGCGCGGCCCACCCATTGCGTGACTGATTTAACACCGTCAATACTGCGGATAGCTGCTGATACTTTTTTGCCGATGCGTAAAGACTCCTGCTCGGATGTGCCTGGTACAGCCGTCATATGCATGATGTAATGGCCTTCATGCAGGGCAGGAATGAACTGATTTTTGAATAAAGGCAGAATACCCAAGCCAAGCGCCATCAGCATAAAGCTTACAGCCAGTATCAGTTTGTAGTGGGCTTCAATTTTCAGAAGTGTAGTGATGTACCATTTTTTAATGATGCGTATCATCGGCGGATCTTCTGACTCAAGTCTGGCGTTACCGAGCAATAGATAGCATAGCGCCGGCGTCAGCGTTAATGCGACCAGTAGAGAAGCCATGATCGCTGCGATATAGGCGATGCCGAGCGGCGCGAACAGTTTACCTGCGACTCCGCTCAAGGTCAGGAGCGGCATGAACACCAGAGCCACGATAATCGTTGCATACACGACTGAGCTGCGGACTTCCATCGAGGCGTTAAATACGACGCGATAAGTTGGCAGCGGCTCTGCCAGAATGCGATTTTCGCGTAAACGCCTGAATATATTTTCAGTATCGATGATGGCATCATCCACAACCTCGCCGAGTGCGATTGCGAGCCCGCCCAATACCATGATATTCAGCCCGATATTATAGTAACTCATGACCACAATTGCCGTGAGCAATGAGAGAGGGATTGCGGTGGCCGAAATAAATGCCGTGCGTACATTGAACAGAAACAGAAAAAGTACGGTAATCACCAGCACTGAACCGACCAGAATGTCGGTGCGTACCCCTTCGATTGCAACCTCGATAAAGTTGGCAGGCCTGAACAAGCCTTCATGCAGTGTTACATTTTCGGCCTGTAGCGTAGGTTTTAATTCCTGCAGCGCCTTTTCAATCGCGAGCGTTACACCATGCGTGTTGGCGCCTAACTGGCCTTGCACCGACAGGTATACGCCGGTTTCTTCATTGATGGCCGCGGCGCTTATGGAGGGAGCCGAGCCTTCAATAACCTTGCCGATATCCCCCAGCCTGATGGTTTGTCCGTTTTTGTGTAGCAATGCAACCATCGCCAGCTTATCTGCTGTTGTAGATTGGCCTTCTGTGTTGATGACGATACGCTGGTTTTTATTCTCGATAAAACCGTTGCCACGTACCCCGGTAGCTTTCTTTACAGCGTCTTCAACCTGTAATAAAGAAATGCCGTATTTGATCATTTTTTCAGGTTCAACCTGCACCTGAAGCTGGCGTATCTTGCCGCCAAATACGTTCACATCGGCAACGCCCGGTATTGCCATCAGGTGCGGTACGATAGTCCAATCTACCAGCGTTCTTAACTCAGTCAGGCTACGGCTTTCAGACGTAACACCGAAACCGAGCACGGTACTTGCGGATGAGGTGAGCGGGGTGATGTTAGGGGTAATGCCTTGCGGTAATTTGTTATTTAACGTGGATAAGCGCTCTGCAATCACCTGGCGATTGCGGTAAACATCGGTTTTCTCTTCAAATATGATCGTGACAATCGACAGGCCGGGGATCGATTGCGAGCGCATGCTGGCAATGCCGACCGTGCCGGCGATGCTGGTTTCAATCCTCTGGGTTACCAGACTTTCAACCAGTTCGGCAGAAAGGCCTGGTGATTCGGTCTGGATAATGATTTGCGTAGGTGCAAATTCGGGGAATACATCAACGTTGCTGCGCGACAGGCTGTAAAAGCCATATAAAACTACGAGTGTGGCAAGGCCGATGATGACGCCGCTGAAGCGGATAGAAAAACGTACTAAAGCCGACATCATAACTAGCTGGCCTCCGGTGTAACGATCGTTTTATTATTAAAGTCGGACATTATTCTGGTTGCGGCAAAACGCTGCTTCGACATGCTCGCCGGTATGGATGCAATGATTGAATGATTCAAATTAATCGTCATTTTAGCTACGACATAATATAGCTTCGCTATATTAGTCTTCACTGAAACTCTTGCTAAATTCATCAATTTAGTCATCGTTTTCATTGGTGATCTGTGACTTGAATTCTTCTGAAAGCAGTAGCTGCGCGCCGCTTGTAACTACCTGGTCACCCGGTTTCAGACTGCCCTGATAGAACCAGCCATTTCCAGTTTCAATATCGGTCATTACCGGAATACGGCTGAATTTCTCATCGGCAATTTTTTTATAAACCCATGATTTCCCCGCGTACCAGATAATTGCAGCATTAGGAATAATGACACCGTCATTGATCTTGCTGGATGTGGTGCTTACCGCATTAACCTGCATCCCCGCGCGCAGCTCTTTAGTTTTTGCATGATAGTAATAGGTTTTGCCTTGAATCGTAGCGCTGCTTGCCGGGGCGCGTGAAAGGAATGCTGCGCGAATCGATTGTTCCGGTGCTGCGGTCGGCGCAATCATGATGCTGCTATTCTGTGCCGGTTCTGCGGTATCGAATGGCAGCGTGATTTGTATCAGCACTTCTTGATTGGAAATCAGGTTTTGCAGTAATTCACTTTTGTCTAGGCTGGTGGCATGCTGGGTGAGGGTGTCGCCCCACATCTGACGCATGCTGTCTGTAATGCTTTTGGCGCTGGATTCTGCCGCTGCTATTTTTGCTTCATCAGCTTTAATATTTGATCTGGCAATTGCTACGGCTTTGTCGGAAATGTTTTTGTCATCCTGATTGAGGGCCTGCAAGCGCATAAACTCATTTTTGTTGTATGACAGCGCAGTGCGCAGCACTTCGATATCAGATTTGGCTGCCAGATAACGTGACCGAAGGTCAATCAGGCTGTCGATGCTGACCACACTGCCGTAACTGTTGACACTGGATTGATGTTTACCGGATTTTAGCTGGCTGGCGGTAATTTCGCTTTGCTTCTGGGTGGCAGTGCTGATACTGATGATAGTCGTGCCCTTTTCAGTCACAACGCGGCTTGGGGTTTCGATTTCCTCTTCTGTCTGCTGTGTCATGGCTTCAAATTCATCTTTGCCGTAAAACACAAGTACCCAGAATAAAACTACGATTAAAAATGCCTGTAAGCCAATAATGATGGTCAGTTTACGATTCATTTTTATTTTATTCCCATTGAGCTTAAAAAATGACGCTTAAGCGCCAGCGGTTAATGTTCGGTATTTTTAGTGCATTCCCGTGCATCAGGATGCTTGTTTTGTTAACCATTTATTTTACAGAAGTTAAATCTTCAATCTTTTTACTTGTAATGCTGCTATCGGTCAACGGCGCCTGTATCGCGTTTTCAAGGTCGTTTACACTGGAAGCCAACTGGAAGTTGGCGATGGCGACGTGCTGCTCGGCGAGCACTTCTTCCAGTTTGGCATAGCTGAGTTCAAGTCTATCGATTTCACCTGCACGCAGTTTGCTGTCCATGCGCATGGTGTTGGCCTGCTGCTGCTGATATAGGTTTTTCTGGTTGCCGAGCAGTTGCAAGGCCTGCGCCAGTTTGGCATTGGCAACGTTAACTTCGGCGATTACATTGGTCTGCAGTGCTTCAAATTGTCTGGCTTCAACTTCGCGTAACTGTGTCGCTTCTGCAATCGCTAATTTATTCTTAGTCAGGATTGTCATCAGGCTGGATAATCCCAGTGACCATATTTTGTCACCAAACTCGTAGGCATAGCCTGGGCTGATGACGATGTCAGGATATTGTTTTGCAATTTCCAATTTTAATTTTGCTTCTGCAATAGCGTAGCGCTCAAGCGCGATGCGGATATCGAGACGATTAAGCAGGGCGCGCGTCTGTAAATCGGCCGGAACCGGGGTAGTCAGCACCTTTGTATCAGCAGTATCTGCGATCTGCAATTGTTCGACCTGAGCCAGTGGCAGTCCCAGGCTGTTTGCCAAGCTGGAAAGCAACACCAGGTGATTGCGCTGCTTTGATTCCAGTTCGGTATTCAGTGTTTGCAGTTGCAGTTTCGCTTTGCTTAACTCGATATTAGAAGATTCTCCAAGATCAATACGCTTCTGGTAAATCGCAACGATATCTTGCCGGTAACGCTGCTCTTTTGACAGTAGTTTTATCTGCTGCCGATTGGCTTGGTATTCGTTGAACGTTCTTGCAACATCATTGCGCAATTGCCAGGCCGCCTGTGCAATGCGGAGTTTAGCTGCCTCCGAGAGGTGCTGGGCGCTTTCAATCCGAATGTTGCGTTTATTCGCGGTTTCAATCGGAATTTCAATGCTCAAACCATAAGCGTGCGGGCTGATCTCTTCACTTGCATTATTGCTTTTTGAGTATTGGCCGCCTATTGTCGGCAGCCGCATTTCTGCCGCCGTCAGTTTCGCGGCTTCAGCGCTGCGCCATTGTGCGCGTGCGATATCTAGACTCGGGTTGAAAAATAAGGCGCAGTGAATTAGGTCATCTAGCTCCCATTGCTGGATGGGCAGTCGCGCAGATGGGTAGCCATTGTTGATCAGGTATTGGTGAAACTGCTCATTGTCTGCACGCCTTGCGGCAATTTTCTGACCTAGTGCAGCCGTGTCTATCGGCTTGGCAATATACTCCTGGAAGCCGCAGGCAGTGAGGCCTAAACACAGGAGTGTAAGCAGGGCGGCTTTCGGCATTGCAGCTGAATGTGAATATGCAGAATTACTCAAGATGTCTGATTCAAGTGTGCTGTTGGCTTTGTTAACGAATGCACTTTAGCCCACGATTTCAGCGTTTACTGCACTTAATGCATCCTGCAACGTCTCTTCGCTGAGGCTGTTGATTGATGTTGCAAGCAGGTCTGCCGCTTCTACAGTTGAAATCGGCAGTTCATGGCTATCCATCTCGGCGATGAGGCCTGCGGCAACACCGGCAATCTTGAGCAGAGCTTGCCTTTCACGCATCAGAAGTTCTAATTCTGCACGCAGCATATTGATTTCATTTTGGTTGATAGTGTTTGGCATGATTGTCAGCTTTAATTTTCAATTTGTTTCTAATGGAAGGTCGAGTGTTATTCTCGCACAATCATTACTGGCACTGCTATATTTTCAGCAATCTATCATCATTGATCAGGCGCGGCGATTAAATAATGTACCGGCGCTGAATAATTTATAGCTTTTTTATTTTATGTCTTTTCTGAATGTGAAAACTTGAGATACAATAGCGAATTATCTGAACGGCTGATGTTTTGTAAGCCGTACACTACCTGCGAAAGTGGCGGAATTGGTAGACGCACTGGATTTAGGTTCCAGCGCCGCAAGGCGTGAGAGTTCGAGTCTCTCCTTTCGCACCAACTTTACTTTAAAATAGCATGTCATAAAGATGACTTTAATCTAGAAGATAGCTTTTCTGGGTGCATCTGTATCATGGCATGCGGTTAAAAATTTTAGGAATTACAGCATGGCTCTGAATGTTGAAACCCTCGGCAACCTTGAACGTAGAATCACTATCAGCGTTCCGCTACAGCCATTAGAGGCACAGATTAAACAACGATTAAACCAAATTTCACGTACGGCAAAATTCGCTGGTTTTAGACCAGGTAAAGCGCCAATCGGTTTAGTAAGTCAGCATTACGGCGACCAGGTGCGTGATGAAGTTTACTCAGGCGCTGTTGAGAAAAGTTTCGGTGATGCAGTAGAGGAAAGCAAATTGCGCGTTGCAGGTTTTCCTAATATTGAACATAAACCTTTTGATGCGGCTTCAGAGGTTCTGGAATACACAGCTACATTCGAAATTTTCCCGGAAGTGGCTATCGGTGACTTGTCAAAAGTGAAGATCGAGCGTCCGGTGACTGATATTTCTGACGCTGATGTGAAAAAAACACTGGATGTTCTGGTGAAGCAGCGTGTCAGTTATGAGCCGGTTAAGCGTGCAGCCAAAAAGGGCGATCGCGTTAACGTAACACTGAAAGCGTTCCTGGATGGCCAGGAGGTTGAATCAACTGGTGATGCGGGCATCGACCTGGTGATTGGTGAAGGTGGCCGTGTTGCTACGTTTGATGATGAATTGATCGGTGGCAAAACAGGGGCAAGCAAAAAATTCGATATTACCTATCCTGAAGACTATGAGTCTGCTCAGATTGCAGGTAAATCAGTTGGTTATGAAGTGACGTTTAACAGCGTGTCTCAGCCTAAATATCCTGAAATCGACGCTGAATTCGCCAAAAGCTTAGGTATTGAAGATGGTGATGTTGAGAAAATGAAGGCTGAAATTGCTGAAAGCCTGAAACAAGAAGTTGCCAAGCGCGTTAGCGCCAAACTGAAAGAACAGGTTTTTCAGGCACTGACTGATAACTCAGAGTTCGATATTCCACGCGCGATTCTGGAAGTCGAAATCAACCGCATGATGCAAACAACTGAGCAAAACCTGAAACAACGCGGTGCGGATTTGTCTAATATCAGACTGGAGCCGTCAATGTTTGAGGATCAGGCCAAGCGCAGCAGTAAATTGCGTCTGTTGCTCGGTGAGTTGATTAACAAAAACGGCCTGCATGCAAATGCTGACCAGGTGCGCGCAATGGTTGATGTGTTCTCGCAGAGCTTCGAGCGTCCTGCTGATGTGGTGACTTGGTACTATGCAGATCCAAAACGTCTGGATGAGCCTGCTGCTCTGGCTACTGAAGAAAACGCAGTGAGTTGGGTGCTTGCACAAGCTAAAGTCACTGATAAAAAAGTTAAGTTTGATGATTTAATGGGAACTGCCTAATGAATACAATGCCGCAACCGCAATCTCAGTTTGATTCTGCTCCAACCGGATTGGGTTACATCCCGATGGTGGTTGAGCAAAGTGGTCGCGGCGAGCGTTCATATGATATCTACTCACGCCTGCTCAAAGAGCGTGTGATATTTCTGGTTGGTCCGGTAAACGACATGTCTGCAAACCTTGTGGTAGCGCAGTTGTTGTTTCTGGAGGCTGAAAACCCGGATAAAGATATCTACCTGTATATCAATTCTCCAGGTGGTTCTGTGACTGCCGGCATGTCAATCTACGACACGATTCAGTTTATCAAGCCTGATGTAAGTACTTTATGTATCGGTCAGGCAGCAAGTATGGGCGCTTTCCTGCTGGCTGCCGGTGCAAAAGGCAAGCGTTTTAGCTTACCTAATTCACGTATTATGATTCACCAGCCTTCCGGAGGATTCCAGGGGCAGTCTACTGACATTGAAATTCACGCAAAAGAAATCCTCTACTTGCGTTCAAAACTAAACGACATCCTGGCTCATCATACCGGTAGAACTGCAGAAGAGATTGATCGGGATACCGAGCGTGATAACTTTATGAGCGCCGAACAATCTGTAGAGTACGGCATGATTGATAAAGTGATCGGTAGCCGCAGCGAAGCTGCATAATTGCATTATTCACTATATTTTAATAGTATAGTGATTGCATCAAATTTGTATGGGACCTGGCAGCGCTAGGTATTCCTACGCAAAATACTTAATAGGACTAAATCCATGGCCACTAAAGCCGACGACGATAAATTACTTTATTGCTCTTTTTGTGGCAAAAGCCAACACGAAGTTAAAAAACTGATCGCTGGTCCTTCTGTATTCATTTGCAATGAGTGTGTTGATTTATGCAATGACATCATTAAAGAAGAAGTGCAGAATTCAGACGGCTTGAAGTCTGCCGAAGCTAACCTGCCTACGCCGCAGGAAATCTGCAAAATACTGGATCAATACGTGATTGGCCAGACCCAGGCCAAGAAAAACCTTGCTGTGGCGGTGTATAACCACTACAAACGTTTGGGTCATAACAACTTGTCTAACGGCGGTCAAAAAGATGAAGTTGAGATCGCAAAAAGTAATATTCTGCTGATAGGCCCGACTGGTTCAGGTAAAACACTGCTTGCACAGACACTGGCAAGGCTGCTGGATGTGCCGTTTGTGATGGCTGACGCAACTACCTTGACCGAAGCAGGTTATGTGGGTGAAGACGTTGAAAACATCATGCAGAAGCTGTTGCAGAAGTGTGATTATGATATTGAAAAAGCACAGCGCGGCATTGTTTACATTGATGAAGTGGATAAGATCTCCCGCAAGTCAGATAATCCTTCGATTACCCGTGATGTATCCGGTGAAGGCGTGCAGCAGGCATTGCTTAAACTGATTGAGGGTACTGTAGCGTCGATTCCACCGCAAGGCGGTCGCAAGCATCCAAATCAGGAATTTGTGCAGCTTGATACAACCAATATCCTGTTTATCTGCGGCGGCGCATTTGATGGCCTGGAAAAGGTAATCCGTCTGCGTTCGGAAAAAGGCGGCATCGGTTTTGGTGCGGAAGTTAAAAGCAAGGTTGATGTGCGCGAAGTCGGCACTGTGCTGCGTGATGTTGAACCTGAAGACCTGATCAAGTTTGGGTTGATTCCGGAGTTTATCGGCCGTCTGCCAGTTGTGGCTACGCTCGAATCACTGGATGAAGCTGCGCTGATGACAATCCTGACCGAACCTAAAAACGCGCTGACTAAACAATACATCAAGCTGTTCAAGATGGAAGGCGTAGATCTTGAGTTCAGGGAATCAGCTTTGCTGCTGATTGCGAAAAAAGCTCTGGAACGTAAAACCGGCGCACGTGGTTTGCGTTCGATTATGGAGCATTCTCTGCTTGAGATCATGTATGAACTGCCATCTTTGAAGAACCTGAGTAAGGTCGTGATCGATGAAGGCGTTATACGCGGTGACGCGCCACCTATCCTGATCTATGAAGATAAGGCCATGGAAGAGGCTGCCAGCTAACTTTCGCTCATTACTCCACTGCATGTAATCCCGGCTTTACAACTTTAAAACCAGCCGGGATTGCATGTTTGCTTTACCCACCCCTCCTCGAAATTTCTGCTTTTCCCTGCATCGCTTAACGAGCCTCGTTAAATTTCTTGAATATTATTTGCACTGAGACACTAATTTAGTGCTTAAATATCAATTAACACTTGAACTCATAAGAATTAACCCCATCAACAGTTATATAAGTGTTTTTGCTTAATTCTCAGCTTAATTTTGGAAGTCTATACATGGCACAATTATTACCTTCATATAGTCCAGACAGCGGTTTATTGCCGCTATTGCCATTGCGCGATGTTGTTGTATATCCGCATCTGGTAATCCCTCTCTTCGTTGGACGCACAAAATCCGTCAAGGCGCTTGAATTAGCCTCCGAAGGCAATAAGCAGATTTTATTGGTTGCGCAGAAGTCTGCCAGCAAAGATGATCCGGAAGCGAGCGATTTGCATGAAGTCGGTACGATAGCAACCGTACTGCAAATGCTGAAATTGCCGGATGGTACCGTTAAAGTGCTGGTTGAAGGAGTTCAGCGCGCAAAAATCAGTGAGTTTACTGAGACTGACGAGTGCTTTGCCGCACGACCTGAGTTGATTGCAGAATCCGAAACCGACGTGGAAATACAGGCATTGATGCGTACAGTGTTCGCGCAGTTTGATCAGTACGTCAAATTGAACAAGAAAATACCGCCTGAGATTCTGACTTCGCTTGCGACAATAGATGAAGCCGGCCGCCTGGCAGATACCATTGCAGCGCATTTGACGCTTAAGCTTGAAGAAAAACAAAAGATCCTTGAAATGTTTGACGTTGCCGAGCGCTTGGAGCACTTGCTGCGCCTCATGGAAGGTGAGATCGATATTCTTCAGGTTGAGAAACGCATCCGTGGCCGTGTAAAACGCCAGATGGAGAAAACGCAGCGTGAGTATTATCTGAATGAACAGGTCAAAGCGATTCAGAAAGAGCTGGGCGAGCACGATGAAAATGCCGAGATGGATGAGCTTGAGAAGCGTATTGAAGATGCCAAATTGCCGAAGGATGCGCAGGCCAAAGTGACCAGTGAACTCAAGAAGCTGAAATTGATGTCGCCGATGTCGGCAGAAGCTTCAGTCGTGCGTAATTTTATTGATACCCTGATCAGCCTGCCGTGGAATAAAAAAACCAGAATCAGCAAGAATCTGGCTAAGGCAGAAGCAGTGCTGGACGATGATCACTATGGTCTCGAAAAAGTGAAAGAGCGTATTGTTGAATATCTTGCTGTGCAGCAGCGCGTGGATAAAATCAAAGCGCCTATTTTGTGCCTGGTCGGGCCACCTGGTGTGGGTAAGACTTCGTTGGGCCAAAGCATTGCAAAAGCGGTGAACCGTAAATTTGTACGCATGGCGCTGGGTGGCGTGCGTGATGAGTCTGAAATTCGTGGCCATAGGCGTACTTATATCGGTTCGATGCCAGGAAAAATCCTGCAAAGCATGACCAAAGTCGGGGTGAAGAACCCGCTGTTCCTGCTCGATGAGGTGGATAAGCTTGGTCAGGACTTCAGGGGTGATCCTTCATCCGCATTGCTGGAGGTGTTGGATCCGGAGCAGAACCATACTTTTGTCGATCACTATGTTGAAGTCGAGTATGACCTGTCTGATGTGATGTTTGTGGCAACTGCCAACTCGATGAATATTCCCGCGCCTTTGCTGGATCGTATGGAAATCATTAACTTGTCCGGTTATACAGAGGATGAAAAAGTAAACATCGCAATGCGTTATCTGCTGCCAAAACAGCTGAAGTCACATGGTTTGAAAGATGATGAGCTGCATGTGTCAGAGGCTGCGGTGCGGGATATCGTGCGTTATTACACACGTGAGGCCGGCGTGCGCAGGCTGGAGCAGGAGGTTGCCAAAGTCTGCCGCAAAGTGGTGAAGGAATTGCTGACTGCGAAAGCGAAAAAGGCGGCGACAGCGCCTAAGAAAATCAATGTCACACCAAAAAACCTTGATAAGTATCTGGGTGTGCAGCGTTATGATTTTGGCGTAGCGGCAAAAGAGAATCAAGTAGGACAGGTTACGGGGCTTGCCTGGACCTCAGTTGGTGGCGAATTGTTGACGATTGAGGCGGTATTGTTGCCGGGCAAAGGCAAGACTACGACAACCGGCAAGCTGGGCGATGTCATGAAAGAATCTACCCAGGCTGCGATGAGTGTGGTCAGAAGCCGCGCACAGCGTTTAGGGATTGCTAATAACTTCTATGAAGAAAATGATATTCATATTCACTTCCCGGAAGGCGCAACGCCTAAAGATGGTCCGAGCGCAGGCATTGCCATCACTACCGCGCTGGTTTCTATTCTGACGGGTATTCCTGTTCGCGCTGATGTTGCAATGACAGGCGAGATTACCTTGCGGGGCGAGGTGCTGCCTATTGGCGGTCTGAAAGAAAAACTACTGGCAGCACATCGGGGCGGCATTAAAACCGTACTGATTCCACAGCAGAATGTCAAAGACCTGACAGATGTACCGGAGAACATTAAAAACCATCTGGATATTCATCCGGTAAAATGGATTGATGATGTTCTGGCATTGGCTCTGGCTTCAGTGCCGGTGCCTTTGGCGGATGCTGGTGATGTTAATGATAATCCTGCAAAAGAGGTTCAACTTGCTGATAATTCTCAGGAAACGCAGTCTACGTCATTAGACGCTATAAAACATTAAGAAAATAAGTGCGGATATAGGTCTATAAAGGCTTGACACGGCCTTTATAGGCTTGATATAAAGGCAGTGCGGGGATCGTTCCCCATAGAAATTACCGTTGTTTTTCTTTAATAAACCTTAAAAAGGGGATTACACGTGAATAAATCAGAACTAATTGATCAAGTTGCAAGTGCTGCAGGTATTTCTAAAGCCGCTGCAGGCCGTGCGTTGGATGCAACAACTGCTGCAGTGACTAAAGCATTAAAAAAGGGTGATCTGGTAACATTAATCGGCTTTGGTACTTTTTACGTTGGTAAACGTGAGGCTCGTAATGGTCGTAATCCTCGCACTGGTGCAACAATTAAGATCAAAGCTGCTAATTCTCCTAAATTTAGGGCTGGTAAAGCGCTCAAAGATGCTGTAAACTAGCGTTTTCGTTGGTTAGGCAGGGTGCTTAGCTCAGTTGGTAGAGCGTCGCCCTTACAAGGCGAATGTCAGCGGTTCGACCCCGTTAGCACCCACCAAAAAAACCGACGATAATGTAAGTGACTAAGCCGTTTCTATTTTATTAAATTTAGAGTGCTGGTAGTTTAAGCACTCTTTATTTTGTGAAAAATCTTCATGATGCAGAAACGCAGATTTTATGGAGTGGTAGTTCAGTTGGTTAGAATACCGGCCTGTCACGCCGGGGGTCGCGGGTTCGAGTCCCGTCCACTCCGCCAAATAAAAAAAGCGAGTCTTAGGACTCGCTTTTTTTATTTCTACTTCATGTTTGCTGCTGCAAAAGAGAACTGATCCCGTTTATCTTGTGTCATATCGCGGTTGCTGCATATCTAGCCTGTAGTAACTTGTGATATATTAGTGCGGTTTCGATATGTACTTGTTTCGTATAAGTCCATCAATATTTTACTTAACAGTGAAAATTTAAAAGAGAGTTTTATGTTAGATAGTATTCGTTCTGTTGCACAAGGCTGGGTTGGTAAAACCTTGTTAGCCTTGATTACCATTCCTTTTGCCTTATTTGGTATTGACTCTTATTTAAGTCAGGCCGGCAATAATGTTGCAGTTGCCAAAGTTGATGGCAGCGACATATCGATACAGGAATACTCGAATGCATTACAGAATTTGCGTAATCGGCTTCAGTCAGAGGGCAAGGCTGACCCGGCAGAGCTCGATAATCCTCAGGTTAAAATGCTGGTATTGGATCGCCTGATTAATCAGCAACTACTCGAAAAAGAGATTCATACGGCCAAATATGCGATCAGCGATGCGCAGTTGGCAACCTATATTACCGGTATGCCAACTTTCCAGAAAGACGGCAAGTTCTCACAAGAGCTGTATGATGAACTGTTGCAGCAGAATCAGCTGACACCTAAAAAATTCGAAGCGTCTATACGTGCTGACTTGCTGGCACAACAGGCTCAGGATGGCATCGCCAAGCTGGGCTTTATTTCAAATGCCCGTGCTGAAAGCACATTGAAGCTTCTTAAGCAAAAGCGTGTGGTGACAGTCTCTGAAATCAAGACAAAAGATTTCATTGATCAAGTAAAAGTTGATCCGGCAGAAGTTAAAGCCTATTACGATAAACATAAAGACAGTTTGCGTAATCCTGAACAAGTCAAAATCGAGTTCCTGCTGCTGTCTGCAAGCAGCTTGGTGCCAACTATCAAAGTGGATGATGCTGAAGTCAAAAAATTCTACGATGAAAATGCATCGAAATTCCAGGGTAATGAACAAAGGCGTGCCAGCCACATCCTGATTGGTTTTGGCGTCAGTGCGACAGCTGAGCAGAAACAGGCAGCAAAAGAAAAAGCGGAAGCGCTTCTGGCGGCTATTAAAAAGAACCCAAAATCATTTGAGGAGCTGGCAGTCAAGAACTCACAAGACCCTGGTTCAGCCACTAAAGGTGGTGATTTAGGTAGCTTTGGCCGTGGTGCGATGGTGAAACCATTTGAAGATGCTGCGTTTGGCATGAAAGTTGGCCAGGTAAGTGATCTGGTTGAATCCGAGTTTGGCTATCACATTATCAAACTTACCGAAATCACCGGTCAAAGCTCGGATTTTGAGAGCTTGAAGCCGCAAATTAAGGGTGAGTTGATTTTCCAGAAGGCGCAGGCCGCATTCACGGAAAAAGCCGAGAGCTTCAGCAATACCGTATATGAGCAGTCTGACAGTTTGCAGCCTGCTGCGAAAACATTTGGCGGCCAGGTGCAGGTATCGGACTGGTCATCACGTGAAGATGTTGCAAAATTCTTCAAGAGTGACAAAGTGGTGAGTGCAATCTTTTCTGAGGATTCTATAAAAGAGCGCCGCAACACTGAAGCGATCGAGATTTCACCGAATAACTTGTTATCTGCCCGTGTTCTGGATTACAAGCCCGCAACTCCCAAGAGTTTTGATGAAGTTAAAGGCGGCATTGAAGCATTGCTGAAACTGGAAGCTGCTGCAAAACTGGCTGTTGCTAAAGGTCAGGATGCGCTGAAAAACCTCCAAGCCGGCAAGGAAGTTGCAGGAGTGGAGTGGATTCCAGAAGTGACTGTGGATCGTAAAACAGCACAAGGCTTGACGCAATTGGCAATGACGCAGATTTTTAAAACAGATGTAAGTAAATTGCCGGCTTATTCAGGCCTTGCTGATAGCAAACAAGGTTATTTACTGGTTAAAGTCGTGAGCGTGGATAATTCTGCCGCAGGTGATGAAGAGTCGATCAAAGGTGCCAAGTCTGAGCTTAACGCAGCATTGGCTGATGAGTACCTGACATCATACAAGCAGTCATTACGCGAAAAGGCCAAGATCAAAGTTAACGAGAGATTGTTAATGGATAAAAATGCAGAACAATAGCATTGGATATTAATAGACTGAGTTCCAGGACTTGAGCTCACGGGCTCAGTTCTGGTTTAGTTTTAGAGTTCTGAATGCAAATAAAAAAGGCACCATGTAATGGTGCCTTTTTTATTTGCCAGCTATCTGTGATTTAGTCGATAACACCGGCCGCAGTAATATTCATGCCGCCGTCTACATAAGTGATTTCACCGGTAATACCTGAAGCCAGATCGCTGCAAAGGAAAGCGGCAGCATTGCCAACTTCTTCAATAGTTACATTGCGGCGCAAAGCAGCGTGCTTTTCATTGAAGCCGATCATTTTGTCAAAGTCAGCAATGCCTGACGCTGCAAGCGTTTTAATCGGCCCCGCAGACACTGCATTAACGCGAATGCCACGTGGGCCTAGGCTTTGTGCCAAATAGCGTACATTGGCCTCTAAACTGGCCTTTGCAACCCCCATGACGTTGTAGTTAGGCATGGTGCGTTCCGCGCCGAGGTAGCTGAGTGTAAGCAGGCTGCCTTTACGGCCTTCCATCATCGGGTAGGCAGCTTTAGCCAGCGCTGAAAAACTGTATGAGCTGATGTCATGGGCGATACGGAAATATTCACGGTTAATGTTATCCAGGTAGTCGCCATCCAGTGCAACTTTTGGAACGAATGCTACCGAGTGCACCAATGCGTCCAAACCATCCCAATGTTTTGCCAGCGCGGGGAATAAGGCATCAATCTGTGCATCTTCCGCAACATCACACGGCAATACAATTTTAGAATCGAAATCAGCGGCTAAATCAGCAACGCGTTTTTCGTGTTTTTCCATTTGGTAGGTAAATGCAAGTTCTGCGCCTTCACGCTTCATTGCTGCTGCGATACCGTAAGCGATAGAGCGGTTGCTTAATAAGCCCGCGATGAGTACTTTTTTACCTGCTAAAAATCCCATAATGAATCCTGTAATGATTTATTAAATCTGTTATTGGTTTTGCTATGCGGCACTTACTTTTGGTGTCCGCTCCTGGGGTCTAGCGCATCGCGCAGACCCTCACCGAGCAAATTATACCCTAACACCGTGATTAAAATCGCTAGTCCCGGGAATAGCGATAGCCACCAGGCGAATTGGATATATTCTTTGCCATCGGTCAGTATATTGCCCCACGAGGCCTGCGGCGCCTGTACACCCAGACCCAGAAAACTTAAACCTGACTCCATCAGTACGGCGCCTGCAACGCCCAATACGGCGCTTACAATAATCGGGGTCAGGCTGTTAGGGAGCAAGTGTTTGAAAATCAGGCGGTAATCCCTTGCGCCCAGTGTGCGTGATGCCATCACATACTCACGCTCACACAAGCTCAGAAATTCGGCACGTACCAGACGTGTGACTCCCATCCATGACGTCAGGCCAATTACAATCATGATGTTGATGATGGAGGGCGTCAGGAAGGCAATGACTGCAAGTATCAGAAAGAAACTAGGGATGGATAGCATCACATCTACCAGACGCATGATCAAAACATCTACCCAGCCACGATAAAAACCGGCAATTGCACCGAGCAGTATGCCAATCAGGGTTGAAATTCCGACAGCGACCAGCCCTACCAGTAATGATATGCGTCCGCCATGCAGCATGCGGCTTAATACATCGCGGCCTAAGCCATCGGTGCCCATCCAGTGCTGCATGGATGGCCCAAGCAGGATCGCTTTTACGTTGATTTCGTTCGGGTCATACGGCGCAATAACAGGCGCGAGCATCGCGAGCACAAATATCAGCAGGATGATAATGAAGCCACCCAGTGCCAGAGGGTTGGCTAGCGCTTTTTTAAACAGGGGCCAGTTCATGCTGTTACCCCTTCACCACACCGCGTCTTACACGCGGATCTGCCCATGCATACATAAGGTCGGCGAGCAGGTTGCCGAGCAATGTTAACGCGGAGCCTATGGTTAATATGCCCATTACCACCGGAAAGTCACGCATTAGCACTGCATCGTAAAATAATTTTCCCATGCCCGGTATGGCGAAAATAGTCTCTGCAATGACGGAGCCGCCAATCAGGCCGGGAATCGACAGGCCTATGATCGTAATCAGCGGCAGCAGCGCATTTCGCAGCGCGTGGGTATAAATCACTTTGTGCTCATTAAGGCCTTTCGCCCGTGCGGTGGTGATGTAGTCTTGATGCAGTACATCCAGCATGCCGTTTTTAACAAATAAAGTAATGCCCGCCAAGCCGGTAATGGATGGAATGATTACCGGCAGGAATAAATGGCTCAGGGAGTCTTTGACCTTGCCCCAGGTATCGAATGAGTCATAGTTCAGGCTGTGCAGGCCAGAAATCGGGAACCAGTTGTTGACTACACCTAACCAGTACATTAACAGCAGCGAAAGCCAGAAGCCCGGGATAGAGAAACCGATGAAATTAAACAGGGTGATAGACCGATCCTGCCAGCCGAGGTACTTGCGTGCGGCAATAATGCCGAGTGGAATCGCTAGCAGCAGCGTAATTGCCAGCCCCAGCAGATTAATCATCAGGGTAATCGGTAATGCTTCCTGAATGAGCCCTTTGGTCACGTTGCCGTCTTTATCTGTGGTTTGCCAGAATACAGGTTTCTGGTGACTTGCGAATGACTTTCCAAAATCCAGTGTAGCCATGCGTTTTAACCATAAGCCATACTGCACAATCACCGGTTTATCCAGATTGTACATTTCACGCAGTTTCTGACGTGATTCTTCACTGGCTTTCGGGTTGAAGGCTGATTCGTTGCTGGTGATGTCACCCGGTGCCAGATGCATGATCATGAATGAAACCAGACTGATGCCGACCAACAGCGGAATCATCCAGAGAACACGTTTAATAATATATTTAAGCATGATTACTGACTTATTTCGTTGCGCCTGAGCGGTTGTGGAATGTACCAATCCTGAGAGTTATGACCAATACCTGCCGGAGGCGCTGGGTCATCAATACCTTTTACACGTTTGTGGATTGCAGTGAGGCCATAGCCGGCGGACAGATAAATGATCGGACTGTCTTCCAGCAAAACGCGTGCGAACTCATGATAGATTTTCATGCGTTTGTCAGGATTCAGCTCCAGACGGCCCTGTTCCAGCAGTTTGTCAACAACAGGATTGTTATAGCCGATAAAATTAAACTGCCCGGGTGCCTGCTGGCTGGAGTGCCAGATATTGAACTGGTCAGGGTCAAGGCCCAAGCCCCAGCCAAGCACTACCACATCAAAATCTCCAGTTTTGATAAAGCGGCTGATAAAGCTGGCCCATTCGATTGCGCGGATTTTGACATCAATGCCAACATCCTTGAGTCTGCGCTGAATCAATACGGCTGATTTTTCACGTTCTTTGTTCTGGTTGGTGACGATTTCAAACGCAAAAGGCTTGCCGTCGCGCTCCAGTATGCCGTCACCGTCTGTGTCAGCAAAACCAGCCTCTTTAAGCAGTTGACGTGCTTTGGTTGGGTCGTAAGGGTAGGGGGTGAGTGCCGGGTTGCTCCAGCGCGTGCCTGGCTTGTACGGAGAGGCGATGTTGATGCCCAGGCCCAGATAGACGCCATCAATGATTTCCTGTTTATCAATGGCATAGTTAATGGCACGGCGAACACGTGCATCATCAAAAGGTTTATGTTTGAGATTAAAGCCCATATAGGTGTAACTATTGCCAAGCTCTTTGTACAGTGAGAGTTTCTGCTGCAATTCAGGGCGTGCCGGAATGATGCGCGAATATTTAATCGGATCCAGGCCCATGTAATCAATATTGTCGGCCATCAGTTCGAGAAACTGCGCTGAATTATCGGGAATAATCCGTGTGATCAGTTGATCAATTTTAGCCTGGCCTAATACCGAGTTTGGATTTCTGGATAATTTCAGGTTTTCACCATGCGTCCAGCGGTCAAGCTTGTAATAGTGACTGCCTACAGGATTTCGCGCGAATGACGTCGTGTGCAGGTCCTGCCCTTGCAGCAGGTGTTTAGGCAATATCTGTAACCCCGCCCAGCTATCCAGCGCCGGAGCATAAGCCTGCGCATAAGTGACGGCAAAGGTAAGCGGGTCGGGGGTTTCGGCTTTTTTAACCAACTGGAAATCGGAAGCATATGGACTTGCTGTCTTCTCATCGGTAACAGCCTGCCAGGTAAATAAAACGTCGGCACTGGTTAATGGTTTGTCATCAGCCCATTTCAAGCCTGGTTTAAGTTTGAACGTGATAGTTTTCTGGTCTGATGAAATCTCCCAGCTTTTTACCAGGTCGCCTTCAAGTTCCAGGTTTTTGTCGTACTTGAGCAGGGTGTTGAAGATGTTCGAACTGATGGCAGATGACGCGGATTCGCCGGCAATCATCGAGATTAAACTGCTGGGTTCTGCGGTCATTGCGCTGATCAGAGTGCCGCCAGCCTCACTTGGATAATGTCTGGATAAATCTGTGCTGGTTGAAGCTGCATTGCGAGAAGGTCCGCAGGCAGAAATAGTTAAAATGACAAGAACAATTGAAGCGGATTTAGTCAGGCTCGAAAATGCGTTTGTCATCTTAAGTGATTTGTTTAATTAAGTTGCATCAGATTGCTTGATAGTAAGTTTGTTGCCAGGTTGAATGCGGTTGCCATATTTTTTATTCCAGCGTTTAAGGTCGGCGACTGCAACATCGAATTTCTGGGCGATACTATGCAGGGTGTCACCGCGCTTCACAATATAGGTCTGGGTATTGTTGGTATTTTTTGCTTTACTTTTTTTCGGGTTATCGTCTTCGGCAATATTAATCCTGAGTAACTGGCCGGCTTTTAGCCGACTTGTTTTAAGCGAGTTGGCGACCATGATCTGCTTAACGCTGACTCCGTAGCGCTTGGCAATAGCCGCCATGACCTCACCATTTTTAACTTTATGTCTGACGCTACGGCTTTCTTTTGGTTCATTTTCATCGTTTGACTCGCTACTGAGCGAGTCATTCTCGATGCCGGTTAAATTGATATTGGCCGAACCATGTTCCGGATTGGCGGAAAAATCTGTTTCCGTACCCTGTATGGCGCTTTCTGGTGTGCTGGCGGCGCTATTGCCATCTGCCTTGAAGTCGGTACGGTTGCCATTGGGGACTAATATCGTAGATGTTTTTTTAATTTTGCTTTGTGCCGGCAAATCGTTTACATCACGTAGTTTGCTCACATGAATCCCAAACTTATCCGCAATTTTCTCCAGTCGCTCCCCTTTTTTGGCGAAATAGGTTTTCCAGCTGACTAGTGGTTTATTGTAGTTTTCAAGATTGGTTCTGAACGTTTGGGCTGCCACAATTGGCAGTAGCAATTCCAGGTTTTTATTTTCGCTAGTAATGACCGGACGGTTAAAGCTCGGGTTCAATGCCAGGAATTCCTCATCGCTGATTTCGGCCAGTTTGGCAGCCAAATGTGCATCTATCTGTGCTGGGGCGGTCACTTTGGCAAAGTAGGGAGTATTGGCGATGGTTTGAATATTCAAACCATAGTTGCCAGGGTTGGTCATGAGGTTTTTAATCGCTTGCAGCTTGGGGACGTAATTTCTGGTTTCCGGGGGAAGATTCAGGCTTTCGTAGTCTGTAGGTAAACCTAATTTCCGGTTGCGTTCAATCGCGCGCGATACCGTACCCTCACCGGCATTGTATGCAGCCAGTGCCAGATCCCATGCACCGAACATGGCGTGGAGCTTTTGCAGGTAAGTCAGTGCTGCATCGGTAGCAAATGTAATATTGCGGCGGTTATCAAACCACCAGTTCTGCTTCAGGCCGAAATATTTACCTGTAGACGGCACGAACTGCCAGATGCCAGATGCGCGGCTGGTAGAGTATGCTTTTGGATTGTATGCGCTTTCAATCATGGGCAGTAGCGCGATTTCAGAAGGCATGCCGCGTTTTTCTACTTCTTCCACGACGTGAAACAAATATCTCTGGCTACGCTCGACCATTCGTTTTACATAGTCCGGACGCGAGCTATACCACTGCTCATGCTTTTGTGTGAGGTTTGAACTTGATTCAGGTATCGCGTATCCATTTTTAATACGCTGCCATAAGTCATCTCTTTCTACTTGGGGGGCTGCATTCTGATAGGTGTTATCCAGCGGAACCGTTAAGTCCAGCACCTTGGTGATTCTGTCATCACGCGCGCTTTTCGGCATAACGCCATCCCCATTGTTATAAATCGGGCTGGTGCCAGCGTTGTAGACCGGCGCCGTATTGGGAGCCGGGCTTGTATTTTTCCTGTCAGTATTTTTCTGGAGATAGTCGCTCTGGCTACCGCCTGTATTGCTCATATCCCGCAATGCAGGCTTAAAGCTGTCATCGGAGTAGATGATGATTTCATCACCCTGTACGTTGCTGACAACGCTGGATTCTGCATGCAAGGAGGTGCTGGTAAGCAGGTTGGCACCAAGCAATATTGAAAAGGAAACAGATAGTTTGATGCTGGAAGATTTCATTCAAGTAGGACGCAGGATATTTTTATTGAAATGATCAATGCGCAAAACAATAGAAATTCCATAGGTACGCTGTAAATCATAATGTAGCTGCATGGTAACGAATAGATGCTTGTAAAGTCAAGTAAAATTACAGTGTAAAATACTTTATATATTAATCATAACTTTATGATTAATAAGAATTTCTTAGCTCTCTTACTTTTGTGAAAACTTGTAGTAACGGCTGGTTTGATAAGTGCGTTGACAGCTGGATTTGTTTTGAATCGCAGCGCAGAAAAGGATTGGTTGCCAGTTCCAGCGCAATCGTGGAAGGCAGGCTTGGCAATTGCGCCTTACGCATGGCGACAGTTTCCTGTAGCCTGTGGGCTAGTGCCTCGTTATTCGGCTCTACTGATAATGCAAAGCCAATATTATGCAATGTATATTCATGCGTACAGAACACTTGCGTTTCTGGTGGCAGCGCAGCCAGTTTTTGCAGTGATGCCAGCATTTGTGAAGGGGTTCCTTCAAACAGGCGGCCGCAGCCTGCGCCAAAAAGCGTATCGCCGCAGAGCAGCCATTTTTTATCGGCATGTTCAGTATAAAACGCAATGTGGCCAAGTGTGTGGCCAGGTACGTCCAATACTTTGATTTCCGGTAGCCAATCAACACATTTGAACCGGTCAGGTTCACTGACCGGTTTGTGTTTAAAATCGTAGTGTTCCAGCCTGGGAGCAAAGACAGCGGTATCGGGAAACGCTTTGAGCAGCGTATCGACACCGCCGATATGGTCTTGGTGGTGATGTGTAATCAGTATCGCCTCCAGCGCTAGATTCTGTATTTTTAACACGCTGAGCAATGGCTTGGCATCGCCAGGGTCAACTGCCACGGCTTGTACACCGTTGTGAATCAGCCAGATGTAATTGTCATTGAACGCAGGTACTGGAATAATTTGTAATTGATGTTGCATATCGTCTATTATCTGCCAGAAGGTTTCAATTTTTTCACTGAATATTGAGTCATATTGGAATAATACCCTTGTAATGAGTTCGCAACCGAATCAACCGCAAGTTAATGATGCCCGCTATGCGTGGTTTAATAGCGCACTGGGGCGTTACCTGCAGCAGGAAGAGCAATGCCTGTATGACCAGGCCGTGGTAGATTTGTTCGGCTTCTATGCCTTGCAGATGGGCTGTCCGCAGATGGACTTGCTGCGTAATTCGCGTGTTGCTTACCGTTATGCATCTTCAGACTTTGCTGACACAGCAATAAAAACCGATTTGCAGTGCTGTGATGATTTTTTGCCTATTGCTGATACCAGCCTGGACTTGCTGTTATTGCCGCATCGCCTCGAGTTCAGTGAGCGTCCGCACCAGACGCTGCGTGAAGCAGGGCGGGTCATGGTTCCGGAGGGGCATCTGGTGATATCCGGATTTAATCCGCTTAGCCTGTGGGGCTTGGCGCTAGTGTTTAAAAATATATTTTCAGGCAGGTGCTGCACTAAAACATTTCCATGGAACGGCAGGTTCATTGGGCTTGCACGCTTGAAAGACTGGCTTACTTTGCTGGGTTTTGAAGTTGTGTCTGTGGAAACCTGCTGCCATATTCCACCATTCGAGCAGGAAACATGGCGGCAGCGCTTCCGATTCATGCATAAGCTCAGTTCCCGCTGGCTGCCATTTATGGGCGGCGTGTATTTTATCGTCGCAAAGAAACGTGTGGTCGGCATGACGCCGCTTAAACCGAACTGGAAAAAGTCACCCTTGCAATCCGGTCTGGCAGTAAGGCCGACCCAGCGCAAGCCCAGTCAAAAAAGGGCAATCAGGCCGCATCATAAACACCATTGCGGGCAGTGAAGATGGCCAGCTGGCATCAAAGTGCATGATCTCGATTAATAGATGATGCGATTGGGGTTGGCGGTGTATTCATCCAGCGTTTTTAATGCTTCAGCTTCAAGAAGCTGGATTTCAGGTATCCGGCGTTGAGCCGACGGCTTTTTAAGTTCGCTAAAAATAAATTCATCATCAAACAGAGTTGCTGCGGCCTGTATGCTGAAACCGTAAAATACACGCTCCAGACGTGCCCAATAGATGGCGCTCAGGCACATCGGGCACGGTTCACCGCTCGTGTAAAGATCGCAGCCGCTCAAATCGTAGGATTGAATGCGTTTGCTGGCATCGCGGATTGCAACTATCTCACCATGCGCAGTCGGGTCATTGGACGAGAGTACATGATTCCAGCCTTCGCCTATGATGTTTCCGTTTTTAACGATAATTGCGCCAAACGGACCGCCATCACCGGCCTCCATGCCTTTGCGGCCAAGCGCAATGGCATGCCGCATGAATTTTTCAGACTGTTCTTTATCATCAAAGCTCATTGTCATTCTCCATTGCGCTAATGTAACCCGCACACTGCAATTATGACAGCATATCTGCTGGAAAATTTATGATAGCCAGACCTTAAACCTGCATTAATATTTTTCTGATTTCAAGTTCATCCAGACCTTTGCCGATAATCACAATACGTGACACAGGCTCAGCTTCATTCCAGCCTTCAAGCAAGGTAGGCGGATAAGGCGTGAAGTGCACTGCATGAATCGCAAGTGGTGCCGGCTGGTCATCAGCGTGGATGATACCTTTTAATCGCAATAACTTTTCGCCATGTGTCTGGCATAATTTTAAAATCACCGGTTTGAGTTCACGCCATTTCAGTGTGGTTGGCATGGTCACGGTAAAGCTTTTGATTTCATCATCATGCACTTTATGTGGCAACGTGCCTTTGGGCAGGTTGTTTTTAGCAGGGGCACGCAGCCAGCGCTGCGGTTCGGCCTGTTTGGTATCGGTATTGAATAAACCTGCATCAATGATAAATGCAGGATCAATATCGCCATGAACAACCCTGTGCAGGGTTGCACCGGGATTGATCGCATTTAATTTGGATTCCAGGTTGCTCATTTGAACATCGCTGGCCAGATCGGTTTTGGTCAGCAGCAATACGTCAGCAACGGCAGCCTGTTTAAGAGCCTCCTGATTCGCTGTTAACTGTTCGAGCCCGTAGATGCTGTCTATCGTTACCACAACCGCATCCAACCTGTACACGGATTCAATTACCGGTTCATTCATGAGGTTGGCCAGTATTGGCCCCGGGTCCGCCATGCCCGTTGTTTCAATCACCAGACGTTTGAACTCCGGAATAGCCTGTAGCGCGCGTTTGAAGAACAGGTCGCGCATGGTGTCTGCCAGCTCGTTTTTCAGTGAGCAGCATAAGCAGCCAGAACTGAGCAGTACGGTATTGTCTGCGATATGTTCACTTTCAATGTTTTGTGCCAGATTGCTGTTGGCAAAAATCTGGTCAAGGCCTGCATCGCCAAGTTCGTTAATAATCACAGCAGTGTCGTGCATGGCAGGGTGGTGCAATAGCTTGTTAAGCAGCGTTGTTTTACCACTGCCTAAAAAACCTGTGAGCAGGGTGACGGGGATTCGATTATCCATAATGATGTTTGGTTTTATTCAAAGGGAATCTGCCAAATACAAGGTAAAATGTCACAAATTTTAATTGATAGCACAGTATGAATGTATTTTTTGAAGAAGACGGCAATTTTAAAGTTGCCTCTATCATGACCGAAACGCAGGGTTCTATGCAAATAGAATCTGCAAGCGGCAAGCGCAGTAAACTCAAGGCGAGTAATGTGCTGATGCGTTTTGAAGCGCCTTTGGCCGGATTTTTAGAAGCTGCCAATACTGAGGCCGAGACGCTTGATCTTGATTTTCTGTGGGAATGCTGCAGTGAGCCTGAGTTTGGTTTTGAAGAGTTTGCAGCCGAGTATTACGGACGTAAGCCCGCACCGGTTGAGGCTGCCGCGATTGCCATCAAGCTGCATAGCGCTCCTGTATATTTTAATCGCAAGGGCAAGGGGCGCTACAAAGCTGCGCCCGCAGAAATATTAAAAGCTGCGTTGGCCGGGCTTGAGAAAAAACGTCTGCTGGCAGAGAAAATGGCAAGTTATGTCGAGCAACTCAAGGCTCATATCATGCCTGACGAGTTGATGCAGAAAATTGATATGCTGATGTATGAGCCAGATAAAAACGCATTTGAGTACAAAACACTGGATGCCGCCGCCGGTGCCCTGCACATGAACCACATCAAGCTGCTGCATGCCTGTGGTGCGATTCCATCCATCCATGATTACCACCTGGGTGCGTTTTTGCGCGAGTATTTCGCCAACGGCACAGGGTTCAGTTCGGATGAGATGCCTGCTGTGCCTGATGAGTTGCCGCTGGCAGATACTGAAGCATTCAGTATTGACGATAGCACGACGACCGAGATTGATGATGCGCTATCGGTGCAGTTGCTGGCTGACGGCATCACCAGGGTGGGTATCCATATCTCTGCGCCGGCACTGGGGATTCCGGTAGACAGCCCGCTGGATAAGGAAGCGATGTACCGCCTGTCCACGGTCTATATGCCGGGTCATAAAATCACGATGTTGCCTGAATCTGCAATCAGGCCGTTTAGTCTTGATGAAGGTGAAATAAAACCTGTGCTTTCGTTATACCTTGATGTTGCGCCTGATTTGACAGTATTGCAGCGTAACAGCAAGGTCGAGCGAATTAAAATTGCGGATAATCTGCGGCATGATGTGCTGGAGCCTTTTTTTAATGAAAACACCCTGGAAGCCGACAGCGGACATCCGTACTGGGGCAGGCTGCGCTTCCTGTTTGATCTGGCAGAGTCTTTGGAAAAAGCGCGCGGTAAATATGACCCGACCAAGCCACCGCAGGTTGATTACAACTTTTATGTCAATGATGACAAGGTCAGTATCGTCAGCCGCCATCGCGGTTCACCGATGGATAAAGTGGTGGCGGAACTGATGATCGAGGCCAATAGTCAATGGGGCGCGCTGCTTGCGGCACATGAGGTACCGGGGCTGTACCGGGCACAGATGGGCGGCAAAGTCTATATGACCACCAAGCCTGAGCCGCATCAGGGTTTGGGCGTTGCCCAATATAGCTGGAGTACATCGCCGTTGCGCCGTGCGGTTGATTTAATCAACCAGCGTCAGATTATCAGCGTGGTGCAGAATACAGCGCCAGCTTACGCACAGAAAAGCGATGCCCTGACCTCGCATATGCGCAACTTTGAGCTGACCTATAAAGCCTACAGTGAGTTTCAGATCCGCATGGAGCGCTACTGGTGCCTGCAATACTTGGTTCAGGAAAATGTTCAGGAGATTCACGCGACAGTATGGCGCGATAATCTGGTACGCCTGGATAATCTGCCGTATATGACTAAAGTTTATGGCATGCCTGAGCTTAAGTCCGGTACGCGTGTGAGTTTGCAGGTGCAGGATGTCGACACGCTGATGATGGATCTGCGTACAAAATTCCTGCGCGTACTTGAAGAAGAACCCGTGCAGCCTTTGGTGCTGGATGATGCTGAAGGTGAAGCCCTGGAGCTGTCGGTTACCGAAGTTGCAGCGGCGGATGCTGAGGCTGTTGATTTCAATGCAGATGACCCAAGTCATCATCCGGTGAATGATACTGATCCGGATAGCAGGGTGGAGGCAGCCTAGTGTTTAGAGTCGCTAAGCATTTGCTGCGTGGCCTGGCGCATACATCCGCGGCGGATGAAACCGTTGATGTGAGTGAACTGGATGGTGTACGTGCTTTGCATTTAGGGTCCGCAACGATACAGAGTGCAATGCGGATCAGGGATCCGCTTGCGCTCGAGCTTGCTTATACGCGTGGCATGATGTGTTTCCTGCTGTTTCATCACAGCGTCAGGCATCTGCTGACGATTGGCTTGGGTGGAGGTTCCATTGCAAAATATGTGCATGCCTATTGCCCTGAAATTGAAAGTAAAATCATTGAAATTAATCCGAGTATTATTCAGGTGGCACGCCATCAGTTTTGTGTGCCCGAGAATGATGAGCGGATAGAAGTGATTGAAGCGGATGGCCTGCAATATCTGGCAGAGCATCAAGAAGCTGCTGATGTGCTGATGATTGATGCGTTTGATAGCAATGGCATTCCGCCTGATTTCTGCAGCCAGGACTTCTTTGATCAATGTGCCGATACCCTCAAATATGATGGTATTCTGGTGATTAATCTATGGGGCAGTGATAAAAACTTTGATGTTTACTTGAGCAGGTTCGAGCAGAGTTTTTTTGGCAAAGCACTGATTCTGCCAACAGGTAGGCCTGGCAACATAGCCGTGTTTGGCTTCAAGCGTGAGCCGGCGGATTTGCGTATCAATAGCTTGCGTAGCCGTGCAAAAGAGTTGGAAAAAACACATAAGATAGAGTTCCTGCAGTTTGTAGAAAAACTGGCAGAACATAATGACAGTACCAGTAACCGAATTTTTATGAAAAGTGATATTTAATTTATGGCTCAGCTTGCCCCAAACCGATATTTCGCAACTTGCCCACGCGGCCTGGAACAGCTGCTTGCAGATGAGCTGCAGAAAGTTGCCGCGAAATCCATTAAAGTCACCGATGGCGGCGTAAGTTTTGATGGTGATTGGGCAGTGTGTTATGCCGCTAATTTACACTCCCGTATTGCCACGCGCATTTTATGGCAGGTAGGACGCGGCAAATACTTGAATGAAGAAGACTTGTTCAATGCGGCTTATAAACTTAACTGGCCGCAATGGTTCGAGGTCAAGCATGACTTCATGGTGAAGGTGACAGGTGTCAAGTGTCCGCTTAAAAGCCTGGAATTTGCTACCCTGAAGATTAAGGATGCAGTATGTGATAAATTCCGGCAGGCTGTAGGCAGCAGGCCTTATATTGACACCAAAACCCCGGCAGTGCGTATTCATGCATATTTAACCGTTGATGAGTATCAGTTCTATGTAGATACCTCTGGCGCGGCCTTGTATCAGCGCGGTAACCGTGGTGCAAGCATCGAAGCGCCGCTGCGCGAAAATCTGGCCGCCGGCATTCTGAAGCTATCCGGCTGGCAGCCGGGGCAGCCGTTTTTAGACCCAATGTGCGGTAGCGGAACATTTCTGCTGGAAGCTGCAATGGTTGCGCTGGATATCGCCCCCGGATTAAAACGCAGCTTTGGTTTTGAGAAGCTCAGGACATTTGAGTCAGATGCCTGGAAGAAAATTAAAAACCAGGCGCAGAATAAAGTCAAAAATCTATCGTTCCAAAAGATATATGGCTCCGATATGGATTTGCGCGCAGTGCGCGTGACCAAGCAGAACCTTGAGGCGGCAGGCCTGCTGGAGGCCGTGCAAGTGTCGCATGTCGATATCGTCAATGTGGTGCCGCCAGCTGATAGCGGCGTGCTTGTGGCAAATCCGCCATACGGTGTGCGTATCGGCGAAGATGAAGAGTTGGCTTTGCTGTACCCGAAAATGGGCGAAGCGTTAAAACGTAAATTTGCGGGCTGGAACACCTATTTCCTGACTAACGATTTACGCATGCCCAAACTGATGCGGCTTACCCCCAGCAAACGTACGCCGCTGTTTAACGGGCCATTGGAATGCCGATTGTTCGAGATTAAGATGGTGGCTGGTTCAAATCGTAAGGAAAGAAATGATGGCTGATTCACTACAGGCGTTAACAACGCGCATCAATGATTTTGTAGCGGAGCGTGACTGGGCGCAGTTCCATACTCCTAAAAACCTGGCTATGGCCATGATTGTGGAAGCTGCAGAACTGGTTGAGCAGTTTCAGTGGGATACCGCGCAGGAAAGCCAGCAGTTAAGCCCTGAAAAGCGCGAGGCGGTGAGCCATGAACTGGCAGATACTTTTGTTTATTTACTGAGAATCGCTGAAGTGTTAAAGATTGACTTAATTGCGGCTGCGAATCAGAAGATTGATCTGAATGCCAGAAAATACCCTGCCGATAAAGCGCGTGGCAGCAATGCTAAATATACTGCCTACAGTGAGGATTAATTGAATCCAGACAATAAAAAAACCAGCATATAGCTGGTTTTTTTACCTGAGCTGGCTGATTACAAAACAGCTAAAGCCGCATTGTAATTTGGCTCTTCCGTAATTTCAGCAACCAGTTCACTGTGCAGAACCTTGTTGCTTTCATCCAGCACAACTACTGCACGGCTGGTTAGGCCAGCCAGGCTGCTTGATTTGATCGCCACGCCATAGCTTTCAGCAAAAGCTGCCGTATTGCGGAATGTTGAAAGCGTTTCTACATTTTCAATGCCTTCTGCTGCGCAAAAGCGGTTCTGCGCAAAAGGCAGGTCTGCTGAAATGCACAGCACAACTGTGTTGTTCAGGCTTGCTGCCTGCTGGTTAAACGTGCGTACTGAAGTCGCGCAGGTCGGCGTGTCAATACTTGGGAAAATATTCAATACTTTGCGTTTGCCGGCAAAGTTGGCCAGCGTTACGTCTGTACGCGTTTTATCAGCTAAATTGAAGTCAGGTGCGGTTTGGCCTTTTTGTGGAAAATTTCCACCGATTTCTACTGGTCCGCCTTTTAGGGTAACTGAGTTTGTCATATGCGTAATCCTTTTTTGTTGAGTGTTGGGGTATAGGCGATTAAGCCGCGGATACGCACATCATAAAACAAAAACGCTCAGTTTGCACTGAGCGTATGAGGATTCATGCTAAATATAACCCTTTGTTTTAGTAGGGTCTTTTTGTGGTTTAGATCAGGTTTTCGCTCAGGTAGCCAATCGTCATGGTCTGGTTGTGTAGCACGCTGTCGCTGGTATCCGGACGCGGTGCAAACTCGCCGTATGAGTAGAAGCCGGTAATCGCAGTCTGATTGCCCAGAATCTGCTGCACCAGTTTCACTTCATCAGCAACCAGTTCTGCCATCACGCCTTTACGGCCAACGCAGCTTACACAGACGGCCAAGCCAGTCTGATTCATGTTGGTGTTGTCTTTTACCAGATGCGCAGCATCGCCGGCACCTTCTACTAATCTGTCGTGTGTAGATTGACAGAAGCGTACGGTTTCACCTTCATCGACGTTACCGGCAAAAGTGAGGCTGTTGGTTTTTGGGTCAATTGCAAGCAGAGTGCGTATTTTTTCAATATCGCGCTTGCCTTCTTCAATGATTGCGAACGGAAATTTCAATCCGCTGCCTGGCAAGTCTTTTGCCGAGTGTGCGCCAATGTAAAGGTTGTAGAGTGGCAGGGCAGGTTTGCCATCAAGTTCCAATACGATATTTTTCTCGGATTTTGTCACTTTACGCGGCGGGCCATATGGTTTCCAGCCTCGGCCAACACCGGTGGCAGCAATTAAATGGTTGCCATAGAGGCCAACCGCGATTACCAGACCATCACCGATAGTTTCATTGAAGATCTGTACTGTTTTACTGAAATTAAATCCATCACCGGCCATGCCGCCCATGATAGGGATCTCACCCAGTACGCTTTTAAAGCCTTCCAGTAACTCGGAACCGTTAACGTTCAGGCCATCGGAGTACACAAGTACGGCTTTCAGGCTGTCAGCTTTTAATTGTTTGGCCAGTCCCGCTGCGGTTTCAAATGAGTTCTGCATGCCGGACATTTTTGTGTGCGTGACACGTTGAACGGTTTTTTCCCATAAAACGGCCGTGATCTGCAGGCTGTCATCAAACACGCCGGATGCCGTGATTTCACCGGAAGTCGAGCAGCCGATAATCTGAGCGGTTGGATAACGCTCTTTTAATGCACTTTGTAGCTTGGCTTCACCAAAGCGTTTAACCGAACCAAACACCAAAACCAGGTTTGCAGTAGGCAGTGGTGAAGTGGCTGGTAAATCTTTTAACGTCATTTTAGCCGTTAATGACTCTTGTCTTACTATCATGCTGACCCCTTGGATTTCTGCTTAAAACATCAGAATTTTTATAATATTTTTGTATGTACTTTATATCGCACAATTAAAGTTGTAAATAAATGTTACACAAAATTGTAAATAAATGTAATATTTATTATAAATGACCCTACAGCTGAATGGGAAATAAATATTATTTTTTTAATAAAAATTTAATTAGTATTGCTTATTAACTAAGACTATATATAAAATGGTTCACAACATAGTGCAAATAACCAATATCTATAAATAGTTGCATATATATTATAAGGAGCTTACTGGTGACCCAGGAAAAGCCAAATCAAGAAAAATTGACGCCAGATCAATTATCTACAATCAAGGTCATGGTCATAGATGACAGCAATACGATTCGTCGTAGCGCTGAAATATTCCTCAAGTCATCTGGCTGTCAGGTTATCCTCGCCGAAGATGGTTTTGACGCACTGGCAAAAATATCCAATGAACATCCTGATTTGATTTTTGTCGACATCATGATGCCAAGGCTGGACGGTTATCAAACCTGCTCCCTTATCAAAAGAAATGCACGCTATAAAACAACGCCGGTGATTATGCTATCCAGCAAAGACGGCTTATTTGATCGTGCACGCGGACGTATGGTCGGTTCAGACCAGTATCTCACCAAACCTTTTACACAGGAAACATTATTGGAAGCAGTGCAGGTTTATGCTGCGCAATCTAGAAATAATCAAGAAGAGGATTAAACATGGCAATACAAAATATTTTAGTAGTTGATGATTCTGCAACAGACCGTTTCTTTCTGACCGAGCTGCTGGAAACTTCCGGTTACACGGTGATTGGTGCTGAAAGCGGTGAGGAGTGCCTTGCCAAAGCGGCAGAAATTCATCCGGATTTGATTCTGTGTGATGTTGTAATGCCAGGTTTAACTGGTTTTCAGGTAACACGTACGCTTACTAAAAATCCAGATACCGCGAATATCCCGGTGATTTTATGTACAGGCAAGTCACAGGCAACGGATTTGGCCTGGGCGTTGAAAATGGGCGCTAAGGCTTGTGTTACCAAGCCAGTAGTGGGTTCTGAATTGCTGGCTTTGATTAAAACCTTAGAGTAAGCACAGTAAATACTCCATTTTGATTGGTTAATAAATCGTGGCAAAAACTTCAAATTTACGTGAGTTTCAGGAAGCGATTCTTGCAAAACTTAAAGATGCGGCAAATCATTCCGGTGCTGAATCCTCATCTCGCCTGGGTGTGTTGGTTGGCACAAAAAGATTTTTAATCAATTTGAATGAAGTGAAAGAAGTGCTGCCGGTACCGCCAATCCTGACCGTGCCCTTGACTAAATCCTGGTTTCTGGGCACAGCCAACGTTCGCGGTAACTTGTATAACGTGAGTGATCTGGCACAGTTTTTAAATATGGCGGCTACCGCAAAATCTGTTAACAACCGGATTATGCTGCTAAGCACAGAAACAACAGCGCAGGTTGCGTTGCTGGTTGATGGTTTGGTAGGTTTGCGCAGTGTGCAGGAAATGCATGTTGAGCCTGGTAATGATGAGTCTAAACAATTATTCAGCAAGCAAATGCTGAGTGATGCAGATGGTAATGAGTGGTTTGAGCTTGATACTGAAGCGCTGGTTCAGGATAAAAACTTTATTCAGCCTATCTAGCGTTGGTTTTGAACTGGTTTGGGTATATTGCGGTTTTAAATGGTGTTTTTATATGCAGCATGCCGCAGGTGTGTAGTAAAAAATTATGTAATGCATTGTTTGTTAAATGTTGGTGATGAGTAGCCGGTTACAGGGTACCTATAATATTTTTTGGAATTGGGGTTCAAAATGGCATTAAATCTTGCAGCTTTTAAAAGCCTGCCATCGCAGCTGGGGGCTACGGTAGGTGGTTTATTTCAGAATTTGAAAAATAAATTTTCCGGTAAGAAAAGCGCTTCTGATGCCGGCTCTCTGGCTGCGGGTTATCGTCAGCTCATGCTGCAAATTATTGCGTTTATTTTGTTTGCGGTGTTGAGCTTCTGGGTTATTAACCAGGTGCGTGTAAATGGCCCGATTTCAAATATTCTTAACGAGTATCAAAACCTGACTTCTGATACCAACCCACCGCCAATGTTTCCGCTGGATGCGTTTGCCTCGTATAACGAGGCTTATGTTGCTTCTACCAACTTTAATAATGAAAAGCGTGACAAGGCGCTGGCCAATGCTGCAAATAGTGAAGTCTTGTTCAAGGAGCGCTCAGAGTACTGGCGTAAGAACCTTGATAACGAGAAACTGCAGGCAGAGTTGGAGGCTGTGATTCAGGCTGGTTCTAACTTCTTTGAAGTGGCAAACAAGCGTTATATCCCGGCTTTACCACTCGGTACGGTTGCGGCTTCAGCACCTTTGCTGGACTTAACGGCAGCGTTTGAGACTAGTAAGCAGGCCGGTAATAATTTTACGCTCGCGATTCAAAAAGAAAATAACGCGTTGATTGAAACGCAAACCCGTTTTATCCAGTTTGTGCTGGTTGGTTTGCTGTTATTGGGTTTGGTGTTAGTTTTCCTGATGTTTTTCTACGGTAAAAAACAAACGGCTCAATCTGTTGTGCTGACCAATCAGCTGGCAAAAGAGGGTCAGGATAACCAGGAAGCGGTTTTACAGTTGCTAGATGAAATGGGTGACTTGGCTGACGGTGACCTGACGGTAAAAGCGGAAGTTCGCGACAACATTACCGGTGCGATTGCTGACTCTATTAACTATACGATTGATAGCTTGCGAGATCTGGTTACTGAGATTAACCACGCGACCGAGCAGGTGACATCGGCAACATCAGTTGCGCAGGACACTTCTGAACAGTTGCTGAGTGCTGCGGAAACACAGTCAGCACAGATTATTCAGACGACAGACGCGGTAAATGACATGACGCGTTCTATCTTGCAGGTATCCAGCAACGCGGCACAGGCGGCACAGGTTGCGCAGCGCTCACTTGAAGCTGCTGTTCAGGGTTCTCAAGCGGTGCAGAACACCATCTCAGGGATGAACGAGATCCGTACACAGATTCAGGAAACCTCAAAACGTATTAAACGCCTGGGTGAAAGCTCACAGGAAATTAGTGAAATCGTTGAGTTGATTTCAGACATTACCGAACAAACCAACATTCTGGCTTTGAACGCTGCGATTCAGGCCGCATCAGCCGGTGAAGCGGGTCGAGGCTTTACTGTGGTTGCGGAGGAGGTTCAACGTCTTGCGGAACGTTCATCAGAAGCTACAAAACAGATTAGTGCGATTGTGAAGACGATTCAGACCGATACGCACGGCGCGGTTGCCGCGATGGAGAAGAGTACCGAGGGTGTAGTAGACGGAGCGCGGGTTGCGGATGCTGCCGGACAGGCATTGAATGAAATTGAAACTGTTACTACCAATCTGGCGCAGCTGATTCAATCGATTTCAGCCGCTACGAATGCGCAGACCGATTCTGCCAAAACGGTTGCTAACAACATGCAGATGATTCAGGAAATTACGACACAAACAACACAGGGTACCAAGCTGACAGCTGAGTCTGTTGGTCAGCTCAACTCGCTGGCTGAAGAGTTACGCGATTCAGTAGCTGGTTTTAAACTGTAACCCAAGGCGCTTGGCACATTAATGTGATTGTTAGTACGCCATTGCTACGTGTTTAATTTGTAACGTGAGATAAATAAAACTCCATGAAAAAATCGTATATAGAAATGGGAGTACGGAATGCCTGAAGCATTTGATACCGGCCCATTGTCCTGGGTTAAAGACGAGATTGATCAGTCGCTGAAAAAAGTCCTGGCCAGCTTCAATGAGGTTAGCCAGAATCTGGGCGCTTCCGCATCTTTAAGGCTTACCCTGGCGCATCTTTATCAGGTAAACGGTGCGCTGGATATGGTTGGCCTGGAAGGATGCAAACGCTATTGTTCAGAAATTGAAAAGCTCACGAGCAAGATTGGGCAGCAGACCGTACCTGTTACTCAGGAGGTGGTTGCGCACCTGATAGCAGCTGTTGAGACATTATCGCAATACCTGCAAGATTTGATGAATGGCGCGCCTGATACGCCAATACGTTTGTACCCAACCCTAAAACCTCTGGTTGAGGCTCAGGGCGAATCTATTGAAGAAAGCGAACTGTTCTACCCTGATACTGATAACAGCGCGCCAAAAGATCTGCCATCCAACCCGATTGAAGAATCTGCAATCCCTATTTTTGTAGCGGAACAGAGAGCGGTTTTCCAGAAGTCGCTTTTGGACTGGCTACGCACAAAAAACAACGACGCATTGAATGCAATGCGTGAAGCCATCGTAAAAGTTCAGCAGGTTCAGGTTAAAAATGCCCCGAGAACACTGTGGTGGACGGCTTCAGCATTTGCTGACTCTCTGACTCAGGATAAAGTGGCTGCCAGCAATGGTGCTAAAAAACTTTGTCGTAAGCTTGATCGCCAGTTAGGCAACCTGGCCTCGGGAGATGCCAAGGCGCCATCGCAGTTGCTGCGTGAATTGCTCTATTACGTTGCAATCAGTGACCGCGTGACTGATCTGATATCTCGTGTTAAAGATGTGTTTGAGCTGGATAATGCTTTACCCCAGGACAATGCCTCTGATGGTGAAACGGCGCCTTCAAGTGCTGCCGAGCATGCCGCTCTGGCACAGTTGATTGCGGATCTGCCTGCCCTTAAAGAGCTTTGGTCAAATATCAGCATCAGGACTGCCGATGCTTCGGCTTCTGATTTGCTGGCTTTTACCAATAAACTCGAGGCTATTGCTGCAGCGGTTCAGCAAAACATTTCAAGCCAGAGTGTTACCAGGCTGATTAACGCGACTTATCAGGCAGTGCAGGCCTTGCAGGCTGATAAGCAGAAATTGAATGAATCTTCATTTATTGAAATTGCCGCATCTTTAAATTTGCTTGAACACTGCTGTGACCATTATCAGCACCTGGATGCCGATGCAAAACACAAAATTGCAACGCAAAGTGAACGCCTTCATGCCGTTGCCCAGGGCAGTGAGCTGGCTCCTGCCGTTGATGCGTTTGCTACCAGCAAACTTGACGCAAGCGTGGTGTCGGCTGTTGCAAAACAGATTATCGAGTCTTTGGCCCTGGTAGAAAAGGCACTGGATACCTTCTTCAGGAACCCGGATGATGTTGGTGTGCTGAGTGGCGCAGACAAGCCATTGCAGCAGGTCATGGCGGCATTTGAAATGCTGGAAATGACGACCCCCAGGACGATAGCCCAGTTGAGCGCATTGTTTGTTGATATGTTCAAGAATAATGCCGAAAACGCTACCCTGGGTGAGCCCTATAGCAATAGCTTTGAACTCGTTGCAGAGAGTTTAAGTATGCTGGGCCTATATGCTGAAGAGCTGCCGCATGTGCGTCCAGAGTCAGATCAGGCGTTATCTTATGCTCTGCTTCGTCTGGAAGAGGGGGCTCGTGCACTGAATCTTGGCATTGAAGAGATACTGGAACCTGCGCAATCGGTCGAGATGGCAGATGAATCTGCAGAAATGATCGTGAGCTACGATGATATTGCATTCGATGATGCAATTCCTGAGTTTGTTAAACCTGCTGCTGTAGATGCATTACCAGTTAACGAAACAGTCGTGCCAGAACCTGTTGCTGTAACAGCAGCAGATACGGTTGTAGACAAAGCCCTGGATCCTGAACTGCAGGATATTTTCCTGACAGAAGCGGAAGAAGTGCTGGCGACGCTCGCACAGAACCTGCAAGCCTTACGTGTCAATGCAACAGACAGTGCTGCTTTAACCGAGGTGCGCCGAGCCTACCACACCCTGAAAGGCAGTGGCAGAACTGTTGGTCTGGTTGCCTTGGGTGAGGTTGCATGGGCAGTAGAAGACTTGCTGAATGTCCTGCTGGAGCGCAAGGCGTTTCCGACTACGCCGATACTGGCGTTTATAGAGAAAGTCACTGCCAATTTTGCCGCATGGGTTGCCGAATTACTTGAGAAACATAGTGTTAGCCTGAGCCCGATGCCGTTTCAGCAGCAGGCCAAAGACCTGGTGGCTGAGTTCGAGCAAGCTCTGGTAGAAAAAGCGGTGCCGCAGAAAGAAGAAGTGCTTATCGGCGGTACCCGTAAACTAAGCAAAGCTTTCTTTGATATTTTCCTTGCCGAAGCCGAGCAACACTATAAAACTCTGGTGGATGCGCAAGACCTGATTATCATGGAATCAAGCGAAAGTTATCGCGCTGCCCATACGCTTGGTAGCAACGCCTTAGCTGCCGGGTTTACACCTATTGGTGATTTAGCGCGCGCGCTTGAACATTGGCTTGATGAACACAACGGCAACTGGACTGAGCAGCATATCGAGTTGTATGCCAATGTGGTAAAAGCGCTTGGCGAAGGCCTTGAAAGCGTTAAAGCACTGAATGAGCCTAAAACAACACGCGCATTGATTGTTGCGCTGGGTGAATCTACCGCTGCCATGCAAGCTGATGCGGCACAGCAGGCTGAAGCAGCCGTGCTCGAAGTAGCCGAAACCAGGAAGTCAGCCAAAAAAGCAAAAGAAAAGGCTGGTGCTGAACCTAAAGCTGGTAAAACTGCAGAAATGGCAGCAGATCAGGCAACACCACAGCTGCCGGTTATTGAACCGCCTGTTGAAATTGTTCAGGCACAGCCTGTTGCTGAAGATGTGCCCGTTGTAGCAGTAGTAGCTGCCGAATCGCAGCCGCAGCAGCGTAAAGATAGTGCAGTCAACGAAGAACTGCTGGTGTTGTTCCTTGAAGAGGCGCGCGAATTAGTGCCGCAAATCGGTAAGGATCTGCGTGGCTGGCGTGCTAACCCACAAGAGCATGAGTATATCGATTCATTGCAGCGTGTGCTGCATACGCTCAAGGGCAGTGCGCGCATGGCAGGCCTGGTATCAATAGGCGACAGTGTTCATGGCATGGAAGACCATGTGATCCGTGCCTTGAATCATAAGATCACGACTGACGACTTTGACAGCATGTTTGTGGAGTTTGACCAGATCAGCCTGATGCTCGATCAGGTTTCAAGCGGCTCGACAACGGCGAAACCTGCTGGTGCAATCAGCCCGGATGCCGCGGTAGAGGTAATCCCTGCCCGCAGGACAGAACGTAAAACGCAATTCTTGCGTATGCGCGCTGACGTGCTCGACAGGCTTATTAATGAGGCCGGTGAAGTTTCCATCATGCGTTCCCGTATGGACAGGGAAATGCAGAACTTCAAGCAGTCATCTATTGACCTGACTGACAGTATTGTCAGATTACGTGCTTACCTGCGCGAATTGGAAATTGAAGCTGAAACGCAGCTGCAATCTCGTATGAGCTTGCTGCAGGAAGCGAATGAAGCGTTTGACCCGCTTGAGTTTGACCGTTTTACGCGCCTGCAGGAGCTGACACGTATGATGGCGGAAAGTGTAAACGACGTTTCGACCATTCAGCATGGTTTGCTGCTCAATCTGGATCAGACTGACGCTGCATTGCAACAGCAAAACCGCATGAACCGTGAATTGCAGCAAGGCCTGATGCGCGTGCGTATGCTGCCGTTTGCAACGATTTCGGAGCGCTTGCAGCGTATCGTGCGTCAAACCGCGCGTGAGCTGAATAAGCGTGTAGAGATGGTGATTGACGGCGAAAACATCGAGCTGGATCGCGGTGTGCTGGATAAGCTTGGTGCACCACTAGAGCATTTACTGCGTAACGCTGTTGCGCATGGCCTTGAGGTAACTGAAGAGCGTGTCAAATCCGGTAAATCTGAAATTGGCCACATCCGGCTTAAAGTCAGCATGGAAAATGATGAAATTACATTGATCATTACTGATGACGGTTCCGGCGTTAACTTGGCTAAAGTAAAACAAAAGGCAACGGAAAAAGGTCTGCTTGCGGCAGGGCAGGAAGTTACAGAACAGGCGTTGATGGCTGTTATTTTTGAACCGGGCTTTTCAACAGCTGACTCGATTTCGCAGATTGCAGGCCGTGGTGTAGGCCTGGATGCTGTACGCAGTGATATTGCAGCACTGGGCGGTCGTATCGATGTAAGTAATGTTTCTGGTTCAGGGGCGATGTTTAACATTTACCTGCCGGTGACATTGTCTGTTGCGCAGGTGGTATTGGTTCGTTCGGGAAACAAAGTCTTTGCCGTTCCAACCGTGATGATTGAACAGGTGCAGAAGCTCAAGCAAAAAGACCTGGACAGCGCTTATCAGGCCGGCAAGGTTGAATGGGCAGGGCGTGATTACCCGCTGCACTTCTTATCTAAACTGGTGGGAGATACTGAGCATATAGCGTTATCGCATATTTACACCCCTATTATCCTGATGCGCAGCGGTGCGTACCGTACGGCATTGCACGTGGATGAAATTATCGGTAACCAGGAGGTTGTAATGAAACCAATGGGCACGCAGCTTTCACATGTGCCCGGTATGATTGGTGCATCTGTACTGGGTGACGGTGCGATTGTGCTGGTGATTAATGCGGTACAGCTCGCAAATCGTGAAGTGTTTGCAGCCGGTGCGGCTAAAGTTACAGAGATAGCGCCGATAGTTGAGAACTTACGAAAAGTAGCATTGGTGGTTGATGATTCACTGACCATGCGTAAAGTGCTTTCACGCGTGCTTGAGCGTGAGGATTTTGAAGTGGTGACTGCTAATGATGGCATGGATGCTATCGAGAAGCTGCAGGAAGTGATTCCGGATATTATCCTGACCGATATCGAAATGCCGCGTATGGATGGTTTTGAGTTCTCCCGCTACGTTCGTGATAACCCGGCTACCCTGAAAACACCGCTGATCGTGATTAGCTCACGTACTGCGGATAAACACCGCAATGTGGCAACGGAAATCGGCGTGAATGCTTTCCTGGGTAAACCGGTGCAGGATGAAACCTTGATTGAGCAGGTAAACGCCTTGCTATTGAAGTAAAACTGGCGTAGTTGTGATCGTAAATTTGTGTCGTCATTCCCGCTACGACTTTGCAAGCGCTTTAGTACTTAGCAAATCGGAGTGCCCGTGGTGCGCAAGCGGGAATGACGTTGAATTTCATCAGGGTGATAGGCTATTTTAAAATAACCGGTTGAATCGCGGCACGCCATGCCAAAACCTTGTTTTCATAAGGCATGCTGGCATAAGCAGGGCTGGTCGAGGGTAGTCTGATATATTTTACAGAAAAGTTATCAAGTGTCGATAAGACACGTTTTTTGAAGATTTTTTCAGCACTGCTGCCATTAAAGCAAATGACGTTAATCCCCGGATGTCTCTGAAGAAGCGCTTGTATCTCATTAGTTTTTGCAGAATTCATATCAATCGCCGTATCCAGACTCCCGGGGCGTATACAGCTTTCAACTACATCCCATAATGCAATATTTGCGTGTTTTAGCTTTTCAATCCTTGCATCGTAATCATCCGTTGCAGGTATAACTAAAATCTCATTCATAATCTTCCAGAAAGCGTTTCGCGGATGCGCATAATATTGCCCCGCAGTCAGTGAGGCGATGCCCGGCATGGAGCCGAGAATCAGCACGCGTGGCGAATCGCCTTCAATTGGCGCAAAACTGCTAACGACGCTCATAACACATAAAAATCGGAAGTGTTATTTGATGATGCAATGTTTTGCAAAATCTGCCGCTTCATTCATGCTCCAGTCGCCTGCTGGTTTTGCCTTGAGATTAGCGCACCACTGCTCGCTGCCGATTTCCGGCGCGCAACCCCAGAGCGGAATTGCCAGCAAGGCAGCCAGCGCTAGTATGGTGATGCTTGTTGTTTTATCCATGACATGAATCCTTAGTGTTGAGTTAAAACTGGCTGATCAGCATTGATGCCATGACCGTAATCTATTGCTTACACTGTAATGACCAGTTTCAAACGGTTTTTACGGCTGATGATATGGAAGTCATCGCACCGCAACGTCTAATACATTTTAAATATATCAAAAAGCGGGAAAATAAACCATTCATTTGAAAGCGTTAAATGAATGGCAATGCGGTTTGGTTTTTATCTGTTAAAAAAATCATTTAAAAATGGATACAAATGACGCTAAAAAACCAGAGGTAAATAAGGTAAAATTTGCCTTATGTCAGAGACCAGTCAAACATATCCAGCAGCACCTGCATTTATCCATTTGCGTTGTCACAGTGAGTACTCCATTGTGGATGGGATAGTGCGGATTGATGACTATGTAAAGCATGCTGCTGATGACCGGATGCCGGCATTGGCACTGACGGATTTGAACAATCTGTTCGGTGCAATCAAGTTTTACAAGGCGGCACGCGGTAAGGGGGTCAAGCCTATCATCGGTTGCGATATATGGCTGGAGAATTCTGTTAATCGAGAGCAGCCTTCACGTGCTTTGCTACTGTGTCAGTCGCATGCCGGCTATCTTTTACTATGCCAGTTACTAAGCCGGGCTTATTTATCTAACCAGTATCGTGGCCGTGCCGAGTTCAAGCGAGAGTGGTTTGCTGAATGCGGCACGAATGGGCTGATTATGCTTTCTGGTGCAATGGCTGGCGATGTCGGTCAGGCATGTGTGCAGGGTAATCTGGCGGCGGCAACAAGGCTTGCCAATGACTGGAAGGGTTTGTTTCCAGATCGCTTTTACCTGGAGATCCAGCGTATTGCCGTCAGCGTTCAAAAAACAGCTGAAGAACAATATATTCAGCAGGTACGCGTAATTGCAGCGCAGCTTGAATTGCCGGTGGTGGCAACGCACCCGATACAATTTACGACACCGGATGATTACCGTGCGCACGAAGCGCGTACCTGTATTGCTGAGGGTTATGTACTTGCCGATACGCGTCGCCCAAAAAACTTTACGACTGAACAATACTTCAAAACACAGGCTGAAATCAGTACCTTATTTGCCGATATGCCTGAAGCGCTTGCCAATAGCGTGGAAATTGCGAAACGCTGCAACCTCGCTTTGACACTTGGCAAAAATTACCTGCCTAATTTCCCGACCCCTAATGGTGAGAGCCTTAACGACTATTTGATTTCAGAGGCCAAACGTGGCCTGGTTAAACGTCTGGAAGTGTTGTATCCGGATGAGCGTGCGCGCGCAGCCAAACAGCCTGCTTATGATGCGCGGCTGGATTTTGAAACCGGTGTGATTAACCAGATGGGGTTTGCCGGTTATTTTCTGATCGTGGCCGACTTTATCAACTGGGCAAAGAATAATGGTGTGCCGGTAGGCCCGGGCCGTGGTTCCGGTGCGGGTTCGGTGGTTGCTTATAGCCTGGGCATTACCGACCTTGATCCGCTCGAATACAACTTGCTGTTTGAGCGATTCCTGAATCCGGATCGCGTTTCGATGCCTGACTTCGATATTGACTTCTGTCAGGAAGGGCGCGACCGCGTTATTGATTATGTGAAGCAGAAATACGGCATTGATGCGGTATCACAAATCGCCACCTTCGGTACCATGGCGGCAAAGGCCGTGATTCGCGATGTCGGGCGCGTGCTCGACTTGCCGTTTAACTTTGTAGACGGCATTGCCAAGCTCATTCCGTTAGAGCTGGGTATTACATTGTCCGGTGCGCTTGAAAAAGAGCCACAACTGGCGGAGCGGCGTGAAAATGAAGAAGAAGTGCGCGAACTGCTGGAGCTTGCGTTACGCCTGGAAGGTCTGACACGTAATATCGGCATGCACGCAGGCGGTGTGCTGATATCGCCAGGTAAGATTTCTGATTTTTCTCCTGTTTATTGCCAGGCAGATGGCGCCAGCCTGGTAAGCCAGTACGATAAAGACGATGTTGAAGCCGTGGGGCTGGTCAAGTTTGACTTTCTGGGGCTGCGCACACTGACCATTCTGGATATGGCGCTGGAGAATGCTAATAAACAGCGCGCTGAGAGCAATCTGCCGCCGTTGTCATTCGAGGATCTGCCGATAGACGATAAGCCTACGTTCCAGTTGCTGAAAACTGCAAATACAACTGCAGTATTCCAGCTGGAATCGCGCGGCATGAAAGATATGCTCAAGCAGGCGATGCCGGATTGCTTTGAAGACATTATTGCGCTGGTGGCGCTGTACCGTCCGGGTCCGATGGACCTGATACCGGATTTCTGTCGACGCAAACACGGCAAGCAGCGTGTGGAGTACCCGCATCCGCTGACTGAGCCGATTCTGAAAGAAACCTATGGTATTGCCGTTTACCAGGAACAGGTGATGCAGATTGCACAGGTGGTGGCCGGTTACAGCCTTGGCGGCGCCGATTTGTTGCGCCGTGCCATGGGTAAGAAGAAAAAAGAAGAAATGGATGCCCAGCGTAAGATTTTTACCGAGGGCGCAACCAAAAATGACATGACCGAAAAGCAGGCAAGTGAGTTGTTTGATCTGCTTGAAAAGTTTGCAGGTTATGGCTTTAATAAGTCACACGCGGCCGCTTACGCACTGGTGGCATATCAGACCGCTTTTCTGAAAACGCATTACCCGGCAGCGTTTCTGGCTGCGACCATGTCGGCAGACATGAACAATACGGACAGCGTACATATTTTCTATGACGATTGCGCTGCCAATAAAGTGGAAGTATTGCCACCGGATGTGAATGAAAGTGAGTTCAAGTTCAAGCCTGTCAGCAGAACACAGGTGTTATATGGTCTGGGGGCAGTAAAAGGCACAGGCTGGGCAGCGATTGAAGTGATATTGCACGCACGCAAAAAAGATGGACCGTTTAAGGATCTGTTTGATTTCTGCTGCCGCCTGGATCTGCGTAAAGTGAACCGCAGAGTGATAGAGTCATTAATCCGTGCCGGTGCATTTGATAAGCTGGAACCGAATCGTAATGCGTTGCTGTCGGGGGTTGCTTTGGCAATAGGGGCGGCAGAACAGGCTAATGCAAACAGTAATCAGAACAGCCTGTTCGGAGAAGCTTCGGATCAATCGGTGCATGTGCTGCCGGATGTGCCGGCATGGAGCGAGCAGCAAAAACTGCAGGAAGAAAAAGCGGCATTAGGCTTTTATTTGAGCGGCCATCCTTACTGGGCATACCAGAAAGACTTGAGCAATTTTATCAACACAACGTTGGCTAACCTAAGCCCGCGTGAGCAGCCTCAGCTGCTGGCAGGCATCGTGTCCGGCATTCGTATTCGCATGACAGCGCGCGGCAAAATGGCAATCGTCGGGATTGATGACGGAACCACCCGTATCGAAGTGGTGGTAGGCAATGAACTGCTGAACCAGTCGCAGCAATTATTAAAAGATGACCAGCTGGTGATAGTAGAAGGGCGCGTCAGCAATGATGAGTTTTCCGGCGGCATTCGTGTCAATGCGAGAAAGCTGCATGATTTGTCGAGTTTGAGAAACAGCAAGGCAAGTTTTTTGAAAATTTCATGTAACGGCCAGGCCGATGCGGCGAAATTAAAAGCGCTGCTTAAACCTTATTGCGTGAATGTATCTGATGAGCAGCGTGGTTGCGCGGTTAAAGTTGAGTACAATAACAAAACTAGCAAAGTGGAGCTGATGCTGGGAAATGCATGGCGTGTCGATCTGCATGATGAGCTGATTGCCGGATTAACGCAGTGGTTGAGCCAAAGTAATGTAAAAATCCTATATAATTAGCTATTCTGCGATGCATTCGAATTAATACTGCGTTGTCGGGCCTTGCCGTACTATTTGTACTGTCTGCGATTCTCCGCCTTGTCTTAATTCGAATGCATCGCAGAACCGGATTTTTTTTAAAGTAAGCTTTAATAACCGAGTTGAATGCATGAAAATTACCTATTTAGATTTTGAACAGCCAATTGCTGAATTAGAAGCCAAGATTGAGAGCCTGCGTACATCTCACGATGACCATGACAATCTGGATATTTCTAAAGAATTAGACGCGCTGGAAAAGAAAAACAAGAAACTCTCAGCAGACATCTACGGTAATTTGTCTGCCTGGCAGATTTCACAGCTGGCACGACATCCGCAACGCCCTTATACATTGGACTACATCCAGGCTTTATTTACCGATTTTGAAGAATTGCATGGCGACCGCGCGTTTGCGGATGATCCTGCGATCGTTGGTGGCCTCGCCAGGTTTGAAGGTCAGCCGGTGATGGTGGTCGGCCATCAGAAAGGCCGCGACATCAAAGAGCGTCAATACCGTAATTTTGGCATGCCACGCCCGGAAGGTTATCGCAAAGCTTTGCGCTTATACCGTTTAGCTGAAAAATTCCATATTCCTGTTGTTACACTTATCGACACTCCGGGCGCTTATCCTGGAATCGGTGCGGAAGAGCGTGGTCAGTCCGAGGCGATTGCGCGTAACTTGTATGTAATGGCAGAACTCAAAACACCTATCATCGGCGTAATCATCGGTGAAGGCGGCTCAGGCGGTGCTTTGGCTTTAGGCGTGGTAGACCAGTTGCTGATGCTGCAGTACGGTACTTATTCTGTTATTTCACCCGAAGGCTGTGCCTCTATCCTGTACAAGAGTGCAGATAAAGCCTCTGTGGCGGCAGAATCGCTGGCAATCACTGCGGATCGCCTTAAGGCTTTAGGTCTGGTTGACAAAATCGTTCCGGAACCAGTCGGCGGTGCACACCGTTCACCTGAAGTCATGATGGACACATTACGTGCCGCACTTAAAGAAGAGTTAACCCGTTTCAAATCCAAATCAATCAAATCACTGTTGGTTACCCGTTACGAACGGTTGATGAGTTATGGCAAATTCAAAGAAGCCGCTGAAAAATAGCGCTTTTTTGAATCGGAAAGCTAACAGCAATACCGAAACTTTCACGCACCCATTAAGCCAGGCGCTTAATGGGTTTCTTGTTAAGAACTTGCCGGCCGGCGATTTAAAGCCAACTTTATTGTTGGCCTTGAGCGGTGGCCTGGATTCTATCGTTCTACTGCAGTTATTGGCAGAAGCCAGGGCTGTAATTCCGTTTGATTTGCATGCCATGCATGTACATCATGGGATTAGCGTCAATGCTGATAGCTGGGCTGCTTTCTGTGCCGTGCAATGTCAGCGGCTGGATGTGCCTTTGCAGACCGCGCATGTAAATGTTGCCAAAAATCCCGATTATAAAAACAGCGAGCAGGGCATTGAAGCCGAGGCCCGTCAACTGCGATATAACGCTTTGTTTAATTGTACCGTTGGTGAGCGGGTAGCTGATTTTGTCATTACTGCACATCATCAGGATGACCAGGCTGAAACGCTGCTGTTGCAGTTATTCAGGGGCGCCGGCGTTAAAGGCTTGTCTTCTATGGCGGCTGTGGATATTGCCAGAAGGCTGTTGAGGCCGCTGCTTGGTGTTTCGCGCCAGTCGCTGCTTGAATACGCATTGCAGCACGATATTCAATGGTGTGATGATGAAAGTAATGACAACACGCAATATGACCGCAACTTTGTACGCCACGAAGTGATGCCGGTATTGGAATCACGTTTTAAGAGCGTCAAGGCCGTGCTGGCGAGAACTGCATTACATATGGCCGAAGCAAACGAACTGCTTGAGGCATTAGCGCTCCAGGATGCTGAAAACATCCTGTCGGATAACAGCATCTGCTTGCAAGGGCTGCGGCAGCTGACTAATGCGCGTGCTAAAAATATGTTGCGCTGGTGGTTCTCCCGAAATGGATTGGCGATGCCTGCAGCTGAACATCTGAATGAAATTATCGGACAGTTATTTAACTCAAAAAAAGATGCCGACCTCAATGTCAGGCTGCAGCACCTGTCTCTGCGCAAATACCAGCAGCGGGCTTATTTATGTGAGGACAAGACAGCGGAACCATTTGATATGGTTTGGAATGGTGAGCCGGAACTGATACTGCCTAGTGGCGGCAAGCTATTGTTTAAGCCGGTAGTCGGTGCAGGGCTTGCGCTCAAGCAGGGTGTTACCAAGCTTAGAATCACCAACCGCGACGGTGGTGAGCGTTTTAAACCGGACGCGCTAAGGCCGACTAGGACACTTAAGTATCTGTTGCAGGAGGTTAACATGCCGCCCTGGCAGCGCCTGTATATGCCGTTAATTTATTGGGAGGATAAGCTGGCGTGCGTGCCGGGTATCGGTATCAGCTGCGAGCTGCAGACGCAGGCGAATGAACCCGGGCTTGAAATAGTCTGGCAGGATTCGGCGCGCTAACCGGAGATAAGATGCGCTGGCACGATTAGCGGATTCTTTTTTTAATCAGGCGCTGTAATTCAGGCCAGATATTTCCGAGAATAATCGGTTGTCCAAGTGCATTCGGGTGCAAACCGTCCTGTTGGATTAAATCCGGTTTGGCAGCGACATTTTCGAGCATGAACGGGACAACCGGGATCTTGTGTTGTGAAGCTAACTTGATATAAGTCTGGCTGAATTCCTCAGTATATTTCTGGCCATAGTTGGGCGGTATTTTCATGCCGATCAGCAGCACTTTAACGCCGGATTTTTTGCTTAATTGAATCATTGCATCAAGGTTGTCGCGCATATTCTTTACTGGCAGGCCGCGCAATCCATCATTGGCTCCGAGCTCAATGATAATGGTCTGCGGTTTCGTCTGCTCCAGCGTGCGCGCAAGGCGGGTCAGGCCACCGCTGGTGGTTTCGCCGCTGATGCTGGCGTTGATGACGTCAAAACTCAGGTTTTCGTGGTTCAGTTTTTCTTTTAATAAGGCTGCCCAGCCCTGCTGCTGCGGAATACCGTAGGCTGCGGATAAGCTGTCGCCATAAATTAGAATTTTAGGGTTTGCTGCAATTGCGGGCATTGACCATGCAACGAAACTGATTAAACACAGACTAACTACTGAACTTTTTAATCTTAATTTTTTAAATCTGGAAAATAAACGGAATAACATTGATGCAGCAACTCCCAATCATTCAAGCGAACGATCTCTATTATGAAATTATTAACCATGATAACCAAATTCGTATTCTACAAGGCTTAAATCTGAATATCTTTGCTGGTGAGCAAGTCGCCATCATCGGCAGTTCAGGCTCAGGCAAGTCTACTTTATTAAGTTTACTCGCAGGGTTGGATATGCCAACGGCGGGATCGGTTCAAATTCGGGGCCAAATGTTCAGTAATCTGGATGAGGATGGGCGTGCCGCTGTTCGCTCTGCAAGCATGGGGTTTGTATTTCAGTCATTCCAGTTACTACCGTCGCTTACTGCATTGGAGAATGTTATGCTTCCCTTGCAGTTAAAAAGCCAGACCAATGCGAAGGAACTGGCTCTGGAAGCACTGAATAAAGTGGGTTTAAGCGAACGCGTGACCCATTACCCTAAACAATTGTCGGGCGGAGAGCAGCAGCGTGTGGCGATAGCCCGGGCTTTTGCCACGCAGCCGACAATACTGTTTGCTGATGAACCTACAGGTAATCTGGACCATGCCACCGGACAGATGATTATTGAGTTGCTGTTCAGAATGAATGCAGAAGCTGGTACAACACTGGTGCTGGTTACACATGACATTCAGTTGGCTGACCGCTGCCAGCGCCAGCTGAAACTGGTCGGCGGAGTGCTGCAAGAGGTGGCAGGGTAATGCGGTCGATAATGCTGGACTTTATATTAGCCTGGTCGCAAACCCTGAGTTTATGGCGTGCCGGTGCGTTGCGTGTGCTGGTGTTTGCATTGGTTTTAGCGGTATCTGCAATTACTGCCGTAGGTTTTTTTACCGAACGTGTGGAGTCTGCGCTGAGCCAGCAGGGGGCTTTGCTGCTGGGTGGCGATCTTGCGGTGTCGGCTGATCATGAGATTCCTGCAATCTTTTCAGAGCGGGCACAAAAGCAGGGGGTTGTTGCGGTCAAGACTTATGAGTTTCCAAGCATGGTGGTTGCCGGTGATAACAGCCAGCTGGTAGAGATCAAGGCCGTCGGAAATAATTTTCCCTTACGCGGCGACCTGACTTTAGGTGCGACGGCTTCTGATGCCGGGCGGGTCGTCAAGGCTGCTCCGGCCAGTGGTGAGGCATGGATAGAACCCAGGTTGGCTAATGTGCTGGATCTGACAGTAGGCGACCAGATTACCGTAGGTGATAAAAGTCTGCTGGTGACAGCCATATTGCTGCGCGAGCCTTCGCGTGGCGGCGATATGTTCAGTTTTGCGCCGCGGCTGATGATGAATGCTGAAGACCTGGCCGCAACAAAACTGATTCAATACGGTAGTCGGGTCAAGTATCAGCTTTTACTGTCCGGTGATCTGAAAAAAATTCAGCAGTTTTATCAGCAGATGAAGCCTGGACTGGGGCGAGGTGAGCGTATAGAAGACCTGCGTAATGCACGCCCGGAAATTAAGCTGGCACTGGATAAAGCCGAACAGTTTTTGGGGCTGTCTGCCATGGTGAGCGTGATCCTGGCCATGGCGGCAATGTTGCTGTCCAGCATGCCTTACATCAGGCAAAGTCTGGATATGTTTGCATTGATGCGCTGTTTTGGCGCTTCGCAGAAGACGGTGCTGCAAGTGCTGGCGATGCAAACCTTGCTCATTGCCTTTTTTAGTGCACTGCTGGGTATCGTGATTGGCTATGCGGCACAAATCGGCTTGGCCAGGCTGGCGGGTAGCCTGTTTGTTGAAGCCTTGCCCCCGGCATCGTTTTTACCTGTTGTGATCGGCCTTACTGCCAGCCTGGCCATGATGATCGCCGTGGTTGTCCCTCATGCATGGCAAATGCGCAAGCTCACCGCAATGAACATCCTCAGGCGTGAAACGCTGGCTCAGCCTATGTCTGCACAAGCTAAGTATCTGCCGGCAGCTTTGGTCATGGCAGCCATGGTTTTCTGGCAAGCGCAGGATGCCAAAATTGCACTGTCAACCATATTGGCGATGGTTGCACTTTGTTTTGTGGTGTTTGCATTTGCCTATGGGCTGGTTTATCTCGCAAAAGCATTTATCCGGTTGTCTCCGCACAATAAAACTTTATCAACCGTTATGATCGGTGTACAGGGGCTGAAAACACGACTTGCGCTGTCTACCGTGCAAACAATAGGGTTCAGTATGGGCTTGATGGTGCTCATGCTGTTGGCATTGATACGCGGTGACCTGATTAATAATTGGCAGGCGTCACTGCCCGCAGATGCACCTAACCGGTTTGTCATCAACGTTCAACCGCAGCAGATTGATGGTGTGAAGCGTTTTTTTAGCGAGCAACAAATCAAGGAGGCTTCGGTGTTTCCTATGGTGAGAGCGAGGCTGGTAAAAATCAATCAGGATGTCATCAAGAGCTCGCAGTGGAAAGAGGACAGGGCAAGGCGTCTGGCTGAACGCGAATTCAACCTGTCATGGACCGAGGTCATGCAAAGTGATAATAAACTGGTGGCAGGTCGCTGGTGGAGTCAGAATGAACACGGCAAGCCTTATCTTTCCCTTGAACAGGATCTGGCAAAAACTTTGGGTATCCAGCTAGGGGATACGCTCAGTTTTGATGTTGCCGGTACCCCGCTGGTATTGACTGTGACCAGTTTAAGAAAAGTCGATTGGGATACGATGCGCGCTAATTTCTTTGCTGTAACACCTCCCGGTGTGCTGGATCACTTTTCAGCAAATTATATCAGCAGCTTCCATCTGCCTTTAGGTGCGGACTTGCCTCTGAATCAGCTGGTTAAACAATACCCTAACCTTACGGTGATAGATGTTGCGGCACTGATGCAGCAGGTGCGCGGCATTATGCAGAAAATGAGCAGCACTATCGAGTATGTGTTTATTTTTAGTTTGATTACCGGAGTTGCCGTACTTTATGCCGCATTGGTGGCGACCAGAGCAGAGCGTGTTGCAGAAGCAACACTGATGCGTGTTTTTGGCGCATCACGACGGCAGGTGAGTATCGCCTATTTTACTGAATTCGCCTTGATTGGTCTGATTGCGGCATTGGTGGCGACGGTTGCCGCCAATCTGCTTGCTTTTTATATTAGCGCCAAAGTGCTGGATATTCCGTTTCAATTCAATCTTACGTTAGCCGTTTCGGCAATGCTGATTGCCACAACAGCCATACCTTTTGCGGCATGGTTGGGATTGCGTGCTTACCTGAATATTCCACCACGCCAATTGCTGAACAGCATTTAAGTAAAACATTGGTTGTCTGCAACCACCTTTATGGCTGTAAACAACCAATGTTTCAGATACAATCCCTGTGGCAACAAAACTCAAGTAGCGCTTAGTGATTGATAAATCAGGATTTTTAACATTTTGTAACAACTGGCATGTTCAGGAATGTTTTTTGCTATTTATATAACGGGAGACAAAGCTCTTAGTTTAAGAATACAAGGAACATTATGCAGAAAACATTACAACCAAAAATAATTTTGACCGCAATTCTTGCTGCGTATGCTGTACAGCAGAATGCAGTGGCAGCGGATAATGGCAAAATCACAACCAATAAGGTCGAGGTGATCAGCACCACACCGCTTGCGGGCGTTGGTTTACCTCTTGAACAGATTCCATCAAATGTGCAAGTGGTGAATGGCGAAGCGTTGCTGGAACAGCGCAGCTTGAATATCGCTGATTATATGAATAACAACTTGTTAGGCGTAAGCGTTAATGAGACGCAGAACAACCCATTTCAGCCCGACATCCTGTTCCGTGGCTTTACCGCTTCACCTTTGCTGGGTTCTCCGCAAGGTTTGTCTGTGTTTCAGGACGGTGTACGCGTAAACGAACCATTCGGTGATGCTGTGAACTGGGACCTGATTCCAGTGAACGCAATTGCCGGTATCAATCTGATGCCAGGCTCTAACCCGGTGTTCGGTTTGAATACCCTGGGTGGCTCTTTGTCTATCGTGACTAAAAATGGCCGTACCCATCAGGGCGGTGCCGTTGAGACCAGCTTTGGCTCATGGGGTCGCCAGAATACAGCGGCTGAGTTTGGCGGCGTTTCTGCCGATGGCTCTGTTGATTATTTCATTTCCGGCAATTATTTTGATGAAGATGGCTGGCGTGATTATTCACCGACTGAAGTCAAACAGCTTTTTGGTAAAGTGGGCTGGCAGAACGAAACTTCGCGCCTGGAGTTAAGTTATACCGGTGCTGATAACAATATGATCGGTAATGGCCTGATACAGGAAGAACTCATGAGGCAGTTTGGCCGTGAAACCATCAATACCAGGCCAGACCAGACCAAAAACACTATGTCGTTCCTGAACTTGAATGGCAGCCACTGGTTTAATGAAGATGTGCAGTTAACGGCAAATACTTATTATCGCCAGTCAAAGCGTAAAACCTTGAACGGCGATGTGAACGATGATTTTGATTATCCGAACCCGGACTGGGATGCTGCATGTCAAAGTGCTGTTGATGCGGATGACGATGATCTGGCTGCACTGAACTGTAGCGGTGCGCTTAACCGCAGCGCGACCAAGCAGAATGGATACGGTTTTAACGCGCAGCTTGCATTTAACCAGCCTTTCATGCAAAAGCAGAACCAGCTGATTGTGGGGTTTGGCTATGATCACTCTCGCATCAAGTTTAACCAGTCTACAGAGTTCGGCAACATTAATGCGACCCGCGGTGTAGATGCGTTAGGCATTGAAAGCGAAGAAGCCGCAGTGGATTTACGCGGCAGAACCAATACTTGGGGTCTGTTCGCTACAGACACACTTTCTTTGAATGATTTCTGGCATTTGACTCTGTCTGGACGTTACAACCATATTAAGGTGGAAAACCGCGACAAGCTGATTCCTGATGTAACTGACCCTGAAACACTCAGTGGTGATCACAGTTTCAATCGGTTTAATCCTGCGGTTGGCCTGAGCTTTACGCCGACTAAAGATTTGACCGTGTATGGTTCATATAATGAAGGTATGCGTGCGCCGACTTCGATGGAGCTTGGCTGTGCGAACCCGGCTGTACCATGTAAGCTGCCTAATGCGATGGCAGGTGATCCGCCTCTGGAAAAAGTTGTCTCCAAAACATTTGAATTTGGTGCGCGCGGTAATTTAACTTCAAATATCAAGTGGTCCGGTGCTGTATATCGCACTGAAAATCATGATGACATCCAGTTCATATCTACAAATGCGGCAAATGCCATGGGTTATTTCGATAACGTTGGTAAAACCCGACGCATGGGCCTGGATTTAGGTTTGAACGGTGATATTGGCAAGTTTAGCTGGAATGCTGGCTATAGTTACCTGAAGGCGACCTATGAAAGTGACTTGTCGTTAGTGAATGAAGTGAACTCATCTTCTTACACCGACATCAACGGTAATGATGTGATTGATGTCAAGAAAGGTGATCGTTTGGCTAACCTGCCGGATCATGCACTCAAAATCCGCATGCAATATCAAGTGACGCCTAACTGGTCTATCGGTACCAATATCAATACCTTTGCGGATGTATATGCACGTGGTAATGAAAATAACAAGCACGTGGCTAATTCCGGTACGGGTTATCAGGGTAGCGGTAAAGTGAGTGGTTATACTGTTGTTAACCTGGATACGCGTTATAAGTTTGGCGCCAGCGGTTGGCAAGTGTTTGCTAAGGCAATCAATATTTTTGATAAAGAATATGCATCAGGTGGCTTGCTGGGCGAGAGCTGGATTAATCAGAGCGGTACATTTGCCGGTGAGGATTCTGCATCAAAACTGTTGATGCCGGGTGCCCCTCGCGCTGGCTGGTTCGGCGTACGTTATGATTTTGGTGCTAAAAAATCAGTGTATGATTCAAAAACCGATTAAGTAAGGAGTAACTTTTGCAGTTAGCGCATCTCAGCCCTGGTGAAAATACCGCATCGTTTAAACAGCAATCAAAAATATTGATTGTAGAAGATGAGGCTCTTTTTGCCCGTGCGGTGATGCGCAGGCTGCAGAAGGCTGATTACGAATGCGCGCATGTTGAGAGTGTGCAGGATGCGCGCGATATTCTGAAGCAGTTTGTGCCGGATATCGTATTGCTGGACATGCGTTTGCCTGATGGCAATGGCCTGGATTTGCTGCCGTTTTTTGTTGCCAGAAACGCAATGGTGATTGTCATGACAGCGCATGGGGAAATCAGTGATGCCGTCAGCGCAATGAAGCAGGGGGCTGTTGATTACCTTAAAAAACCGATCGACCTTGAAGAATTGCTGCTATCCATTCAGAAAGCGGAAGCGGCCGCGATACAAAGCAATAGCCTGGATTATTCGCGCCAGCGTAATGCGCATGCCATTGAAGGGGTTGAGCTGCTGGGTGATAGCCCGGCCATGCAGAGTGTTAAATCCCAAATTAGCCGTATTTCACAGTTTGTGTCTTCAGACGCAATTCCGCCTACGGTGCTGATTGGCGGGGAAACCGGCACAGGCAAGGACGTGGCAGCACGTTTATTGCACTTATCATGTTCCGCCAATAATAATAAACCCTTTGTACATGTAGATTGTGCATCATTACCAGCCGAGCTTATAGAAAGCGAGTTGTTCGGGCATGAAAAGGGTGCTTTTACCGGTGCGATCAATACGCGACCGGGTTTGATTGAGGCCGCGGAAGACGGCACACTTTTTTTAGATGAGATCGGTGAGTTGCCGTTGATTCTGCAGGCTAAATTGCTCAATGTGCTGGAACGCCGCGTAGTGCGGCGTATCGGCTCGACCAAAGAACGGGCTGTACCGGCACGCTTTATTGCCGCGACTAACCGTGATTTGCATGAAATGTCCCAGCTTGGTCGATTCCGGCAGGATTTGTATTACCGTCTGAATATGATGAGTTTCACGATGCCGCCATTGCGTGAGCGGGCAGGCGATATAATGCTGTTGGCTAGGCACTTTGCCGCGCAGACAGCCAGGCGTTATGGTTTGCAGATGCCGATATTCGCGCCCGAAGCAATCAGCATGATTGAGCATTACACATGGCCAGGGAATGTGCGTGAGCTGAAGCATCAGGTTAGCCGCTCGGTGTTGTTATGCCACAATAATCTGGTAACGGATGTAGATCTGGCTTTGCCGATTTACCGGGTTGTAGAATCCAGCCTCAATACGGACACACAGCAGTCCACGCTGGATGCGGCAGAGAAGGCGATACTGCTGCAAGTACTCGCCGAGACCAGAAACAATGTTTCTGAAGCTGCGCGCAAGCTCGGTATTACCCGCATGACCATGCGCTATCGCATGGATAAGCACCAGATCAAACATTAGAAGCTATAAAAAAGCAAAATAATATTAGCTACAGATATGCGCGGATAAACACAGATAAAACCTAAATCCGTCATCGCGAGCCAAAGGCGTGGCGATCCAGATTCCAATAAGCCTAAAGGCTTTCCAGATTGATGCGGGCTCCGTCCTTGTAATGTTAGCTTGGTTTTCTCCGTGTTTATCCGTATTTATCTGTGGCTAAAAACCTTTTTCACAGTTTATTAACATCTTCAAATTTCTTAAAAAATGACCACATGGTATTATTCACTCAATTAAAAACTGAAAGAATCTTATGCAGATCGGTACCCCACTAAGCCCCAATGCAACACGTGTCATGCTGTTAGGCAGCGGAGAGCTTGGTAAAGAAGTCATCATCGCATTGCAGCGTCTGGGTGTGGAAGTCATTGCAGTTGACCGCTACAAAAATGCACCAGGCCACCAGGTTGCCCATCGTGCACATGTCATTGATATGACCAATGACCAGGTCTTGCGCGATTTGATTGCATTAGAGAAGCCGCATCTGATTGTGCCTGAAATCGAGGCCTTGAATACCGCCACCCTGGCTGATATTGAGTCATCCGGCATTGCCACTGTGATTCCAACAGTAAAAGCAGTGCAGCTTACTATGAACCGTGAAGGTATCCGCAGGCTTGCGGCTGAAGAGCTCAAGCTGCCGACTTCACCTTATGCATTTGCCAAGAGCGAAGCCGAGTTACAGGCGGCGATTGATGCCGGCATTGGCTACCCTTGTTTCATCAAGCCGACCATGTCATCTTCGGGTAAAGGGCAGTCTCGTATTACGCATGCCGGCGAAGTTAAAGCTGCCTGGGATTATGCAGCTTCGGCCGGACGTGTAAACCAGGGGGTAGTGATTGCAGAAGGCCAGATTGATTTTGATTATGAGATCACCTTGCTCACAGTACGTGCAAAAAATGCACAGGGCGAAATCTCTACTTATTTCTGCGAGCCTATCGGGCATGTGCAGAAGAATGGTGACTATGTTGAGAGCTGGCAGCCGCAGGCGATGACGGCAAAAGCGCTGGAAGAATCGAAACGCATTGCCAAAGCCGTGACTGATAGCCTGGGTGGCTTGGGTTTGTTCGGTGTTGAACTCTTTATCAAAGGTGATCAGGTCTGGTTCAGTGAAGTCAGCCCGCGCCCGCATGACACCGGCATGGTCACGATGGCAAGCCAGCGCTTCAGTGAATTTGACCTGCATGCGCGCGCTATTTTAGGTTTACCGGTAGACGTGGCATTGCGTGATGCGGCAGCCAGTGCCGTAATTTATGGCGGCCATGAGACTACTCAGCTTGCATTTGAGGGTGTTGAAAAAGCGCTGGATGTACCAAGTGCCGATATTCGCTTATTCGGCAAGCCGGAATCTTTCATCAAACGCCGTATGGGTGTGGCACTTGCAACCGGTAAAGATACCGATGAAGCCAGGACTCGCGCTAAACTCGCGGCTAGCTTGGTTAAACCTGTTGTAGTTTAGTGACCGTATGATAGATAAAATCGAAGAAGCCGGCAGCGATAAAAGAACGTTTTTTGAACTGTTGGGCGGTGAAGTAAACGGTGTTGAAAATATTCGCCAACTGGTCGAAACGTTCTATGACATTATGGATAGTGACCCTAAAGTGAAACCGTTGCGTGATATGCATCAGCCGGATTTAACTTCAGCCCGTGAAAAGCTATTTATGTTTTTAACAGGCTGGACCGGTGGCCCGCAGTTGTATATTGAGCGTTATGGTCACCCTATGCTGCGTGCGCGGCACATGCCTTTTGCCGTTGATGAATCAGCGCGTGATCAATGGATGTACTGCATGATTAAAGCGATGCATCAGCTGGCTTATGAGGATGAACTCATGAAAAAATTGGCCACGCAGTTATACGGCGTAGCTGATTTTATGCGGAACCAATAAAAGGCGTACCCACTTTTATAAACTCAAGTGTTGAAGGCCTAAGCAGAAAGTATTCCTTGATTCGTCAATCCCGTTATTCCCACCTTCGCGGGAATAACGGGATTGCTTAATTCGGAAATGACGGGGTTAAAAGAGGTTTATAAAACTTCACTGTTGATGGAGTTTTTAAAAGCCCTTGATTTTGCTATTTGCCAGCCAAGCCACCCAGTAACGCAGCAACCGGCTTTTTCTTGCCAGTAAAAACTCTTCTGGCATTGACCTGGGCTTGCTGTGAGCTAGGCTCGTAAGGTTTATCAAACCATGGGTCGCTGCTTTTCTGTTTAGCGGGGCGCCTGATTGGCGTAGCATCCTGAATTTTATCCTGGTAGCTGGTTTTGCTGTGGGCGCCAGTTCTTGCATGCGCGGTACGTGACCGTGCCGCAGGTTTATCCAGTGCTACAGTTTCTTTGGGAATCTGACGTTTGATCAGCTTCTCGATTTCAACCATATACTTTTCTTCATCATCACTGACAAATGAGATGGCAACACCCAGTGCGCCTGCACGGCCGGTACGACCGATGCGGTGCACGTAATCTTCAGGTGCACTGGGGATTTCATAGTTAATCACCATCGGCAATTCACTGATATCCAGGCCGCGGGCTGCTACATCAGTTGCAACCAGTGCGGTGACAGTACCGGCTTTGAATGCATCCAAAGCCTTGATGCGTTCCAGCTGGCTTTTATCGCCATGGATTGCATCTGCGGCAATGCCTTCTTTAGCCAGGCTGCGGCTTAAACGGCTGGCGGTAATTTTGGTTTTGGTGAATATAATCACCTGTTTTGCATCAGCTTGTTTTAGCAATTGTATTAACAAGACTTCTTTGTCGCTTTGTGCTACTTGGTATACTTTTTGTGTAACGTTGTCGTTGGTCGCGTTGCTGCGTGCAACTTCAATCAACTGCGGTTTGGTTAAAAACTCATCCGCCAGTTTTTTTATTTCATTTGAAAATGTGGCTGAAAACATCAGGTTCTGGCGCTGTTTTGGCAATAAAGCCAAAATCCGGCGCAAATCCGGCATAAAGCCCATGTCCAGCATTCTATCGGCTTCATCCAGTACTAACATCTGTACCTGACCAAGCTGTAATGTTTTTTGTTCAATATGATCCAACAAACGGCCAGGGGTCGCTACTAGCACTTCAATCCCGGTTTTCAGGTGCGGCGTCTGCGTTTTAATGTCTACACCGCCATATACAACTAGCGAGCGCAGTTGTGTATGTTTGGCATAGGCTTTGACGCTTTCTTCTACCTGAATCGCCAGCTCCCGGGTTGGCGTTAAAATCAACGCGCGTACCGGATGCTTGGCTGGGGAGGTGCTGCTGTTGGCCAGCGGCAACAACTTTTGCAATAAAGGCAGCGCAAAGGCAGCAGTTTTACCTGTGCCGGTTTGCGCCCCGGCCATTAAATCACCGCCCCCCAAGGCTACAGGGATTGCCTGTAACTGGATTGGGGTAGGTGTGGTATAGCCAGAGTCAGTCAGTGAGCGCAGCAGCTCAGGCGCAAGGCCTAAAGTGCTGAAACTCGGGATTTCTGAATTTACTGCTTCTGTTACTAGTTCTGTCATTTGTTGGATACTGTTCAATATATATTTCTACTTAAGCAAAACTACGTGGACGACGTGGAGCACCGCTGCCAGCATTGGCATTAGCACCGGCAAAACCGCGAGATGCATTACTTCTGCCTTCGTTACGGTTGTTGTCACGGCGTGCCGGAGCTGCGCTACGATCTGCACGGCCCTCGCTACGTTGACCGTCACGAGGCTGGCTGTCGCGTGAGTAAGGCTTTTTGCCGAACGCTGCGCTGTCACCGAAACTACGGTTTGGAGCACCTGCATTTGCGCCACGGCTACGGTCGCCAGAAGAGCTGCGGTCACCGAAACTACGTGGACGATCGCCAGCTGGTCTTTCTGAGCGGTTGAATTCAGGTTTTGGCGCATAGCTGGCTGAATTGCCATTGACTTCACGTGGTGCTGAATCGCGGTTACCGCGACTTTCAAAACGACCTTCGCTACGGGGAGCGGCACTACTGCGATCATCTCGGCTAGCGCCATTGCGATCATCACGACCTTTATAGCCACCACGGTCATCACGTGGTTTGAAACCACCGCGACCACCTGGTTTATGACCATCACGACGGTCACCACGGCCACCTGGCGCGTCCATTTTCATCGGGCGTTTAGGCTCAAAGCCTTCAATCACTGCCGGTTCCATACGTTGACCAGTGAATTGTTCAATTTTACGCAGGATATGGCGATCCATATTCGATGCAAATGAAATTGCAATACCGGTAGCACCGGCACGGCCAGTACGGCCAATACGGTGAACGTAGTCTTCTGCAAATTTAGGCAAGTCGTAGTTGATAACGTGTGAGATGCCAGCCACGTCAATACCGCGTGCGGCAACATCAGTTGCAACCAGTACTTTTACATCGCCATGACGCAATTTAGTCAATGTGCGGTTACGCGCACCTTGTGTCATGTCACCATGCAGTGCGGCTGTTTTGTGACCAGCTGCATACAAGTCTTCAGCCAGAACGTCAGCGTGACGTTTTGTTGAAGTGAAAATAATCGTTTGATTTACTTCCGGTGCAATCAGCAGATGCTCAAGCAATTTGTTTTTGTGTGTCATGTCATCAACAAAGTGCAGGCGCTGCTCGATGTTGGCATGCTTTTCTTTTTGCTGTGCAATTTCAATTGTTTTCGGGTTTTTCAGGATGTCACGTGCAATGCGGCCGATGTTGCCATCCAGTGTTGCCGAGAACAGCAATGTCTGACGCTCAGCAGGAAGCGCTTCACAGATCCGCTCGACATCAGGCATGAAGCCCATGTCCAGCATGCGGTCTGCTTCATCCAGAATCAACATTTGCAGGCGTGATACATCAATACGGCCACGCTCAAGGTGATCGATAAAGCGGCCTGGTGTAGCAACCAATATATCTAAAGGCTGCGACAGTAATTTGTTTTGCAGCGGGTAAGGCATGCCGCCTACAATGCTCACTGTTCTGGCGCGGATATATTTACCGTATTTACGTGCAGATTCATTTACCTGAGCAGCCAGTTCGCGTGTTGGTACTAATACCAGAATACGTGGGCCGCGGCTTTTGGATTCATGTGGTGTAGCCAGCAAGTTAAGAGCAGGCAATGTAAATGCTGCGGTTTTACCTGTGCCGGTCTGTGCTGATGCCAGCAGGTCGCGGCCAGCAATGACTTCAGGGATAGCCTGTGATTGAATAGGTGTTGGTGATGTATAACCAGCCTCTTCAATAGCACGTAAAATAGAAGGATGTAGATTTAACGATTCAAAAGACAAAGTAGTCCCTTTCAAAAAAAACAAAAAAGGGCGCGAGCAAATACATCAATGTTTCTAGTCATGCAAAAACATAACGCAAAAAGCAGATTCAAAAATATATTGAGATGCTTTATTTACCAGCGCACGGGCATAGCCGCTAACCAGTAAAGATAGATTTAACATTAAATCTAAAGATAGTCGCTTCAAAATTTCACGAGCGACCGAGGGTCAGGGCGATGAATCTAAAACTTTTGATATGTAGAGTAAAGTTTTAAGTTGTGCGCATTATAGGCATAAATCTTATTTTGTCAAAGGTTTATTGCAATTTAACTAAAAGTTTTTATGCTTAATGTGTTAAAATCGCCGCCTTTCAAATGAGAACCGGTAGCAATACATGTCACGTAATTTAAGAAACATCGCAATTATCGCCCACGTTGACCATGGTAAAACAACCATGGTAGACAAACTACTACAACAAGCGGGTACTTTCTCGTCCCACCAGCAAGTCGCCGAACGTGTGATGGACTCTGGCGATATCGAAAAAGAGCGCGGCATTACTATTCTTGCTAAAAATACTGCACTTAACTACGAAGGCACGCACATTAACGTGGTGGATACCCCGGGTCACGCCGACTTTGGTGGTGAGGTGGAGCGTGTTTTAGGTATGGTTGATGGTGTAGTGCTGCTGGTTGATGCTGTAGAAGGCCCGATGCCGCAAACACGTTTTGTGACCAAGAAGGCTTTGGCTTTAGGTTTGAAGCCTATTGTCGTAATCAATAAGGTTGACCGTCCGGGCGCGCGTCCTGACTGGGTGATTAACCACACATTCGATCTGTTCGCTAACTTGGGTGCAACTGACGAACAGTTGGATTTCCCTGTCGTCTATGCGTCAGCTTTGAACGGCTTCGCAACACTGGATATGAAAGTGGAAAGCGACAATATGCGCCCACTGTTTGAAACGATCCTGAAGCATGTAGAGCCACCAAAAGGCAACAGCAGCTCGCCATTGCAAATGCAGATATCTGCGCTTGATTACTCTACTTACACTGGCCGTTTAGGCATTGGCCGTATCACCAACGGCAAGATCAAGCCTGGCCAGGTTGTTGTTGTCATGAATGAAGACAAGCAAATCGCACAAGGCCGTATTAACCAGGTGTTAGGTTTTAAAGGTCTGGAGCGTGTGCCGGTAGAAGAGGCTGAAGCTGGCGATATCGTGATTATTTCAGGTTTAGATGATATCGGTATCGGTTTCACGATCTGTGACCGTGATAATCCTGTAGGGTTGAAGCACCTGGGTGTGGATGAGCCAACCCTGACTATGGACTTTATGGTGAACACTTCACCGTTGGCCGGCAAGGAAGGTAAGTTCGTGACTAGCCGTCAGATCCGTGACCGTTTGACTAAAGAACTGTTGGTAAACGTTGCGTTGCGCGTTGAAGATACGCAGGATGCAGATGTATTCCGTGTTTCTGGCCGTGGTGAACTGCACTTGACTATTCTGCTTGAGAACATGCGTCGTGAAGGTTTTGAAATGGCAGTGGGTAAACCACGCGTGGTTTACCGTGAAATTGACGGTGAAAAATGTGAACCATACGAAATTCTGACTGTAGACGTTGAAGATGACAATCAGGGTGCAGTGATGGAAGAACTGGGTCGTCGCCGCGGTGAAATGCAGAACATGGAATCAGATGGTAATGGCCGTACACGTTTAGAGTACAAAATTCCTGCACGTGGTTTGATTGGTTTTCAGGGTGAGTTCCTGACCTTGACTCGCGGTACTGGTCTGATGGCGCATATTTTTGATGAATACGCACCGGTTAAAGCCGATATGCCAGGCCGCCGCAATGGCGTGTTGATCTCGGCAGAGCAAGGCGAAGCGGTTGCTTATGCTTTATGGAAACTGCAGGATCGCGGCCGTATGTTCTCAGTGCCGGGCGATATGCTGTACGAAGGCATGGTAATCGGTATTCACAGCCGTGATAACGATCTGATCGTGAACCCGATTAAAGGTAAACAACTGACTAACGTGCGCGCTTCAGGTACGGATGAAGCGGTGCGTTTGATTCCGCCGGTTGCATTGTCACTGGAATCAGCAGTTGAGTTTATTGATGATGATGAATTGGTGGAAATTACACCTAAAAACATCCGGATCCGCAAACGTTACCTGCTAGAGCATGAGCGTAAACGCGCTTCTAAAGAGTAATTGATAGCAGTTAAAAAGCCAGCGTAAGCTGGCTTTTTTTATGGCTGGTGAAACTCAGGGGCGATTTAGCTGATAGATAAAGGCATCCATAAGTGCGCATACTTACAGCCATGCTGCTAAGTCTGTGGCATGATATGCACATCTGCTTTTAAATGTTTAAGTAAATACGTTGCATCGGAATTACGATGGGCATATTGTTAGATAAAGCTAAGTAGGCAGGTGGGTATAGATTCTGAATATTGAAAATATTTTAGGAGGCTAAAATGGCTGTAATCGATCGTGTGTTGGTAGGAGAAGCATTGGTGATTGAAAACCGTCCGGATGGACATGGTTTGGATCTTTTAAATGTGGCGCATATTGACCTGATTATGGGGCCAAGAGGCAGTGCAGCAGAAGATGCATTCTGCCGCACCCTGACTGACCAGAAGATGGGCGTGAACGGATTGCTTGCTATTGTCGCACCCAATATGATGGTGAAGCCTAACACGGTCATGTTTAATAAGGTCACCATCAAGAACGGAAAACAAGCGACCCAGATGTTTGGCCCTGCGCAGCGTGGAGTTGCTATGGCAGTCATGGACTGTGTGGCAGAAGGCATTATCCCGCTGGAAGAAGCGGATGATATATTTATCTGTGTGGGTGTTTTCATCAGCCACCGTGCCGATATGGATGAACGAATCCAGGAATGGAATCATCGCGCAACCAAGCAAGCCATTAAAAATGCGATTGCACGTGAACCTAAGGCTGCTGATTTACTGAAGATCTATAAGGAATCAGTGCATCCATTTGCGGCTAGAGGAAAAAACGGCGAATAAGGATTCTGCTTATTGCCGGTTTTGCATGGCTTTTAAATCATCGATGATCTGCTGAGAGTGGTTTGATACGTTGACATTGGTATAGATTTTTTTGATTTTGCCGTCAGCATCAATGAGAAACGTATGGCGCTTGGCAATTTTTACTATAAAAAGATTGGTAAGTGCATGATAACTATCAGCTACTTTGCCGTCTGTGTCGGCGAGCAAGGTGAATGGCAGTTTGTATTTTTCGGCGAATTTCCCGTTAGATACGGTGCTGTCTACGCTGACGCCAATAATTTTTGCACCTAGTTTTTCAAGTTGAGTCATATCATCCCTGAAGTGGCAAGCCTCTTTGGTGCAGCCGGGCGTGTCATTTTTCGGGTAAAAATAAAGAACTAAGTACTTGCCGCGATAGTCAGATAAAGAATGTGAGTTTCCTTTTGTATCATTCAGCGTGAAATCTGGGGCATCCTGGCCAATCTCCACGCCGTATGGAGTATGTGCAAAGCTACGGTATCCTAATATTGCAATGAGCAGCACAGCCGTGTAAAAAAACAGTTTGAGTAACATAGAGCGCTTTCGATTGAGCTATTGAATTAAATTGATGATTTGACCGATGTTAGCACTATTCGTTTTGCTTCGTAAATTGCAAATGCACAGATGAAATGGTGATACATACATGCCAACTGTGAAAAAGTTGCTATAATTGCCGTGCTTGGAAAGTTACGGTTTTTTGACATGGCATTAAAATACTTTCTAAATAACAGAATCTTTATCATATAAATTGAATTTAATTAATCTCAATACTGCCCGGATGCAAATGGCTTTAAAAAAACTGCTGTTGATCTTTGGATTGATCGCAATTTTTACGTCTGTAGTTCAGCAGAATTTTGATGCTCACGCCGGTGACGCGTTCAACAGTGCCCAGTCCACTGTGATGCAGCTTGATAAAGATAATAATCGTGACCACGGCGATGCCGCTGCCGTTGCTACAGTTTTATATCATCAATTTCCCGAAAACAGCTCCACCTACTACTTTTATAGCGCAAGCTATCAAGAACCAACCCTGCTGGTTCACCTGAGACCCCCCAACGCTTGATTCACCAATGGCTTAATTCTTGCAAGCTTAATCTTTAAGCTTGCTTGGATTTGCAAGCCCGGTCGTTGCTGATGTGCGAGATGCCTAGTGATAGGCGTTGCCTGCGCACAGCGAAATCAATCTTAATAATTTTTGATATTAATTAATCACCATTAGTTAATTTCGATTATTCATTCAGGAAAAAACTGTTTATGCATAGTTTTGGTGCAAGTGAGTTGTTGGCAGGCTCTAAAAAAAGTTATTTAACTTCTATTTTGTTTATATTGGCAGGCCTGACGCAAAGTTATGTCGCGCATTCTGCGCCAAGTTTCACATTGGAGCAGATTGTTACAATCGCTGCAGAACAAAATCCCTCTATCAATATTTCAAAGGCGCGCGAAGATTCTGCGGCCGCCTCTGTGATTACAGCAACTACTTATGCGAATCCGCAATTTGAGTTTGGTGCCGGCCCTACCAGTTACAGAACGCCTGGAGGGCAGGGTAATAGCGGCAACTGGGGTGTTGCGTTATCACAGCCTATCGATTTTCCTGGTGTACGCAATGCAAGGAGAGAAGTTGCAGAGAGTCATGTCCAAGTGGCGACATTGGGCATCGAGCTTACAAGAACTGAAGTGCGCACACGCGTGAAAAGCGCTTTTTATGATGTATTGCAACGCCAGGCTGTACTTGAAATCGCCGAGGCGGACAGCAACCTGCTCAAAGATATTCGCGAGCGCGTCAAGCTGCGTGTGGATGTAGGTGAATCCCCAAGGTACGAGCTCATTAAAGCAGATACAGAAGCATTGGCTGCTGAACGCGACTATCAGGCTGCCAGAGTCAGGGTGACTGAAGCGAAAGCCTATCTGCGCGGATTAATCGGCGCCACGATTCCCGAAGATTACAACCTGGCTGGCGGACTGCCGCTTAGCACCAGCCTGCCCAGAGTTGATGAACTGCGTGACCGTATTAATGAAGCGACACAGCTCAAGCAAATTCGTGCCGCAATCAAAACTTCCGAGGCAAATCTACGCCTGCAGGAGCAATTGCGTAACCCAGGTTTAACCGTCAGGGCCGGTGTCGAACAGGACCCTGATTTACGCCAGCTGCGGCTGGGTATTTCAATTCCGCTGCCGGTCTGGGATCGGCGCAGTGGCCCGATAGCACAGGCTGCGGCTGAAGTCAGGGAAGTGAATGCGATTTTAAGTGACCGTGAACTGGCGATTAAGCGGGATATTGAATCGGCCTATCAGCGTTATTTAATCGCACAGCAACAAGTTGCCGCATTTGAAAATGGCTTGTTATCGCAGGCTGAGGCCGTGCTTAAAGTCGCAGAAGCCGCTTATCGATTTGGTGAGCGCGGCATTCTTGATTATCTTGATGCGCAGCGTACCAAGCGTGTTGTGAGAAAAGACTACTTATCAGCGCGTTACGAATATATTAATACCATGCTGGAAATCGAACGCTTGCTTGGCTATGAACTTTTGGAGGTTAAATCTTAATGACTGCTACATCTATGTTTTCAAATTCTTTACCAGCTAAAAAACTGTTTCTGGCCTTATGTGCCGCCAGCTTTTTGCTGGCAGGCTGTAACGCAAAGAAAGAAGAGGCTCCGGTCGAGGCCAAGGTCGCTGATCCGAATATTGTTGAAATTACAGAGCAGCTGGCAAAGCAGATCGAACTGCATACTGCAGGCAATATCGAAATGCGCGGAACCTTGCGTGTTCCCGGTACGATCCAGGTGGACGAGCAGCGCATGGCTAGAATCGGTGCTTCAGTCACTGGCCGTATCAGGGATATTGAAGCAACGCTTGGCCAGAACGTTAAAAACGGACAAGTGCTGGCAACGCTGAACAGCACCGAGCTTGCACAAAATCAGCTGGTTTATATTAAGGCAGCACAGCAGATCGGTTTGCAAAGCAAGGCGGTTGAGCGTGCGCGCTTGCTGCAGGAAGCAGACGTAATCGGCGCAGCTGAATTGCAGCGCAGGGAGGCCGAACTGAGCGCAGCGCAGGCCGAACTCAATGCGGCACGTGACCAGCTGCTGGTGTTGGGCATGAGTGAGTCTGCAATTAACAAGCTGACGCAGTCAGGGCAGATCCGTTCTTACAGCAATGTGGTATCGCGTATTTCAGGTACTGTCATCAGCCGCAAGGTTAATCTGGGTCAAGTAGTGCAGCCGGCAGAAGAGCTGTTCATCATTGCCGATCTTTCGCATGTGTGGGTCGTGGCCGAAGTGCCTGAGCAGCAGGTTGATTTGATTAAGGTGGATGAAGAGGTTGTGGTTGAGATTCCGGCCTTAGGTGACAAGCAATATAAAGCCAAGCTGATTTATGAAGGGGATGTTGTGAACCCGGAAACAAGAACCGTGACTGTGCGCTCCGACCTGGCAAACGATAACCGAGAGATCAAGCCGGACATGCTGGTTTCAATGCTGATTCAGTCGCGTCCGGAATCCAAGCTGGCGCTGCCGTTACAAAGTATTGTCAGAGAAAACGATGCTACTTATGTTTACGTGCAGCTGGCACCGAACAAATTCCGCCTGCGCGAAGTTGAACTGGGTGCAGAGCATGATGGCATGGTGACGATTGTCAATGGTGTGTCTGAAGGTGAAGTGGTGGTGGCTGAAGGCGCATTCCATGTAAACAATGAACGTAAACGCAAAGAATTGGAGTAATGCATGATTGAATCTCTGATTCGTGCGGCGCTTAAACAGCGCCTGATTGTGATGGTGTTTGCAGTCGCGCTGATGATTGCAGGCGTGTTTGCATTACAAAGACTTTCTGTGGATGCTTTCCCCGACGTAACCAACGTGCAAGTGCAGATCGCAACACAGGCAACCGGAAAGTCACCGGAGGAAGTTGAACGTTTTATTACCGTGCCGTTGGAAATCTCCATGACCGGTTTGCCCGGACTGACGGAAATGCGCTCGCTTAACCGTAATGGCTTGTCTCTGATTACATTGGTGTTTACAGATAACACTGATGTGTACTTTGCCCGTCAGCTTGTGATGGAACGGCTGATGGAGGTGATGGAAAAAATGCCGCAGGGGGTAACACCGATTCTTGGCCCTGTTGCAACCGGTCTGGGCGAGGTTTATCAATATACCCTGGATAAACCAGGCGATGGTGAAAAAGAGCTTTCGGTTGAAGATCTTACCGAACGGCGCGCCATTCAGGACTGGGTGGTCAGACCGTTGCTGCGCGGCATTTCAGGTGTGGCTGAGATCAACTCTCAAGGTGGCTATGTCAAGCAATATCAGGCGCTGGTGAACCCGGACCGTATGAATCACTATGGTTTGAAGCTGCAGGATATCTACATGGCTTTGGCAAAAAACAATGCCAACAGCGGTGGTGGTGTGTTGCCGCAATTTGCCGAGCAGTACCTGATTCGCGGTGTGGGGTTGATTGAAAATCTGGATGACATCCGTAATATCGTGCTTAAAGAGCAGAACGGCGTGCCGGTTTTCATGCGCGACGTTGCCGAGGTTAAACTCGGTCATGAAGTACGCGTTGGTGCGGTCATGAAAAACGGCTATACCGAGTCAGTGGGTGGTATTGTCATCATGATGCGTGCCGGTAACGCTAAAGAAGTGGTGAGCCGCGTTAAAGAGCGTGTAAAAGAAATCAACGACAAGGGCATGCTACCAAATGGCTTGCAGATCGTGCCTTACTATGACCGTAGTGAACTGGTAGATGCAGCGCTGTTTACGGTGACCAAAGTGCTGATAGAAGGCATTGTGCTGGTGGTGTTAATCCTGTTCCTGTTCCTGGGAGATGTACGTTCCAGTGTTATTGTGGTGGCTACACTCATATTAACGCCACTGATCACCTTTATGGCGATGAATCATTACGGCATTTCAGCCAACCTGATGTCGCTAGGCGGTCTGGCGATTGCGATCGGCCTTATGGTCGATGGCTCGGTGGTTGTGGTTGAAAACGCCTTCCACCATCTGGGGCACAGGCAAGGCGAGAGCAAGGTGCGGGTCGTGCTGGAGGCCGCGAGTGAAGTCGCTACGCCGGTATTGTTTGGTGTAGGTATTATTATTCTGGTGTTCCTGCCATTGATGACCCTGGAAGGCATGGAAGGCAAGATGTTCGCGCCTTTGGCATTAACGATTGCAATCGCTTTGTTCGTGTCCCTGGTTATCTCGCTGACGCTGTCACCGGTACTTTGCTCTTACATCCTCAAGGGTGGTTCGGGAGACGATACCAAGCTGATCCAGACCATTAAGAAACCTTATTTGAAGCTGCTTAACTGGACGCTTGCCAATGACAAAAAAACCATTGCGACTGCAACAATAGTGTTTGTCATCTCCCTGATGGTTGTACCGCTTCTGGGTACCTCTTTTATTCCGGAAATGAAGGAAGGTTCGATTGTTCCCGGTATTAACCGTGTGCCTAATATCTCGCTTGAAGAATCGATCAAGATGGAGAATGAAGCAATGCGGCTGATTATGGAGAAAGTGCCGGGCGTTAAATCGGCCATGTCAGGCATCGGCCGTGGCGAAAGCCCGGCTGACCCGCAGGCGCAGAACGAATCTACACCTATCATCAGCTTGAAGCCGAGGGACGAATGGCCTGAAGGATGGACGCAGGATGATATCGCGGACAAAATGACAGAAGTATTGTCTGAAGGTCTGCCGGGTGTACAGATCGTGATGGCACAGCCGATTTCAGACCGTGTGGATGAGCTGCTGACTGGTGTCAGGTCAGACGTGGCGGTTAAAGTGTTTGGTGACGACATGGCTAAACTGAAAAGCAAGGCAGATGAGATCGCTAAAATTGCCGGTACCGTGACTGGTGCGGTTGACCTGCGCGTGGAGAAAGTATCTGGCCAGCAATACCTGAATATCACTATTAACAGGCAGGCAATCGCGCGTCAGGGCATCAATGCTTCTGACATTCACGATATTATTGAAACTGCAATTGGCGGTAAGGTTGCCACCGAGATTTATGAAGGAGAGCGCAGGTTCTCCGGTGCTGTGCGTTTCCCGGATAGTTTCAGGGATAACATCGAAGCGATCGGCAATATACTCGTAACCTCGCCAAACGGCTCACGCGTTGCATTGCGGGATCTGGCCGAGATTGAGATTCGTGATGGCCCGGCGCAGATCAGTCGTGAGTTAGGCAAGCGCCGTATTGTGGTGGCAATTAACGTAAAAGATCGTGACCTGGGTGGCTTTGTTGCCGAGTTGCAGCAAACGTTGGATAAGCAGCTCAAACTGCCTGATGGTTACTATCTGGAATACGGTGGCCAGTTCCAGAACATGGAGCGTGCCTTGAACCACCTGATGATTATTGTGCCGGTCACCATTGCCGCGATTTTCTTCCTGCTGTTCCTGCTGTTTAATTCAGTACGTTACGCCACGATGATTATCATGATTCTGCCGTTTGCATCGATAGGCGGCATCTTTGCGCTGCTGGTAACGGGTGAATACCTCTCAGTGCCGGCATCCGTCGGGTTTATTGCATTGTGGGGTATTGCCGTGCTGAACGGTGTGGTGCTGGTGTCTTATATTCGCTCGCTGCGTGATGAAGGCAGGGGCCAGATCGAAGCGATTGTAGAAGGCTGCAAACAAAGGTTCAGGCCAGTGATGATGACGGCAACGGTTGCCATGCTCGCGTTGGTACCATTCCTGTTTGCAACAGGCCCGGGCTCCGAAATTCAGCGACCGTTGGCGATTGTGGTGATTGGCGGCCTTATTAGCTCAACATTGCTAACACTGGTGGTAGTGCCAACCCTCTACCGCAGATTTGAAGAATCTAGAATTGAAGCATGATGCACAAAATAATAATGCATAAGATAAAGGAGTTTCTGTAATGAAGGAAATCAAAGCAGTTATACAGCCACACCGCTTGCCAAAAATTCGTTCAGCCCTGCGCAATATCAAAGCTTTTCCGGGGATGACCGTTAGTAAAGTGGAAGGCTGCGGCCATTATGTTGCAAAACCTGCTCAGGGAATCAGGGAGGAGCTAACCGACTATAGCCCGAAGATTCATATTGAGATGATCGTGCCGGACGAAATGCTGGAAGGCGTGCTACAGATTATTGTAGAGGTAGGGCACACCGGGCAGGTTGGCGATGGCATTGTATGGGTAACGCCGGTAGAACGTTTTATCCGGCTATCTGAACAAATCAAAGTGATTGATTGCTAAGTATCTAGCAACATTACTTTTATAATCAAGCCAATAACTACATGGGCCATTTGCACACACATCAGTTTTAGTGCGTAATCGGCTCATGTTTCAATCAAGAGCATATTTATTAAAGGCGTTAAAAGCCTTATACTACGACCCCTGCATTCAACTGCCCCCGTAGCTCAGTGGATAGAGCATCCCCCTCCTAAGGGGAGGGTCACACGTTCGATTCGTGTCGGGGGCACCAAATAAAACAAAGGCTTACAGTAGTTAAACTGTAAGCTTTTGTTTCTTCAAG